>QIRE01000006.1_pt1 | contig 551218 bp, 502 predicted proteins | sample 2940141 | NCBI WGS metagenome assembly QIRE01 (sample SAMN09273532, study PRJNA473421) | Gut metagenome, whole genome shotgun sequencing project. | isolation source: gut tissue | host: Folsomia candida VU population | place: Netherlands: Amsterdam | collected 2016-03-06 | reverse complement strand
CGAAAACTGCGTAACTCATTGAGTTTCAAGGAGTTTTCCGTTTCGACTGCGCCGGAAGTGGGGCGAATTATAGGCCTCCAGAATCTGCCGTCAACCCCTAATTTCAACCTTACTCGGATTTCAGTGTAATCCGTGCAAAAGCCTTCTTGCCGGCCTGGCAAACATGAGTCGCACCCAGCACACATATAAAGGAACGATCGACAACCTCACCATCTACACGTACACCGCCAGAAGCCAGCAGGTCACGAGCAGCAGCCGAGTTCTTCACCAGGCCCGCCTTATTAAGGACGGCAGCAATCGGCATATCTTCGGCAGCAGTCAGTTCGACTTCCGGCAAGTCATCCGGCAACTCGCCATCCTTCATACGATTACCCGCACCACGGTGAGCATTGGCAGCAGCCTCTTCACCATGGAAACGCGCAACAATTTCTTCAGCCAGCTTGATCTTGATGTCGCGAGGATTGGCACCCGCCTCTACATCAGCACGGAAAGCATTGATCTCATCCATCGAACGGAAGCTGAGCAGTTCGAAGTAACGCCACATCAACGCATCCGGGATCGAAACCAGCTTGCTATACATGACGCCCGGCGCTTCCTGGATACCGACATAGTTGCCCAACGACTTGGACATCTTCTTAACGCCATCCAACCCCTCAAGCAGAGGCATCGTCAGAATGCACTGAGCTTCCTGACCATAACCACGCTGCAGCTCGCGCCCCATCAGCAGGTTGAACTTCTGATCGGTACCGCCCAGCTCCACGTCCGCGCGCAATGCAACCGAGTCATACCCCTGTACCAGCGGATAGAGGAACTCATGAATGGCGATTGGCTGATTGGTGGTGTAGCGCTTGTCGAAGTCATCACGCTCAAGCATACGAGCCACGGTGTACTGCGAAGTCAGGCGAATAAAGTCCGCCGGCCCCATCTGATCCATCCAGGTGGAGTTGAACGCGACTTCGGTTTTCGCCGGATCGAGAATCTTGAAGACCTGAGTCTTGTAGGTCTCGGCATTTTCCAGAACCTGCTCACGGGTCAGCGGAGGACGAGTTGCACTCTTACCACTCGGATCCCCGATCATTCCGGTGAAGTCACCTATAAGGAAGATCACCTGATGCCCCAGCTCCTGGAACTGGCGCAGCTTATTAATAAGCACGGTGTGACCAAGGTGCAGATCCGGCGCCGTTGGATCGAAGCCGGCCTTGATTCGCAGCGGCTGGCCACGCTTGAGCTTTTCGATCAGCTCGGACTCGACCAACAATTCTTCCGCACCACGTTTAATCAGCGCTAGCTGCTCTTCAACCGACTTCATAACAGACCCGCAAGGCTCAGATTCAAAGGGAACCAACCATACAAGATCGCGCACCAATTACAAGTTTTGCCCGGCGCACGGACACCAATCCACGGGCGAGATGCCTGCGGACTTGCCTCAGAGATGATTTGGTTATATTTTATACAGTTATTTCATCTTCATCATGTCATTCATCTTTTCCAATTCATCTTTTCAAAGTCAAAACTACTTATGACCACTGAACCGTCTAAAGCGCCACCGCTTTACCCGAAGACCCACCTGCTTGCCGCAAGTGGGATCGCCGCCCTTCTCAGCCTGGCGCTCCTGGTATTTCCTTCCAGTGATGTTGAAGCCAAAAAGACGACCCTGAGCCTTGAACTGGAAAGTCCTGCTGAACAACTGACACAAGATCAAGACGCTGCTGACGCGGTTCAAGCCACAAATGAGCCAGTAGCCTCGCCCTTCGCGCAGATCGAAAACAGCGCAGAAGACGCACCTCAAACCGCCCAGGCCGCGCCAGCGCCTGCTCCGGTCGCTCCTGAAAAGAAGGCTCCAGGCCACAGGGAAGTGATCGTCTCCAAGGGCGATACCCTTTCGACACTGTTCGAGAAGGTCGGCCTTCCCGCTGCAGCCGTGCATGACGTGCTGGCCAGCGACAAACAGGCCAAGCAGTTCAGCCAGCTCAAACACGGCCAGAAACTCGAATTCGAGCTCAACCCGCAAGGCCAATTGACCAACCTGCACAGCAAGGTCAGCGACGTCGAAACCATCACCCTGACCAAGAACGACAAGGGTTATGTATTCAACCGCGTAACCGCCAAACCTACCGTTCGTACTGCTTATGTCCACGGCGTGATCAACAGCTCGCTGTCCCAGTCCGCCGCCCGCGCCGGCCTGTCCCACAGCCTGACCATGGATATGGCCAGCGTTTTCGGCTACGACGTCGACTTCGCCCAGGATATCCGCCAGGGTGACGAGTTCGACGTGATCTACGAGCAGAAAGTGGTCAATGGCAAAGCCGTCGGCAACGGCCCGATCCTGTCCGCCCGCTTCACCAACCGCGGCAAGACCTACACCGCCGTGCGTTACACCAACAAGCAGGGCAACAGCAGCTACTACACCGCCGATGGCAACAGCATGCGCAAGGCGTTCATCCGCACGCCGGTGGACTTCGCCCGCATCAGCTCCAAGTTTTCCATGGGCCGCAAACACCCGATCCTCAACAAGATCCGCGCCCACAAAGGTGTCGATTACGCCGCCCCACGCGGTACGCCAATCAAGGCTGCCGGTGACGGCAAAGTATTGCTGGCCGGTCGTCGTGGCGGTTACGGCAACACCGTGATCATTCAGCACGGCAATACCTACCGCACGCTGTACGGCCATATGCAGGGTTTCGCCAAAGGCGTGAAAACCGGCGGTACCGTCAAGCAGGGCCAGGTGATCGGCTACATCGGCACCACCGGCCTGTCCACCGGTCCGCACCTGCACTATGAGTTCCAGGTCAACGGTGTTCACGTCGATCCACTGGGCCAGAAGCTGCCAATGGCCGACCCGATTGCCAAAGCCGAACGCGCCCGCTTCCTGGCACAGAGCCAGCCGTTGATGGCTCGCATGGACCAAGAGAAGGCCACCATGCTGGCCTCGAGCAAGCGTTAAGCAATGGCTCTCTATATCGGCGTGATGTCCGGAACCAGCCTCGACGGTCTGGACATCGCCCTGATCGAGCAGACCTCGGCGATCAACCTGATCGCCACGCACTACATTCCCATGCCTGACTCCCTGCGCGCCGAGCTGCTTGGCTTGTGCGCCAGCGGCCCCGACGAGATCGCCCGCTCGGCCATTGCCCAGCAGAACTGGGTGAGGCTTGCGGCCCAAGGGATCCACGCCCTGCTCGAGCAGCAACAGCTCAAACCCGAAGCCATTCGCGCGATCGGCAGCCACGGCCAGACCATTCGCCATGAGCCGGCACGCGGTTTCACCGTACAGATCGGCAACCCTGCCCTGCTGACCGAACTGACCGGCATTACGGTCGTCAGTGACTTCCGCAGCCGTGATGTGGCCGCCGGCGGTCAAGGCGCCCCTCTGGTTCCTGCCTTCCACGAAGCGTTGTTCGAAGAGCGTACCGGTAACCGCGCGGTCCTGAATGTCGGCGGTTTCAGCAATCTCAGCCTGATCGAGCCGAACAAGCCTGTAGCCGGATTCGACTGCGGCCCCGGGAATGTTCTGATGGATGCGTGGATTCACCAGCAACGCGGGGAAAACTATGATCGCAACGGTCAATGGGCAGCCAGCGGCAAGGTTGAGCCGGTCCTGCTCAAGGCATTGCTGAGCGATCCCTTCTTCTCGACCCAAGGCCCGAAGAGTACCGGCCGGGAAGTGTTCAACCTGCCTTGGCTGGAACAGCATCTGTCCCACCTTCCAGGTTTCGCACCCGAAAACGTACAGGCAACGCTGCTCGAGCTGACGGCGCTGACCATCGTCGAATCGCTGCAAAGCGCTCAAACAGATACCGAAGAACTTCTGGTCTGCGGCGGCGGCGCCCACAACGCCACGCTGATGAAGCGCCTCGCCGAACTACTGCCCAACGCGAAAGTCGCCAGCACTGCAACTCACGGTGTCGATCCAGACTGGGTTGAAGCCATGGCCTTCGCCTGGCTGGCCCATTGCTGCCTGGAGGGTATCACCGCCAATCGCCCCAGTGTCACCGGCGCAAAGGGCTTGCGCGTACTCGGCGCCATCTACCCCAACTAAGGCAAAATGCAGATAACAAAACGCCGCAGAACCGTGAAGTTCTGCGGCGTTTTATTGTGTACGTTGAAGCGAAATCAGATCGAGAACGAAGAGCCGCAACCACAAGTCGTGGTGGCGTTCGGGTTCTTGATCACGAACCGCGAACCTTCCAGACCTTCCTGGTAGTCCACCTCGGCACCTGCCAGGTATTGGAAGCTCATCGGATCAACCACCAGACTCACGCCTTCGCGCTCGACGATGGTGTCGTCCTCGGCCACATCCTCATCGAAGGTGAAGCCGTACTGAAACCCTGAACAACCGCCGCCCGTAACGAATACGCGCAGCTTCAAGCGATCATTCCCCTCTTCATCGACCAGGCTCTTCACCTTGTGCGCGGCACCCTGGGTGAATTGCAAAGCCGTGGGGGTGAAGGATTCGACGCTCATGCTGACTATCTCCCGGCGTTACGCCGCCATAATGCGTGATGACGCGCATTATCCGCTTGTCCTAGAAAATCGGTCAACTATTGTTACGGTATATCAATAAAGCTTATCAACCGACCAGAATGCAAAAAGGCCCGTTCAACGGGCCTTTTTTACGCGTACAACAAACCGTTACGGCAGCATGCCCGCGTGGGACAGACCAAAGCGCTCATCCAGACCGAACAGGATGTTCATGTTCTGCACCGCCTGACCCGACGCGCCCTTGACCAGATTGTCGATCACCGACAGCACCACCACCAGATCACCATCCTGTGGACGGTGAACCGCAATTCGGCAGACGTTGGCACCGCGCACGCTACGGGTTTCCGGATGGCTGCCGGCCGGCATCACGTCGACGAACGGTTCATTGGCATAACGCTTTTCGAACAGTGCCTGCAGATCCACCGAGCGATCAACCACGGTCGCATAGAGCGTGGAATGAATGCCGCGAATCATCGGTGTCAGGTGTGGCACGAAGGTCAGACCGACATCCTTGCCCGCCGCACGACGCAGCCCCTGACGAATTTCCGGCAAATGACGGTGACCTTTCACCGCATAGGCCTTCATGCTTTCCGACGTCTCGGAATACAGCGAGCCCACGGAAGCACCACGGCCGGCACCGCTGACACCGGATTTGCAGTCGGCGATCAGCAGCGAAGTATCGGCCAGACCTGCCTCAAGCAACGGCAGGAAACCCAGCTGCGTTGCGGTCGGATAGCAACCCGGCACCGCGATCAGGCGTGCTTTCTTGATTTGCTCGCGGTTGACTTCCGGCAAGCCATAAACCGCTTCGTCCAGCAACTCCGGCGCACCGTGCGGCTGGCCGTACCACTTGGCCCATTCATCCGCGTCCTGCAGACGGAAATCCGCCGACAGGTCGATGACCTTGGTGCCCGCAGCCAGCAATTCGCCGGCCAGTGCGTGGGCAACCCCGTGTGGAGTGGCGAAAAACACCACGTCGCAGGCGCCCAGGGTCTTGATGTCCGGCACGCTGAATGCCAGACCGTCGTAGTGACCGCGCAGGTTCGGGTACATATCTGCCACGGCCAGACCGGCCTCGGATCGGGAAGTGATCACCACCACTTCTGCCTGCGGATGCTGTGCCAACAGACGCAGCAGTTCGACACCGGTGTAACCCGTGCCGCCGACGATACCGACCTTGACCATAAACCTGCCCTCAACGAACCCACTGGAAAGCCGTCGATAATAGGGGCCGCGCGCCCCTGCGACAACCGTCAAGGTGACGTGCGGACGCTCAAGCCTCTACTATCCGGCCTACCGTGAATGAGGGAATAAACAAAAATGCTCTATCTGTGGATCAAAGCGCTTCATATCGTCAGCATCGTGTGCTGGTTTGCCGGGCTGTTCTACCTGCCACGACTGTTCGTTTATCACGCACAAAGTGAAGACACGATCAGCAAGGAACGCTTCAGCGTCATGGAGCGCAAGCTGTATCGCGGCATCATGGGCCCGGCGATGATCGCCGCGTTGATCTTCGGCGGCTGGCTCATTTACCTGAACCCGAGCATCTTCAGCAGCGGTGGCTGGATCCACGCCAAACTGACCCTGGTCGTGTTGTTGATCGGTTATCACCACATGTGCGGCGCGCAGGTAAAACGTTTTGCCCGTGGCGAGAACACCCGCAGCCATGTCTTTTATCGCTGGTTCAATGAAGTGCCGGTTCTGATATTGCTGGCTATCGTAATTCTGGTCGTGGTCAAGCCGTTCTAACTTCAACTGGTTCAACTTTCCGGGGTACTTCCGATGTCGCTGCCCGCTCTGCTCGAACAACGTCTGCGCCTCCCAGTCGTGGCTGCGCCGATGTTCCTGATTTCCAATCCCGAACTGGTGCTCGCGTGCTGCCGCAATGGCGTGGTGGGCAGCTTTCCGGCGCTCAACCAACGCGAAAGCAGCGGATTCAAGGCCTGGCTGGAACAGATCGAAGCGGGACTGGCGACACTGGATAACCCGGCGCCTTATGCCGTGAACCTGATTGTTCACAAGAGCAATCCGCGTCTGCAGGCGGATCTGAACATCTGCGTCGAACACAAAGTACCCATCGTCATCACCAGCCTCGGTGCGGTGAAGGAGTTGGTGGACGCCGTGCACAGCTATGGCGGCCTGGTGTTCCACGACGTGACGACTCGCCGCCATGCGGAAAAAGCCGCTGAAGCCGGCGTCGATGGCTTGATCGCCGTTGCCGCCGGCGCCGGTGGCCATGCCGGCACCTGGAGCCCGTTCTCGCTGATTGCCGAGATTCGTCAGTTCTTCGACAAGACGCTGCTGCTTGCAGGATGTTTGAACCACGGCCATGAGATTCTCGCCGCACAGCTACTTGGCGCGGATTTGGCCTACTTCGGAACACGATTCATCGGTACGACTGAAAGTCATGCGCCCGACGCCTACAAGGAGATGCTCCTGACAGCCAAGGCAGCGGACATCATTCATACTCCTGCCGTGTCTGGAGTACCGGCCAGCTTCATGCGTCAAAGCCTGGAAGCTGCCGGTTTCGATACGGCTGCGCTGCAAGGCAAAGGTGAAGTGAACTTCGGCGACAAGCTCAAACCGATCAACGATGAGGCCAAGGCCTGGAAAACCGTGTGGTCGGCCGGCCAGGGGGTAGGCGAAATCGACGATCTGCCGAGCGTGGACCAACTGGTGGCACGCCTCGATGCCGAGTATCGCCAGGCGCTGGAACACGCGGCGCAACTTCCGAAACGCTGGCCACGCTGAGAAAATTCCGGCCAGTCATTGCCCGACTGGCCTTACACTTGGCGACTGCAACACGCTTCAATTCAATTTCTTTCGCGACAAGGATGCCTCGGTCATGAGCGAACCGCGTTACAAGATCGTTTTCGACGGAGCCCTTCAGCCTGGCGTCGATATCACCACGGCCAAACTCAATCTGGCCGACCTGTTCAAGAGTGACGTGGCCGGCATCGAGCGCCTGTTCAATGGACGCGCCGTTGCCCTCAAGCGCGACCTGTCACACAGCGACGCCCAGGCTTATTTGCAAGCGCTGGGCAAGACCGGGATCGACGCCCGGATCGAGACAGAAACAGCCATCGAACTGAATCTGTCCGATGTCCAGGAACACTCCGCTGCCGTGACTGAGCCCGACTCACCCTATGCACCACCTCGGGCCAGTGTCGGTGAACACTTGCCGGAGTTCTCCGCGCTCAAGCCATTGAGCGTCGAAGGACGGATCGGACGCCTGCGCTACCTGGCATGGTCGATGGTACTGAGTCTGGTGACCCTGCCAATCATCGGTGTGTTTGCGCTGATCGGTCTGGGCCTGGTGAGCGCCGATTCGACTTCAGGGCTGATCATTGGCGGTATCTTCGCCTTCTTCCTGTTCCTGGCCTTCGCGATCGTCGGCATCCTGTTCAGTATTCAGCGTCTGCACGATATCGGCTGGTCAGGCTGGCTCTGGCTACTGACCCTGGTACCGTTCGTGGGCAGCTTCTTCCCGCTGGTGATCATGGTCATGCCGGGCAATACCGGCGCCAATCGCTATGGCCCGCCACCGCCACCGAACAGCACAGCCGTCAAAGTGCTGTGCTCTCTGTGGATCGTCTTTATCGGGTTGTTCTTCGTCGGCGGAATGCTGGGCGGGATCTCCGCGATCCAGCAGGAGTACGAAACCAGCCTCGAAAGCAGTTATGAGAGTGGTTCGGTGACCGCTGATGAAGTCGATGTCGAAGTCGAGCCCGCGCCGAATTCGGTGGACGATGCAGCCGAAGCCGCGCCGGCCCCTGTAGACTCTGCGAAAGAATGAACAGCGCTCCCCGCCGTGACACCTGCGTCCACGGCGCGGAGCTGTTGCGATGGAGAACTGCATGACCCGTTACGCTCTGATCACTGGCGCCTCCAGCGGTATCGGCCTGGCCATGGCCGAAGCCCTGGCCCGCCGTGGCCGCAGCCTGATTCTGGTGGCCCGACAGCGTGATCAGCTGGAAAGCATTGCGATTGAACTGACCCAGCGTTTCGGCGTGGAGGTACTGTTCCGGGCCTGCGATCTGGGCGAGCCGTTGCGCCTGTCCGGTTTTCTGCTGGAGCTTGAAGAAGGTGACCGGCAGATCGATCTGCTGGTGAACTGCGCCGGCATCGGCACCTGCGGCCCTTTCCTAGCTCAGGACTGGATGACCGAGCAGGACCTGATCGAAGTGAACATCCTCGCCCTCACGCGTCTGTGCCACGCGATCGGCAACAGCATGGCCCTGCAGGGCGGCGGGCAGATTCTCAACGTGGCGTCGGTGGCGGCTTTCAATCCAGGCCCATGGATGAGCACCTACTACGCCAGCAAGGCCTATGTTCTGCATTTTTCCGAAGCGCTGCGGGTGGAACTGAAAAAATGCGCCGTGAAAGTTTCGGTGCTCTGCCCAGGGCCGACGCGCACGGCGTTCTTTCGCACGGCGCAACTGAACAACGACAAACTCAACGCCAGCAAACTGCTGATGAGCCCCGAAGAGGTCGCGCTATACACCGTGCGCGCCCTGGAGAAAAACCGCGCGATCATCATTCCCGGGCGCAGAAACCGCTGGTTCGCCTTTCTGCCACGACTGGGTTCGCGCTGGCTCAACCGCACCATCGTCGGCATGGTCAACAAAGCTTACTGCCCGCGCTGAAGGGCCGGCAGGCAAATGGCTGGGCGCGGTGATCCCTCGTGGGTACACTCAGCCCAGCTCACACAACGGAGAAAACAGCTGTGGATACTCTGTTCACCAAGATCATCAACCGGGAAATCCCGGCGAAGATCATCTACGAGGACGACCAGGTTCTGGCGTTCCACGACATCGCCCCACAGGCACCGGTGCATTTTCTGGTGATCCCGAAGAAACCGGTGCGCACCCTCAACGACCTGACGGAAGACGACAAGGCACTGGCCGGGCATATCCTGTTCACCGCCCAGCGTCTGGCGCTGGAACTGGGTTGCGAGGAAGGCTTCCGGGTGGTGATGAACTGCAATGAAAAGGGTGGGCAAACAGTCTACCACATTCATATGCACGTACTCGGTCAACGCCAGATGAACTGGCCACCGGGCTGATCGACCTCGAAATCTGTGGGAGCGCCCTGCTCCCACATGACCCAGCGCAAACCTTCCCCGGCCGATTCGGTTAAACTGGCCGCCGAGATTCTTCCCGGAGGTCAGCATGACTACCCAACGTCACTATTCGCCAATTGACCGTCTTCTGCTGCAAGCCGATGCCGCGATGCGAACCCTGCTGCCCTTCAGCGGCCAGCCGTACCGCCCGTCGCCGGCCATCGTGCAGCCCGATGTGCAGATGAGCGACGAAGACACCCGCCACGTCGCCGGCCTGATGCGCATCAACCATACCGGTGAAGTCTGTGCCCAGGCGCTGTACCAAGGTCAGGCCCTGACCGCCAAGCTGCCGCAGGTTCGCGAAGCCATGGAGCATGCGGCCGAAGAAGAAATCGATCATCTGGTCTGGTGCGAACAGCGCATTCATCAGCTGGGCAGCCACACCAGCGTGCTCAATCCGCTGTTCTATGGCATGTCGTTCGGGATTGGCGCAGTCGCCGGGCTGATCAGCGACAAGGTCAGCCTCGGTTTTGTCGCCGCGACCGAGCATCAGGTGTGCAAGCACCTGAACGAGCATCTGGAACAATTGCCGGCCGAGGATGAGAAATCCCGGGCAATTCTGGAGCAGATGCGTATCGATGAAGAACATCACGCAGAAAGTGCGCTGGAGGCTGGCGGTTTTCGCTTCCCGGCGCCGGTGAAGTTCGGCATGAGCCTGTTGGCCAAAGTAATGACCAAAAGCACTTACCGAATCTGAAAACCGCCCATAAAAAAGGCGACTGCCGCAAAGCAGTCGCCTTTTTTGTGCCTGGACGTCTTAGCTCGGCATATTGCGCGCGTAGAAGATTTCCAGCATTTCGTGCTTCACGCGCTCGGTCACCTGGGCGCGTTGCTCAGAGGACAGATTGCTGGTGGCATCGCCGAACAGGTAGTTATCCAGTTCGAAGTTCTTCAGCAGCATTTTGGTGTGGAACAGGTTTTCCTGGTACACGTTCACGTCGGTCATCTGGTACGCGTCGCGGGTGTCTTCGGAAAGGTAGTTCTGGATCGAGTTGATCTCGTGGTCGATGAAGTGCTTGTTGCCTTCAACGTCACGGGTGAAGCCGCGCACACGGTAATCCACGGTCACGATGTCCGAATCGAACTGGTGAATCAGGAAGTTGAGCGCTTTGAGCGGTGAAATGACTCCACAGGTCGACACGTCGATGTCCACACGGAACGTCGCAATACCGGCGTCCGGATGGATTTCCGGGTAGGTATGCACCGTGATATGACTCTTGTCGAGGTGGGCCAGGATGATTTCCGGCAGCGGACCCGGGGACTCTTCGATCTGGCTTTCGGTCGGGGTGACCGGTTCTTCCGAGATCAGAATCGTGACGCTGGCACCCTGAGGCTCATAATTCTGACTGGCAATGTTCAGAATGTTGGCACCAATGATTTCGACAACTTCCGTGAGGATCTGCGTCAGGCGTTCCGCGTTGTACTCTTGATTGATGTACTCGACGTAAGCCTGCTGGTCTTGCGGGGTTTCCGCGTAGCAGATGTCATAGATGTTGAAGCTCAAGGTCTTTGTCAGGTTATTGAACCCGTGGAGCTTGAGTTTGCTTTTCACCGTTAAAAACTCTCTATGTATGCGGCCCGGCCGCGTGATCAAGCATGCCCGTCAAGTGCGAACGACGCACCTGCGTAGGACGGTTAACACCTCTTCGCGATGGCGATTTTGGTTATCTGTTCAGGCGGAAGACCCGTCGGCTGACCGATCACTGCCCTGAAAAAAGTGGCGCATTATGCAGACGTCAGCGGGGGATCGCCAGAGTCTGCACTGCTTTTATGATAGTTGAATGTCGGCTCAGCCGAGTTCGACGATTTCATAGTCGTGGGTGATTGCCACGCCGGCTGCGCCGAGCATGATCGAGGCCGAGCAATACTTCTCCGCCGACAGCTCGATGGCACGTTTGACCTGGGCTTCTTTCAGGCCACGGCCCTTGACCACGAAGTGCATGTGGATCTTGGTGAACACTTTCGGATCTTCGGTTGCGCGTTCGGCTTCCAGGAAAGCTTCGCAGCTTTCAACCGCCTGACGGGACTTCTTCAGGATGCTGACCACGTCGAAATTGCTGCAACCGCCAACGCCCAGCAGGAGCATTTCCATCGGGCGAACACCCAGATTGCGACCACCGGCGTCCGGCGGACCGTCCATGACCACGACATGACCGCTGCCGGATTCGCCGAGGAACATGGCTTCGCCAGCCCATTGGATGCGTGCCTTCATCGCCAAGACTCCACTGTAGAAAAAAGGGTCGCCAGCTTAGCACAGGGCCCCGGTTTGACTGCGAGCGGTGATCCTAGGACGGATGCCCTTACTGCGTAGGTAATTTCTCGAATTTTCGACGAAGTGTCTGGTAAGCTGGCGCCAATTCACTGGCGCCTAGCCAGTATTTGTAGCGACCGCCTCAGCGCCTCATATAAAAACCAAATATAACCGTGCAGTCTTTTCGGGATACAACCATGGTTGGTATTACCCCCACACCTAAAATCAAGAACCTCGACAAACTGCTGATGCATTGCCAGCGCCGGCGCCATGCGGCCAAGAGCAACATCATCTGCGCCGGGGATCGCTCGGACACGCTGTACTTCATCATCCGCGGCTCGGTCACGATCCTGATCGAGGACGACGACGGCCGCGAGATGATCATCGCTTACCTGAATGCCGGGGATTTCTTCGGTGAGCTGGGCCTGTTCGAACAGGCCGGCCAGGAACAGGAGCGCAGTGCCTGGGTGCGGGCGAAGGTCGAGTGCGAGGTTGCGGAAATCAGCTACGCCAAATTCCGTGAGCTGTCGCAGCAGGATCCAGACATTCTTTACGTGCTCAGCGGACAAATCGCACAACGCCTGCGCAACACCACGCGCAAGGTCGGCGATCTGGCGTTCTTCGATGTCACCGGCCGTGTGGCCCGCTGCCTGCTGGAGCTGTGCAAGCAACCCGATGCGATGACCCACCCGGACGGCATGCAGATCAAGGTGACCCGTCAGGAAATCGGGCGGATTGTCGGTTGTTCGCGGGAGATGGTCGGTCGCGTGCTCAAAGATCTTGAGGAACGCAACCTGGTGGATGTGAAAGGCAAGACCATGGTGGTCTTCGGCACTCGCTGAGTTCGAACGCTCAGGCGGCGTAGATCTGCGCCAGCATCAAAAGAAACAGTTCATCGAGTCGCGCCAACGCATGGGGCGCCGGGAATTTCTCATGCAACGCGATGTGGCTGGCGGCACGTACCCGTTGCTCCAGGCCACACGCTTCGTTGAAGCGATTGACCGCCGCGACCATCGATTCGCGCTCGTCATCCAGCAGCATCGCACCGTGCACCAATCCCACCGGGCGCTGACCACCCTGACTCTGGCGCCAGCGCTGAGCGGTGCCGACCATCTTGCGACCGTCGAGGTTGACGTTGAAACGACCGTCGCAGAACGCACCGTCGATTTCACCCAACGACGACCTGCCGCCCAACTCATCCAGCAACTCACAGATCGGATCACACAGACGCCGGTAACCGGTTTCGATGCGGTTCAGATCGCCTTCGCTGCGAGGCGGCGCGTAGACCAGTGCAATGTTGATCGTCGAAGCGGATTGCGGAACAGGTTCACCGCCGGTTTCACGCAACAACACCGGCCAGCCGGCAGCGGCGGAGACTTCACAGGCGTGATCGAATCCAGGAAGGCGATTCAAGCGGCGCGGCATGACCAGAGCACGATCACTGGGCTGCCAGAACAGCAGACCGAATTCGGCATCACCGGCGCAGACCGAGGCCAGCAGATCCTGCTCGGCTTGCAGGCCGGCTTCGATGGTCAGGGAAGTGGGGATCATAAGGTTTCCATAGGACGTTGAGCCTGAGGTGAATCTTATGCTGCCTTCGCGGGCAAGCCCGCTCCCACAGGGATACGGGCGCCTGCGAAGAGTCGATCAGTCGAGGGTCGAACCGCTCACCGGAACGCCGCGCTCAGGGAAGAACAGGCGTTGCAGTTCGATGCCCGGGCTTTCGGCGCGCATGAACGCTTCGCCGACCAGGAACGCATAAACGTCGCTGATTTCCATCAGTTCGACATCGGCACGGTTGAGGATCCCGCTCTCGGTGATCACCAGACGATCGCGCGGAATGCGCGGCAGCAGGTCGAGGGTGGTTTCCAGGCTCACGTCGAAGGTGTGCAGGTTGCGGTTGTTGACCCCGACCAGCGGCGTGTCGAGGGTCTTCAATGCGCGTTCCAGCTCATCGCCGTCGTGGACTTCCACCAGCACATCGAGACCGACGCCTTTGGCCACCGAAGCCAGCTCGGCCATTTTCACGTCATCCAGCGCGGAGACGATCAGCAGCACGCAGTCGGCGCCCAGCGCACGGGCTTCGACGATCTGGTACGGATCGATCATGAAGTCCTTGCGGATCACCGGCAGCGAACACGCGGCACGGGCCTGCTGCAGATAAGCATCAGCGCCCTGGAAGTAGTCGATATCCGTCAGTACCGACAGACAGGTCGCCCCGCCCTTCTCGTAGCTTTTGGCGATATCGGCAGGAACGAAGTTCTCGCGGATCACGCCTTTGCTCGGCGAAGCCTTCTTGATTTCGGCGATCACTGCCGGTTGTTTTTTCTTGGCCTGCGCCAGCAAGGCACGGGCAAAACCACGGGGTGCATCGGCCGCCTTGGCCAGACTTTCCAGCTCGCTCAGGCTCACACGGGCGCTACGCTCGGCGACTTCCTGAACCTTGCGGGCCAGAATGTTTTCCAGAACCGTCGGTACACTCATCCCTCATTCTCCACTTTGAATACCGCGGTAAAGGCACCCAACTCCTCGAGTTTTTCCCGAGCGAGACCGGTGTGCAGAGCGTCGTGGGCAAGTGCCACGCCTTCTTTCAGACTTGTTGCTAGATCGGCGGCGTACAGCGCCGCACCGGCATTGAGCACGATCATTTCCGCAGCCTTCTGGCCATTCTCGGTCTTGCGCTTGCCCAGCGCATCGCGGATCAGCGCCAGCGAAGCCTCCGGCCCCTCGACCGACAGGCCATGCAGGCTCTGGCTCTTCATGCCCAGATCTTCCGGCTCGACCCAATATTCGGTGATTTCGTTGTTCTTCAGCTCGGCCACAAAAGTCGGCGCAGCAAGGCTGAATTCGTCCAGACCGTCCTTCGAATGCACCACCAGCACATGTTTGCTGCCCAGACGCTGCAAGACTTCGGCCAATGGCCGGCACAGTGCCTGAGTGAATACACCGACGACCTGATGTTTGACGCCGGCCGGATTCGTAAGCGGGCCGAGCATGTTGAACAGGGTACGCAGGCCAAGGTCGCGGCGCGGGCCGGCGGCGTATTTCATGGCCTTGTGGTGAGTCTGGGCAAACATGAAACCGATGCCGACGTTGTCGATGCAACGCGCCACTTGAACCGGGGTCAGGTTGAGGTAGATCCCGGCCGCTTCCAGCAGGTCGGCGCTGCCGCTCTTGCCCGACACCGCGCGGTTGCCATGTTTGGCCACTGTGCAGCCGGCAGCGGCAACGACGAAGGATGAAGCGGTAGACACGTTGAAAATGTTTGCGCCATCACCGCCAGTGCCGACCACATCGACCACGCCGTCGAGGGTCTTGAGTTCGACCTGGTCGGCCAACTCGCGCATTACCGACACCGCGCCGACGATTTCGTCGATGCTTTCGCTCTTCATGCGCATGGCCATCATGAACGCGCCGATCTGCGCGTCCGTGCATTGGCCGGTCATGATTTCGCGCATCACATCGCGCATTTCATCGGTGCTGAGGTCGAGGTGATCGACGATACGGCTCAGGGCTGTCTTGATATTCATGGAGAGTCCTTAGCGCGTGCCGCCGGTTTGTTTGAGGAAGTTGGCGAACAGTTCGTGGCCCTGCTCGGTGAGGATCGATTCCGGGTGGAACTGTACGCCCTCGATGTTCAGGGTCTTGTGACGCAGGCCCATGATTTCATCCACCGAGCCGTCATCGTGCTGAGTCCACGCGGTCAGCTCCAGGCAATCGGGCAAGGTCTCGTGCTTGACGATCAGGGAATGATAGCGGGTGACGGTCAGCGGACGATTCAGGCCGGCGAATACGCCCTTGTCCTCGTGGAATACCGGGCTAGTCTTACCGTGCATCACTTGCCGGGCACGCACCACGTCACCGCCAAAGGCCTGGCCGATGGACTGGTGGCCGAGGCAGACGCCGAGGATCGGCAGTTTACCGGCAAAGTGCTTGATGGCTTCGATGGAGATGCCGGCTTCAGTCGGTGTGCACGGACCGGGGGACACCACGATTCGCTCCGGGTTGAGCGCTTCGATTTCGGCGATGGTCAGCTCGTCATTGCGCACGACCTTGACCTCGGCACCCAGCTCGCCGAGGTATTGCACAACGTTGTAAGTAAAGGAGTCGTAGTTGTCGATCATCAGCAACATGGCGTTTCGAACCTCTTGAATTCTGACTTGGAAACAGCCTTCGGATGACTTGCCAGGACGCTGCACGATGTCGGACGCACAAGTGGCGACGGCAAAGCGGCATTTCAAACGGGCAAGGAAGGCAAAGCGATACAGATCCGGCGGGGCCGGCAGAAAAGATTCAGGCGCGCCAACGCCAGCGGGCGTGTGCCTTGATGACTTGATCCAGGAGTTTGCTGGTGATCAACACGGGGAAGGTCTCGTTCATACGTTCCCGCACAGTAACTTAGCTGGGCAGAGCGTGCAATATGGCCGGGCCTGACGGGGGGAAAACTATGGGAGGGTTGACGACCGATGGCAAAACGCCGGAAGTTTTTGGTACTGTCGTTTCGTTCCATACAACAATAAATAAACGGACTTGCTCATGATCAAACAGACGTTGTTTGTACCGCTCGCCGGATGCCTGCTCGCGATGGCCTGCGCCCAGGCGAATGCCGCGCCCAATCCTTATTCGAATTTCATCGTCTTCGGCGACAGTCTCAGTGATGCCGGGACGTTCACCGACAGCGGCGGCCCCGCCGGTTCAGTCGAGCGATTCACCAACCGCACCGGCCCGAACTACCACAACGGCAGCGGTGAGTTGTACTCGCTCAATGCCACCCAATTGATCGGCGGTCGGCTGGGCTTCACGCCGGACCAGACCGCTTCCGCGGACTCGGCAGTACGCGCCGGCCAGGGTTTGCCGGACGGCAACAACTGGGCGGTGGGCGGATACCGCACTGACCAGATTCTTGATTCGATCACCAGCACGTCCGACACCGGCGAACGCACCCGCGCCGGCTACCTGCCGTCGAACGGCTTTCGTGCTGATCCGAATGCCCTGTACTACCTGACCGGGGGCGGTAACGACTTCCTGCAAGGTCGCGTCACCAGTCTCGATCAGGCCAGCGCTGCGGCTGATCGCCTGGCCAGCAGTGTTCGGACTCTGCAAGGCGCAGGCGCCCGCTACATCATGGTCTGGTTGCTGCCTGACATCGGCTTTACCCCGGCTTTCAATGGCACCGCACTGCAGACGTTCACGTCCCAGCTCAGCGCCCAGTTCAACACCGAACTGGTGAGCCAACTGCAAACCATCAACGCCAACATCATCCCGCTGAACATTCCGGTATTGCTCAAAGAGACGTTTGCCAACCCGGCACAGTTCGGCCTCGCCACCGATCAGAATCTGGTCACGACCTGCTTCAGCGGCAACAGTTGCCTCGAAAACGCCCGGTACGGGATCAACAGCGCCACGCCGGATCCGACCAAGCTGATCTACAACGACTCAGTGCACCCGACCGAAGCCGGGCAACGGCTGATTGCCGATTACGCCTACTCGTTGCTGGCTGCACCCTGGGAGCTGACCCTGCTGCCGGAAATGGCCCAGGGCACGTTGCGCGCGCATCAGGACGAACTGCGCAATCAATGGCTGGCCGACTGGGAAAACTGGCAAGGCGTTGGCCAATGGCGGGCGATTGTCGCCGGCGGCGGCCAGCACCAGGACTTCGATGACCAGCACGCCGGGGCAAGTGCCGATGGCAACGGTTACAACCTGAACATCGGTGGCAGCTACCGCCTCGACGACGCCTGGCGTGTTGGTGTGGCGGCGGGTTTCTATCACCAGAAAATCGAAGCCGGCGACAACGACTCCGAGTACAAACTCAACTCCTACATGGGCACCGCGTTCGCCCAGTACCAGCAAAACCGCTGGTGGGGTGACCTGGCCGTTACCGCCGGACATCTGGACTACGACAGTCTGAAGCGCAAGTTCCAGCTGGGGGTCAACGAACGTGGCGAGAAAGGCGACACCGACGGCTACGTACTGGCCATCGGCGGCCGTGTCGGCTACGACATCGCGCCAGAGGCCAGCAGCCCATGGCACCTGTCGCCCTTCGTCAGCGCCGATTTCGGCAAGGTGGAAGTCGACGGTTACTCGGAAAAAGGCGCGGACTCTACTGCGCTGACCTTCGATGACCAATCGCGCAACTCCCGCCGCCTCGGCCTCGGCATCCAGGGCAAATACCAGATCACCGCACAGACCCAGGTATTCGGCGAATTCGCCCACGAGCGCGAATACAACGACGACGCCCAGGATCTGACGATGAACCTCAACAGCCTGCCGAACAATCGCTACACCCTGGAAGGCTACACACCGCAAACCAACCTGAACCGCCTGAATCTGGGCGTGAGCCACAACCTCACCAAGGACGTGGCCCTTCGCGCCAGCTACAACATTCGCAAGGATGACGACTTTACCCAGCAAGGGGTCAATGTTGGCGTAAGTCTCGATTTCTGATCAGAAGGCCATAAAAACGCGGCGCCCTCACAGGCGCCGCGTTTTTTTATGGCTGAATCACCCGTCACTCAGTCCGGGGTTTGCTCGGCCAACGCAACAGCTCGGAACATTGCCCGACGCTTGTTGATGGTTTCTTCCCATTCCAGCGCCGGCACCGAGTCGGCAACGATGCCGCCACCGGCCTGCACGTGCAGCTCGCCGTTCTTGATCACCGCGGTGCGAATTGCAATCGCGGTGTCCATGTTTCCGTTCCAGGCGAAGTAACCGACCGCCCCGCCATACACGCCACGCTTGACCGGTTCCAGTTCGTCGATGATTTCCATCGCGCGGATCTTCGGCGCGCCGGACAAGGTGCCCGCCGGCAGGATCGCCCGCAGTGCGTCCATCGCCGTCAACCCGGCCTTCAACTGGCCGGTGACGTTGGACACGATGTGCATCACGTTGGAATAGCGCTCGATGACCATCTTCTCGGTGAGCTTCACCGAGCCGATTTCCGAAACACGCCCGGTGTCGTTGCGACCAAGATCGATCAGCATCAGGTGCTCGGCGATTTCCTTGTCATCGGACAGCAGGTCTTCTTCCAGCGCCACGTCAGCCTCTTCGGTGGCCCCGCGAGGACGGGTGCCGGCAATCGGGCGCACGGTGATCAGGTTGTCTTCGACCCGCACCAGTACTTCCGGCGAACTGCCGACGACATGGAAATCACCGAAGTTGAAGAAATACATGTACGGCGTCGGGTTGAAGCAACGCAGCGCGCGGTACAGATCGATCGGCGCAGCCTTGAAGTCGATCGACATGCGCTGGGACGGCACAACCTGCATGCAGTCACCGGCGAGGATGTATTCCTTGATGGTGTCGACGGCTTTTTCGTAGTCGTCCTGGGTGAAACTGGAGCGAAACACCGGCTCGGCCGCCTGCTGCTTGCTGAAATCCAGGCCACGGCGCGGGGTGATCGGCTGACGCAGCTTTTCCAGCAGTTCCTGCAGTTGCGCCTGGCCCTGCTCGTAGGCATCGGCCTGCGCCGGGTCGGCCAGCACGATCGCGTGCATCTTGCCGGCGAGGTTGTCGAACACCACCACCGCATCGGAGACCATCAACAGAATGTCCGGCACGCCGAGCGGATCCGGGTTCGGGCATTTGCCGAGGCGTTTCTCTACGTAGCGCACACAGTCGTAACCGAAGTAACCCACCAGGCCGCCGTTGAAGCGCGGCAGACCGGCAATGGTCGGCACGTTGTAGCGGGCCTTGAAGGTTTCGACGAAGGCCAGCGGGTCTTCGACGTCGTGGCTTTCGGTCTCGACGCCATCGACGGTGATGCTGACGTGATGATCGTGAACCCGCAGCACGGTGCGGCACGGCAGGCCGATGATCGAGTAACGGCCCCATTTCTCGCCGCCCTGCACCGATTCGAGCAGGTAGGAGTTGGGCTGGTCGGCCAGTTTCAGGTAGATCGACAGCGGCGTGTCGAAGTCGGCCAGGGTTTCGCAGGCCAGCGGGATGCGGTTGTAGCCTTCAGCGGCCAGACGCAGGAATTCTTCGCGGATCATAGGGTGCCTCGTGGTGTGAGGTGCAAATCAGTCAGGTGTGCAAACGCGCCGGCAGGCCGGCCAGGAACAAGTCAGGCGCGCCAACGCCAGCGGGCCAGGGCCTTGATGACTTTCATCCAGAGTTTGCGGGTGACCACCACGATGGCGTTTCCAGAAGGGGATTGAGAAGCGTCGGGCAACGTTATCTCAGCGGCCGTATCCAGGCAACCGGGAATTAACTTGCGCAGATCGTCGATCACCAGCGCCGGGGATTCTTCGGCAATCGGCCGACCATGGTTGTAGCCATAACTGAGCGCTACACATTTGACCCCTGCTGCTTTCGCCGCCAGCACGTCGCTGCGCGAGTCGCCGACGAACAGCGATTGCGAGGCCGGAATGCCGGACATCTTCATCACGAAGAACAGCGCTGCCGGATCGGGCTTCTTCTGCGGCAGGGTGTCGCCGCCAATGATCCACTTGAAGTAGCGGCCGATCTTCATTTGATCCAGCAGCGGCGCGACGAAGCGCTCCGGCTTGTTGGTGATCAGCGCCATGGCCACGCCCTGCTTGTGCAGCCATTTCAGGGTATCGCGCACGCCGGGATAGACCACGGTCAGCTCATGGCTAGCGCCGTAGGCTTCCATGAACACCTCCAGCGCATGCTCGGCTTCGACGTCATCCACGGAGGAATGATCGATGCCGCCGGCCAAAGCACGGCGCACCAGCACCGGCGCACCGTTACCGACCCACTCGCGCACCGACTCGATACCGGCAGGCTTGCGCCCGAGGGAGAGCAGCATGTTATCCACCGCCGCCGCCAGGTCGGGTACCGAATCGATCAGCGTGCCATCCAGATCGAACATCACCAACCGCGGCAGTTGCCCCGGGAACAACTGCTCAAATCCGCTCATGGGCGAGCCAGCGCCAGTTCGGAACGCATCTTGTCGATGACTTCCTGATAGTTCGGCGCATTGAAGATCGCCGAGCCGGCGACGAAGGTGTCGGCGCCGGCAGCGGCGATTTCACGGATGTTGTTGACGTTGACGCCGCCGTCGATTTCCAGGCGGATGTCACGGCCCGAGGCATCGATGATCGCGCGCGCTTCGCGCAGCTTGTCGAGGGTGCCGGGGATGAATTTCTGCCCGCCGAAGCCCGGGTTGACGCTCATCAGCAAGACCATGTCGACCTTGTCGATCACGTACTTGAGCACGTCCAGCGGGGTCGCCGGGTTGAACACCAGGCCGGATTTGCAGCCGCCTTCACGGATCAGTTGCAGCGAACGATCGACGTGCAGCGTGGCTTCCGGGTGGAAGGTGATGTAGGTGGCGCCGGCCTCGATGAAGTCACCGACGATGCGATCCACCGGGCTGACCATCAGGTGCGCGTCGATCGGCGCGGTCACGCCGTACTTGCGCAGCGCGGCGCAGACCATCGGGCCGATGGTCAGGTTCGGTACGTAGTGGTTGTCCATGACATCGAAGTGAACGAAGTCGGCACCGGCGGCCAGAACGTTGTCCACTTCCTCGCCCAGGCGGGCGAAGTCGGCGGAGAGAATCGACGGAGCAATAACGAAGGGCTGCATGACGCACCTTTTCTGAGCTAAATCACGATGGCGCGCATTGTATACCTCAAGTTTCCGCGCGCGCACCGTGACCGCGATGATTGGGTTGTGCCATGACCGATGACCGGCGGGTTCTCAGTACGCCGCCCGGTAGATCTTCTCGATGTCGGCAGCGCTGAGCTTGCGCGGGTTGTTGCGCATCAGGCGCTCGATGCCTGCAGCCTCTACCGCCATGGCCGGAATCGCCTCTTCGGGCACGCCGAAACTGCGCAGACCCTGCGGAATGTCCACCGCTGCGCACAGTTCGGTCATCGCCGTGACGGCACGGTCCGCCGCTTCATTGAGGCTCAGATGAGCGGTCTTCACCCCCATGGCTTCGGCGATATCCTGCATCCGTTCGACGCAGGCCATCTTGTTCCAGGTCATCACATACGGCAGCAACAGCGCATTGCTGACGCCGTGGGTAATGTTGAAACGCCCGCCCAGCGGATACGCCAGCGCATGCACCGCGCCAACCCCGGCATTGCCGAACGCCATGCCGGCCATCAGGCTGGCGGTGGCCATGTCTTCCCGGGCTTGCAGGTTGGACGGATTGGCGTAGGCCTTGGGCAATGACCGGGCAATCAGCTTGATCGCGCCGATCGCCAGCGAATCGGTGATCGGCGAAGCATTCAACGACAGATAGGACTCGATGGCGTGCACCAGCGCATCGACACCACTGGCGGCGGTGACGCTGCGCGGACAGGTCAGGGTCATTTGCGGGCTGACCAGCGCCACGTCCGGCAACAGGTAGTCGCTGACGATGCCTTTCTTCAATTGGGCGACCTTGTCCGAAAGAATGGCGACGTTGGTCACTTCAGAACCGGTGCCGGCCGTGGTCGGGATGGCGATCAGCGGCGGGCCCTTGCGCGGCACCTGATCGACGCCGAACAGATCCTCCAGCGCACCGTGATAACCGGCGTACGCCGCGACACTCTTGGCGATGTCGATGGCACTGCCGCCACCGAGGCCGATCAACCCGTCATGCCCGCCCTCGCGGTAGACGCACATGCAGTCCTCAACGATGGCGATTTCCGGATCCGGCAACACGCGGTCGAAGATTTCGTACTCGCGCTCGCCGATCTGCGCCAGCGCCAACTGCACCGTGCCGGACTTGACCAGCGCGGCATCGGTGACGATCAGCGGGTTGTCGATGTCCAGCCGTGTGAGCTCGGCCGCCAGTTGCTCGATGGCCCCGGCGCCGGTGATCAGTTTGTGAGCAATCTTGAACGAGGAAAGACTCATCGTGCGCAGCCTCTTATAGATGTGGGAGCTGAGCACAAGCGTAGCTGGGGAATTCGGGTTGTCTGTCATTCAGCGCATGAATGGCAGACAACCCGGATCGTGCAGTCGTCAGACCTGAGCGGTGCGCAGTTTCTCGCTACGCCCACGCAGCCACTCAAGAGTCAGCAGCAGGATCACCGAGAAGGCAATCAACAGAGTCGCCGCCGCCGCAATCGTCGGACTCAGGTTCTCGCGAATCCCGCTGAACATCTGCCGAGGCAGCGTCGCTTGCTCAGGGCCGGCAAGGAACAGCGTCACCACCACTTCATCGAACGAGGTGGCGAAGGCGAAAAGCGCACCGGAAATCACCCCCGGCGCAATCAGCGGCAAGGTCACCCGGCGGAACGTGGTCAGTGGCGAAGCGCCAAGGCTGGCCGCCGCCCGCACCAGGTTATGGTTGAACCCCTGCAATGTTGCCGACACCGTGATGATCACGAACGGCACACCGAGCACCGCGTGCACCACGATCAGCGAGAAGAAACTGTTGCCCAGGCCCAGCGGCGCGAAGAACAGGTAACTGGCCACACCGATGATCACCACCGGCACCACCATCGGTGAAATCACCAGCGCCATCACCAGCGCCTTGCCGGGGAAGTCGCCACGGGTCAGGCCGATGGCCGCCAGCGTGCCGAAGACCATTGCCAGCACCGTCGCGGCCGGGGCGACGATGATGCTGTTCTTCAGCGAGCGCATCCATTCCGCCGAGGCGAAGAAGTCCTGATACCAGTGCAGCGAAAAACCTTGCAGCGGGTACACCAGGAAACTGCCCGAGTTGAACGACAGCGGCACGATCACCAGCACCGGCAGGATCAGGAACAACAGGATCAAGCCGCAGAGGATCCGCAAGCTGTAGAACCACACCCGCTCGACGGGCGACATATAAGGACTCAGCATTTCAAACTCCCCTTAGCTCAGGCGCAGGCGACTGGCGCCCACCAGCCAGCTGTAGATCAGATAAAGCACCACGGTCGCCAGCAGCAACAATCCGCCAAGCGCAGTGGCCATGCCCCAGTTGATGCTGGTGTTGGTGTAGAACGCGACGAAGTAGCTGACCATCTGATCGTTCGGACTGCCCAGCAGCGCCGGGGTGATGTAGTAGCCGATGGCGAGGATGAACACCAACAGGCAACCGGCGCCGACACCGGCATAGGTCTGCGGGAAGTACACCCGCCAGAAACTGGCGAACGGATGGCAACCCAGGGAAATCGCGGCGCGCATGTAGGTCGGCGAGATGCCTTTCATCACGCTGTAGATCGGCAGGATCATGAACGGCAGCAGGATGTGCACCATCGAGATGTAAACCCCGGTGCGGTTGAACACCAGCTCCAGCGGTTTATCGATCACGCCCATTGCCATCAGCGCGCTGTTGATCAATCCGCCGGATTGCAGCAACACGATCCACGCGGCGACTCGTACCAGGATCGAGGTCCAGAACGGCAGCAGCACCAGAATCATCAGCAGGTTGCTTTGACGCGACGGCAGGTTGGCCAACAGGTACGCCAATGGATAGGCCAGCACCAGGCAGATCACGGTGATGATCAGGCCCATCCAGAAGGTCCGGGCGAAGATGTCGAGGTAGATCGCCTGATCCGGGGTGGCCGGGGCCAGTTCGCCGAGATCGTCGATGCGATGATCCACCGCCGCCAACAGGTAGAACGGGGTGATGCTGCTGGTGTTGCGCTTCACGGCCTGCCAATAGGCCGGATCGCCCCAACGCTCGTCGAGGCCTTCCAGCGCTTCTTTATAAGAACTCGGCTCGCTGGCAAATGGCAGCGAACGGGCGGTTTTGGTCAGCAGGCTGCGATAGCCGGCCAACTCCATGTTCAAGCGCTTGGACAGATCGCCCAAGGTCTGGTTTTTGCGAGCTTCGGCGAGGTCTTCGCCGGCGGCCTTGTAGACCGGTTCAGCGGGCAGTCCGCGACCGTCCCAACTGGCAATGGCTGCCACGGTGCGTGGCATGCCGCCCACCACTTCCGGGTTGCCGACGCTTTTGTAGAGCAGCGCCACGATCGGCACCAGGAATACCAGCAACAGAAACAGCACCAGCGGCGCGATCAGCGCCTGGGCCTTCCAGCGGTTGACCCGCTCGGCGTGCTTGAGCCGCTGCTTCAAGGTGGGGCTGTTGCCCTCGTTCAGGGGAACGGCGATGGCCATGACGTACTCCGAAAATCTTTTGAATGACGGCGTCACCCTTGGGGTGACGCCGCGTAGGCATCACGCCTTACTTCGCAGCCCAGGAATTGAAGCGCTGCTCCAGTTGCTCACCGTTGTCAGCCCAGAAGCTGACGTCGATCTGCACCTGGTTGGCGATGTTTTCCGGGGTGGTCGGCATGTCTTTCAGGACATCCTTGGCCAGCAGCGGTACAGCCTGGGTGTTGGCCGGCCCGTAGGCGATGTTTTCCGAATAGGTCTTCTGCTGTTGCGGTTGCACCGAATAGGCGATGAATTTCTTCGCCGCTTCCGCACGCTTGGCGTCCAGACCTTTCGGGATGGCCCATGCGTCGAAGTCGTAGATGCCGCCGTTCCACACCACTTTCAGGTTGGATTCTTTCTGCACCGCCGCGATCCGGCCGTTGTAGGCCGAACTCATGACCACGTCACCGGAGGCGAGGTACTGCGGCGGCTGGGCGCCGGCTTCCCACCACTGGATGCTTGGCTTGAGTTCGTCCAGTTTCTTGAATGCGCGATCCTGACCATCTTTGCTGGCCAACACTTTGTAGACGTCTTTCGGCGCAACACCGTCGGCCATCAGTGCGAATTCGAGGGTGTACTTGGCGCCTTTGCGCAGGCCGCGCTTGCCCGGGAATTTCTTGGTGTCCCAGAAGTCCGCCCAGCTGCTCGGTGCGGTTTTCAGCTTGTCGGCGTTGTAGGCCAGCACGGTCGACCACACGAAGAAGCCCACGCCACACGGCTGGATCGCGCCTTTGACGTAGTCTTCGGTCTTGCCGAACAGCGCAGGATCGAGTTGCTCGAACATGTCTTCGTCGCAGCCACGGGACAGTTCCGGCGATTCAACCTCTACCAGATCCCAGGACACGCTCTTGGTGTCGACCATGGCTTTGACCTTGGCCATCTCACCGTTGTACTCGCCGGCGACGATCTTGCCGTTGCCCGCCGCTTCCCACGGTGCGTAGAAGGCTTTGACTTGCGCCGCCTTGTTCGCCCCGCCAAACGACACCACGGTCAGATCCGGGCCAGCGGCCATTGCGCTTGCCGCACCCATCAGGCCCAGGGTCAGGGCTGTGAACTTCAGGGATCTCAACATTTATTGTTCTCTCCACGTGCAGGGTTGGTGTTGGTATTGCCGGGGCGATTAATGCGCCTCTAAAAGTGGGTCGAGTGCACGAACGTGTTCGACCTGCCAGCCAAGCGGAACCACGTCGCCGACCGCGAGCGCTGGATCGAGCTCGGCAATCGGTTGTTTCACGAAGAAGTCGGTCTTGCCGCAGACTTCCAGGCGCACCCGGACGTGGTCGCCCAGATAGATGAATTCGGCCACCCGCCCGGAGAAGCGGTTGACGCATTGATCGCTCGAACCGTTGAGGCTGACGCGCTCCGGACGGATCGACAGGGTGACCGGTTCACCGGTCTGGCCGATGTTGACCGCCAGCGCCTCGACCTTTTCCCCACGCCCCAACTCGACCACGCAGCGCTCGCCGCTCTGGCTGAGCAGGCGACCGTTGAGGCGGTTGTTTTCGCCGATGAAGTTGGCGACGAAGGTGTTTTTCGGTTCTTCGTAGAGGGTGCGCGGCGGGGCGATCTGCTGGATTTCGCCCTGGTGGAATACGGCCACGCGGTCGGACATGGTCAGGGCTTCGCCCTGGTCGTGGGTCACGTAGACCACGGTCACGCCGAGGCGCTGGTGCAGGTGTTTGATTTCCATCTGCATGTGTTCGCGCAGCTGTTTGTCGAGGGCGCCGAGGGGCTCGTCCATCAGCACCAGTTGTGGCTCGAACACCAGTGCGCGGGCCAGCGCCACACGTTGTTGCTGGCCGCCGGACAACTGCGCCGGATAGCGTGAAGCGAAGGCATCGAGCTGCACCATGCTCAGGACTTTCTTGACCTTGTCACTGACGTCGCTCTTGTTCAGACCGCGCACGGTCAGCGGGAACGCCAGGTTCTCGGCCACGGTCATGTGCGGGAACAGCGCGTAGTTCTGGAACACCATGCCGATGTCGCGTTTGTGCGGCGGCACGTTGTTGATCGCCCGCCCGGCCAGGAGGATTTCACCGGCGGTCGGTGTTTCGAAACCGGCGAGCATCATCAGGCTGGTGGTCTTGCCGGAGCCGGACGGCCCGAGCAGGGTCAGGAACTCGCCCTTGCGGATGTCCAGGTTGAGGTCTTTGACGATCAGGTTCTCGCCGTCGTAGCTCTTCTGCACTCCACGAAAGCTGACCAGCACATCACTGGCCCCTGCGTTTGATTCGACCTGGCTCATACCCACACCTTTGTTATTGATGACTGCTGTGGGATTAAGCCTAGTGGCTGCTTGCAGTCACGCAAATCGGGGCGCAGGAGAGAATCGCCTCAGCCGGATGGAAGACCGGGGGTAGGGATTGCCCTACAAGGATGGCGCGTTTGGACACGTCAGGTGCGAGCCCTGAAGTTCCAGCCGCAGGAACCGGCAAAAGCGCCTGTCGTTATTGGATATGCGGATTAAAGGAGCTTGTGTTCCATCGCATACTTCACCAGCTCGGCGAGTGAAGTGATGTTGAGCTTCTGCATCAGCCGCGCCTTGTGGGTGCTGATGGTCTTACTGCTCAGGGCCAACTGTTGGGCGATGTCGTTGACGTTGGCGCCCTGGGCCAGGCGCTCGAATACCGAGAATTCGCGTTCGGACAACAACGAATGCAGCGGTCGTGTATCGGTCAGGCCGACTTCGAAGACCATCCGGTCGGCCAGTTCTGGATCGATGTAGCGCCCGCCCGCCGCGACCTTGCGAATCGCCGTCAGCAACAGCGCCGGATCGCTGTCCTTGGTCGCATACCCGGCGGCGCCGACCTTCAGCGCGCGGGCGGCCATCTGAGCTTCATCGTGCATCGAGAGCACCAGAATCGCTGGCGGATTGTTCAGTGCGCGGATACGCGGAATCGCTTCCAGCCCGTTGACCCCGGGCATGGAAATATCCAGCAGCACCACCTCGCACGGCACACTGCGCAGGGTTTCGAGCAACTGCTCGCCATTGCTCGCCTCCCCCACCACTTGCAGATCCTTGGCCAGGCCGATCAATTGCTTGATGCCTTCGCGAACGATGGTGTGGTCTTCGGCTACCAGTACACGGATCACTTACTTCTCCTCATCCAATGGCACCCGCACGCTCAGTGTGGTGCCCTCGCCCGGTTCGCTGTCGAGTGACAACTGACCGCCCATGATCAACACCCGCTCACGCATGCCCACCAGGCCAAAGGATGTTGGCCTGCCCGCAGCGGCGACAAATCCTACGCCATCATCGCTGACTGTCAGACACAAATCGGCGCCTTCGAGCGCCAGCGTCAGTTCCACAGTATGCGCCTGGGCATGGCGCATGACGTTGGTCAGCGCTTCCTGAAGGATGCGGAACAGGCCAATGGCCTTGGCATCGCTCAGCGGCGGCAGATTGTCCGGCACCTGCACCAGACACGGAATCTGCGTACGCGCCTCGAATCGCCGGGCCTGCCACTCGATCGCCGAGGCAATCCCGGCATCGAGGATCGGCGGGCGCAATGCCGTCGCCACATCGCGCACCAACTGGAACAACTGGGCGATCAGGCGTTTCATGCTGTTCAGGCGTTCGTTCAGACCCGGATCGAGTTGCGCGTAGGCCAGTTCGCACATCGATGTCTCCAGTTTCAGCACCGTCAACATCTGCCCCAGTTCATCGTGAACCTCGCGGGCAATGCGTGCTTTTTCCTCTTCCCGCACGCTTTCGAGGTGCGCCGACAGTTCGCGCAGCTGTTCGCGCGATGCCGCCAGTTCCAGTTCGATGCGTTTGCTTTCGGTGATATCCCAGACGATGCCGTCCCAGACGTAGGCGCCGTCCTCCAGTTGCCGAGTGATGGCCTTGATCTCGGCCCAGCGCTGTTCGCCCTGTCGCGTCAGGATCCGCCCCTGCCACGACCAGTCGCTGTCGGTGTCCAGCGCCCGGTCCTGAGTCTGGTGATAACCGGCCTTGTCGTCCGGGTGCACCAGGCTGCGCAGGCCCATGTCGCGATGAGCGATGGCGGCCGGCGCGTAGCCCACCAGACTTTCGCTGCCCTCACTGATGTAGGCAAAGTCGATCTGCCCGGTCACCGGCGCCCGCTCCAGGCGGAACACCAGCCCCGGCACGTTGGCGGCGATGCCCTGCAAGCGCGCCTCGCTTTCCTGCAACGCGGCCAGGGCCCGCCGGCGTTCGGTCACATCAGTGAGATAAACCACCAGATATTCGCTGTCGCGAAAGCGCAGAAAACTCAACGACACATCCGCCGGCAGGATGCTGCCATCGGCGCGCACACAACTCGTTTCAAAGCTGAGCGGCCCTTCCTCACTGGCCCGGGCGCGTTTCCACAGGTTGAGCCAGCGGTCCATGTGCAAGCCTGGTTCGAAGTCGATCAGTGGTCGCTCGATCAGCGCGCCCTGTGGATAACCGAGCATGTGTTCCGCCGCGCGGTTGGCGTAGCGCACGTGGCTGTCCCAGTTGACCCAGAGGATGCCGACGGTGCTCTGGTCGATGGAAAACTGGGTCAGGCGCAGGGCTTCTTCGCTGGCGGCGCGCAGGGCGATGTCTTCCCGGGCGGCGAGCAGGCGTTGTTCAAGGCTGTGTTGCTGGCGCCGCTGCCAGAAGACGATCGCCGCACAACTGAGCAGCAACACGGCGAACAACAGGCTCAGGTTCTGCCAGAACCCCGGCGACTCCGAAAGCCGCGGGTACTTGGGTTGCAGCCATTGGGTGTGCAGGCGCTCCAGATCTTTTGCCGGGATCGCCCGCAAGGCACTTTCGACAATCCCGGCCAGCTCCGGCCAGTCACGACGGGTGGCGACCCGCAGCAGCTGCGGTAGACCAATGTCGCCGACCACGACCAGCCCGGCAAACTCCGGTTCTGTCGACAGCCGCCCCAATTGCGCTTCGTCCAACACCGCGTAAGACGCCTGCTGACTCAACAACAACTGCAACGCCTGACGTTCCAGCGGCACGCCTTGCAGATTCAAATGGGGATAGTTACCGCGCAAGTAATCGGCGGTGACGCTGGGCATGCGCACGGCGACCCGGGCCTGGCTGTCGAGTTTTTCCAGCTCGACCGAACTGCTCACTTTCTGGTCGCTGACCACCAGTTGCGGCACGCGCATGTAGGGATCGGAAAACTGCCAGAGACGCAGCGAGCCGGGCGTCTGGGTCAGACCCGGCGCAATATCGATTTCGCCGTCCCGCGCGGCGGCTTCAAGTTGTTCCAGATCGGGGAAGTTGCGCCAGCTGAGTTCGATGTCGAGGGCCTTGGCCATCCATTTCATCAACTCGACATTGGCCCCGGACAGCCGCTGCAAACGCCGGTCGTATTGCGCGTACGGCGCCTGCAGAATCAGACCGACGCGCAATTCATTGTGCTGCGCCAGCCACTGTTGCTGGCTCGTCGACAACTGCGCAACATGGCTCGGCGGCGCAGGCGCGGCCCACCCCATCAAGGGAAACGCCAGACAGCCGATAACCCACAGGCAGCAAAAACGCATCATTGAAATCCCATACACTGACAAATTCTGACCAACCCATTAGGCTGCCGGGATACTTTCTGGCCTGGAATAACCGATGCCCCCTGTCTCTCGCCTGGCAATGCCAGCATTGTGCCTGTCGCTGATCCTGCCTTGTGCGTTTTCCGTCGAAGCCGCCGATCCGGCACCCGCCGCAGCCGCGGAAAAACCCGCCGAAGAAAAACCGGTCGAACGCCAGCCATTGCTTGAGCGTAGTCAGGAAGAAGCCTCGGCACTCGAACGCAAAGTCCCGGCCCAGGAACAGCAACAGTTGCAGGCCGGCAACGATACATTCCTCGCGCTGTGGAAACCGGCCAACACGGCCGATCCCAAAGGCGTGGTGATCCTCATCCCCGGCGCCGGTGAAACCGCTGACTGGCCCCAGGCGATCGGCCCGCTGCGGCGCAAATTGCCGGACGTCGAGTGGAACAGCCTGAGTATCACCCTGCCCGACCTGCAAAGCGATGCCATCGCACCGCGCGTGATCGAAGCGCCCGCAGCGCCGAAAACCGCCGATGCAGGCAGCAAGGATTCGACCACTGCCGAACCGATCGAGCAAGCCGCTGGCGGTGAAGCGGATGTGGCGGACAAGGTCGTCGCCGAAACCACCGAAGAACAGGCCAAGGCCGACGCCGAACGAATCTTCGCCCGCATCGACGCAGCGATTGCCTACGCCGAACAGCAAGGCGCGCACAGCATCGTGGTGCTCGGGCACGGCACCGGTGCCTATTGGGCCGCGCGTTTCCTGAACGAAAAGCAGACGGCACAAGTGGAAAAACTGGTGATGGTCGCCGCGCAAGTGCCGCCCAAGGCCAAGCCTGAACTGGCAGAACTGACGCCACTGCTGAAGCTGCCGACCGCCGATATCTTCTATATGGACAAGCCGCTGGATCGCAACGCCGCACTGGAGCGTTTGCAGGCCAGCAAGCGCTTGAAGACGTCGGCGTTCAGCCAGGTCGCGCTCAAGGCGTTGCCCGACAACAAGGCCGAGCAGGAACAATTGTTCCGCCGGGTACGCGGCTGGTTGAATCCGCAAACCCCGGACTGACCGACCGCACAAAAAAAGATCGCAGCTCTGGGCTGCGATCTTTTTTTCGTCTAGCGGAAATCCCGCCGCTCGCGAATCAATGTGTAGGCATTGTGCAAGTCGCGAGTTCTTTCAGTTGCCTCGAGTACCTGGGCCGCCGTCGCACCGGTCCCGGCCACCTTGTCCGGATGATGGCGGCTGAGCAGGCGACGATAGGCGCGTTTGATCTGTGCCGGTTCGCTGGTCGCCGACACGCCGAGCAGGCGCATCGCATCCTGATAACTCACCGCTGCGCTGACGATCGGGCGCTTGTTCGGCTCGTAATCCGCCGCCAGCGCCTGAATCTGGTGAGTCGTCCAGCCCAGCCACTTGCCCCATTGCGTCAGCAGTTCGCGCTCGCTGCTGCCGGCCCGGCCATCGGCCCAGACCATCCGCCAGCAGGCGCGCAACACGCCTTCGGCCGCATGGGGCTGAGCGCTGAGACGCCGCAGATAACCGCGCAGGCGATCCCCGCCGGACTTGCCGCGATTGAACGCGGCAATGGCCCGGCGCTGCGCCGGCTCGCTCATGTCCAGCGCGCGCATCTCCTGACGCGCCTGCTGGATATGACCGTCGGTGACCCGCCCGTCACTCTTGGCCAGACGCCCGAGCAAGACGAACAACAACTCGTCGTTGCGCAGCATCGGCTGGCCGCCGAGTTTTTCCCGCAAATGCCCCCAGCTCTGCAAATGCAGGCGCCGATCCAGCGCCTGCCCCAACAAAGCCCCAAGCATGGCCCCCGGAATGCTGGCGATAGCAAAACCCGCTCCGGCTCCAATCAGAGTCCCTGGCCACAACATATCAGCGACTCGCTTCTATCAAGGTTTCGGCTTCAGCCAGACGCTCGTGCGTACCGACATCGACCCAGTGGCCTTTCAGTCGCTCACCGCTCACCTGCCCGTCCGCCATGGCTTTGCGCAGCAACGGTGCCAGTTTGAAGGCGCCGTCCGTGCAGCCATCGAACAATTGCGGGTGCAGCACAGCGATGCCGCTGTAGGTCAGGGTCGCCGTCTCCGGTTGCCCGTCCTGCACCTGGTCGCCGACCAGACAGAAATCGCCCGTCGGGTGATGGGCCGGATTGTCCGCCAGCACCAGATGCGCCAGCCCGGTGATCGGCTGGTGCAGCACGCTGAAGTCGTAATCGGTCCAGATGTCACCGTTGACCACCAGGAACGCTTCGTCACCGAGCAACGGCAAGGCGCGGAAGATACCGCCACCGGTCTCCAGAGGTTCGCCTTCGGGCGAGTAACGGATGCTCAGGCCGAATTGCGAACCGTCGCCCAGGTAATCTTCGATCTGCTGACCGAGCCAGGCATGGTTGATCACGATGTCGCTGAAACCCGCCGCCGCCAGGGCACGCAGGTGGTACTCGATCAACGGTACGCCAGCGGCACGCACCAGCGGTTTGGGGGTGGTCAGGGTCAGCGGGCGCATGCGCTCGCCTTTACCGGCCGCCAGAATCATTGCCTTCATGCAGTCACTCCGCCACGCAGGCTGACCAGCAGTGCCTGCAGTTGCGCCAATTCCGGACGGCGTGCGATCACCGCTTCTATATAAGAGAAGAAGCGCGGCACATCGCCGAGGTAGCGCGGCTTGCCGTCGCGGTGACAGATGCGGGCGAAGATACCGATGACTTTGAGGTGACGTTGCACACCCATCAGGTCGCTGGCGCGCAGGAAGTCTTCGAAGTCCGGCTGCACGGGGATGTTCAACGCTGCCGCCTGCTGCCAGTAGTTTTCCAGCCAGCCACGTACGCGTTCTTCAGGCCAACTGAGGAAGGCGTCCTTGAACAGACAGGTCACGTCGTAAGTCACCGGGCCGTACACCGCGTCCTGGAAATCCAGCACGCCGGGGTTCGGCTCGCTGAGCATCAGGTTGCGCGGCATGTAGTCGCGGTGCACCAGCACTTTTGGCTGGGCCAGCGCGCTGTCGATCAGCAGATCGCTGACCTGCTGCCATTGCTGCTGTTGCGTGGCGTCGAATTCCACACCCAGTTCGCGTTTCACGTACCACTCGGGGAACAGTTCCAGCTCGCGACGCAACAGTGCGACGTCATAACTCGGCAGCGGTGCCACCATCGGCAACTGCTGAAATGCCAGCAGCGACTGCAAGGCATCGCTGAACAATGCATCGGCATTTTCGCTGTCGATCACGTCGAGATAGGTCTTGTTGCCCAGGTCATTGAGCAAAAGAAATCCGCGCTCGAGGTCCTCGGCATAAATTTTCGGCACGTTAATTCCGGATTTCGCCAGCAAAAAGGCGATATCCACGAACGGTTTGCAGTTTTCCTGGGGCGGCGGTGCGTCCATCACGACGAAACTGCGACCGGCGCCTTCCCAACGGAAATAACGGCGGAAACTCGCGTCGCTGCTGGCCGCAGTCAACGTGGCCGGGGGTACGACACCCCAGCCCTGATCGGCAAAAAGGGTTGCCAACTGCTCATCGAGCCAAACTTTCAGGTGTTGCAAGCGTACATCTTGGTCAGGCATTGCAAGGGTCTCCGACGGCGCTAGCCGTCAAGCGGGTCATGCTTTATTATCCAGCATCTTTTTCAGACCATCGAGAGGCGTGCGGCCCACACCGCGGGCAGATGGCACGCAGGAAGCCCGGACTAATAAGATGGCATTGAAATCCCCCGCGTTTCGTAAAAAATTTCCGTTGTTGGTAACCGGCAGTCTGCTGGCTATGCAACCTCTGGCCAGTTCATTCGTTGTCGCCGCCGAGCAGTATGACTGCGCCGTCTCGGCTACGGGCGGTTGGGCCTGTTCGCCAAAGACGTCGGCGGCTGCATTGCCACCGCGTCCGGTGCATGACGGCAGTGCTGTCAGCGCCACCGGCGAAACCCCGGCCGAGAACGGCAGCGTTTCGGACTCCGGTCCCAAACCCGTGCTGGTCACCGAGTCCAAGGGCCGCGGCCTGAAATCCCGTAGCGAAGACTACAGTCACCTCGACTGGGTTCCGCGCGAGAAGCTCACCGCCGCCCAACTGGCCGAGACAGGTCCTTACTGCTCTGGTTCCTATATCGAACCAATTCGTCCTGGCATGAATGACAAGACGAATAAAAGTGACGCTCCGACCTTCATCGGCGCGAAAGCCTCGCGCTATAACACCGAAGATCAGGTCGGCACGCTGGCCGGTGACGTGGTTCTGCGTCAGGGCAGCATGCAGGTCGAGTCCCAGGAAGCGAGCCTCTACCAGGCCGAAAGCCGCGCCGAACTCAAGGGCGACGTGCGCATCCGCGACAATGGCGCGCTGATCGTCGGCGACCACGCCGATGTGCAGCTCGACACCGGTGAAGCGAAAGTCGACAACGCCGAATACGTGATGCACAAGTCGCGCATCCGCGGTAACGCGCTGTACGCCAAGCGCGCCGAGAACGCGATCATCCGCTTGAAGGACGGCACGTACACCACGTGCGAACCGAACAGCAACGCCTGGCAGCTCAAGGGCAACAACATCACCCTGAACCCTGCCACCGGCTTCGGTACCGCGACCAACGTGACACTGCGGGTCAAGGACATTCCGATCCTGTACACCCCGTACATCTATTTCCCGATCGACGACCGTCGTCAGTCGGGCTTCCTGCCGCCGACCATCGGCACCGGCAGCGACACCGGCTTCACGCTGGTCACCCCGTACTACTTCAACCTGGCGCCGAACTACGATGCCACGTTGTACCCGCGCTACATGAGCAAGCGCGGCATGTTGGTGGAAGGCGAATTCCGTTACCTGACCAAATCCAGCGAAGGTCAGTTCGGCGCCGCGTACCTCAACGACGAAGACACCGATCGCAGCAAGCAGACCGATTACGAAAAAAATCGCTACATGTACAACTGGCAACACAAGGGTGGCCTGGACTCCCGCGTGTACACCCAGGTTGACTACACCAAGATCAGCGATCCGTACTACTTCCAGGACCTGACCACCGACCAGATCGGTGTGAAGAGCCAGGACTTCGTGAATCAGCAGGGTCTGGTTGCCTACCGTGGTGATAACTACACCGCCATCCTGAATGCTCAGCAATATCAGCTGGCAACCGTTTCGAACATCACACCTTACGGGCGCCTGCCGCAGATCACCTTCAATGGCAAACTGCCGTACCACCCGGAAGGCCTGAACTTCGATTACGAGACCGAACTCGTTCGCTTTGACCGCGATCTGAAAACCGGTGACTTCGTCAACGAAGACGGCACCGTCTCGCCACGCCTGGATACCAACGTGACCGGCCTGGCTCGTGCCAACGGCGATCGCCTGAATCTGAAGCCTGGCGTCAGCCTGCCGATGAACTGGACGTATGGTTTCCTCAAGCCATCGCTCAAGTACCAGTACACCCAGTACCAACTGGACCTGGACGGCCAGGGCAAAGACGACATCATTGTCCAGAAGGCATTCGCAGCAGCGAACGGCACCCGATACGTCAACGGTAATTTTGGCAGCAACCAGAGCCGTGGCGTGCCGATCGCCAGCATCGACAGCGGCCTGTACTTCGACCGCGACACGTCGTACTTCGGCAAGAACTACCGCCAGACCCTGGAACCGCGCCTGTTCTACCTCTATGTACCGGAGAAGGATCAGGAAGACATTCCAGTGTTCGACACCAGCGAATACACCTTCAACTATGCCTCGCTGTTCCGAGACAACCGCTTCTCCGGTTCCGACCGGGTCGGTGACGAGAACAAGCTTTCGTTGGGTGTGACCAGCCGCTGGATCGAAGACGACGGTTTCGAACGTCAACGCATCAGTGTCGGCCAGGCCTTGTACTTCAAGGATCGCGAAGTCCAACTGCCAGGTATCGATCCAAAGACCCGCGACGATGCGCATTCCAACGTTTCGCCTTATGCGCTGGAATACGAATACCGCTGGAACCGCGACTGGCGCACCACTGCCGACTACAACTGGGATCCGGACAGCCGCAGCCCACGTTCCGGCAGCGCGATGTTCCACTACCAGCCTGAAGACAACCCGAACAAGGTGGTCAACCTCGGTTATCGCTATCGCAACGACCAGGTTCGTTACGACCAGAACACCGGCAAATGGTCGGTGGGTGGTGGCGACTACGGCACCCCGGGCCAGCCTGGCTACGTGAAGGACTACTACAAGATCCAGCAGCATGACTTCTCGGTCATCTGGCCGATCGTTCCACAGTGGAGCGCAATCAGCCGCTGGCAGTACGACTACAACCGCAACCGTACACTGGAAGCCTTCGGTGGTTTCGAGTACGACAACTGCTGCTGGAAACTGCGCCTGATCAACCGTTACTGGGTTTCTTACGACGAGTTCAGTCAGGAAGCTCCGCAAAACGAAAAAGGCGACCACGGCGTCTTCCTACAAATTGTTCTGAAGGGACTCGGCGGCCTTACTGGCGCCAAGGTAGAGAGCTTCCTCGACAAAGGCATCCAAGGTTATCGTCAACGTGAAGACCAAGCTTTCTGATTGTCTGCGCCCGCTGATGCTGGGCGCGCTGTTCCTGGGTACCGCGGCCAACGCCGCGGTGCAGTCCATCGATAAAGTGGTGGCCATCGTCGACAACGACGTGGTCATGCAGAGCCAGCTGGATCAACGCGTCCACGAAGTTCAGCAAACCATCGCCAAGCGCGGTGGCGGCTTGCCGCCTCCGGGCGTACTGGATCAACAGGTGCTCGAGCGCCTGATCGTCGAAAACCTGCAACTGCAGATCGGCGAACGTTCCGGTATTCGCATCACCGATGAAGAACTGAACCAGGCTGTCGGCACTATTGCCCAGCGCAACAACATGACTGTCGATCAGTTCCGCGCAGCCCTGGCTCACGACGGCCTGAGTTACGAAGGCGCCCGTGAGCAGATCCGCAAGGAAATGGTCATCAGCCGCGTGCGTCAGCGCCGTGTTGCAGAACGCATTCAGGTATCGGAGCAGGAAGTGAAGAACTTCCTCGCCTCCGACCTGGGCAAGATGCAACTGTCCGAAGAGCTGCACCTGGCCAACATCCTGATCCCGACCCCGGAAAGCGCCAACTCTGAAGCAATTCAGAGCGCCGCACGTCAGGCGATGGAGGTTTACCAGCAACTCAAGCAAGGCGCTGATTTCGGTCAACTGGCCGTTGCCAAGTCCGGCAGCGACAACGCTCTGGAAGGCGGCGACATGGGCTGGCGTAAAGCTGCTCAACTGCCACCGCCGTTCGACCGCGAACTGAGCAGCATGTCGCCGGGTGAAATCACTCAGCCAGCACGCACTCCGGGTGGCTTCATCATCCTGAAGCTGCTGGAAAAACGCGGCGGCGAAAGCCAGATGCGCGACGAAGTGCATGTGCGCCATATCCTGGTCAAGCCAAGTCCGGTCCGTGACGAAGCGAAAACCAAGGAACTGGTTCAATCGCTGTATAACCGCATCTCGGCCGGCGAAGATTTTGCTGAACTGGCCAAGAAATACTCGGAAGACCCAGGCTCTGCCCTCAACGGCGGCGACCTGAACTGGATCGACCCGAACGCACTGGTACCGGAATTCCGCGCCGTGATGGCCAAGTCCCCGCAGGGTCAGCTGTCCAAGCCATTCCAGACCCAGTACGGCTGGCACGTTCTGGAAGTCCTTGGCCGTCGCGCCACTGACAGCACCGAACAGGCCCGTGAGCAGCAAGCCATGACCGTACTGCGTAACCGCAAATACGATGAAGAGCTGCAAACCTGGCTGCGTCAGATCCGTGACGAAGCGTACGTAGAGATCAAACTCCCTGGTGCAGACCAGGCAGCGCAGTGAAACCCAAGCGTTTCGCGCTGACACCCGGCGAACCAGCCGGCATCGGTCCCGACCTGTGCCTGCTGCTCGCCTCGCAAGCCCAGCCACATCCCCTGATTGCCATCACCAGCCGCGACCTGCTCCAAGAGCGGGCCGCGCAGCTGGGGCTGGCCGTCAGTCTGCTGCCTGTGTCGCCCGGTCAATGGCCGGACCTTCCGGCGCCGGCCAACAGCCTTTATGTCTGGGACACCCCGCTCAGCGCCCCCGTGGTTGCCGGGCAACTGGACAAGGCCAACGCCGCATTCGTTCTTGAAACCCTGACCCGCGCCGGCAATGGCTGTCTGAACGGTGATTTCGCCGGGATGATCACCGCCCCGGTGCACAAGGGCGTGATCAACGAATCGGGCATCGCTTTTTCCGGCCACACCGAATTCCTCGCCGACCTGACCCACACCGCCCAGGTCGTGATGATGCTCGCTACCCGCGGTTTGCGCGTGGCGCTGGTCACCACTCACCTGCCCCTGCGCGACATCGCCGATGCGATCACGCCGGAGCGACTGGAACGGGTCACGCGAATTCTGCACGCCGACCTGCAAGACAAATTCGGCATCGCCCAACCGCGCATCCTGGTCTGCGGACTCAACCCGCACGCCGGTGAAGGTGGACACCTGGGCCATGAAGAAATCGACATCATCGAACCCACATTGGAGCGCCTGCGCGGCGAGGGCATGGACCTTCGTGGCCCGCTGCCTGCCGACACTCTGTTTACCCCCAAATATCTGGAGCACTGCGACGCAGTGCTGGCGATGTACCACGACCAGGGCCTGCCCGTGCTCAAGTACAAAGGCTTCGGCGCAGCGGTCAACGTGACCCTGGGCCTGCCGATCATCCGCACCTCCGTCGACCACGGCACCGCCCTGGATCTGGCCGGTAGCGGCAAGATCGACACCGGCAGCCTGCAGGTCGCCCTGGAAACCGCCTACCAGATGGCCGAGACCCGTTTATGACCGAGCAATACCAACACAAGGCGCGCAAACGCTTTGGCCAGAACTTCCTGCACGATGCCGGCGTCATCGACCGCATCCTGCGCTCCATCAGCGCCAAGCCTGACGACCGGATGCTGGAAATCGGCCCGGGCCAGGGCGCATTGACCGCAGGCCTGCTGAACAGCGGTGCACAGCTCGACGTGGTGGAACTGGACAAGGACCTGATCCCGATCCTCAACCAGCAGTTCGCCGGCAAGAGCAACTTCAACCTGCATCAGGGCGATGCGCTGAAGTTCGACTTCAATACCCTGAACGCCGCACCGAACAGCCTGCGCGTGGTCGGCAACCTGCCGTACAACATCTCCACGCCGTTGATTTTTCACCTGCTGAACAACGCCGGCATCATCCGCGACATGCACTTCATGCTGCAGAAGGAAGTGGTTGAGCGTCTCGCCGCAGGTCCGGGTGGTGGTGACTGGGGCCGTCTGTCGATCATGGTTCAGTACCATTGCCGGGTCGAGCACCTGTTCAACGTCGGCCCGGGTGCTTTCAACCCGCCGCCGAAGGTCGACTCGGCCATCGTCCGCCTGGTGCCGCACGCGGTACTGCCGCACCCGGCCAAGGACCATCGCCTGCTGGAGCGCGTCGTGCGCGAAGCCTTCAACCAGCGTCGCAAGACCTTGCGCAACACCCTCAAGCAATTGCTGAGCAACGCTGAAATCGAGGCCGCCGGCGTCGATGGCAGTTTGCGTCCCGAGCAGCTTGATCTGGCGGCATTCGTACGCCTGGCCGACAAGCTCGCCGAACAGCCCGCACCAACACCCGCTGCCGACTGACAGGCAAGCATTGCGCTCGGGCAGGACACCGCTCTGGTCTCCTGCCCGATACTTGCCTAGACTCAACCCATCGGCGACACCCCGCGTTCCGCTTTGTCCTTAAGGCCTTTTGCATGTCTGATCCTCGTTATCAGGTCGATGTCAGTGTCGTAACTCACTATCTGGCAGACCAATCGCAACCCGAGCACGACCGGTTTGCCTTCGCCTACACCATCACCGTGCAGAACAATGGCGAGCAGCCAGCCCGACTGATCTCCCGGCATTGGGTGATCACCGATGGCGACGGTCATGTCGAAGAGGTGCGCGGCGCCGGCGTGGTGGGCCAACAGCCACTGATCGACGCGGGAAAAAGCCACACCTACAGCAGCGGCACGGTCATGACCACCAAGGTCGGCACCATGCAGGGCAGCTATGAAATGGTCGCCAGCGACGGCAAGCATTTCGACGCAATCATCAAACCCTTCCGCCTCGCCGTTCCCGGAGCCCTGCACTAATGGCGACGTATGCCGTCGGCGACCTGCAAGGCTGCCTCGAACCGCTCAAGTGCCTGCTCAAGCAGGTCGCGTTCGACCCGGCAGTGGATCGGTTGTGGCTGGTGGGTGACCTGGTCAACCGTGGCCCGCAATCGCTGGAAACCCTGCGCTTCCTTTATGGCATGCGTGAATCGCTGGTCTGCGTACTCGGCAACCACGACTTGCACCTGCTGGCGGCGGCGAAAAACATCGAGCGGATGAAGAAGTCCGACACGCTGCGCGAAATCCTCGAAGCGCCGGACTGCGCCGAACTGATGGAATGGCTGCGCCAGCAGAAGCTCATGCACTACGACGAGCAACGTGAAGTCGCCATGGTGCACGCCGGCATTGCACCGCAATGGTCGCTGCGCAAGGCTTTGAAGTATGCCGAAGAAGTCGAGACCGCCCTGCGCGACGACAACCTGTTCCCGGCCTTCCTTGATGGCATGTATGGCAACGAGCCGGCGAAGTGGGACAGCGAGCTCAAAGGCGTCACCCGCCTTCGGGTCATCACCAACTATTTCACGCGCATGCGTTTCTGCACCGCCGAGGGCAAGCTCGACCTCAAGAGCAAGGAAGGCCTCGACACCGCGCCACCGGGCTACAAGCCCTGGTTCCAGCACAAGGAGCGCAAGACCCGTGGCCTGCGAATCATTTTCGGCCACTGGGCGGCGCTGGAAGGCAATGTCCATGAACCCGGCATTTCAGCCCTCGACACCGGTTGCGTGTGGGGCGGCAGCCTGACCCTGATGAACGTCGACAGCTTTGAACGGCTGTCATGCAAATGCGACGAACACGGCGGCGTCCTGCCCCCGGTCGCGCCATTGATCACCGAATCCTCGCCAGTCAGCGCTGCGCGTTAGACTGCGTTTTCAGCCGAGCCACAGGAACCCGCCATGAGCGAATTCAAACGTATCCCCCCGGAACAGGCCCAGGCCCTGCGCGAGCAAGGTGCCGTGGTGGTCGACGTCCGTGACCCAGCCACATTCGCGGCGCTGCACATCAGCGGCTCGAAGCATCTGGACAATCACTCCCTGCACGCCTTCATCCAGGGGGCCGACCTCGATGCTCCGACTGTTGTGGTCTGCTATCACGGCAACTCGAGCCAGGGTGCCGCGGCGTATCTCGTGAGCCAGGGCTTCTCCGACGTCTACAGCATGGACGGTGGCTTCGAGCTGTGGCGTACGACTTTTCCTTCGGAAACCGCGCAAGGCACCTCCGAATAATTTTTTTGTAACGTGCAAGCCCCGGCTCCCGTGGGCTCGCGCGGTGGCAGACGAACGGTCTGCCACAACTAATTACGTATCTCGCCTTTACCTCCTGAATTCCCAACTATCCTTAAGCCCAGGCCATCCAAAACAGGGGAGAGCCGGTACACCGGCGCACGGGTCATCGGGAGTGACTTTCGCGGTTGTCGATCGCGGAGGGGTTCTGGGGGGTAAACAACAGCTGCCTTAGCGGCTGCTTGCCAGCATCGACTGAGTGATCCGGCGTCGGCTCCACGTATCGAGCGAGGTGACGTCATGAGTATCTTTAGCCACTTCCAACAACGCTTCGAGTCCACACGCCAGGAAGAACTCTCGCTGCAAGAGTACCTGGAGCTGTGCAAGAAAGACCGTAGCGCCTACGCTTCCGCTGCCGAACGTCTGTTAATGGCCATCGGCGAACCGGAGCTGCTCGACACCTCGACCAACTCGAGGCTGTCGCGAATCTTCTCGAACAAGGTGATCCGCCGCTATCCGGCCTTTGAAGACTTCCACGGGATGGAAGAATGCATCGACCAGATCGTGTCGTATTTCCGCCATGCCGCCCAGGGCCTCGAGGAGAAGAAACAGATCCTCTACCTGCTCGGCCCCGTCGGTGGTGGTAAATCCTCCCTGGCCGAGAAGCTGAAACAGCTCATGGAAAGAGTGCCTTTCTATGCCATCAAGGGTTCACCGGTTTTCGAATCTCCCCTGGGTCTGTTCAACGCCACCGAAGATGGCGCGATCCTCGAAGAAGACTTCGGCATTCCCCGGCGCTACCTGAACACCATCATGTCGCCATGGGCGACCAAGCGCCTGGCCGAATTCGGCGGCGACATCAGCCAGTTCCGCGTGGTCAAGCTCTACCCGTCGATCCTCAACCAGATCGCCGTGGCCAAGACCGAACCCGGTGACGAGAACAACCAGGACATCTCGGCGCTGGTCGGCAAGGTCGACATCCGCAAACTCGAGGAATATCCGCAGAACGACGCCGATGCCTACAGCTACTCGGGCGCGCTGTGCCGGGCCAACCAGGGTCTGATGGAATTCGTCGAAATGTTCAAGGCACCGATCAAGGTGCTTCACCCGTTGCTGACCGCCACTCAGGAAGGCAACTACAACAGTACCGAAGGCCTCGGCGCGATTCCGTTCACCGGGATCCTGCTGGCCCACTCCAACGAATCGGAGTGGCACACCTTCCGCAACAACAAGAACAACGAAGCCTTCATCGACCGGATCTACATCGTCAAAGTGCCGTACTGCCTGCGGGTCAGCGACGAAGTGAAGATCTACGACAAACTGCTGTTCAACAGTTCCCTGGCCAAGGCCCATTGCGCGCCGGACACCCTCAAGATGCTGGCGCAGTTCACCGTGCTGTCACGCTTGAAGGAGCCGGAAAACTCCAACATCTACTCCAAGATGCGGGTGTACGACGGCGAAAATCTCAAGGACACCGATCCGAAGGCCAAGTCGATCCAGGAATATCGCGACTCGGCGGGCGTCGACGAAGGCATGAACGGTCTGTCGACCCGGTTCGCGTTCAAGATCCTGTCCAAGGTCTTCAACTTCGACCCGCATGAAATCGCCGCCAACCCGGTGCACCTGCTCTACGTGCTGGAACAGCAGATCGAACAGGAACAGTTCCAGGCCGAAACCCGCGAGCGCTATCTGCGCTACCTGAAGGAATACCTGGCGCCGCGTTATATCGAATTCATCGGCAAGGAAATCCAGACCGCCTACCTCGAGTCTTACAGCGAGTACGGCCAGAACATCTTCGACCGCTACGTGCTGTATGCGGACTTCTGGATTCAGGATCAGGAATACCGCGATCCGGAAACCGGCGAGATCCTCAACCGCGTCGCCCTCAACGAGGAACTGGAAAAAATCGAGAAACCGGCCGGCATCAGCAATCCGAAGGATTTCCGCAACGAAATCGTCAACTTCGTACTGCGCGCCCGGGCCAACAACAACGGCAAGAACCCGACCTGGCTCAGCTACGAAAAACTGCGGGTGGTCATCGAGAAGAAAATGTTCTCGAACACCGAGGATCTGCTGCCGGTCATCAGCTTCAATGCCAAGGCCAGCAAAGAGGATCAGCAGAAACACAACGACTTCGTTACACGAATGGTCGAACGCGGCTACACCGACAAACAGGTACGACTGCTCTCCGAGTGGTATCTGCGGGTCAGAAAATCACAGTAAACCGCGGCCGGTCAGACCGGTTGTCGTCAGCCCGAGGCTTGTGTACGCATTTTCTGCTACACAAGCCTCTGGAAGGTGTTCGAAAGGCGGTAGCGAGGTTCAGGCAGCACCCAAAGCGCTTGGGGGAGCGTGTGCGTCCCTTGGCATTCGGTTCAACGCTGCATGACCGCTCGCCCCTTTGCAGGACAGCTTCTAAGGAGCAGTCATGAGCTATGTGATCGACCGACGTCTCAATGGCAAGAACAAGAGCACGGTGAACCGTCAGCGCTTCCTGCGGCGTTACCGTGACCACATCAAGAAGGCTGTCGAAGAGGCGGTCAGCCGGCGCTCCATCACCGACATGGAGCACGGCGAGCAAATCAGTATTCCCGGTCGCGACATCGACGAACCGGTGCTTCACCACGGCCGTGGCGGCAAGCAGACCGTGGTTCACCCCGGCAACAAGGAATTCACCGCAGGCGAACACATCGCCCGCCCACCGGGAGGCGGCGGCGGTCGCGGACCGGGCAAGGCCGGCAACTCCGGCGAAGGCATGGATGAATTCGTCTTCCAGATCACCCAGGAAGAATTCCTCGAATTCATGTTCGAGGACCTCGAACTGCCGAACCTGGTCAAACGCAACCTGAGCGGCACCGATACCTTCAAGACGGTCCGCGCCGGGATCAGCAACGAGGGCAACCCGTCCCGGATCAACATCATTCGCACACTGCGCTCGGCCCACGCCCGGCGAATCGCGCTGTCCGGCAGCAGCCGCGCCAAACTGCGCGAAGCCAAGGAAGAACTGGCCCGCCTGAAACGCGAAGAACCGGACAACTTCGGCGATATCCAGAATCTCGAAGCCGAAATCGAAAAACTCAGCGCGCGTATCCACCGTGTGCCGTTCCTCGACACCTTCGACCTCAAGTACAACCTGCTGATCAAGCAGCCGAACCCTAGCTCCAAAGCTGTAATGTTCTGCCTGATGGACGTTTCCGGCTCCATGACCCAGGCGACCAAGGACATCGCCAAACGCTTTTTCATCCTGCTGTACCTGTTCCTGAAGCGGAACTACGACAAGATCGATGTCGTGTTCATCCGCCACCACACCAGCGCCCGGGAAGTGGACGAAGAAGAGTTTTTCTACTCGCGGGAAACCGGCGGCACCATCGTTTCCAGCGCACTGAAACTGATGCAGGAGATCATGGCCGAACGCTACCCGAGCAACGAATGGAACATCTACGCCGCACAGGCTTCCGACGGCGACAACTGGAACGACGACTCGCCGATCTGCCGCGACATCCTGATCAATCAGATCATGCCGTTTGTGCAGTACTACACTTACGTAGAGATCACCCCGCGCGAACATCAGGCCCTGTGGTACGAGTACGAACGCATCGCCGAAGCCTTTTCTGACACTTTTGCCCAGCAGCAGCTGGTCTCGGCCGGAGATATCTATCCGGTCTTCCGTGAACTCTTCCAGCGCAGGTTAGTGACATGACCGCCAAAGAGCAGAAGCGCCAACCCATTTCCACCGGCTCCGAATGGACATTCGAGCTGATCCAGACCTACGACCGCGAAATTGCCCGGATCGCGGCCGGGTACGCCCTGGACACCTATCCCAACCAGATTGAAGTGATCACCGCCGAACAGATGATGGACGCCTACGCCTCGGTCGGCATGCCGCTGGGCTATCACCACTGGTCCTACGGCAAACACTTCCTCAGCACCGAGAAATCCTACAGCCGCGGGCAGATGGGGCTGGCCTACGAGATCGTGATCAACTCCGACCCGTGCATCGCCTACCTGATGGAGGAAAACACCATCTGCATGCAGGCGCTGGTGGTGGCCCATGCCTGCTACGGCCACAACAGCTTCTTCAAGGGAAACTACCTGTTCCGCACCTGGACCGATGCCAGCTCGATCATCGATTACCTGGTGTTCGCCAAGCAGTACATCATGCAATGCGAGGAGCGCCATGGCATCGACGCGGTCGAGGACCTGCTCGACTCCTGCCATGCCTTGATGAACTACGGCGTCGACCGCTACAAACGTCCGTACCCGATTTCCGCCGAGGAAGAGCGGCGCCGGCAGAAGGATCGCGAAGAACACCTGCAGAAACAGATCAACGACCTGTGGCGCACCATTCCCAAAGGCGCAGACAAATACAGCGACAAGGACAACGCACGCTTCCCGGCCGAGCCACAGGAAAACATCCTGTATTTCATCGAGAAACACGCGCCATTGCTGGAGCCCTGGCAGCGGGAGATCGTGCGGATCGTGCGCAAGATCGCCCAGTATTTCTATCCACAACGCCAGACCCAGGTGATGAACGAAGGCTGGGCGACCTTCTGGCACTACACGTTGATGAACGACCTGTACGACGAGGGTCTGGTCACCGACGGTTTCATGATGGAGTTCCTCACGTCTCACACCAGCGTGGTGTTCCAGCCAGGTTTCGACAGTCCCTACTACAACGGCATCAACCCTTACGCACTGGGTTTTGCCATGTACCGCGACATCCGGCGCATGTGCGAAGAACCAACGGAAGAGGACCGTCGCTGGTTCCCGGAAATCGCCGGCACCGACTGGCTGTCGACCATCAAGTTCGCCATGAGCAGCTTCAAGGACGAGAGTTTCATCCTGCAGTACCTGTCACCCAAGGTGATCCGCGACCTGAAACTGTTCAGCATCCTCGATGACGACCAGAAGGACGATCTGCTGGTGCCCGCCATTCATGACGAGGGCGGCTACCGGATCATCCGCGAGACCCTGGCCGCGCAGTACAACCTCGGCAACCGTGAACCGAACGTGCAGATCTACAGCATCGACCGGCGCGGCGACCGCTCACTGACCCTGCGTCACCAGCAGCACGACCGAAAACCGCTGGGCGACTCCACCGAAGAGGTACTCAAGCACCTGCACCGGTTGTGGGGTTTCGACATTCATCTGGAAACCCTGCAGGGCGACCAGATCATGAAAACCCACCATGTACCGCCACGCAGCGAACACGGTGAGGGGGATTATGGCCGGCTCGATCTGGCCGTCATTCATCTTTGATCCCGTTCTGGCCTCCGAAAGTCCGGCGCAAGGGTTATCCTGTCGGGCCAACGGAGGTTTTTTATGCAGATTTACAAGGTCGGCGGCGCAGTACGTGATCGCCTGCTGGGCAAACCGGTCACCGAGATCGATTGGGTGGTGGTCGGCGCCACCGCAGAAGAAATGCTCGCCCAAGGGTTTCGCCCGGTAGGCGCGGATTTCCCTGTGTTTATTCACCCGAAAAGCGGCGAGGAGTACGCCCTCGCCCGCACCGAGCGCAAGAGCGGTCGCGGTTATGGCGGATTCACCTTTCACGCCAGCCCCGAGGTCACGCTCGAAGAAGACCTGATCCGTCGCGACCTCACGATCAACGCCATGGCCGAGGACGATCAGCAAAACCTGACCGATCCCTATCACGGCCAGCGCGATCTCGACGATCGAATCCTGCGTCACGTTTCCCCCGCGTTCGCCGAAGATCCCCTGCGAGTCTTGCGTGTTGCCCGCTTTGCAGCTCGTTACGCGGAACTCGGCTTCAAGGTGGCGCCCGAGACGCTGGAACTGATGCGCGAGCTCAGCGAATCCGGCGAGCTGGAGGCTCTGACCGCCGAACGCAGCTGGAAAGAGATTTCCCGCGCACTGATGGAAAATCAGCCGCAGGTGTTCATTCAGGTACTGCGTGATTGCGGCGCTCTGAAAGTACTGATGCCGGAAGTCGATGCATTGTTCGGCGTACCGCAACCGGAAGCCCATCACCCGGAAATCGACAGCGGCATTCACACGTTGAGCGTGCTTGAGCAAGCCGCCCTGCACCAGCAACCGCTGACAGTGCGCTGGGCCTGCCTGCTGCACGACCTCGGCAAAGGTCTGACGCCGGAAGAGGAATGGCCGCGGCATATCGCCCATGAGCACAAAGGCCTGAAGCTGATCAAAGCCGTCAACGAGCGCTTCAAGGCACCGAAGGATTGTCAGGAACTGGCCTTGCTGGTCGGCCAGTACCACACCCACGGTCATCGCGCCCTGGAACTGAAGGCGTCGACCTTGCTGGAATTGCTGCAGAGCTTTGATGTTTATCGCCGACCGCAGCGTTTCGAAGAATTTATCGTCGCGTGCGAGATGGATGCACGAGGCCGCAAAGGACTTGAGCAACGCAGTTATCCACAGGCGAATTACCTGCGCGGCGCAGCCAGCGCTGCTCGGGGCGTTGCGGCTCAGCCGCTGCTGGAGAAGGGCTTCCAGGGCCCCGAACTGGGCGAAGCGCTCAAGCGCGAACGGCTCAAGGCGTTGAAGGCTTACAAGGAATCAGCGTCTTCCTGAGAACATCTGGAGCCATCGCGAGACTGCTCGCGATGGCTCCAGTCAGTTCAACAGATCTGAAGGCGTGAGCTGAATACCGCGCCATTCAAATCCGACCGGGGCCAACACCTGATCGATCTGCGCCTCGGCCCACAACGTGGCAAAACTTTTCCCCACGCCCGGATGTACCCGATCCGGCGCAATCAGCGAAAGCGGCCACAGCACAAAGGCATTTTTCAGAATCTCGGCCCGGGGCAGGATCAGCCCGTCGAAATTGCCTGCCAGCTCGCCGTACAGCAAGACGTCGATATCCAGCGGCAGCCCCTTGCGATCCGGGGCATAACGACCGTTATCCGCCTCGATGAATTTCAGCCGACGATCCAGCTCCATCAACGGCAGATCGGTAAACGCCGAGACCACGAAGTTGTAGAAAGGCCCGCTCTTGATCCCCACCGGCTGGCTTTCGAACACCGCCGAACAGCGGATATCCACCAGAAAACCGGCCAGGGCATCCAGACCTGCGCGCAAATGGGTTTCGCGCTCGATATTGCTACCGAGCCCGAGATAGACCTGAGTCAGCGACATCCGCGCTCGATCTCCACGCCCACACCACCCTTGGCGGCCGGGACCGCGCCAGGCTTGGTCAGCTTCAGACGCACCCAGGTAATCTTGAATTCGTTCATCAGCACTTCGACCAGACGCTCGGCGAAGGTCTCGACCAGTTGATACTGGGATTGCTCGGCAAAGGCCTGGATCCGCGTGGAAACACTGGCGTAATCGAGTGCCAGGGTCAGGTCGTCACCGGCTGCAGCCGGGCGATTGTCCCAGGCGAAGCTCAGATCAAGGCGCAGGCACTGTCGGATGCCGCGCTCCCAGTCGTAGGCACCGATCACGGTGTCGACTTCCAGGCCCTCGATAAACACTCTGTCCAAGCACTTTTCTCCACTGCACGACAAGGGCGCAATGCGCCGTTAGAATCAGGGCGTCCTCGCCCGGAATAGTTAGCATGTTTTGGTTACTGGCGATCCTCGCCTACCTGCTCGGCTCGCTGTCCTTCGCCATTTTGCTCAGCCGCCTGACCGGAAATCCGGATCCGCGAATGAGTGGCTCGGGTAATGCCGGTGCCACCAACATGCTGCGCCTGGCCGGTCGCAAACTCGCGATCCTGACCCTGCTGGGTGATCTGTGCAAAGGCCTGCTGCCGGTGCTGATCGCTTCGGCAGCGGGCCTTCCACTACAGGATCAGGCCTGGATCGGCGTCTGCGCCGTGATCGGTCACCTGTTCCCGCTGTACTTCCGTTTCCGCGGCGGCAAGGGCGTTGCCACGGCGGCCGGCATGCTGCTGGGCCTGTATCCGCCTGCCGCGCTGCTAGCCGTGTGCGCCTGGCTGCTGACGTTCTACCTGACCCGCACCAGCTCGCTGGCAGCGCTGATCGCCACGCCCCTGACCCTGCCATTACTGGCCTGGCAGGAACCGGAGGCGCTGCTGCCGATGAGCACGCTGACGCTGCTGATCGTCTGGCGTCACCGGGGCAATCTACGCGACCTGTTTGCCGGGCGCGAACGGCATTTTTAAATACCGCACGTGAGCGCCGCTCATCACAGCGCCGACAACTGCTCCATCGGCCAGCGCGCCTGCACGCTGATCGCCAGGCTTTCCTGCTGGCCAGCCTGCAAACGCTGGCAACCGGCAAACGCAATCATTGCGCCATTGTCGGTGCAGAATTCTGGACGGGCATAGAACACATCGCCCTTCATGTCGCCGAGCATTTTCTCCAGCGATACACGCAACGCCTTGTTGGCGCTGACGCCGCCAGCGATCACCAGACGCTTCATGCCGGCCTGCTTCAACGCACGCTTGCACTTGATGGTCAAAGTCTCCACCACGGCCTGCTGGAACGCCAGCGCGATGTCGCAACGGGCTTGCTCGCTGTCGTCCCCGGCGCTGACGCACTGCTGCCAGGTATTGAGGGCAAAGGTCTTCAAGCCACTGAAGCTGAAATCAAGGCCTGGGCGATCGCACATCGGACGCGGGAAAGTGAAACGTCCTGCGACGCCCTTCTCCGCCAATTTGGCGATTTCCGGGCCGCCCGGGTAGTTGAGGCCCATCATCTTCGCGGTCTTGTCGAACGCTTCGCCTGCGGCGTCATCAAGGGTTTCGCCCAGCAGGCTGTATTGGCCGATGCCATCGACCTGAACCAGCTGCGTATGACCACCGGAGACCAACAAAGCGACGAACGGAAATTCCGGCGGCTTTGGCTCCAGCATCGGCGCCAGCAAGTGGCCCTCCATGTGGTGCACACCGAGGGCCGGAATGCCCCAGGCAAACGCCAGCGCCTGAGCGCACGAAGCACCGACCAGCAAAGCGCCCACCAGGCCAGGACCCGCGGTGTAGGCGATGGCGTCGATCTCGGTCGGCACGCAGTCGGCTTCGGCCAACACCTGACGGATCAAGGGCAGCATGCGCTTGACGTGATCGCGCGAGGCCAGCTCCGGCACCACACCGCCGTAGACGCGATGCAGGTCGATCTGACTGAACAATGCGTCGGCCAGCAGACCGCGTTCACTGTCGTATAAAGCGACGCCGGTTTCGTCGCAGGAAGTTTCTAATCCCAGTACTAGCATGGGTTTGCGCCTTGTTTAGGCTGAATTCGAAGGCGCGCATAATAGTCGCCACTGGATGCCCCGACCAGCGGTTTTCGATCAGAGGCTTTGCATTCCGAGCGTTGAGGGGTTAACATCCGCAACCCTTAAAAACCGACGTCTTCAAGTGCTCTTTTGCCGCGAGGATGTTGACCCCGGTAATGAATGAAGGTAGCTCTGGATGCCAGCCGTCAAAGTTAAAGAGAACGAACCCTTCGACGTAGCTCTGCGTCGTTTCAAGCGCTCCTGCGAAAAAGCCGGTGTACTGGCTGAAGTTCGTAGCCGCGAATTTTACGAGAAGCCAACTTCTGAGCGTAAGCGCAAGGCAGCAGCCGCTGTTAAGCGTCACGCCAAGAAAGTTCAGCGCGAACAGCGCCGCGCCGTTCGTCTGTACTAATACACAGACGATCGTAGCAAGCTTCTGCCAAGCCCGGCCCTCAGCCGGGCTTATGGCATTTGCGTAAAACGCTTGATGCTTCACCGTCGAAGCCGCACACGCGACCGAGACAAATCCGCTTCACCGCGTCAGGCCTGGCTCTTTTGCCAGCGGTGCACGTCTTTTCTGACGAGCCTTTCAAGGCTACTGACGAGCACACCCACTGATTCCTCTTACGACGATCAGCCCAAGGCACCTGCTTGCGTGCCCGTTTCATGAGCTATCCGAGGCCAGCATACCGGCCGTCAGCGGATTCAGCGCAACACTTTCAAATAGTCGAAGACTGATGAGTACTAACGTCAGTGAATTTTCGGCAGATACACTTCCCGACAGCGATTACGTCAACGACACTGGTCGAGCCGCACTTTATCTTGCGCGCCTCACACCATGATCGTCCGGCCGCCCTTCGCATCGGACCCATTACAGCGCAGACGAGAACGCCATGGCCGGGCTGATTCCCCAGAGCTTCATTGACGACCTGCTGAACCGCACCGACATCGTCGACGTGGTCAGCTCGCGCGTGCAACTGAAGAAGGCCGGCAAAAACTACACCGCCTGTTGCCCGTTTCATAAAGAGAAGACCCCGTCGTTCAGCGTGAGCCCCGACAAGCAGTTCTATTACTGCTTCGGCTGCGGCGCTGGCGGCAACGCGCTTGGTTTTCTCATGGATCACGACAACCTGGACTTTCCCCAGGCCGTCGAGGATCTGGCCAAGGCGGCGGGCATGGAAATCCCGCGCGAAGAAGGTGGCCGCTCGCACAAACCGCGACAGCCGACCGATTCGCCGCTTTATCCGCTGCTGACCGCCGCCGCCGATTTTTACCGGCAGGCGCTCAAGAGCCACCCGGCACGCAAGGCTGCCGTGGACTACCTAAAAGGTCGCGGCCTGACCGGCGAGATTGCCCGAGACTTCGGCCTCGGCTTTGCCCCGCCTGGCTGGGACAACCTGTTCAAGCACCTGAGCAGCGACACCCTGCAGCAGAAAGCCATGATCGACGCCGGCCTGCTGATCGAGAACGCCGAAACCGGCAAACGCTATGATCGCTTCCGTGATCGTGTGATGTTCCCGATCCGCGATACCCGTGGGCGCATCATTGCCTTCGGTGGCCGAGTTCTCGGCGACGACAAGCCGAAATACCTGAACTCGCCGGAAACCCCGGTATTCCATAAAGGCCAGGAACTCTACGGCCTTTATGAAGCACGCAAGAACAACCGCAACCTCGACGAAATCATCGTCGTCGAAGGCTACATGGACGTCATCGCCCTGGCCCAGCAAGGCCTGCGCAATGCCGTCGCGACGCTGGGCACGGCCACCAGTGAAGAACACCTGAAACGTCTTTTTCGCGTCGTGCCGAACGTATTGTTCTGTTTTGACGGCGACCAGGCTGGCCGCAACGCCGCCTGGCGCGCGCTGGAAGCTACACTGAGCAGCCTGCAGGACGGTCGCCGCGCGCGCTTCCTGTTTCTGCCTGAAGGCGAAGACCCGGACACCTTGATCCGAGCCGAAGGCACCGACGCCTTCCGGGCGCGAATCAACCAGCACGCACAACCGCTGGCGGACTACTTCTTCCAGCAACTGACCGAAGAGGCCGACCCTCGCTCGCTCGAAGGCAAGGCGCACCTGGCCACCCTTGCCGCGCCACTGATCGACAAGGTGCCGGGGGCCAACCTGCGCATCCTGATGCGTCAGCGCCTGACTGAAATCACCGGCCTGAGCAGCGAGACCGTCAGTCAGCTGGCCCAGAGCGCACCACAGGAAGCGCCGCCCGCCTACGATCCAGGCATCGATTACGACGCAATACCGGACTACAGCGACTACCATCAGCCGCAGGCACAGGACATGTATGTGCCGCAGCAGGAATGGACGCCGAAGAAATCCGGCGTCGGCGGCAAGAAATGGGACAAGAAACCCTGGGACAAAAATGGCAAACGTGGTGGTGATCGCGATCAACCGCGTGCCCCACGGATACCGGCCGCCGTCGAAACACCGATCATGGCCGCCCTGCGAACCGTGATCCACCACCCGCAGCTGGCCCTGAAAGTCGAGACCGCCGGTCACTTCGCGGACGAAGACAATACCAACACCCAGCTTCTGGTGGCCTCGCTTGAGGCCGTACAAAAGAATCCTCAGCTAAACTCTTTTCAGTTGATCTCGCGATGGCACGGCACCGAGCAGGGTCGATTGCTGACCCGCCTGGCAGAAAAGGAATGGCTGATCAACGGAGAAAACCTTGAACAACAGTTTTTCGACACCATAACTAGCTTGTCCGCCCGCCAGCGCGAGCGAAAGCTGGAACAACTTTCCAGGAAATCACGTCAAAGCGATTTGAGCGCCGAAGAAAAATCTTTGCTGCTCGAGTTGCTTAAACGGGATGTTCCTGCATCAAACCCGACCTCAACTGGCGCGTGAGGTCATAGCTCAGGTATAATCCTCGGCTTGTTTTTTGCCCGCCAAGACCTTCAGTGGATAGGGTGTTATGTCCGGAAAAGCGCAACAGCAGTCTCGTATTATTGAGTTGATCAAACTGGGTCGTGAGCAGAAGTATCTGACTTACGCCGAGGTCAACGACCACCTGCCCGAGGATATTTCAGATCCTGAGCAGGTGGAAGACATCATCCGCATGATTAACGACATGGGGATCCCCGTACACGAGAGTGCTCCGGATGCGGACGCCCTTATGTTGGCCGACGCCGATACCGACGAGGCCGCTGCGGAAGAAGCAGCCGCTGCGTTGGCAGCGGTGGAGACCGATATCGGTCGCACCACTGACCCAGTGCGCATGTACATGCGTGAAATGGGTACGGTCGAGCTTCTGACTCGTGAAGGCGAAATCGAAATCGCCAAGCGTATCGAAGAGGGCATCCGTGAGGTGATGAGCGCAATCGCGCACTTCCCGGGCACGGTTGACCACATTCTCTCCGAATACACTCGGGTCACCACCGAAGGCGGTCGCCTGTCCGACGTTCTGAGCGGTTACATCGACCCGGACGACGGCATCACGCCGCCAGCCGCCGAAGTGCCGCCGCCGATCGATGCGAAAGCCGCGAAAGCGGACGACGATTCCGAGGACGATGACGCCGAAGCTTCCGATGATGAAGAAGAAGCCGAAAGCGGTCCGGATCCGGTCATTGCTGCCCAGCGTTTCGGCGCCGTGGCTGACCAGATGGAAATCACCCGCAAGGCGCTGAAAAAGCACGGTCGTCACAACAAGGCAGCCGTTGCCGAGTTGCTGGCCCTGGCCGAGCTGTTCATGCCGATCAAACTGGTGCCGAAGCAATTCGAAGCCCTGGTCGAGCGTGTTCGCAGTGCCCTGGATCGTCTGCGTCAGCAAGAGCGCGCGATCATGCAATTGTGCGTACGTGATGCACGTATGCCGCGTGCCGATTTCCTGCGCCAGTTCCCGGGCAACGAAGTCGACGAAAGTTGGTCCGACGCCTTGGCCAAAGGCAAGAGCAAGTACGCCGAAGCCATTGGCCGCGTGCAACCGGACATCATTCGTTGCCAGCAAAAGCTGACCGCGCTGGAAACCGAAACCGGTTTGACCATTGCCGAGATCAAGGACATCAACCGTCGCATGTCGATCGGTGAGGCGAAAGCCCGCCGCGCGAAGAAAGAGATGGTTGAAGCAAACTTGCGTCTGGTGATCTCCATCGCCAAGAAGTACACCAACCGCGGTCTGCAATTCCTCGATCTGATCCAGGAAGGCAACATCGGTCTGATGAAAGCGGTGGACAAGTTCGAATACCGTCGCGGTTACAAGTTCTCGACTTATGCCACCTGGTGGATCCGTCAGGCGATCACTCGCTCGATCGCCGACCAGGCCCGCACCATCCGTATTCCGGTGCACATGATCGAGACGATCAACAAGCTCAACCGTATTTCCCGCCAGATGCTGCAGGAAATGGGTCGCGAACCGACCCCGGAAGAGCTGGGTGAGCGCATGGAGATGCCTGAGGACAAGATCCGCAAGGTATTGAAGATCGCCAAAGAGCCGATCTCCATGGAAACCCCGATCGGTGATGACGAAGACTCCCATCTGGGTGACTTCATCGAAGACTCGACCATGCAGTCGCCAATCGATGTCGCCACTGTTGAGAGCCTGAAAGAAGCGACTCGCGAAGTACTGTCCGGCCTTACTGCCCGTGAAGCCAAGGTACTGCGCATGCGTTTCGGTATCGACATGAACACCGACCACACGCTCGAAGAAGTCGGCAAACAGTTTGACGTGACCCGCGAGCGGATCCGTCAGATCGAAGCCAAGGCGCTACGCAAGCTGCGCCACCCGACGCGAAGCGAGCATCTGCGCTCCTTCCTCGACGAGTGACACCAGAACCCCCGGCCCAGGCCGGGGGTTTTGTTTATGGGGCAGATTAAATACCTCGCTCCGCCCTTCCCTCGCGCACAGCCCGTCTACACTCGAAACATTCCCCCGAGCCATAACGAGACCGTTATGCCCAGACTGGCGTCCGTGCTTTTTTTGCTGTCACTGATGATCTGGACCGCAACGGCTGACGCGCTGACTCTGACCGATGAAGAACGTAGCTGGCTGGCGGCTCACCCGGACTTGCGCCTGGGTGTCGATGCATCGTGGCCGCCATTTGAGTTCCGGGACGATCAGAACCGTTATCAGGGCCTGGCGGCGGACTATATCGATGTGATCCGTCAGCGCTTGGCGATCAAACTGACACCGATCGAACCCGTGAGCTGGACGGTGGTGCTCGAACAGGCCAAAAACGGCACCATCGATCTGCTGCCGGGCATCATGTCCACCCCGGAACGCCAGAATTACCTGGCTTTCACCCGCCCCTACCTCGACTTTCCGATCGTCATCCTCGCCCACGTCGGCGGCCCGCAACCGCGCAAGATCGAGGATCTGTACGGGCTGAAGATCGCCGTTGTCGAAAACTATGCCCCTCACGAACTGCTGCGCACGCACCATCCCGACCTGAACCTGGTCGCCATGCCCAATGTCAGCTCGGCCCTTCAGGCCCTGGCCACAGATGAAGTAGACGCGGTGGTCGGCGATCTGGCCTCCAGCGTCTGGAGCCTGCGCCAGCTCAAGCTCGACGGGCTGTATGTCAGCGGCGAAACCCCCTATCGCTATCAACTGGCCATGGGGGTGCCACGGGACAAGAAAATGCTGGTGAGCATCCTGGATAAAGTGCTGGCCGACATGTCCCCGGAAGAAATCAGCAGCATCCAGGAACACTGGGTAGGCAACGTCCTCGATCATCGGACATTCTGGTCGGATCTGCTGGTCTACGGCTTGCCTGGCCTGTTGCTGCTGGTGATCATCCTGGCCGTGGTGATCCGCATCAACCGCCGCTTGAGCTCGGAAATTGCCCGGCGCATCGACCTCGAACAAGAGTTGCGCAGCAGCGAATATCATTATCGCGGACTGGTGGAGAGCCTGTCGGCCATCGCCTGGGAAGCGCGAATCAGCGATTTCACCTACAGCTACGTTTCGCCCCACGCCGAGGATCTGCTCGGTTATCCACTGTCGCACTGGCTGATACCGGGCTTCTGGCGCAACATCATCCACCCGGCAGACCTGACCCGCGCGCAAAGCTTCTGCGATCACGAAGTCCTCGCCGGGCGCGATCACAGCCTCGATTATCGAGTGATCACCGCTGACGGCCGTTGCTTGTGGGTGCGCGATATCGTCAGCCTGATTGAACACGGCCACGAGCCGGTGATGCGCGGTCTGATGATCGACATCAGCGAAACCAAACGCACCGAAGAAGCATTGCGCCTGTCAGAGCAGAAATTCGCCTCGGTATTCCAGCAATGCCCGGACATTCTGGTGATTGCACGGCTGTCCGACGGCTGCCTGCTGGAGGTCAACGAGGCCTTTGAAGAGCAGATCGGGCTGAGAGCCGAAGAAGTCATCGGCCAGACCGCCACCGAACTCAACATCTGGGGCATTCCCGGCGTCGGGCCGGGCCTGCTGCAGCGCCTGCAGGCTGGCAGCATCCGCAACCTGGAGATGCCCTTTCGTCGCAACAATGGCCAGGTGTTCACCGGGCTGATTTCTGCCGAACCGTTCGAGCTCGATACCACACCGGCGCTGGTCGTGGTGGTGCGCGACATTTCTCCACTCAAGGAAACCCAGCAACAACTGCAAACCTCCGAAGAGAAGTTCGCCAAGGCCTTCCACGCCTCGCCGGACGGGCTGCTGCTGTCGCGCCAGAGCGATGGCCTGCTGCTGGAGGTCAACGAAGGTTTCAGCCGCATCACCGGCTTCAACAGCGCCATGTCGGTGGACCGCTCGGCGCTGGATCTGGGGATCTGGGTCAACCTCAACGAACGCAAACAGATGCTTGATCTGCTGCACCGTGATGGTTTCGTTCGCGATTTCACCTGCCACATCCGCCGCAGCGACGGGCAGATCCGTCTCTGCGAGGTGTCCAGCCGTCCACTGCCGATCGGCGACGAAGACTGCATGCTGACCATCGCCCGGGACATCACCGAGCGCCACCTGATGCAGGAAAAACTGCAACAGGCCGCCACCGTATTCGAGAGCACCGCCGAAGGCGTTTTGATCACCGACACTCAACAGCACATCAGTGCCGTGAACCGTGCATTCACAGAAATCACCGGTTACAGCGAAAGCGAAGCGCTCGGGCATACCCCGCGCCTGCTGGCCTCAGGGCTGCACGACAGCGCGTTTTACGCGGCGATGTGGCATCAATTGACTGACGAAGGCCACTGGCAGGGCGAGATTTCCAACCGTCGCAAGAATGGCGAGTTATACCCAAGTTGGCTGACCATCAGCGCCGTGCGCAATCGCGACAAATTCATCACCCACTTCGTCGCGGTATTTGCCGACATCTCCAGCCTCAAGCACGCCCAGGCCAAACTCGATTACCAGGCCCACCACGATCCGCTGACCGGCCTGCCGAATCGCACGCTGTTCGAAAGCCGTCTGCAGATGGCGCTGAACAGCCAGCAGGAAAACGGCAGCCTGGGCGCGGTGTTGTTCCTCGACCTCGACCGCTTCAAGCACATCAACGACAGCCTCGGCCACCCGGTTGGCGACCTGCTGCTCAAGGGCATCGCCGTACGCCTCAAAGAACAGCTGCGCGACATCGATACCGTGGCGCGGCTGGGGGGCGACGAATTCATCATCCTGCTGCCCGGCCTGCAACAGGCCGGTGATGCCGACAACATTGCCACCAAACTGCTGAACTGCTTCGGCGCACCGTTCCAGGCGGGCGAGCACGAGTTTTTCATCAGCGCCAGCATCGGCACCAGTCTTTATCCCCGTGACGGCTGTGACGTCGCCACCCTGATCAAGAACGCCGACGCGGCGATGTACCGCTCCAAGGCCAAGGGCCGCAACCGCGTCGAAAGCTACACCCGCGACCTCACCGCCCAGGCCAGCGAGCGGGTGGCGCTGGAACATGAACTGCGCCGGGCCATCGAGCGCGAAGAGCTGTACCTCTACTACCAACCGAAAATCAGCCTCGACGATCACTCTCTGGTCGGCGCCGAAGCCCTGATCCGCTGGCGCCACCCGACCTTCGGCGAGGTGCCTCCGGAGCACTTCATACCGTTGGCGGAAGAGAACGGCATGATCCTGCAAATCGGCGACTGGGTGCTGGAAACCGCCTGCCGGCAGATGTTCGAGTGGAACCAGATTTACGAATCCCTGGGCCCACTGTCGGTCAACCTGGCCGGCGCACAACTGCGCCAGCCGAACCTACTGGGACGCATCGAACAACTGCTCAAGGACAACCGCCTCAGGCCGGATTTACTGCAACTGGAAATTACCGAAAACTTCATCATGAGCCAGGCCGAAGAAGCCCTGGCGGTGCTGCATCAACTCAAACACCTCGGCGTGCAGCTGGCCATCGACGACTTCGGCACCGGTTACTCCTCGCTGAGCTACCTCAAACGCCTGCCGCTGGACATCCTCAAGATCGACCAGTCTTTCGTCCGCGGCCTGCCCGACGACCCGCACGACGCGGCGATTGTCCGCGCCATCATCGCCCTGGGCCGCAGCATGCAATTCACTGTGATCGCCGAAGGCGTGGAAACCCAGGCCCAACAACAATTCCTCGCCGCCGAAGGCTGTGAACAGATCCAGGGCTACATCGTCAGCCTGCCGCTACCGCCGGAGGAATTCGCCGCAACGTTTCTTCGCATAGCCGTATCAGATTTTTCGGATAGCACAGCCGAGAAACCGTCGCTATAATTCGCGGCCTACTGAGGGCCTATAGCTCAGTTGGTTAGAGCAGAGGACTCATAATCCTTTGGTCCACGGTTCAAGTCCGTGTGGGCCCACCAAACATGAAAAAGCCGCGCATATGTGCGGCTTTTTTTCGCCTGTCGTTTGGCGATTACGGTATTCAACAACGCAATGTTCGGAAGACTACCGCAAGGTCTGTAGGTAATTTCCCAAGCTGTGTTTCTACTCAGTTTTCGGCCTTGTTGGCCTTTTCTCCGAGCGAGTAATCTCCGGGCGCCGCTGCCCGCCAAGGATTACTTTCATGCTCATGAGTGCTGCGCCACTGGTCAAAGAAGCAGGTGGCCAACAAACATGGATCGACTTAGCTTTGCCCGACCTGCGAACGCTGGCCAGGGAGTTTCGGTCAGCGGTAATCGATGAGGTAAAAAGGGCAGACGATGCGCAAGGCGCCCTCAAGATTCTCCTGGCTCACTTCGGCTTCATCGACGAGGCGCTACTGGCAGTGACCATCCTCACGCCGATCGGAAACGTTGCGGTGATGAGGGACAAGCTCGCCCACATCGTCGAAAAACGCGCTGACTCACGAGAGCGCTACGTTCGGCATGCCATTGATACGCTGACGGGACCTTTTGAAATTTGGAGAATCCTGTACGACAACGGCGGATACCGCCTAGCCTTCATCAACGCCTACGAGGCAAAGAATGACATGCTCGTCGTGGTGGATGTCAGGCACGGACACGTCCTGTGGAACTTCATGCATGCCCCGGCAAGAGCTATGAACAGGCACCGCCAGGGCGAACTTCTCTACAAGAGATACGTTCTTCAGGACAAACAAAAAGGGGAGCCTGTTGGCTCCCCTTGAGTATTTGAATCCTGATATTGGCATCCTCAGGAAATGGGATGAAGAGGTCTCACCTTACACCGATGTTGCAGCATCGCTGAGGTACCTACGTCCGCTGAAGCCCTGCAAGGCAGTGGATTTCGCGCTCTTGAGGCCATTTTTGATAAAGGCAGCAGGCAAGTCAAATCATTTGTCCGTTCTTTTGTTTCAGTAAAATCTCCCGATCCAGCGACTGCCTGACCCCAGCCGTTCAATCAGCGCCCACAAGCGCCTCGCGTGACGAGCCTGTAACATGCAGCCCCATTGATCCGTACCGCTGGAGCCTGCCCTTGCCCGACATCCGCCCACCCGTGCTTGATGAAATCGACCGCCAGCTGATCGCTGCCCTGCAAATCAACGCCCGTGAAAGCGTGGCAATGCTGGCCAGGCAACTGGGCATCGCACGCACGACCGTAACTTCGCGGCTGGCGCGACTGGAAAAGGCCAAAGTCATCACCGGTTATGGCGTGCGCCTGGGCCAACGCGTCGTGGATGGCGGGTTGCAGGCGTATGTCGGGATCAAGGTGCAGCCGCGCTCCGGCAAAGAGGTGTTGCGGCGGTTGAGTGCGATGGCCCAGGTGCAGCAGTTGTGTGCGGTGAGTGGCGAATTTGATTATGTGGCGTGGCTGCGAACCGACTCGCCGGAACAACTGGATCAATTGCTGGATCAGATCGGCAGCGTAGACGGCGTGGAGAAGACCACGACCTCAATCATCCTCAGCAGCAAAATTGATCGCGGACATCCAGTCTGATCATTATATTCGTCAGATTGCAGCACCAACGCTCAAAACGACGACACTTTGCGTCTTATTAACGTGTTCTACGCTCCCTAGAATGGCTGGCATCTTTTCCTATACTCAGACGCGCATCCAGCGTCGGGTCGCCAGCAAGGTCAGCCATGAACAAGAACAATCGCCATCCTGCAGACGGTAAGAAGCCGATCACCATTTTCGGCCCGGACTTTCCTTTCGCCTTCGACGACTGGATCGAACACCCGGCCGGTCTCGGCAGCATTCCCGAGCACAATCACGGCGCCGAAGTGGCGATCGTCGGTGCCGGCATTGCAGGTCTGGTGGCGGCTTACGAGCTGATGAAACTGGGCTTGAAACCCGTCGTTTATGAGGCCTCGAAGCTTGGCGGCCGTTTGCGTTCCCAAGCATTCAACGGCACTGATGGCATCGTCGCCGAACTCGGCGGCATGCGCTTCCCGGTGTCTTCCACCGCGTTCTATCACTACGTCGACAAACTCGGTCTGGAGACCAAGCCTTTCCCCAACCCGCTGACGCCGGCCTCCGGCAGCACCGTGATCGACCTGGAAGGCAAAACCCATTACGCACAGAGCCTGAAGGATCTTCCTGCGCTGTTCCAGGAAGTGGCTGACGCCTGGGCCGACGCTCTGGAGGCCGGTTCGCAGTTCGCCGATATCCAGCAAGCAATCCGCGACCGCGACGTGCCACGCCTCAAAGAGTTGTGGAACACCCTGGTGCCGCTGTGGGACGACCGCACGTTCTACGACTTTGTCGCCACGTCGAAAGCCTTCGCCAAACTGTCGTTCCATCACCGCGAAGTGTTCGGCCAGGTCGGTTTCGGTACCGGCGGCTGGGACTCGGACTTCCCCAACTCGATGCTGGAAATCTTCCGTGTGGTGATGACCAACTGCGACGATCACCAGCACCTGGTGGTCGGCGGTGTGGAACAAGTGCCGCAAGGCATCTGGCGTCATGCGCCGGAGCGCTGCGTGCACTGGCCGCAAGGCACTAGCCTCAAGTCGTTGCACCATGGCGCGCCGCGCTCCGGGGTGAAGAAAATCGCCCACGCGCCTGACGGACGTTTCGCGGTCACCGACAACAACGGTGACACCCGCGAATACGCCGCCGTGTTGACCACTTGCCAGAGTTGGCTGCTGACCACCCAGATCGAATGCGACGAAACCCTGTTCTCGCAAAAAATGTGGATGGCGCTCGACCGCACTCGCTACATGCAATCGTCGAAGACATTCGTGATGGTCGACCGGCCGTTCTGGAAGGACAAGGATCCGGAAACCGGCCGCGACCTGATGAGCATGACCCTCACCGATCGCCTGACCCGTGGCACCTACCTGTTCGACAACGGCGACGACAAACCGGGCGTGATCTGCCTGTCGTACTCGTGGATGAGCGACGCGCTGAAGATGCTCCCGCACCCGGTGGAAAAACGCGTGAAACTGGCGCTGGATGCGTTGAAGAAGATTTACCCGAAAGTCGACATCGCCGCGCGGATCATCGGCGATCCGATCACCGTGTCGTGGGAAGCCGACCCGCACTTCCTCGGCGCATTCAAGGGCGCCCTGCCCGGCCACTATCGCTACAACCAGCGCATGTACGCGCACTTCATGCAGGACGACATGCCGGCGGAGCAGCGCGGGATTTTCATCGCCGGCGACGACGTATCGTGGACGCCAGCGTGGGTTGAAGGCGCAGTGCAGACCTCGCTCAACGCGGTGTGGGGAATCATGAAGCACTTCGGCGGGTCCACACATAAAGAGAACCCCGGCCCGGGTGATGTGTTCAACGACATCGGCCCGATCGCCCTGCCCGAGTAAGAGGAATCCCTGATGCGTGTAGCCCTTTACCAATGCCCACCGCTGCCTCTGGAACCCGCCACCAACCTTCAGCGCCTGCAACAACTGGCGATGGAGGCCAAAGGTGCCGACCTGCTGGTGGTGCCGGAGATGTTCCTGACCGGCTACAACATCGGCAAGGAAGCGGTCGCGACGCTGGCCGAGGTCTACAACGGTGAATGGGCGCAGCAAGTCGGACGGATCGCCAAGGCTGCTGGCCTGGCGATCCTCTACGGATACCCCGAGCGCACGGCGGATGGACAGATCTACAACGCCGTGCAACTGATCGACTCGAACGGTGAGCGCTTGTGCAATTACCGCAAGACGCATCTGTTCGGCGATCTGGATCGTTCGATGTTCAGCCCCGGCGATGGCGAGTTTCCTATCGTCGAACTCAACGGCTGGAAGCTCGGGTTCCTGATCTGCTACGACCTGGAGTTCCCGGAGAACGCCCGGCGCCTGGCCCTTGAAGGTGCCGAGCTGATTCTGGTGCCGACGGCGAACATGATTCCTTTTGATTTCATTGCTGATGTTTCCGTGCGCTCCCGCGCCTTCGAAAACCAGTGCTACGTGGCTTACGCCAACTACTGCGGCCACGAAGGCGACATCCATTACTGCGGACAAAGCAGCATTGCCGCGCCGGATGGCAGCCGCATCGCCCAGGCAGGGCTGGATGAAGCCTTGATCGTCGGTGAGCTCAATCGCCAGTTGATGGTCGACTCCCGCAGCGCCAACCGCTACTTCAACGACCGCCGCCCCGAACTTTACGACGCGCTCAACAAGCGCTAATCCGCTAGCATTGGCACTTCACTGTTCTGGAAGTGCCCATGCCTGCGCCGACTCATCCCCGCCCCCACACCGAAACCCTGGCCAACGGCTTGCGCGTGACCCTGCGTCACGTGCCCGGCCTGAAGCGCAGCGCCGCCGCGTTGCGGGTGGCTGCCGGTAGTCATGACGTGCCGTTGGCGTGGCCGGGACTGGCGCATTTCCTTGAGCATTTGCTGTTTCTCGGCACCGAGCGTTTTCCTGCAAGCCAAGGGCTGATGGCCTACGTGCAAGGTCACGGCGGCCAGGTGAATGCCAGCACCCGCGAGCGCACCACCGATTTCTTCTTTGAGTTGCCGCCAGCGTCCTTCAGCGGAGGGCTGGAGCGTCTGTCAGACATGCTCACCCATCCCCGTATGAATCCGGACGATCAGTTGCGGGAACGGGAAGTGCTGCAGGCAGAGTTTGTCGCGTGGTCCCAGGATGCCGCAGCTCAGCAGCAAGAGGCGCTGTTCGAGGGTTTGTCAGCAGCGCATCCGTTGCGTGGTTTTCATGCCGGGAACCGCGACAGTCTGCCGGTAGAACACGCGGAGTTTCAGCAGGCACTGAAAGACTTCCATCAGCAGTTTTACCGCACCGGGCAGATGACCCTGAGTCTGGTCGGGCCGCAGAGCATTGAAGAGCTGCGAGTGCTGGCCGAGCAGTTTGCCGCCGCGCTGACCGCTGGGGATAAAACTGCACAGGTAGCCCCCGTTCGTTTGATGGACAACCCACAGGCAAGTTATCAACAGGTCGGCGAGCGGCGCGGCAATCTGCTGTTTGCGCTGGAGGACCTGCCGGAGTCGTCGGCCGAAGCGTTGGCGTTTCTCTGTCACTGGTTGAACAGCGCCAAACCCGGTGGATTGCTCGCGCATTTGCAGCAGCAGGGTCTCGCGAATGGTTTGCAGGCCTGCGTGCAGTACCAGTTCGCAGGGCAAGCCTTGCTGCATCTTCAGTTCACTGCACCCTGCGGGTCACTCGATGCCATTCGCGAGCAATGGCTGGATTGGCTGAGTTTCTTCGCCGCACAGCAGGACTGGCCGGTATTGCGTGAGGAATATGCGGCGCAGCTTCAACGTCAGCAGCAAGTCAGCGGTGCACTGAATCTGGCGCGACTCGACAGCGAACAACTCGAAAGCGGCTTGTCCGAATCGGCCGTTGCGGCGCTCAAAGAGATCTTCGACAAAATCGGCACTGTGGATAACTTCAGCGGCCACTGGCATCTGCCCGCCGCCAACCCGTTTCTGCGTACAGCCGAACCGCTGGCCAACGCTGGCCTGATCCGTGGCCAGACCAGCGCTCACCGAGGTCTGCGCACGTTTGCTCAGGATCGCTCGCGCACCCGCCGCGAACGCTCGCCGATGCAATTCAGCCAGGCGCTGCCGGATAACGCTGACGAAGGTGCGGTGTATGTGCGTTGGCAGATGGAAGCGGCGGCCACGGCCGACCTGCAAGCGAAACTGCAACGCAGTCTGCGGGAAGTGTCGGATGAAGCACGCCAGGCCGGGGTCGAGCTTTCGTTCAGCACCACGGGCAATCAGTGGCTATTGAAGGTGACCGGTCTGCAGGACATATTGCCCAGCGTCCTCGAGCATGCGCTGAAACATCTGACGCAAGTTGATGCCGATTCCGCGCGAAGTGAGCCGGAAGAACCGTTGATGCCGATTCGCCAATTGCTCAAGGCATTACCCGAACACGGCCTGCAATCGCTAACGACGTCTGACGATGCCGCACACCTGTGGACAACTTCCCGCTGGAACGGTCTGGCGTTGGGACTCAACCCACAAACCCAATCCGCCATGGGCCTGGCCCTGAGCCGCATCCCCGGCATCCCGGACAGTCAATTGCCCGCCCCCTCCGCACTTAAGGCCCAATACCTGTGGCAGCAAATCGACAGCGACTCCAGCGAACACGCCTTGTTGCTGTTCTGCCCGACCGCCAGCCATCAGATCGACGACGAAGCCACATGGCGCCTGCTCGCGCACCTGTGCCAGACGCCGTTCTACCAACGCCTGCGAGTCGAACTGCAACTCGGTTACGCGGTGTTCAGCGGCCTGCGTCAGATCCATGGCCAGACCGGATTGCTGTTCGGCGTGCAATCGCCCTCGGCTACCGCCGCGCAATTGCTCGACCACATTCAGCAGTTTCTCGATGGCCTGTCAGCCCTGATCGAACAACTCGATGACGCCAGCCTCACCCAGCAACGCCAGACGCTTGCCGATCAGTTCGATGACAGCGCCCTGTCCGGCAAAGATGCGGCCGAGCTCCTGTGGCAGGCCCGACTCGCCGGCCACTCGTCGGATTATCTGGCACAACTGCGCTGCGCCATCGCTCAACTGGATCGCCCGGCATTGCTGGCCGCCGCACAACGCCTGATCCGCGCCGAGGGCGGCTGGCACGGCCTGTCCAACAACCTTGCGCCGGGCTCGCCATGGCAAGCGGCAAAATGATCATTACCGGGGCTGCAAGGAGCTTTCTCAAAGATTCACGGGCCAACCCCCTGAAATTTTGAGTAACATAGCCACCTAACTATTTGGAACATCCCTGCGCTGCCGTGGACTATACCTATGGATAGCGCTATCTCACCCACCTGAAAAAGGAGTCACCCGATGGCCTGGACCAAACCTGCTTACACCGACCTGCGCATCGGCTTCGAAGTCACCATGTACTTCGCCAGCCGCTGAGTCCTGCCTCAAGCAGAACACTGCAGTGCAACGCCTCGGCTCGCCGGGGCGTTTTATTTTCAGCGTTGAAATGATGGAGCGTTCATGTTCGTCCAGATTCTGGGTTCGGCCGCCGGTGGCGGTTTTCCGCAGTGGAACTGCAACTGCGTCAATTGCGCCGGTTTTCGCGACGGCAGCCTGAATGCCAAGGCCCGCACCCAATCGTCCATCGCCATCTCCGATGACGGCGTGAACTGGGTGCTGTGCAACGCCTCGCCGGACATCCGCGCGCAGCTTCAGGGCTTCGCCCCGATGCAACCGGGCCGAGCCCTGCGTGACACCGGCATCAGCGCGATCATCCTGATGGACAGCCAGATCGACCACACCACCGGCCTGCTCAGCCTGCGCGAAGGCTGCCCGCATCAGGTCTGGTGCACGGACATGGTCCACGAAGACCTGAGCACCGGTTTCCCGTTGTTCACCATGCTCAAGCACTGGAACGGCGGGCTGGACTGGAACCGCATCGAACTCGACCAGAGCTTCACCGTCGCCGCCTGCCCGAACCTGCGCTTCACCCCGCTGCCGTTGCGCAGCGCCGCACCGCCCTATTCGCCACACCGTTTCGACCCGCACCCGGGCGACAACATTGGCCTGATCGTCGAAGACCTCAGCACCGGCGGCAAACTGTTCTATGCCCCGGGCCTGGGCAAGGTCGACGCGCCGTTGCTGGACATCATGGCCGGCAGCGACTGCGTGCTGGTGGACGGGACGATGTGGGACGACGATGAAATGCAGCGCCGTGGCGTCGGCACCCGCACCGGTCGCGAAATGGGCCACCTGGCGCAGAACGGCCCCGGCGGCATGCTCGAAGTGCTGGAACAGCTTCCCGAGCAGCGCAAGGTGCTTATCCACATCAACAACACCAACCCGATCCTCGACGAAGACTCGCCGGAGCGCGCGGAACTGGTGCGACGCAATGTTGAAGTGGCGTATGACGGCATGAGCATTGTCCTGTAACGAATGCCCCGGAGAACCGCAATGACCGACACCCCGCTGTCCCCCGCCGAATTCGAAGCGGCCCTGCGCGCCAAGGGCGCCTATTACCACATTCATCACCCGTATCACGTGGCGATGTATGAAGGCCGGGCCACCCGCGAGCAGATCCAGGGCTGGGTCGCCAATCGCTTCTACTATCAGGTGAACATCCCCCTGAAAGACGCGGCGATCCTCGCCAACTGCCCGGATCGCGAGATTCGCCGCGAGTGGATTCAGCGCCTGCTCGACCACGACGGTGCGCCCGGTGAAGACGGCGGTATCGAAGCCTGGCTGCGCCTCGGCCAGGCCGTCGGCCTCGATCCGGATCAACTGCGCTCCCAGGAACTGGTGCTGCCCGGCGTGCGCTTCGCCGTCGACGCCTACGTCAACTTCGCCCGCCGCGCCAGTTGGCAGGAAGCCGCCAGCAGCTCGCTGACCGAGCTGTTCGCGCCGCAGATCCACCAGTCGCGTCTCGACAGCTGGCCGCAGCATTACCCGTGGATCGACCCGGCCGGCTACGAATATTTCCGTACCCGTCTCGGTCAGGCCCGGCGCGATGTCGAGCATGGTCTGGCGATCACGCTGGAACACTACAAGACCCGCGAAGGTCAGGAGCGCATGCTGGAAATTCTCCAGTTCAAACTGGACATCCTTTGGAGCATGCTCGATGCCATGAGCATGGCCTACGAACTGAACCGCCCGCCGTATCACAGCGTCACCGATCAACGGGTCTGGCATAAAGGAATCGCCTTATGAGTTTCGACCGCAACAAGACCCCGACCTGGCGTCCCGGCTACCGTTTCCAGTACGAACCGGCGCAGAAAGGCCACGTGCTGCTGTACCCGGAAGGCATGATCAAGCTCAATGAAAGTGCCGCGCTGATCGGCGGTCTGATCGACGGTGAACGGGATGTCGCGGCGATCATCGCCGAACTCGACAGACAGTTCCCCGGCGTGCCCGAGCTCGGTGACGACATCGAGCAATTCATGGAGGTTGCCCGTGCGCAGCACTGGATCGAACTTGCCTGAGTCATCGGTGCAAGTCCCGGCCAAACCGGAAGTCGGCCTGCCGCTGTGGCTGCTCGCCGAGCTGACTTACCGCTGCCCGCTGCAATGCCCGTACTGCTCCAATCCGCTGGATTTCGCCGAGCAGGGCAAAGAGCTGAGCACCGAGCAGTGGATCAAGGTATTTCGCGAAGCGCGGGAGATGGGCGCGGCACAACTGGGCTTTTCCGGGGGCGAACCGCTGGTGCGCCAGGACCTCGCCGAGCTGATCCGTGAAGCGCGCCAGCTGGGTTTTTACACCAACCTGATCACCTCCGGCATCGGCCTGACCGAGCAGAAGATCAGCGACTTCAAGAAAGCCGGGCTCGACCACATCCAGATCAGTTTCCAGGCCAGCGACGAGCAAGTGAACAACCTGCTCGCCGGCTCAAAAAAAGCCTTCGCGCAGAAACTGGAAATGGCCCGCGCCGTGAAGGCACACGGCTATCCGATGGTGCTTAACTTTGTCACCCATCGGCACAACATCGACAAGATCGACCGCATCATCGAGCTGTGCATCGCGCTCGAAGCGGACTTCGTCGAGCTCGCCACCTGCCAATTCTACGGCTGGGCGCAGCTCAATCGTGTCGGCCTGTTGCCGACCAAGGAACAACTGGTCCGCGCCGAACGCATCACCAATGAATACCGCGCCAAACTGGAAGCCGAAGGGCATCCGTGCAAGCTGATTTTCGTCACTCCGGACTACTACGAAGAGCGCCCGAAAGCCTGCATGAACGGCTGGGGCAGCCTGTTTCTGACGGTCACGCCGGACGGCACCGCCCTGCCCTGTCATGGCGCCCGACAGCTGCCGGTACAATTTCCCAATGTGCGCGACCACAGCATGCAGCACATCTGGTACGACTCGTTCGGCTTCAACCGCTTTCGCGGTTATGACTGGATGCCCGAGCCGTGCCGCTCCTGCGACGAGAAAGAACAGGACTTCGGCGGCTGCCGCTGCCAGGCGTTCATGCTCACGGGCGATGCCAGCAATGCCGACCCGGTGTGCAGCAAGTCCGAACATCACGGTGTGATCCTCAAGGCCCGCGAAGAAGCCGAGCACGCCACCCAGACCATCGAACAACTGGCCTTTCGCAATGAACGAAACTCGCGCCTCATCGCCAAAGGCTGAGCCTTTCAGCGCCACTGCCGCGGTTGCTGCCGGCGTGGATTTCGCCGAGCTGCAACTTGGCGCCCAAGGTTTGTTCTGGAATGAATATCGGCCGGCAGACGCCGCGTGCCGGATCTGGCACTGGCGCGAAGGCGTGGCGAAATGTCTGACGCCTGCGGGTTTCAGCGTTCGCAGTCGGGTGTACGAATATGGCGGTGGGGCGTTTTGTCTGACGCCTGATGGACTGGTTTTCATCAACGAGGCGGATCAACAGCTGTATCGCCAGACGTTGGATGGAGAGCCCGAGGTTCTGACGTCGGGTGAGTGCCGATATGGTGATCTGCACTTTGCCAACGGGCAGGTGCTGGCCGTTGAAGAGAACGGTGATCGCCATCGGCTAATTGCCATTGATCTCGCGGACGGCACCCAGCATTTACTGGCAGAAGGTGCGGACTTCTACGCGGCACCAATCATCAGCCCGGATGGCCAGCGCCTCGCGTGGATCGAGTGGAGCCGCCCGCATCAACCGTGGACGTCCACCCGTTTGATGCTCGCCGAGCGCACAGGTAATGGGTTTTCTGCCCCACGTTGCGTGGCCGGTGAAACGTTTGAAGAGTCGATCCAGCAACCGCGCTTCGATGCCAATGGCCGACTGGGCTGTCTGACCGACCGTAATGGATATTGGCAGCCGTGGACCGAGTCTGCAGACAGCTTGCAACCGCTACCCTGTGCCGCAGCCGATCACGCGCCGGCCCCATGGCAACTCGGCGGCTGCACCTGGCTGCCCACCGACGAAGGCTTTTTGGCGAGTTGGAGCGAAGGCGGTTTTGGTCGTCTGGCACTCAACGGCGAAGACTTCACCGGCGACTACAGTCGCTTCCGTCATCTGGCTGTCGATGATCAGTTCATTTACTGCATCGCCGCCTCACCGATCAGCCCTTCAGCGGTACTCGCCATCGATCGCGAGTCGCGTGAAGTGAAAGTGCTGGCCGGCGGCATTGCACCGCTGCCTGCCGAGCGCATCAGCCGCCCGCAAACCCTCCGCTATCCCAGCGGTTCGGGCGAGGCTCACGGCTTCTTTTACCCGACCACGAATGGCGATGAGAAACCGCCACTGGTGGTGTTCATTCATGGCGGCCCGACATCGGCGTGCTACCCGATGCTCGACCCGCGCATCCAGTACTGGACGCAACGCGGCTTCGCCGTCGCCGACCTCAACTACCGTGGCAGCAGCGGCTATGGCCGGGAGTATCGGCAAGCATTGCATCTGAGCTGGGGCGCGGTGGATGTCGAGGATGCCTGTGCGGTAGTGGCTTACCTGAATGAACGCGGCATGATCGACGGCGAGCGTGCATTCATCCGTGGCGGCAGCGCAGGCGGCTACACAACGCTGTGTGCCCTGGCGTTCCATCAGGTGTTCCGCGCTGGCGCCAGCCTGTACGGCGTCAGTGACCCGGTCGCCCTGGGCCGCGCGACACACAAGTTCGAAGGCGATTATCTGGACTGGCTGATCGGCGATCCCGAGCAAGACGCCGAACGCTACGCGGCCCGCACGCCGTTGCTGCACGCCAGCAACATTCGCGTACCGGTGATTTTCTTCCAGGGTGAACTGGACGCCGTGGTCGTGCCGCAACAGACCCGCGACATGGTCGCGGCCCTGGAGCACAACGGCATTGAGGTCGAAGCGCATTACTACGCCGACGAACGTCACGGCTTCCGCCGGGCCGTCAATCAGGCCCATGCGCTGGAGCAGGAGTGGCGCTTCTACCGGCGAGTGATGGGTCTGGCGGACTGAAACTCAGCGCTTGGCGATGACGTATACCGCATGCACGATCCCCGGGATGTAACCGCACAGCGTCAGCAGAATGTTCAGCCAGAATGCACCGCCGAACCCGACCTGCAGAAACACACCCAGTGGCGGCAACAGAATGGCGATGATGATTCGAATGAAGTCCATGGGGCAGCTCCTGATTGGGGGTTGGCTCGACTGAGCCATACAAGCTAATCGACCTGTGCCGTTTGTCAGGGTTCAGTACAACCCGCGATCTCGCCATTTGAATGCCATTACCCGGCCACAAAAAAACGCCCCACGCCAAAAGAATCAGGCGTGGGGCGTGCGTTATACCGCGAGACGGTTCTTGAATTCGGGTGGGAAACTTCAGGTCAGACGGCAATCCCTTTGCGGCATTGCAGTTGCGCGGTGCGTACCCGGGAGAAGGCGCGCGCCAGGCGCAAGAGCATCTCGTCGATATTGGCCTTGCTGACGGTGAGCGCCGGGGTAAAGCGCAGGCAGTTGGCCTGTGGGGCGTTGAGCAGCAAGCCTTCATGGAGCGCCGCTTTGACGACGGCCTCGGCGGAGTCTTCCGACAGGGTCAGTCCCCAAAACAGCCCTTGCCCGCGCAACTCGCCATGTTCATAACGATGGGCCAGACGAGCGAGCCCTTCGCGCAGATGCTGGCCGTTGTCCCGGATCTGTTCGAGGAATGCGCGGTCCTGCACGCTGTCGAGCACCACCAGCCCTGCAGCGGTCATCAGCGCGTTGCCGTGATGAGTACCGCCCAACTCGCCGGAGTCGAAACAGCAGGCCTTGCCTCGCGCCAGCAATGCCGCCAGTGGCACGCCACCGCCGAGGCCTTTGCCGAGCACGACGATATCGGCGCGCACGCCGTAGGACTGTTCGGCGAGCAAGGTGCCGCAGCGGCCGATGCCGGTCTGCACCTCGTCGAGAATCAGCAGAATCCCCAGCTCACGGCACAGGCGCTCGACACCCTTGAGGTAATGCTCAGTCGCAGGAATCACACCGGCATCGCTCTGGATCGGTTCGAGCATGATCGCCACGGTCTGCGCATCGACCGCTGCATGCAGCGCTGGCAGGTCATTGAACGGCACCAGATCAAAGCCCGGCAGCAACGGCGCGAAGCGGTTGTGCAGGTTGCAACTGTCCGACGCCGAAATCGTCGCCAGACTACGTCCGTGACAACCTTGTCTGGCGACAATGATCCGCGAGGCGCCGCCGCGATGCAGTTGACCCCATTTACGCGCCAGCTTGATTGCGGCTTCACAGGCTTCGCTGCCACTGTTGAGCAAATATGCTTGATCGCTTGAGGTACTGGCACACAGACGCTCGGCGAGGCTGAGCATGCCGCGATTGTGCAGATTGAAGCCGGGGTTGATCAGGGCCTGGGCCTGGCTGGCGATAGCTTTGACCAGTGCCGAAGGGCTGTGGCCGAGGCTGTTGGCGCCACCCGCCTGGGAAAAGTCCAGGTAGGCGCGGTCATTGCTGTCCCACAACCAGGAACCCTGGCCGCGAACAAATACCTGTTGCGGGCGTTCGACGCTGGGCATCAGGCGCTCGGCATTCAGGCCGTCAGCGGCATCCGATTCATGGGTTTCAAAAGCCAGGTCATCGAGGCTTGGTGTCTGGCGCCGCAGGCTGAACAGGTTCATTGCAAAAAGCCTCGCTGGAGGTTTTTTGAACTGCCTATGTAATCGTTATCGAAACAATTGCTGGTCATTGCCCTTTCCGGTCCTGTAAGCCCCGTGGATGCGGTTAGACTAGGCTCACACACGGCCGCCGGCCATTTCGATTTCCCAGCATTTTCGATAAGTGTTACTTATGGATTTCAAACAACTGCGTTATTTCGTCGCGGTCTACGAAGAAGGTCACGTCGGGCGTGCCGCCGAGCGCCTGTCAATCTCCCAGCCTGCGCTGTCCCAGCAGATCCGCCATCTGGAACAGAACCTCGACGTCACCCTGTTCGAACGCAGCAGCAAGCGCCTGCTGCCGACCCTCGCCGCCCATACGCTGTACAACCACGCCCTGCCACTGCTCGACGGCATGCAACGCGCGCGTGAGGCGCTGGGCAACTTCAAGGGGCAGGCGCTGCGCACGCTGGCGATTGGCGTACTGCAAACCGTGCACACCAGTCTGGTGCCGCAAATGCTGGAACGGGTGCGCAAGGCCCAGCCGCATCTGGTAGTACAGATTTATGAACTGACCGGATTGGAGATCGAGCGGCGCCTGCTCAATGGCTCGCTGGACATTGGCATCAGTTATCTGCCACCACGCCAGCCCGGGCTGCACGGCGTGATGCTGTACGAAGATGAACTGACGCTGGTCATCCCGGCGGATCATCCGCTGCGTGAATTCAAGAAGGTTTCAATGAGCCAGGCCGCCGAACTGCCGATGTTGCTGCTGGGCGAAGAATTCCAGATCCGCCAGATCTGGCAGGCCCAACTGGCCAGCCTTGGACGCCGCCCGCAAGTGCAGGCGGAACTGAACAATATGGTGGGGATTCTCGACAGCCTGCCGCACACACGTCTGGCGACGGTGCTGCCCGGTCGTTCGCAAAAGGAGTACGACGATCAGGATCTGCTGTGGAAACCGCTCAGTGAACCGCGTGTGCCGTTGAAAGTCGGGCTGGTGTGTCGCGACGTACAACGCCAGCAGGCACCATTGGCCTTGCTGCGAACCTTGCTGGAAGAGGTGATGCAGCGCGAGGACAAACCGCTCAAAGGCGCGCCGGCCATGGATCCGCTGAGCTGAAAACTTTTCTGCGGGCAAAAGAAAACCCCGCCGAAGCGGGGCTTTGCAGACTGTTTCCCTGACATCCATTTCACTCCGCCACCCTGGCAGAATCCTACGTGTCCGTGTTGTTGCTTTGCGCTTCCTGCGCGACGTCCATGAAATGTAGATTAGCTCTGGATCCAATCTGCGCCTATGGGAGAACAGCAGCACGTCATGTAAGAGATTGCTTACATGACGTTACATCATCAGAACTGCCCGGCATCCAGCAGGAACAGCGACTCGCTGCCGGCCTTCACCGACGCGCTCAACGAGTGAATCCGCGGCAGCAGACGGGCGAAATAGAACCGCGCGGTGCCGAGTTTGCTCGCGTAGAAATCGTCCTGCGCTTCTTTGCCCAGCGATGCCTTGGCCATCAGCGCCCACATGTAGGCGTAGGACACGTAGCCAAACACCTGCAGATACTCGACCGACGCCGCACCGATTTCGTTCGGATTGGTTTTCGCCCGGTCCAGCAGCCACGAGGTCAGTTCGTCGAGGGTGTCGACGGCGTCATTCAGCGGCTTGGTGAACTCACCCAGATCGGCACTGGCGGTCGCGGTGAAATGACGGATCTCGTCGGCGAACAGTTTGTAGAACGCACCGCCGCTGCCGACGATCTTGCGACCCACCAGGTCCAGCGCCTGAATGCCGTTGGTGCCTTCGTAGATCTGGGTGATGCGTACGTCACGCACCAGTTGCTCCTGGCCCCACTCGCGGATGTAGCCGTGGCCGCCGAAGATCTGCTGACCGTGGACAGTGGTTTCCAGACCCAGATCGGTCAGGAACGCCTTGGCCACTGGCGTCAGCAAGGCAACCAAGTCCTCGGCACGTTTACGGGTGGCAGCGTCTTCACTGAACTTGGCGGTGTCGAGTTGCATCGCCACGTAGGTGGAGAACGCACGGCCGCCTTCGTTCGAGGCTTTCATGGTCAGCAGCATGCGACGCACGTCCGGGTGGACGATGATCGGGTCGGCAACCTTGTCCTTGTTCTGCGCGCCGGTCGGCGAACGGCTTTGCAGGCGGTCGCGGGCGTATTCGATGGCGTTCTGGTACGAGCGCTCGCCGGTAGCCAGGCCTTGGATACCGACACCCAGACGCTCGTAGTTCATCATGGTGAACATCGCGGCCAGGCCTTTGTTCGGCTCGCCGACCAGGTAACCCACGGCTTCGTCGAAGTTCATCACGCAGGTGGCGGAGGCCTGGATGCCCATCTTGTGTTCGATCGAACCGCAGTTCGCCGGGTTGCGCGCGCCCAGGCTGCCATCGGCATTGACCATGAACTTCGGCACCAGGAACAGCGAAATGCCTTTCGGCCCCGCCGGCGCGTCCGGCAGCTTGGCCAGCACCAGGTGGATGATGTTTTCGGTCAGGTCGTGCTCACCGCCGGTGATGAAGATCTTGGTGCCGCTGACCTTGTAGGAACCGTCCGCCTGAGGCTCGGCCTTGGTGCGAATGATGCCCAGGTCGGTGCCGGCATGCGGCTCGGTCAGGCACATGGAACCGGCCCAGATCCCCGCGTACATGTTCGGCAGGTAAGCGGCTTTCAGCTCTTCGCTGGCGTGGGCGTTGATCGACAGGCAGGCGCCGGCAGTCAGCATCGGATACAGACCGAAGGACAGGCTGGCGGAGTTGACCATTTCTTCGACTTGGGCCGACACGGCTTTCGGCATGCCCATGCCGCCGTATTCCGGATCACCGCCAACACCGACCCAGCCGCCTTCGGCATAAGTCTGATAGGCCTGTGGGAAACCGGCTGGCGTGGTGACGGCACCGTCGGCCCAGTGGCAGCCTTCTTCGTCGGCCGCACGGCTCAGGGGCGCGATGCTTTTGCTGGTGACCTTGCCGGCCTCCTCAAGAATGGCTTCGACAGTTTCTGCGTCTACAGTCTCGGCCAGTGCCGGCAGTTCGGCCCAGAGTTTGGCGACTTCGAACACTTCATTGAGGACGAAGCGCATATCGCGCAGCGGCGCTTTGTAGTCAGCCATGGCAAACCTCGCAAAGATCTAAACAGGTGATTCGTGGAAAGGTGATTTCGTTGAGCTGGAGTGTAACCCAACAACTTTTGCGACACATAGGGTCAGGCGGTGACTGATTTGTTATTTTTAGTCACCAGCAATCAGCCATAAAGAAGCCCGCAATCAGCGGGCTCTTTTGTTTAACAGTGGCGTGTTACAGCGAGAACAATTGCGCCGGCAATTTCATCAGGCAATCACTGCCCGCCTCGATCGCCGCGCGATGCGCCGCAGTACGTGGCAACAACCGCTTGAAGTAAAACTCGCACGTCGCCAGTTTGCCCTGGCAGAAATCGCCATCACCCTCGCCCGACTCCAGCTGTGCCTGGGCGACCAGCGCCATGCGCAACCACAGATAGCCGAGGACGATGTAACCGCTGTACATCAGGTAATCCACCGACGCGGCGCCGACTTCATCCGGATTCTTCATCGCGGCCATGCCGACCTGCATGGTCAGCTCGCCCCACTGCTGGTTGAGGCTATCGAGTTGCGCCACAAACCCGCCCAGTTGCGCATGCCCGGCGTTGGCGGCGCAGAACTTGTGGACGATCTTGGTGAAGTTGCGCAGCAGTTTGCCTTGGCTGCCGAGGACTTTGCGCCCCAGCAGATCCAGTGCTTGAATGCCGTTGGTGCCCTCGTAGATCGGCGCGATCCGGCAATCGCGAACCAGTTGCTCCATGCCCCACTCGCGGATAAAACCGTGGCCGCCGAACACCTGCATGCCGTGGTTGGTCACCTCCAGACCGGTGTCGGTCATGAACGCCTTGCAGATCGGGGTCAGGAACGCCAACAGATCTTCAGCGTCCTGACGCGCGTCGGCGTCCGGGCTCAGGTGCGCGACATCGAGCATTTGCGCGGTGAAATAGGTCAGCGCGCGGTTGCCTTCGTTGAAGGCTTTCATGGTCAGCAGCATGCGTCGAACGTCCGGGTGGACGATGATCGGATCCGCCGGTTTGTCCGGGGCTTTGGCGCCGGTCAGGGCGCGCATCTGCAGACGGTCGTTGGCGTATTTGATTGCGCCCTGGAAACTCGCCTCGCCCAGACACAGGCCCTGCATCCCGGTGCCGAGGCGCGCATGGTTCATCATGGTGAACATGCAGTTCAGGCCTTTGTTCGGCTCGCCGATCAGGAAGCCTTTGGCGTCATCGAAGTTCAGCACGCAGGTGGCCGAGGCCTTGATGCCCATCTTGTGCTCGATCGAACCGCAGGAAACGCCGTTGCGTTCCCCCGCCTCACCGGCTGCATCCGGCAGGAATTTCGGCACGATGAACAGCGAAATCCCCTTGGTCCCGGCCGGCGCGTCCGGCAGTTTGGCCAACACCAGATGAATGATGTTGTCGCTCATATCGTGCTCGCCGGCGGAGATGAAAATCTTGCTGCCGGTGACCGCGTAACTACCGTCGGCCTGAGGCACGGCGCGGGTCTTGATGATGCCCAGGTCGGTGCCGCAATGGGCTTCGGTCAGGCACATGGTGCCGGTCCACTGGCCCGCAGTGAGTTTGCGCAGATAAGTGTTTTTCTGTTCCTCGGTGCCGTGGGCGTGGATCGCCGACATGGCGCCGTGGGTCAGGCCCGGGTACATGCCCCAGGAAGTGTTGCTGGAGGCGACCATTTCGCTGATCACCAGCCCCAGCGAACTCGGCAGGCCCTGACCGCCGTAAGCCGGGTCTGCCGCCAGACCGTGCCAGCCGCCTTCCACGTATTGTGCGAAGGCCTGCTTGAAGCCTGTAGGCGTTGTCACCACGCCGTTGTCGAAATGGCAGCCCTCTTCGTCACCACTGCGATTGAGCGGTGCCAGAACGTTCTCACAGAACTTCGCGCCTTCGTCGAGGATCGCGTTGACCATGTCCGGGCTGGCGTCGTGGGCGCCGAGGGCCGCGTACTGGGTGTGAAAGTCGAAGACGTGGTCGATCAGAAAGCGCATGTCGCGCAGGGGAGCTTTGTACTCGGGCATGGTGGCTTCTCCTTCAGCAGATTTCTCCAACCTACTGCCGGCCACCCTGCCCCACAATCACTGTCCAGACGCTGAATGCGCCGTCATCACTCAACCTGCGGCGCTGTCCATGCGCACCGCGCCACGACGGTTCTGACCGAACGCCATCACGCAGTTTCGACCTGCCCCTTTGGCGGCATAGAGCGCTTCGTCGGCGGATTTGAGCACTTGCTCCGGGTTACGCTGCTCCACACGCTCGGCGACGCCGATGCTCACCGTGACGGACACACTGGACGCACCGGAACCGGCCCGACGCTGGCGACCCTGCTGGTCGTCCTGCGGGCGGTTTTCCTGGTTGCGCAACTGGATGTTGTAGGACGCGATCGACTCGCGGATGACTTCCAGGTGCGGCATGCACTCTTCAAGGGTCTTGCCCGCAAACACCAGGGCGAATTCCTCACCCCCGTAGCGATACGCCCTACCGCCACCGCTGATTTTGGACAGCTTGCTGGCCACCAGTCGCAGGACCTGGTCACCCACGTCGTGACCGTGGGTGTCGTTGAATTTCTTGAAGTGATCGACGTCGCTCATCGCCAGCACATAGTTGCGCCCCAGACGCTGCATACGCTCGTTGAGCGCGCGACGGCCCGGCAGGCCGGTGAGTTCGTCACGGAAGGCCATTTGGTATGCCTCGTGCGCTACGGCCGCCGCAATCATCAGCATCACCTGGCTGCACATGATGTTCAGGGTAAACGGCAGGATGAAGGTTTTCGGCAGCATCCAGAACACTCCGAGCAACCCCACCAGTTGCGCCGCGTGCAGCGGTCGCGGGTTGCGCCAGTACTGCCAGGCCAGCAACAGGAACGCAGAGAGGAACACCGGATAGGACATCTGGATCAGGCTCATCCATGCGCCGTGCAGGGCTGGCCAGCGAATCTCCGAGAGCCACATCAGCAACGCCTGTGGGTAGCTTTGCTCAAGCCCCAGCGCCACGCTGCCAAAGGCCAGCAGCACGGCAAACCGCGCCACCATGTCCTGAAACAGGTGTGTGCGCTCCTGCCACGCGGCGAACAGTCCGAACAACAAGGGCAACAGCAGGCAGACCAGATGGAACACCACGGCCGCGTCTTCGCGCACCTTGCCGTTATCGCGGTAATAGTCGGTCTGGGTGTCGAGCAGGAAGTAGGCGATGTACACCGTGACCATCAGAAACAGCTCGCGCTGGCGTCGATAAACCGCGCAATACGACCCGCCCAGCAACAGCACCAGGGTTGGCAGCACGTTGAACAGCGAGGTGAAGAACACGTTGAGGTCTTTGACGTACGCAGCCGCCAACCCCGCAAGCAACAACAGCAGTGAAGGTATGAAATGACTGAAACGTACAGCGGAAGAACGCGGCAAGGGTAAAGCTCCGACCGTCTTGGCAAAGAGATGGCATTGTGCCTGCAATGTGGCCAGTTAAGCACACACAATGTGATCCAGATCACAGGCTGTCTCTTTAACGGCCGAATCCCTCGGTTTCTGAGCCTTCAATCAAGGTTTTTTGCCTGAGAAGCATGAAACTTTCGTCATGGCCATCATGCTTGATGGCCATGACGATCATTTCCACTCAAAGATCGTTGTAGAACGGCTGCAACGGCCCCTCCGCCGCCGGCCGGCCTTCAGCGCCGTAAGGCTTGAGATTCAGCGATGCATCCGTTGCCTGACGAGTCGTGACCTTCGGACTGGCCGGGCGCTGGGTCACGGTATTCTCATCCCCGATGTGGCCCTGCGGGATGACCAGCGACGGATGATCGAATGGCGCCCGTTCCCAGGCAACGCGCGGATCGGTCAGGCCGACTTCCATGAATTTCACCAACGCGTCGATTTCGTCAGGCGTCAGGTTCAGCGCCGTCATATCCGGATCGAGGTTGGAGGTGTTGTGCTGATTCACCGCCGGGTGCTCGAAACCGCTGGTGTTGTTGGCGTCCTCGCCGCGCCGATCGCCGCCACGGTTGTAGAACTCCATGACCTGCTTGAGCGTGGCGCGACTGCCGTTGTGGAAGTACGGGCCGGTCAGGGCGATGTTGCGCAGGGTCGGCGTCTTGAACGCGCCGTCGACCGAATCGCGGAACCCGACATTCGGCTTGAGCGTGGCGTCGCACGGAATCGCTGCACTCAGCGGCGCTTCGAAGGTGCACACGTCGACATCCAGCGGATCGACCGTCCGGCCGCCCTGCAACACGTTGTTGTACTGACGGGTGAACGACCACGGATTGCCCCAGGCATCCGCGCCACCGAGGGCCAGATCCTCCGAAGTCGGCCGCACACCGGTGTTGTAGAAGCCGTTGTCGTAAAGGGTGGTCAGGTTGTCAGCCATCACCATGCGCTCGATACGTTCACGCGGGTGCATCAGCAAGCGGCTGGCGGCATTGGTCAGCTCAGCGCCACCGTGGCAATTGACGCATTTGCCTTTGCCGAGGAACAGGTTCATCCCCTCGACCTGCTGCGCGTTCATCGCGGTGTGGTCACCTTGCAGGTAGGCATCGATCGGTGCCTGATCGGACACCAGTGTGGCTTCGTACATCTGAATTGCCAGGCCAAAGAACAGCGGGAAGTTGGCCTCCATCTGGGTGTACGGCGCGCCGCCCACCGAGACGTTTTGCGTGGCGTTCCACAACCGGGGCTGGAAGGCATTCTTGATCAGTTCGCGATAAGTCGGACGCCGTGCGCCGGACACTGGCCCCAGCACCGAATCACTGGAGGAAATCCGCTGCTGCTTGAGCATCAGGGTGTCGAGCATCCTGCGACCGATGTCGGCAAAGGTACGGCCACCGCAGGACATTTCCACCGGGCTGCCGGGCGGGCCGACGGCTTGCGAGGCGGCAGAAGCATCGTTGAGTGCCAGCCTGACTTTGGTGGCGACCGTGCTGCGTTCGCTGGTCACGTAGATCCCCGCATCCGGGTCGCGATTGCCGAACGGCGAAAATCCGTTGAACACGTTGTTGGCCCGACCGTCCCAGAAGTTGCGCACGTTGAACGCGGCGTTGATCACCGACGGCGCGTTGCGACCGGTGCTGCGCCGTACGTTGATGCCGCCGACCTGAAACAGGCCGTCCGGCTGCTGGGTGCACTTGTCGAACCGTGGCTGGTTGGGTTTGACGAAGTTGGCGTCGAACACGCCTTGGGAACCTACCACATCGTCGGTCGAGTAAACGATCGGCGAGTTGCGCTCCAGTGGATTACTCAGCACGTGGGTCGGGAAGTCGGTTTTTTTCAGCGTGTAGTTCGGGCCACCCTTGCCGCCGGACAACGTGGCGTAGGTCGCCACGTCGCCGGGAATGTCGGAAGCCACAAACGGCTTGTTGAAAATCGACGCGACGTTGGCGTTGGTGTTGGCCTGGCCGGGATTGAGCTGGTTGGTGATGCGGTGATCGACACCGGCATGGTAGTGACAGGAGGCGCACGCAGTCGCGCCGTCGCTGCCGATCTCCATGTCCCAGAACAACGCCTTGCCCAACAGGATCGCGGCAGAGCGGTTGAGCACGTAGTCGGTCATCAGGTCGACCTTGCGTCCGCCTTCGGTCCCGGAAGGATCGGGAGGCACCATCCCGCGCAACGATTGCAGCGACGGGACTTCCGGCACCGGGGGATCGACTTCGGCGGGGTCGGCGGCCCATGCGCTGTGGACTGACAGCGCGATGGGTAACCAGAAGGTCAAACGAGCGAGTCGACTGATGTTCATAGGCTTCACCCTGACTGTTGTTGTTAAGTGCCGGGCGTCATGCTTCTTTGAGCAGGCAGTTCTCGTTAGCACCGGTAATTCGGACAGTGCAATTAATTGGCCACCCTTCTGGAAACATCTTGAATCAATAGGCGCAGGGGTTCGGCTGAGCAAAGCCGTCATCAATGCTGGGGAATCAGCCCCGGGATTGGGGAAATCCGGGCACAAAAAAAACCGCTGCCCCCGAAGGAGCAGCGGTTTTCAGAACGACCGCGTTAAGGCTTAGTAGCCCAGCGAGAAGTTCTCTTCCTTCATGTCCATCAGGTTGTTGGCACCCGACAGCATGGTTGCCACGTGCGTACGGGTACGCGGCAGGATGCGCTGGAAGTAGAAGCGCGCGGTTTGCAGCTTGGCGGTGTAGAAGGCCTCGTCGGTGGTACCGGCAGCCAGTTTTTCAGCAGCCAGACGCGCCATGTCGGCCCAGAAGTAGGCCAGGCACGCGTAACCGGAGTACATCAGGTAGTCCACAGAGGCCGCGCCGACTTCTTCGCGATCTTTCATGGCAGCCATACCGACCTTCATGGTCAGCTCGCCCCACTCTTTGTTCAGTGCAGCCAACGGTGCAACGAATTCTTTAACGGCTTCGTTGCCTTCGTTGTTCTGGCAGAACTTGTGGACGATCTTGGTGAAGCCTTTCAGGGCCTCGCCTTGAGTCATCAGCACTTTACGACCCAGCAGGTCGAGTGCCTGGATGCCGGTGGTGCCTTCGTACAGCATCGAGATGCGGCTGTCGCGAACGTTCTGCTCCATGCCCCACTCGGCGATGAAGCCGTGGCCGCCGTAGATCTGTACGCCGTGGTTGGCGGATTCGAAACCGACTTCGGTCATGAACGCCTTGGCGATCGGAGTCATGAAGGCCAGCAGGGCGTCGGCTTTCTTCTTCTCTTCTTCGTCCACGCCGTATTTGACGATGTCGACCTGTTTGGCGGTGAAGTACACCATCGCACGGTTGCCTTCGGCGAATGCCTTCATGGTCAACAGCATGCGGCGTACGTCAGGGTGAACGATGATCGGGTCAGCCGCTTTTTCTGGCGCTTTCGGGCCAGTCAGGGAGCGCATTTGCAGGCGATCGCGAGCGTATTTCAGGCCGCCCTGGAAGCCGATTTCGGCGTGGGCCAGGCCTTGCAGCGCGGTGCCCAGACGTGCGGTGTTCATGAAGGTGAACATGCAGTTCAGGCCTTTGTTCGCCGGGCCGATCAGGAAACCGGTCGCGCCGTCGAAGTTCATCACGCAAGTGGCGTTGCCGTGGATGCCCATCTTGTGTTCCAGCGAGCCGCAGCTCACAGCGTTGCGAGCGCCAACAGTGCCATCGGCATTCGGCATGAACTTCGGAACGATGAACAGGGAAATGCCTTTGGTGCCAGCCGGTGCGTCCGGCAGGCGGGCCAGTACGATGTGGACGATGTTGTCGGCCATGTCGTGTTCACCGGCCGAGATGAAGATCTTGGTGCCGGAGACTTTGTAGGAACCGTCGGCCTGAGGTTCGGCCTTGGTGCGCAGCATGCCCAGGTCGGTGCCGCAGTGCGGCTCGGTCAGGCACATGGTGCCGGTCCATTCGCCGGAGACCAGTTTGGTCAGATAGGCTTCTTGCTGCTCTGGAGTACCGTGCTCGGAGATGGTGTTCATCGCGCCGTGCGACAGGCCCGGGTACATGCCCCACGACCAGTTGGCTTCGCCGACCATTTCGCTTACCGCCAGACCCAGCGACTCAGGCAGACCCTGACCACCGTGCTCGACGTCATGGGCCAGGCTTGGCCAGCCGCCTTCGACGAATTGCTTGTAGGCCTCTTTGAAGCCGGTCGGGGTTTTCACGCCGGACTCGCTCCAGGTGCAACCTTCGATGTCGCCCACGCGGTTCAGCGGTGCCAGCACCTGCTCACAAAACTTGGCGCCCTCTTCGAGAATGGCGTCAACCATGTCCGGCGTTGCGTCTGCGCACGCTGGAAGGCTCTGATAGTGCGCTTCGTAGCCGAGCAGTTCGTCACGAACGAAGCGAATATCACGCAAGGGGGCCTTGTAGTCAGGCATAGCGATAAACCTCTGCTGATGTAACCGGGAATGAACGACCGCATTGATTTGTTGTGACGGTCAAACAGTTGTTTGAAACATACGTTTACGCCGAAATCTTGTCAAGCGTCGATCTTTTGCCATTCGTCATCACATTTTTCGAACACCGGACACAGCACCGCGACATGCGCCCGGGCGAGCCATGTGCAATGAAAAAAGATTAGTTGAGGGAGAAGGACTTACAACGAAAAACGCCGCGAACAGTCGCGGCGTCTGGCAAAGCGGATATCAGAAAATCAGGCGAACGTATCGATGATCGTACCGAGCATTTCATCGGAAGCCTTGGCGACTTTCGTGCCCAGCTCCACTTGAAACTTGCCCTGGGCCATCTCGGCCATGGCGCTGCCCGGATCCATTTGCTGGCTGCGATCCACGCCGCGCAGGCGATCAATCTGGGCTTCGGAAGACTGGCTGGTGACCGAACGCTCAATGGTGTTGTTGGCGATCTGGCTGGCAGCCTGATCGACACGGTTCTGCCCGGTCTGAATGCTGCTCAGACCTGCATAAAAAGCTGTGTTTCCGGAGATTTCCATGGGAGCTCTCATCCTTGGGAAGGATCAATGGGTGCCATTGAACCAGAGGCGCCAGAAAAACACCCGTCAAAAACACTAATGGCACAGTGCCTTCCCATAGTCAAAATCAGTCGAGCAGATCCAGTTGCAAGTGATCGGCGACCGCCTCGGCGCTGACCGCCTTGAGTTTCGGCACCCGCCCCAGACACGGCGCCGGAATCCGCTCGGCCAGTGTCGCCAGGTTTTCTTCCAGCCGCGAGGTCTTCGGATCAATGATGTTCGCCACCCAACCGGCCAGTTGCAGCCCGTCCCGGGCAATCGCCTCGGCCGTCAGCAATGCATGGCTGATACAACCCAGACGCACGCCCACCACCAGAATCACCGGCAGATTCAGCGCAATGGCAAGGTCCGACAGATTGTCCTGATCCGCCAACGGCACCCGCCACCCGCCCGCGCCTTCAATCAATGTGAAGTCGGCGTTCATGGCCAGAATCTCGCGCATCGGCGCCAACAGCGATTGCACGGTCAACGCCACGCCTGCCTCACGGGCCGCCAGATGCGGAGCGATCGCCGGCTCAAACGCCACCGGATTGACCTGTTGATACGTCAGCGGCAACGAGCACTCGGCCTGCAACGCCAGCGCATCCGAATTGCGCAGACCTCTGGGCGTCACGACACAACCGGACGCCACCGGCTTGCCCGCCGCCGTACTCAACCCTGCCGATCGGGCGGCATGCAGCAACCCGGCGGCGACCGTCGTCTTGCCGACGTCAGTGTCGGTTCCGGTGATGAAATAGGCTGCGCTCATACGGGTTTCTCCAACACGGCGTAGACCACCTGATAAGTCGCCGGCAAGCCCTGCGGCTGACGGAACTGCTCGTAGGCTTCGACCAGCCCCAGAATCCGCGCCCGACCGGTCAATCCGCCCGGCCGACCGGGGTTCAGGTTATGCGCGCCCAGCGCCTTGAGTTCGTGCGTCAGGCTGCGCACATCCGGGTAATGCAGCACATGCGGCCGATTCTCCAGACTGACCGTGCGCAGACCACTGGCCGCACACAATTGCTCGTACCGAGCGAACTCGCGGAAACGGTTGACGTGCACCAGGCCATCGACCTGACGCCAACTGTCGCGCAATTCGTACAGCGTCCCTACACAAAGACTAGCAAACGCGAAAATCCCTCCCGGTTTCAGTACTCGGAAGGCTTCGCCGAGTACCGATTCGAAGTCTGCGCACCACTGCACGGCGAGGCTGGAGAAGATCAGATCGCAGGTCGAGTTCTGCAACGGCAGACGCTCAGCATCACCAGCAATAAAGTGCGCGGCCCCGCCCAATGGCCGGGCGTGATTGAGCATGCCCTCGGCGATGTCCAGCGCCAGCCCTTCGTTACCCGCAAAACGTTCAGCCAGCGCCCGAGTGAAATACCCGGTGCCGCAGCCCAGATCCAGCCAGCGCGACGGCAGAAAATCCACCGGCAGACGATTCAGCAACTGCGTGCCGACATCACGCTGCAACTCGGCGACGCTGTCGTAGCTGGCCGCTGCGCGGGAAAAGGAAGCCGCTACCTGGCGCTTGTCAGGCAAGCCGCCGGGCAGCGCAGCAAGAGACAAATCAGTCATCACCACACTCACTTAAAAACGCCTGGATCGCACCGGCCACACCGTGGGGGTCTTCCAGAAGAAACGCATGGCTGGCCTGCTCGATCAGCCCGACCTCGACATCCGCCAGCAAGGCGAACAGCTCGCCCGCGGCTTCCGCCGGCACCAGCCCGTCCAGCCCGGCAAACAAATGCAATTGCGGGCCTCGAAACACCTGCAAGGCATTGCGCGTATCGATCTGCGCCAACAACTCCAGACCCGCCATCAAGGCGATCGGTGAAGTATTCGGCGCGCCGCCGAGCAACAGTCGCGACAAGCCGCGAGAGTCTTGCGCACCCTGAGCGCACAGCAACGAAAAACGCTTGAGGGTCTGACGCGGATCAGCACTGCAACCGGCCAGAAATGCATCGAAGGTTTCCCCCGGCATAGCGCTCGGCCACTGGTCATGGGCAACAAAAGAAGGATTGCTCGCCAGCGTCAGCAAGCCGCAGCAATGTTCACCACGCCGCGCCGCCAGCTCTGAGGCCAGCATACCGCCCAGCGACCAGCCACCCAGCCAGACGTCCTGGGGAATGCGCTCATCGAGTTCGTCGAACCAGTCCGCAGGATCGCTGGATTCCAGCTCCGGCAACGGTTCGATTTCGACCGTCAGGTGTTCGTCGAGCCCACGCAGCGCAGCCGCCAAGGGTTCCAGCGGGGAAACACCGAGGCCCCAGCCGGGGAGCAGAATCAGACGATCACGCATGGCTTGGCTCCGACTTCAGTTGGGCAAAGCAATCGGCCAGTCCTTCTAACAATAGTTGCACCTGCGCCTCGCTGTGGGCGGCGGTCAGCGTGACCCGCAGCCGAGCACTGCCGGCGGGCACAGTCGGCGGGCGGATCGCGGTGACCATCAACCCACGCTCGCGCAGCATCTGCGACAAACGCACGGCGCGGCCGGCATCGCCAATCATGATCGGCTGAATCGGCGTGAAGCTGTCCATCAGCTCCAGACCGATCTGTTCGGCGCCGTGGCGGAACTGGCGGATCAGCGTCTGCAAATGCTCGCGACGCCAGTGTTCGCTGCGCAGCAGTTCCAGACTTTTCAAGGTTGCGCAGGCCAACGCCGGTGGCTGGCTGGTGGTGTAGATGTACGGACGGGCGAACTGGATCAGACTTTCAATCAGCTCTTCACTGCCGGCGACAAACGCGCCCGCCGTGCCGAACGCTTTGCCGAGGGTACCGACCAGCACCGGCACGTCATCCTGGCTCAAGCCGAAATGCTCGACGATCCCGCCACCGTTCGAGCCCAGAGGACCGAAACCGTGGGCGTCATCGACCATCAACCACGCGCCTTTGGCCTTGGCCTCTCGGGCCAGTGCTGGCAGGTCGGCGAGATCACCGTCCATGCTGAACACGCCGTCGGTGACCACCAGCGTATTACCGGTGGCTTTCTCCAGACGCTTGGCCAGGCTGTCGGCGTCGTTGTGCAGATAACGATTGAACCGCGCGCCGGACAACAGTCCGGCATCCAGCAACGACGCATGATTGAGCCGGTCTTCCAGCACCGTATCGCCCTGCCCGACCAGCGCCGTGACCGCGCCGAGGTTGGCCATGTAACCGGTGGTGAACAACAGCGCACGTGGCCGTCCGGTGAGGTCGGCCAGAGCTTCTTCCAGTGCGTGATGCGGGCCGCTGTGGCCGATCACCAGATGCGAGGCTCCGCCGCCGACGCCCCACTTCGAGGCACCGGCGCGCCAGGCCTCGATCACTTGCGGATGATTGGCCAGGCCCAGGTAATCGTTGTTGCAGAACGCCAGCAATGGCTGACCGTCGACCACCACTTGCGGCCCCTGGGGGCTTTCAAGCAGCGGTCGCTGGCGATAGAGATTTTCGGCACGACGGGCAGCAAGGCGTGCGGCGAGATCGAAGGACATGCAAGCCTCACGGGTGGCAAATGAATCAGCAGGCGCTGCCCGAGGCAGCGCCTGAAAGAACGGACGATCAGACTGCCGCGTTGTAGAACTGCTCGCTGCTCTTCTGCTCCACCAGCGCCTGTTCGATGGCGGCCTGATGCACTTCGTCGGCATGTTCTTCGCGGGCTTCCGGCTGAATGCCCAGACGCGCAAACAGCTGCATGTCCTTGTCGGCCTGCGGGTTGGCGGTGGTCAGCAGTTTGTCGCCGTAGAAAATCGAGTTGGCACCGGCGAAGAACGCCAGGGCCTGCATCTGCTCGTTCATCGCTTCGCGGCCGGCGGACAGGCGCACGTGGGATTGCGGCATCAGGATCCGCGCCACGGCGAGCATGCGGATGAAGTCGAACGGATCGACGTCGTCAGCGTTTTCCAGCGGCGTGCCGGCGACTTTCACCAGCATGTTGATCGGCACCGACTCCGGATGCTCCGGCAGGTTGGCCAGCTGGATCAGCAGGTTCGCGCGGTCATCGAGGGACTCGCCCATACCGAGGATGCCGCCGGAGCAGATTTTCATGCCGGCATCGCGCACGTAGGCCAGGGTCTGCAGACGCTCGCTGTAGGTGCGGGTGGTGATGATGCTGCCGTAGAACTCCGGCGAGGTGTCCAGGTTGTGGTTGTAGTAGTCGAGCCCGGCCTTGGCCAGCGCTTCGGTCTGATCCTGATCGAGACGACCGAGGGTCATGCAGGTTTCAAGGCCCATGGCCTTCACGCCTTCGACCATCTTCAACACGTAGGGCATGTCCTTGGCCGACGGATGCTTCCACGCCGCGCCCATGCAGAAACGGGTCGAGCCGATGGCCTTGGCGCGGGCAGCCTCTTCGAGGACTTTCTGCACTTCCATCAGCTTTTCTTTTTCCAGACCGGTGTTGTAGTGACCGGACTGCGGACAGTATTTGCAATCTTCCGGGCAGGCGCCGGTCTTGATCGACAGCAGGGTGGAAACCTGGACGCGGTTGGCGTCGAAATGCGCGCGGTGCACCGTCTGCGCCTGGAACAGCAAGTCGTTGAATGGCTGAACGAAGAGTGCTTTGACTTCGGCCAAAGACCAGTCGTGACGCAGGGTGGCAGTGGTGCTGGCGCTCATGGGCGATTCCTTGGTTATGCTTGGCTTGCGCCTGGGGAAACGGAATACCCACAGGCACGACACGGATGTTCGGCATATTTAAGGAAGAGCCATGCACTGTCAACCACATCAAGATAGACCGGTTTACATCTGGTTAAATAACAACCAGCACTGTTTATTGTGCGATGAGCCGGCGGAAACCGAAACACCTCTCTGCGTGGCCTGCGAAACCGAACTGCCCTGGCTGGGTGATCAATGCGTGACATGTGCCTTGCCGCTGCCCGCTGCGGGCCTGACGTGCGGCGGCTGCCTGAAGGATCCGCCCGCCTTCGAACACGTGGCGGTGCCCTGGTCCTACGGCTTCCCGGTGGACAGCCTGATCACCCGCTTCAAGCACAATGCGAAATGGCCGTTTGGTCGCCTGCTCGGCGATGTTCTCGGACAATACCTGCAACATCGCTTCGACGAAGGCCTGCCGCGCCCCGATGCCTTGTTACCGATACCGTTGGCGAACAAGCGTCTGCGCCAACGTGGATTCAATCAGGCGGCAATGCTGGCACGGTGGCTCGGCAAGCAACTGGACCTGCCCTGTGAAGAAAATATCCTGCGCCGAATTCAGGACACCAGCGCCCAGCAGGCACTCGATGCCAAGGCGCGCAAACGCAATCTGCGCAATGCCTTCGAACTTTTGCCAGACGCCCACGTACAAGGTCGGCATCTGGCCTTGGTGGATGATGTGCTGACCACCGGTGCCACCGCCCAGGCATTGGCCCGGCTGCTGGTGGACGCGGGCGCCACGCGGGTCGACGTCTACTGCCTGGCCCGAACACCGAAACCTGGCGACGCGGCTTGACTCACACGCGCCAAGCGGCCAACTTCCTCCACCATCAACCCAGCACAAAGCACCCGACATGTCCTTGCCTTCCCTGTTGTCCCAGCACATTGTCCGCCGCCCGCAGCGCATCGCCCTGCTGCAACACATTGCCGAACAGGGCTCGATCACCCGCGCCGCCAAAAGCGCGGGCCTGAGTTACAAGGCGGCGTGGGACGCCATCGATGAGTTGAACAATCTCGCGCAAAAGCCGCTGGTCGAGCGGGCTGTCGGCGGCAAGGGCGGCGGTGGCGCCAGACTGTCCAGCGAAGGTGAACGGGTGCTGCGTCTGTATCAGAAGCTGCAAGCCTTGCAGGCGCAGGTACTTGAAGCTGCCGAAGACGCCAGCGATCTGGATCTGCTGGGCCGCTTGATGCTCAGGACCAGCGCCCGCAATCAATTGCATGGCAAAGTCGTCAGCATCGAACACCAGGGCCGCAATGACCTGATCCGTCTCGAACTCGCCGAAGGCCTGTGCATCGATGCGCAGATCACCCACGACAGCACCGTGCATCTGGAGCTGCAACCGGGCACCGAAGTGGTGGCACTGATCAAGGCCGGCTGGCTGGAGTTGCTGGGGCGAGAACAGGCTGCAACATCTGGTCACAATCTTCTGAGCGGTACCCTCGAAGCCATTCTCGATGCCGAAGACGGCCCCAGCGAAGTACGCGTCGCCCTGCCCAATGGCCAGACACTCTGCGCCCTGGCTGAGCCGCTGCACCTGCGCACCCACGGACTGACCGTCGAACAACCGGTGCAAGTGCAGTTCTCGCCGTCCAATGTGCTGATCGGCACACCGCTTTAGCGCGGGTTCCTGCAACAAAAGCGTCATCGCCTCTCATTAAGGTGGCTGCCAAAACCAAGCAGGGAGCCTGATGTGAGCCTATTAGAAGAAAACCAATCCACTGACCTGGAAAAAATGGTCGGCATGAGCCGTCGCGGTTTCATCGGCGCCGGCGCACTGTGCGGCGCGGCGATGTTCCTCGGAGGCAGCCTGTTGAGCCGCAGCGCGCTGGCCACCGGTGTCAGCGCCGGCAACAGCCGCCTGCTCGGCTTCGACAGCATTCCGGCCGCCACCACCGACGTCATCAGCCTGCCCAAGGGCTACAAGTCGTCGGTGCTGATCAGTTGGGGTCAGCCCCTGCACAAGAACGGCCCGGCCTTCGACCCGAGCGGCAACGGCACTGCGGCTGCACAGGAAGTGCAGTTCGGCGACAACAACGACGGCATGAGCCTGTTCGCCTTCCCGGACGACAAAAATCGCGCCCTGATGGCGATCAACAACGAATACACCAACTACCGCTACCTCTACCCCCATGGCGGCCAGCCGCAGTCGGCGGAAGACGTGCGCAAGGCGCTGGCCTGCGAAGGCGTGTCGGTGATCGAAGTGGCGCGCAAGAACGGCCAATGGCAGTTCGTTCAGGGCTCGCGCTACAACCGTCGCATCCACGGCAACTCGCCGCTGCGCATCAGCGGCCCGGCTGCCGGTCATGAGCTGATGAAGACCAGCGCCGACAAGCACGGCAAGAAAGTCCTCGGCACCTTCCAGAACTGCGCCAACGGCAAGACCCCGTGGGGCACTTACCTGACCTGTGAAGAGAACTTCACCGACTGCTTCGGCAGCAGCAACGCCCAGCAACAGTTCGACCCGGCGCAGAAACGCTACGGCGTGTCGGTCGCCAGCCGCGAGATCAACTGGCATCCGTTCGATCCACGCTTCGACATGGCGAAGAACCCGAACGAGCTCAACCGTCACGGCTGGGTGGTGGAAATCGACCCGTTCGACCCGCAATCGACCCCGGTCAAACGCACCGCACTCGGTCGCTTCAAACATGAAAACGCGGCCCTGGCCGAGACCGACGACGGTCGCGCCGTGGTGTACATGGGCGACGACGAACGCGGCGAGTTCATCTACAAGTTCATCAGCCGCGACCGCATCAACCACCGCAACGCGAAAGCCAACCGCGACATCCTCGATCACGGCACCTTGTACGTGGCGAAATTCGACGCGGGCGACGGCAACCCCGACCACCCGAAAGGCCAGGGCCAGTGGATCGAACTGACCCACGGCAAGAACGGCATCGACGCCAGCAGCGGTTTTGCCGATCAGGCCGAAGTGCTGATTCACGCGCGTCTGGCGGCCAGCGTCGTCGGCGCCACGCGCATGGACCGCCCGGAATGGATCGTGGTCAGCCCGAAAGACGGCCAGGTCTATTGCACCCTGACCAACAACGCCAAACGCGGCGAAGACGGGCAACCGGTGGGCGGCCCGAACCCGCGCGAGAAGAACGTCTACGGGCAGATCCTGCGCTGGCGCACCGACCGCGACGATCACGGTTCCAAGACCTTCGCCTGGGATCTGTTCGTGGTGGCCGGCAACCCGGGCGTGCATGCCGGTACGCCGAAGGGCGGTTCGTCGAACATCACCCCGCAGAACATGTTCAACAGCCCGGACGGCCTGGGTTTCGACAAGGCCGGCCGACTGTGGATTCTCACCGACGGTGATTCGAGCAACGCCGGGGACTTTGCCGGGATGGGCAACAACCAGATGCTCTGCGCCGATCCCAAGACGGGAGAGATTCGCCGGTTCATGGTCGGGCCGATCGGTTGCGAAGTCACCGGGATCAGTTTCTCGCCGGATCAGAAAACCCTGTTTGTCGGGATCCAGCATCCAGGCGAGAACGGCGGCTCGACCTTCCCCGAGCATTTGCCGAACGGCAAGCCGCGCTCTTCGGTGATGGCGATTACCCGTGAGGATGGCGGGATCGTCGGCGCCTGATACGGCAGCGGTCAGATCGTTCCCGCGTTCTGCGCGGGAACGATCCCCCTCAAGACAGCTTGTCTGCGCTACCATGCTGGGCCGGACGCGGCAGCCTGCCGCGCGCAGGAGTCAGCATGGCCCACCCGTTTGAAACCCTCACCCCAGACCTCGTGCTCGATGCCGTCGAAAGCATCGGCTTTCTGAGCGACGCGCGCATTCTGGCGCTCAACAGTTACGAGAACCGCGTCTATCAGGTCGGCATCGAAGACTCCGAGCCGCTGATTGCCAAGTTCTATCGCCCGCAGCGCTGGACCAACGAAGCCATTCTCGAAGAACACCAGTTCACCTTCGAACTGGCCGACGTCGAGATCCCGGTGGTGGCGCCACTTATCCACAACGGCCAGACCCTGCACGAACACGCCGGTTTCCGCTTCACCCTGTTTCCCCGTCGCGGTGGCCGGGCGCCGGAGCCGGGCAACCTCGACCAGTTGTATCGCCTCGGTCAGTTGCTGGGGCGCATTCATGCAGTCGGCGCAACACGTCCGTTCGAGCATCGCGAAGCGCTGGCCGTGCAGAACTTCGGCCACGCCTCGCTGAACACTTTGCTGGAAGGCAACTTCATCCCCAAAAGCCTGTTGCCGGCCTACGAGTCCGTCGCCCGCGACCTGCTCAAGCGCGTGGAAGACGCCTACGCCGCCACGCCGCATCAGAACATCCGCATGCACGGCGACTGCCACCCCGGCAACATGATGTGCCGCGACGAGATGTTCCACATCGTCGACCTTGACGACTGCCGCATGGGCCCGGCCGTGCAGGACATCTGGATGATGCTCGCCGGCGATCGTCAGGAATGCCTCGGACAACTGTCGGAGTTGATGGACGGCTACAACGAATTCCACGATTTCGACCCGCGCGAACTGGCGCTGATCGAACCGCTGCGCGCCCTGCGCCTGATGCACTACAGCGCCTGGCTGGCCCGACGCTGGGACGATCCGGCGTTTCCTCACAGTTTTCCGTGGTTCGGCACGGAGCGGTATTGGGGCGATCAGGTGCTGGCGTTGCGTGAACAACTGGCGGCATTGAATGAAGAGCCGTTGAAGCTTTTCTGACACGACACGTCTATACAACTGCCCGTACAATCGCTGCTTTGTTAGCTGCCTAAGCAAGGATTCTGCATGCAAGCCGCCAACCCGCGTCGCGGGTACATTCTGGGCCTGAGTGCCTACATCATCTGGGGCCTGTTCCCGCTCTACTTCAAAGCCATCGCCGAAGTGCCGGCGGTGGAGATCATCATCCACCGGGTGTTGTGGTCGGCGCTGTTCGGCGCGCTGTTGCTGATGGTCTGGAAGCATCCGGGCTGGTGGCAGGAGCTGCGCGACAACCCGAAACGCCTGGCGATTCTCGCGCTCAGCGGCACCCTGATCGCGGCCAACTGGCTGACCTACGTCTGGTCGGTGAACAACGGCCGGATGCTGGAAGCGAGCCTCGGTTACTACATCAACCCACTGGTGAATGTGCTGCTGGGCATGCTGATCCTCGGCGAACGCCTGCGGCGCATGCAGTGGCTGGCGGTCGGTCTGGCGGCGGTCGGCGTGGCGCAGCAGGTATGGCAGGTCGGCAGTCTGCCGTGGGTGTCGTTGGTGCTGGCACTGACCTTCGGTTTCTACGGGCTGATCCGCAAGCAGGCGCCGGTCAAGGCACTGCCGGGGCTGGTGGTGGAAACCTGGATGCTGGTGCCGATCGCCCTCGCGTGGCTACTGTTCAATCCGACCGCCACCAGTGCACAAGCTGCGTTCTGGACCACCTCCGAAGCCTGGTGGCTGGTGGCAGCCGGCCCGGTGACGCTGGTGCCGTTAGTGTGTTTCAACGCGGCCACGCGGCATTTGCCCTACACCACCATCGGCTTCCTGCAATACCTGGCACCGACGCTGGTGCTGTTGCAGGCAGTGCTGCTGTTCGGTGAGCACTTGTCATCCAGCACGCTGATCGCCTTCATGTTTATCTGGGCCGGTCTGGCGGTGTACAGCGTCGATGCGTGGATGAGCCTGCGTCGTCGCAGCTGATCAAAAAACGCACAAACCTCCACAGGCCACGGTTCTCGTGGCCTGTATCGTTCCTTCCCAAGGTTATCCACAGCGTGATCCCCGCCGTTTGTGCGCAAGTCACTGAATGCTGGCGGTTTTTTGATCAATCTTCGCCAAGCCACGGCGGACGTGGCCTGGCGGTCGGTCTCTACAGGTTATCCACAGGCAGGTGCACGTTTAAACTGGATAACCCGATCCTCTTCACAGGTCGGTGCGCAGTACCAATTCCACCATCAAGTCATCGGCCAGGGTTTCCAGGCGCGATTGCAGCACATCCAGCGACAGGGTCAGCGGCACCGCCAGAATCGCCTCGGCGTGGAACAACGGCTCGCTGCTCATCGGCGCCGGGCGCACTTCGGTCACCAGCCGTTCGAGGTTCACACCCTGCTCGCTCAGCAGCCGGGTGATATCCCGCACGATGCCCGGACGATCATTGCCCACCAGTTCCATGGCAATCGGTTTCCAGGTGCAGGCCTGTTCAATACCGCTTTCGGCGACCAGCACACGAATGCCCTGAGCCGACAAAGCTTGTAGGGCATCGACTAATTCGTCGTAAGCCTCCGCCGGCACGCCGACCCGCAGAATCCCGGCGAACTGCCCGGCCATCCGTGACATGCGGCTTTCCAGCCAGTTGCCGCCGTGTTCGGCGATGCATTGGGCGATGCGCTCGACCTGCCCGGGCTTGTCCGGTGCGAAGACGGTGAGTACGAGGTGATCCATGGCGCAGCCCTCTTGTCATGACTTTTGTTATAGAAAAACAAGTATAGGCAAGCGTTCGACAGACGCCTCAGACGCTCGAAATCACAAATCGTGTACAACTTTTTATATTTAACTGGAACAATCCATTGGTTTTTTGAGAACATCCCGTTCCGCGCCGTGACCGCAATGCGTCATGGGGTCGCAGAACGACGTAATTAGTCTGATTTTCACAACCGCAATGCATCATGTAGTATGCCGCAGCGCGCACTACATAACGTTGGATCGATGTCTGCCCAAGGCACGTTCGCAACCCTGAAAGCCCTGTCAGCAAGGCCCCCAAGCCGTTGATTGGTCCCAGCCCAGCCGCCAGCGATGGCATGTACTGGTCGAGGGGTTTGTGGTTTAAATGGCCAGAGGCTTCATTGTTAAATTGAAGAGCTGAAAAGCGAAATAGCTGAGCAGAGTGAGGCAAGCAATGACTGAACACGTTCAAGTCGGTGGCCTGCAGGTCGCCAAAGTCCTGTTCGACTTCGTGAACAACGAAGCCATTCCCGGTACCGGCCTCACCGCCGACAAGTTCTGGGAAGGCGCCGACAAGGTCATTCACGACCTGGCGCCGAAGAACAAAGCCCTACTCGCCAAACGCGATGACTTCCAGGCCCGTATCGACGGCTGGCACCAGAGCCGTGCCGGTCAACCACACGACGCCGTGGCCTACAAAGCCTTCCTGCAAGAGATCGGTTATCTGCTGCCAGAAGCGGCTGATTTCCAGGCAACGACGCAAAACGTCGATGACGAAATCGCCCGTACCGCCGGCCCGCAACTCGTGGTTCCGGTGATGAACGCCCGCTTCGCCCTCAACGCCTCGAACGCCCGCTGGGGTTCGCTGTACGACGCCCTGTATGGCACCGACGCCATCAGCGAAGCCGGCGGCGCGGAAAAAGGCAAAGGCTACAACAAGGTGCGTGGCGACAAAGTCATCGCCTTCGCCCGCGCATTCCTCGACGAAGCAGCGCCACTGGCGGCCGGCTCCCACGTCGACTCCACCGGCTACAAGATTGCTGATGGCAAACTGGTCGTCACCCTCAAGGGCGGCAGCAACAGCGGCCTGCGCAACGATGCACAGCTGATCGGCTTCCAGGGCGACGCCAATGCGCCGATCGCGATCCTGCTGAAGAACAACGGTCTGCATTTCGAAATCCAGATCGATGCCAGCACCCCGGTCGGCCAGACCGACCCCGCTGGTGTCAAAGACATCCTGATGGAAGCGGCGCTGACCACCATCATGGACTGCGAAGACTCCGTGGCCGCCGTCGATGCCGACGACAAGGTTGTGATCTACCGCAACTGGCTGGGTCTGATGAAGGGCGACCTCGCGGAATCCGTTTCCAAGGGCGGCCAGACTTTCACCCGCACCATGAACCCGGATCGCACCTACACCAAGGTCGACGGCAGCGAACTGACCCTGCACGGCCGCTCGCTGTTGTTCGTGCGCAACGTCGGTCACCTGATGACCATCGACGCGATCCTCGACAAGCACGGCAACGAAGTGCCGGAAGGCATCCTCGACGGCCTGGTGACTTGCCTGGCGGCGATGCACAACCTGAGCGGTAACACTTCGCGCAAGAACACTCGCACCGGTTCCGTGTACATCGTTAAACCGAAGATGCACGGCCCGGAAGAAGCGGCATTCACCAACGAGCTGTTCGGTCGCATCGAAGACGTGCTGGGCCTCAAGCGCAACACCCTGAAAGTCGGGATCATGGACGAGGAACGCCGTACCACGGTCAACCTCAAGGCCTGCATCCAGGCGGCCAGCGAGCGCGTGGTGTTCATCAACACCGGTTTCCTCGACCGCACCGGCGACGAAATCCACACTTCCATGGAAGCCGGCCCGATGGTGCGCAAGGCTGACATGAAGGCTGAAAAGTGGATCGGTGCCTACGAAAACTGGAACGTCGATATCGGTCTGAGCAGCGGCCTGCAAGGTCGTGCGCAAATCGGTAAAGGCATGTGGGCGATGCCCGACCTGATGGCGGCGATGCTCGAACAGAAAATCGCTCACCCGCTGGCCGGTGCCAATACCGCCTGGGTTCCATCGCCGACGGCTGCCGCGCTGCACGCGCTGCACTACCACAAGGTCGACGTGTTCGCCCGTCAGGCCGAGCTGGCCAAACGTGCCCGCGCTTCGGTCGATGACATCCTGACCATCCCGCTGGCGGTCAACCCGAACTGGACGCCGGAGCAGATCAAGAACGAACTGGACAACAACGCCCAGGGCATTCTCGGTTACGTGGTGCGCTGGATCGACCAGGGCGTGGGTTGCTCGAAAGTGCCGGACATCAACGACGTCGGCCTGATGGAAGACCGTGCGACGCTGCGTATCTCCAGCCAGCACATCGCCAACTGGCTGCGCCACGGTGTCGTCACCGAAGCGCAAGTGATGGAAAGCCTCAAGCGCATGGCGCCGGTGGTGGACCGTCAGAACGCCAACGACCCGCTGTACCGTCCGCTGGCCCCGAACTTCGACAGCAACATCGCCTTCCAGGCGGCGGTCGAACTGGTGATTGAAGGCACCAAGCAGCCGAACGGTTACACCGAGCCGGTCCTGCACCGTCGTCGCCGTGAGTTCAAGGCTGCCAATGGCCTGTAACCCGCGCTGATGCCGGACATGAAAAAGCCCTGATCATTCGATCAGGGCTTTTTTGTTTGCGTCGGATTAGCTAGGGCTCGATCCCCAACTCATGCTTGACCAGTCCAAGCAATTTGGCGGTATCAATCGGCTTGAGCAGAAAATCCACCACGCTCAAATGCATCGCCGCGATGGCGTCCTTCACGTCGGCATCACCCGACACAATGATGATCGGCATCGCCGCCCGTACCGACTCGCGCACCTGACGAACCAGTTCGAGCCCGCCAACATGGCCCATCCGCAGATCCGTGATCACCAGCCCGATGGAAGGTTTTTCCTCGATCATCTTCAGCGCGGATTCGCCGCTGGCGGCTGTCATGCAGCGAATGCCGTCCAGTGCCAGGATCTCCGACAGCAACTCGCGGGCGTCCTTGTCGTCATCAACGATCAGTACCCGCTGCGGCGGCAGGTCGGGTTCCAGCATGACGGCGCTGAGCGCTTCCCGCTCGGCGTCGCTCAAAATATCGTGGTCGGACATGGCGTTCTCTACGTTTTCAAATCGATCCCCTGGCACAGTGGTCAGACATCGCTGGGCAGAGCTTCAATGTGCACTTCGTCGGATTTTTTTCCAAGGGGCTAACCTGAGAATTTCCGACTGTTTGTGTAGGGCATATCCGAAAACTACCCAACGGCACGCCAAACCTAGACTTACGTCCAATGGGCACCCCGCGCGATGGGGTCGACCATGGCTGCAACGATCCAATAACAACAATTCGAAAAAGACTGCGGTAATGGTTATGAGTAAAGCGGACGCCTTCACCCAGGCAGGGAAAACCGCGGTGTTGCAGAACATTCAGGGCACTTTGCAATTCCTCCAGCGCTTCCCCCCTTTCAATCAGATGGAACACGCCCACCTGGCCTATCTGGTGGAGCAATGCCAACTGCGCTTCTACGGTCAGGGCGAGAGCATCATCAAACCCGCCGACGGGCCGGTCGAACACTTCTACATCGTCAAGCAGGGCCGGGTGGTCGGCGAGCGGCCGCACACGGCCAAGGGCGGCACCGAAACCACGTTTGAAATCACCACCGGCGAATGCTTCCCCCTTGCCGCACTGCTCGGTGAACGGGCGACCCGCACCGAGCATCTGGCCGGTGAAGACACCTTCTGCCTGCAACTGAACAAACTGGCGTTCATCAAGCTGTTCGCCCTCTCCAACACCTTCCGCGACTTCGCCCTGCGCGGGGTCAGCAGCCTGCTCGATCAGGTCAACCAGCAAGTCCAGCAGAAAGCCGTGGAAACCCTCGGCACCCAATATTCGCTGAACACCCGCTTGGGCGAATTGGCCATGCGCCATCCGGTGACGTGCAGCCCTTCCACTCCACTGCGCGAAGCGGTGAAGCTGATGCACGAACAACAGGTCGGCAGCATCGTCGCGGTGGATGAGCACAAGGCGCCGCTGGGGATTTTCACCCTGCGCGATCTGCGCCATGTGGTGGCTGCGGGCGTTGGCGACTTCAATGAACCGATCGAACGCCACATGACGCCCTCGCCGTTCTATCTGTCGCCGGATCACAGCGCCTTCGATGCGGCGATCGCGATGACCGAGCGGCATATCGCCCACGTCTGCCTGGTCAAGGATCAGCGTCTGTGCGGCGTGGTCTCCGAGCGTGATCTGTTCTCGCTGCAACGGGTCGATCTAGTGCACCTGGCACGGACCATCCGCAGCGCCCAGCGGGTTGAACAACTGGTGACTCTGCGTGGCGAGATCGGCCAACTGGTGGAGCGCATGCTGGCTCACGGCGCATCGTCGACCCAGATCACCCACATCATCACCCTGCTCAACGATCACACCGTGTGCCGGGTAATCGAGCTGACGCTCGCGGAGAAAGGCGACCCCGGTGTGCCGTTCAGTTGGCTGTGCTTCGGCAGCGAAGGCCGGCGCGAACAGACCCTGCACACCGATCAGGACAACGGCATTCTGTTCGATGCGCGGGATGCGGCCCATGCGGCGGAGATTCGCGGCAAGCTGCTGCCCATCGCCCAGCAGATCAATAACAGCCTGGCGCAGTGCGGCTTCACTCTGTGCAAAGGCAACGTCATGGCCGGCAATCCACAGCTGTGCCTGTCCCGCGCCGAATGGGCCCGACGCTTTGCCGCGTTCATCCGCGAGGCAACGCCGGAGAACCTGTTGGGCTCAAGCATCTATTTCGACCTGCGGGTGGTCTGGGGCGACGAACAGGGTTGCGAGCAATTGCGCCGGGGGATTCTCGATCAGGTCGGCGACAATCGTTTGTTCCAGCGGATGATGGCCGAGAACGCCTTGCGCAACCGCCCGCCGGTGGGGCGTTTCCGTGAATTCGTGCTGACCCGCAAGAACGGCGAGAAAGCCACGCTGGACCTGAAGATCCAGGGCCTGACGCCGTTTGTCGACGGCGCCCGTCTGCTGGCTCTGGCCAACGGCATCGACGCCAACAACACCCTCGAACGCTTCCGCCAGTTGGTGGAGAAAGAAGTCATCGACCGACTGGATGGCGCCGCGTACGAGGAGGCTTATCACTTTATCCAGCAGACACGCATGCAGCAGCATCAGCTCCAGACCCGGGAAAACCTGCCGTATTCGAACCGGGTCGATCCCGACAGCCTCAATCATCTGGACCGGCGCATCCTGCGCGAATCCCTGCGCCAGGCCCAGCGCCTGCAAAGCAGCCTGACCCTGCGGTATCAGCTATGAGCCTGTTCTCGTGGCTGCGTCCGGCCAGCCCGGTTCTGCCGGACGATCTGCAACAACGCCTGACGAAACTGCCGGCGATCGGCGAACTGAGCGAATGCAGCCTGCGCGAACAGCGCTGGGTGGTGCTGGATCTGGAAACCACCGGGCTCAACCTTAACAAGGACCGGGTACTGTCGATTGGCGCGGTGGTGATCGAGGACGGCGCCATCGACTTCAGCCAGCAGTTCGAACGCACCCTGCAATGTCGCGAACTCAAACTCAGCCCCAGCGTGTTGATCCACGGACTGGGGCCGAATGCGATTGCCGCCGGCAGCGAGCCGGCCGAGGCATTGCTCGAGCTTCTGGAGTTTATTGGCGACAGTCCGGTGCTGGCGTTTCATGCGCCGTTCGATCAGCACATGCTGGGCCGGGCGGTGAAAGAACACCTGGGCCACAAGTTGCAGCAAGTGTTTCTGGATGTCGCCGACATTGCACCGCTGGTTTGCCCCCAGGCGCACATCCGCGAGGCTGGGCTGGACGAGTGGATCGACTGGTTCAAGCTCGAAGTGTTCGAGCGCCACCATGCCAGCGCCGACGCACTGGCCACGGCGGAACTGGCGTTGATTCTGTTCAGCCGGGCACGTCAGCAGCAGATTCACAGCCCATTGAATTTGCAGCAACGCCTGAGTCAGTGGAAGCGCCGCCAGCAGACGCATTCGTTCTGAGCCCCGGGTTGTCGCCCGACAACCCGACCGGTGGCCAATTGCTAACCATTCCCACCTCTGCCACAATCGCGAACAATTCTCGTTAGTTAACATTTCCCAGTCGGTGCCTTCGTGTCGTCAGCCCAAAGCCCTCACAGTGAGCTCGTCGGTGCGTTGTATCGCGACCATCGCGGCTGGCTGCTGGGCTGGCTGCGCCGCAACGTGGCCTGCCCGCAACGCGCCGAAGACCTGAGCCAGGACACCTTCGTCCGCCTGCTCGGTCGCGAGGAACTGCTGACGCCTCGCGAACCCCGAGCCTTTCTGGTGGCCATCGCCAAGGGTCTGCTGTTCGACTACTTCCGTCGCGCGGCACTGGAACAGGCTTATCTCGCTGAGTTGATGCTGATCCCCGAAGGCGAACAGCCGTCGGTCGAAGAGCAGCAACTGATCCTCGAAGACCTCAAAGCTATCGATCGTCTGCTCGGCCAATTGTCGACCAAGGCCCGCGCCGCATTCCTTTATAACCGTCTCGACGGCCTGACCCATGCCGAGATCGCCGACAAACTCGGCGTGTCGGTGCCGCGCGTGCGCCAGTACCTGGCCCAGGGTATCCGCCAGTGCTACATCGCCCTGTACGGTGAGCCGACATGAACCCGGCCAGTTCCAAACCGGTCTCGGCCCACGTACTGGACGCGGCGATTGCCTGGCAATTGACCCTCGATTCCAGCAGCCCGCTGGAGCGCGAAGAATTCGCCAAATGGCACGCCGCCAACGAAGAACACGCCCGTGCCTGGCGTCAGTTGGGCATGCTCGACCAGCGTTTCAGCGTGGCCAACGGCCCGGCCCGCAGCGCGTTGCTGCAATCGCGCGAAGGCATCCGCCGCCGGGTGCGCAAGCTCGGCAGCGGTCTGGCCAGTGTTGTCGCGGTGGTCGGCCTGTCACTGTTTGCCGCAGAACACTATCTGCCGCTGGATTACTGGCTCGCCGACCAGCGCACCGCTACCGGTGAACAACGCACCGTACGGCTGGCGGACGGCACCGTGATCAACCTCAACACTCACAGCGCCGTGGATGTGCGATTCAATGAAAAGCAGCGGCTGATCGTGCTGCAGGAAGGTGAAATCCTCATCGAGACCGGTCATGGCGATGCACGACCGTTCATCGTCGAAACCCGCGAAGGCCGTATGCGCGCGTTGGGTACGCGGTTTCTGGTCAAACGCGAAGAACAGGGCACGCGCCTGAGCGTGTTGCAGTCGGCCGTCGCGGCGCATCCGCAATCCGATCCGCAGGAACAGATCCTGCGCGAAGGCCAGCAGGTGCTGATCCGCGACAACGGCCTGGACGCCGTCGTCGCGCTCAACCCCGGTGCCGATGCCTGGACGCGCGGCATGCTGGTGGTGGACAACGCGCGTCTGGAAGACCTGGTGCACGAGCTCGGCCGCTATCGTCGTGGCCATCTGGGCATTGCACCGGAGGTGGCCGACCTGCGCATTACCGGCAGCTTCCCGCTGCACGATACCGACAAGGCGTTGAGCGCCCTGCTCCCGACCCTGCCGGTGCAGATCGAGCAGCACACGCCGTGGTGGGTCACCGTGGCCAAGGCTGATCCGAAGCCCTGATCCTCTGCCATAACGCCGTTCATTTCGCGTTAATGGAAATTATTTTCATCCAGCCCTATCACTTTTCGATTCTCGTCCGGCACACAGGCAATTGAGAAATATTTCCATTCAGGAGCCGCCGTATGTCCCGTTCGCTAGACACCTTGTTGCGCCCCAGTTTGCTGGCGGTCGCCATTGCCCTCTGCACCCCGCTGGCCAGCAGCCAACTGATCGCCGCAGAACAGGCGTCGAGCGTTCGCGCCTACAACCTGCCGGCCGCGCCGCTCTCCACCACCCTGAACCAGATCGCCAGCCAGGGCGGCCTCACGCTGTCGCTGAATCCGTCGCTGGCGGCGGGCAAGACGTCGGCGCCAGTCAACGGCCAATATGACGCGGCAGGCGCACTGAGCGCCGCCCTGCGCGGCACCGGCCTGCAACTGGAACAAAGCAGCACCGGCACGTACTCCCTGGTCGCGGTGCCGGAAGGCGTGATGGCCCTGCCGGAAACTTCGGTAATCGGTGTGGAAAACGCTGAAAGCGCCTGGGGCCCGGTCGAAGGCTATACCGCCACTCGCACCGCCGCCGGCACCAAGACTGACACCGCGCTGGTCGAAGCACCGCGTTCGATCTCCGTCGCCACCCGCCAGCAGATGGACGACCGCAGCGTCCACAGCCTCGATGACGCCGTGCGCTACATGCCGGGCATCACCGCCAGCAGCTACGGCAGCGACACCCGCGCCGACTGGCTGCGCGTGCGTGGCTTCGAACCGACCCAGTTCCTCGATGGCCTGCCGCTGCCAAAAGGCGTGTACGCCAACCCGAAACAGGAAACCTGGAACCTCGACCGCCTCGCCCTGCTGCGCGGCCCGGCCTCGTCGGTTTACGGCCAGACCCCGCCGGGCGGCCTGCTGGACATGGTCAGCCGTCGCCCTAGCGATGTGCAGAGCAGCGAAATCCAGTTGCAGTACGGCAGCGACAACCATCGTCAGATCAACTTCGCCAGCACCGGCAAGATCGACGACGCCGGCCAGTTCCTCTACGGCCTCAGCGGCGTGGTACGTGACAGCGACACGCAGGTCGATCACGTCGACAACAAGCGCTACAACATCGCGCCGAGCCTGACCTGGAACATCGACGACGACACCAAGTTCACCCTGCTGTCCCAGTTCACCCGCGACGATACCGGCATCACCAGCCAGTTCCTGCCAGTGCAGGGCACCAAGATCGACATGCCGTTCGGCAAGGTTTCCCACCACAAGAACCTCGGCGATCCGGACTGGGAATACTACGACCGCACCTACTACGCGCTCGGTTATGCCTTCGAACATCGCCTGAACGATGTGTGGCAGTTCAAGCAGAACCTGCGTTACACCAAGTCGGATCTGTCGTTCCAGAGCCTGACCCCGGGTTCGTATCCGTACACCCAGGTGGACAACGCTGGCAACGTCGGTCGCACCAGCACCAGTGTTGAAGAGGACATCAGCCAGTTCGCCGTCGACAACAACTTCCAGGCTGACTTTGCCACCGGCGACATCCGCCATACCCTGCTGCTGGGTCTGGATCACCAGCGCAGCAACACCAACTACACCTCGATCTTCGGTGACGGTCTGACCACCAACGTGCTCAACCCGATCTACGGTCAGCCGATCGTGCGTCCGGCGCGCTCCACCGCGTTCTACGACTACGATCAGAAGACCTACCAGACCGGTCTGTACGTGCAGGATCAGATGGCCCTCGACCAATGGCGCCTGACCCTCGGTGGCCGTGAAGACTGGGTGCACACCGGTACGAAGTTCATCAACAAGGCCGACGCCACCAACACCGACCGCGACAAGGCCTTCAGCGGCAACGCCGCACTGAGCTACGTGTTCGACTCGGGCTTCGTGCCGTACATTTCCTACGCCGAATCCTTCCAGCCCACCAGTGGCGCCGACGCCTCTTCCACTGAGTCGCTCAAGCCGACCGAAGGCAAGCAGTGGGAACTGGGCATCAAGTACCAGCCGCCCGGCAGCAAGACCCTGCTGTCCGCCGCGGTGTACGACCTGACCCAGAAAAACGTCTCGGTAAGCTCCTTCGTCAACGGCGTATCGATCACCAGCCAGACCGGCGAAGTGAAAGTCAAAGGCCTGGAGTTGGAAGCCACCTCCGATGTCACCGACAACCTGAAAGTTATCGCCGCCTACACCCTGGCCAAGTCCGAAGTGCAGAACGGCGCCGACAAGGGCAACCGCCTGCAACTGATGCCGAACCAGCAAGCCTCGCTGTGGACCGATTACACCTGGCACAGCGGCGTGCTCGACGGCTTCGGCGTCGGCGGCGGTGTGCGCTACACCGGCAACACCTACGGCGACAAGGCCAACACCTGGCTGGGCAAGGCTGACGCCTACACCGTGTTCGATGCCGCCGTGCATTACGACCTCGGTCGCCTGGACAACAGCCTCAAAGGCGCGTCGCTGGCACTCAACGCCACCAACCTGCTGAACAAGGACTACATTTCCACCTGCGACAGCTTCTACTGCTACTACGGCGACCAGCGCAGCGTCGTCGCCAGTGCCACCTACAAGTGGTAAGCGCTTGAGCTGAAACAGGCCCTGCAACCAGGCCGTCCCTCGTGGACGGCTTTGGTGTTTTTGAAGGTCATGAAATGAAAAGTAAAACAATCCGTCGCTGGTCGTTCGTCCACACCTGGACCAGCCTGATCTGCACCGTGTTTTTGCTGCTGCTGGCCCTGACCGGCCTGCCGCTGATCTTTCATCACGAGATCGAGCATCTGCTCGGTGACGCACCCCAGGTGCGCGAGATGCCGGCCGATACGCCGCACCTGAATCTGGCGCAACTGGTGCAAGCCGCCGAAGCCCATCGCCCCGGCGAAGTCGTGCAGTACTTCGGCTTCGAAGACGACGAGCCGAACACCGTGCTGACGATCATGGCGAAGACGGCCGGCACCGAGCCGAATTCCTCGCACACTTTCATGCTCGACGCCCGCACCGGCGAAGCGCTGGAAACACCCTCGGCCAACGGCGGCCTGATGCTGTTCATCCTGCGCCTGCACGTCGACATGTTTGCCGGACTGCCGGGCAAGTTGCTGCTGGCGTTCATGGGTGTGCTGTTTGTGGTGGCGATCGTGTCCGGGACGGTGTTGTACCTGCCGTTCATGCGTCGCCTGGACTTCGGCACCGTGCGCCGGGACAAATCCACCCGCCTGCGCTGGCTCGATCTGCACAACCTGATCGGCGTGGTGACCCTGACCTGGGCGCTGGTGGTCGGTGTGACGGGAGTGATCAGCGCCTGTGCCGATCTGATCATCGCGGCCTGGCGCAACGATTCGCTCAACGCCATGATCGCGCCCTACCGCGATGCGCCGCCGCTGACTCACCTCGCCCCGGCCACCCGCCTGCTGGATATCGCCGGCGAAGTCGCGCCGGGGATGAAACCGGACTTCATCGCGTTCCCCGGCACCCGGTTTTCCAGCGAACATCACTACTCGGTGTTCATGAAGGGCGGCACCCACCTGACCTCGCACTTGCTGACGCCGGTGCTGATCGACGCCAGCAACTTGCAGGTCACGGCGGTCGCTGAACGACCGTGGTACATGGACGCCATGGGCATGTCGCAGCCGCTGCACTTTGGCGACTACGGCGGCATGCCGATGAAAATCCTCTGGGCCACTCTCGATGTGCTGACCATCATCGTCCTCGGCAGCGGCGTGTACTTGTGGGTGGTGCGGCGCAAGGCCGCGAAACCGGTGCTGGAAACAGCGGAGGCTTCGGCATGAAACCGCGTCAGTCGAATTTCTGGAAAGTCTTCAGCACGCCATTGGTGATCGCGTTGCTCAGTGCGGCGGGGTTGTTCGCCGCGCTGCTGGGCGACGGGATCTGGGATGGCTTGAGCTGGATCGGTCTGGGTGTGCCAGCCGCACTCGCCCTTCGCGGTCTGTTGCAACGGCACTGAATGGCTTGAGCCTGACGGGCAACGCGCTATGCTGCCCGTTCATTGCCCTTGACCGAGACCCTGCCGATGTCCGCTCCCAGCATGACCCTGTTCCACAACACCCTGTCCCCGTTCGTGCGCAAAGTCATGGTGCTGCTGCACGAGACCGGCCAGCAGGATCGCGTCGCCTTGCAGGACTGCGTCCTGACACCGGTCAACCCCAGCACTGCGCTGAACGAAGACAACCCGCTCGGCAAGATCCCGGCCCTGCGCCTGGCTGACGGCAATGTCATCCATGACAGCCGGGTGATCCTCGATTACCTCGACCACCAGCACGTCGGCAACCCGCTGATCCCTCGCGACGGCTCGGCCCGCTGGCGTCGCCTGACCCTGGCCTCGATGGCCGACGGGATCATGGACGCCTCCGTCATGGTGCGTTACGAGCAAGTGCTGCGTGCCCCGGAAAAGCACTGGGACGAGTGGCTCGAGGCCCAGCGCGACAAGATCCGCCGGCCCCTGGCGCTGCTGGAGCGCGACGCCATCGCCGAACTGACCTGCCATTTCGACGTCGCTTCGATCAGCGTGGCCTGTGCACTGGGTTATCTGGATCTGCGCTTCCCGGATCTGGGCTGGCGTGAAGCCAACCCGCAACTGGCCAACTGGTTCTTTGAAGTGAGCCAGCGGCCGTCGATGATTGCGACAATGCCGAAGGTTTGATGCGCGGGGCGGGAGGCAGTGACGCGAAGATCAGCGTCACCAATACCTCTGCCTCCCGCTGATCCTCACGCAACCCCACAAACCGGCTCATTGCACCGCTCCGAGATCAAACGCCAGGGGCTTGGCCGGTTTCTGCCCGACGCCATACCAGTCCAGGTTGCGGGTCAGCACCATGAACACGCCCAGCAGACCGAACAGCAACAGCGAGCCCATCAGCAGCGCGTAATCCTCGGCGCTGAGCAAGCCGTAGAGCAGGCCATACAACGCCGCCAATCCCGCCGAAAAACTCAGGCCATGACGCACGCTGTGCAGCACGTGGCAGACATAGAAGCCAATCAGCAACACACAACCACTGGCCGACAGCAGATACGCCAGGGCAAACCCGATGTGCTCCGACAACGACAGCAACAACAGATAGAAGAACGCCAGCGCCACGCCCACCAGCGCGTATTGCACCGGGTGCACGGCCAGGCTTTTCAATATCTCGAACAGGAAGAAACCGGCGAACGTCAGGACAATGAACAGCAGCGCATATTTGATCGCCCGATCGCTCTTCAGGTATTGATCCACCGGATCGATGAAGCTCACCCCGAAACTGCGGCCGTTGAACGCCTCGCAATCGTTGCCCGAGACGCAACGGTTCATGGCCTCTTGCAGGTTGGTGGAGAAAAACGACGTCTGCCAATCGGCGGTGAAGCCCTGATCGGTGATTTCACGCTTGGCCGGCAGGAAGTTGCCGATGAAGCTCGGATGCGGCCAGTTGGCAGAAAGATTCACGCGGCTGGTCTTGCCCACCGGCAACACTTGCAACGAGCCAGTGCCTTGCAAGCGCAGGTCGAAGCCGAAGGCCAGTTCCGTGACCTGAGTTGTATCGAGTGCCGGCAGCGTCGCCCGAACGCCCTCGCCGAGCCAGCCCACTTGCGTGCCGGGCACAAAGTCCAGGCGTTGCGAACCGAGTTCCAGTTTCAGGGCATTTTCGATCCCGCGAATGTCACTGATGCCGATTGCGAGAAACGGCGCATCGAATTTGTAATCAGCAAAATCTTCCTTGATCCCCAACTGCGCCGGCAGCGAAAAATGCCCGCTGATGCGGTTGTCGGCGTGGAACAGCCGCGCTTCATAGATGCCCCGGGCACGCAGTTCAGTCTGCACCTGGCCGTCGAGTTCGAAGCGCTCCGGCAGGAAGTACAAGCGTCCACGTTCCTCGCCGATTTCCTGATAACGCTCATCGGTCTTTTCCTTGGTTTTCCAGGTGCGCACCACTTTGCGGTACGGCACCACCATCACCGGCCCGCTGATCTGCTGGCTGTAGCTTGAGCTTCTGGCGATGTCTTCGAGCACACCGTCGCGCAGTTGCTGGCGATCATCGATGACGCCGTCGATCATCAGCAGCGGCACCAGCAGTAACAGAATCAACAGGGCAATGGCCCCGAGCTTGAATGTCAGATTTCGGTTCATCGGAACGCTCCCTTGTTGGAATGGAGCGAGTCTGTAAACGCTGTGTGGGTTTGTGATGGAGGTTGTGTGGGCTTTGTGTGGAAATACCTGTAAAACGCCTTTTCCGTCATCAAGTGCAGGACCACTTCGCGCCATAAGGGCAAGGTTCGAACAAGGATTATTCAATTGCGAAACAACTCATTCGACTTGATCAGGCATTTTGCCGCGCTGATGGTGCTGGTCAGTCACCACTTCGCACTTTGGGGCCAGGAAGAGCCAGGCATCGCCGGCTACAACTCATTGGGCGGCATCGCCGTCATCGCCTTCTTCTCGATCTCCGGCCTGCTGATCACCCACAGTTTCCTCAATGCCAGCAGCGTCACCGACTACCTGGCCAAACGTGTCGCGAGGATTTTCCCGGCGCTGATCGCCTGCGCGTTCATCATGACGTTTGTGGCGGGCGGGATATTTGCCGACGGCTATGTCACCGGTCCTGCGGCGCTGATCGACTTCCTGCGCATCTCGCTGTTCGGCCGCGCGGCAATCGATGAAATCACCAACGGTTTTATCTTCAGCGAGTCGTTCAATGGCAGCCTGTGGACGCTGAAGATCGAATTCGCCTTTTATCTGCTGGTGGCGGCCGCGCTGAGTCTGTACCGCCGGGCTGCGACGGCCGGTGCAATGCTGGTGGCGTTCTGTGTTGCGACCTATGTGCTGGGCAATGGCCCCGCCTCGGCGCTGACGCAGAAACTGACGGTGTATGGCTGTGCCGGTATCGCCTTTTTTGCCGGATCGCTCCTGGCCTTCTACAAACAATACCTGGGCGCCAGACATCGAATGGCAATGACGCTGGTGGCCTGTCTCGGCCTGATGCCGTTGGCGGCGGGAACCCCGTTGACCGGGGTGGTCGTCACGCTGTGCATTTGCCTGGCCACGTTGAGCCTGGGCCTGCTGTATATCGATAGCACCATTCGTGGCCGGTTCGACCTCTCCTACGGCATCTATCTGTATGCGTTTCCCGTACAGCAATTGGTGATCAACAAGACGTCGCTGACGTTCGTGCCGTCCATGATCGTGTCGGCGCTGATCGTGATCGTGTTGGCCATCGCGTCCTGGCTGTGGATCGAACGACCGGCACTGCAATGGGTGCACCGCCGAAGCAAGGCCCGGATCAATGAGGTGATGACGCCGTCCTGAGCGCAAGACGGCTCGCCCGAGTGTTCACGGCAGGTGCAATTGCACCTGCACGCCACCGTCAAGGTTGTCGATGCGCAGAGAACCACCGTGCAACTTGACCACTTCTTCGACGAAATTGAGCCCAAGCCCTGTGCTTTTGCGCCCACTGTCCGGACGCGGCAATGAATAGAATCGCTCGGTCAGACGCGTCAGCGCGTAATCGGGAATCGGTGCGGCTTCGTTGAACAGCCGGAACTCGATCTGCTCGCCAACCCGCTCGGCGTCAAATCGCAGCAACCCCCGTGGCGGCGTGAAATCCAGCGCGTTCTCCAGCAGATTGCCCAAAGCCTGACGCAGCAGAAACGGCTCGCCGATCAGCGACAGGTCCGCCGGGATGGCGCACTCGATTCGCAACTGCTTACCCTCGATCCTCGCAGCCTGTGCCTGCAACACTTCATCGACCAGCGCAGCGAGCGGCACAGCGACACGCTCCTCAAGCGCCTGACGCTGCTCCACCTGGGCCAGATCGAGCAGCCGCTCGATCAACTGCTGCATGCGCGCACTTTCGCTGTCGATGTTGCCGACGAAACGCTGCCGTTGCGCCAGCGGCATTTCGCTTTGCAACAACTCCGCAGCGCCACGAATTGCCGCCAGCGGGCTCTTCAATTCATGGGTCAAGGTGTGGACATAGCGTTCGACGTAGGCCTTGCCTTCAAGCTGGGTGCGCATCTGTTCCACGGCGCTCGCCAGTTGTTCCAGCTCGCCGCCACGGTAATGCGGCACTTCCACCCGGCGCCCTTCGCTCACGGCCTCGGAATAACGGGTCAAACGGTGCAGTGCCCGGCTCAGCCACCATGACAACAGCGCACCGAACAGCAACCCCAGAATGATCAGCCCGGCGCCATAACCCAACAAGCGGCGCTCGGTGCGGTCGACATAGGGTTGCAACGAGCTGTTGGGTTTGGCCACGGTGACCACGCCGATGATCTGGCCAGCGTCGCGGATCGGCGCACCGACGTGCATGACCGAAGAGTTCGGATCATTGGGGTCGCTGCGGCTGGAGCGCGCGCCGTATTCGCCGCGCAGGGTCAGGTAGACGTCGTTCCAGCGCGAGTAATCCTGACCGACCGCGAGGCCACTGGAGTCCAGCACCACGATGCCCTTGGCGTCAGTGACGTAGATGCGGTGGTTGACCTCATTTTTCGGCAGGCCCCAGATCGTCGCTTTCGGCTGGCGCTCGCCATAGGCACGGAGCAGTTCCGGCCAGCGATTCTGGCTGAGGGTGCCAGCCTTGAAATCATCCTTGAGGATTTCCGCCATCAGGTTGGCCGTGTCGACCAGGGTTTCCTCGGTGGACTGGCGCACGCCGGGGCGGATTTCCTCCATCACGGTGTTGAGCACGAAATAACCGGTGAGGCCGATAAACAGCACGTACACCAGGAAAATCCGCAGCCCCAACGACATCAGCTGTGCCCCGGGCTGTAGCTGTAGCCGAGGCCGCGATGGGTCTGGATCGGCTCGGCTTCGGCGCGTATCAGGCGCAACTTGGCGCGTACGCTCTTGATGTGGCTGTCGATGCTGCGCTCGTAGCCGGCATCCGCTGCCACCCCCAGCGCATCGAGCAGTTGCTCGCGGCTGAACACCCGCTCCGGTTGTTCGAGCAGGCATTGCAGCAGACGGAATTCATGACGGGTCAGGCTCAACGCCTGGCCGCGATAGCTGATCTGCACGCGCTCGGGATCGATGCGAAACACCCCCGACCACGCTTCGGCCGGCGGACGCGGTGCCATGCGCTTGAGAATTGCCCGGACCCGCGCCGCCACTTCACGAGGGCTGAACGGTTTGACCACGTAGTCGTCGGCGCCGATTTCCAGGCCCACCACGCGGTCGATTTCGGCATCCCGGGCGCTGAGGAACAGCACCGGCACTTCGCTGAACCGGCGCAGTTGCTTGCAGGTTTCAAAGCCGCTGATGTCCGGCAGACCAATGTCGAGGATGATCAGGTCGGCCGGCGTCTGGCGCTGATGCTCCAGCGCCGCCGCGCCGAGGCTCAGCCAGGTCGTGGTGAAACCCTCGCCCTGCAAGGCAAAAATCAGCGTATCGGCAATCGCCGCTTCGTCTTCGACAATCAGGATATGAGGCATGGCGTCCGAGCCTGTGGATTAAGTGCGCGAACGGTGCCCCAAGCCTGACGTTACGTCAATGAGACCACTTAGCAGTCTGGCTTGTCGGCGGTGAATCGACGCGCCGGGTTTACCGCTGCGCCAAACTCGCGCAGGGCCTTGGCACCGATCAGCAGCGGGTAGTTGAAGTGGCTGCGGTCGGTCAGGTTGACCTCCACGGTACGCTTGACGTTGCCCAGGCACAGTTCCAGATCGACCACCGGGCGCTTGGCAGCTTCCGTGGTGTCGCGATCCTCGTCGTCCTCGTCGGAGCGGCTCTTGATCTTGCTGATCCGCGCAATCTTGTGTTCGAACACCTTGTTGCTGGCGTCCTTGGTCGCGAGACGGAAACGCACCCAGTCTTCGCCGTCGCGGGTGAAAGTCTCGATGTCCTTGGCCGACAGCGAAGCGGTCAGCGCGCCGGTGTCCATTTTTGCCTTGAGCACTTGCCCGCCGATTTCCGGCAGCGCGATGTATTCGTAACGCCCGTACAGGGTCGGCTCGGCGGCCAGCACCGGCAGGGCAACAAGGGAAAGCAAAGCAAGGAGGGATTTCACGTAAGGGGCTTCCTTGAGAAATGGGGCGTCAGACGCGAGACTTTAGACCGCTGTTCACTTGATCGTTCCCACAAGGCTAACGCGCCAAAGGTGAAACATTCGTAACCCGCGATTTGGCCTGTCGCCCGAAGCCACTTATCATGGCGCGCCCATCCGCTTTCATAGAGTTGCTTATGCGCCGCCTGCTCACCGGCTGTTTCGTCACCCTGCTGTTATTGCTCAACACCCTGGTGCTGTTCGGCCCGCTGATGGTGTTCGCCCTGCTCAAGCTGATCCTGCCGGGACGCTTTCGCGATTACGCCTCGTGGGCGGTGATGTGGATTGCCGAGACCTGGGCGGAAATCGACAAACTGATCTTCCGCCTGTGCATCCCGACGCAATGGGACATTCGTGGCGGCGATGATCTGCGTGGCGACACGTCGTATCTGGTGATCAGCAACCATCAGTCCTGGGTCGATATCCCGGCGCTGATCCAGACCCTCAACCGACGCACGCCGTTCTTCAAGTTTTTCCTCAAGAAAGAGCTGATCTGGGTACCGTTCCTGGGCCTGGCCTGGTGGGCGCTGGATTACCCGTTCATGAAACGCTACACCAAGGCGTTCCTGGCGAAGCACCCGGAACTGGCCGGCAAGGATCTGGAAATCACCAAAGCGGCGTGCGAGCTGTTCAAGCGTCAGCCGGTGACGGTGGTCAACTATCTGGAAGGCACGCGCTATACCGCGGCCAAAAGCACTCAGCAACAGTCACCGTTCAGCCACCTGCTCAAGCCCAAGGCGGGCGGTGTGGCGTTTGTGCTGGCGGCGATGGGTGAACAGCTGGACGCGATTCTGGATGTGACCGTGGTTTATCCACAGCCGAAGATTCCGGGTTTCTGGGACCTGATCAGCGGTAACGTGCCGCGCGTGATCATAGATATCCGTACCCGTGAACTCGACCCGGCGCTGTGGCAGGGCGACTACGAAAACGATCCGGTGTTTCGCGAGAAGATCCAGAACTGGGTCAACCAGCTCTGGACCGAGAAAGACCAGCGTATCGCCGAACTGCGCGGCGAGCGCGACTGATCAGTGGGGGTCGGTCAACCGCCGACGCCCCAGACACCGCCGAGGGTTTTCAGCAGCGAACCGCCAACGCCCTGGTCACCCAGGTACTTGAGGATCACCGGAGCAAACTGGCCGACCATGCTGTCGTTCATGCCCAGTGCGCCGAATGCGCTGTTCAGGTCATTGGTACTTTTCACATTGCCCAGCGCATTCTCCAGCCCCGCCGACTTGCCGGAAGAACCGAGCACGCTGCTCAGCGCGCCCAACTGACCGGCACCACCCGACAGTTTGTCGAGCCCTGGAACGCTTTTGGCCAGTTCCGAATAATCGCTGCCGCTGAGCTTGTTCTTCGCCAGGCCGAACATTGCACTGGTGCCACCGACGGCTTGTTGCGGCGTAACCCCCAGACCAGTGACCGCTTGCAGCAAACCGGCCGTTTCCGAGGTCGGCGCGGCGGCGGTGGCCGCGTTACCGCCCTGCATGCTTGAGGCTGCCTTCGTCACGTCATCCAGGCTGAAACCTGCGAAAACCGGGCTCGCCACAACAGTCATCAGCGAAGCCAGTGCGAAACCGCGTGAAATCTTCATCCAGACATCCTCTTTCGTCATGAAAAACCGCCCGTCACGGGTGGCAAAACTGTCGGTTTGACCGGCGATTCGCCAGCATGTTCCGAGCGTAGCGCATCCATTCTGAACCCGGCCGCGTATATGAAACGTGAAACCCCGGATACCCCCTGATGAATGGCACGAGCGCTGTAGCTGAACTAGCCTGTGAACTACCCGAAACCAGCGCCCGCCCTGTCTGGAGACTTGTCATTACCCTCGCCGACACCGATCAGCTGCGGCAATTGCTGGCCCAGTGTTCACTGGGCGACCGCCGTGCCTTCGAAACGCTGTACCGCAGCGTGGGCCCGCGCCTGCACGGCGTTGCCCTGCGGTTCATGGGGCGCCCGGATCTGGCCGAGGAAGTATTGCAGGAAAGCTTCGTGCGGATCTGGAACAACGCCTCGCGCTACGAATCGCACCTGTCGGCGCCGATGACCTGGATGATCAACATCACCCGCAACCAGGCCATCGACCAGTTGCGTAAACACCGAGACCGGCCTCTGACCGATGTTGAACAGGACGCTCTGGCGGACGAAAGCCCGTCGGCCCATGACCAATTGAACAGCGCCCGCGAGGCCACAGCCCTGAACCGCTGCCTGGAAACCCTCGAAGGCATGCAGCGCCGGTCGATTACCGTGGCGTACTTTCAGGGTTTGTCCTGCTCGGAACTGGCCGAGCATCTGGCGGCGCCGCTCGGCTCGGTCAAATCATGGATTCGCCGTGGCATGGAACGCCTGCGCCGGTGCCTTGAATCATGAACTACCAGACCCCTGCCCTGCGCCGCGCCCTCGCCGCCGATTACGCCATCGGCTTGATGGCTGCGCCGGCCCGTCGGCGTTTCGAGCAGTTGCTGCTGGAAGACGCGGCCCTGCGCGTCGAACTGGCGCACTGGCAGGAAAGCCTCGCCAGCCTCACCGAAACATTGCCGCAGGTTCCGGTGCCGGAGCGCGTGTGGCACGGCGTTACTGCGCGTATCGAGCCGCAGGTGCTGCACGTCCCCGAGAAGCGTCCGTTCTGGAGCTGGCTGCGGGTGACGGCGGCACTGGCTTCAATCGTGGTGCTGGTGTTCCTCGGCTCGCTGTACACCCACGACGACGCCCGCTACCGCGCCACCCTGCTGAGCGCCGACGCGAAACCGGCGCTGAAGGTCGAGGCGCATGACGATTACCTGCAAGTCGAGCCGCTGACATTGGCGGCTGTCGATCCTCAGCGCAGTCTGGAACTGTGGGCGATTCCGGCTGATGGCAAGCCGATCTCGCTGGGCGTGATCCCGGCAGGTGGCAAAGGCAAGGTTGAATTGAACGACGCGCAGAAGGCGCTGATCGGCAAGCCGATTGCGCTGGCGGTCAGTCTTGAGCCGAAGGGTGGGTCGCCGACCGGGCAGCCTACGGGGCCGGTTCTTTATCAAGGGGCGTTGGCTGCATTGTGAAAGCTGTTTCTGCTTGAACAACCCCGCTTATTTCCAGGCTTTATAAACAGCCCGTCGGCTAATCCAAACAAGTCCAAAGGACTGTCAGATCTGACAGTTACCCGGAAACTCCAAGTGGAATACGGTGGTGTTGCGTCAACGATTCGGAAACAGCGAGGTGCAAACGCCGGCCATTTCAATGGGAGATACGGTGATGGAAAAGCAATGCGTGCAGCGCAATGAACTGCTTGAACCAGACGTCCCGCCGATCATCTTTTGCATTAGTCCGGACGATCCGATCATCAAACATATCAAAGCGGGGCAGAAGGTCACTTATGACCTAGTACGCGGTGATAACGGCCGGTTTTACGCAGTTGATATCAGGCTGGCTCAAGACGAGGAAATAGCCAGACCGGCACAGTCCTCTGCACTTTTGTAAGCATTAATCAATCAATCGAAGCGGGAAGCACGAACATGTCAGATGAAAGAGTGAAAGGGACCGTCAAATGGTTCAATGATGAAAAAGGGTTTGGATTCATTACTCCATCAGGTGGAGGTGATGACCTTTTTGTCCATTTCAAAGCAATCCAGAGTGACGGCTTCAAGAGCCTGAAAGAAGGGCAGTCCGTGAGTTTTATTGCAAGAAAAGGACAGAAAGGGATGCAGGCAGAAGAGGTTCGGCCAGAATAAAAAAACTTAATACTTTTGCCCTCCACCAAAAAAAAACGGCGACTCTAGGTCGCCGCTTTTTATTGCCTCATCGCTTACGCCGCACTAAACAACTTATGCGGATCAATCACAAACTTCTTCGGCACGCCCGCATCGAACTCGCCATAACCTTCCGGCGCCTGGTCGAGGCTGATGACCTGCACGCCCACCACTTCGGCAATGTTGATGCGGTCCCACATGATCGCCTGCATCAGTTGGCGGTTGTACTTCATCACCGGGGTTTGCCCTGTGTGGAAGCTGTGGGATTTGGCCCAGCCGAGGCCGAAGCGGATGCTCAGGCTGCCCATTTTTGCGGCAGCATCCACAGCACCCGGATCTTCGGTCACGTACAGGCCCGGAATACCGATCTTGCCAGCTACGCGCACCACGCCCATCAGCGAGTTGAGCACGGTGGCCGGGGCTTCGGATTTGACGCCGTCATGGCCATGACCACGGGCTTCGAAGCCCACGCAGTCCACCGCGCAATCCACTTCCGGTTCGCCCAGCAGTGCGGCGATCTGCTCGTGCAGCGGAGTGTCTTTTGACAGGTCGACGATTTCGAAACCCTGAGCCTTGGCGTGGGCCAGGCGGATGGTGTTGACGTCGCCGATGATGACCACCGCCGCGCCCAGCAGACGGGCCGAAGCGGCAGCGGCCAGACCGACCGGGCCGGCGCCCGCGATGTAAACGGTGCTGCCCGGGCCAACGCCAGCAGTAACGGCGCCGTGGTAACCGGTCGGCAGGATGTCGGAGAGGCAGGTCAGGTCACGGATTTTCTCCATGGCCTTGTCGCGGTCCGGCAGTTTCAGCAGGTTGAAGTCGGCGTACGGCACCAGCACGTACTCGGCTTGGCCGCCAGTCCAGTCGCCCATGTCGACGTAACCGTAGGCACCGCCGGCACGGGCCGGGTTGACGGTCAGGCAGACGCCGGTGTGTTGCTCCTTGCAGGAACGGCAGCGCCCGCAAGCCACGTTGAACGGAACGGACACCAGATCGCCGATCTTCAGGTTCTCGACGTCGGAACCCTTCTCGATCACTTCACCGGTGATTTCATGGCCCAGTACCAGACCGGTCTGCGCCGTGGTGCGGCCGCGCACCATGTGCTGGTCGGAGCCGCAAATGTTGGTTGAAACCACACGCAGGATGACACCGTGCTCGATCTTCCTGCCGCGCGGATCCTGCATTTTCGGATAGTCGATTTTCTGTACTTCGACCTTGCCAGCGCCGAGATACACCACACCACGATTGCCAGACATGCTTTCACCTCGCTGTTGTTTTTATGGAACCGCGCCGCCCAGGCAGGCAGCGCGTTAAGTGCTCGGGTTATTGCTTGTTGGTCTTGCGTTGTCTGTGACTCAAAGAACGACGGTGCGGTTGGCGTTCAGGAACACCCGTCGCTCGATGTGATAACCCACCGCCCGTGCCAGGGTCAGGCCTTCGATGTCGCGGCCCTTGGCAATCAGGTCTTCGGGGTAATGACTGTGATCCACCGCCTCGACGCCCTGGGCGATGATCGGCCCCTCGTCCAGATCGTTGTTGATGTAGTGCGCCGTCGCACCCACCAGTTTCACGCCCTTGTTGTAGGCCTGGTGATACGGCTTGGCACCCTTGAAGCCCGGCAGCAGCGAGTGATGAATGTTGATCGCCTTGCCATCGAGCTTGCGGCACAGCTCCGGCGACAACACCTGCATGTAGCGGGCGAGGATCACCAGTTCGGCACCGGACTCTTCGATCACCTGCCACACCTGACGCTCCTGCGACGGCTTGTCGTTGGGGTCGAGGGGGAAGTGGTAGTAGGGAATCTGGTGCCAGTCGGCCAGCGGCTTGAGGTCCGGGTGGTTGGACACCACTGCCGCCACGTCCATCGATAGCTGGCCGATACGCTGGCGGTAGAGCAAGTCGTTGAGGCAGTGATCGGCCTTGGAGACCATGATCACCACTTTCGGCCGGTAGTTCGGCGCGGTCAGTTCGAAGATCATGCCGAACGCCTGACCGCGTTCGGCGAGGCCGGCGCGGAAGGATTGCTCGTCAAAACCGTCGGGCTGACGGAATTCCACACGAATGAAGAAGCGGCCCGAGAGCCGGTCGTCGAACGAGTGGTGCTCGGTGACGTAGCAGCCCTGCTCGAAAAGAAAACGCGTCACCGCGTCCACGGTGCCGAGAACGCTGGGGCAGTCGGCGGTCAGAATCCATGTATCCGGGGCGCGGCTCATTGTCGTTTTTCTCCTCTACTCGCTCCCACGCACAGCGTGGGAACGATCATTACGCCTGAACGCTAAGGCCGTATTCGGCGGACGCATCCTGCAACCACAACCACCAGTAATCCGAGAAACTGCGACGGATCAGCAGTTCCCAGGTGTCTTCGGCGGTGTGGCGAATCATCAGCTGCGACTTGGCGAACACCGTGCCCACGGCCTTGCCGACCGGGAAGTTGTTCGGGTGCACGTCGTAGCTGGTGGATTTCATCAGCACCTGACGCACGTTCGGGCCGCTCAGTTCGAGCACTTGCTGGCCGCCGCTGACGTTGACGATCGCAATGTGCAGATCGCCCAGCGCTTCGCGCAGTTTCTGCTCGGCGGCGAACTCTTCGCCGCTCGGCACGATCAGCAGCCACTCGTCCGGCCCCATCCATTGCAGGCTGGTTTCGCCTTTGACGATGACGCTCAGGGCGCCCGGCAACTCGATGCCCAGGGCCTTGTGCACACCGGCAGCGAACGCGGCATCGTGGCCGTCGCCACGAATGGTCAGATGGCCGAGGAGTTTCTTCTCGCGCACGGTCACACCGGCACTTTTGCGGCCCTTGCCCACCAGGCTGGCGAGGTCGGCGTGATGCAGCGACGACTCGGCCTTGGCCCCGGTGGTCGGGCGTTGTTGGTAAACATTGGCTGCGGTCATAAAGCACCCTTCCTGAATTCTGTGCCGCTCCCGCGCCAGGCGCGGGAGCGATCAATTAGATGTTCTGGCGATCGCCTTTTGGATCGAAGAACACCGAAGAAACGATTTCCGCCTCGATCACGCTGCCATCCGCCAGTGGTGCGAACACCCGCTCGCCCAGACGCTTCAGACCACCCTTCACCACGCCCATGGCAAACGAATAACCGAGGGAGTTGTGCGCGTAGCTGGAGGTCACGTGGCCGACCATGGTCATCGGGATCGACTGCTTGGTGTTGAACACCAGCTGTGCACCTTCCGGCAGCCATACGTTCGGGTCGATCGGTTTCAGGCCCACCAGCTGTTTGCGCTGGTCACGCACGCAGTCTTCACGGTTCATGCCGCGCTGGCCGATCCACGAGAACGGTTTGGTGCGACCGACACACCAGCCCATGTTCAGGTCGTCCGGGGTCATCGAGCCGTCGGTGTCCTGGCCGACGATGATGAAGCCCTTCTCGGCCCGCAGCACGTGCATGGTTTCAGTGCCGTACGGGGTCAGGTTGTATTGCTTGCCGGCCTCGACGATTTTCTCCAGCACGCCCATCGCGTAGTCGGCCTGGACGTTGACTTCGTACGACAGTTCACCGGTGAACGAGATGCGGAACACCCGCGCCGGCACACCGCCGACCAGACCTTCTTTCCAGGTCATGAACGGGAACGCTTCGTTGGCGAGGTCGATGTCGGTCACGGCGCTGAGCAGCTTGCGGCTGTTCGGGCCGGACAGGGTCATGGTCGCCCAGTGGTCGGTGACGGAGGTGAAGTACACCTTCATCTCTGGCCATTCGGTCTGGTGGTACAGCTCCAGCCACTGCAGCACGCGAGCCGCGCCGCCGGTGGTGGTGGTCATGACGAAATGGTTGTCGGCCAGACACGCCGTCACACCGTCGTCGAAGACCATGCCGTCTTCTTTGCACATCAGGCCGTAACGGGCCTTGCCCACGTCGAGCTTGGTCCAGGCGTTGGTGTAAACGCGGTTGAGGAACTCACGGGCGTCCGGGCCCTGGATGTCGATCTTGCCCAGGGTCGAAGCGTCCAGCAGGCCAACGCTGTCACGCACAGCCTTGCATTCGCGTTTGACGGCGGCATGCATGTCTTCGCCGTTTTTCGGGAAGTACCACGGACGTTTCCACTGGCCGACGTCTTCGAACTCGGCGCCGTTTTTCAGGTGCCATTGATGCAGTGCGGTGTAACGCACAGGTTCGAAAATGTGCCCACAGTGACGGCCCGCTACCGCGCCGAAAGTCACCGGCGTGTAGTTCGGACGGAACATCGTGGTGCCCATCTGCGGGATGGTCACGTTCAGCGAACGGGCGGCAATCGCCAGACCGTTGACGTTGCCGAGCTTGCCCTGATCGGTGCCGAAGCCCAGCGCGGTGTAGCGCTTGACGTGCTCGACCGACTCGAAACCTTCGCGGGTCGCCAGTTCGATGGCGGCGGCGGTCACGTCGTTCTGCAGGTCGACGAATTGCTTCGGTGCCCGTGAGGTGTTCTTTTCATGCGGCACCTGGAACAGCGCCAGGGTCGGCTCTTCGTGACGGCTCAAGGCTTTCGGCAACACGCCTTCAACGGTCTGGAACCCGGCTTCGGACGCAGCGCGCACGCCACCTTCAAAACCGTCGGCCAGGGAATCGCCGAGACCGTAGACGCCGTTGATACCACCGACGCACACGCGCTTCTGAGGTGCTTCGCCCGGTACGAAACCGAGGATGTCTTCGCGCCAGATCGGCTTGCCGCCGAGGTGCGACGCCAGGTGAACCACCGGGCTGTAACCGCCGGAGCTGGCGATCAGGTCGCAGTCGAGCCATTCGCCCGGGCTGGTGACCTTGTGGCCTTTGACATCGATCGCCGCCACACGGGCAGCGGTGACGTGCTTGCTGCCACGGGCCTCAATCACGGCGCTGCCGGTGAGGATGCGGATGCCTTTGGCGCGCGCCTCTTCCACCAGCGCACCGCGCGGATTGCTGCGGGCGTCGGCGATGGCCACGACTTGCAGGCTGGCATCGAGCCAATCCAGTGCCACGCGGTAGGCGTGATCGTTGTTGGTCGACAGCACCAGTTTTTTGCCCGGCGCCACACCGTAACGGCGCACATAAGTCGACACAGCACCGGCGAGCATGTTGCCCGGCACGTCGTTGTTGCCGTAGACCAGCGGACGCTCGTGGGCACCGGTCGCCAGCACCACGCGCTTGGCGCGGACGCGGTGAATGCGCTGACGCACCTGGCCAATCGGAGCGCGGTCGCCGAGGTGATCGGTGAGGCGTTCGTGAATGGTCAGGAAGTTGTGGTCGTGGTAACCGTTGACCGTGGCGCGCGGCAACAGCAGCACGTCCGGGGTGTTCTTCAATTCGGCAACGACACTGGCGACCCAATCCACGGCTGGTTTGCCGTCGAGGCTTTCGCGGGAATCGAGCAGGCTGCCGCCGAACTCTTCCTGTTCATCGGCGATGATCACCCGCGCACCGCTGCGCGCAGCCGCCAGGGCAGCCGCCAGACCGGCCGGGCCGGCACCGACGATCAGCACGTCGCAGTGCTGGTTCATGTAGTCGTAGGTGTCCGGATCGTTCTCGGTCGGCGAACGGCCAAGACCGGCAGCCTTGCGAATGTACTTCTCGTAGGTCATCCAGAACGATTGCGGGTACATGAAGGTTTTGTAGTAGAAACCCGGTGGCATCAGCTTGCCGCCGACCTTGCCGAGAATCCCCATCATGTCGTTGTTGACGCTCGGCCAGCCGTTGGTGCTGGTGGCGACCAGGCCTTGGTACAACGCCTGTTGCGTGGCGCGCACGTTGGGGATCTGGGTGGCTTCGGTAGCACCGATCTGCAGCACCGCGTTCGGTTCTTCGGCACCGGCGGCGAAGATACCGCGTGGACGCGAATACTTGAAGCTGCGGCCAATGATGTCGACGCCGTTGGCCAGCAGTGCAGCGGCCAGCGAATCGCCTTCGAAACCTTTGTAGACCTGGCCGTTGAAGGTGAAGCTCAGCACTTTGTTGCGGTCGATCCGTCCACCGTTGGACAGGCGATTGGTCTGGCTCATACCTTCTCTCCCAGCGCCGTCGTGGCTGTTTTCGCAGTGTCAGCCTTGTCGGTGAATTGCGGCTTGGTGCCGATCTTGTAGGTTTCGAGAATCTCGTAGGTCACGGTGTCGCGGGTGACGTTGAAGTACTGGCGGCAACCGGCGACGTGATCCCACAACTCGTGGTGCAGGCCGCGCGGGTTGTCGCGGAAGAACATGTAGTCGCCCCACTCTTCATCAGTGCAGCTTGCCGGGTCCAGAGGGCGCGGAATGTGCGCCTGGCCGGATGCGTGGAATTCCTCTTCGGAGCGCAGTTCGCCGCAGTGAGGACAGAAGATATGCAACATGGGATTTCTCCTGTTAGTGGGCGACAGCCGCAGCGCCGTGTTCGTCGATCAACGCACCGTTGTGGAAACGGTCGATGGAGAAAGGTGCGGCCAGCGGGTGCATTTCACCCTTGGCCAGACTCGCGGCAAACACGTTGCCCGAGCCAGGTGTGGCCTTGAAGCCGCCGGTGCCCCAACCGCAGTTGAAGAACATGTTCGGCACCGGGGTTTTCGAAATGATCGGGCAGGCGTCCGGCGTGGTGTCGACGATGCCGCCCCACTGACGGTTCATGCGTACCCGCGACAGCACCGGGAACATCTCGACGATGGCCTGGATGGTGTGCTCGATCACCGGGTACGAACCGCGCTGGCCGTAGCCGTTGTAGCCGTCGATACCGGCACCGATCACCAGGTCGCCCTTGTCGGACTGGCTGATGTAACCGTGCACGGCGTTGGACATGATCACGCTGTCGATGATCGGTTTGATCGGCTCGGACACCAGTGCCTGCAACGGGTGGGATTCGATCGGCAGACGGAAACCGGCGAGCTTGGCCATGTGCCCGGAGTTACCGGCGGTGACCACGCCGACGCGCTTGGCGCCGATGAAGCCCTTGTTGGTTTCAACGCCGATGCACACGCCGTTTTCCTTGCGGAAACCGATCACTTCGGTCTGCTGGATCAGGTCCACGCCCAAGGCGTCGGCGGCACGGGCAAAGCCCCAGGCCACGGCATCGTGACGGGCCACGCCGCCGCGACGCTGGACGGTTGCGCCCATCACCGGGTAGCGGGTGTTTTTCGAGCAGTCGAGGTACGGGATTTCGTCCGCGACTTGCTTGGCGTTGAGCAGTTCGCCGTCGACGCCGTTGAGGCGGTTGGCGCTGACCCGACGCTCGGAATCACGAATGTCCTGCAGGGTGTGGCACAGGTTGTAGACGCCGCGCTGGGAGAACATCACGTTGTAGTTCAGGTCCTGAGACAGGCCTTCCCACAGTTTCATCGCGTGTTCGTACAGGTGCGCCGACTCGTCCCACAGGTAGTTGGAGCGAACGATGGTGGTGTTGCGCGCGGTGTTACCGCCGCCCAGCCAGCCCTTCTCGACCACGGCCACGTTGGTGATGCCGTGCTCTTTGGCCAGATAGTAGGCAGTCGCCAGACCGTGCCCGCCGCCGCCGACGATGACTACGTCGTAGACCTTCTTCGGGGTCGGCGTGCGCCACATGCGCTGCCAGTTTTCGTGGTGGCTGAGGGAGTGTTTGAAGAGGCCGAAGCCCGAATAGCGTTGCATAGTCATGTACTCCAGAACGCTCAGCGATAAACCGGGAAGTCAGCGCACAGGGCCGAAACCTGCTGGGCGACATTGGCCTCGACATCAGCGTCGCCGAGGTTGTCGAGGATGTCGCAGATCCAGCCGGCCAGCGTCACGCACTGGGTCACCTTGAAGCCGCGCGTGGTCACCGCCGGGGTGCCGATGCGCAGGCCGGAGGTGACGAACGGCGACTGCGGGTCGTTCGGTACGGCGTTCTTGTTGACGGTGATGTGAGCGCGACCGAGGGCGGCGTCCGCGTCTTTACCGGTGAGGCCCTGACGGATCAGGCTGACCAGGAACAGGTGGTTGTCGGTGCCGCCGGACACTACATCGTAGCCACGTTTGATAAATACGCTCGCCATCGCCTGGGCGTTGTCGATCACTTGCTGCTGATAGGCCTTGAAGCCAGGCTCCAGCGCTTCCTTGAAGCACACGGCTTTACCGGCGATGACGTGCATCAGCGGGCCGCCCTGGGCGCCGGGGAATACCGCAGCGTTGAGTTTCTTCTCGATCTCTTCGTTGGCCTTGGCCAGGATCAGGCCGCCACGCGGACCGCGCAGGGTCTTGTGAGTGGTGGTGGTGACTACGTCGGCGTACGGCAGCGGGTTCGGGTACAGACCGGCAGCCACCAGACCAGCCACGTGGGCCATGTCGACGAACAGCAGCGCACCGACCTTGTCGGCGATCTGACGGAAGCGCGGGAAGTCGAGGGTTTTCGAGTAGGCCGAGAAACCGGCGACGATCATTTTCGGTTTGTGCTCGACGGCCAGACGCTCGACTTCGTCGTAATCGATCAGGCCGGTCTTGGTGTCGATGCCGTACTGCACGGCGTTATACAGCTTGCCCGAAGACGAAACCTTGGCGCCGTGGGTCAGGTGACCGCCATGGGCCAGACTCATGCCAAGGATGGTGTCGCCAGCCTGGATCAGCGCCAGATAGACAGCGCTGTTGGCCGAGGAACCGGAGTGCGGCTGGACGTTGGCGTAATCGGCGCCGAACAGTTGCTTGGCGCGTTCGATGGCCAGCGCTTCGACCTTGTCGACGTGCTCGCAGCCACCGTAGTAGCGCTTGCCCGGATAACCTTCGGCGTATTTGTTGGTCAGGCCGCTGCCTTGCGCTTCCATGACGCGTTTGCTGGTGTAGTTCTCCGACGCGATCAGCTCGATGTGATCTTCCTGACGTTGCTCCTCGGCATTCATCGCCGCCAGCAGTGCATCGTCGTAACCCTGGATCTGGTCTTGCTTGCTGAACATCGCGTCTCTCCCAGCGGCATCTGTGCGCCATTCGTCTCGGTAAGGCACGGCGTTTCGGCAGTGCCCTTTGATGCGATGGTATGGCCGGCGCAGGGAGGTCAAATGCCTACGGACGCCACGCAAAGGTGCGTTTACGACATGGCGGGGGCGACGGACTCAAACAAGCAGCTGGCGCAAGCCCAGAAGAACCATGAAATGCGCGGGATAGAGCACATACGCCCAGCGACGCATGGGTGGCGCGCGGAGGAAAGTGACATGTCGCAACAGGAACATTCCGAGCAGTGGCGCCATCAGGCATGTCGCAATGCCGAAGATCGCCACACGGTTGCCGAACTGCGCGGACTCGTAGAGCACCTGCCACTGATTCGCCGCCAGACACACCAACCCCGGCAGCAGGCTGAAATACCAGGGTTTGCGAAACGCCAGCAACATCGCCAGCGGCAGCAGGATGCCGAACAGACCGAACATCAGTCGCTCCGGGAACAACGCCGCCACCAGCAAGGCGCTGATGCCCAGCAGTCGTGAAACCAGCGCTCGATCCTGCCAGCCCCGCGCCACCAGCAAGCCCAGCGCCAGCGTGGGCATCACGTTCAAGGTGTCGGGATCGGGAATGTACAAACGGTAGGGAATCTCGCTGAGCAGACTGAACAGCAGCAACCAGCCCGGATAGCGCCATTCGGTCTTGCGCGCCCCGTCACGCGCCAGGTTCGCCGCCATCGCCAGGCAGAACCACGGGAACGCCAACCGCCCCGGCACATACAGCCAATCGGCGCTGATCCCGACATATCGCAGGTGATCGAGCAGCATGCTAAGCAGCGCCAGCCACTTGAGCAGATCGAGTGCGCCGTCGCGTCGGCTCAGGTGCATAATCGACCCGCATCCCTGTAATGTTCTGTCAGCGACATCCCGTGTGCTCCCCGGATGATCTTCGGTAAAGTGCGCACCATCATTGACCCCACGAAGCGCCACAAGCGCCTCGATCACGGAAGCCGGCCATGACCGACAAGAGCCAACAATTCGCCAGCGACAACTACTCCGGTATCTGCCCTGAAGCCTGGGCTGCCATGGAACAGGCCAACCACGGCCACCAGCGCGCCTATGGCGACGATGAGTGGACCGCACGCGCCTCGGATGATTTCCGCAAACTGTTCGAGACCGACTGCGAAGTGTTCTTCGCCTTCAACGGCACCGCCGCCAACTCCCTGGCCCTGTCGTCGCTGTGCCAGAGTTATCACAGCGTGATCTGCTCGGAAACCGCCCACGTCGAAACCGACGAATGCGGCGCGCCAGAGTTCTTCTCCAACGGCTCGAAACTGCTGATCGCCGGCACCGAAAACGGCAAGATCACCCCGGCCTCGATCCGCGAAGTCGCCCTCAAGCGCCAGGACATCCACTACCCGAAACCACGCGTGGTGACCCTGACCCAGGCCACCGAAGTCGGCAGCGTCTACACCCCGGAAGAAGTCCGCGCCATCAGCGACACCTGCAAGGAACTGGGCCTGAACCTGCACATGGACGGCGCGCGTTTCTCCAACGCCTGCGCGTTCCTCGGCTGCTCGCCGGCAGACCTGACCTGGAAGGCCGGCGTCGATGTGCTGTGCTTCGGCGGCACGAAAAACGGCATGGCGGTGGGTGAGGCGATCCTGTTCTTCAACCACAAACTGGCCGAAGACTTCGACTACCGCTGCAAACAGGCCGGGCAACTGGCCTCGAAAATGCGCTTCCTGTCCGCCCCGTGGGTCGGCATCCTGGAAAACGACGCCTGGCTCAAATACGCCCGCCACGCCAACCACTGCGCGCAACTGCTGGCCGAACTGGTCAGCGACATCCCGGGCGTGGAACTGATGTTCCCGGTCCAGGCCAATGGCGTGTTCCTGCAACTTTCGGAACCGGCCATCGCCGCCCTGACCGCTCGCGGCTGGCGCTTCTACACCTTCATCGGCAAGGGCGGCGCCCGCTTCATGTGCTCGTGGGATACCGAAGAAGAACGCGTACGCGAACTGGCGCGCGACATCCGCGAAGTCATGTCGGCCTGATCCCTCCCCTCGCCCTTCTCCTGATCGTTCCCACGCTCTGCGTGGGAATGCCTCCCGGGACGCTCCGCGTTCCTGCCTCACCGCCGATGCAACGCCAGGCATCGTCATGACGCGGAGCGTCAAAGGCTGCATTCCCACGCGGAGCGTGGGAACGATCAAACGCCGACTCTACGTTGACTTTTCCCACCGTCACTACAGACGTCTCTGCTAGCGAGATCACTTCATCGACCCCATTCTTCTCGTTCCCACGCTCTGCGTGGGAATGCATCCGGGGACGCTCCGCGTTCCTCTAAGCAGCACCGCAAGATTCAAGGATGAATCCCATGGGCCGAAGCCGTTACACCATCACCGAACCCGACAAGCCTCACTTCCTGACCTGCACGCTGGTGGAGTGGCTGCCACTGTTCGTCCGCCCTTACCTCGTCGACCATCTGCTCAACTGTTGGCGCTATCAACAAACCCATCAGGAGCTGAAGCTCTACGGCTATGTGATCCTGGAAAACCACCTGCACTTCGTCGCCCAGGCGCCCGACCTGAGCAAATGCCTGAGCCAGTTCAAATCCTTCACTGCCCGACAGATCATTGATGACCTGCAAAACAAGGGTGCCGAAAGAGCATTGAAGCGCCTTCGCTTCAGCAAGCGGGCACACAAGGACGATCGGGTGTATCAGATGTGGCAGGAAGGCGCTCACGCAGAGATGGTCTATAGCGAAGAAGTCATGCGCCAGAAACTCGATTACATCCACAACAACCCGGTAAAGCGTGGTTATGTCGAGTTGCCGGAGCACTGGCGATATTCGAGTGCCCGAAATTATGCAGGACTGGACGGGTTGATCGAGGTTCAGCGCTGGTACTGAAGCTCCCGATATCCCACACGCGGATCGTTCCCACGCAGAGCGTGGGAACGATCACGAATAAAAGCTACATATGCCTTTGCTCACCGCCGTCACAGACTTCTCCTCTAGCGCGATCACTTCGGCAAACCCCATTCTGCTCGTTCCCACGCTCTGCGTGGGAATGCATACCGGGACGCTCCGCGTTCCTGCCTCACCGCTGATGCAACGTCTGGCACCGTCATGACGCGGAGCGTCAAGGGCTGCATTCCCACGCGGAGCATGGGAACGATCTGGCTCCCTCCCGTTTCAGCTCCATCGTCTACATTGTTTGTCGAGCCATCGCTCATATAACAATAAGCAGGAGCTTGCGCATGTCGCTAAAAGGCAAAACCTTGTTCATCACCGGCGCCAGCCGTGGCATCGGGCGCGAGATTGCGCTGCGGGCTGCGCGGGACGGGGCCAATATCGTGATTGCCGCCAAGAGCGCCGAACCGCACGCCAAGTTGCCCGGCACCATTCACAGCGTCGCCGCTGAAGTCGAGGCGGCCGGGGGCAAGGCTTTGGCGTTGCAACTGGATGTGCGTGATGAAGAGGCAGTGCGTCAGGCGCTGGCCCAGGCCAATGAACATTTCGGCGGGATCGATGCGCTGGTGAACAACGCCGGGGCGATCAAGTTGACCGGTGTTCAACACATCGAACTCAAGCGCTTCGACCTGATGCACCAGATCAACACCCGTGCAGTGTTGCTGTGCGGTCAGGCGGCCCTGCCCTATCTGAAGAAATCCTCCGGGCACATTCTCAACCTGTCACCACCGCTGAATCTGGCCAGCAAGTGGTTCGCGCAATACAGCCCCTACACCGTGACCAAGTACGGCATGAGCATGCTGACTGTCGGGATGAGCGAAGAATTTGCCAACTACGGCATCAGCGTCAATTCGCTGTGGCCGCAGACCATGATTGCCACGGCGGCGATCGAGTTTCAGTTGGGCAACCGCGAGTCGTTCAAGCATGCGCGCACGCCGGCGATCATGGCGGATGCGGCGCATGTGATTCTGAGTAGCAGCGGACGGCGGATTACCGGGCGGTTGTTGATTGATGAGGATATCTTGCGGGAGAGCGGCGTGACGGAGTTTGATCATTACCGTTTTGAACGGGAAAGCGACGTCGCACTAATGCCAGATTTGTTTATCGACTGAAAAGCCCCTCACCCTAACCCTCTCCCGGAGGGAGAGGGGACTGATTGGGGGATGCTCAAGGATTACGCCGACCTGAAAATAAAGTACCGAATCCATAATCGACCCGATCGTTCAGGTCGATGGATCACTTAAGACACCTCGGTCGGCTCCCTCTCCCTCCGGGAGAGGGCTGGGGTGAGGGAGCTTTTGAAGTACCCTCAATACTCGATCCGCACATCCCCCTTCGGCACGCTGCAGCACGAAAGAATGTACCCCTCCGCCTCATCGTCCTCGGTAATCCCGCCGTTGTGATCCATCTCCACCTCGCCGCCCAGCTTGAGCACCTTGCACGTCCCGCAGATCCCCATCCCGCAGGCTTTCGGGATCATCAGCCCAACCTTGGCAGCCGCCGCATGCACAGTCTCACCCGGTGCCACGCGAATGCTCTTGTCCGAAGAGGTGAACTCCACCAGATGCAGATCCGCCGCCGGCACTTCCGGTGCTTCCGCTGCCTGTTCGGCCTGTTCCACCGCATCCGCGCGGGCTTCCGGTGGCGTGGCGCCGAAGGATTCCTCGTGATAGCGCTTCATGTCGTAGCCGGCGTTTTCCAGCAGGCGCTTGACCGCCGTCATGTACGGCGTCGGGCCGCAGCAGAAGACTTCGCGCTCGAGGAAGTCCGGCACCATCAGTTCCAGCATCTTGTGGTTGAGGTAGCCGCGATAGCCGGCCCACGGCTCGCCCAGCCCGTGTTTCTCGCAGATCAGGTGCAAGCTGAAGTTGTCGATCCGCGACGCCATGTGTTCCAGCTCGCGGTGGTAAATGATGTCTTTCGGTGAGCGGGCGCTGTGGATGAACGTCATGTCGACGTTGCCGTTGGTGTCGTAGAACCAGCGCGCCATGGACATGCATGGCGTGATGCCGACCCCGCCGCTGAGGTACAGCACTTTAGGGCTCGGGAAATCGATGGCGTTGAACAACCCGACCGGCCCGTGCACCGCCAGTTCCTGGCCTTCATGCAGGGTGTCGTGCAGCCAGTTGGACACCTTGCCCCCCGGTACGCGCTTGATGGTCACCGAAAAGCTGTACGGCACCGACGGCGAGCTGGAAATGGTGTACGAACGCATGATCGGCTGGCCGTCGATTTCCAGCTCCAGGGTAACGAACTGCCCGGGCTTGAAGAAGAACAGGATCGGCTGGTCGGCCATGAAGCAGAAGGTGCGCACATCCCAGGTTTCCTGGATGACTTTGACGCAACGGACAATGTGTCGGCCATTGGCCCAGGTCTGAGTGGTGACCGGATTCAGGAAGCTGTTGGACATGCTTGTTCTCCACGGCCGACTGTCGGCCTTCATGTGGCGATTCTGCGTATAGCGCAGACGGCCCGTTTACCTATCCGCGACATTGACATACTTATCGCGACCAGCCCCCAACCACCGGGGGTTGCGCGTCGGGAACAGATTGCACCATGTCGCCCATGGATAAGGTTCTCGCCTGCGGCGGCCCCACACTCGCCCCAACACAAACAGATTCTTTACACCTTGCGCTGCAACCCTGATCAGCCACTTTCGCGGCCACGCAGATGGCCTTGAGGATTACATCGATGGACACCGCAAAAATCAGCCTGGGCGACCCGCTGGAACCCGCACGCAAGGCCACCGCACAAATGCTGCAAGAGCGCGAGCGCACCTTCTCGCTGCCGCAACCGTTCTACAGTGACGAGCGCCTGTTCGATATCGACATGCAGGAGATCTTCCAGAAAGAGTGGTTGGTCGCCGGCATGACCTGCGAGATCCCGGCCAAGGGCAACTACCTGACGCTGCAGATCGGCAAGAACCCGATCATCGTGATCCGTGGCGCCGAAGGCGTGGTGCATGCGTTCCACAACGTCTGCCGCCACCGTGGCTCACGCCTGTGCACCAGCGACAAGGGCAAGGTCGCCAAACTGGTCTGCCACTACCACCAGTGGACGTATGAGCTGGACGGCCGCCTGCTGTTCGCCGGCACCGAGATGGGCGCCGACTTCGACATGAACCAGTACGGCCTCAAACCGGTGAACGTGAAGACCGCCGGCGGCTACATCTTCATCAGCCTGGCGGAGAACCCGCCGGCCATCGATGACTTCCTGTCGACGCTGAACCACTACATGGAACCGTACGACATGGAGAACACCAAGGTGGCGATTACCACCACCTTGATGGAAAAGGCCAACTGGAAACTGGTGCTGGAAAACAACCGCGAGTGCTACCACTGCAACGCGTCGCACCCGGAACTGCTGAAAACCCTCCTGGAATGGGACGACGTCACCGACCCGCGCGCCGATCAGGCCTTCAAGGACCACGTCGCCGACTCCGCTGCGGCCTGGGAAGCCGAGAAGATCCCTTACGCCCACGCCAGCTTCGGCCTGCGCAACCGCATCGTGCGCATGCCGCTGCTTAAAGGCACCGTGTCGATGACCCTCGATGGCAAACAGGGCTGCGCCAAGCTGATGGGCCGGATCAAGAACCCGGACCTGGGCTCGATGCGCATCCTGCACCTGCCGCACTCGTGGAATCACTGCATGGGCGACCACATCATCGTCTTCACCGTGTGGCCGATCAGCGCCCAGGAAACCATGGTCACCACCAAATGGCTGGTGCACAAGGATGCCGTCGAAGGCGTGGATTACGACGTCGAACGCATGCGCCAGGTGTGGGACGCGACCAACGATCAGGACCGTCGTCTGGCCGAAGAAAACCAGCGCGGGATCAACTCCACCGCCTACCAGCCTGGGCCTTACTCCAAGACCTATGAGTTCGGTGTGGTCAACTTCGTCGACTGGTACAGCGAGCGGTTGTTGAGCAACCTCGGGGCCGAGCCTGCGCCGTATCTCAAAGGTGTTCCGGTTCAGGGTTGATTCGCGTCATTGATCGTTCCCGCGTCCTGCGCGGGAACGATCAAACGGATCACTTCGATGACCACCTCACAGATCCATCCTCGCCAATAAACTCCTCGAAAATATCCTCACCCACCAACCTGATCTTCGCGTAGCCATTCAACACCCGTAGCGGATAGTCCGGATCCTTCGCATCCTGCGTCTCTGAAAACAGCACCCCCGAATGCCCGTTCAGTTCACTGGTGGTGCCGTAGGGAATCGCCCCGTGCCCGGCGCAGCGCGCATGCAACCCACCCTGGGTCGCATAGACGATACCGTTGTGCAGGTGCCCCCAGTACCAGTAATCCGGCTCGCGTCCCAGTGCATCGCACACCGGTTGATACAGCGCGGTCTTGTTGTGCCCGGTGATGTCGAAGCCCTGATGGTGGCTGAGCACCATGAGCTTTTTGCGTTTCGGCAGACTTTTCATCCACTCGATCTGCGGCTTGTTCAGGGTGCCGTCCATGTACAGGTTCATGACATCCGAGGCGTACGCCGTGTCCAGCCCGACAATCAGCCAGTCGTCGTTGATCAGGGCAAAGTAGCTGGTGCCCTGCTGCCCCGGGAAACGCGCGGCGAGTTCCTTGAAATAACCGTGGGCACCGCTGTACATCTCGTGGTTGGAGTTGAGGGTGAACGAGCCGTGGGTGCCCATCGGCCAGCCGGCCATGTCGGTGTCTTCCTGGGAATGGGTACCGGCGTAATAGACATCCCCCAGGTGAATGGTGAAGTCGGCGTTGGCCAGTTGCATCTGGTTGGCCACTGACACCGCCGGCGCATGGCTGTTGAACGGTCCAGTGCCCCAGTCGCCGGCAATCGCCAGTGTGACTTCGCGCTCCATTGTCACCAGCGCAGGATCAGTGCCGAAGGTCGCGTGATGGCGCAGGTTTTCGATCCATTTGAGCAGCGCCTCGCTCCACAACAGATCCAGCAGCTCCCACTTGCGACATCCCAGCAGCGTGCCGTCCTTGAGCACCGTGGTCTGCAATTGATCGGGCGATTGCGGCAACGGCGTTGCGTTACCGATGCGCAGGATCGACAGACCGTGGGACAACTCCCACGGCACGGCCGGCACGTCGTCCGGCAACTCGCCGTGCTTGAGCACGTACTGCGCCTGATCGTGACCGCGCTGGAGCAACTTGATGATGGCCTGGAACTCCTCGGGTTCCAGTTCGCTGATGAGCTTCATCCAGGCCATTTCCACTCGCGTGAACAGGCCGTGCAGACGCACCTTTACCTTGTCGTATTCATGCTTCAGATGACCGACTGCCGACATGACGTAATCCTCTATCCGTAGGGGTTCACAGGGTTTTCATGAATTCGATCAGCGCGCGCTTGTCGTCGTCCGACAGCGTCGTGCCATACAGGTGACCGGTGTTGTGATTGCCCTCCAGGCGCGTGTCGTACTTGAAGTCCGCCGAGGCTTTGGCCTGCGCGCCGCTGGTCACGAAGCCGACGTTGACCGGGTCGTAGACATCGGAGCCGGTGACGAACACCTGCGGACGTTTTTCCGGCGGTTGCAGCAAATCCCACAGGGTCGGCACCGAACCGTTGTGCAGGTACGGCGCGCGCAGCCAGATGCCGTCGGTGGGCGTGTTGCTGTAGCTCTGGGTCTTGCGGTAGGCGCCAAAGTCGAACGGCGGTTTCTTGAAGGTGTGGAACGCCGCCACCAACCCGACAGTGAACGAGTCCAGTCGATGTGGATCAGTGCCGAGCTGGTCGATATTGGTGGTGACCTGCCCGGTGTCGACGCGACCGAAGTCGTGGCAACCGGCGCAATTGGTTTCCCAGATCGGTTTGCCCTGGGTGACCTTGGCCTGATCCAGTGCCCACGGCCACGCCGGCGCCTTGTGCCCGAGCAGCCAGTTGGTCACGCGATTGAAACTCGGCGGCAGCACCGACTCTGGCGTCGCACCCACCGCCATCGCAGCGGCGTAGTTGCGCTCGTGGATCTTGTTGTTATTGCCGTCCCAGTGCAGGTACATCGATTCTCGGGGTTTCTGGTTCCACACTTGCGGCAGGTCCACGGTGCCGATGGTCGAGTCATCCGGGAAGCCGAACACCACCATTTTCGTCGGGTTGAAGGTGTCGGTACGCCCCGGCCCCTGTGGCGGCCGCAGCTTCTGCCAGGCATAGGCCTGCTTCTGTTTGAGCAGCGCGGTCTTGGCCATCGGGATGATCAGGTAACGGTTGTAGATGCGCTCGAAAAAGCCGAGCTGGAACTTGCTGTTGATCGCCGCCATCACCGCGTCGGTGGTGAATTTCGGGTCGCTGGCGCAATCGTAGGCGAACCACTGGAAGGCTTGCAGTTGTAGGGTGTTGGCCGGTGCGCTCGGCACATTGACCGCGACATCACTGGCATTCGCGCGGTAGGAGCCGGTGTGGCACAGCGCGCAGTTCGGCTCGACGGTCGGGTAGCCGATCTGCCGCTTGGCCATGCCGATCGGCAGGTCCTTGCCGTTCTCGAACAGGAAACCGAAGACTTCCCAACCACCGGGTTTCGGCATTTTTTCCGGGCACATCTGCGGCAGTACGGAGAACAGGTAATACGGGATCCGCGCTTCGATGCCCAGGCCAATGGCCGCGTATTTGTAGTGATCTTCGTCGGAGGCATATTCCTGCTCCGGCACCACGCGCAGCATCTGATACCAGGTCTCGTAGCCGATGAACCCCAGCAACGCGACCACGACCAGCGTGCCGACCTTGAACGCGTGGCTCTGCCAATGCCGCGCCCACCCCGCCCGCCATTCGCGCCAGCCGTCACAAAGCAGGGCCAAGGGTCGATTTTCCGGGGTGGTACCGAGGTACAGCAGGATGCCGAGGATCAGGAAAAAGCTCAGGTCGCCCATCAGCATCGGCACGAACACCGAGCCCTGGCTGCTGGTGTTGATCAGGTAGATCCAGAACGCCACGGCGATCAGCCGCGTCAGCACACACAACCAGGAATGCACCACATAGCGCGGCGCGTTGAAGCCCGACGGCATGTAGAACACGCTGATGCCCACCAGCAGCATCCCGGCGTTTTCCAGCCACGGGTCGGAGAGTTGCGGCGGCAGGCCGACCACCGATGTCAGCAACCCCGGCGCGAACAGCGCCGGGATCGCGAACACCATGTTCATGGCGATGCCGAGCCAGATGAAACGTTGAAACCAGCGGATGTAGCTGTCCATATCAGTTCCCCAGATCGTTCCCACGCTCCGCGTGGGAATGCCGCCATGGACGCTCTGCGTCCGCTCTTGGGACGCAGAGCGTCCCGGGATGCATTCCCACGCAGACGGTTCGACGCCTCGACGTGGGTACGATCGGGTGCTATCCGAGGGCCGTTTTCTCCAGGTGTTCAAGGATGATCGGGTACACATCGACCACCGCGTTCTTGCCGAACATGCAATCGATATGGCCATAGCCCGGCACCACATGCCGGCTATAACGCTCCGGCCCATGCTTCTCGCAAACCCGCTGGTAAGTCTTGAGCGTGCTTTCCGGCAGATAACACTGGTTTTCCGCGCCGCTAATGAAACAGATCGGCATGGTCAGCCGGTCGAAGTGCGGCATGTACACATCGTTGCCCTTGAAATCCACCAGATGCCCTTTGCGCACGATCAGCGCCAGGTGCTCGAAGGTCTCGATGTTCGACTCGCCGAACAGTTCGTGCAGGTTGTCATGCAGCGTCTCGTTGAGGGTGTCGTGGCGGTACAGCGAGGCGTACATGAAGGTGATGCGGTGGCACACCGGGTTGGTGCAGTAGCCCTGGGCTTCGATCCGCGCGTAGCCGTTGAGGGCCTTGTCGTAGAGCTTGTTGAACCAGTTCTCCTTGCTGTCGGCGTAGGCCGTCATCGACTTCACACCAATCGCATCGAGCATGCCCGGCAGGTGCAGACCAGCCTTCAAGCCCGTTGCGGTCGCGACCACCGTGTCGGCGGCAATCTGCGAGCAGACCACCGAACGCACGCCCTGCAAACCGGCGAGCAACGACATGAAGAACGTGGTCGCGCCGTAGCAATGCACCACGCATTGCACGTCCTTCGCGCCGGTCTGCTGCTGGATCTGCCCGATGGCAGCCTTGAAGTCGTACTGGGCGATCTGGTCGCCATTCCATTCCTTCTTGCTGGCCGGCAGCAGGATGCTCACCCGGAAATCCAGCAGCCACACGTCGTAGTCGTGCTTGCACAGAAACTCCAGCAGGTTGGTCTGGATGGTGTCGGTGGAAAAGATATTCGAGCCCACACCCAAGCCATGCACCAGCATCACCGGGCCTTTGCTGCCGGCTTGATAGCGGCTCAGGCGCAGCTCCACGCCATCCTCGGTGGGGAAGAAATGCACAGCCGGCGTCGGCGCATCCAGCGGCCGCTTCAAGCGTGGCGGTGCGTCGGGGTTGAAGTATTTGTCACCGGCGAACACCCCGCCGTAACTCTCCCAGAGAATCCCGGCGAAGAACTTGCCGAACCGCGCCAGCCCTTCGATGCGCTCACGCTCGTTGCGCGCATTGAGGACTTTCATGGTGGTCATCTGCTTGGCGAAATCGGCCGGATGGATGTGCATCACACCCGAACCGATCACCTCGCCCGACTTGTCCGGTCCACGGTAGAGCGTCACGTAAAGGGTGCTGGTGTCGTGCCAGATATTCAGCACTCCGTTGTCTTCCGGCACGGTCTTGAACGCGCTGAAGAAATAGTCGTTGCCGTCTTCGGCGGTCAGCTTCATGTCGTATTTCATGTGGCGCGTGTCGACCTGCTGCTCGAATTGCTCGAACAGGTTGAACACGCCGTTGCTGGCGGTCAGCGGCTCTGGCGACAGCGCCGGGGCGATCACCGTACCGACGATGGTCGCGGCGTGTTCCGGCTCCTTAATCATCCGGTTGAGGTCGTTGGCAGTGATGGTCAGGGTGAAGTCGATCGGCGAGTTGTCTGCCTCGCCACGTTTGGCCGCCGCCTCATAAACCTTGAGATCGGTGCTCTGCGCAGCGGTGAAGGCCCGGGAGAAGTAGCCTTTCATTGTTTCGGTGAACTGCACGCCAAGGGTCGGCGGCGCGGTCTGTTTGCGCGGCGCCGACGGCAGCGTGTAGTCGATGTGCCACCCACGATCGGCGGCCAGCAGGCCCATGTTGCGCTCGCTGACGGCGGAGATGGTCAGCAGCGGGTTGACCGCCAGTGACGTCGGAATCACCGCGCCGTCAGTCACGTACAGGTTGGCGTAGACATCGGTGCCACTGGCGCCGCTGAACACCTGCCCCTTGTGGTTGACCACGCCTTGCCCGGCGTCCTTGCCCATCACGCAACCGCCCAGAGGATGCACCGAGACGATGCTGTGCTTGAGCAGTTTGGTCCAGATCGGGTTCTCGACCCAGATTCCGCCCAGCGCCTGGGTGCTCTGGTGCAGGCGTTCGTTGCCGATCTTGAAGTTTTCCTGTTCGCCGACGCCCGGCCAGTCAATGCGCAACTGATCCTTGCTGTCGAGGACCATACGGCCCTGGCCGCTGTCGTGGCTCATGATCAGGTACGTCTGCATGTTGTGCAGCGCGCCGTAGTACGGGCCGCGCAGGAAGCTTTCGGCCTCGCGCTCCTTGTACTTCACTTTGCCGCTGAAACTGTCGTCGGTGGGCTTGCCGATCAGCTCGGCAAACCCGGCCATCGCCGGCACCATCGGCCGACCGAGCGCGCCAGGGATCGAACCTTCCTCGATGACCATGCGGCTGCGCCAGTCGCCTTCGGTGCGCATGTCGATGATCGAGGTAATGCACGGGCCGACCGGTTTCATTTCCTTGGCCGGGTGCGTGCCGAAACCGATGCCGTTGATGGTTTGTTCGCAATTGTGGCCGAAGCCGAGGATGTCACCGTTGCCGCTCATGTTCTCGCCGAGCTGCCCGGACATCGCCAGGCCCTTGTCCCGCGAGCGCAGCAGAATTTCGGTGGAACCGAGGGTGCCGGCGGACACCACGACAATATCGGCCTTCACGAACAGCGTCGGTGCGTCGAACTTCTCGCGACCGCTGTCCAGATACTGGAAGTGCACGATCCAGCCATCGCCATCGCGCTCCAGATGCCGCACCTGGGCCTGGCAGATGATCTCGGCGCCGTGATTGCAGGCGTCCGGCAGGTAGTTCATCAGCGTGGTGTTCTTGGCCTTGTTGTTACAGCCCGAAACGCAGTCGCCGCAGTGGTTGCACGGCAGTTGCTCGACACCGACGTGGTTGAGGTTGTTCGGCAGTTTGTCGAAGGTCACGTTGATCGGCGGCTTGTAGAAGTGCGCGCCTTGCTTGAGGAAATCCGCGGATTTTTTGTTGGCGTCGAGCTTGGGCAAAGTCGGCGCGGTATTCGGGTAAGGATTGGGTTTGAGCATTTCTCGGGCGCGGGCATAACCGTCCTTGAGCAGGGTGTCGCGGTGTTCGCGCACCTCCTGCGGCCAGCGCGGGTCGTCAAAGACGCCGGGCTCGGGCTCCAGCGAGACGTTGGCATTGATCAGCGACGTGCCACCCAGGCCGCAGCCGACCACTACGTTCTGCTGCGCGTTGACGTGCAGATCGAACAACCCGGTGCGCGAGCCGATGTGGCCGTCCGGGTCATTCACCTGCAATTCTTCGGTCGCAGCGATCATGGTGTTGGGGTATTCGCCGGGCTGGATTTCCCGACCGCGTTCCAGCAGACACACCTTTTTGCCGGCCCGGGACAGGCGCGAAGCGGCAATGCCGCCGCCATACCCGGAACCAATGACGATCACGTCGTAGTGTTCCTTGATGTCGCTGATGGGCGTTGCGATCCGTGTCATGAGGTGGTTCCTCTCTCAGGCAGATGGGGCAACTCTGCGGTTGCCTGCAATCAATGGGCGAACGGGCACCTGGCCTCCGGTTTCGGCGGCAGTACAGCGATGTGGGCAATATCGACTCGCTAGAGACGGGCGTGCTGATTGGCGGCACGACGCAAGGTGCGCTTGCGCGGCAGCGGGGCCGGTAAGGCGCGGAGCATGCGGGGATTGAGGGGTGAGCGATGTGGCTGGGTATCCATCACGCGTTCTCCCTGAACCAGATGTGGATAAGTGACGGCGGTCCTTGTGCCATTGGAGTGAAGACAGCGGCTGGAATGAAGTCAAGGCAGCGCTTTAGAACTGTATGAAATCTGATCAATTACCGTTTGGACTATAGCCGGCGGGGCTCGCAGGGTTTGGCGAACAAGTTATCCACATAGCCACCCACAGCAAATGGGGACAACTGTGGATGACCCGGAAAAATATCGACGGTTTTGTGAAGAAAAACCGTGACTTATCCAGAAGCAGGGTTTTCAGCAACGATTGAGTGTTTTTTGATCACAAGCCTGCAAGGCACGGATTGCGTGGCTTGCAAAGGATGGCGAACACCTTATCCACAGAAGCGCCAACAGACTTCGGGGGTAACTTGGCGGGATCTGTGGAAAAGCGCTGGAGGCCTTGATAAATCGAGGTTTACGCGAGGTCTTGCGAGTCAAAAGGCTGAATTGATCGTTTTTCGATCAACTCTTCGCAAGCCACGTTTTATATGGCTTACAGCGGATAGCGAACATCTTATCCACAGAAGCGCCAACAGAGATTGGGGGCAACTTGGGGAGTGATCCTGAGGAAAAAGCTCGAAAAAACCGCGAGTTAGGCTGGTTGTTTTTTGATCTTAAGGCTGGAGGGCTTGGTTGGCGTGGGGTTCAGGGATGGGCGAACACGTTATCCACAGATCCGCCAACAGGGATTGTGGGTAAACAGCCCTCCCTCACCCCAGCCCTCTCCCGGAGGGAGAGGGAGCCTACGGTGGTGATCTCGCGAGGTACATCGACCTGGACGCTCATCGCGACCTTAGTTTTTCTTAAATCAAGGCGAGAGAGTGATTGAGGCTTGGCGAACCAAGGTCACCGTCGGAGTCGCAGGTCGACGTAAATGGCCGGCCCAACTCGGTCAGTCCCCTCTCCCTCTGGGAGAGGGCTAGGGTGAGGGGCTTTGGCTCTTCAGCGGACAACACCTTCTTCAATCAGCAGTTTGAGGATCGCTTCGGCACCTGCCTCGGCAGTCATGCCCTTAAGCACCTGCCCCCCGCCACCACTGGCCTTCGCCGTCGCCGCCTTCATCCGGTCCGCCCCGCTCTTGGCCTTGATCACTTTCAACCGTTTCGGCCGTGGCTTGGCCGGTTGCAGGGTCGACACCGCAAGCAATTCGTCGTCCACCACTTCCACGTCTTTTGCCTGGAGAACCCCACGTCGCGCCGGGCCGTAAGCACTCTGCCGAGGCTTGGGCGCGGCGTTATCCACAGTCGCGAGAAACGGCAGGCGCACTTTCAACCGGCGCCGCTGCCCACGGGGCAACGCCTGCAGCACCAGCGCCGAGCCGTCGTTGATCGACTCGACCTGCGCCAATCCAACCACCAGCGGCCAGCCCAGCCCTTCGGCCAGCAGGAACGGCAGCATCCCCGAGCCTTCGCCGGTTTCCGCCTGGCTGCCGGTCAGCACGACCTGGGCACCGGCGTCACGCAAATAGTCGGTCAACGCCGGCAGCGCGTCGGCGCCGGCCGGTTGTTCCAGCACATGCATCTGTGTAAGGCCCATGCCCAGATAAGCGCGCAGCGCAGGTTCGCCAATGTCCCCGGCATGCAGCACTTGCAGGTTATCCCCAGCCAGTTGCAGACCAAGCTCCACCGCGCGGGCGTCCTGTTCGGCGCGGCGCGGGCGGCCCGAGGTCGGGTGGGCGCCGATTGAAACCAGACTGATGATCTTTGTGCTCATAACCGTTCCTTAAGCCGCATCGCGCTTGGCTTCGTTGCGGTAAGCCTCTACCGCCGCGATCAAGGCCTGAAGAATTTCCGCGCTTTCGCCGATCACCGACAGGTCGGCACGCTTGATCATGTCGCAGCCCGGATCGAGGTTGATCGCCACCACCTTGTCGCAGGCGCCGATGCCTTGCAGGTGCTGGATCGCCCCGGAAATCCCCACGGCCACGTAAACCCGCGCCGTGACCCAGGTGCCGGACGCGCCGACCTGGCGGTCGCGGGCCATGAATCCGTCGTCCACTGCCACCCGCGAGGCGCCTTCGGTGGCGCCCAGTGCGGCGGCGGTCCTGTGGAAAAGATCCCAGTCCTTGACGCCGTTACCGCCGGAGAAAATGAACTCGGCTTCGGCCATCGGGATCGCCGACGGGTCCACCGCCACCGCGCCCAGATCTTCGATCCGCGACAGGCTGCGCGCGGCAGGTGTGGATAACTCCACCGGCAGCGCTTCGTGACGGGTTTCGCTGACCGGCTCGGCGCATTCGGCGGACGCCAGAATCAAGCGCGCCACTGGGCGGGCAAGATCCTGCAACCCCGCACCGGCGCGGCCGATGCACTCCTGATCCTTGACCTGCCACACCCGTGTCGCCGGGCGCTCGCCCAGTGCAGCAGCAAAGCGCCGACCGAGTTCGCCGCCACCGCTGCGGCTGTCCGGCAGCAGCCAGTGACGCGGGTTGAACTGGTTATCCACAGCGCGCAGGCCCTGGATTCGTTGCTCCGGTGCATAACCGCTGAACTCTTCGCCTTCCAGCACCAGCAAGCGGTCAACGCCCGCCGTGGCGAAAGCGTTTTCCTTGTGCTCTCCGAATACCACCGCCAGCACCGCGCCGTCGCTGCCGGCCAGTTGATGCGCCAGGCCAAGCAGGTCGCGGTCGTGACTGCTCAGGCGGCCGCCGACCATGTCCGGCACCACGCTGATGTAGAACGCCGGGGCCGGCACCTGATGCAGCGGCAATTGCACTTCGACCGCTGCCGAGCGTTTGACCGCCCCGCCCTGCTGGGCGCCGCTGCGGTCGATGCGCTTGATGCCGTTCGGCCCGATGAAGCCGATGCCGTGCAGGTTCTTGCGGATGATCCCGTTGGGCCCCATCCAGCTGTGTTGTGCCGGTTGCATGGCCGCGTGCAGCGGATGCAGACGGTTGCGTGCGATCCATTCGGCGCGGGGGTCGCGGCGGATAATGTCGCTCATCAGTGGGCCTCCGCAGGTTCACGTTTGGCCGGGGTGGCAGGCTTGTTCGGCGCGGCGTCTTCGAGCAGCGCGTCGGCCACCAGTTCGGCGATGTCCTTGATCAGCGGACGCGGTTCGACCACGCCTTCGAGCATCGCCGTGCACTGTGGACAACCCACCGCCACCAACTCGGCACCGGTCTCGCGGATGTCTTCCATGCGCATGTCGGGGATCCGCTGCTTGCCCGGAATGTCAGTGATCGGCGCCCCGCCACCACCGCCGCAGCAGCGCGAACGGAAGCCGGAACGTTGCATCTCCTTGATCTCGATGCCGAGCGCACGCAGCACTTCGCGCGGCGCCTCGTACTCGCCGTTGTAGCGGCCGAGGTAGCACGGATCGTGGTAAGTCACGCTGTTGCCTTTGTGCTGACCGAGGTTCAGCGCGCCGGCCTGGATGATTTCCGCCAGATAAGTGCTGTGGTGCTGCACGAGGTAGTTGCCATCGAACGCGCCGTACTCATTTTTCAGCACGTGGAAGCTGTGCGGATCGCAGGTGACGATGCGGTTGAAGCTGTACTTGGCCAGGGTCTGGATATTGCGTTTGGCGAGCAACTGGAAGGTCGCTTCATCACCAAGACGTCGGGCAACGTCGCCGCTGTCGCGCTCTTCAAGACCCAGCACCGCGAAGTCGACCTTGGCCGCTTTCAGCACTTTGACGAAGGCGCGCAAGGTGCGCTGGTTGCGCATGTCGAAGGCGCCGTCACCGACCCAGAACAGCACGTCGGTGGACTTCTTCTCGCTGAGCAGATTGAGGTTCAGGTCCGCCGCCCAGTTCATCCGCCCGCCCGGGGCGAAACCGCCCGGATTGTCGGTGGCGATCAGGTTTTCCAGGACTTCGGCGCCCTTGTTCGGGGTCGCGCCTTTTTCCAGGGTCAGGTGACGACGCATGTCGACGATGGCATCGACGTGCTCGATCATCATCGGGCATTCCTCGACGCAGGCGCGGCACGTGGTGCACGACCACAGGGTTTCGGCATCGACCAGGCCGTTGACGATCGGTTGATGCGGATTGCCGCTGTGTTCGCCCACTGGTTTGCCCGGATAAGGGCTGCCGGCGAACTTGGCATCGGTGCCGCCGGCGAGGCCGACGACCATGTCCTGAATCAGCTTTTTCGGGTTCAACGGCTGGCCGGCGGCGAACGCCGGGCACGCGGCTTCGCACTTGCCGCACTGCACGCAGGCGTCGAAACCGAGCAACTGGTTCCAGGTGAAATCCTTGGGTTTTTCCACGCCCAGCGGTGCGGTCGGATCATTCAGGTCCAGCGGTTTCAAACCGGTGGAACGGCCGCCGCCAAAACGTTCGGCGCGACGGTGCCAGGCCAGGTGCAACGCACCGGCGAAGGCGTGTTTCATCGGGCCGCCCCAGGTCATGCCGAAGAACAGTTCCGACACGCCCCACAACACACCGATCCCGAGAATCGCTGCCAGCACCCAGCCACCAAAGTTTTCCGGCAGGATCCCGGCCACCGGCAAGGTCACCAGGAAGAACGACGCCGAGAACGCCAGCAGGCTTTTCGGCAGGCGCATCCACGGGCCTTTCGACAGCCGCGACGGCGGGTTGAGCCGACGCCGATAAACGAAGATCGCCCCGACGAACATCACCGCCGTCATCAGCAGCAACGCGTAGCCAAGAATGCGGTTATGCAGGCCGAAACCGTGCACCAGAATCGCCAGCACGATCGACGCCACCGCACCGCCCGCCGTGGCGACGTGGGTGTTGGCGATGTATTTGTCCCGCGCCACCACGTGGTGCAGATCGACCATGTAACGCTTGGGCATGGCAAACAGGCCGCCGATCAGATCGACCTTCGAGGCCCGGCCCCGGCGCCACATGGCCACCCGCCGCAACGCACCCAGCACCGCAAGGGCCAGGGCTGCGAACAACAGGATTGGAAGAAGGGTGTTCAACATGGTGAAGCTCCCACCAGTACAGCCTGGAGAAACACGTGACGATCGTTCCCACGCTCCGCGTGGGAATGCCTCAATGGACGCTCTGCGTCCGCTTTGGGACGCGGAGCGTCCCGGGCTGCATTCCCACGCAGAGCGTGGGAACGATCAGGCCTAGAGCGTTTAGAAGTCTTTGCACAACCGCAGGGCGTCATAGATCGCAGCGTGGGTATTACGCTGCGCCACGCAGTCACCGATGCGGAACAGCAGATAACCGTCGCCGTTGCTGCTCAACGAAGGTTGCGGCTGGATCGCGAACAGCGCCTCGACATCGATCTGGCCCTTGTTGCGCGAGCCGTCCTTGAGGGCGTAGTAGATTTCTTCATCCGGGCGCACGCCGTTCTCGACGACCACCTGATCCACCACCCGCTCCTCTTTGGCGCCGGTGTATTCGTTCTCCAGCACCGCGACCAGCTTGTCGCCTTCGCGGTAGACCTTCTCCAGCATCATGTCGCCGGTCATGATCACTTCTTTCGGGTACATGCTGCGGTAGTAGGTCGGGAACGACGTACCGCCGATGGCCACGCCCGGCTTGATGTCGTCGGTGACGATCTCGACCTGGCTGCCCTTGTCAGCGAGGAAGTCGGCGACCGACATCCCGGTGAACTCGCAAATGGTGTCGTAGACCAACACGTTCTTGCCCGGCGCGACCTTGCCGTCGAGTACGTCCCAGCTGCTGACGACCAGCCCTTCGGCGGCGCCCCAGTGCTCGTTCTGCTCCAGGTACGGATGCCCGCCGACGGCCAGCACCACGATGTCCGGACGCAGGTCCATGATGGTGTCGGCATCGGCGGCAGTGCCCAGACGCAGGTCGACTTTCAGCCGCGCCAGTTCCAGCTGGAACCAGCGGGTGATGCCGGCGATCTGGTCACGCTGCGGCGCTTTCGAGGCAGTGGTGATCTGCCCGCCGATGAATTCCTTCTTCTCGAACAGGGTCACGTCGTGGCCACGTTCGGCCGCCACACGGGCTGCTTCCATCCCCGCCGGGCCCGCACCGACGATCACCACCTTGCGTTTCGGCCCGGTGGATTTCTCGATGATGTGCGGCACGCCCATGTATTCACGGGAGGTCGCGGCGTTCTGGATGCACAGCACGTCCAGACCTTGGTACTGACGGTCGATGCAATAGTTGGCGCCGACGCACTGTTTGATCTGGTCGATCTGGCCCATCTTGATCTTGGCGATCAGGTGCGGGTCGGCGATGTGGGCGCGGGTCATGCCGACCATGTCGACGTAACCGCCCTCCAGAATCCGCGTGGCCTGGTTCGGGTCCTTGATGTTCTGCGCGTGCAGCACCGGAACCTTGACCACTTCCTTGATCCCGGCCGCCAGGTGCAGGAACGGCTCCGGTGGATAACTCATGTTCGGAATCACGTTGGCCAGGGTGTTGTGGGTGTCGCACCCCGAGCCGACGACGCCGATGAAATCGAGCATGCCGGTGTCGTCGTAATACTTGGCGATCTGCTTCATGTCTTCGTGGGACAGACCGTCCGGGTGGAACTCGTCACCGCAGATACGCATGCCGACGCAGAAATCGTCACCGACTTCGGCGCGCACGGCTTTCAGGACTTCCAGACCGAACTTCATCCGGCCCTCGAAAGTGCCGCCCCATTCGTCGGTACGCTTGTTGACGCGAGGGCTCCAGAACTGGTCGATCATGTGCTGGTGCACGGCCGACAGTTCGACGCCGTCCAGACCACCGGCCTTGGCACGGCGCGCGGCTTGCGCGTAGTTGCCGATCACCCGCCAGATCTCTTCCGGCTCAATCGTTTTGCAAGTGGCACGGTGCACCGGTTCACGGATGCCCGACGGCGACATCAGGGTCGGCCAGTGGAAACCGTCCCAACGGGAGCGACGGCCCATGTGGGTAATCTGGATCATGATCTTGGCGCCATGCTTGTGCATGGCATCGGCGAGATTCTGGAAGTGCGGGATGATCCGGTCGGTGGACAGGTTCACCGAACTCCACCATTGCTGCGGGCTGTCGATCGCCACCACGGACGAACCGCCACAGATCGCCAGGCCGATGCCGCCCTTGGCTTTCTCTTCGTAATACTTGACGTACCGTTCGGTGGTCATGCCGCCGTCGGTCGCGTAGACCTCGGCGTGCGCGGTGCTGAGCACGCGGTTGCGGATGGTCAGTTTGCCGATCTGGATCGGCTGGAACATTGCTTCGAAAGCCATGGCGGGTTCCTCGACTTACAACGGCTTGACGGTGAACAGGCCGTCGTCGTGGCCTTCTTCGGAGCCACCGTAGACTTGCTCGGCCACGGTGCGGATCTTGCTGCCGCGAGCGGCGAGGATCTGATCCATCGCGCCGGCAAACCAGCCGGTGAACATGTAGTCGACCTTGCGCCCGACCTTGCCGTAGACGTAGACGAACGCGGAGTGTTCGAGCTTGACGCTGGCGGTGCCTTTGTCGAGGTCGATGTCCTGGATCTTGAACAGGCCCCAGCCGCGCTGCGACAGGCGCTTCATGTAGTGCTCGAACACCGCGACGCCTTCCAGGCCGTGGCATTCGGCTTCTTTTTCACACCAGTGCCAGGCGGATTTGTAGCCGGCCTTGTAGAGGATTTCGGCATAGGCGTCGGCGCCCAGCACTTCCTCGATGCCCATGTGGTTGTTGACGAAGAAGTGGCGCGGCACGTACAGCATCGGCAGGGCGTCGGAGGTCCAGACACCGGTCTCGCTGTCGACTTCGATTGGCAATTGCGGGGCGATCTTGGCCATGGAAACTTAACTCCAGAAAAATTTGGGTGTTGCCCCCGGCGCGGACGGCCGGGGGAAAGTATTCAGAGAAGCGGCTTACTCGCCCCAGACGTCCTTGAGGACGTTGACCCAGTTCTCGCCCATGATCTTGCGTACGACGCGCTCGGAGTGGCCGCGTTTGAGCAGGGTTTCGGTCAGGTTCGGGAACTCGCCGACGGTGCGGATGCCCAGCGGGTTGATGATCTTGCCGAAATTGGTCAGACGGCGGGCGTAGCCCTTGTCGTGGGTCAGGTATTCGAAGAAGTCCTGACCGTGACCCTGGGTGAAGTCGGTGCCGATGCCGATGGCGTCTTCGCCCACGATGTTCATGGTGTATTCGATGGCTTCGGCGTAATCGTCGATGGTCGAATCGATGCCCTTGGCCAGGAACGGCGCGAACATGGTCACGCCGACGAAACCGCCGTGGTCGGCAATGAACTTCAGTTCTTCATCGGACTTGTTGCGCGGGTGCTCCTTGAGCCCCGACGGCAGGCAGTGGGAATAGCAGACCGGTTTTTTCGATTCGAGGATGACTTCCTCGGAAGTCTTGGAGCCAACGTGGGACAGGTCGCACATGACGCCGACGCGGTTCATCTCGGCGACGATTTCGCGACCGAAGCCCGACAGGCCGCCGTCACGTTCGTAGCAACCGGTGCCCACCAGGTTCTGGGTGTTGTAGCACATCTGCACAATGCCGACGCCGAGCTGCTTGAACACCTCGACATAGCCGATCTGGTCTTCGAACGCATGGGCGTTCTGGAAGCCGAAGAGGATGCCGGTCTTGCCCTGCTCCTTGGCCTTGCGGATGTCGGCGGTGGTGCGGACGGGGATCACCAGATCGCTGTTTTCGCGAATCAGTTTCTGGCTGGCAGCGATGTTGTTGACCGTGGCCTGAAAGCCCTCCCACACCGACACGGTGCAGTTGGCCGCCGTCAGACCGCCCTTGCGCATGTCTTCGAACAGCTCGCGGTTCCATTTGGCAATGATCAGACCGTCGATAACGATGCTGTCGGCGTGTAATTCGGCTGGGCTCATCAGGCGTCCCCTTATTGGCGATTCATGCGCCGAATCGTCTGCCGGCGCTTTGGGGCCAGCATATGCCTCGGTGCGCGACCAGCCGGGTGCAAAAACGACAGGGGAATTGCCGAAAGCGTCAATCCGCGACAAAGGGTCGCCAACCGGTCCGACCAGCCACCTGTTCAAGCCCGCAAGCTTGAGCCAGAATCTGCCGCATCTCGGAAACACCACTGGATTAGAGCGGCGACATCAATGAAATCGATCTTCCTGGCCCTGGCACTGATTGCGACCGGCGTACACGCCGCCGAAGAGTCCGACAACAACCCGTGCGACGCGGTGGAAAACGACGTCCAGACCCTGGAATGCTCGACCTACAGCCGCACCACCGCCGAAGACCTGCTCCAGGACAACTTCAAAAGCCTGAACGAGCGCATGCAATCGACCTACGGCAAGAACCCTGCGCAACTGGCCGACATCACCGCCAAACTCAAGACCGCCCAGCAACAATGGCTGAAAACCCGCGATGCTGATTGCGCCGTCGAAGCCTTTCCGGCGACGGACGGCAGCAAGGCATTCAAGATTGCGCAGAATGATTGCGTGGCGCGGATGAGTGACGAGCGGTCGGAGTTTTTGGAGTCGATAGGTCAGGAGTGAGGACTTGAGCTGTAAGCTGCACCTCTCCAGCCAATCAAGGGATTCACATGAACATCTGCGGTATCGAAATCAAAGGCAGTGAAGCGATCATCGCCGTGGCCTCCCTCGACGGCTCGGCGCTGAGCCATGTTGCGTTGAGCACCAAGAAAATCGCGCTGGACGATGACGACGAGGCGGCCAACGTCAAAGTGTTCGCTGCGCAGGTAGCGTCGTTCGTGCGGGAAAACGCCATTGATCGCATCGCGATCAAGAAGCGCAGCAAGAAGGGCGAGTTTGCCGGTGGGCCGACCACGTTCAAGATCGAGGGCGTTTTTCAGTTGCTCGATGGTTGCGAGGTGACGCTGCTGTCGCCGCAGACGATCAATGCCCAGGCCAAGAAGCACAACATTGAGCTACCGGGGTCGCTGAACAAGTACCAGCATGAAGCCTATAAAGCGGCCTGCTCCGCTTTGCTGAAAAAGTAACTCAAGCCTGAGCGGTACGCCGATCCTCGCGCGGACACCGGGCAAACTTGGCCCGGTAGCTGCGGGTGAAATACGACGGTGATTCAAACCCGCAGGCGATGCTCACTTCCAGCACGCTCATGTCGGTCTGGCGCAACAGCTGCCGGGCTTTCTCCAGCCGCAAACGCAGGTAGAAGTTGCTCGGGGTGTCGTTCAGGTGCAGGCGAAACAGGCGCTCCAGTTGCCGCCGCGTCACCTTGATCGATTCCGCCAGTTCCAGGGTGGTCAGCGGCGGTTCGCTGTGCTGTTCCATTTCGCCAATCACATGAACCAGCTTCTTGTTGCTGATGCCGTAACGCGTGGCGACTTCCATGCGCTGGTGGTCCTTGCGCGGACGAATCCTTCCCAATACAAACTGCTCGCTGACCTGGATCGCCAGTTGCGGGCCGTGGGCCTGGGCGATCAGGTCGAGCATCAGGTCGATGGATGCGGTGCCGCCAGCGGACGTGATGCGCCGACGGTCGATCTCGAACAGCTCCTGGGTGACGCTGAGCTGTGGATAAGATTCCTTGAAGGCATCGATGGCCTCCCAGTGCAGGGTCAGGCGATGGCCATCGAGCAGGCCGGCCTCGGCGAGGACGAAGCTGCCAGTGTCGATGGCGCCGAGGGTCACGCCTTCGTTGTCCAGGCGTCGCAGCCAGTGCTCCAGCGCCGGGGTAGCGAACTTCAGTGGTTCGAAGCCGGCGACCACCAGCAGCGTCGCACCTTTCTTCAACGGTTCCAGCGCCGCATCGGCGTTGACCGACATCCCGTTGCTCGCCAGCACCGCCCCGCCATCGGCGCTCAAGACGTGCCAGCGGTACAGCTCGCCGCGAAAGCGGTTGGCCACCCGCAGCGGTTCGATCGCAGAGATGAAACCGATGGCGGAAAAACCCGGCATCAACAGAAAGTAGAAATCCTGGGACATGGCGCGCACTCGGTCAGCGGGTAGCGTGCAACGTTGATACGCCAGTTGTCGGCGGCATTCAAGAGCACAGGTCGCTGCAGTGCAAGAGCTGGTCGCCGCAGTGCGTTTTCATCGGTGCATTGCTGCGTAATTTGGCATCACCGGCACGACAGATGCCGGGACCCACAATAACGACCTGCCGAGGAACCCGACATGAAACGACTGATCAGCAGCTGTGTTCTCGCACTCAGCGGTACCGCGTTTTTAAGCGCCAGTGTCATGGCGGCCGAACCTGCCGCGTGCCAGAACGTGCGCATGGGCGTCGTGAACTGGACCGACGTGATCGCCACCAGCGCCATGACCCAGGTTCTGCTCGACGGCCTCGGCTACAGCACCAAACAAACCAGCGCCTCCCAGCAAATCATCTTCGCCGGGATCCGCGACCAGCGTCTGGACCTGTTCCTCGGCTACTGGAACCCGTTGATGACCCAGACCATCACCCCGTTCGTCGACGCCAATCAGGTCAAAGTCCTCCAGGCCCCGAGCCTCAAGGATGCCCGCGCCACCCTCGCCGTACCGACCTATCTGGCGGACAAGGGTCTGAAAACCTTCGCCGATATCGCCAAGTTCGAGAAAGAACTGGGCGGCAAGATCTACGGCATCGAGCCAGGCTCGGGCGCCAACACCCAGATCAAGGCGATGATCGCCAAGAACCAGTTCGGCCTCGGCAAATTCCAGCTCGTGGAATCGAGCGAGGCCGGCATGCTTGCCGCCGTCGATCGCGCCGTGCGCCGCAAGGAAGCCGTGGTGTTCTTCGGCTGGGCGCCACACCCGATGAACGTCAATGTGAAGATGACTTATCTGACCGGAAGCGACGACGCCCTCGGCCCGAACGAAGGCATGGCCACCGTGTGGACCGTCACCGCGCCGAAATACGCCGAACAATGCCCGAACGTCGGTCGCCTGCTGAGCAACCTGACGTTCACCGCCGAAGACGAGAGCCGGATGATGCAGCCGCTGCTCGATCACAAGGACGCTTTCGAATCGGCCAAACAATGGCTCAAGGATCACCCGCAGGACAAACAGCGCTGGCTCGAAGGCGTCACCACCTTCGATGGCAAACCGGCGGCTGAAAACCTCCAGCTCACCAGTAAATAAACCGCAACGAACGAACCACTTCGCAGCCCGCGACGGGCTGCGAACAGACCCATCACGCCTGAAGGAAAACGCACCATGAACCACGACGTCATCATCACCTGCGCACTCACCGGTGCTGGCGACACGACCGCCAAGAGCCCTCACGTGCCGGTCACTCCGAAACAGATCGCCGCAGCCGCTGTGGAAGCGGCCAAGGCCGGTGCCACCGTCGTGCATTGCCATGTCCGCGACCCGCAGACCGGCAAGTTCAGCCGTGACGTGGCGCTGTACCGCGAAGTCATGGAGCGCATCCGCGAAGCCGACGTCGACATCATCGTCAACCTCACCGCCGGCATGGGCGGCGACCTGGAAATCGGCCCGGGCGAGAACCCGATGGAGTTCGGCCCGAACACCGATCTGGTCGGCCCGCTGACCCGTCTGGCCCACGTCGAGGAGCTGCTGCCGGAAATCTGCACCCTGGATTGCGGCACCCTGAACTTCGGCGACGGCGACACCATTTACGTCTCCACCCCGGCGCAACTGCGCGCCGGCGCCAAGCGCATCACCGAGCTGGGCGTGAAGGCGGAGCTTGAGATTTTCGACACCGGTCACCTGTGGTTCGCCAAACAGATGATCAAGGAAGGCCTGCTCGACAACCCGCTGTTCCAGCTGTGCCTGGGCATCCCGTGGGGGGCGCCGGCCGACACCACCACCATGAAAGCCATGGTCGACAACCTGCCCGCCGACGCGGTGTGGGCCGGCTTCGGCATCGGCCGGATGCAAATGCCGATGGCGGCGCAAGCGGTGCTGCTCGGCGGCAACGTGCGGGTCGGTCTGGAAGACAACCTGTGGCTGGACAAAGGCGTACTGGCGACCAACGGCCAACTGGTCGAACGCGCCAGCGAAATCCTCAGCCGTCTCGGCGCCCGCGTACTGACCCCGGCGGAAGGTCGCAAGAAAATGGGCCTGACCCAGCGCGGCTGAAATCACCCTTTCCCCCGGTGGGCGGGCCATTGGCGCCCACCGTTTTTTTGCCTCATTCCAGGAAGTGACCATGAGCTTTATCACCGAAATCAAAACCTTCGCAGCACTGGGCAGCGGCGTCATCGGCAGCGGCTGGGTCGCCCGCGCCCTCGCCCATGGCCTCGACGTGGTGGCCTGGGACCCGGCGCCGGGTGCCGAAGCGGCGCTGCGCAAGCGCGTGGCCAACGCCTGGGGCGCGCTGGAGAAAAACGGCCTGGCGCCGGGCGCTTCGCAGGATCGCCTGCGCTTTGTGGCGACCATTGAAGAGTGCGTGCGCGACGCGGATTTCATCCAGGAAAGCGCCCCGGAACGCCTCGAACTGAAACTGGAACTGCACAGCAAGATCAGCGCGGCGGCCAAGCCCAATGCCCTGATCGGCTCCAGCACCTCGGGCCTGTTGCCGAGCGAGTTCTACGAGAGCTCGACCCACCCGGAACGTTGCGTGGTCGGTCACCCGTTTAACCCGGTTTACCTGCTGCCGCTGGTTGAAGTGGTCGGCGGCAAGAACACCGCGCCGGAAGCGGTTCAAGCGGCGATGAAAGTCTACGAATCCCTCGGCATGCGCCCGCTGCATGTGCGCAAGGAAGTGCCGGGGTTCATCGCCGACCGCCTGCTCGAAGCGCTGTGGCGCGAGGCGCTGCACCTGGTCAACGACGGTGTGGCGACCACCGGTGAAATCGATGATGCGATCCGCTTTGGCGCCGGTCTGCGCTGGTCGTTCATGGGTACGTTTTTGACTTACACCCTGGCCGGGGGCGATGCCGGCATGCGTCACTTCATGTCGCAGTTCGGCCCGGCGTTGCAGTTGCCGTGGACCTATCTGCCGGCGCCGGAACTGACGGACAAGTTGATCGACGACGTGGTGGATGGCACCAGCGATCAACTGGGGCGACACAGTATTTCGGCGCTGGAGCGCTATCGTGATGATTGCCTGCTGGCGGTGCTTGAGGCGGTGAAGACCACCAAAGAGAAGCACGGGATGAGTTTCAGCGAGTGATGTGTTGATTGATCGTACCCACGCAAAGCGTGGGTACGAACGTGCCTGGAGATAAGTATGCCCACCCTCACCACCTACCAAACCAGAATCATCCCCGACTGGGTCGATTACAACGGCCACCTGCGCGACGCCTTCTATCTGCTGATCTTCAGCTACGCCACCGACGCCCTGATGGACCGCCTCGGTATGGACAGCAACAACCGCGAGGCCAGCGGTAACTCGCTGTTCACCCTCGAACTGCACCTCAACTATCTGCACGAAGTGAAGCTCGATGCCGAGGTCGAAGTGCGCACACAGATCATCGGTCACGACCAGAAACGCCTGCACCTCTATCACAGCCTGCACCTGGCCGGCGGTGACAAGGAACTGGCCGGCAACGAACAGATGCTGCTGCACGTCGACCTCGCCGGGCCGCGTTCGGCTCCGTTTACCCCGGACACCCTGAGCCGCCTGCAAGCCATCGTCGCCGAGCAGGCCGACCTGCCCGCCCCGGCTTACATCGGCCGGGTCATCGCATTGCCGCCAGCCCGGTAAATCCATCCAACGCAAGGAGCCGCCATGCAAACCGCCGCCGCAGTTGCCGATTTCCGTACTTATCCGTTGATCAGCGCGCTGAACGGCGTGCAGAACCTGGCGGATCGCGTCCTGATCGAATGGGCCGACGGGCGCGTCAGCCCGTTCCACCATGTGTGGCTGCGGGACAACTGCCCGTGTCCGCAGTGCGTCTACAGCGTTACCCGCGAGCAGGTGTTCGAGATCGTCGATGCGGCGCAGGATCTGTCGCCCGCCGCCGCGCACATCGACACCGATGGCTGCCTGCGTATCGACTGGCAGGACGGCCACCTCAGCCGCTTCGATGCGGGTTGGTTGCGGGCCCACGCCTATGACGACGAGACCCGCGTCGAACGCCTGGCCGCCAAACCGAAAGCCTTTCTCTGGCGCAGCGACTTGCAGTTGCCGGTGTTCGACTATTCAGCCCTGATGAACGACAACGCCGCGCTGCTGCAATGGTTGCTGGCCGTGCGCGACATCGGCCTGACCCAGGTGCGCGGCGTGCCCACCGAACCCGGCTCGCTGAAGCTGATCGCCCAGCGCATTTCGTTCATCCGCGAGAGCAATTTCGGCGTGCTGTTCAACGTGCAATCCAAGGCCGATGCCGACAGCAATGCCTACACCGCTTTCAACCTGCCGTTGCACACGGATCTGCCGACCCGCGAGCTGCAACCGGGGCTGCAATTTCTGCATTGTCTGGTGAACGACGCCGAGGGTGGCGAGAGTATTTTTGTCGACGGTTTTGCGATTGCCGAAGCCTTGTGTCAGGAAGACCCCGCGTCGTTTCAGGCGCTGTGCGAAATCCCGGTGGAGTTTCGCAACAAGGATCGCCACAGCGACTATCGCTGCCTCGCCCCGATCATCGCCCTGGATGCCTTGGGCCGGGTTGCGGAAATCCGCATGGCCAACTTTCTGCGCGGCGCGTTCGACACCTCAGTCGAGCAAATGCCCCTGCTGTATCGCGCGTATCGACGCTTCATCGCCATGACCCGCGAGCCACGCTTCCGGCTGATGCAGCGGCTCAATCCGGGCGAGTTGTGGTGCTTCGACAACCGCCGCACCCTGCATGCGCGCAACGCCTTCGACCCGACCACCGGAGCCCGGCACTTTCAGGGCTGCTACATCGATCGGGATGAGTTGTTGTCACGGATTCTGGTGTTGCAGCGCTAGACCGCGTCATCGTTATTCGCAGGCAAAAAAAGCCCCGATGCAAGCCGTGACAGGATCGGGGCGAGGGTACTGTTGAGGAGCTGCCGTACCGAGGGTGACCAAACCTTCGTGAAGCGAGCTGGGTTCAGTGTGCCCACTCCCCGATACGGCAAGTTAGCCGAAAACGACATGCTCATAGCCAATGTGGACACTGCGACAAATCGCCCTTGCCGTGCCTGGGCAGGCCTACCAGAATCGAGCCACGACCTCCGTTGCCGAAGAAGGATTCGCGTCATGATGTATGCCGATTTGATCGATCAGGAAGACCTGTTGGGCCAACTCAAGTCGTTGGGATTCGAAGTACCGTCGGGCTCGTCTGCGCAGCAGGCCTGTGAGTGCGCCGTGCGGGGCCTGGACGATGTGCGGGCCAATACGTTGCGCACCATGGTCAAGCAGATGTACACCAGCAGCGCGAGTATTCAGCCGACCGTGCGTGAGGCCATCGACAAGCAGTTGCTGCCGGCCCTGGCGCAGTACCAGCAGACCCGCGCCTGACATCCCGGGCGTTTGCTAGAGTGGTGGCCTTGATGACCACCACGAGCGAACGCCGATGTTCCTTATCCAAAACTGCCAGTCCAGCGAGCAATCGGGCTGGCTGCCCCTGCGCCAGGCCCTCTGGCCCGATGCTTCGGAACACGAACATCGCGATGAAATCGAGCAGCAACTGAAAGCGCCGCAGCGCTATATCAACTTCGTTGCGTACGACGCGCAGCACCATCCGGTCGGCCTCGCCGAAGCGTCATTGCGCACCGATTACGTCAACGGCACCGACAGCTCGCCCGTGGTGTTTCTGGAAGGTATCTACGTGATACCGGAGCAGCGCCGCCATGGCGTTGCCGCCCGGTTGATCGAGCACGTTGCGCAGTGGGGACGGGAAAACGGCTGCGTGGAAATGGCTTCCGACACCGGCGTCGACAACCTGACCAGTCAAGCGACGCACAAGGCGCTCGGCTTCGAGGAAACCGAGCGCGTCGTGTACTTCAAACGCGCGCTCTGATCAGAGGCGCACGCTGGCGAAAGTCGACTCGTTGCGCGCCTGGCTCAGCGCCGACATCGGCCCGGACAGCGGCGACATCACGATGGCCTGCGGCAGCGGCAGCATCGCCACCTGTTGGGTGGTGTTGGAACCGACGCGCTCGTCACGCGGCGGAATGCCGAAGTATTCGCGGTAGCACTTGGAGAAGTGCGGCGTCGACACAAACCCGCAGACCGACGCCACTTCGATGATCGACATCGGCGTCTGCTTGAGCAATTGCCGGGCACGGATCAGGCGCAGCTTGAGGTAGTAGCGCGACGGCGAGCAGTGCAGGTATTTCTGGAACAGGCGCTCGAGCTGGCGACGGGACACGGCGACGTACACCGCCAGTTCATCAAGGTCGATCGGCTCTTCCAGGTTGGCTTCCATCAGCGCGACGATTTCCTGCAGTTTCGGCTGGTTGGTGCCGAGCATGTGCTTGAGCGGCACGCGCTGGTGATCCTGCTCGTTACGGATGCGCTCGTAGACGAACATCTCGGAGATCGCGGCGGACAGTTCACGGCCGTGATCGCGGCTGATCAGGTGCAGCATCATGTCCAGCGGCGCGGTGCCGCCGGAGCTGGTGAAACGGTTGCGGTCGAGGGTGAACAGACGGGTGCTCATCGCAACGCGCGGGAAAGCTTCCTGCATCGCCGCCAGACATTCCCAGTGCACGCTGCAATCGAAGCCGTCGAGCAGGCCGGCGCAGGCCAGGGCCCAACTGCCGGTGCACACGGCACCGAGGCGACGGGACTGGCGCGCCTGGCTTTGCAGCCACGAGACGTGTTCACGAGTAACAGTGCGTTGAATGCCGATCCCGCCGCACACGATGATGGTGTCGAGGGCCGGGGCTTTGTGCATGGAGGCGTCGGGAGTGATCTGCAGACCGTCACTGGCCCAGACCTGGCCACCGTCGACGGTGAGGGTGGTCCAGCGATACAGCTCGCGACCGGACAGTTGGTTGGCCATGCGCAGCGGTTCGACTGCGGAAGCCAGGGAAATCAGCGTGAAATTGTCCAGCAGCAGAAAGCCGATGGATTGAGGCGCACGGTTCTGGGGTTGAGCCCCGGAGTTGAACGACGTCATCGCGGTATCTCCTCACACAAAGCGGGTGATGGCCTCAGGCGGAGGCTCTTGTTATTGCCATCGTTCTCTTGCGTGAGACGGGGCTTTGTTATGACAGAGCAATTGCCATGCCTGAAATTGAATGTGCGTTCAATAACTCCTGAAAACGACGTCGCGACGCGTCTATACAAGCCGTCCGACGAAAGGTAGTTCGAAGTGCCATCAGCGGCGGTGAAAGCCCTGCCCCGAAGCGCGTGAGCAAATCGGTAGCACTTGTGGGAACAGGGCCGGGCGCGATTGTCGGACAGTGTCACCGCAGGCACGGGTGACGGACGGTCGCCAGCATCAATCACGCGCTGGAGGTGGGAAAGACTCTTATCTGATTGCGACGCGCCAAAAGGTGGCGCGTTTTATTGCCGATGCTCGCTTGGTGCGCAGTTTTGACTGGTCTGGTGTTATCGGAGGAATCAGCACTCGACCGCGCTGACCGCCAAGCCACCTCGAGAAGTCTCTTTATATTTGTCATGCATGTCGGCGCCGGTATCGCGCATGGTGCGAATCACCCGGTCCAGCGAAATAAAGTGCTGACCATCGCCACGCAAGGCCATCTGCGCCGCATTGATCGCTTTCACCGCTGCAATTGCGTTGCGCTCGATGCACGGCACCTGGACGAGACCGCCCACCGGGTCGCAGGTCAGGCCGAGGTTGTGCTCCAGGCCGATTTCCGCCGCGTTGCACAATTGCTCCGGGCTTGCGCCGAGGATTTCCGCCAGCCCTGCCGCTGCCATTGCGCAGGCCGAACCGACCTCGCCTTGGCAACCGACTTCGGCGCCGGAGATCGAGGCGTTCTTCTTGCACAGAATCCCCACCGCCGCTGCCCCGAGGAAATAGTCGACCACGTTGGCGTCGGTCACCGCCTCGCTGAATTTCATGAAGTAGTGCAGCACCGCCGGAATGATCCCGGCCGCGCCGTTGGTCGGTGCCGTGACCATGCGCCCGCCGGCAGCGTTCTCTTCGTTCACCGCCAGGGCGAACAGGTTGACCCACTCCATGGCGCTGAGGGTCGAGCCGATCACATTGGGCTTGTTCAATTCCTGAAGGCTGCGGTGCAACTTGGCCGCACGCCGCCGCACGTTCAGGCCGCCGGGCAGGATGCCTTCGTGCTTGAGGCCCTGCTCGACGCAATCCTGCATCGCCCGCCAGAGCTTCATCAGCCCGGCGCGGATTTCCTCTTCACTGCGCCAGACTTTCTCGTTGGCCATCATCAGTTCGGCGACACGCAGGTTGTTCTGCTTGCACAACTCCAGCAGTTCGACGGCGCTGGAGAAGTCATAAGGCAATTCGGTGCGATCCAGATCCACCACACCGCTGGACGCCTGCGCCTCATCGACGACAAAACCGCCGCCGACCGAATAGTAGGTGTCGCGATGAATCTCGCCGTGATCGCCTTCGGCAACCAGGGTCATGGCGTTGGGATGGAACGGCAGGTTTTCGTCGATCAGGCGCATGTCGCGGGCCCATATAAAGGGCACCGACAAACGACCATCCAGTAAAAGGGTGTGAGTTTCGCGCAGGGCCTGGATTCGTGGGCCGATCTGCGACGGATCGATCGCGTCCGGCCACTCGCCCATCAGTCCCATGATCACGGCGTTGTCGCTGCCGTGACCGACACCGGTGGCCGACAGCGAACCGAACAGCTGCACTTCGATCCGACGCACTTGCTCCAGCAGGAATTTGTCGCGCAGAGACTCGACGAACAGCGCCGCGGCGCGCATCGGCCCGACGGTGTGGGAACTGGACGGGCCGATGCCGATTTTGAACAGGTCGAAAACGCTGATAGCCATTGATGCAGAGCTCCTGAGAGTGCCGTCCGGGGCGTGAAGCGCCCGCTGGCGGAGCTGCTACGCTCAAGCTGCGATCCGCCGGAATGCCCGCATCATCAGGCTTTTCCCGGGTCGCTCGGCGTCTGACACCGACGCACTCATGCCCACTAACGCCGTGCCGGTTTTCGCCCGTGTTTTCGCCGTTTTTATGCGGTTCAGATGGCCAAACGGGGCTGAAAAAAGCTGTAAACGACGTCACCGACACTGGATGCGACCATCCCTGTACTGGATACGACGCACCCTGTAGGCGTCAGATTTTCACTGGTACATGATCGTATCGACTCGATTGCAAGGCGCCGTGGTAGAGCTGTCTCCAGAACGCCATCCAACCGCAACCTATAAGTGCGGTGGTCCAGTCGGAACACTGCCAAAAAAAACACCAAGGAGTCCATCCATGAAAGGTTCCCCGTCGTTGTTGTTGGCCGCCATGCTGAGTCTGCCGTTACTGGCTCAAGCCGCAGAACCGGCGCAGTGCAGTACCGTTAACTTCTCCGATGTCGGCTGGACCGACATCACCGCAACAACCGCGACCACCAGCGTGGTGCTCGACGCCCTCGGCTACAAGACCAAGACCACCATGATCTCCGTGCCCGTGACCTACAAGTCGCTGGCCGACGGCAAGAACATGGACGTGTTCCTCGGCAACTGGATGCCGACCATGGAAAACGACATCAAGGCCTACCGTGATGCCGGCACCGTGGAAGTCGTGCGCACCAACCTCAAGGGCGCCAAATACACCCTCGCCGTACCGCAGGCGCTGTACGACAAGGGCCTGCATGACTTCGCCGACATCGCCAAATTCAAGAAAGAACTCGACGGCAAGATCTATGGCATCGAGCCGGGCAACGACGGTAACCGTCTGATCCAGAGCATGATCGACAAGGATGCCTTCGGCCTGAAAGCCGCGGGTTTCAAAGTCGTCGAATCGTCCGAAGCGGGCATGCTCTCGCAGGTCGACCGCGCGCAGAAACGCGACACCGCCGTGGTTTTCCTCGGCTGGGCGCCGCACCCGATGAACAAGCGCTTCAAGATTCAATACCTGACCGGCGGCGACGACTTCTTCGGCCCGGATTTCGGTGCTGCCACCGTCGCGACCAACACCCGCAAGGGCTACGTCGAAGAATGCAGCAACGTCGGTCAGTTGCTGAAGAATCTGGAGTTCACCGTCGACATGGAAAGCACCCTGATGGGCAACATCCTGGACGACAAGATGAAGCCTGACGCGGCCGCCAAGGCCTGGCTGAAAAAGAATCCACAGGTGCTCGATACCTGGCTCGCTGGCGTGACCACCATTGACGGTAAACCTGGCCTGGAGGCCGTGAAAGCCAAGTTGAATCAGTAATCGCTTATGCCGGACGGCTCCGGCCGTCCGGGCTGTTTATTTCCTTGCATGCGGACGTTCACTACCATGCTGATTGATCAGAAAATCCCTTTAGGCCAGTACATCGCGGGCTTCGTTGAATGGTTGACGCAACACGGCGCCAGCACCTTCGACGCAATCGCCGTGACCCTGGAAACGATGATCCACGGCGTGACGTTTGCGCTGACCTGGTTCAACCCGCTGGTGTTGATCGGCCTCATCGCTCTGCTCGCGCACTTCATTCAACGCAAATGGGGCCTCACCGCCTTCGTGATCGCCTCCTTTCTGCTGATCCTCAATCTGGGGTACTGGCAGGAAACCATGGAAACCCTCGCCCAGGTCATGTTCGCGACCCTGGTCTGCGTGGTCATCGGCGTGCCGCTGGGCATCGTCGCTGCGCATAAACCGATGTTCTACACTTTGATGAGGCCGGTGCTCGATCTGATGCAGACCGTACCGACCTTCGTTTACCTCATTCCTACCCTGACCCTCTTCGGGCTGGGCGTGGTTCCGGGCCTGATCTCCACGGTGGTGTTCGCCATCGCTGCGCCGATCCGCCTGACCTACCTGGGCATCCGCGATGTCCCGGAAGAACTGATGGACGCCGGCAAGGCCTTCGGCTGCTCGCGTCGCCAACTGCTTTCACGGATCGAACTGCCCCACGCCATGCCAAGCATCGCGGCCGGCATCACCCAGTGCATCATGCTGTCGCTGTCGATGGTGGTGATCGCGGCACTGGTGGGCGCCGACGGACTCGGCAAACCGGTGGTCAACGCACTGAACACTGCTGATATCGCCCTGGGCTTCGAAGCGGGCCTGGCGATCGTACTGCTGGCGATCATGCTCGACCGTATCTGCAAACAACCCGACGCAAAAGTAGGGGGTGACGCATGAGCATTATTCGCTTCGATAACGTTGACGTTATCTTCGCCAAGGATCCACGCGAGGCGCTCAAGCTGCTGGATCAGGGCATGACCCGTAACGAGATCCTGAAAAAGACCGGGCAGATTGTCGGCGTTGAAAAAGCCAGCCTGGATATCGAGAAAGGTGAAATCTGCGTACTGATGGGCCTGTCCGGCTCCGGCAAATCCAGCCTGTTGCGCTGCATCAACGGCCTCAACACCGTGAGCCGCGGCAAGCTGTTCGTCGAGCACGAAGGCAAGCAGATCGACATCGCCTCCTGCACCCCGGCCGAACTGAAAATGATGCGCACCAAGCGCATTGCGATGGTGTTCCAGAAGTTCGCCCTGATGCCTTGGTTGACCGTGCGCGAGAACATCAGCTTCGGTCTTGAAATGCAGGGCCGTCCCGAGAAAGAACGGCGCAAACTGGTGGACGACAAGCTTGAGCTGGTCGGCCTGACCCAGTGGCGCAACAAGAAACCCAACGAACTGTCCGGCGGCATGCAGCAGCGTGTAGGCCTGGCCCGCGCGCTGGCGATGGACGCCGACATTCTGCTGATGGACGAACCGTTCTCGGCCCTCGACCCGCTGATCCGTCAGGGTCTGCAGGATGAATTGCTGGAACTGCAACGCAAGCTGAGCAAGACCATCGTGTTCGTGAGCCACGACCTCGACGAGGCGCTGAAACTGGGCAGCCGCATCGCGATCATGAAAGACGGCCGGATCATCCAGTACAGCGTGCCGGAAGAGATCGTGCTCAATCCTGCGGACGATTACGTGCGCACCTTCGTTGCCCACACCAACCCGCTGAACGTGCTCTGCGGTCGCAGCCTGATGCGCACGCTGGACAACTGCAAACGCATCAACGGTTCGGTGTGCCTCGATCCGGGCGGCGATTCGTGGCTGGACCTGGCTGAAGGCAACACCATCAAGGGTGCACGCAAGAACGGTTCGGTACTCGACCTGCAGAACTGGGTGCCGGGGCAAGCGGTGGAAGGTCTTGATCGTCGCCCGACACTGGTGGACTCGAACATCGGCATGCGTGACGCGTTGCAGATCCGTTACCAGACCGGCAACAAGCTGGTGCTGCACGACAACAACCATGTGGTGGGGATTCTTGGGGACAGCGAGCTGTATCACGCGCTGCTCGGCAAGAACCTGGGGTAAAGAGAGCAGACACAAAAACGCCGCGAGAGGATCGCGGCGTTTTTGTTTGCGTGATGATCGTTCCCACGCTCTGCGTGGGAATGCAGCCCCGGACGCTCTGCGTCCCATCGGTGCCAGACCGGAATCCGGCACCGCGGCTGGAACGCGGAGCGTCCCTTGAGGCGTTCCCACGCAGACGGTTCGACGCCTCGACGTGGGAACGATCCTGGATCACAACTTAGCTGTACACCCGGCCAAGGAGCTGCCGATGGCTTTCAAACTGATCGAGCACATCGCGAGTGATCTGATCCTGCGTGAAGCCCATCAGGTCGTAATCCTGGCTGCCGTTGTGCAGGTACACCTCGGCGCGGTAGTAACGCTGGCGCGCTTCATCGGACTGGGCCGATTCGGTCGGGGTCGCCAGATAGCCGTCCAGGCTCACTTCGTAGACAAAAGGGTTGCCCTCTTCCATCTCGACGCGCACGCCCATGCAACGCTTGGATTTACCCAGCAGCGTCTGCACTTCCAGGCCTTGGGTACGCAGCTGGGCAGCCGCATCGTCCAGCGCCGGAGTAACGTGTTTGTCCATGAAGCGTTGCACCACCGACTGGCTCGGTTGCAGGTCCAGTTGAGTCAGGCGCTCGCTGAAACCACGACGACCGCGCTCAGCCAGTTGCGCTTGCTCCTGTTCGATCTGCACGTCCTGGCGCATGGCCTTGTGCAAGCCGAACATGAAGAACACCAGCACCACCGAGAACGGCAGGCCGGCCAGCACCACCATGGTCTGCATGGCTTCGAAGTTGCCGGCGAACAGCAGGCCGATGGTCACCAGGGTGATCACGACCGACCAGAAGATCCGCAGCCAGTGCGGTGCGTCTTCGTCGACGGTGCCGCCCTTGCACGAGAGGTTGGCCATCATCACCGCGCCAGAGTCGGCCGGGGTCAGGAACAGCACGAAACCCACAAAGATCGACACACCGATGACGACTTTCGACGCCGGGTAGTGTTCAAGCAACTGATAGATCGCCATCGACGGCTGTTCCAGCGCCGTCTTGCCAAGCTCCACCGCACCGTGGTTCATCACCAGGTCCAGCGCCGAGTTACCGAAGATCGACAGCCACGCCAGGGTGAAGCCCAGCGGAATCAGCAGCACGCCGGCCACCAGTTCACGCACGGTACGACCACGGGAAATCCGCGCGATGAACATGCCGACGAATGGGGCCCAGGAAATCCACCATGCCCAGTAGAACAGAGTCCACAGGCCCAGCCAGCGGTCGGACTTGGCACTGTCGCCTTCATAGACGTACAGGTCGAAAGTCTTCAGCACCACGCCGTTGAGGTAGTCACAGATGTTCTGCACGAAGCCGTTGAGCAGGTGCAGGGTCGGGCCGAACAGCAGCACGAAAATCAGCAGGCCGCTGAACAGAATGATGTTGAGGTTGGACAGACGACGGATGCCGTTTTCCACGCCGGACACGGCAGCGATGGTCGCCACGGTGCTCATCACGATGATCACGATCAGCAGGTTGGTGTTGCTGTGCTCCATGCCGAACAGGTTTTCCAGGCCCGAGGACACTTGCAGCGAGCCGATCCCCAGGTTGGTCACCAGACCCAGCAGGGTCACGAACATGCCGAAGCCGTCTACCGCATGACCGGCAGCGCCCTTGACCCAACGCTCGCCCACCAGCGGGTACAGCGCCGAACGCAGTGCCAGCGGCTGGTTATGACGGTAAGCGAAATAAGCAACAGCCAGACCGACCAGTGCGTAGATCGCCCAGCCGTGCAGGCCCCAGTGCAGGAAAGTCAGCTGAACAGCCTGACGCGCCGCCAGGTTGGTAGCGGACGCACCTTCCGGTGGGTTGAAGTAGTGATCCAGCGGCTCGGAGGCGCCGAAGTACAGCAGCGAAATACCGATACCCGACGAGAACAGCATCCCCGCCCAGGCGCCATAGCTGAAATCCGGGGTGTCGTCCTTGCTACCCAGTTTGAGTTTGCCGTAGGAAGAGAACGCCAGGCCCACCACAAACACCAGGTAAGCGGCGATCACCACCATGTAGTACCAGCCGAAGCTGCGGGACAACCAGGCCTGAGCCACTCCCAGCATTCTGCCGGCCTCTTGCGGGGCGATGATCAGAATGGCGGTCAACAACAGAATCAACGCGGTCGAGGTGTAGAACACCCAACCGTTGACCGTCACCTTCTCGGGCGGGGTCTTTATAAGCGAGGCAGAACTCATGGCACAAATGCTCCAGGCAGTGCGAGAGAAGAACACAAGGCAACACGGAACCCGACCAATCGGTTAGTTGGCAGCCGACCGGCGGGTGATATAAAGACACCCCGAAAAAAGCCCGAACCTGCAGAGATGGCACCGCGAATCGCCGTCGTGGCCGAGGTCTGGACGTTCATCCGAAACCTGGCCGCGAGCGTCTTGCCCATTCAACACGTCCATCGAACGTCGAACCGCGCCTTGCCCCGCGCAGGTTTCGAGCATTTTCGGATGTCGGTTTATCGCCACTTACACGTAGGAAAAATCTGTAGGCAGCGACGATTTGTCGCAGATCTTATTCTTTGTTGATTGAACGTTCAATCAAAACAAAATAGACTGGCCCTCAATCCGATCGGCGTTTATCGCCCGTTGGAAGGCCTAAGGAGATGTGCAAGATGCCCAAGGTCGGTATGCAACCCATCCGCCGCCAACAACTGATCGAAGCCACTTTGCAGGCCGTCGATCAGGTCGGAATGGGGGACGCCAGCATTGCGCTGATCGCCCGTTTGGCCGGTGTCTCGAATGGCATCATCAGTCACTATTTTCAGGACAAGAACGGCCTGATTGCCGCCACGATGCGGTATCTGATGAGCGTCCTCAGCGAGAACGTCACCGCGCGCCGTCAGGCGCTGGCAGACAGCAGCCCCCGGGCGCATCTGCAGGTGATCATCGAAGGCAACTTCGACGCCAGCCAGGTCAATGGCCCGGCAATGAAAACCTGGCTGGCCTTCTGGGCCACCAGCATGCACCAGCCGTCTTTGCACAGGTTGCAGCGGATCAACGATCACCGTCTGTATTCCAACCTGTGCTGCGAGTTCCGCCGTGTGTTGCCGCTCGAAGATGCGCGCAGCGCCGCCCGTGGACTGGCAGCTCTGATTGACGGCTTGTGGTTGCGCGGCGCGCTGTCGGGAGACGCTTTCGACACCGCGCAGGCGCAACAGATCGCTTACGAATACATGGATTTCCAATTGGCCAAGAAGGTGAGCTAGAGCACAGAGAAAACGCTCGGCCCCTGAACGCCACCGCAGCCTGATCGCGGTGGTCAACGCCAACCACTTATGCACTTGCGAGGACACTATGGCCCGTTTCGAACTGCAAAAACTCTACATCGATGGCGCGTACTCCGACGCCGGCAGCGATGCCACCTTCGAAGCCATCAACCCGGCTAACGGTGAAGTCCTCGCACAAGTGCAACGTGCGACCAAGGAAGACGTCGAGCGCGCAGTCGTCAGCGCCGAAAAGGGCCAGAAAATCTGGGCCGCGATGACCGCCATGGAGCGTTCGCGCATCCTGCGTCGCGCCGTCGACATCCTGCGCGAGCGCAACGATGAACTGGCTGCTCTGGAAACACTGGACACCGGCAAGGCTTACTCCGAAACCAAATACGTCGACATCGTCACCGGCGCCGACGTGCTGGAATACTACGCAGGCCTGGTACCCGCCATCGAAGGCGAGCAGATCCCGCTGCGTGACACCGCATTCGTCTACACCCGTCGCGAGCCGCTGGGCGTGGTTGCCGGTATCGGCGCGTGGAACTACCCGATCCAGATCGCCCTGTGGAAATCCGCTCCAGCCCTGGCGGCCGGTAACGCGATGATCTTCAAGCCAAGCGAGGTCACCTCGCTGACCACCCTGAAACTGGCCGAGATCTACACCGAAGCCGGCGTTCCGAACGGCGTGTTCAACGTACTGACCGGTAGCGGCCGTGAAGTCGGCACCTGGCTGACCGAGCACCCGCGCATCGAGAAAATCTCCTTCACCGGCGGCACCGACACTGGCAAGAAGGTCATGGCCAGCGCTTCGGCTTCGTCGCTCAAAGACGTGACCATGGAGCTGGGCGGCAAGTCCCCGCTGATCATCTGCGACGACGCCGACCTGGATCGCGCCGCCGACACCGCCATGATGGCCAACTTCTACAGCTCCGGTCAGGTCTGCACCAACGGCACTCGCGTGTTCGTGCCGGCGCACCTGAAAGCCGCTTTCGAAGCCAAGATCGTCGAGCGCGTTGCCCGCATCCGCGTTGGCAACCCGGAAGACGAAAACACCAACTTCGGCCCGCTGGTCAGCTTCGCGCACATGGAAAACGTGCTGGGCTACATCGCCAAGGGTAAAGAAGAAGGCGCTCGCGTTCTGTGCGGCGGCGACCGTCTGACCGACGGCGAATTCGCCAAAGGCGCGTTCGTGGCACCGACCGTGTTCACCGACTGCACCGACGACATGACCATCGTCCGTGAAGAAATCTTCGGCCCGGTAATGGCGATCCTGACCTACGAAACCGAAGAAGAAGTGATCCGCCGCGCCAACGACACCGATTTCGGCCTGGCCGCCGGTATCGTCACCCGCGACCTGAACCGCGCCCACCGCGTGATTCATCAACTGGAAGCCGGTATCTGCTGGATCAACGCCTGGGGCGAGTCCGACGCAAAAATGCCGGTTGGCGGTTACAAGCAGTCGGGCGTTGGCCGTGAGAACGGCATCAGCTCGCTGAACAACTTCACTCGCATCAAATCGGTACAGGTCGAGCTGGGCGATTACGTCTCGGTGTTCTAAGACCCGCCATCGTGCGCTGCCCGCGAAGCCGCCTTCGCGGGCATGTCTGCTCGCCGCTCCCACACGGGAAGCGCTGGCTGTCTGACCTGACCAACTTTCAAAGAGGGTGCATTCAATGTCCCAAGAATTCGATTACATCATCGTGGGTGCCGGTTCTGCCGGTAACACCCTGGCGACCCGTCTGACTGAAGACGAAGGCGTCACCGTCCTGCTGCTCGAAGCAGGCGGCCCGGACTACCGCATGGACTTCCGCACGCAGATGCCGGCCGCACTGGCCTTCCCGCTGCAAGGCCGTCGCTACAACTGGGCGTACGAAACCGATCCGGAACCGTACATGGACGGTCGCCGGATGGAATGCGGTCGCGGCAAGGGCCTCGGCGGTTCTTCGCTGATCAACGGCATGTGCTACATCCGTGGCAACGCGATGGACTACGACGGCTGGGCAAAACTGCCTGGCCTGGAAGACTGGACCTACCTCGACTGCCTGCCGTACTTCCGCAAAGCGGAAACCCGCGACATCGGCCCGAACGACTACCACGGTGGCGAAGGTCCGGTCAGCGTGACCACGCCGAAGGCGGGCAACAACCCGCTGTTCCACGCCATGGTTGAAGCTGGCGTACAGGCCGGTTACCCGCGCACCGAAGACTTGAACGGCTACCAGCAGGAAGGCTTCGGCCCGATGGACCGCACCGTGACGCCGAAAGGCCGCCGTGCTTCCACCGCCCGTGGTTATCTGGACGTGGCCAAGAAGCGTTCGACCCTGACCATCGTCACCCACGCCCTGACCGACAAAGTCTTGTTCGACGGCAAGCGTGCCGTTGGCGTGCGTTACCTGGTCGGCGCTGCCGAAGAGCGCGTTGAAGCCCGCGCCCGTAAAGAAGTCATCGTCTGCTCCGGCGCGATCGCTTCGCCGCAACTGCTGCAACGCTCCGGCGTAGGCCCGGCGAAACTGCTGGAAAGCCTCGACATCCCGGTCGTTCACGATCTGCCGGGTGTCGGCGAAAACCTGCAGGATCACCTTGAGCTGTACCTGCAATTCGCCTGCACCCAACCGGTCTCGCTGTACCCGTCGCTGCTCTGGTACAACCAGCCGGCCATTGGTGCCGAGTGGCTGTTCAACGGCACCGGCATCGGCGCCAGCAACCAGTTCGAAGCCGGCGGTTTCATCCGTACTCGCGAAGAGTTCGAATGGCCGAACATCCAGTACCACTTCCTGCCGGTGGCGATTAACTACAACGGCAGCAACGGTGTGCAAGAGCACGGTTTCCAGGCGCACATGGGTTCCATGCGTTCGCCGAGCCGTGGTCGCATCCAGGTCAAATCCAAGGATCCGCGCCAGCACCCGAGCATCCTGTTCAACTACATGGCCACCGAACAAGACTGGCAGGAATTCCGCGACGGCATCCGCCTGACCCGTGAAATCATGCAACAGCCTGCACTGGACGCTTTCCGTGGCCGCGAAATCAGCCCGGGCATCGAAGTGCAAACCGATGAGCAGCTGGACAAGTTCATCCGCGAGCACGCCGAAACCGCGTTCCACCCGTCCTGCTCGTGCAAGATGGGCACCGACGAGATGGCGGTCGTGGACGGCCAGGGCCGCGTGCATGGCATGCAGGGTCTGCGTGTGGTCGATGCCTCGATCATGCCGATCATCACCACCGGCAACCTGAACGCGCCGACGATCATGATGGCCGAGAAAATCGCCGACAAGATCCGTGGCCGTCAGCCACTGCCACGCAGCAAGGCGCCGTACTACGTCGCCGGCGATGCGCCGGTGAAAGGCAAGGCGCTGCGTGATGTGAGTGCTGTTGCTCAGTAAGTCGTAATACCGGGCGGTGATCGTTCCCATGCAATGTGGGAACGATCAGCCGACTCAAAGCAGTAAATCCTCCTACACCCCCTCTTCACTTGATCCTACCCCCACGCAGGCCTACTCTAGTCCTCGCGCAATCGTTTCACCCCTCCCCGCCGAATCCGCTTCGCCGCTACTCCCATAACAAGGAGGTTCCCTGATGTTCGATTTCCACCCCCAGCTCAAGCAGCGCTTCGCTGCCTTGCGCACGGGCGCCGAGTTTTTTTCCCTGCGGTATGTACGCGAGTCCGGCCAGTACCTGTCGGTGCGCAAGAACGTTGCCGAACCGCCGAGCCTGAGCCGCGACGAAGGTGCGATGCTCACCGTTCGCGTCAACGGCGTCGAAGCCTACGCCGCGACCAATGACCTGTCGCAACAAGGCCTGCAAGCCGCCCTCGAGCGCGCCGAACAGCAGGCCCGGCGGATCAAGCCCCACGCCCTGCTCGACCTGAGCCAGCAGCCGGTGTCCAGCGACCGCGCCGATTACTTTTCACCCAATCTCGAACAACCCTTCCCGTCCCTGAGCGAATGCTTCGAGCTGCTCGGCTCGGAGTCCGCCTCGGTGCCAAAGGATGAGCGCCTGGTGAATTGGGAAGTGAGCATCGGCATCACCCACGTCGAGCAGATCTACCTGAGCAGTGCCGGGGCCGAATTGCGCCAGGCCCAGCGCTTCGTTTATCCGGGCCTGGACGTCACCGCCTACGACGGCAACGACAGCCAGACCCGCAGCCTCGGCCGCGAGAACTTCGGCCAGCAGGGCGGCGCCGACGTGATCAGCCGTTGCGGCCTGATCGGCGCCGGCCCGCAAGTCGCCGATCAGGCGCTGCAATTGCTGCTCGCGCCGAACACCCCGCAAGGCCCGCGCGACCTGCTGCTGATGCCTGACCAGATGATGCTGCAGATCCACGAATCCATCGGCCACCCGCTGGAGCTCGACCGGATCCTCGGCGACGAGCGCAATTACGCGGGCACCAGCTTCGTCAAAGCCTCGGATTTCGGCAGCCTGCAATACGGCTCGAAACTGCTCAACGTGACGTTCGATCCGGGCATTCCCGAAGAACTGGCGAGTTACGGTCACGATGACGACGGTTCCAAGGCCAGCAAGCAATTCTTGATTCACGAAGGCCTGTTGGTGCGGCCGTTGGGCGGTGCACTGTCGCAGTTCCGCGCAGGTCTGGACGGCGTCGCCAACAGCCGCGCCTGCGGCTGGAACCGACCGCCCATCGACCGCATGGCCAACCTCAACATCGAGCCGGGCGATCAGCCGCTGGAACAACTGATCGGCGGCATCGAAAACGGCATCCTGATGAGCACCAACCGTTCGTGGTCGATCGACGATGCACGCAATAAATTCCAGTTCGGCTGCGAATGGGGCCAGTTGATTGAAAACGGCGAACTCAAAGGCGTGGTGAAGAACCCGAACTACCGGGGCATTTCCGCGCACTTCTGGAAAAGCCTGCGCGCCGTCGGCAACGCCGGCACCACCCGGGTGCTGGGCACGCCGAACTGCGGCAAGGGCGAACCGAACCAGGTGATCCGCGTCGGCCACGCTTCGCCGGCCTGCGTGTTCAGCAATGTTGATGTGTTTGGGGGAGACGCCTGATGAGTATTTCCAAGAGCCAGGTCGAGGCCTTCAAGGTACTGGTCAACTGGTTGCGCGACGCAGTGCGCGAGCCGGAACAATTCACTCTGAGTTACGACGCCGAATCGTCGGCCTTCGTCCGCTTCAACCACGCCAAGGTGCGTCAGGCCGGGCAAGTGCAGCAAGCCGGTATCGGCCTGAAACTGATCGACGACGGTCGCCATGCCGACCTGCACATCACCCTGTCCGGCGAGCCGACCACCGACCTGCAGCGCCTCGCCGAAGGCTTGCAGCAACTGCGCGAAACCCTGCCGCTGCTGCCTCAGGATCCCTATCTGCTGCTCAACCACAACGGCTGGCAGAGCAAGAACGTGCAGGAGCATCCGCTGCCGGACACCGAACAGGTCGTGGCGGAAATCGCTCAAGCGGCCGAAGGTCTGGATCTGGTCGGCTTCTACGCTGCCGGCCCGATCAGCCGTGGTTTCGCCAGTTCTTCCGGCGCGTTCGGCTGGCATCAGGCCAACAGCTTCAACTTCGACTTCAGCCTGTTCCACGAGAACGGCGAAGCGGTGAAAGCCAGCTACGCCGGGCACGAGTGGAGCAGCGAAGGTTTCGCCAAACGCTTCCAGCAGGCCCGCGAGCAACTCGAGTTTCTGGGGCGACCGCTGCGCACCTTGCCGCCCGGCCAATACCGCGCCTATCTGGCGCCCGCAGCCCTGGAAGAAATCATGGGCATGCTGTGCTGGGGCGGTTTCTCGGCGCAGTCGATTGCCAGCAAGAGCAGCCCGTTGCAGAAGCTGTATGCCGGCGACCAGGCGTTCAGCCCGCTGGTGTCCCTCGACGAGAAAGTCAGCGACTCGCTGAGCCCGGCGTTTTCCGGCGAAGGTTACCCGCGCAGCGATCTGCGGTTGATCATCGAAGGCAAGGCGGGTGACCAGTTGGTCGGTTCGCGCAGTGCCGCCGAATACGGTCTGACGGCCAACGGTGCCGGCGGTGGTGAGTCGCCGAGTGCGCTGAACATGGGCGCAGGCAATCTGCCGCAGGCCGAGATCCTCAAGCAGTTGGGCACCGGCTTGTACATCAGCAACCTGTGGTACCTGAACTTCTCCGATCAACCGGCCGCGCGCCTGACCGGCATGACCCGGTTTGCCACGTTCTGGGTTGAAAACGGCGAGATTCAGGCGCCGGTCAGCACCATGCGTTTCGACGACAGCGCCTACAGCCTGCTGGGTTCGCAGCTGGAAGCGTTGACTGCCGAGCGCGAGTTGCTGCTGTCAGCGAGCACCTACAGCCAGCGCAATACGTCGTCGGCGCTGTTGCCGGGGGCGTTGGTGAGCCGTCTGACCCTGACGCTCTGATACAAATCGTTCCCGCGCCTTGCGCGGGAACGATCATTCACGGCCCTACACCACAAGAGGTTCCATGCCCAACCGCCCGCCTCTCGACGCCATCACCGCCCGCTGGTTGCCGTGGGTCGTCGCCATCGCTTTCTTCATGCAGTCCCTCGACGGGACCATCCTCAATACCGCCCTGCCGGCCATGGCCCGGGATCTGGCCGAAGACCCGTTGCGCATGCAGGGTGTGATCATCGCCTACATGCTCACCGTAGCCCTGCTGATTCCGGCCTCGGGCTGGATCGCCGACCGCTTCGGCACCAAGAAAATCTTCTTCGGCGCGATCCTGCTGTTCAGCATCGGCTCGTTGCTCTGCGCCCTGTCGAGCAGCCTGAGCATGCTGATCGGCGCCCGGGTGATTCAGGGCCTCGGCGGCGCACTGATGTTGCCGGTCGGACGGCTGGTGGTGCTGCGCGCCTACCCGCGTTCGGAACTGGTGCGGATCATGGGCTTCATCACCATTCCCGGCCTGCTCGGCCCGCTGATCGGCCCGACCATGGGCGGCTGGATGGTGCAATACCTGACGTGGCACTGGATCTTTTTGATCAACCTGCCGGTCGGTGTCATCGGTTGCTACGCGGTGTGGAAGTTCATCCCCGACCTGCGCGGCACCGAGCGTACGCGTTTCGATAGCCTGGGTTTCCTGCTGTTCGGCGCGGCGATGGTGCTGATCACCATCGCCATGGAAGGCCTCGGCGAACTGCACCTGCCGCACTTGCGGGTGATGCTGTTGCTGTTCGGCGGCATGGCGTGTCTGGCGGCGTACTGGCTGCGCGCCGGGCACATCGACAATCCGCTGTTCGCGCCGTCGCTGTTCAAGACCCGCACCTTCGCGGTCGGCATCCTCGGCAACCTGTTCGCTCGCCTGGGCAGCGGCGCCCTGCCGTTTCTGGTGCCGTTGCTGCTGCAAGTGGCGCTGGGTTATTCGCCGTCCCAGGCCGGGATGAGCATGCTGCCGCTGGCGGCTGCCGCGATGGTCGCCAAGTGGGGCGCGCGGCCGCTGATCGAACGCCTCGGCTATCGCATCGTGCTGACCGGCAACACGCTGTTTCTGGGGATCATGCTGGCGAGCATGGGCCTGGTCAGCGAGCAGACGCCGTACTGGCTGCTTCTTTGCCTGCTGGCGATTCTCGGGGCGATCAACTCGCTGCAATTCACCGCGATGAACACCGTGACCCTGATCGACCTCGACGATGCCAGCGCCAGCAGCGGCAACAGCCTGCTGTCGGTGGTGGCGCAGTTGTCGCTCAGCCTCGGCGTGGCGTGCGCCGGTGCGCTGCTCGGCGGCTTCACGGCGGAGATCGGAAACGACGGTGTTGAGACCGTGTTGGGCGCGTTTCAGCTCACGTTCGTGACCGTTGGGATCATGGCGATGCTGGCCGCAACCATCTTCTCGCAGCTTTCCAAGAATGACGGACGGCGTGTCAGACGTCCGGAAGAACACATCGAGTCTTAGGGCTAATGGCCACCGGGCTGGTACACTGCGCGACATTTTGTTTTGCAGGCCAGTCCCGTGACCACCATCGCCACCGCTTTTAATACTTTGCCGCTGTCCGCCGCCATGCTGGCTAACCTCGAATCGCTCGGTTATGCCCAGATGACGCCGATCCAGGCGCAGAGCTTGCCGGTGATCCTCAAGGGGATGGACCTGATCGCCCAGGCCAAGACCGGCAGCGGCAAGACCGCCGCGTTCGGCATCGGCCTGCTGAACCCGATCAATCCGCGCTACTTCGGCTGCCAGGCGCTGGTGATTTGCCCGACTCGCGAACTGGCCGACCAGGTCGCCAAGGAAATCCGTCGTCTGGCCCGCGCCGAAGACAACATCAAGGTCCTGACCCTGTGCGGAGGCGTGTCGTTCGGCCCGCAGATCGGCTCGCTGGAGCACGGTGCGCACATCATCGTCGGCACCCCGGGCCGCATCCAGCAGCACCTGCGCAAGGGTTCGCTGGTCCTCGACGGCCTCAACACGCTGATCCTCGACGAAGCCGACCGCATGCTCGACATGGGTTTCTACGACGCCATCGAAGACATCATCGAGCAGACCCCGGCCCGTCGTCAGACCCTGCTGTTCTCGGCGACCTACCCGGTGGGCATCAAGCAACTGGCGTCGAAGTTCATGCGTGATCCGCAAACGGTGAAAGCCGAAGCGTTCCACGACGACACGCAGATCGAACAGCGCTTCTACGAGATTTCCCCGGAAGAGCGCATGAGCGCGGTGACCAAAGTCCTGCACCACTTCCGTCCAGCCTCCACCGTGGCGTTCTGCTTCACCAAGCAGCAAGTGCAGGAAACCGTCGATCACCTGACCTCCAAAGGCATTTCCGCCGTCGGCCTGCACGGCGATCTGGAACAACGTGACCGCGATCAGGTACTGGCAATGTTCGCCAACCGCAGCACTTCGGTACTGGTCGCCACTGACGTTGCCGCCCGTGGTCTGGACATCGATGCACTGGACATGGTGATCAACGTCGAACTGGCCCGCGATTCGGAAATCCACATTCACCGCGTCGGCCGTACCGGTCGTGCCGGCGAGAAAGGCATCGCGGTCAGCCTGGTGGCACCGTCCGAAGCGCACCGCGCGCAAGCCATCGAACAACTGCAGAAAACCCCGCTGAACTGGGACCAGGTGGACAACCTGAAATCCCAGGGTGGTGCCCCGCTGCAACCGCCGATGAGCACGTTGTGCATTGGTGGCGGCCGTAAAGACAAGGTGCGCCCGGGCGACATTCTTGGCGCACTGACCGGCGATGCCGGCATCCCTGGCGCTCAGGTTGGCAAGATCGCGATCTTCGACTTCCAGTCCTATGTGGCGGTTGAGCGCACCGTGGTCATGCAGGCGCTGCAGCGTTTGAACAACGGCAAGATCAAGGGTCGTTCGCTGCGCGTTCGCGTCTTGTAAGAACAACGCACACTGATCGTTCCCACGCTCTGCGTGGGAATGCCGCCATGGACGCTCTGCGTCCGCTTTTGAATCGTGACGCGGAGCGTCACAGGATGCATTCCCACGCAGAGCGTGGGAACGATCTGTAAGAGGACACCGTTTTGCGCTCTACCGAAGTCGTGATCATTGGCGCTGGCGCCGCAGGGTTGATGTGTGCACTGACCGCCGCCGGGCGCGGGCGTCAGGTGCTGCTGCTCGACCACGCGAACAAGGCCGGCAAGAAAATCCTGATGTCCGGCGGTGGGCGCTGCAACTTCACCAACATGTACACCGAGCCGAGCAATTTCCTCTCGCAGAATTCGCACTTCTGCAAATCCGCGCTGGCCCGCTACACCCAGTGGGATTTCATCGGCATGGTCGCCAAACACGGCGTGCCGTATCACGAGAAAAAGCTCGGCCAGTTGTTCTGCGATAACAAATCCAGCGACATCCTCGGCATGCTGCTGGACGAGTGCGATCAGGTCGGCGTCAACCTGCACCTGGACACCTCGATCCAGACCATCGAGAAAGTCGAGGGCGGTTACTTGCTCGACACCACCCTCGGCCAGATCCAGTGTCAGTCGCTGGTGATCGCCACCGGCGGCCTGTCGATCCCGACGTTGGGTGCCACCGGTTTCGGTTATCAGGTCGCCAAGCAATTCGGCCACGACCTGCTGCCGACCCGCGCCGGGCTGGTGCCGTTCACCATCACCGATCAGCTCAAGGACCTGTGCACCGAACTGTCCGGCACCTCGGTGGATTGCCTGGTCAGCTGCAACGACCAGAGCTTTCGCGAGAACATCCTGTTCACTCACCGCGGCCTCAGCGGTCCGGCGATTCTGCAGATTTCCTCGTTCTGGGAATCCGGTGACACCGTCGAGATCAACCTGCTGCCCGATCACGACGCGGCGAGCTGGCTGCAACAGCAAACCGCCGAACGCCCGAACAGCGAACTGAAAACCCTGCTCGGCGAAATCTTCACCAAGAAGATGGCCAACCTGCTGGCGGACAACTGGTTCGTCTCCAAACCGATGAAGCAGTACACCCACGCCGAACTGGCGGAGATCGCCGAGAAGCTCGGCAGCTGGAAAGTCGTCCCGGCCGGCACCGAAGGCTACCGTACCGCCGAAGTCACCCTCGGTGGCGTCGACACCCGCGAAGTCTCGTCCAAGACCATGGAATCGCTGAAAAGCCCGGGCCTCTATTTTGTTGGCGAAGTGCTGGATGTCACCGGGCATCTGGGCGGTTTCAACTTCCAGTGGGCCTGGGCATCGGGTTACGCGGCGGCGCAATACGTCTGATTCGAAGGCCGTGTGAAGGCCGTGCGGAACACTTTTTGCTGTCAGATGTGATCGGCGCCATTGCGTCGGCGTCATTACTGGCTCAATTTAGCGGCATCGCCTCGGAAGGCCTTCGCACTTCATGTCCTCGACCTCGTTTCGTCAGTCTTTGCGGCGCCTGTGGGCGCTGGATAAATTCAGCTACAGCGTGCGGGTGTTCATCGCCCTGACCGGCAGCATGGCGCTGTGCTGGTATCAGGATGAAATGGGGCTGCTGATCCCGCTGTTCCTCGGGATCATCGCCAGCGCCCTGGCCGAGACCGACGACAGTTGGCAGGGCCGCCTCAACGCACTGGCGGTGACGCTGGTGTGTTTCAGCGTTGCGGCGCTGTCGGTGGAATTACTCTTCCCCTACCCCATCGTGTTCGTCATTGCTCTGGCACTGGCCAGTTTCGGCCTGACCATGCTCGGGGCGCTCGGTGAGCGATATGGCGCGATCGCCTCGGCGACCCTGATTCTTTCCGTCTACACCATGATCGGCGTCGACCAGCGCGGCGGCGCGGTCACGGATTTCTGGCACGAGCCGATGCTGCTGGTGGCCGGCGCCGCGTGGTACGGCTTGCTGTCGGTGCTGTGGCAGGCGATGTTTTCCAACCAGCCGGTGCAGCAGAGTCTGGCGCGGCTGTTCCGTGAACTGGGTTATTACCTGAAGCTGAAATCCTCGCTGTTCGAGCCGATCCGTCAGATGGACGTCGAAGCGCGGCGGCTGGAACTGGCTCAACAAAACGGCCGCGTCGTTGCGGCACTGAACAGCGCCAAGGAAATCATCCTGCACCGGGTCGGCAACGGTCGCCCCGGCTCGAAAGTCAGCCGTTACCTGAAGCTGTACTTCCTTGCCCAGGACATTCACGAACGCGCCAGTTCTTCGCACTATCCCTACAACGCGCTGGCCGAAGCGTTTTTCCACAGCGACGTGCTGTTCCGCTGCCAGCGTCTGCTGCGCCAGCAAGGCAAGGCGTGCCGGGCGCTGGCCGAATCGATCCAGATGCGCCAGCCGTTCATCTACGACGCGACATTCGCCGAAGCCCTGAGCGACCTGCACGCCTCCCTCGAGCATCTGCGTATCCAGAGCAACCCGGCCTGGCGCGGGCTGTTGCGTTCGTTGCGGGCACTGGCGGCCAACCTCGGCACGCTCGACCGTTTGCTCAGCGACGCGAGCAATCCGGATGCGCTGGCCGATGCCACCGACAGCAGCCTGCTCGACCGCTCGCCGCGTAACTTCAAAGACGTATTGGTACGTCTGCGCACCCAACTGACACCGACGTCATTGCTGTTCCGCCACGCCCTGCGCCTGCCGCTGGCGTTGAGCATCGGTTACGGCATGGTGCATCTGATTCACCCGTCGCAAGGCTACTGGATCATCCTCACCACGCTGTTCGTCTGCCAGCCGAACTACGGCGCCACCCGACGCAAACTCGGCCAGCGGATTCTCGGCACCGCCATCGGCCTGACCATCGCCTGGGCGCTGTTCGATCTGTTCCCGAGCCCGCTGGTGCAGTCGTGCTTCGCCATCGCCGCCGGTGTGGTGTTCTTTACCAACCGCACCACTCGCTACACCGTGGCGACCGCCGCGATCACGATCATGGTGCTGTTCTGCTTCAACCAGGTCGGTGACGGTTACGGGCTGTTTGTGCCGCGCCTGTTCGATACCTTGCTCGGCAGCCTGATCGCAGGCCTGACGGTGATCCTGTTCCTGCCGGACTGGCAGGGTCGGCGCCTGAACAAAGTGCTGGCCAACACCCTGACCTGCAACAGCATCTACCTGCGCCAGATCATGCAGCAATACGCCGCCGGCAAGAGCGACGACCTCGCTTACCGCCTGGCCCGTCGCAACGCGCACAACGCCGACGCGGCGCTGTCGACCACGCTGGCAAACATGCTGATGGAGCCGGGGCATTTCCGGAAGGAAGCCGACGTTGGCTTCCGTTTCCTGGTGCTGTCGCACACGCTGCTCAGCTATCTGTCAGGCCTTGGCGCACACCGGGAAACCCAGCTGCCGGCCGAGGTGCGTGAGCATCTGATCGATGGCGCCGGGGTGAAACTGGCCAGCAGCATCGACGAGATCGCCCAGGGTCTGGCGAGCAAACAGCCGATTGCGATTCAGAGCGATGAGGAAGAGGCGCTGGCCAATGAGCTTGAGCAGATGGCGGACGAGATCGACGAAGGCCAGCGACTGGTGCAGACGCAACTGGCGTTGATCTGCCGCCAGCTGGGCCCGTTGCGGACGCTGGCGGCGCACTTGATCAAGGACACCGGCGAGGCTTGAGCCGCCTCACATGCCATGCTGCCTGAGCAACTTGTCATAGCTGCCGTCGGCCTTCATCGCCGCAATCGCCTTGTCGAACCCGGCCACGATCTGTTCGTGCTCCGGGTTCTTCAGGCTGACCAGAATGTGCAGACTGTTCTCGCTCAGCGGCTTGGGCAGGAACTCCACGGCGTTGCGCACTTTCGGTGACTCACGGGCCAGGTAATAGCGGGCGACGAACTCATCTTCCAGGGTCAACTTGACCCGATCCGCCGCCAGCATGCGCACGGCCATCGCGAAGTTATGCACAGGGACTTTCTGCAACGCCGTGTCGGCATCGAACGGTGCGGAATAGGCGTAGCCGCGCACCACCGCAATCGGATAGGTGTGCAGTTCCTGCAAGTTGTTGTATTCGATGGGCGTGTCTTTGCGCTTGAGAAAACGCACACGGTTGAGCAGGTATTCGTCGGAAAACTGCCCCAGTTTCGTACGCTCGTCGTTGTACCAGGCGTTGACCAGCACGTCGTAACGCCCCTCGCCAACCCCGAGCAGCGCCCGCGCCCACGGCACCTGTTCGTAATCGCTGGCATAGCCGGCCCGGGCCAGGGCCGTGCTGACAATGTCCGTGGCCAGCCCACCATTGACCAGCGTGTCATCGGTAAACGGCGGCCAGACGTCGAAGACCAGACGCAATTTCTCCGCTGCAGCGCTTTGACCCAGCAACAGCAATCCGATCAAAGCAATAGCTCGATGCAATCGCGGCATGCTTGAAAATCCTTAGCGGGCGGGCCGCCCGGCGTGTTTTCAGTCAAAACCCCAAGGCCCCGTACTGGCGAATCCCAGGCCCTAACATTAGCTCATTGAAGCCGTTGCACAGCGCTTCTCTGCAGATTACACAAAGAAGTCGGCGGCGCGAGAAAGGAATGATGGCATTTTGGCCTTCGTCACAGATTATTGCGCCATACAGACATATTTCGACGGTGCGCTTAGTATCGGGCGACGTTGTTCAAGGAATCGGAAGATGACAATCGAGTGGGTCTGCAAACATCACAGCGATCTGGGACTGGAGCAGCTGTACGCCATTTTGAAATTGCGCTCGGAAGTGTTCGTGGTCGAACAGCGCTGCGCCTACCTGGACCCGGACGGTCAGGATCTGGATGGCGACACCTGCCACCTGATGGGCTGGGACGGTGATCAACTGGTGGCGTACCTGCGCCTGCTGGACCCGGAATCTCAGGGTGGCGATGTGGTGATCGGCCGCGTACTGACGGTACCGGCCGGACGTGGCAAAGGGCTGGGGCATGAAATGATGGAGCAGGCGCTGAAACAGGCCGAGAAGCGCTGGCCTGAAGTACCGATCTATCTGTCGGCCCAGGCGCATTTGCAGGGGTATTACGGGCGGTACGGGTTTGTGGTGGCGGGTGAGGAATATCTGGAGGATGACATTCCGCATATTGGTATGCGGCGCTCCTGAGCTGTCGCTTGGCTGATGATCGCTGCCCTCACCCTAACCCTCTCCCGGAGGGAGAGGGGACTGATTGGGGAATATTCAGGAGATTCGCTGACGTGAGCGATCACGGTTGAATCCACAATCGACTCGGTTTTTCAGGTCGATGTATAACGCAAGACACCTCGGTCAGCTCCCTCTCCCTCCGGGAGAGGGCTGGGGTGAGGGCAGCGACCTAAAGACGAACACCCAACTCAGGGATATTCCAAAACCGCTTTTATCTGCCGCAAATTCCGCTCAATCCACCCCCGATCAATCGCCCCCCACTCGCGAATCCGATAGCGCCCCGCATGGTTGCGCGCGCCCTCTTCCTGTTCGAACTCGCAGACGATATCCAGATCCGCCAGCGCCGCGATGGTGTCCTGCGCCGTGCGCCGGGGCATGCCGGTGACTTCGGTCAGCGCCGGCACGCTGCTGGCCAGGCCGCTGTCGATCAGGTACGCCACGTACAAGCGCCGGTAGAAACTGCTCTTGGTCTTGCTCACGTCCATGCATGCACTCCGTTGTTTGATTTCTTATTGCATGTCTCGCCAGGTCAGATAGACCCGCAGGTCGAACTCGATCTGGTGATAGCCCGGCAGCATGTGATCACACAATTTGTAGAACGCCTTGTTGTGATCGGACTCCTTGAAGTGCGCCAGCTCGTGCACGACGATCATCTTCAGAAACTCCGGTGCGGCCTCCTTGAACAGCGAGGCGATGCGAATCTCTTTCTTGGCCTTGAGCTTGCCGCCCTGCACCCGAGAAACCGTGGTGTGCAGACCGAGGGCGCGATGGGTCAGATCGAGGCGGTTGTCGAACAAGACCTTGTCGATGGCCGGGGCGTTACGCAGGTATTCCTGTTTCAAATCGAGCGCGTAGCCATACAACGCCTTGTCGCTCTGCACATCGTGGCGGCCCGGATAGCGTTGGCTCAGGTAATCACCGAGGCGATCTTCGGCAATCAATTGGCGCACCTGATCCTGCAATTGCGCGGGATAGGCCTGGAGGTATTTCAACGCAGTCATGGGGCGGCACGGGTCATGAAAAGGCCGCCAGTGTAACGAATTCAACTGGCCAACGCGCTCCAGTCGAACGGTTCGGCAAAGCGCGTGGCGTCCTCGGCGACCAACGGCCGCGCCACCAGGAACCCTTGCACGTACTCGCAACCATGGGCTTGCAGCCATTGGTATTGCTCGACGGTTTCCACGCCTTCGGCAATCACCAGCAAGCCGTATTCCTTGCACAGCTCGATGACGCTGCGCACCAGCGAGGCGTCCCGCGACGAGTCCGGCAATCGGGCGATCAGGTGGCGATCGAGTTTGAGGGTATCCAGTTCCAGGTCGCGCAGATGCGACAACGAACAGGACCCGGAACCGAAATCATCCAGCGCCACCCGTACCCCGAGATTGCGCAGCAACCGCAGCTGTTTGCGCGTTTCATCGGGATTGACCGTCAGCGCCTCCTCGGTGACTTCCACTTCCATCTGATGCGGCTGCAAACCATGGCGCTCCAGCACCTGACGCAATTCGGTCACCAGATTCGGCAGCCCGAACTGGGTATTGCTCAGGCTCACGCCGAGCACCAGATCCTTGGAAAACTCGGACTCCCAGGCCTTACGCTGCCCGGCACCGCGATGATAGATCCAGCTGCCGAGTCGGCTGATCAGCGTCGCTTCCTCCAGCAGCGGCAGGAACAACCCCGGCGGCACGTCGCCGACGCTCGGATGCTGCCAGCGCAGCAACGCCTCGAAACCGCGAATCTTGCCGTCACCAATCGCCACCTGCGGCTGATACACCAGATTGAAATCACGGTTCTCGATGGCGTTGCGCACGCTCTCTTCCAGCATCAGTCGCGAGCGCGCGCGGCCGTTCATTTCGTGATCGTAGAAGCGATATTGCTGACGCCCGGCGCGCTTGGCTTCGTACATGGCAATGTCCGAGGCGCGCATCAAACCGTCGAGGTTGTTGCCGCAATCCGGGTACGTCGCGATGCCGATGCTGGCGCCGAGGGCGATGTCCATGCCTTCGATCTGCTGACAGATCGACACTCGTTCGATGAGCTTCTCGGCGATCTTTGCTGCCTGTTCGGGGAATTCCAGATCCAGCAGCGCGGTGAACTCGTCACCGCCCATCCGCGCCAGAATGTCGAACGGTCGCAGGCAGGCTTTCAGTTGCTCGGAGACCCAGCGCAGCACCCGATCCCCGGCATCATGGCCGAGGGAGTCATTGACCCGTTTGAAGCCATCGAGATCGAGGTACATCAGCACCCAACTGCTGTCCGTGCGCTCGCCGCGCAGCAGCAGGTTCTCAACCGTCTGGTAGAAACCGCGACGATTAAGCAGTCCGGTCAACGGATCGGTGACTGCCTGAAATTCCAACTGCTGATGCAGATGACGCACCACCGACATGTCCAGCACCGTCACCACCATCGCGTGTTGCTCGCTCGGCAACGGCGCGCAGGAGAGTGCCACCGGCACCTGCTGACCCGGTGCGGTACGCAGCAACGCATCGTGTAATCGCAGCGTCTCGCCACGTTTGTAACTGGCATAAAACTCGGAATCAGCCCACAGCGGAATGTGCGGTTTCTGCAAGTAATCGAGAAACTCCTGCCCCTCCAGTTCCTTCACCGGCGCATTGAGCAACCGCGAAATCGCCGGATTGGCAAAGCGGATCAAACCGTCCTCGGCCAACACCAGAATCCCTTCGGCCGCGTTATCCAGCACCGACGCATTGAAGGCCCGCGCCGACTCCAGATCCTGACTCAAGCGCTGCAAGGCCCGGCGATTGCGCTGGTGCTCCAGCAACGCCTGGACTTTCGGCTTGAGAATCTGCGGATCGAAGGGTTTGAACAGGTAATCCACCGCGCCACTGGCATAGCCCTTGATCACGGCGTCCTGGGACTGCTCGTTGGCGGTGAGAAAAATGATTGGCGTCAGCCGCGTTCGCTGGCTGCCACGCATCAGGCGCGCGACTTCGAAACCGTCCATGCCCGGCATCTGCACATCCAGCAGCACCAGGTCGATGTCGTGTTCGAGCAACAGGCTGAGGGCTTCGAAACCGGAAGCCGCGGTCATCACCTGCCAGTCCTGGCGCTGCAACAACGCGCGCATGCTGATCAGATTTTCAGGGTAGTCATCAACGATCAAAAGGACTGAGCTGCCTTCACCTGGCGTGGGTTGCGCGCATTCCATGCTGCTTCTCTTGTCGGGACATCCAATCGGGACGCGGCCGGTTTCTCGTGAAAACCGTACAGTTACTGAGCCTTCACTCTAGTCCTGGATCCGAAAAAGCAGTAGCTGTCATCAGGCCATCATTTAACCAAACCGGTAAGAAGCCGACTAACGGTCATCGCTGGAGCCCCCGAAAACCGGGAAAGATGGCATTTCGACAGGATGTTGACGCCAATCATCCGCCAGACGGCCGTTAACAAAAAATCCCTCTACGCTTATAAAGGCCGCCCCCAAGAACCGCGAGCTAGAGCTTCTGGCACGCGCGTGCAGGAAAAATAGAGTGGAAGAACCGACATGATCGACCTCGCAACCTGGAACCTCAGCGTTCCCGTTGGCAGCCCGCCCTACACCGTCGAAACCTCCAAACTGGTGAACGGCTTCAAGGATCAGTACTTCCATTCCGACACCGGCACCCTGTTCTTCTGGTCCCCGGTGACCGGCTCGAAAACCGAAAACGCCATCTACCCGCGCACCGAACTGCGCGAAACCTACAGCAACGGAACATTGCGCAACTGGTACTACCCGGACGCCGACAACCTGCTGCGCGCGACCCTTTCGGTCAATAAAGTGCCCAGTTCCGGCAAGATCGTCATCGGCCAGATCCATGCGTATGAAAGCCAGAAGCCGCTGGTGAAACTCGAGTATCAGTACAAGACCAAACTGGACTCCGGCAACCTGGTGATCAAGGTGCGCATGCACCCGGATGACGACGAAGGCCGGGTGATTACCCTGGCGACCGGGATCAAACTGGATCGCGAGTTCAATTACCTGATTCACCTCAGCCCTGGGGGCGCATTGGGTATCAGTGCGGCCGGATATCAGTGGGACTCGCAGATCAGCGCGACCTGGCGCAACAAGCCGCTTTATTTCAAGGCGGGTGTGTATGTGCAGGACAACACCGGGTACACCAGCGAGGGTGGGCAGGTGACGTTCAGCAAGCTGGATATTGATCACGATAAATAGCGGTGGCGCGCACGTTTAAGGCTGCTGTTTAAAGGCAGTCCGCGTAACGTCCCGAAGCCTACAACGGCTTGCGTCGCTGCCTACCACTACGCCAGAATCCGCCGGCTTGTGCGCCTGGAGGGTCATCGGTAGCTTGATCCGGGTCACTGATTCGCAGTGATCGGGTTTAGTAGCCCGAGGGTTCGCGAGGCGTATTTGCACTCCAGAAAGTGAGATATCTCGATATCTGCGCTTGATGGTAGCTGTACGCAGGGCGCTTTCGGGCGCGCCGGTTCGCGTCTCCCCGGTCTACTAACCTGCGTTCAGCTGCCACCCCATCGTTTAGTAGCGATCCGGTGTCGGCTCAATTTCCCGGAGACGAAACATGATTCAATCAACGCCTCATCCGCCGGTCACAGACCCGGCCTCCCCCTACGATTCCCTCGACCCCAAAAAACTCAACGAAGCCGCCGAACGCGCCCTCGACCACTACCTCTGCCCCGGCGCCCGCATCATGGCCACGGTCAACGAACCCGACCGCATGTACTTCGCCAACCCCGCCTACAACACCGAATCCCTGCTGGCCAACGCCAGCGAAACCCTCGGCTCCGCCACAGAAATGCTCCACAACTTCGCCGCGATCCTGTCGCCATCCCACCGCAAAACCGCGCTGGGCATTGCTCAAGTAGTGATGGTTGCGGAGCTGGCGGTGAATCAGGCGTTGGATCACGTGGAGCCGAAATGAAGGCTACACAGCCCACTTAAATCCATTCCCTCCGCTGTTTAGACTTCAAAACAGATTCATACTTCAAATACAAAACGCCCGACACTAAGCACCGGGCGTTTTTTCTCAGCATGGAAATGGATGTGGACACCCACCGCTTTAGGTTGCCGAATTCCCTGCGACCATACAAAACCGAATAAAAATTAATTAATTGAGTCAAGTATCGTCTAAAAAACTGTCAACTTTGACAGTAGACACACTCTCACCTTCCGCCAAGAATTAACTACAAGATTTACAAAAAAAGAGTTATCACTATGCCCATCTATAAAGTTCTACCTCCAATGGAACTAATCCATGGCACCTCCGCTAGTGCCAACACCCCTTTTCAAGAATCGATTATTGGCATTGACAAAACCAACCCGCAGTGTGCGGACTATATTATCAACAACAGAACCTACGCCACCCATTCCAAGCTGTTCGGCCTGATGGTTCGCACTCCACCACTACAACAAATCCAAAAGGGCTTCACTGCTGAATTTTATATAGACAACACGACACTAGGCCAAAGTGCAAACAACCTGTCATTTCAGTTAACCCTAAATAGTGACTGGTCGGGTGCCATAATGCTTCCACCATCAGAAATGCAAAAAATAGGAGTAGGGGTTTGGGATTGTTATGGAACGATTACCTCACTTGCTAGCCAGCCGATGCAGACCATATATGTAACACAATCTAGGTTTGTTCAAGTCACTTTGCCATAACCCTGAAAAAATAATAAAACACACAAAACTATTAAATGGAAGACTCAACATAAATAATTAACTGCACCTCTCAAAAACATAAGCTGTTTTTTAATACTATCGAGGGATTAAAATGACAACTTTTACTGCGCTTCCACCCATACCTACATTTCCGGCCACTTCCACAATATCGAAACTTTCGATCTTGGGAGCCTCAGTTCCACCACCAAACATTGGCGTAGGGCTGCCTCCATTGCTTCTAACAACCATCAACTATTTCCAATTCCAAATCCACTTTCACATCAACACTCGCGAGGACGACACATTTGAAATATATATGGACCTTATAGGTTCAACGCCCTCGACTACTCCAGTAGCAAAAACCAAGAATCTTTATGCGGGCCTGCTGAATAATAAAATAACGAATGAAAACGGAAAAATGATAATGGAACCAAACTTTGCTCCTCCTCCTGGCAAGTATGATGTCTATTATATTCAAACAAACACACTCGGAAACGTTGTAGTGAGTTCCTTAAGCAGCCAATGCACTGTTACATAATTCAACCATGAGCGACAGGCATAGAAATCAGATTTTAATCGCACGAGCAGACTAGATAATCTCAATAGAGGAATTCCTCCAATGGCTACCCCAACCCTTCGCCCGATTTCGATTGGCCAAGCACCAAGGCTAGCTGCCCCAAATTTTCGCCCACCGCCATTTTTTACTCAAAACTCATTCGCCGACATATTCAACAATCAGCCTATAAACATAATAATTCCACGCCATTCAAGCTGGGTAGTTAGTGACATAATAAATATTTATCAAGATCGGCTACCCTTGGCCGGAAACCCAAGTTCAATGCCCATCGCAACAATTCCTGTGGCAATCGACCCGATAACTGGTGGCGTAGCAACAGAAACCATTTATACAATTAACAATCTAGACGCGAGAAAAATGCTTGATAGTGTTTTTGAGTTAAACTGCGAAAGCGGTTCAAAAAATGCTCCGCACGTATATCACTTAGCACTTCAGTTTGGCGTCACCTTCATTACGAAATAAAAGTGACGCAACATCTACATTTCGTCCACTAATCGAATACCAAATGTTCGCAACCATTCTCTATTCAGCTCGGCGCCGTCCATCAATTCAATCCGCGATATTAAATATTTATATGCAGACTTATGAAAAAACGAAATAACCAAGGAGAAAAAATCGAATGAAAATTCTAAAAAACTGTAATTTCTGACAGTAGTACAACATCAAGAAAGCGAGAAAAATCAAGTCTCAGCAAACAAACTGGAGTTATAAAAATGGCAACTATTTATGCGCCGGATTCAACCATCATTAATCAAGGTCCAGTTATTTTTCCGTCCGCACCACCGCCTCCGACACCTGTACAGCCTACTCAGGGGGTTGCGTGGGTTCCGCTGGGGTGGTGGCTTTTTTTTGGGGCAAAAGGACAAATTGCGCGCAAGGCAACCCTTAGAGCTGTCGACATGCAGGGAGGCACAATAGAGGTTCTCGAAGAAGCCACTGGGGCCGTTACAAAAGTTGATACGAAGACGAGCAGAATTTATATATACGCACCTAATTCCACAATTAACAACTATGAAATCTACAACAACAGTTACAACATGTTCAACCCATACGTTAATGCACCAGGATCAAATTTTAACGTTTGGGGCAGAAAACTAGATACAACCTTGCCCATTATCGCGATCACAAATCAAACAAACTAAATACTGGACCATCCATCATGCAAACCACCAACTCTCTAGGCTTCAATCTGGCCCTCGAAGTGGGCGACACAGTTACATTCCAAACAAGCACGAGCATATACGAAGACGTAAAACTAGTAAGCTTTGATAGAAAAGCTGGAGCTTTTATCGCTCAAGGAGCATCAACCGCAGGCAGGCCCCGTGCTTTTTCAGTGAAAGATTGTACTTTCCTTTTACTTGCTGATTTCACCACGCCATCTCTCTTGAGGCCGGTGGATGTTCTGGTTCTGGGTTAGTCCAGAAAACTTTCAAACTGGCAATACAGCCCCATGGCCTTGTGATTGTCTTTTAAATTACGAACGTGGGGCTGAGTTGAGGGCCTTATGGCATTCATTTCCAGAGCTTCAAAAATCTTTGTCTCACCTGACCCCGGTGACATACTTGAGATACGTACCTCACAAGGTACTTTTACAGCGATCGATATCTGGGCCGACCCCACGACAAAGGAGGTGCACATTGAAACACTCGATAAAAAAACTTACAACCTCTCTATCTACGAGATTAACAGCATCGTACATATAGAGTCATACGCACCAATCTTTCACACACCGATTCAACTCGAAGATGGATCTATTTCTAGCTATATATCCACATCCGGCGAATCAACAATCGACATCTACAACTTCCATCAAGATCCAGGAGGTGATATCTCTTATGCTGGCGTAGTCCCCATCTACCGATCAGCCTTCATCTCAAGCAAGACTAGAAGATATAACGCTGAACGAGCCAGAGTATGGTTGCAAAAACGGCAGTGATGCTTGATGCAACCTAAACAACCAATTAAACCGCATATGATAAATTGCTATTTACGATAGCAATAACCCCATCACCCTAGCATCAACACTGCTAAGGAAAACTATTCATTACTCGGACAAAAATCATGACCTATCGATACCTGACTATGAACAACATACTCCTAACCGTATCAATCTTGTTCTCTTGCACAATTATCCAAGCCAATGCTGCCTGCGACTCTACTAGCCCGGCAGCCTTGGCAGCACTTAATCAGTATATTGGTGTGCCATTTGGTACCAATGGCGCTACGGAGGCAAATATCAAAGCAATCACAGGTGCATCGGCATCATGGGTAAGCCGGGGTGATAACAAAGGCTTGTACCCAACCCCTTATAATTTGGTTCCTGATCGCGTTCATATCAACGTTCACTCATCGGGATTGGTAGTCGCGATCGCGTGCGGTCAATAATCAGGTACCTGTACTCGACAACCCTTAGAGAGAGAAGGCAGATTTATTAATCAGCTAATCGCCAAAAAATCTGCCTTCATTTTTTCTGGAATACACTTGATCAGGCGATCCGTACAGACTTCCGGGACCATATGTGGCTGGACTTGGACCTCTTTGGATAAGACCTACGCATTAAGCAAATGGGAACGGATTTTTTAACCGCCAGCCTCACACTAAAGCCGCTACAAGCTACGCAGCCCATAAAAATGTCACCCACATCGGACTTCGGCCAAGCCGATCCAGATTTTGTCCGTTACAGGTGACATTTCACGCAGCAGAATATGCGCTCGCCATGAAAACTCAGGCAAAAGAAAACCCGCCTCACGGCGGGTTTCTTTCAACTCAGCTCAACACCCAGTCTCAATTGACCTTGGCGTTCAACTCACCCTTCAGATAACGCTGATACATGCTTTCCAGCGAGATCGGCTTGATCTTCGAAGCGTTGCCGGCAGTGCCGAAAGCTTCGTAACGAGCGATACATACGTCGCGCATCGCCTTCACGGTTTCGCCGAAGAATTTACGCGGGTCGAATTCGCTCGGGTTGGTGGCCATCAGGCGACGCATCGCGCCGGTGGATGCCAGACGCAGGTCGGTGTCGATGTTGACCTTGCGCACGCCGTGCTTGATGCCTTCGACGATTTCTTCAACCGGTACGCCGTAGGTTTCTTTGATGTCGCCGCCGTACTGGTTGATGATCGCCAGCCACTCTTGTGGCACCGACGAGGAACCGTGCATCACCAGGTGGGTGTTCGGGATGCGCTTGTGGATTTCCTTGATGCGGTCGATGGCCAGCACGTCGCCGGTAGGCGGCTTGGTGAACTTGTAGGCGCCGTGGCTGGTGCCGATGGCGATGGCCAGGGCATCAACCTGAGTCTTCTTGACGAAGTCAGCAGCCTCTTCCGGGTCGGTCAGCATCTGGCTGTGGTCCAGAACGCCTTCGGCGCCGATGCCGTCTTCTTCACCGGCCATGCCGGTTTCCAGCGAACCCAGGCAGCCCAGCTCGCCTTCAACCGAAACGCCGCAGGCGTGAGCCATGGCGACGGTCTGTTGAGTTACGCGGACGTTGTATTCGTAGTCGGTCGGAGTCTTGCCGTCTTCGCCGAGGGAGCCGTCCATCATTACCGAGCTGAAGCCCAGCTGGATCGAGCGCTGGCAGACGTCAGGGCTGGTGCCGTGGTCCTGGTGCATGCACACCGGGATGTGCGGGAATTCTTCGATCGCAGCCAGGATCAGGTGACGCAGGAACGGCGCGCCGGCGTATTTGCGAGCGCCGGCCGAAGCCTGAACGATCACCGGGGAGTCAGTCTTGTCAGCGGCTTCCATGATGGCGCGCATCTGCTCAAGGTTGTTGACGTTGAAGGCTGGAACGCCGTAGCCGAATTCGGCTGCGTGGTCCAGCATCTGGCGCATGCTGATAAGTGCCATTGTGTGTGTCTCTCCCGGTTTGGGTCGTTAATCGTGCCAGCCTGCCGGAGCGGCGGCGGCTATTCAAGTGATTGCGGATCGGGGGTCGGCCCCGGCCCGGTGATTCGGTGCAGCAAATTCTGTTTTATTCGGCTTTGCAGCCCCGGCCGATCAAATCATTGGTAGCGACCCAGTAGACCAGGCCTTCATTACCTTTGATGTGAAACGCCAGCATGTCGTCGCTGTACAGCGCGCCCGAGGCGCCCGGCTCTTCTTTCAGGCGATAGACCTGATCGCCGCCGCCCAGTCGCACATCGACTTCCTTGCGGGCGGCATCGGTGAAGCGCCACAGCACCTTGGCCTGACTGTCGCAGGTCCAGGTGGTCCAGTTATCCACAGGGGCGGACGACTGAAACGGGTTCCACTGCGCGCAACCACCCAACAATCCCAATGCCGCAACGGCGATCAAGCCTTTCATCCGTGTTCCTCGACCGGCAGCACACGCCACCGGCCCTGAGTTAAAGAGTCAGACCGGTCAAGGACAACCATGTTCCTTGGCCGGGGTTTGCGTCTCGTATTTGTCCAGGCCTTCCGGACCCGAGCGCTTGTTCAGCACCGGGTTGGTTTCGGCCTGCCAGTCGGCCTGGTAGCAGCCTTTCTGTGCCTCGCCGGGTGCCGGTTCCGGCGCAGCCTTCGGATTACTCCCGCAGGCTGCCAATGTACCGGTCAGCAACAACAGCGCTAACGACTTGACCATCTGAACACTCCTTTGCCTGGCCAAACGGGCGGCCTCAGGCCTTTGCCCGGCTTTCCAGGACTTCAACGGCCGGCAGCACTTTGCCTTCGACGAATTCGAGGAACGCGCCACCGCCGGTGGAAATGTAGGAGATCTTTTCTGCCACGCCATATTTATCGATGGCCGCCAGGGTGTCGCCACCACCGGCAATCGAGAACGCTGCGCTTTCAGCGATGGCCTGGGCCAGTACTTTGGTGCCGTTGCCGAACTGGTCGAATTCGAACACGCCGACCGGACCGTTCCACAGGATGGTTTTCGACGATTTCAACAGTTCAGCGAAGTTGGCAGCGGTTTGTGGGCCGATGTCGAGGATCATGTCGTCGGCAGCCACGTCAGCGATCAGTTTCACGGTCGCTTCGGCGCTCTCGGCGAATTCCTTGGCAACCACGACGTCCACCGGCAGCGGCACGCTGACCTTGGCGGCGATGGCGCGAGCGGTGTCCAGCAGGTCCGGCTCGTACAGCGACTTGCCGACCGGGTGACCGGCAGCGGCGAGGAAGGTGTTGGCGATGCCGCCGCCGACGATCAGTTGATCGCAGATCTGGCTCAGGCTGTTCAGCACATCGAGTTTGGTCGAGACCTTGGAACCGGCAACGATGGCCGCCATTGGCTTGGCCGGTGCGCCCAGAGCCTTGCCCAGCGCGTCGAGTTCAGCGGCCAGCAGCGGGCCGGCAGCGGCGACTTTGGCGAACTTGGCAACGCCGTGGGTCGAGCCTTCGGCGCGGTGAGCGGTGCCGAAAGCGTCCATCACGAACACGTCGCACAGGGCGGCGTATTGCTGGGCCAGTTCGTCGGCGTTCTTTTTCTCGCCCTTGTTGAAGCGCACGTTTTCGAACAGCACGATGTCGCCGGCCTTGACGTCAACGCCGCCCAGGTAGTCGGCCACCAGCGGCACTTCGCGGCCCAGGGCCTTGCTCAGGTAGTCGGCGACGGGCTTGAGGCTGTTCTCGGCGGAGAACTCGCCTTCGGTCGGACGACCCAGGTGCGAGCAGACCATCACGGCCGCGCCTTTTTCCAGGGCCAGCTTGATGGTCGGCAGCGAAGCCAGGATACGCGCATCGCTGGTGACAACACCGTCCTTGACTGGGACGTTGAGGTCTTCGCGGATCAATACGCGCTTACCTTGCAGATCGAGGTCGGACATCTTCAACACGGTCATGGGTCGCACTTCCTACGGTTTTTTTGAAGTCGCTGTTTGCAGATAGTGTTCTGCAACATCCAGCATTCGGTTGGCAAAACCCCATTCGTTGTCGAACCAGGCCAGGATGTTCACCAGCCGAGGGCCGGAAACGCGGGTCTGACTGGCATCGACGATGGCCGAATGTGGGTCATGGTTGAAATCACAACTTGCGTGAGGCAATTCGGTGTAGGCCAGCAGACCTTTGAGCGGGCCGCTGGTGGCGGCGTCGCGCAGGATCCGGTTGACCTCGCCGGCGTCGGTGTCGCTCGCGGTCTGCATCGTGATGTCGAGGCAGGACACGTTGACCGTCGGCACGCGTACGGCTTTGGCCTGAATTCGCCCGGCAAGTTCCGGCAGCAGACGCTCGATACCGCGCGCCAGACCAGTGGACACCGGGATCACCGACTGGAACGCCGAACGGGTGCGGCGCAGGTCTTCGTGGTGATAGGCGTCGATCACCGGCTGATCATTCATCGCCGAGTGAATCGTGGTGATCGACACGTAATCCAGGCCGACTGCCTGATCCAGCAGACGCAACAGCGGCACGCCGCAATTGGTGGTGCAGGAGGCGTTGGACACCAGCAGTTCGTCACCGGTCAGGCAATCCTGATTGACGCCGTAGACGATGGTGGCGTCGACATCCGCCTCGCTGGCCATCGGCTGCGAGAACAGCACCCGTGGCGCGCCGGCGTCGAGGAAACGCTGGCCGTCTTCGCGGGTGTGGTAGGCGCCGGAGCATTCGAGCACCAGATCGACGCCAAGCGACGCCCAATCGATGCCTTCGGGGGTGGCACTGCGCAGGACCTTCACGCAGTTGCCATTGATATGCAGACAATCGCCGTCGACCTTCACTTCACCGGGAAACCGGCCGTGGGTGGAGTCGAAGCGTGTCAGGTATTCGATGCTGGCCATGTCGGCCAGATCGTTGATCGCGACAATTTCAAACCCGGCCTTCTCGCCTCGCTCGAACAACGCACGCAAGACGCAACGACCAATCCGGCCGTAGCCGTTGAGTGCAACTTTGTAGGGACGCGGTTGAGGCATGGGGTTCTCGATAGTATTCGCTAACAACACAACCCTATGCAGGAGCTGCCGAAGGCTGCGTTCTTTTGATCCTGTTTTTAAGATCAAAAGAACGCAGCCTTCGGCAGCGCCTACAGGGGAATGCGGTGGCCAGGGCCACCGCATTCGTACTGCTTAGTCTTCCAGCAGCTCTTCAGCCTGACCCAGGATGTTTTCCAGGGTGAAGCCGAACTCTTCGAACAGGGCCGGAGCCGGAGCCGATTCGCCGTAGGTGGTCATGCCGATCACGCGACCTTCCAGACCCACGTACTTGAACCAGAAGTCGGCGTGGGCCGCTTCGATCGCGATACGCGCGCCAACCTGCAACGGCAGGACCGATTGCTTGTAGCTGGCGTCCTGAGCGTCGAACAGCCTGGTGCAAGGCATGGAAACCACGCGCACCTTGCGGCCCTGCTCGGTCAGTTTGTCGTAGGCCTGAACAGCCAGGCCGACTTCCGAACCGGTGGCGATCAGGATCAGCTCAGGCTCGCCTGCACAGTCCTTCAGCACGTAGCCACCACGGCTGATGTCGGCGATCTGGCCGGCATCACGGGTTTGGTGCTGCAGGTTCTGACGCGAGAAGATCAGCGCCGACGGGCCGTCTTTGCGTTCCAGAGCGTTTTTCCAGGCCACTGCCGATTCAACGGCATCGGCTGGACGCCAGGTGTCGAGGTTCGGCGTGCTGCGCAGGCTGGTCAGTTGCTCGATCGGCTGGTGCGTCGGGCCGTCTTCGCCCAGACCGATGGAGTCGTGGGTGTAGACATGGATCACACGCTGCTTCATCAGAGCGGACATGCGCACCGCGTTACGGGCGTATTCCATGAACATCAGGAAGGTCGCGCCGTAAGGCACCAGACCGCCGTGCAGGGCAACGCCGTTCATGATCGCGGTCATGCCGAATTCGCGCACGCCGTAGTACATGTAGTTGCCGCTGGCGTCTTCGGCGCTGACGCCTTTGCAGCCTTTCCACAGCGTCAGGTTGGAACCGGCCAGGTCAGCCGAACCGCCCAGCACTTCCGGCAGCAGCGGGCCGAACGCGTTCAGGGCATTCTGGCTGGCTTTACGGCTGGCGATGGTTTCGCCCTTGGCCGCGACTTCAGCGATGTAGGCCGAAGCCTTCTCGGAGAAATCAGCCGGCAGCTCGCCGCTCAGACGACGGATCAGTTCGTTGGCTTCGGTCGGGAACGCGGCGGAGTAGGCAGCGAAACGCTGGTCCCACTCGGACTCGACGGCGCGGCCCTTTTCCTTGGCATCCCACTCGGCGTAGATGTCGGCCGGGATTTCGAACGGACCGTGGTTCCAGTTCAGCGCCTGACGGGTCAGGGCGATTTCCGCGTCACCCAGCGGGGCGCCGTGGCAATCTTCTTTGCCCTGCTTGTTCGGCGAACCGAAACCGATGGTGGTCTTGCAGCAGATCAGGGTCGGCAGCGGGCTCTTGCGCGCGGTGTCGATGGCAGTCTTGATCTCTTCCGGATCGTGACCGTCGACGTTGCGGATCACCTGCCAGTTGTAGGCTTCGAAACGCTTCGGCGTGTCATCGGTGAACCAGCCTTCGACTTCGCCGTCGATGGAGATGCCGTTGTCATCGTAGAAGGCGATCAGCTTGCCCAGGCCCAGCGTACCGGCCAGGGAAGCGACTTCGTGGGAAATGCCTTCCATCATGCAGCCATCACCCAGGAACACGTAGGTGTGGTGGTCGACGATGTTGTGGCCAGGACGGTTGAACTGCGCGCCCAGTACCTTTTCAGCCAGAGCGAAGCCCACGGCGTTGGCCAGACCCTGACCCAGCGGGCCGGTGGTGGTTTCAACGCCCGGGGTGTAACCGAATTCCGGGTGGCCCGGGGTGCGGCTGTGCAATTGACGGAACTGTTTCAGGTCGTCGATCGACAGGTCGTAACCGGTCAGGTGCAGCAGCGAGTAGATCAACATCGAGCCGTGGCCGTTGGACAGCACGAAGCGGTCACGGTCAGCGAACGATGGATTGCTCGGGTTGTGCTTGAGGTAGTCGCGCCAAAGCACTTCGGCGATATCTGCCATACCCATAGGGGCACCGGGATGGCCGCTGTTGGCTTTTTGCACGGCATCCATGCTGAGGGCACGAATGGCGTTGGCACGCTCACGACGGCTAGGCATCGCTGATCTCCTGGGTTTGAATAGATTGAAACGGAAAAAAGGAGGGCATTTTCCCTCACCCGAGCGCCTCGGGGCAATGACAGATAGTCATCCGGAGACGTTTTTCCCATGGATAACATCGGTTTCGGCTGGTGAAACCTTTCCGCTGTTCGTCTGTAGAGTTAACCGGTCAGTGAGAAGTGCAATAAAAAGCGCCATCCATCGAGCAATATCAAAACTTTTTGATATTGACCTTGCGGTGTTTTCCGGCCGTCTCTAGACTGCTGGCCCTATGAACTTACGCGTGCCTTCCATTCGCCATGACGATTGCGACGAGCTGGCGGCCCTGTGCAAGGCCGGCGGCGATCCGCTGCGGCTGAATGTATTGCGCGCCCTGGCCAACGATTCGTTCGGCGTTCTGGAACTGGCGCAGATCTTCGATATCGGCCAGTCCGGCATGAGCCATCACCTTAAAGTGTTGGCACAGGCGGATCTGGTGGCGACTCGCCGTGAAGGCAATGCGGTTTTCTATCGCCGCGCCCTGCCCCACACCGAGTTGCTGGGCGGCAAGTTGCACGCGGCGTTGTTAGAAGAAGTCGACAATCTGGCGCTGCCGGCCGACGTGGAAACGCGGATCGCACAAGTACACGGGCAGCGTGCTGCCAACAGCCAGGACTTTTTCGCACGGGTCGCAGAGAAATTCCGCGCCCAGCAGGATTTGATTGCCGGCCTGCCGCAGTACCGTGAAAGCGTGCTGGCCCTGCTCGACAAACTGAATTTCGATGGTGCAGCCTCGGCCATCGAAGTCGGCCCCGGCGATGGTGCTTTCCTGCCGGAACTGGCCCGTCGTTTCGGCACCGTAACCGCACTGGACAACAGCGCGGCGATGCTCGAACTGGCCCGCCAGGTATGTGAACGTGAAAAGCTGGCTAACGTCAGCCTGCAATTGGCCGATGCATTGAATGGCGTGAGCCTTCAGGCCGATTGCGTGGTGTTGAACATGGTGTTGCACCATTTCGCCGCGCCGGCCGAAGCGCTCAAGCACATGGCCAGCCTGCTGCAACCGGGCGGTAGCCTGCTCGTGACAGAGTTATGTAGCCACAACCAGAGTTGGGCCAGGGAGGCCTGCGGTGATCTGTGGTTGGGGTTTGAACAGGACGATCTGGCCCGTTGGGCCACCGCTGCGGGACTCGTTCCCGGGGACAGCCTCTATGTAGGCTTACGTAATGGTTTCCAGATTCAGGTCCGCCATTTTCAGCGACCGACTGGCGACACTCACCATCGGTAAATTCAGGAAAACATCGAGATGAGCGAATACTCCCTCTTCACCTCCGAGTCCGTGTCCGAAGGGCATCCGGACAAAATCGCCGACCAGATTTCCGATGCGGTGCTGGACGCCATCATCACCCAGGACAAACACGCACGCGTTGCCGTGGAAACCCTGGTCAAGACTGGCGTGGCCATCGTTGCCGGTGAAGTGACCACCAGCGCCTGGGTCGATCTGGAAGAGATCGTGCGTAACGTGATTCTCGACATCGGCTACAACAGCTCCGACGTCGGCTTCGACGGCGCGACCTGCGGCGTGATGAACATCATCGGCAAGCAGTCCCCTGACATCAACCAGGGTGTTGACCGTGCCAAGCCTGAAGATCAGGGCGCCGGCGACCAGGGCCTGATGTTCGGCTACGCCAGCAACGAAACCGACGTGCTGATGCCAGCACCGATCACCTTCTCGCACCAGTTGGTTCAGCGCCAGGCCGAAGCCCGCAAATCGGGTCTGCTGCCTTGGCTGCGTCCAGACGCCAAGTCGCAAGTGACTTGCCGTTACGAAGGCGGCAAGGTTGTGGGTATCGACGCTGTTGTTCTGTCGACCCAGCACAACCCTGAAGTGTCGTACAAAGACCTGCGCGAAGGCGTGATGGAGCTGATCGTCAAGCACGTGCTGCCTGCCGAACTGCTGAGCAAGGACACCCAGTTCCACATCAACCCGACCGGCCAGTTCATCATTGGCGGCCCGGTAGGTGACTGCGGCCTGACCGGTCGCAAGATCATCGTCGACAGCTACGGCGGCATGGCCCGTCACGGCGGTGGCGCGTTCTCCGGCAAGGATCCATCGAAGGTTGACCGTTCGGCCGCCTACGCTGGCCGTTATGTTGCCAAGAACATCGTGGCCGCCGGCCTGGCCGAGCGTTGCGAGATTCAGGTTTCCTACGCGATCGGTGTGGCCCAGCCTACTTCGATCTCGCTGAACACCTTCGGTACCGGCAAGATCAGCGATGACAAGATCATCAAACTGGTCCGCGAAGTGTTCGACCTGCGTCCATACGCAATCACCACCATGCTCGACCTGCTGCACCCGATGTACCAGGAAACCGCAGCCTACGGCCACTTCGGCCGCGCTCCGCAGACCAAGACCGTTGGCGAAGACACCTTCACCACGTTCACCTGGGAAAAAACCGACCGCGCCGACGCTCTGCGTTCTGCTGCCGGTCTGTAAGACTTCCCTGGCGGTACAAGAAGCCCCGCACGGTTCGCGCCGTGCGGGGCTTTTTCATGGCCGCGAAACAACCGGCAAAACAGCCGACCGACCCGCTTGAAAATCCCGGCTAGCCTTCAGGTATCTCTCTGAGCAAGGACGCTCACGATGCTTGCCACACTGCGCCTGTTTTCCTTTTTCCTGCCGGTTTTCATCCACCTCAGCGCCTTCGCTGACGACTGCCCTGCCTGGCCACCCGGCCGGGCACAAACCGAAATCACCGCCCTGCAACAGCAGATCGACCAGTGGGACGACGCCTATCATCGGGAAGGCCAATCACTGATCAGCGACGAACTCTATGATCAGTCCCGCACCCGACTCGGCGAATGGCGTCAGTGCTTCAAACTTCCCCCACCGCCCAAGCCGTTAAGAACGGCGTCAGGGCCGGTCGCGCACCCGATCGCTCATACCGGCCTCGACAAACTTCACGACGCAGCGGACATCGAAGCCTGGCTGCGCGACCGCAAGGACGTCTGGGCACAACCCAAGATCGACGGCGTGGCCGTCACGCTGGTCTATCGCGCCGGGCGTTTGCAGCAGGCGATCAGTCGCGGCGACGGAGTTCGCGGGCAGGACTGGACTGCATCGGCACACAAGATCAACGCCATTCCCCGACAACTGACACAACCGCTGGACCTGTCAGTGCAGGGTGAACTCTATTGGCGACTGAACGACCATATCCAGGCCCGTGCCGGCAGCGCCAACGCCCGCGCGACAGTCGCCGGCCTGATGGGACGCAAGGACTTGAGTGCCGAACAGGCAGCAGGCATCGGACTTTTTGTCTGGGACTGGCCGCTGGGCCCAAGCAGCCTCACAGAGCGAATCACCGGACTGGCATCACTGGGCTTCGCCACGACTGAACCTTACAGCCATCCCGTTGGTGATCTTGCCGAGGCGCAAAAGTGGCGTGATCACTGGTATCGCTCACCACTACCCTTCGCCAGTGACGGCATCGTCTTGCGCCAAAGTCTGCGCCCTGCGGCCGAACGTTGGCAGGCGCGCTCGCCTTTCTGGGCCGTGGCCTGGAAGTACCCGTTCGCCCAGGCATTGGCCGATGTACGCAAGGTCAATTTCAAGATCGGCCGTACCGGGCGCATCACCCCCGTGCTGGAACTGGCGCCGGTCATGCTCGATGATCGCCAGATCAGACGCGTCAGCGTCAGCTCACTCAAACGCTGGCAGGAACTGGACATTCGTCCCGGCGACCAAGTGGCGATCAGCCTGGCCGGGCTGACGATTCCGCGACTCGACAGCGTTGTGCTGCGCAGCACTGAGCGCGTCGAGCTGAACGCTCCACTCGCCAGCGACTTTCACGCGCTAAGCTGCTGGCAACCAACGCCCGGATGCGAGGGTCAGTTCCTCGCGCGCCTGACCTGGCTTGGCGGCAAGCAAGGGCTGGCACTGCCCCATGTCGGGCGCGGTACGTGGGAGAAACTTCTGGAAACAGGCCGCCTGAACAGCCTGCTGGATTGGTTGACCCTCGACGGGCCAGAGCTTGCTAAGATTGCCGGCCTCGGCGAACGCAGCAGCGCTCGCCTGTCGCACAGTTTTCACAGCGCTCGCCAACGGCCGTTCACCCAGTGGCTCAAAGCCCTCGGGCTGCCGCCGACCGGCCAGGCTTCTTTGGCTGACTCATGGCAAGCGCTGGCACAACGAAATACCGAACAATGGCAGGCAGAGCCCGGAATCGGCCCCGGTCGCGCGGCGCAATTGAGCGCTTTTTTCCGCGACCCGCAGGTGCTGGTCCTGAGTGAAACCTTACGTGCCGCCGGAATCGACGGTTTCTGAACATGCATCCCGGTACGCCGGGAACCCAACGGTCGCCGAGGCGCTCCAAGAGCGCAGTGCTTTCACGACCCGATTGCCTTTGCACATGGAGCTTTTATGAAATTTCTCGCACCGCTCGCCATGCTGACTCTTTGCGGCGTAATGGCCGCCCCCGCGATGGCTGGCGAAGACGCCCCGGGCCTGACCGGTTGTGCTGCCAAGAAGCAAGGCATCATCAATCAGATCGACCAGGCCAAATCCCGCGGCAACGCCGACCAGCAGGCCGGCCTCGAAACCGCCCTGCGCGAAGTCACCGAACACTGCACCGATGCGGGCCTGAAGAAGGAACGTGAAAACAAGGTGCTCGATGCCAAGCACGAAGTGAGCAAGCGTCAGGCTGACCTCGACAAGGCCATGAAGAAAGGCGATCCGGAGAAGATCGACAAGCGCAAGAACAAGCTCGCCGAATCGCGCAAGGAATTGCAGGACGCGCTGGACGAACTGGACAAGTAATCCGCCAGGCAACGTGCGGTGAAAGAGCCCTCTCCTTCACCGCACCTCAGGATCAATGATCCCGAAACTCTTTATGACAGGCACTGCAGGCATCTTCGACCTTCTGCACCGCCGGCCCCAGGTTGCTGACCTTGTAAGGCTGAACCTTGCTGGCGATCACCAGTTCACCAGTGGCGGCCTCAAGGGTGCGGGCCATCTCCTGGAAACGTGCCTGTCGCTGCCAGACATCATCCTTGGCGCTGGTGTGATCTTCTTCGCGCACCGAAGGGAAATGCTTCCACGGTTCATGGGACAGCGCATCGAGCTTGACCGCGCCTTCCGTGAACTTCGGCCCGTCGAAGGCAATGCGCCCGCGCAGCATGCCGCCCAGGTCTTCGCCGGTCTTGAGCATCTGCTTGAAGATCGCCTTGCGCTGGCCCAGCGGGGAATTCGGATCGACACCGCCGCAGGCGGACAAGGTCAGACAGGCCAGCAATACAACAGAAAGTCTTTTAAGAGTCATGGTGGCTTCAGGTCACGGAATTCGGCGGCCAGTATCCTCGCGTCACCGCCAAACACCAATAGCCCTATTAATAATACGGGTTGCTGGCGCGCATGGAGCACGCCTGCAACCGACACAGGAAATTCTCCATGAACAGCCGTTTCAAGGCCTGGCGTCACCCACTCATCGCAACCCTGCCGCTGCTGGCCATCCTCGCCGGCTGCACCGGGGGCGACAGTGCCAAGCCGAAAACCCACGCACTGGCCACTTACTCCAGCGCCACCTGGGAAGCGCTGCCCGCAGTGTCCGACAACGATCTGGTGGCCGGTTTCGGTTCGTGGCGCAGCGCCTGCACCCGGCTCAAGGCTGACCCGATCTGGGGCGCCACCTGCGCGGCGGCCGCCAATGTGCCGCAAAGCGCCGGCGACATCCGCAGCTTCCTCAAGCAGCACCTCGACGTCTTCGGACTGCGCGCCGAGCACGACAATCCCAACGGCCTGATCACCGGCTACTACGAACCGGTCTACCCCGGCAGCCTGACGCAAACAGCGACCGCCAACGTGCCGGTGTACGGCGTGCCTGAAGACATGATCATCGTGTCCCTGGACAGCATTTACCCCGAGCTGAAAGGCAAACGTCTGCGCGGACGCCTCGAAGGTCGCGTGCTCAAGCCTTACGACGACGCCGCGACCATCGAGACCAAAGGCGTCAAGGCACCGGTGGTGGCGTGGCTGACCGATCCGATGAACCTGCAATTCCTGCAGATCCAGGGTTCGGGGCGGATTCAGACCGATGACGGCCGGCAACTGCGCATCGCCTACGCCGACCAGAACGGTCATCCGTACCGGCCGATCGGCCGCTGGCTGGTGGAACAGGGTGAGCTGAAGAAAGAAGACGTGACCATGGGCGCGATCAGCAACTGGGCCAAGGCCAATCCGTCGCGAATTCCGGAGTTGCTGGGCAGCAACCCGAGTTATGTGTTCTTCACCCGCAACCCGGACAGCAACGAAGGCCCGCGCGGCTCGTTGAATGTGCCGCTGACCGCCGGTTACAGCGCGGCGGTGGATCGCAAGGTGATCCCGCTGGGCAGCCTGCTGTGGCTGTCGACCACTCGCCCTGACGGCACGGCACTGGTACGCCCGGTAGCCGCGCAGGACACCGGCGGCGCGATTGCCGGCGAAGTTCGTGCAGACCTGTTCTGGGGCACCGGTGAGGCCGCCGGGCAACTGGCCGGTGACATGAAGCAGCAGGGGCAGATCTGGATGCTCTGGCCCAAAGGCGCAGCGTTACCGCAAGTGCCGCAGGTGGCCGACAAACTGTAAGCGCAACGCAAAAGATCGCAGGCCTCGTCAGCCTGCGATCTGTTCAGCTTCAGACCGAAACGAAGAAGAAACTGGCGATCAGCCCCATCCCGACAAACCACACCAGCGACCGCAGAATCGCCCAGTCCGCCAGATAACAAATGATGTAGAGCAGACGACTGGTGATGAACAGCACCGCCAGTACATTCACCGTCACCAGTTCCGCCGTGCCCACCAGATGCGCGACGATCACCGCCGCCGCAAACGCCGGCGTCACTTCAAAACTGTTCAGTTGCGCCGCATGGGCCCGTCGGGCCAGACCGTTCAGGCTTTCGAGAAAATCCCGAGGATCGTGATTGTCGCTGAGCCGATAACCACCGACAGCCTTGGCCACGCCCGTGCACACATAGGGCAGAAAAATCGCAATCAAAACGCACCACAGAGCCACCGTCATAACGCCGTCCTTCTTCAGTTTTTAGAGTATTGGCGGGTCAGAACTTCATCACCAGCATGCCGATCAGCACCAGCCCACAGGCTAAGAGCCGTGGCCGACCGAAAGGTTCTTTCAGGTAACGCATGCCGAACAGCACCACCAGAATCACGCTGATTTCACGCAACGCCGCCGCTTCGGCAATCGACCCCAGTTGCATCGCCCACAGCACCAGAGCGTAGCTGAACAACACGCAGAACCCGACCGCCAGTCCCAGCTTCCATTGTTCGCGCCAGAACAGCATGAACGCCGGCCGCTTGGCCACCCACGCCAGCAGCGGGAACGGCCACGCGCTGAGCAGCGTGACCCAGACCAGGTAATCCAGTGGATGCGACCAGCGCCGCAAGGCCTGGCCATCGATGTAGGTGTAGCAGCCGATGCACAACCCGATCAGCGCCACCACCGGCAGCATCGACCATGGCAAGTGTTTCCCGCCACCGCCCTGCCAGAGCAGGCAGGCCATGCCCAGCGGGATCAACATGATCCCGAAGATCTGCTGCGTGGTCAGCACTTCACCGGCGAAGATCAGGGTCAGCGCCAGTACCACCAGCGGCGACAAACCGCGCATCAGTGGATAAACCAGGCCCAGGTCGCCGACCCGATAGGCCTGGATCAACAGGTAGCGATAGAGCAGCTCGAACGCCGCCGACGCCAGAATCCACGGCCAGATCTCCAGCGGCGGCAGGCTGATGAAAGGAAACGCCAGCGCGACAAACAACAGCGCCACGGTGTCCATGCAGGCCACCACCAGCAGCCGTTCGGCGCTGAATTTGATCAGGGTATTCCACGCTGCGTGCAACAGCGCCGCCACCAACACCAGAGCTGTCGCCAGCACGTGTCACTCCTTCATTCTTGTTTTTGAACCTGAGCCATTTGATCAGGTCTTTGATTCGCGATGTGTCAGGCGCTGTTTATACGTCAAGCGCCCCCGTCGCAACCGGTTGCGCACAGACAAATCTCAAAAAATCCTGTCTGGGCGACACAATTGTGCCCCCACCCGGCATCTGCCCATCCAACCCTTGCGTCCACGAACGGGCGCGCTGTCTTTTCACCCCCATCCAAAGGACCCCGGATGCTTGAACTCGTCGCCGCTTTCATCTGCCTCACCACCCTCCTCACTTTTGTGAATTTCCGCTTCATCGGTTTGCCTCCGACCATCGGCGTGATGGTTACCGCACTGATGTTTTCCCTGTTGCTGCAAGGCCTGAGCCTGCTCGGCTACCCCGGCCTCGAAGAGCGCGTACAGCAACTGATCGGCCAGATCGACTTCGGTGATCTGCTGATGAACTGGATGCTGTCGTTCCTGCTGTTCGCCGGCGCCTTGCACGTCAACCTGAACGACCTGCGCAGCTACCGCTGGCCCATCGGCCTGCTGGCGACGTTCGGTGTACTGATCGCCACCGCCGTGATCGGCAGCCTCGCCTACTACATTTTTGCCCTCTTCGGCTGGCACGTGAGCTTCCTCTACTGCCTGTTGTTCGGCGCGCTGATTTCCCCGACCGACCCGATCGCGGTGCTTGGCGTGTTGCGTACGGCCAATGCCTCGAAGCCGCTGAAGACCACCATCGTCGGCGAATCCCTGTTCAACGACGGCACCGCCGTGGTGGTGTTCACCGTGCTGCTGGGCATCGCGCAACTGGGCGAAACCCCGACCGTCGGCGCCACGGCCATGCTGTTCGTCCATGAAGCAGTGGGCGGCGTGCTGTTCGGCGGGCTGATCGGTTATCTGGTGTACCTGATGATCAAGAGCATCGAGCAGCACCAGATCGAAGTCATGCTGACCCTGGCGCTGGTCATCGGCGGTTCGGCGATGGCCACCGAGTTGCACGTCTCGGCGCCGATTGCGATGGTGGTCGCTGGTCTGATCATCGGCAACCTCGGTCGCAATCTGGCGATGAACGACATGACGCGCAAATACCTGGACGGTTTCTGGGAGTTGCTCGACGACATGCTCAACGCCCTGCTGTTCGCGCTGATCGGCATGGAGCTGTTGCTGCTGCCGTTCAACTGGCTGCACGTGGCGGCGGCGAGCCTGCTGGCGCTGGCGATTCTGCTGTCGCGCCTGCTCACCGTGGCCCCGGCCATTGTCCTGTTGCGCCGCTGGCGCACAGTGCCGCGCGGCACCATCCGGATCCTGACCTGGGGCGGTTTGCGCGGCGGTGTTTCGGTGGCGTTGGCTTTGGCCCTGCCGCTTGGCCCGGAACGCGATCTGCTGCTGAGCATCACCTACATCGTGGTGCTGTCGTCGATCCTGCTGCAGGGTCTGACCATCGGCAAACTGGTCAAACATGCGACCCGCAATGAACCGGCAACCACTGCCGAACCTGCGCACCACTGATCATTTCCTGATCCGCTGCGGGTCGGGCTTTTCCGCCTGATCCGCAGACTCCTTCGGCTTGCCGCTTTCGCTGCGGATCTGCGCATGGCTGATCAGGGCGAAGATGAAACTGCCGCCGATGATGTTGCCCGCCAATGTCGGTCCGGCAAATACCGCCCAGAAATCACTCCACGGCAACTCGCCGGCAAACACCAGATACGACACTTCCGCCGAGCCGACCACGATGTGGGTGAAGTCGCCCAGTGCCATGAGGTAGGTGATGAGGATGATGATCCACATCTTCGCGCTTTCCATGGACGGAATCATCCAGACCATGGTGGCGATCATCCAGCCGGAAACGATGCCCTTGGCGAACATCTGGCTGGCGTGGTTTTCCATGACCTTGCGACCGATTTCGAGGAAGGCGGCGTCGGTCTTGCTGTCGAAGATCGGCAGCTCGAGCATCACGTAAGCCACCAGAATCGTGCCGCACAGATTGCCGAACAGTACGACTGTCCAGAGTCGGATCAGTCGGCCGAAGTTGCGGATCGTCGGTTTGGTCATGACCGGCAGCACAGCGGTCAGGGTGTTTTCGGTGAACAGTTGCTGGCGAGCCAGGATCACCGCGAGAAAACCTGCGCAGTAGCCGAAGCTGGCGATCACCTTGAATTCGTCACCCTCGGGCAACCGGGAATTGAGCAGGCCCATGCCCATCAGCGACAGGCCCATGGTCAGCCCCGCCGCCAGCGCCGACCACCACAGCGCGGCAATGCTGCGCTCCAGTTCCTGGTCGCCCTGTTTACGGATGATTTCATGCAGGACTGCCGCGCGGGGCGGCTGGTTTTTCTCGACTTCGTGCTGTTCCTTGGCCGAGAGGTCGGGGGTCTTGCCGTCTGTTGGCGTGGTCATGGCGGGAAACCGGTGGCGGGGTCATAAAACTACGACACGCGCCATTCGGCTTCCGTTCTACAGAACGCGCCGATTACTCGGTAACAGGCGTTTCATCCTTGAACTGGTCTTTGACGTATTTGATTTCGGTCCGCCCGTGCGGTGCCGGCAGGCCGTCTTCACCGAGGTTGACGAAGACCATCTTCTCGACCGTCAGGATGCTCTTGCGGGTGATCTTGTTGCGCACTTCACAGGTCAGGGTGATCGAGGTGCGGCCGAACTCGGTGGCGGTGATGCCCAGCTCGATGATGTCGCCCTGGCGCGAGGCGCTGACGAAGTTGATCTCGGAAATGTACTTGGTCACCACACGCTGGTTGCCCAGTTGAACGATGGCGTAGATCGCGGCTTCTTCGTCGATCCAGCGCAGCAGGCTGCCGCCGAACAGGGTGCCGTTGGGGTTGAGGTCTTCGGGTTTTACCCATTTGCGGGTGTGGAAATTCATGTTCACTCCTGAGCGTTTGCCGAAAGATGGGCGCCATCTTGGCAGACTGATCGGTCATGCTCCATGAGGCTTCTACTATGGTCGCGATTGGCGATCTTCATTTGGCCGACAGAAACCCTTTGGAAGATCAGTCTAGACGGCTATAATCGCCCCCGTTTCAAAACGGTAACGTTCACTTGATACCGTTTTCCCGCCACCTGTCCGAGGGGCGCTGCAGCAGGTTCAACCTGTCAGGCTCGGATGGGGCGTTGACTGGCTCAGGCCGGACACTAAACGCACAACGGCGCCCATTCGCATACATTACGAATGGAGGCTCTCATGAGCGCTGTTATCACGCCTGCAGATTTTAACGATTACAAAGTTGCCGACATGTCCCTGGCTGCCTGGGGCCGTCGCGAAACCATCATCGCCGAGTCGGAAATGCCGGCCCTGATGGGTCTGCGCCGCAAGTACGCTTCCGAGCAGCCGCTGAAAGGCGCAAAAATCCTCGGCTGCATCCACATGACTATTCAGACCGCCGTGCTGATCGAAACCCTGGTTGCCCTGGGTGCCGAAGTGCGCTGGTCGTCCTGCAACATCTTCTCGACTCAGGATCAGGCCGCTGCTTCCATCGCCGCTGCCGGCATCCCGGTTTTCGCCTGGAAAGGCGAGACTGAAGAAGAGTACGAGTGGTGCCTGGAGCAGACCATCCTGAAAGATGGCCAGCCATGGGACGCCAACATGATCCTCGACGACGGCGGCGACCTGACTCAGCTGCTGCACGACAAGTACCCACAGGTTCTGGACCGCGTTCACGGCGTGACCGAAGAAACCACCACCGGCGTACACCGTCTGCTGGACATGCTGGCCAAGGGCGAACTGCGCATCCCGGCCATCAACGTCAACGACTCGGTGACCAAGTCCAAGAACGACAACAAGTACGGCTGCCGTCACAGCCTGAACGACGCCATCAAGCGTGGTACTGACCACCTGCTGTCCGGCAAGCAAGCGCTGGTCATCGGCTACGGTGACGTGGGCAAGGGCTCGGCCCAGTCCCTGCGTCAGGAAGGCATGATCGTTAAAGTGTCCGAAGTCGACCCGATCTGCGCCATGCAAGCCTGCATGGACGGTTTCGAACTGGTTTCGCCGTTCATCGACGGTATCAACGACGGCACCGAAGCCAGCATCGACAAAGCGCTGCTGGGCAAGATCGACCTGATCGTGACCACCACCGGTAACGTCAACGTTTGCGACGCAAACATGCTCAAAGCCCTGAAGAAGCGCGCCGTTGTCTGCAACATCGGTCACTTCGACAACGAAATCGACACCGCTTTCATGCGCAAGAACTGGGCATGGGAAGAAGTGAAGCCACAGGTACACAAGATCCACCGTACCGGCCCGGGCGCTTTCGACGCTCAGAACGACGACTACCTGATCCTGCTGGCCGAAGGCCGTCTGGTGAACCTGGGCAACGCCACCGGTCACCCGAGCCGCATCATGGACGGTTCGTTCGCCAACCAGGTTCTGGCCCAGATCTTCCTGTTCGGCCAGAAGTACGCCGACCTGTCGCCAGCCCAGAAAGCCGAGCGCCTGACCGTTGAAGTACTGCCGAAGAAACTCGACGAAGAAGTGGCCCTGGAAATGGTTCGCGGCTTCGGCGGCGTGGTCACCCAACTGACCAAGCAACAGGCTGACTACATCGGCGTGACCGTCGAAGGCCCGTTCAAGCCGCACGCTTACCGCTACTAAGTAAGAGCAGCTGCGAGCTTCAAGCTTCAAGCGGCAAGCAAGGCCACAAGCCGAGCTTGCCGCGCGAAGCCCGAAAGCTCTGCCCCTATTTGTCAAAACAGTGTCAGGCCGCAAGCTTCAGGCACAAGAGACCAGCGCACCTCCGCTGCTCTTGCAGCTTGAAGCTTGCAGCTTGTAGCTGGAGGTCCCCTCCATGTCCCAAGACCGTCGCTACAGCTTCGAGTTCTTCCCGACCAAGACCGATGCTGGGCATGAAAAACTGCTCGCCACTGCCCGTCAGCTGGCCACCTACAGCCCTGACTTCTTTTCCTGCACCTACGGCGCGGGCGGTTCGACCCGTGACCGCACGCTGAACACCGTGCTGCAGCTGGAAAGCGAAGTCAAAATCCCCGCTGCCCCGCACCTGTCGTGCGTCGGCGACAGCAAGGACGATCTGCGCGGCCTGCTGAACGAGTACAAGGCTGCCGGCATCAAGCGCATCGTCGCCCTGCGTGGTGACCTGCCGTCCGGCATGGGCATGACCAGCGGCGAGCTGCGTCACGCCAATGAACTGGTTGAGTTCATTCGTGAAGAAACCGGCAATCATTTCCACATCGAAGTCGCCGCCTACCCGGAAATGCATCCGCAAGCGCGCAATTACGAAGACGATCTCGCCAATTTCGTGCGCAAGGCCCGTGCCGGCGCCGACAGCGCGATCACCCAGTACTTCTTCAACGCCGACAGCTACTTCTACTTTGTCGACCGTTTGCAGGCGCTGGGCGTGGACATTCCAGTTGTGCCGGGGATCATGCCGATCACCAACTACAGCAAGCTCGCGCGTTTCTCCGATGCCTGCGGTGCGGAAATCCCGCGCTGGATCCGCAAGCAACTGGAAGCCTATGGCGATGACAGCCAAAGCATTCAGCGCTTCGGCGAACAGGTCGTCACCGAAATGTGCGAACGCCTGCTGCAGGGCGGCGCACCTGGTCTGCACTTCTATTCCATGAACCAGGCCGAACCTAGCCTGGCGATCTGGAACAACCTGAAGTTGCCACGCTGAGACCGCTGTACGCCGCAAGCTGAACGCTTCTTGCCACAACAAAAGATCGCAACTTTCGACAGCTTTTACAGGGCTGTCGCAACTGCGATCTTTTGCTTTTAAGGCCCGAAACAGAGCTTCTGCTGCCAGTTTCTGGCTCTTTGGCGTTTCTCGTCGTAATCTCAAGTCATGCCTTTGATCACGCAGTTATTCGCCGTGCTGGTTTTTGCTTGCCTGAGCTTTGCAGCTCGGGGCGAGAAGCTGCGTATCGTCACCGAACCGTGGGCCCCGTACGTTTACGAAGAGAACGGCAAGAACCTCGGGCTGGACTACGAAACCACCGCCATCGTGTTCAAACGCCTGGGCATCGAAGTCGAATGGCAGTTCCTGCCGTGGAAACGCTGCCTGTCGATGCTCGAAACCGGCCAGGCCGACGGCGCACTGGACATTTTTCACAGCGCCGAACGCGACGCCACCCTGCTCTACCCGAGCGAACCGCTGTCGGACGTCGAATTCGTGATGTTCTACGCCAACGAACGACCGCATCCCTTTCGCAGCCTTGAAGACCTCAAGGGCCTGACCATCGGCACCTCGCCGGGTTATCTGTACAGCCCGGACTTCAGCGAGTCGACCCTGTTCACCCGGGAACCGGCCCCGACCCACGAAGCCAACTTCGGCAAACTGGTGCGCGGGCGGATCGACCTGCTGATCACCGACCGACGCGTGGGCCAACACTTGCTCGATGAACTGAATATCCGCAACCAGATCACTGAAAACCCCACTGTCATCAGCCGTCAGAGCCAGTTCCTGGCCGTTCGGCGCAACGCAGGGATGGATTTGCTGGTGCAGCGCTTCGGCGCCGAACTCAAGCGTTTCAAGCGTGAACCGGCCTATGCCGAGCTCAGCGCACGCTACGGCGCGACCCCGGCCATGACCGCGCCACTGGGCAGCGCCACCGCCAGCGGCAAAACCGTTGAGCAGCAGGAAAGCGGCGCGCAGTGATTGCTCTGTTATACTCCGGCGTTCCCGCCAGGCTCACGCCCGGACGCCCGGAACCGTAACAGGCCTCCCGACCCGCTACAGCGCAGCTTTTCAGCCCGCGCGAGCGCTCCGGACGTGCCTTCGGAACCGCAGCAGGACCGGACGGGATTGCGTCCTCTTAAACGCCATTCGCGCCAGGCAAGACTCCCATTGGGCCAAGCCCTAACTAAAACAGGATTACTCATGTCCTTTGCTTCCCTCGGTCTCTCCGAGGCTTTGGTCCGCGCTATCGAAGACGCGGGCTATACCGAGCCTACTCCGGTGCAACAGCGGGCCATTCCCGCCGTGTTGCAAGGTCGCGACCTGATGGTTGCGGCACAGACAGGTACCGGTAAAACCGGCGGTTTCGCCCTTCCGATCCTGGAGCGGCTGTTCCCCAACGGTCACCCGGACAAATCCCAGCGTCACGGCCCGCGCCAACCGCGCGTCCTGGTGCTGACCCCGACCCGCGAACTCGCGGCCCAGGTTCACGACAGCTTCAAGATCTACGCCCGTGACCTGAAATTCGTCAGCGCCTGCATCTTCGGCGGCGTCGGCATGAACCCGCAGGTTCAGGCCATGTCCCGTGGTGTGGACGTACTGGTTGCCTGCCCGGGTCGTCTGCTCGACCTGTGCGGTCAGGGCAGCGTCGATCTGTCCCACGTTGAAATCCTCGTGCTGGACGAAGCCGACCGCATGCTCGACATGGGCTTCGTCCATGACGTGAAGAAAGTCCTCGCGCGTCTGCCGGCCAAGCGCCAGAACCTGCTGTTCTCGGCGACCTTCTCCAAAGACATCACTGATCTCGCCGGCAAGCTGCTGCACAACCCGGAACGTATCGAAGTGACGCCGCCGAACACCACGGTCGAGCGCATCGAACAACGCGTATTCCGTCTGCCGGCCAGCCACAAGCGAGCGCTGCTGGCTCACCTGATCACCGCTGGCGCCTGGGAACAGGTACTGGTGTTCACCCGTACCAAGCACGGCGCCAACCGTCTGGCCGAGTACCTGGACAAACACGGCCTGCCGGCTGTGGCGATCCACGGTAACAAGAGCCAGAACGCCCGCACCAAAGCCCTGGCCGACTTCAAGGCCGGCGAAGTGCGCATCCTGGTAGCGACCGATATCGCCGCCCGTGGCCTGGACATCGACCAGTTGCCGCACGTGGTCAACTTCGAACTGCCGAACGTCGATGAAGACTACGTGCACCGCATCGGCCGTACCGGCCGTGCCGGTCGTTCGGGCGAGGCGATCTCGCTGGTTGCGCCGGACGAAGAAAAACTGCTGAAAAGCATCGAACGCATGACCAAGCAGAAAATCGCCGACGGCGACCTGATGGGCTTCGATGCCAGCACCATCGAGGCCGAGAAGCCTGAAGTGCGCGAGCGTCCGGACATGCGCAACCCGCGCAATGCCCGTGGCCCACGCGGCGACGGCCCGAATGGCGGCGGTGGTGGTGGCGGTCGTAAAGACAAAGGCAAAGACAAGGGCAAGGAAAAACCGGCCGGCGAACGCGGTGAGCGTGGCGAGCGTCCAGCCCGTCAACAGAAGCCGCGCGAAGGCACCCCGGCCCGCGAACAGCGTCAACCGAGCCAACCGCCACGCGCCGCTGCTGACCGTGCTCCGGACGAATTCCTCGACGACGATGTGGATAACTTCGGTAACCGCGTTGACTACGTGCCGAAGCAGGCTCCGGCCGGCGGCCGTGGTCGTCGTCCAGGCGCTCCGGCGCAAGGCGCAGGTTCGGGCGCGCCGCGCACCGGTGGCCAGCCACAAGGTCGCCAGAACGGTCCGCGCAACAGCAACGGTTCGAGCACCGGCACCCCACCGGCCAAACGCAGCGGCCCGCGCAACGGTGCGCCGCGTGACGGTCAGGGTCGTCGCGACGAAAACCCGCGCAACCGCCGCCCGGCCCGTGACGATCAGCAACGTGCCGAGCCGGCCGTGCAGAACCCGCGCAGCAGCGGCCCGAAGATCATGCACAAGGAATCGAAAGCCGACCGCTTCCCGACTCCGGAACAGCTCGATCAACTGCCAAGCCGTCCACGCGGTGAAAAACCGGCCTTGCTGACTCGCAATCGCTGAGTTTCAACAAGGCAATAAAAAACGCCCCCGGTCGCAAGACCGGGGGCGTTTTTGTATGTCTGGCGAAAATTACTTCGCTTTGACACCTTCGAACGAGATGTACAGGTCGACGTTGTCGGACTGTGGACCCAGATCCATCATCTTGCCGAAATCAGAGCGCTTGATGCTGGTGGTGCCTTCAAAGCCGGCACGGTAGCCGCCCCATGGATCCTTGCCTTCACCCAGGAACGTGGCCTTGACCACGATCGGCTTGGTCACGCCGTGCAGGGTCAGGTCGCCGGTCACGTCAGCAGTGTCTTTGCCTGCGGCGTTCTTGCCGGTGGATTTGACGCTGGTGGAGACGAACTTGGCGTCAGCGAATTTGCCCACGTCCAGGAAGTCTTTGCTGGCGATGTGCTTGTCACGCTCGGCGTGGTTGGTGAACACGCTGGCGGTCTTCACGTCGAACTCGATCTTGCTGTCTTCAGGCTTGGCAGCATCGAAGCTGAACTTGCCGCTGATGTCCTTGAAGGTACCGGTGATGAAGCTGTAGCCCAGGTGGCTGATCTTGAAGTCGACGAAGGCGTGCTGACCTTCTTTGTCGACGGTGTAGTCAGCGGCCATTACGTTGGCGGACAGCACGGCAGAACCGATTGCCAGAGCGGCCAGAGTCTTTTTCAACATGCTTTCTTTTCCTTTGAGTCGAGGTTGAACGTCAGGCTTTGCGACCGAGCATTCGGGTAAGGGTCGCATCACGATCGATAAAGTGGTGCTTCAATGCTGCCAACGCATGAAGGCCGGAAAAAATTACCAGCGCCCACGCCAGGTACAGATGAATCACCCCAGCGGTATCTGCCTGGTCCGGTAGTCCGGAAACCAGTGCAGGAACTTCAAACAGGCCAAACACCGGGATCCCGACACCGTCTGCGGTGGAAATCAGGTAACCGGCAAGCATCACGGCGAACAGCGCAAGGTAGAGGAACCCATGGCCGAACTTGGCGCCGATGCGGGTCATGCGGCTGTAGCTCTGCAGCGTTGGCGGCGGAGGGCTGACAAAACGCCACAGCACCCGCAACACCATCACAGCCAGCAGCACCAGACCGATGCTCTTGTGCAGATCCGGCGCGTCTTTGCGCCAGGTACTGTAGTAATCCAGCCCCACCATCCACAGACCGAGTGCGAACAATCCGAAGACTGCCAGCGCCACACCCCAGTGCATGAAGATGCTGACCCAACCGTAGCGCGAAGAAGAGTTACGTAGCTGCATTGCCCAAATCCTGTGAGAACTGCGAACCAAGACTAGCGAGTTATCTATCGATTTAAAGCGGAAAATTTCGCTTTGAAATATCGAGAAATACGATCAAGAGTCTGAAAGTCGTGGGTTAAGGAAGGATTAAAGACGATTTTGTGTCGTGATGTCAGGCGCAGGTTGCGTGAATTCTGCTGAGCTCGTAAGGCGCGCGCTCTGGGCAAGAGCGTCTTCCCTGGAGTGTCGATGACAAGCAAAAACTACAGAACGATGGAGATCTGATGATTTACGCCCAGCGCACGGAAAGCCTCCACTGGGAACGCTTTGGCTTCACCCTGGGCCGAATTCCGAAGCCAAAACCTAGATGGTTGAAAAAACTGCCGAACGGGATAGAAGTTTATGAGTGGACGTTTTCCTGAGAGGTGTCTCTAATCACAGCCAAATTCCCGGTTTCAAGAGCTTTTGAACAACGGCGGCGGATCGAGACAATCAGGCTTATAGGGATCTATCCGACACTTATGGGCCAACTCGGAATCATGACCTTTAAGTACCAATCGACCATCCACACAGCCGGACAGTGCGACCAACATAACAATCAGAACTACTGCTTGCATATCGCCCTCCAAATTTATTGAAGAACATAGAATCAAGCTGAGGCGCCCTCAATCGCTTCTTTCCTGTATTTCTGTGGGAAGCATCCGATACATCGCCGATGCATGTAGGACTGTGATGCTCTGTAAAAAACCTGCCCAAGATTCAGATATAAAAAACGCGGCCCTTGAGCCGCGTTTTTTTATGCCTGACGGTTACTGCGCCTTGGTATCGGTCGCTGCCGCCGGAGCCGGTTTGGCGGCTGGCTTCTTCGCCGGCTCAGCCTTTTTCGCTGCAGGTTTGGCCGGGGCCTTTTTCGCCTCGGCCTTCGCCGCAGGTTTCTTCGCTGCTGGCTTGGCTGCCGCTTTCTTGGCTGGCTCGGCTTTCGCCGGGGCTGCTGGCTTCGGTGCTTCCACCGGAGCTGGCGCAGGAGCCGGGGTCGGTGCAGGCGCTGGAGCGGCTGGAGCAGGTGCCGGCTCTGGCGCTTTCACTGGCTCCGGTTTCTTGTCGTCGTCCGAACCGCCGAACAGGTTGGTGAAGAAGTTGCCTTTCTTCGCCGCCGTGGCCGCACCCGCTGCGCCTGCCGCCGCTGCTGCTGTGGCCGCTGCCGGGCCGACCTTGATCGGTTCGAAGGATTTGCCCGCCGCCAGGTCTTCAACCTGACTGGCCGCACGCTGACCGGTGCGCAGTGCGCCTTCCAGGGTGCCCGGGTACAAAGTGTCGGTGTGCTCGCCGGCAAACGCTACGCGTTGCAGCGGACGTTCCCACAGGCGCCAGAATTTGCTGATCTGGCCAGGACCGAAGGCCAGGTAGGAGCCGCCAGTCGACGGGTCGGTGCTGTAGCGACGGATTTCATAACCGGTGAACGAGCCACGGGCCTGTGGATAAAACGTGTGCAGACGGATCAGCACCTGATCGACCATCTGCTTGTCGCCGAAGGCCTGCATCACACGGGCGTTGTCGCCGGACAGGTTGATCACCACGTTCGCGCCGCCCTTCAGGGCCGGCTCGATCCACAACATGCCCAGACCGGTGTTGCTGTAGATCTCGCCGGACATCCGCGCCTTGCTTTCCCACACTGGCGTCTTGAATTTCAGCATGATCTGGTCGCGCCAGCCGTAGTTGGTGCCCTTGATCGCCGCCAGGTGCTGGGCGTCCAGCGCCGGGGTCAGCTGGATCTTGTTAAGCGCGCGCAGTGGCACGGCCAATACGACGTAATCCGCCGAATAGCCAACGCTGCCGACCTTGACGGTCACGCCGTCCTTGTCCTGGGTGATGGCGGACACCGGCGAATCGGTCTTGATGGTTTTCAGCTGCTTGACGAAGGCCTGGGCCAGCACCGGGCTGCCACCGACCAGACGCGAAGCGCGCAGGTCACGGTCGGACACGCCGCGATAAACCCGGCTCTGCTGCGCGAAATACAGCAGCGACAGGCGCGAAGGTTCGTCGTAGTGGGTGCGGATATCCTGGTTGATCAGCTGACGCGCGGTGGCTGGCAGGTTCTGCTTGTCGAGCCAGCTCGACACGTTGATCTGGTCCAGGGCGTGCAGGGTGTTGGTCGCGGCCGGGTTCTGCGGATCGTCAATCGAACGCGCCAGATCGTCGCGGGTCTTCTCGTAGGCCTTCAGCGCCTGGGCGGTGGCCGGTTGCTTGGTGGCCAGGTCGGCGGCGGAGAAATACTCGCCGTCGATCAGGTAACCCGGGGTCCGCACGAATTCAGGGGCCGGCGTGGTGCTCAGCTTGAAGGTCGACACGTATTTGTTCAGCACCGGCTGAGCCTTGTCGTTGCCGATCCACTCGCTGGTGGCCATGCCCGAGCGACCGCCCAGGCTCGGCTTGGCTTCCAGCAGCGTGACCTGCCAGCCCTTGTTCTGCAGTTCGTAAGCCGCAGTTAGGCCCGACAGGCCGCCGCCGATCACGATCGCGGTTTTATCCTTGGCCAGCGCCGTAACGCTAAACAGCCCCAACACCACAAGCGCACAGGCGCGCAGCCAACCGACAGACATTCAGCGAACTCCGGAAAAACACGTAGGAAAAAGCAGTTTTGCGGGTCAGACGACCCAAAGAACCGCGAAGAATACGTCAGCCATCAAAACGCCGCCAGCAACGTCTATCGGCCCATACAAAGTAGCTCAATCGACACAATGGGTTGTCCCGACGCGACGCATTGCATAGGCTTGCGCGATTGTTTGCCCGCGCCTGACGCGAGCCGCCTCGAGGAGACTGAACATGGGCCTGAACAACCAGTGGATGCAACGCGATCTCGCGGTGTTGTGGCATCCCTGCACCCAGATGAAAGACCACGAACAGCTGCCGCTGATCCCGATCAAGCGCGGTGAAGGCGTCTGGCTGGAAGATTTCGAAGGCAAGCGTTATCTGGATGCCGTCAGTTCCTGGTGGGTCAACGTGTTCGGTCACGCCAACCCGCGCATCAACCAGCGCATCAAGGATCAGGTCGATCAACTGGAACACGTGATTCTGGCCGGTTTCAGCCATCAGCCGGTGATCGAGCTGTCCGAGCGTCTGGTGAAAATGACGCCAGAGGGCCTGAACCGGGTGTTCTACGCCGATAACGGCTCGTCCTGCATCGAAGTCGCACTGAAAATGAGCTTTCACTACTGGCTCAACCGCGGCCAGTCGAACAAGAAGCGCTTCGTCACCCTGACCAACAGCTACCACGGCGAAACCATGGCGGCGATGGCGGTCGGCGACGTGCCGCTGTTCACCGAAACCTACAAAGCCCTGCTGATGGACACCATCAAGGTGCCGAGTCCCGATTGCTACCTGCGCCCCCAGGGCATGAGCTGGGAAGAGCATTCGCGCAACATGTTCGCGGCCATGGAACAGACCCTGGCGGAAAATCATGACAGCGTCGCTGCGGTGATCGTCGAGCCGCTGATCCAGGGCGCCGGCGGCATGCGCATGTATCACCCGGTCTATCTCAAGCTGCTGCGCGAGGCCTGCGACCGTTACGGTGTGCACCTGATCCACGATGAAATCGCTGTCGGTTTCGGCCGTACCGGAACGATGTTCGCCTGCGAACAGGCCGACATCCGCCCGGACTTCCTGTGCCTGTCGAAAGCCCTGACCGGCGGTTATCTGCCATTGGCGGCGTGCCTGACCACCGACGAGGTGTACAGCGCGTTCTACGACGATTACCCGACCCTGCGCGCCTTCCTGCATTCGCACAGCTACACCGGCAACCCGCTGGCCTGTGCGGCGGCGCTGGCGACGCTGGATATCTTCGAACAGGACAACGTGATCGAGAACAACCGGGCGTTGTCACAGCGCATGGCGTCGGCCACGGCGCATCTGGTGGATCACCCGAACGTTTCCGAAGTGCGCCAGACCGGCATGGTGCTGGCCATCGAGATGGTCAAGGACAAGGCCACGAAAGAAGCCTATCCGTGGCAGGAACGTCGCGGCCTGAAGGTGTTCCAGCATGCGCTGGAGCGTGGCGCGTTGCTGCGTCCGCTGGGCAGCGTGGTGTATTTCCTGCCGCCGTATGTGATCACCCCGGAGCAGATCGACTTCCTCGCCGAAGTCGCCAGCGAAGGCATCGACATCGCCACCCGCGACAGTGTCAGTGTGTCGGTGCCGAAGGATTTCCATCCCGGTTTCCGCGATCCGGGCTGATCTAAATTACTTAAGTTGACGACTCGTTCCCATGCTCTGCGTGGGAACGATCTAACCAGAGAGACCCGAAATGAGACTGTCCCGCTTCTTTATCGACGCCCCGCTCAGCATTGGCGAACACGAACTGCCGGAAGCCCAGGCGCATTACATCAGCCGCGTGCTGCGCATGGCCGAGGGCGATGCGGTGCAGATGTTCGACGGTTCCGGCCACGAGTTTCGCGGTGCACTGCTGGAAGTCGGCAAGAAGCGCGTGACGGTCAGGATCGACGAACAACTCGCCGGCCAGGTCGAGTCGCCGTTGCAAATCCACCTCGGCCAGGGCCTGTCCCGGGGCGAGCGGATGGACTGGGCGATCCAGAAAGCCACCGAACTGGGCGTCAACGAAATCACCCCGATTTTCAGCGAACGCTGCGAAGTCCGCCTCAAGGATGAACGCGCCGACAAACGCCTGCTGCACTGGCGTCAGGTAGCGATCAGCGCTTGCGAGCAATGCGGTCGTTCGCGGGTGCCGGTGATTCATCCGCCGGTGTTGCTGGCCGACTGGCTGAAACAGGCCGAAGCCGAACTGAAACTGGTTCTGCACCCGGTGGCCGAGCCCTTGGTCAGCCACGCCAAGCCATCGACCCTGGCGTTCCTGATCGGCCCTGAAGGCGGCTTGTCCGACGCCGAAGTCGAGCAGGCCAAAGGCAACGGCTTCCACGCCGCCCGCCTCGGCCCGCGCGTGCTGCGCACCGAGACCGCGCCGGTTGTGGCGCTGGCGGTGGCGCAGCAACTGTGGGGTGATTTCTAAACCTGTGGGAGCAGTTACAGGACGTAAAACAGAATCGCCACAAAATGCAGCAGGCTCCCGGCGATCACAAACAGATGCCAGATCCCGTGGGCATGCCGCAACCGGTGATCAAGGGCAAAGAAGATGATCCCCACGGTGTACAACACGCCGCCCGATGCCAGCCAGGCAAACCCCGCCGTCCCCAGCGCCGCGATCAGCGGCTTGACCGCCACCAGCACGATCCAGCCCATCACCGCGTAGATCACGATCGACAGGATCCGCGCCTCCGAGCGCGGCTTGATCTCTTGCAGGATGCCGATCAGCGCCAGCCCCCAGACAATCCCGAACAGCGTCCAGCCCCACGGCCCGCGCAGGGTCACCAGGCAGAACGGCGTGTAGCTGCCGGCGATCAGCAGGTAGATCGAAAAGTGATCGACCTTCTTCATGATCGCTTTCTTGCGCCCGCGCACGCTGTGGTACACGGTGGATGCGCTGTAAAGCACCAGCAAGGTGAAGGCATAAATCGCCACGCTGACGATCTTCCACGGGCTGCCGTCGAGGCTGGCAATCACCAGCATCCAGACGCCCCCGACAAACGCCGCTATCGCCCCGACCAGATGCGTCCAGGCGTTCAGTTTTTCTCCGTGATACATGTGTCGCACACCTCGATTTCATTACCGCAGCGCGCAAGGCTCGGGCCTTGAGCGTAAAAGCGCAATGTTTCCGTTCAACGCGGGCCTGCGCCTGTCCTGATATTTGGGCACAATCGACCGATACCAAGAAGAGTCCGCGCCATGCTGATCGACGAAGAATTGACCCTGAAGAAACTCGAGGTGTTCCTCGCCTTCATGCGCACCGGCAACCTCGCCCGCGCCGCCGCCGAGTTGCAGACCAGCAATGTCAGCGTGCACCGCGCGATCCATTCGCTGGAAAGCGCCCTGCGCTGCCCGTTGTTCAAGCACGAAGGACGCAACCTGACGCCGCTGGAGAGCGCCTATGTACTCGAAGAGCGGGCGCAGAAGCTGATTCAGGACGTGGTCGAAAGCGTGCGCCTGACCCGCGAAGCCGCCGGGTTCTCGGCCGAACGCTTCAAGCTCGGCTCGCTGTATTCGCTGACGGTGAAGACCGTGCCGCAGCTGATCATGGGCCTGAAGATCCGCCGCAGCGAACTCAACATCGATCTGATCCTCGGCTCGAACATCGACCTGCTCTACAAGCTGAAAAACATGGAAGTCGATGCGATCCTGGTGTCGCTGGACGACAGCGTCAATGACCCGGATTGCGAGCAGATTCCGCTGTTTTCCGACGACATCTTTCTCGCCACCCCGGCCGATTCCCGCTTCGCCCAACGCAGCGAAGTGGATCTGGCGGAGGTGCGCGACGAAACCTTCATCACCCTCACCCAAGGCTTTGCCACCCATCAGGACGGTATTCGGGTGTTCCGCCAGGCGGGGTTCGAGCCGAAGGTGGCGATGCAGGTCAATGACATCTTCACCCTGCTGAGTATGGTCAGCTCCGGGGTCGGTTATGCATTGCTGCCGGGGAGGATTGCGGCGGTGTACGAGAACCGGGTGAAGCTGATTCCGTTGCAGGAAAAGTATCGGTTGCAACAGCACATTGGCGTGGTGTTCCTGAAGGCCAAGGAGCGGGATCCGAATTTGCTGGCGTTGTTGGCGGAGTGTCGGATGTATGCGAATCGCCAGACCTGACACTCTGTGGCGAGGGAGCTTGCTCCCGCTGGGGCGCGGAGCGGCCCCCGCTCTTTATCTGAAGAGCCGGGACTGCTGCGCAGTCCAGCGGGAGCAAGCTCCCTCGCCAAAGAAACAGGTCACCCCTAGCCCACAATTCCGCGCACGATGAAGAACAGCAACGAAGGCCCAAGCAGACAACCCAATCCGGTGTGGAACGTAGCCGTCAACGCCCCATAAGGCACCAACCGCCGATCCGTCGCCGCCAGCCCAGCAGTCACGCCACTTACAGTCCCGGCCAACCCGCCAAACACCATCGCAGAGCGCGGATTGTCGAGGCCCATCCAGCGCGCCGCCACTGGCGTGCCGACCATCACCAGAATCGCCTTGATCAACCCGGTGGCAATCGACAACGCCATCACATCCGAGGTCGCGCCAATCGCTGCGCCGGTCACCGGCCCGACGATGTAAGTCACCGCACCCGCGCCGATGGTGGTCATGCTCACCGCATCGCGGTAACCGAACGCCCAGGCCATGCACGCGCCGACTATGAACGGCAGGATCGTGCCCAGCAGCAGCGCGATCACGCCAATCAACCCGGCCTTCTTCGCCTCGGTCGCCTGCACCTCGAACGCCGTGGCAACGATGGCGAAATCCCGCAGCATCGCGCCGCCCATCAAGCCGATGCCGGAGAACAGCGAAAGATCCGCCAGGCCTTTCTGCCCACCGGTCATGGTGCCGCCAACCCAGGCCAGCACCAGGCCGATGACGATGGCGATCGCCGAGCCGTGAATCCGCCCGAACGTCAGGCGTTTGGAGAGAATCACCGAGACCCACATGATCACGCCGACGAAGGCGAACGCGGTGACCAGACCGTTGTGCTCCAGACCTTTTTCAATGAGATCCCACATATCAGCGACCTCCTACGGGCGTGCCGACCGGGGAGACTTCCGCCGGTTCATCGGGCAACGGTTCGCCCTTGTGGGTACGGCTGATCAGCGCAATCGTGCAGCCACAGACCACCACCGAACCGATTGCCGCCAGCACCGCCACCGGGCCGCCGTGCAGGGCGGTGACGACGTTCTGTTGCGCGGCCATCGCCACCACCACAGGAATGTACATGGCGCCCCAGAAGCCGACGCCCATCTCGCAGTCCTTGGTCATGCCGCCGCGTTTCTGCATCCACAACCGCGCGAAGATCAACAGGATCATGGCGATGCCGACCCCACCGACGTTGGATTTGACCCCCAGCAGCACGCCAAGCAGGTCACCCATGATCACCCCTGCCAGCGTACAGATCGCCAGCAGCGCCACACCGTAAATAATCATTGTTGTAGTCCTCAAAGTGCATCGTCGAATGTTGTTTTTGTTGTTCGAAGCCTGAGTCGCGGCGGTCTAGAGTCGGCGGCCCTCCTCCTCTCGCAACAGCGCCTGCAAGGTGTCGAGCCGGGCACTGTCGAAGGCAGTGACAGTCCCCTGTTCGAACACCCGGCGCGCCAGCCCGGTCAGCACCGCACCGGGCGGCAGTTCGATCTGTAAACGTACGCCGCGCTCGTAGGCGCTTTGCACGGTGCCGCGCCAGTCCACCACGCGGCACATGTTGAAGGCGAGGTCGTCGCGCAGCGCTTCAACCTTGGTCACAGGCCTTGCGCGACTGCCGCTCAGGTAAGCGATTTTCGGTGTTTTCAGCTCGACCCTGGCGAACGCTTCGGCGAGGGTTTGCGCAGGCTTATCCAGCAACGGGCAGTGCGACGGCACGCTGACCGCCAGACGTTTCGCCAGCCCGGCACCACGACTGCGCGCCAACTCGGCGACCGTTTGCATTGCCTTGTCGCTGCCGGCAATCACCACCTGGTTATCGGCGTTGATGTTGGCCAGGTACACCGGTGTTTCTGCGTTGTGCACCTGAGCCAGCAAAGCTTCGACTGTGGACAATTGCAGACCGATGATCGCGGTCATGCCGAAGCCCTGTGGATAAGCCTGCTGCATCAACTCACCCCGCAGGCTGACCAGATGCAACGCATCGTTGAAGCTCAACGCTCCGGCAACCACCGCTGCCGGGTAGGCACCGATGGACAGGCCGGCGACGTAATCTGCAGTGAGTCCGTCCTGTAATAGCTGCCGCGAGGCTGCGACTCCGGCGATCAGCAGACAGAGCTGAACCGCCCGGGTGCTGCGCAACGCTTCGCTGGAATCCAGCCGCAAGACATCTTCACCGAGCCCATCACTGGCCTCGATCAGTGTTTCCCGAGGCAAGCGCTGGAGCATGCCGGGTTGCTGCGCGCCTTGGCCGGGAAAAACCAGCAGGCTGCTCACGCTGCCTGCTCCTGCGGGTTCCATGGGTCGCTGACCAGACAGGCTTCATGGGCATTTTTCAGCAGCACCCGCGCAGCATTCCCGGCCCACTCGCGCAGCGCGACGGCACCGAATGGTGTCTGCAATTGCAGGTCGACCCGGCAGGCTGCCTGATCGAAAAGCGCCACCAGTTTGCGCGCCTGATTACGGGTCATCAGTTGCGGCGCTCGCAGGATCAAGTCGAGATCGCTGGCCTCGTGCATCGCCGTAAATCCACTGGCCAGCTCAAACCCGACGCTGCCACTGATGCCCCAGATCCAACCGCAATCATCGAGCACCGGCCGCAGTTGCCGGAGCGCCTGCATGACCGGTAGATCACGCTCGCTCTCGACCTGACAAAGCGCTTCCGGGCTGACCCGACAGCCAATCGAATCGATCGCCATGAACGCCGCCAACCGCTGCTCGCGCAACACACCGCGTACACCCACCGCCACGAATCCCTCAGCACTCAACGCCCGCCGCACCACCACCGGTTGCCCGGCGGCCAGCGAATCAATCGCCCACTGCGGCGCACCCGCCGGCAACTGCGCCGGCGTCATGCCCCACAGCAGGTCGTGGGCGAGAACGCTGTTCACCACTGCGCCCTCAGCAATTCACGTACGCGGCTGGAGGCTTCGCGATTTTTCGCGCCGAGACGATTGCTCAAGTCAGTCGCGGCAACATCGCCGATGGCTTGCTTCAGGCATTCGCCGACCCGCGCCAGGTCCTCCGCCGTTGGCTGTTCGATCTGCTGCACCGACAGGGTTTCCCAGAGCAAGCCGAGGCTGGCGTAGCTGTCGATGTCATAGGCCATCGGCGGCACGCTGGAGGCCAGGGTTTCCAGTTCTTCGACGCTGCGCAAGGTCACCCGCGCCGCCGAAGCCTTGCCCATCGCATGCACCATCACCCCCGGATCACGCAGGGCAATCAAGCGGTTGGCCTGATAACCGTGGGCTAGAAACGCCCCCGACATGGCCTTGCCTACCAGCAGCGCAATCACCGGATGCCCGGCCAGACGAGCGCGGGCGTAAGCGTCCGCCGCACCGGCCAGAGCCTGATGAATGCCGAGAGCTTCTTCGCGGCGACCGTAGGCCTGGCTCGGCACATCGACGATGGCGATCAGTGGGCGCTTTTGCGTTTTGTCACGGTCGGCGGTGATCGCGTCATCCACAGCCTTGGCCAGGCCCCAGCCTTCGAGCAATCCGACTTCACCGTTGCGAGCGCGAGGGAACCGGTTTTCCGGATCGGCGACCACCGCGATAAAGCGCCCAAGTGGGCCGTCGGCGACCTTCAACGATGGCGGCAAACCTTCAACCACATTCGCGCCAGCGCTCAAGGCGTTGAACCAGTTCAAACCGCGCACGGAATAACCGCTCATGAGCGCTCTCCTTGATACAGATCGCGAACCACCGAAGGCTCGATTTGCTTGTCAGTGTCCAGGCTCGCGAGCCGTTGCAGGAACCATTCGGCCCGCTGGCTGCGCGGTTGCAGCGGCAAGCCTTGTTGCAGCAACTCGCCGACCTGCTGGCGAATCCGCGCCACGTCATCGGCGACATAGCGATCCACCAGGCCACTGGCGAAACGTTGCTCGCCACCGGTCAGGCTCCAGATGAAGGGCCGGTCGCGGGAGTCGTATTCCTCGATCCCGGCTTCCTGCTCGATCACCTGCGGGCCGTTCAAACCGAGGCGTGCTTCCTGGGTCACCAGCAAGTAACTGCACAGTGCGGCGGCAATCGACATCCCGCCAAAACAACCGACGCTGCCGGCCACCACACCGACCACCGGTTGGTACTGCTGCAAATCGACAATCGCCGCATGAATGTCGGCAATCGCCGCCAGACCGAGGTTGGCTTCCTGCAAGCGCACGCCGCCGGTCTCCAGCAGCAAAATGGCACAGGTCGGGATCCCTTTGCGGTTGTCTTCAGCCGCCAGTTCCAGTGCGCCGGCGATTTTGGCGCCGCCGACTTCACCGAGGCTGCCGCCCTGAAACGCGCCTTCAATCGCCGCGATCACCACCGGCAAACCGTCGAGGCTGCCCTTGGCGATCACCACACCGTCATCGGCCTGCGGCACCACGCCCTGACGTTCCAGCCACGGCGACATGACGCGTTGAAACGGGTCGAGCAGTTCGCGGAAAGTACCGGCGTCGAGCAAGGCTTTCGCCCGCTGCCGTGCGCCAAGTTCGACGAACGAATGTTTGTGCAGAAGCGCTGAGGTGTCAGTCATGGCCGATCTCCTCGAAGCCTTGTTCCAGACGCAGACGCACCACGCCCGGGGTCGCGCCGAAATCGTGGATATCGATGGCCATCGCCGGCGGTGTGGTGCCGTCGAACATCCGCGCAAACAGATGCTGCCAGCGCTGCTGCGCGCCGTTGACCGAGGTCTGCACGTTGATCGTCAACTTGCCTGCCAGTCCCGGTTCGATCAGCACTTCCAGATCGCCGGAACCGACACATCCGACCAGCGCCCGACCACGTGGCGGCTGCCCGGCGGGGAATTCAAAAGATAAGGTTTCCATCAAAACGCTCCCTGAAGGATGCCGTCGCACTCGATCCGGTCGAGCAACAACGTGGCGGCGAGCAAGTCGGCGGCGCCACCGGGCGAGGCATTCAATGCGATGAGTTGTTGATCCAGCTCGTGCAAGCGGCGGCGACCGGTGAGGCTGGCGCTGCCACCGGCGTCGAGCACTGCCTGGGCGCCGTGTTGCATGGCGTGCAGGCCCGGTTCGCCGGCGCGGTACAGGACGCAGGTGTCGGCGAGGTCGGTCATGATCGCGAGCAGGGCATCGAGCCGGGCGTTCTGCTCGCCATGGCCGGCGGCGCGGCTGCGCTTGAGCTGCGGCAGTCCGCGTTGCACCACCGATGGGAAGCCGAGTTGCGCTTCCTCCCGGGCACCGCGAGCGCCGTAGCGTTGGGCGACTTGGGCGCCGTGGCTCAGCGGGCGCGGCGCATAACGGTCATCGAGCAACGCCAGACGCGCAGCGCGCAGAGTGACGGCGCCAGCGCTGGTGGACTTCGTATTCAGCGCAGCGGCCGTGACCAGCAGGCCCAACGCCCAGATCGCCCCGCGATGGGTGTTCACGCCGTGGGTGGTGGCGAGCATCGCTTGCTCCCCTTCCCGTCCTATACGGCCGATGGCTTCACGCAGCGGCAAGCCGATCTCGCCGAACTCAAGCGCGGCCTCGGCCATTTCCTTGAACGCCGGCCACAGCGCCAGCGCCGAAGCGTGCATCAATCCCAGGTGCAGATCGGTATGCGCACCATTGCCGCGACGGTCGACCAGCGCCGGTTTCGGCGACAGATCGGCTTCGTCGATCAGCGCGTCCACTGCCAGGTCCGCCAGCCGTTCCGCGAGGGTGATGGTTTTGGGTTGCAGGTTGAGTGCGTGCATTACCAACTCCTGAACTTGGCGGGCGGGTTGTAGAGGCCGCCGGACCACTCGACCAGATCGGCAACGCTCTTCGCCGCGAGCAATTCGCGGGTGGCGTCGGTGCGACGGATGCCGAGGTCTTCGGGCAAGGCGATCAGGCCTTCGCGGCGCATGCGTTCGGTGTCTTTCGGGTTGTGCCGCAGGCCGATGGCGGTGACGCCGGCCACCGCTGCGATCATCGCCTGACGCTCTTCCAGCGAGCGCGCCTTGTACAGATAGGCGATGCCCTCTTCGGTGAGCAAGTGAGTGACGTCGTCGCCGTAGATCATGATCGGCGCCAGCGGCATGCCGCTTTTCTTCGCCACCTCCACCGCGTCGAGGGTTTCGACGAAGGTCGGTTTGCCGCCCTCCTGGAAGGTCTCGACCATTTGCACCACGAGTTTCTTGCCGCGTTCGAGCATCGGTTGCTGCGAATCGTCATGACGCATGTCGAGCCAGGCTGGAGTGCCGTGACGGCGACCGCGTGGGTCGTGCCCCATGTTCGGTGCGCCGCCGAAACCGGCGAGGCGACCACGGGTCACGGTGGAGGAATGGCCATCGCCATCGACTTGCAGGGTTGCGCCGATGAACAGGTCCACCGCGTACTGCCCGGCCAGTTGGCAGAACATCCGGTTGGAACGCAGCGAACCGTCACGCCCGGTGAAGAACACGTCCGGCCGCGCGGCGATGTAATTTTCCATGCCCAGTTCGGTGCCGAAGCAATGCACGCTTTCGACCCAGCCGCTTTCGATGGCCGGGATCAGCGTCGGGTGCGGGTTGAGCGTCCAGTTGCGGCAGATCTTGCCCTTGAGGCCGAGGGATTCGCCGTAGGTCGGCAGGATCAGTTCGATGGCGGCGGTGTTGAAACCGATGCCATGGTTCAGCGACTGTACGTTGTGTTTTTCGTAGATCCCGCGAATCGCCATCATCGCCATCAGTACATGCACAGGTTTGATGTGCCGAGGGTCGCGGGTAAACAGCGGCTCGATGTAGAACGGCTTGTCCGCCACCACCACGAAATCCACCCACGATGCCGGAATGTCCACGCGAGGCAATTCGCTGACGTCGTCCACCAGTTGATTGACCTGGACGATGACGATGCCGTCGCTGAACGCTGCCGGCTCAATGAGCGCCGGGGTGTCTTCGGTACTCGGGCCGGTGTAGATGTTGCCGGCACGGTCGGCCATGAACCCGGCCGAGAGCACAACGTTGGGGATCAGGTCCACCACCAGCCGGGCGTAGAGTTCGATGTAGGTGTGGATCGCGCCGATTTCCAGCAAGCCGTCTTCGAGCAACTGGCTGATGCGCAGGCTCTGGGTACCGGCAAAGGAGAAATCGAGTTTGCGGGCGATGCCGCGTTCGAACAGGTCGAGGTGCTCGGAGCGGCCAACGCTGGGCATGATCATGTGCAGGTCGTGCAGCTTCTCGGGATCGGCCTTGGCCAGCGCACGGGAAAGAAAATCCGCCTGCTTCTGGTTGTTGCCCTCCAGCACCACACGGTCGCCCGGATGGATCAGCGCCTCAAGCGCCGCGACGATCCTGTCGGTGGGCAACACCGCACCGTCGGCCAACCCGCGCACCTTGTCGAGGCGACGCTGCTTCTCGTCGCGCCGCCGCGTCCAGCGCGAGTCGGGGGAAATTGTTGTTGTCATGCTCACTCCACGGGGTTCGCTGTCGTGGAGCTACCTTAGGAGTGTCGGGTGGGTGCATCAATCAAGCGCGGTGGTAAATCATTACGGTCAGCGTAACGATCAAGAGCGCCCTCACCCTAGCCCTCTCCCGGGGGGAGAGGGGACTGATCGGGGGATATTGGCGAGATGCACCGAAATGAACGATTTGCTCTGAATCCATAATCAACACGGTGGTTCAGGTCGATGGATGATCCAAGACACCTCGGTCGGCCCCCTCTCCCTCCGGGAGAGGGCTGGGGTGAGGGCTAGGCGTCTAAACCAGCCCCGCATCCACCAACAGCTTCTCCAGCGCCAACAGATCCGGCACCTTCGCCACCTGCTCCCCAACCTGCACCGCCGCCTGCTCCAGAGCACACAGTGGCACGTCGACATAGCTCAACTGGCTGTCGAGCTTGTAGGAGCGCGGAATCCCCTGCACCAGCAAGGCAATGAAGCGCAGCGTCGGCAATCCGCCGAGGGCGTTGAGGATGACGATCCGTGCCCGTTCGCCAATGACGATCTTGTTGCCGCACGCCGACTCGAAACTCAGCAGCGGAATCTGCCGTTCGCGCCAGGTCACTCGGCCCAGATACCACGGCGGCGTATCAAGATCGAAGGCGCTGGACTGGTAGTCGATCAGTTCGGCGACGGCGACGTTGGGCAGGATCAGATTGCGATCGGCCAGCGGCAGCAGCAGCCCGGTGAGCTGGCTGCTGCGCTGGTTATGACGCCGCTCATGCATGTTTTTTGCTCCACAGGGCAATGCTTTCGAGCAGCACCGATTCCTGGTACGGCTTGCCGAGGTAGTCGTTGACGCCGATGGCCATGGCGCGGTCGCGGTGTTTCTGCCCGGTGCGCGAAGTGATCATGATGATCGGCAGGTGTTGCAGGCGTTCATCGTGGCGCACCTGGGTCGCCACTTCGAAGCCGTCCATGCGCGGCATTTCGATGTCGAGCAGCATCAGGTCGGGCATGTGCTCTTCCAGCAGTAACATCGCGTCGACCCCGTCCTTGGCGGTCAGCACATTCATGCCATGACGTTCGAGCAGACGGCTGGTGACCTTGCGCACGGTGACCGAGTCGTCGACCACCATCACCAGCAGCGGCTTCTGCGGCTCGCTTTCAATCTCGTGACCGGTCGGACGCTGCGGCAACCGCGCCTGCATCGCGCGGATCGGCGCCAGCAGATCGAGGATCAGCACCACCCGGCCATCGCCGAGAATCGTCGCCCCGGACACGCCCTGCACCGCCGCGAATTGCGGGCCGAGGCTCTTGACCACGATCTCGCGGGTGCCGGCCATGGCGTCGACCTGCACCGCGATGTGCCGCTCGTTGCATTGCACCAGCAGCACTGGCAGCGGCAGGCTCTGGCCGAGCAGTTTCGGCCGTGGCGCGGTTTTCAGCAGCTCGCCCAGGTAGCACAGTTCATAACGCTGGCCGCCGTACTCGTAGCGCGGCGGATCGTGGCGGAAATGCCCGTCCAGTTCATTCGGCAAGACGCGGACGATGCCGTCGATGGTGTTCAGCGGAATCGCGTATTGATCCTCGCCGCACTGCACCATCAGCGCACGGTTGACCGACACGGTGAACGGCAGGCGAATCCGGAAATGCACGCCCTGCCCCGGCACCGAGTCGATGCTCATGGTGCCGCCCAGTTGCCGTACTTCTTCGTGCACCACGTCCATGCCCACGCCGCGCCCGGAAATCTGGGTGATTTTTTCGGCGGTGGAGAAGCCCGGCTGAAGGATGAACTGCAACACTTCGCGGTCGCTGATTTCAGCGTTCGGCGCCAGCAGACCGCGCTTGACCGCTTTGCGTCGCACCGCGTCCAGCGGCACGCCGGCGCCGTCATCGCGGATGTCGAAAACGATGTCGCCGCCCTCGCGGGACAGGTCGAGGCTGATCTGTCCTTGGGCCGGTTTACCCGCTGCCAGTCGCACGTCGGCCGGCTCCAGACCATGGTCGACGGCGTTGCGCAACATGTGCTCCAGCGGTGCGGCCATGCGTTCGAGGACGTTGCGATCCATCTCGCCTTCGGCGTTGCCGACGGTGAACGCCACGTCCTTGTTCAGCTCTTCGGCGACCTGACGGACGATGCGTTTGAGTCGCGGCAACATGCGCTCGAACGGCACCATGCGCGTGCGCATCAGGCCTTCCTGCAATTCGGTGTTGATCCGGCCTTGCTGTTGCAGCAGGTTCTCCGCGTCGTGGGTACGCCGGTCGAGGGTTTCCTTGAGATCAAGCAGGTCGGAGGCGGATTCGAACAGCGCCCGGGACAACTGCTGCAACTGCGAATGGCGATCCATTTCCAGCGGATCGAATTCTTCATAGCCCAGGCGCTCGGCATCCACTTGCTGACGACTGAGAATCCGCCCCTGGGTTTCGGTATCGAGCCGGCGCAACTGATCGCGCATGCGCTCGATGGTGGTTTCCATCTCGTTCAGGGCTGTCTGTGCATCGCTGACCTGCTGCTCGATACGCCCACGGAAAATCGAGGTTTCGCCCGCGAGGTTGACCAAGTCATCGAGCAGTTCGGCGGAGACCTTGACCATGTCCGCGCCGGCCTCGGGGACAGGCGCGGTGGTTTCGGTTTTGACCGGAGCCGGCAACAACAGCGGTGGCGTTGGTGCGGCCACCGGGTGGCTGAAATTCTGGATCGCGCTGATCAGTCGATCCGCTGGCGGGCACGGCTGGCCGGCGCGCACCGCGTCGAGCATCTGCGCCAACCGGTCATGACCGCGCTGCAACAGAGCAAACAGTTCGGCGCTGCCCTGCAGGGTGCCGGAGGACAGGCTTTCGTACAGGTATTCGAGCTCATGGGCGAGGTCGCCGATGGGGCCGATTTCCACCATCCGCGCGCCGCCCTTGAGGGTGTGCAGGTCGCGCAGCAGGGTTTCCACTTCCTGGCGGTTGCCGGGCTCTGCCTGCCAGCGCAGCAGCGCGGCGCCGGAGTTTTCGATGATGTCGAAACCTTCTTCGAGGAAGATTTCCAGCAATTCCGGATCGTGCCCCGGGCCGTCATGGCTGGCGACGGCGGGCGGTGTCTCGGGACTGCCGGCCTGACCCTGACGGAACTGGCGGATCGCGTCGATCAAGTCCTGCGCCGGTTTCAACGGCTGATGGTCATGCAGTTGATCGAGGTACAACGCCAGGCGGTCGTGGCTTTGCAGCAACAGCCGGCCCAAGGCATCGCTGTGGTTGTAGCGGCGATCCACCAGGCCTTCGTAAAGGCTCTCCAGCTCCTGGGCGAGATCGCCGACGGCCTCGACCTCGGCCATTCGCGCGCCACCCTTGAGGGTATGCAGATCCCGTTGCAGCGACGACAGCGGCGCGCCGTTTTCCGGGTCGTTCAACCAGCGCTGCAAGGCTTGCCCGGCGCTGTCGAGAATGTCTACCGCCTCTTCGAGGAAGATCTCGACGATCTCGTCATCCGGGGCGATCCCGGTGGCGCTTTTTTGCAGTTCGGCAGTGGCGCTGCCCAGTTCGGAAATGCTCAGGGTTCGACTGCCGTCGCTGCGAATCAGGCCCATGGCCGACGGGTCGAGGCTTTCGTCGAGCAGTTCGTGCAGCGCTCGAATACGCTGCGGTTGCGGGGTGATTTCCTGGCCGGCGGCCAGTTCGTCGAGCATGTTGATCAGCGCTTCGTGAGCGTGTTGCGCCTCAAGGAAGAACCGCTCGCTGACCGCCAGGCTGCTTTCTTCCACCGCGCCATACAGGTCGAGCAAGGCTTCGCACAACACATCCACCGGCAGCAGATCTGCCAGGTGCGCGCCCTCGCCGAGGGTCGTCAGTTCATCCAGCAACGCGCTGAGTTCCTGGCGTTCGCCGGGGTGCTGCTGCCAGCGTTGCAGGAGGTTTTCGGCGTCGAGCAGGATGTCCATGCCCTGGGCCAGGAAGTTGTTGATCAGTTGCGGATCACGCTTGACCCGCAAGCTGCTGCTCGGCGCATTGAGGATCGACTCCAGCCGCTCACTCAGCAGGGTTTCGGTACGTTTGATCAGCGACTGCGCACCGACAATCGGTGCCAGCGGATCGTGCTTGAGCTGACGCAGACCGACGCGGAACAGGCCCTCGGCTTCCAGCAGCAATTCCACTTCGTCGAGGTCCAGCGCCAGTTGATGGGCCTTGAATTCCCGGGCCAGTTTGTCCAGCGGCGCCGCCAGTTCGGCGATCGGCAAAACGCCGGCCATTGAGGCGCTGCCCTTGAGGGTGTGCAGCGCTCGCTGCAATTCATCGCTGGCCTGCAACGGCACGTGTTCGGCGGCCTGATCGAGGAAGCGGTTGAGGCTGGCGAGGTGGGTTTCGGCTTCGTTGCGGAAAATCTCCAGCAACAACGGATCGAGCGCGGCGACGTCTTCCACGTCTTCGGCCGGCAACGGCGTGTCGCCCTTGGCCAAGGCGTGGGCGCGAGCCGCCAGCTGATCGACATCCTGGCGCTGACGCTGGTGGTTGATGGCGAATTCGGCAATCAGGTCCGGCAGCAACAGCAACGTATCGGCGAGCAATTGTTGCACCGCCGGGCCCGGTTCGACGCTGTGTTCCAGCACCCGGTTGAGCAGGTTTTCCACCGCCCAGGCCAGTTCGCCGAGAACCAGCGCACGCACCATGCGACCGCTGCCTTTCAAGGTGTGAAAGGCCCGGCGCAGCTCACTGAGGGCTGTGCGATCCTGCGGATCGGCGGTCCAGCGCGGCAGGTATTCGCGCAGCACATCGAGCACTTCCTCGGTCTCTTCGAGGAACACCTCACGCAACTCGTCGTCCACCGGCTCTTCATCGGCCGGTGGCGGCAGCAGACTGCCGGGCGTGGTCAGCGCCGGCGGGTTGACCGCCGACACCGGGCTGGCCAGCACATCGGCCAGCGACTGCACGATGTCCGGGTCATCGAGTTCCTGCAGGTCCTGCATCACCAGCGCTTCGCTGGGGCTGAGCACATCGTCGAGCACCGGCACATGCTGTTCGCTGGGCGGCTCGTCAGGAAAGTAGCCGAGGCTGGCCAGGCTTTTCTGCGCGACATCCAGCAGTTGCTCGCTCGGCGCCTGCGGGTCATCGGTCAGGCGTTCGAGGTAATACTCAAGGCTGGTGATGACATCGGCGAGGCTATCCAGTTGCTGCCAGCCCGGCTCATGGGGATCGAGCAGCAGATGCTCGCGGATGAACCCGTTACAGGCTTCCAGCAGGCTCGCCGCACGGGTCAACGGAATCATCGCCAGTGCGCCGCGCACCTGGGTCAGCAGCGCTGGCAACGGTTGCAGTTGCTGGCGATCCCAGTCGGCGTCGATGTAGTCGACGATCATGTCCTTGGCCTGTTGCAGGCAGATACGCGCTTCCTTGATCACGATCTGATGGATCTGCGTCAGGTCGGTGGTTGGCAGGCGCGAGTCTTCCGGGCTCTCCGGTTCCACCGTGCCGACCATTCCGGCCAGCGTCGCTTCGACGTAAAGCAAGGCGCCGGCGACGTCCATCAGCGTGGCGTCGTTCGGTTCGCGCTGGCCCTGAGCGAGGCTGAGCACCACCGCCAGTTGATCGATGATGACCTTGCGCGGCTGGCCGAAACCGAGCACCGCGAGGGTGTCGGCGATCTGCCGCAGCGGCGCCAGCAGGCTGTCCAGATCCGAGGTGTGCTGGCGGTCGCTGCGCACGAACAGGTCGAGGCGCTCCTTGACCCGCACCAGCTCTTCGCACAACGCCGCGAGCACCGAGCGCATGGCATCGCGGTCGGGGCCGGCCAGGCGCGCGCGTTCTTCGTCGACCATCGCGCTGTCGGGCAACGCGTCGTCCAGGGAGTAGCGATCTTTCATGGTCAGCATCTGCCCGGTGGGATGTTCGGCTTTGGCAATATAGAACAGCAGGCTTTTGAACAGCTCGGGCGGCGGTGGCTGGTTGAGGCCGGCCATGCCTTGCTCGAGCAGACGCTTGAGTTCCTTGTCGGCGTCCTTGAACAGGCTGCGCAGGGCCGGGCTGTTGGCGATCCGGCCTTCGCGCATGCCTTCGACCAGCGCCGAAGCGACCTGCCACAATGGGCTCAACGGTGCCTCGCCGCTCAAGGCTTCGAGGCGGGTGAAGACTTTGCTCAGGTAACCGAGATGCGTCTGGTCGTCCTGTTCGCGGAGCAATCCCACCAGCGCCATCTGCAGCATCTGCCGCAGCTTGCGCAACACATTGGGCAGATCCGCCGGTTCCAGCAGGGCCAGCGCTTCCGCGCTTAGCGGCGGCAGCTCGGGCAATTGCGGGCTGAACAGGCTGGTCTCGGACAACAGGCTTTCGCCCCGGGCACTGCGCAAGTCGTTGATCAGTGGCAGCACCACCAGCGGCAAATCACGGCGGGCACCTTGCACGCGATCGAGGTAAATCGGTAACTGACCGAAGGCCTGCAACAGCAGGTGCAAGGCTTCGTCGCGGTGGCTGACGCGATCGTTCTGCAGGGCTTCGACGAGGTGCTCCATCTCTTCGGCGAGCAAGGCCGCGCCGTAGAACTCGACCATCTGCAGACTGCCGTGGACCTGATGGATGCACGCCAGGCACTCGTCGAGGCCGGGCACCGACTGCGGATCGTCGAGCACGGCTTCGATGGCCTGATGCGCCTGCCTCAGCGTTTCGGCAATTTCGCCCTTGACCCATTCGAGGGCCACGTAGTCGTGCCGGTCACCCATAACCACTCCGCTCGACATGAACTCACGCCTTGTCCGTGGCGGGCGCTGCCGCCGCGGGCAAGGTGAACCCGGACACCGAACGCCGCAACTGGCTGGCCATTTTCGCCAGGTTGCCGATGCTTTCGGCGGTGGCCGTGGAGCCGGACGAGGTCTGCGAGGTGATCTGCTGGATCACGTTCATCGTCAGGGAAATCTGCCCGGCCGAAGACGTCTGCTGCTGCGCTGCGTTGGAAATGCTCTGGATCAGCGCCGCGAGGGTCTTGGACACGCCTTCGATTTCTTCCAGGGCCACACCGGCATCCTGCGCCAGCCGCGCGCCGCGCACCACTTCGGTGGTGGTCTGTTCCATGGAAATCACGGCTTCGTTGGTGTCGGTCTGGATCGCCCGTACCAGTGTCTCGATCTGCCGGGTCGCGGCGGACGAACGTTCGGCCAGCCGTTGCACTTCGTCGGCAACCACCGCAAAACCGCGCCCGGCGTCACCGGCCATCGACGCCTGAATCGCCGCGTTGAGGGCGAGGATGTTGGTCTGGTCGGCAATGTCGTCGATCAGGCTGACGATATCGCCGATTTCCTGGGACGACTCGCCCAGACGCTTGATGCGTTTGGCGGTGTCCTGGATCTGTTCGCGAATGTTGTCCATGCCGTGGATGGTGTTGTGCACCACCTCGTTGCCCTTGTTGGCGATCTCCACCGAACGCTCGGCCACCGCCGAGGATTCGGCGGCGTTGGCCGACACTTGATCGATGGACTGGGCCATGTCGTTGATCGCGGTCGAGGCTTCGGAAATCTGCTGGGCCTGATGCTCGGAAGCCTGGGCCAGGTGCATGGCGGTGGCCTGGGTTTCCTGCACCGCAGCGGCGACCTGGCCGGCGGTGAGGTTGATGGTCGCCACCAGGTCGCGCAACTGGTCGACCGAATAGTTGATCGAATCGGCGATGGTCCCGGTGAAGTCTTCGGTCACCGAAGCCGTTACCGTCAGGTCACCATCGGCGAGATCTTCGATTTCATCCAGCAGACGCATGATCGCGTTCTGGTTACGTTCGTTCTTCTCGGCGGTTTCCTGCAACTGCCGGTTGGTTTCCCGGACCATGACCATGCCGATCAGGATGATCGACGCCAGCGCCAGCAGGCCCAGCACGTAACCGCCGATGGTGTCGGTGTTGCGCCCGCCGGCGAGGTTCTCGAAACCGGTGGCCAGGTGCGAGGCTTCGTCGAGCAGGGTCTGCGACAGGCTGAAGATGTTGGTGGCGGACTCGCGGACCTTGAACAGCTCCGGCGAGGTTTCGAGGATTTCATCCACTGAGCCCGAGACGAACTGGAACAGCTCGGAAATCTCGCTCAGACGAGCGCGGGCGTCGCGGTCTTCGACCTGGCTGATCTTCAGCGTCGGGTTGCCTTGCAGCATGCCGTTCAACACCTGACCAAAACGCGCGGCGTCACGACCGAAGGCATCGGCAGCCTGTTGCGAGTTTTCATCGCCGGAGAGCACGGTATTCACCGCGCCGAGAATCCGCTCGGCCAGCAGCGACTGACGCTGGGCCATCGCCACCTGCGCCGCCGGGGCGCCGCGTTGCAGGAGGATCTCGACGACTTTTTCGTATTCGATCTGCAACTGCGGCACGGTTTCGGCCAGGGTCGCGGCGACCTGATGCAGCGACAGCACGGTCTGTTCGCTGGACAGAATGGCGTCGGTGTTTTTCAGCAGGCGCTCCCAGTCCAGCTGCACGGCGCGCATTTCCGGGCGCACGGTCGACGGTGCCGGCGGCAGGCCGGTGGCCGGGTCGCCCTTCTTCAGGTAACCCCAGCGCTGGGCGAAATCGTTGCGCGCATCGCTGAGCAGCTTGAACGCGGCCGACTTGCCGGCCGCCGCTTCGGTGGCGTTCTTGGCGATCCGCTGCGACAGCACCCGCAGCTCACCGGCGTGGCCGATGTACTGTTTGTCGTAGTTGGCCTGGGTGTTGAGGTAAGCGAAATTGGCGAACAGCAGCATGATGAACACGATCAGCGCGATGAACAGCACGATGATCTGCGAGCGGCTGCGCGAGCCTTCTGCGGGCTTGCTGGTTTTTGCTTTGATCATCGGTCCTCGCCTGTTAAACCGCGACGTGCATGAAACTCGGTGACTGCGCCAGCGCAAACAGGCTGAACACTCGCCAGTTCTGCTCGCGCCGGAAATACCCTTTGACGAACTCGCCCTTGGAGCCTTGCCGTTTACGGATCGAGACGGGTTCGAAGCTGTCTTGCTCGAAGTGCTGCAAGCCGAAGACCTCATCGACCAGCACACCGGCAAAAACGTCCTGATGCTCCACTACCAATACCCGCCGCTGCTTGCGCATGGGTGACAGCTCATGGCCGAAGAATCCGCACAGGTCCATGATCGGCAACAACCGCCCGCGCAGATTGGCCACGCCCTTGACCCACGGCTTTACCCCCGGCAGTTGGGTGAAACGCGGTTCGGGCAGCACTTCGCTGACTTCGCCCATCGGCGCGACGTACCAGTGCTCGCCGAGGCGAAAGCCGATGCCGCTCCAGCGATCCTGGCGCGCCGGCTGCGACGGCAGGTCCGCCGCCAGCAGGCGACAGCGCTGGTCGATCTGCCACAACAGTTCGAACGCGGTCAGCGACTCGCTCATGGCGGCGCGATCAACCGGCCAGCACGTTGTTCAGGGTCTTGATCAGCGTGTCTTCATCGACCGGTTTGGTCAGGTAATCCTTGGCGCCCTGGCGAGTGCCCCAGACCTTGTCGGTTTCCTGATCCTTGGTGGTGATGATGATGACCGGGATGTGGCTGGTTTCAGCGTCCTTGGTCAGTTGGCGGGTCGCCTGGAAACCGTTGAGGCCGGGCATGACGATGTCCATCAGCACCGCGTCGGGTTTTTCCTGACGGGCCAGGGCCACGCCGTCGGCGCCGTTTTCGGCTTTCAACACTTCGTGGCCGTGCTTTTCCAGCATGCCGGTCAGTTTGTACATTTCGGTCGGCGAATCATCGACGATCAGAATACGTGCCATGGTCTTCCCCATTTTTCTTGTCGACACCGGGCCCGCTGGCCGAGCGTCACTGTGCGTGTCTTACTGCGGCAAATCAGCGGTAAAGCCCGGAACATGGGCCGCAATCGCGTCGAGCAGTTCTTCCTTGCTGAAAGGCTTGGTCAAAAATTGATCGGAACCGACAATCCGCCCCTTGGCCTTGTCGAACAGCCCGTCGCGGGACGACAGCATGATCACCGGCGTTGCCTTGAAAGCACTGTTGTTCTTGATTAAAGCGCAGGTCTGATAACCATCCAGACGCGGCATCATGATGTCGACAAAAATGATCCCGGGGTGGTTGTCGGCGATCTTCGCCAGGGCGTCGAAACCGTCGATCGCCGTGATGACTTCGCAGCCTGCATTTTTCAACAGGGTCTCGGCGGTGCGACGAATCGTTTTCGAGTCGTCGATCACCATGACCTTCAAGGCGCTGGACTGCTGTTCCATAAGGGGGCTCTACCGTCGCCTTTGCGAATCAATTTGTCCGTTTTGCGATGCGTAATGGCCGGAAACCCTTGATGCTTAAGGGCCAGCACGATATGGCAGCCTTTTTAGCACAGTCTCCTGATCCAATCTATCGACGGGTTTTTCCTTGACCGAAAACCCGCCCGGAGCCACTCTGGCGGCACTTTTTTCATACCGATCCGGTAGCCAATTTTCGAGGAAAACCCAATGAGCGTTCGCGTCGGGATAGTCATGGACCCAATCGCCAGCATTTCCTATAAAAAGGATAGCTCGCTGGCCATGCTGCTGGCGGCGCAGAAGCGCGGCTGGGAACTGTTCTATATGGAACAGCAGGACCTTTATCAGGGCGAAGGTCAGGCACGGGCGCGGATGAAGCCGCTGAAAGTCTTCGCCAACCCGGAAAAATGGTTCGAACTGGGCGCCGAGCAGGATCTGCCGCTGAGCGACCTGAACGTGATCCTGATGCGCAAGGATCCGCCGTTCGACATGGAGTTCGTCTACTCCACCTACCTGCTCGAACAGGCCGAAGCCGCCGGCGTACTGGTGGTCAACAAGCCGCAGAGCCTGCGCGACTGCAATGAAAAACTGTTCGCCACGCTGTTCCCGCAGTGCACGCCGCCAACCGTGGTCAGCCGCCGCGCCGACGTGCTGCGTGAATTCGCCGCCAAGCATGGCGACGTGATCCTCAAACCGCTGGACGGCATGGGCGGCACGTCGATCTTCCGTCACCGCGTCGGCGATCCGAACCTGTCAGTGATCCTCGAAACCCTGACCGCACTCGGCACCCAACAGATCATGGGCCAGGCGTACCTGCCGGCGATCAAGGATGGCGACAAACGCATCCTGATGATCGACGGCGAGCCGGTGGATTACTGCCTGGCGCGGATTCCGGCCCAGGGCGAAACCCGTGGCAACCTCGCGGCCGGCGGCCGTGGCGAAGCCCGTCCGCTGACCGACAAGGATCGCTGGATCGCCGCTCAGGTCGGCCCGACCTTGCGCGCGAAGGGCCTGCTTTTCGTCGGCCTGGATGTGATCGGTGAACACCTGACCGAAATCAACGTCACCAGCCCGACCTGCATCCGCGAGATCGACAATGCCTTCGGCACCGACATCGGCGGCCTGCTGATGGATGCCATCGAGAAAAAGCTGCAAGCTTGATGTGTGTCACATGCAGCCTGTCGCTTGATGCTTGAAGCCCAAGGCGAGAAACCAACATTGCGTTATCATGCGCGGCCTGTGAAAAACGCGATGTTGGTTTTCTTGTCATGACACTTCCGTCCGATCTGCCCGCTGAACTCGCCCATAAAGGCGTGCGCCCGGTCGATCGCCTCGGATTTACCCTGTTTCTCGCGGCGCTGATCCATTTGGCGCTGCTGCTCGGCGTGGGTTTCACCATGGTCGAGCCCAAGCAGATCAGCAAAACCCTGGAAATCACCCTCGCCACCTTCAAGAGCGAAACCAAGCCCAAGAAGGCCGATTTCCTCGCCCAGGAAAACCAGGAAGGCAGCGGCACCCTCGACAAGAAGGCGATCCCCAAGACCACCGAGGTCGCGCCGTTCCAGGACAATCAGGTCAAGAAAGTCACCCCGCCGCCGGCCGCCAAGCCGGAAGTGCAGGAAGCGGCGCCCAAGGCGGCCGTGACCACCGTCGCGCCGAAACCGAAAAAGGCACCGACCAAGAAAGAAGAAGCCAAGACCGAGACCAAACCGACGGTCGACGCCCCGACTTTCGACAGCTCGCAGCTCTCCAGCGACATCGCCAGCCTGGAAGCCGAACTGGCCAACGAACAACAGCTGTACGCCAAGCGCCCGCGCATCCACCGCCTGAGCGCGGCCTCGACCATGCGCGACAAGGGCGCCTGGTACAAGGACGAATGGCGCAAGAAGGTCGAGCGCATCGGCAACCTCAATTACCCCGACGAAGCTCGTCGCCAACAGATCTACGGCAATCTGCGCCTGATGGTGTCGATCAACCGCGACGGCTCGCTGTATGAAGTGCTGGTGCTGGAATCCTCCGGCCAGCCGCTGCTGGATCAGGCGGCGCAGCGCATCGTGCGTCTGGCGGCACCGTTTGCACCGTTTACCGGGGATCTGTCGGACATCGACCGACTGGAAATCATCCGCACCTGGAAATTCGCCCGGGGCGACCGGTTGTCCAGCAACTGAGCCGATCTTTTGACCGCTCCAGCTTGTCAGTTCGCCCCCCGAACGCCACACTACCGCACATGAAAAACGTCAGCCCCAGCTACCTCAAGCATCACTTCCTGATCGCCATGCCACACATGGCCGACCCGAACTTTGCCCACACCTTGACCTACATCGTCGAGCACACGGCCAATGGGGCCATGGGGCTGGTGGTCAACCGACCGCAAGAGCTGAATCTGGCCGACATCCTCGAGCAACTGCGCCCGGACATCGATCCGCCAGCGCTGTGCCAGCATGTGCCGATCTTCATCGGCGGCCCGGTGCAGACCGATCGCGGTTTCGTGCTGCACCCGGCGGGCAAGACCTTCCAGGCGACCGTCGAACTGGAAGGCGAGCTGGCACTGTCCACTTCCCAAGACGTGCTGTTTGCCATCGCTGACGGCGTGGGCCCGGCGAAAAGCCTGATCGCCCTCGGTTACGCCGGTTGGGAAGCCGGGCAACTGGAGGCTGAAATGGCCGACAACGCCTGGCTGACCTGCCCGTACGACGCCGACATCCTGTTCAACACCAGCAGCGAGCTGCGACTGGAAGCGGCGGCCAAGCATTTGGGGATCAACCTCAATCTGCTGACCAGCCAGGCAGGGCACGCCTGATGGCCCTGCGCCTGATCCTCGGCTTCGACTACGGCACCAAACAGATCGGCGTGGCGGTCGGCCAGGTGATTACCGGCCAGGCCCGCGAACTGTGCACCTTGAAGGCGCAAAACGGTGTGCCGGACTGGAATCAGGTCGAAGCGCTTATAAAGGAATGGAAACCCGACGCCGTGGTGGTCGGCCTGCCGCTGAACATGGACGGCACGCCCAGCGAGATGTGCCTGCGCGCCGAGAAATTCGCCCGTCGCCTCAACGGCCGCTACAACCTGCCTTTCTACACCCACGACGAGCGCCTGACGACCTTTGAAGCCAAGGGCGAACGACTGGTGCGCGGCGGGCAGAAAGGCAGTTACCGCGACAACCCGGTGGACGCCATCGCCGCCGCCCTGCTGCTGCAAGGCTGGCTCGACGAAAACACCGCACTATTTGAATCCTGACAAGCGCTACGGCGCTTTTCTTTTGGTTACAACCCGAGCCTCGGTTCGCGAGAACCGGCTCGACCCCAAGAAGGAGCAACCATGAGCCTGCCCAATCCCGCCGATCTGATCAGCCAGATGGCGACCCGCCTCAAGGCGCACCTTGCCCAGCGTGATATCAGCGAACCGCGTTACATCGGCATCCGCACCGGCGGCGTCTGGGTCGCCCAGGCCCTGCTCGAAGAGCTGGGCAGCGATGCGCCATTGGGCACGCTGGATGTTTCCTTCTATCGCGACGACTTCAGCCAGAACGGCCTGCACCCGCAAGTGCGTCCGTCCGCCCTGCCCTTCGAAATCGAAGGCCAGCATCTGGTGCTGATCGACGACGTACTGATGAGCGGCCGCACCATCCGCGCCGCCATGAACGAACTGTTCGACTACGGCCGCCCGGCCAGCGTGACGCTGGTCTGCCTGCTGGACCTGGACGCCGGCGAACTGCCGATCCGCCCGAACGTGGTCGGCGCGACGCTGTCGCTCGCCCCCCACGAACGAGTGAAGCTGTCCGGCCCGGAACTGGCCCTCGAACTGCAAGACCTCGCCCTTTAATCCGCCCTATTGAGAGTCCCCTTCGCGATGACGCCTCTAGATACCAAGCGCCCGCTGCAGCTCAATGATCAGGGCCAGCTGCGCCACTTCCTCTCGCTCGACGGCCTGCGCCGCGAGTTGCTGACGGAAATCCTCGACACCGCCGACTCGTTCCTCGAAGTCGGCGCACGGGCCGTGAAGAAGGTCCCGTTGCTGCGCGGCAAGACCGTGTGCAACGTGTTCTTCGAAAACTCCACCCGCACCCGCACCACCTTCGAACTGGCGGCCCAGCGGCTGTCGGCAGACGTGATCACCCTGAACGTGTCGACTTCGTCGGCCAGCAAGGGCGAAACCCTGCTCGACACCCTGCGCAACCTCGAAGCCATGGCCGCCGACATGTTCGTCGTACGCCACGGTGATTCGGGCGCTGCGCACTTCATCGCCGAACATGTGTGCCCGCAAGTGGCGATCATCAACGGTGGCGACGGCCGTCACGCCCACCCGACCCAGGGCATGCTCGACATGCTGACCATCCGTCGGCACAAGGGCAGCTTCGAAAACCTCTCGGTGGCCATCGTCGGCGACATCCTGCACTCGCGGGTGGCGCGCTCGAACATGCTCGCCCTGAAGACCCTCGGTTGCCCGGACATCCGCGTGATCGCACCGAAAACCCTGCTGCCGATCGGCATCGAGCAATACGGCGTGAAGGTCTACACCGACATGACCGAAGGCCTGAAAGACGTCGACGTGGTGATCATGCTGCGCCTGCAGCGTGAGCGCATGACCGGCGGCCTGCTGCCGAGCGAAGGCGAGTTCTACCGCCTGTTCGGCCTGACCACCGCGCGCCTGGCCGGCGCCAAGCCCGATTGCATCGTCATGCACCCGGGGCCGATCAACCGCGGCGTGGAGATCGAGTCGGCGGTGGCCGACGGCCCACACTCGGTGATCCTCAATCAAGTCACCTACGGCATCGCGATCCGTATGGCCGTGTTGTCGATGGCCATGAGCGGACAAACAGCCCAGCGCCAATTCGAGCAGGAGAACGCCCAGTGAAGCTCAGCATTCTCGGCGCCCGCGTCATCGATCCAAGCAGCGGCCTGGATCAAGTCACCGATATTCACGTTGAAGCCTGCAAGATCGTCGCCCTCGGCGCCGCACCGGCCGGTTTCACCGCCCTCGAAACCATCGATGCCCAAGGCCTTGTCGCGGCTCCAGGCCTCGTAGACCTGAACGTCGCCCTGCGCGAGCCGGGCTACAGCCGCAAAGGCACCATCGCCAGCGAAACCCGCGCTGCGGCGGCCGGCGGCGTGACCAGCCTGTGCTGCCCGCCGAAAACCAAGCCGGTGCTCGACACCTCCGCAGTGGCCGAGCTGATCCTCGACCGCGCCCGCGAGGCCGGCAACACCAAGGTGTTCCCGATCGGCGCCCTGAGCAAAGGCCTGGATGGCGAGCAACTGGCCGAGCTGGTGGCCCTGCGCGACGCCGGTTGCGTGGCCTTCGGCAACGGCCTGGAAAGTTTCCGCAACACCCGCACCCTGTGCCGGGCGCTCGATTACGCGGCGACCTTCGACCTGACGGTGATTTTCAACTCCCAGGATCACGACCTGGCCGACGGCGGCCTGGCCCACGAAGGCGCCACCGCCAGTTTCCTCGGTCTGCCGGGCATCCCGGAAACCGCTGAAACCGTGGCCCTGGCCCGTGACCTGCTGCTGGTCGAGCAGACCGGCGTGCGTGCGCATTTCAGCCAGCTCACCAGCGCTCGCGGCGTGGCCCTGATCGCTCAGGCCCAGGCCCGTGGTTTGAAAGTCACGGCGGATGTCGCCCTGTATCAGTTGATCCTGACGGACGAAGCGCTGATCGACTTCAGCAGCCTGTATCACGTGCAACCGCCGCTGCGCACCCGCGCCGACCGCGACGGCCTGCGTGAAGCGGTGAAGTCCGGCGTGGTCTCGGCGATTTCCAGCCATCACCAACCCCACGAGCGCGATGCGAAACTGGCACCGTTCGGCGCGACCGAGCCGGGCATCAGCAGCGTCGAGCTGCTGCTGCCGCTGGCGATGACGCTGGTCGAGGATGGTCTGCTGGACCTGCCGACCCTGCTCTCACGCCTGAGCGCCGGCCCGGCCGAGGCCTTGCGCCTGCCGGCGGGCAAACTGGCGGTGGGTGGCGCGGCGGATATCGTGCTGTTCGATCCGAAGGCCTCGACCGTTGCCGGCGAAACCTGGCTGTCGAAGGGCGAGAACTGCCCGTTCCTCGGCCATAGCCTGCCGAGTGTGGTGCGTTACACCTTGGTGGATGGCCGGATCAGCCACCAGGCATAAAAAAATGGCGAGGGAGCTTGCTCCCTCGCCATCACTTACTGAAAAGCGCCCCGCCCTTCGGCATTACGCACCGACACCTGATCGTTCAGCGTCCAGAAGTCATACAGCACGCCAATAAAGAACAATCCGCCGGTCAGCAGGTACAGCAAGCCTGTGATCCACTTGCCCTGGTACATCCGGTGCACGCCGAACACCCCGAGGAACGTCAGCAGGATCCACGCCACGTTGTATTCGATCGGCCCCGCCGCAAATCGCAGATCCGCTTCCCGATCCATCGCCGGGATCAGGAACACGTCGATCAGCCAGCCGATCCCCAGTAGCCCGAAGGTGAAAAACCAGATCGTTCCGGTCACCGGCTTGCCGTAATAGAAGCGGTGAGAACCGGTAAAACCGAAGATCCACAGCAGGTAACCGATCACTTTGCTATGGGTGTCTTTTTCCTTCACACGGGGTAGCTGATAGCTGTTCATGAAGACCTCGATTCACACGATAGATAAATATTCTTTAATTCTTTGTGACTTTTTTACAGGTAGCCGACGTACGGCAAATGCTACCGTGTGTTCCGTCAAAGCCTTATAGCACCTGACTTCTGTCCGACAATTGCGTCTATTTGCCGCTTGTTTGGTTCCGTTGCCCGCCTTTTGAATCGACCAACGGCCTCGGAAGGGACAAAAAAGCTGTTATAAAGTTGCGCGCTAACACATAAGAGCCCTGCCTAATGCGTCCATTTTTCAAGACATGGCTAACCATTTGCCTATTAATGCCACTGGCCGCCCACGCCACCAATCGTGAGCAACGTCTTCCCAACGTCAACGGCTTCACCCCTAAATCCCATGCCTCTGCTCCTTCGAACAAAGGCAAGCAAACGAAACACACCACGCTCGCCAGCAAGAGTCACGGCAAGCTGGTCCCACCGATGGCGAACAAGGAAAGCAGCAACGTCCTCAGTCGCGCGGTGAACGTCCTCGGTACACCTTACCGTTGGGGCGGCAGCAGCCCAAGTAAAGGCTTCGATTGCAGCGGTCTGGTGAAATACGCGTTCAACGACGCGACTTTCGACCTGCCCCGCACCTCGAATGCCATGGCCAGCGGCCACGGCGAGAAAGTCGAGCGCAAGGATCTCAAGCCGGGCGACCTGATTTTCTTCAACATCAAGAGCCGTCGGGTCAATCACGTTGCCATCTACCTGGGCAACGACCGCTTCATCCACGCGCCGCGTCGTGGTAAAGCGGTGAGCATCGATACGCTGAACAAGCCGTATTGGGAACAGCATTACGTGGTAGCCAAGCGCGTGCTGCCGAAAGAACCAGGTGGCAAGCAGATGCGCGTGGTTCAGCGCTGATCTGTACGGATCATAAAAAACGCAGCCTTCGGGCTGCGTTTTTTTTCGTCCCTAGAAATTATCCGGTGTCCGCGCCTTCTCCCGCGCATGTTCGCGACTGATCAGGCCCTTGGTCACCAGATCCTTCAGGCACATGTCGAGTGTCTGCATCCCCAGCGACCCGCCGGTCTGGATCGCCGAATACATCTGCGCCACCTTGTCCTCGCGGATCAGGTTACGGATCGCCGATGTGCCGAGCATGATCTCGTGCGCCGCTACCCGCCCACCGCCGATCTTCTTGATCAGCGTCTGCGACACCACGGCCAGCAGCGACTCGGACAACATCGAGCGCACCATGGACTTCTCGTCCCCCGGGAACACGTCCACCACCCGGTCGATGGTCTTGGCCGCCGACGTGGTGTGCAGCGTGCCGAACACCAGATGCCCGGTCTCGGCGGCGGTCAACGCCAGGCGAATGGTCTCCAGATCGCGCATCTCGCCCACCAGGATCACGTCCGGGTCTTCACGCAGCGCTGAACGCAACGCCGTGGCGAAACTGCGGGTATCGCGATGGACCTCACGCTGATTGATCAGGCATTTGCGCGATTCGTGAACGAATTCGATCGGGTCTTCGATGGTCAGGATGTGGTGATGACGGTGGGTGTTGAGGTAATCGATCATCGCCGCCAGCGTGGTGGACTTACCGGAACCGGTCGGCCCGGTCACCAGCACCAACCCGCGCGGGGCGTCGGTGATCTTGCGAAAGACGTCGCCCATGGCGAGGTCTTCCATGCTCAGCACTTTCGACGGAATGGTGCGGAACACGGCGCCGGCGCCACGGTTCTGGTTGAAGGCGTTGACCCGAAAACGCGCCACGCCGGGCACTTCGAAGGAAAAGTCGGTTTCCAGATGTTTCTCGAACTCCACTCGCTGGGTGTCGTTCATGATGTCGTAGATCAGCTCATGCACCTGCTTGTGGTCCAGCGCCGGCAGATTGATCCGTCGCACATCGCCATCCACACGGATCATCGGCGGCAGTCCGGCCGACAGGTGCAGGTCGGAAGCGCCCTGTTTGGCGCTGAAGGCCAGCAGTTCAGTGATATCCATAGCGTTCCTCAATTCCAGTAGAATGCCGCGAACCTACAGACCGCTGGCGCCTCTTGATGTCCACGATAGCAGACAACATTCTCCAGGTTAGTTCGCGCATTAAGGCAGCCGTCAAAGCCGCCGGCCGCGATGAAAACAGCGTCCAGCTGCTGGCCGTGAGCAAGACCAAACCCGCCGAAGCCCTGCGCGAAGCGTACGCCGCCGGCCTGCGCGACTTTGGCGAGAACTACCTGCAGGAAGCCCTGGGCAAACAGCTCGAACTGGCCGACCTGCCCTTGATCTGGCACTTCATCGGCCCCATTCAGTCGAACAAGACCCGCTCGATTGCCGAGCATTTCGCCTGGGTGCACTCCGTGGATCGCCTGAAAATCGCCCAACGCCTGTCCGAACAACGTCCGGCGGATCTGCCGCCACTGAACATCTGCATTCAGGTCAACGTCAGCGGTGAAGCCAGCAAGTCCGGCTGCACCCCGGCCGACCTGCCGGCGCTGGCACAGGCCATCAGCGCCCTGCCGCGCCTGAAGCTGCGCGGGCTGATGGCAATTCCCGAGCCGACCGAAGATCGCGCCGAGCAAGACGCCGCATTCGCCGCTGTTCAGAAGCTGCAGGCCAGCCTCGATCTGCCGCTCGACACACTTTCCATGGGCATGAGCCACGACCTCGAGTCGGCCATTGCCCAGGGCGCCACCTGGGTCCGTATCGGTACGGCCCTGTTTGGCGCTCGCGACTACTCCCAATCTTGATGATTTCCAGATAAGGACCTGACATGAGCAACACGCGTATTGCCTTTATCGGTGCCGGCAACATGGCCGCCAGCCTGATCGGCGGCCTGCGGGCCAAGGGTCTGGAAGCCGCATCGATCCGCGCCAGCGATCCGGGCGAAGAGACCCGCAACCGGGTCAGCGCCGAGCACGGCATCGAAACCTTCGCCGACAATGCCCAGGCCATCGACGGTGCCGACGTTGTCGTGCTGGCGGTCAAGCCACAGGCCATGAAAGCCGTGTGCGAAGCCATCCGCCCGAGCCTGAAACCGAATCAACTGGTGGTGTCGATTGCCGCCGGCATCACCTGCGCCAGCATGACCGCATGGCTCGGCGAACAACCAATCGTGCGCTGCATGCCCAACACCCCGGCGCTGCTGCGTCAGGGCGTGAGCGGTCTGTACGCCACCAGCGAAGTGAGCGCCGAACAGCGCCAACAGGCGGAAGAGCTGCTGTCCGCCGTGGGCATCGCCCTGTGGCTGAACGAAGAGCAACAACTGGACGCGGTCACCGCTGTCTCCGGTTCCGGCCCGGCGTACTTCTTCCTGCTGATCGAAGCCATGACCGCCGCCGGCGTCAAACTCGGTCTGCCGAAGGAAACCGCCGAGCAACTGACCCTGCAAACCGCACTGGGCGCCGCGCACATGGCCGTGTCCAGCGACGTCGACGCCGCCGAACTGCGCCGCCGCGTGACCTCGCCAGCGGGCACCACTGAAGCGGCGATCAAATCGTTCCAGGCCGGCGGCTTCGAAGCCCTGGTGGAAAAAGCACTCGGCGCCGCCGCGCACCGCTCGGCCGAAATGGCCGAACAACTGGGCAAATAAGGAGCCTTACATGATTGGATTGAACACTGCAGCGGTCTACGTGCTGCAAACCCTCGGCAGCCTGTACCTGCTGATCGTGCTGCTGCGCTTTGTCCTGCAACTGGTGCGGGCGAACTTCTACAACCCGCTGTGCCAGTTCGTGGTCAAGGCTACCCAGCCGCTGCTCAAGCCATTGCGCCGGATCATCCCGAGCGTCTTCGGCCTCGACATGTCGTCGCTGGTGCTGGCAATCCTCGTGCAACTGGCACTGATGGCGCTGACCCTGCTGCTGACCTACGGCACCACCGGCAACCCGCTACAACTGTTCATCTGGTCGATCATCGGCGTGACCGCGCTGTTCCTGAAGATTTTCTTCTTCGCCCTGATCATCAGCGTGATCCTGTCGTGGGTCGCTCCGGGCAGCCATAACCCGGGCGCCGAGCTGGTGAACCAGATCTGCGAACCGGCCCTGGCGCCGTTCCGTCGCTTCCTGCCGAGCATGGGCGGTCTGGACCTGTCGCCGATCTTCGCCTTCCTCGCGTTGAAGCTGATCGACATGCTGGTGATCAACAACCTCGCGGCGATGACGATGATGCCGGAAATTCTGCGCCTGTTGATGTGAGCTGGTTTCGTTGGGACGGTGACGACTTGATCCTCGAGTGTCACCTGCAACCGGCAGCCCGCAGCGATGATTTCTGCGGGCTGCACGGCGATCGCTTGAAGATCCGCCTGACCGCGCCGCCGGTCGAGGGCAAGGCCAATGCGTACCTGATGGGGTTTCTGGCCAAGGCTTTTGGAGTTTCCAAGAGTCAGGTCAGCCTGATCAGCGGTGAGTTGAACCGGCAGAAACGTGTGCGCATCCACGCCCCCAAAAAACTGCCGGATTTGCCGGGTTTGGTTTTACCTTGATCGTTCCCACGCTCTGCGTGGGAATGCATCCCGGGACGCTCCGCGTCCCCGCCGAAGCGGACGCGGAGCGTCCAATGAGGCGTTCCCACGCAGAGCGTGGGAACGAGCGCAGGTAGTTGCTTGCCGCTAACCCCACCGGTCTTTAGACTTACGCCTCATTTCAACGAGAGCAGGGTCGATGCCAGCTGCCTTTCCCCCCGATTCTGTTGGTCTGGTGACGCCGCAAACGGCGCACTTCAGCGAACCGCTGGCCCTGGCCTGCGGCCGTTCGCTGGCCGCTTATGACCTGATCTACGAAACCTACGGCACGCTGAACGCGCAAGCGAGCAACGCCGTGTTGATCTGCCACGCCTTGTCCGGCCACCACCATGCCGCCGGCTACCACAGCGTCGACGACCGCAAGCCCGGTTGGTGGGACAGCTGCATCGGCCCCGACAAACCGATCGACACCAACAAGTTCTTCGTGGTCAGCCTGAACAACCTTGGCGGTTGCAACGGCTCCACCGGCCCGAGCAGCCTCAACCCGGAAACCGGCAAACCGTTCGGCGCCGACTTCCCGGTGCTGACCGTGGAAGACTGGGTGCACAGCCAGGCGCGCCTCGCCGACCTGCTCGGCATCGGCCAGTGGGCCGCGGTGATCGGCGGCAGCCTCGGCGGCATGCAGGCGCTGCAATGGACCATCACGTATCCGGATCGCGTGCGCCACTGCCTGGCCATCGCCTCGGCCCCCAAGCTGTCGGCGCAGAACATTGCCTTCAACGAAGTGGCGCGCCAGGCGATTCTCACCGACCCGGAATTCCACGGCGGCTCGTTCCAGGAACAGGGCGTGATCCCCAAGCGTGGGCTGATGCTGGCGCGGATGGTCGGGCACATCACCTACCTGTCCGACGACTCCATGGGCGAGAAATTCGGCCGTGGCCTGAAGAGCGAAAAGCTCAACTACGACTTCCACAGCGTCGAGTTCCAGGTCGAAAGCTACCTGCGCTACCAGGGCGAAGAGTTCTCCGGGCGCTTCGATGCCAACACGTATCTGTTGATGACCAAGGCGCTGGATTACTTCGATCCGGCGGCGAACTTCGACGATAACCTGGCGAAAACCTTCGAAGGTGCCAAAGCGAAGTTCTGCGTGATGTCGTTCACCACCGACTGGCGCTTCTCCCCGGCCCGATCGCGGGAACTGGTGGACGCGCTGATGGCCGCGCGCAAGGACGTCAGCTACCTGGAAATCGATGCGCCGCAGGGCCACGACGCCTTCCTGATTCCGATCCCGCGCTATTTGCAGGCGTTCGGCAATTACATGAACCGCATTACGTTGTGAGAAAGCCATGAGAGCTGATCTGGAAATCATCCAGGAATGGATCCCCGCCGGCAGCCGCGTGCTCGACCTCGGCTGCGGTGACGGCGAGTTGCTGACCTGGCTGCGCGACCACAAGCAGGTCACCGGTTATGGCCTGGAAAACGACCCGGACAACATCGCCGAGTGCGTGGCCAAGGGCATCAACGTCATCGAACAGGACCTGGACAAGGGCCTGGGCAACTTCGCCAGCAACAGCTTCGACGTGGTGGTGATGACCCAGGCCCTGCAAGCCGTGCACTACCCGGACAAGATCCTCGACGAAATGCTGCGGGTCGGTCGCCAGTGCATCATCACCTTCCCCAACTTCGGCCACTGGCGCTGCCGCTGGTACTTGGCGAGCAAGGGCCGGATGCCGGTGTCCGAGTTCCTGCCGTACACCTGGTACAACACGCCGAACATTCACTTCTGCACCTTCGAAGACTTTGAAGAACTTTGCCGCGAACGTGAGGCGAAGGTCATTGATCGGCTTGCCGTGGATCAACAGCACCGCCACGGGTGGGCCAGTAAGCTATGGCCTAATCTGTTAGGTGAGATCGGTATCTACCGCGTCAGCAGCCCGGGGCTGCAGGATCACAGAATCGCGGTCTGAACCACGACATTGCGAGGAGAACGAACATGGGACGCTTGATTACCGCGCTATTGGCCGCCTGCCTGAGCCTCTCGGCCATCGCTGCCGACGTCATCAAAGGCGAGCGCCAGGAAACCTTCGGCGACGTGACGGTGCACTACAACACCTTCAACTCGACCTACCTGCAACCGGACATTGCCAAGGCCGCCGAGCTGATTCGCAGCAAGAATCAGGGCGTGATCAATGTCTCGGTGATCAAGGACGGCAAGCCGTTGATCGCCAATGTCACCGGCACGGTCAAAGACCTGACCAGCCAGAGCGTGCCGCTGAAATTCCGCCAGATCACCGAACAGGGCGCGATCTATTACATCGCCCAGTACCCGGTGGAACAGCAGGAAACCCGCACCTTTGAAATCAAGGTGCAGAACGGCGACAAGATCAACACCATCAATTTCAACCAAGAGCTTTTCCCCGGCGAATGATGAACCTCAAGCAACTCGTACTGGCCAGCCATAACGCCGGCAAACTCAAGGAACTCCAGGCCATGCTCGGCGAATCGGTGCAACTGCGCTCGATCGGCGAGTTCAGCAGCGTGGAGCCGGAAGAAACCGGCCTGTCGTTCGTCGAGAACGCGATCCTCAAGGCCCGCAATGCCGCGCGCATCTCCGGGCTGCCGGCGCTGGCCGACGATTCGGGTCTGGCGGTGGATTTCCTCGGCGGTGCGCCGGGCATCTACTCGGCGCGCTACGCCGACGGCAAGGGCGACGCGGCGAACAACGCCAAACTGCTCGACGCCTTGAAGGATGTGCCTGAAGCCGAGCGCGGCGCGCAGTTCGTCTGCGTGCTGGCGCTGGTGCGTCATGCCGATGATCCGCTGCCGATCCTCTGCGAAGGTCTGTGGCACGGGCGCATCCTGACCGCCGCCAGCGGTGAACACGGTTTCGGCTACGACCCATTGTTCTGGGTCCCGGAGCGTAACGTGTCCAGCGCCGAGCTGAGCCCGAGCGACAAGAACCAGATCAGCCACCGCGCCCGTGCAATGGATCTGCTGCGCCTGCGTCTGGGCTTGAAATGACCGATAGCTCCTCCGCGTCGTCGCTGATCATCGGCGGCGCCGCCTCCTCGCCTCGGGCGCCGTTGCCGACGCTGCCGCCCCTGGCGCTGTACATCCACATCCCGTGGTGTGTGCGCAAATGCCCGTATTGCGACTTCAACTCCCACACCGCCAGCCCGGTGCTACCGGAGCAGGAATACGTCGACGCAATGCTGGCCGACCTCGACCAGGATCTGCACGCGGTGTATGGCCGTGAGCTGAGTTCGATCTTCTTTGGCGGTGGCACGCCGAGCCTGTTCAGTGCCGAAGCCCTCGGCCGCTTGCTCGAAGGTGTGAAACAACGCATTCCGTTTGCCGATGACATCGAAATCACCCTGGAAGCCAACCCCGGGACCTTCGAACAAGAGAAGTTCGTCGCCTACCGCAAACTGGGGATCAATCGCCTGTCGATCGGCATCCAGAGCTTCCAGCAGGAAAAGCTCAAGGCCCTCGGCCGTATCCACAACGGCGACGAGGCCATCCGCGCCGCCGGCATGGCGCGCCAGGCCGGGTTCGATAACTTCAACCTCGACTTGATGCACGGCTTGCCGGATCAGTCGTTGGACGATGCCTTGAGCGATCTGCGTCAGGCGATCGAGCTGAAGCCGACGCACATTTCCTGGTATCAGCTGACACTGGAGCCGAACACTGTGTTCTGGAACCAGCCGCCAGTGCTGCCGGAAGACGACACGCTGTGGGACATTCAGGAGGCCGGACAGGCGCTGCTGGCCGAGCACGGTTACGCGCAGTACGAAGTTTCGGCCTATGCCCAACCGGGTCGCCCGGCGCGACACAACCTCAATTATTGGAGCTTCGGCGACTTCATCGGCATCGGTGCCGGCGCCCACGGCAAGCTCAGCCATCCGGACGGGCGCATCGTGCGCACCTGGAAGACTCGCCTGCCGAAGGACTACCTCAACCCGGCCAAAAGCTTCCAGGCTGGCGAGAAAGCCCTGACCAACGACGAGATGCCGTTCGAGTTCCTGATGAACGCCCTGCGCCTGACTGCCGGCGTCGAATCACGCCTGTACCCCGAGCGCACCGGCCTGCCGCTGGAGAGCCTCGACGAACACCGCCGCGAGGCCGAACAAAGCGGTCTGTTGCAGGTCGAACCGTCACGTCTGGCGGCCACCGAGCGCGGACAACTGTTCCTCAATGACTTGCTGCAGAAATTTCTGAGCTGACCGCTCTTAAGGAAACCGCATGGATTTGATACTCGACCTGCTCGCCACCGTGTCCCGCTGGAGCCGCAGCAACCTCTCGGAAATCGCGTTGGCTCTGGTGGGCTGCCTGCTGGTGCTGTTCGGCGCTGACTTCAAAGCCTGGGTCGACCAACGCCTGGGCAGTATCGCCGGCGCCCTGCGCGTCCCGTTGATGGCTCTGCTCTGCCTGATCGGCAGCGGCGCGGCACTGATCTACGCCACGCCTTGGGTGGTGAAGGGCTTGAGCCAGTTCAACAACTACAGCCTGGCACCGGTGTTGTTGGTGGTGCTCGTTTTGATCGGCGTAGTCGCGGATCGCCGCTGACCGCGCATTGAAAACAGACAGGGAAGTTCATGAGCAAGAAACTGCTGGACGAAACAAGCAAATTTCTCAGCTTCGTGCTGCGTCATGAGCCACAGGCGATTGGCTTGACGCTGGACTCTGAAGGCTGGGCAGACATCGACGCCTTGATCAATGGCGCGGCGCGGGACGGTAGAACGCTGGATCGCACGCTGATTGAAAACGTCGTGGCGAGCAGTGACAAGAAGCGCTTTTCGATCTCTCCAGACGGCCAGTCGATTCGTGCCGTACAGGGCCACTCGACGAAAAGCGTGGAGCTGCAGTTCGAAGAAAAGCAGCCTCCGGAAACGCTGTATCACGGCACGGCGACACGTTTCATGGACTCGATCAACGAGCAAGGATTGATTCCTGGGTCACGCCATCACGTGCACCTTTCTCAGGAAACCGCTACCGCCTCGGCGGTTGGGCAACGTTACGGAACGGTCGTGATTCTGCAAGTCGCCGCACGGCAGATGCAGGAACAAGGCTTCAAGTTCTATCAGGCCGAGAATGGTGTCTGGCTGACCGAGCGGGTTCCGGCGGAATTTCTTTCAACGGTGTAACTTCCGAGTACCGCTAAAACAACTGTGGGAGCCAATGGCTCCCACAGTTTTATTGCGTGATGCTTAAGCGAGCTTTTCGAACTTCAGATCCCACACGCCATGCCCAAGACGTTCGCCGCGGCGTTCGAACTTGGTGATCGGGCGTTCAGCCGGGCGCGGCACGCACTTGCCGTCTTCGGCGAGGTTGCGATAGCCCGGGGCGACGTTCATCACTTCCAGCATGTATTCGGCGTACGGTTCCCAGTCGGTGGCCATGTGCAGAATGCCGCCAACCTTCAGCTTGCTGCGCACCAGCTCAGCGAAGGACGCCTGAACGATGCGGCGCTTGTGGTGACGACTCTTGTGCCACGGGTCCGGGAAGAACAGCATCAGACGATCGAGGCTGTTGTCGGCGATGCAGCGATTGAGCACTTCGATCGCGTCGCAATCGTAGACCCGCAGGTTGGTCAGGCCCTGCGTCAGCACGCCATTGAGCAGCGCACCGACACCCGGACGGTGAACTTCGACACCGATGAAATCCTGTTCCGGCGCAGCGGCTGCCATTTCCAGCAGCGAGTGGCCCATGCCGAAACCGATCTCCAGCGAACGCGGCGCGGAACGGCCGAACACCTGGTCGTAATCCACCGGCGCATCGGCCAGCGGCAGGACGAACTTCGGCGCGCCCTGATCCAGGCCGCGCTGCTGGCCTTCGGTCATGCGCCCGGCGCGCATCACGAAACTCTTGATGCGGCGGTGTTGGCGCTCGTCGCCTTCTTCCGTCTGGATTGGCGTGTCGTTCGATTCAGTCATCAATAGCTCTTACTTGATCAGACCATCCAGCGGCGAAGAGGCGCTGGCATAGAGTTTTTTCGGCATGCGGCCGGCGAGGTAGGCCAGGCGGCCCGCGACGATCGCGTGTTTCATGGCTTCAGCCATCATGATCGGCTGCTGGGCGTGGGCGATGGCCGAGTTCATCAGCACCGCATCACAGCCCAGCTCCATGGAGATGGTGGCGTCGGAAGCGGTGCCGACACCGGCATCCACCAGCACCGGAATTTTTGCTTCTTCGAGGATGATCTGCAGGTTGTACGGGTTGCAGATCCCCAGGCCCGAACCGATCAGACCGGCCAGCGGCATCACTGCGATGCAGCCGATTTCAGCCAGTTGACGGGCGATGATCGGGTCATCACTGGTGTAAACCATCACGTCGAAGCCTTCCTTGACCAGCACTTCGGCGGCCTTGAGGGTTTCGATCACGTTGGGGAACAGGGTTTTCTGGTCGGCCAACACTTCCAGCTTCACCAGGTTGTGGCCATCGAGCAGCTCACGGGCCAGGCGGCAGGTGCGCACAGCCTCGACAGCGTCGTAGCAGCCAGCGGTGTTCGGCAGGAAAGTGTAGCGATCCGGCGACAGCACATCGAGCAGGTTCGGCTCGCCTTCGATCTGGCCCAGGTTGGTACGGCGCACGGCGAAGGTGACGATCTCGGCACCCGAGGCTTCGATGGCCAGACGGGTTTCTTCCATGTCACGGTACTTGCCGGTACCGACCAGCAAACGCGACTGGTAAGTACGACCGGCCAGAACGAAAGGCTTGTCGCTACGAACGATGCTCATGGGAAATCCTCTGTTGGGGTGAGGGTCTTGCAGAATTCTCGGCCCATGCAGGCCTGGCGACTAGCCGCCGCCGATGGCGTGCACCACTTCGACATTGTCGCCGTCGTTCAAAGTCGTGTCGGCATGCTGGCTGCGCGGGACGATATCCAGATTGAGTTCGACCGCCACCCGGCGTCCGGTCAGGTCCAGACGGGTCAGCAGGGCCGCAACGGTTTCACCGTCGGGCAGTTCAAGGGATTCGCCGTTCAACTGAATGCGCATGCCGGATGCCGCCATCATTTTTAGGGGGTGGCATTCTAGCCCGATCATGACCTAAAGGTCAGCACCAAGCGTCAAGCGGTTGGCTGCAGGCGCCAGGCGGCGAGTCCGAGGCACAACCAGCCGATCAGGAACGCCAGGCCACCGAACGGGGTGATGATGCCGAGCTTGCCGATGCCGACGGTGGTCAGCAGGTACAGGCTGCCGGAGAACAGCAGGATGCCGATGCTGAACGAGATACCGGCCCAGGCAACCAGTCGCCCCTGAAGCTGCGTGGCCAGCAGTGCCACGCCGAACAACGCCAGCGCATGCACCAGTTGATAGGTGACGCCGGTGTGGAAGATCGCGAGGTACTCGGGGGTCAGGCGGTTTTTCAGGCCATGGGCGGCGAATGCGCCGAGGCCGACACCGGTAAAACCAAAGAAGGCAGCCAGCATCAGAAAGCTACGCAGCATGTAGAACTCCAGTCAGACTCGATCGGCAGGGTCTGTATAATGGCCCGCTCAACCGGTTCGGCCAAGCCATCTCTATGCTGCGTTTATTTCTCCGTCGTTTCACGAAGGCTCTGCTCTGGTTCGCGGGCGGCAGCGTATTGCTGGTGTTGGTGTTTCGTTTCGTGCCGCCACCGGGCACGGCGCTGATGGTCGAGCGCAAGATCGAATCCTGGGTCGACGGCGAGCCGATTGATCTGCAGCGCACCTGGAAGCCGTGGGACGAGATCTCCGATGACCTGAAGGTCGCGGTGATTGCCGGCGAAGACCAGAAATTCCCCGAGCATTGGGGTTTTGACCTGAGTGCAATCAAGGCCGCACTGGCCCACAACGAACTCGGCGGTTCGATCCGTGGCGCCAGCACCTTGAGCCAGCAAGTGTCGAAGAACCTGTTCTTGTGGTCGGGTCGCAGTTATCTGCGCAAAGGCCTGGAAGCGTGGTTTACCGCGCTGATCGAAGTGTTCTGGCCCAAGCAGCGAATTCTTGAGGTGTACCTGAACAGTGTCGAGTGGGATGACGGCGTGTTTGGTGCCGAAGCGGCAGCAAGGCATCACTTTGGCGTAGGCGCCAAGTCTTTGTCCCGGCAGCAGGCGAGTTATCTGGCAGCCGTATTGCCCAATCCCCGGGTCTGGAGCGCCAGCCACCCGACATCCTATGTTTCACGCAGGGCGGGGTGGATTCGCCAGCAGATGAGCCAGTTGGGTGGCGACAGCTATTTGCTGACACTCAATGATTCGCGGCGGGCACCCTGGGCTCAATGACTTTCTGACAGGCAAACAAAAACGCCCCGATCATCACTGATCGGGGCGTTTTTTATTGTCGGACTACCGGTTACGCGGCAATCGACAACTTGAGCTTGTTCATCGCGCTCTTCTCGAGCTGACGGATCCGCTCGGCCGACACGTTGTACTTCTGCGCCAGGTCGTGCAGCGTGGCTTTCTCTTCTGCCAGCCAGCGCTGGTAGAGGATGTCACGGCTGCGTTCGTCCAGCACTTCCAGCGCTTCGTGCAGGTTGTGATTGGAGTTGTCGCTCCAGTCGGCATCTTCCAGCTGACGCGCCGGGTCGTACCGGTGGTCTTCCAGGTAGTTGGCCGGCGACTGGAAAGCACTGTCGTCGTCCGCTTCGGCAGCCGGGTCGAAGGCCATGTCATGACCGGTCAGGCGACTTTCCATCTCACGCACTTCACGCGGCTCGACGCCGAGGCTTTCCGCCACACGGTGGACTTCCTCGTTGTTCAGCCAGGCCAGACGTTTCTTCTGGCTGCGCAGGTTGAAGAACAGCTTGCGCTGGGCCTTGGTGGTCGCGACTTTCACGATCCGCCAGTTGCGCAGGATGAACTCGTGAATCTCGGCCTTGATCCAGTGCACCGCGAAGGACACCAGACGCACGCCCATTTCCGGGTTGAAACGCTTCACAGCCTTCATCAGGCCGACGTTGCCTTCCTGGATCAGGTCAGCCTGAGCCAGGCCGTAGCCGGAATAGCTACGGGCAATGTGTACAACAAAACGCAGGTGGGCGAGCACCATCTGCCGAGCCGCCCCCAAATCCTGCTCATAGTAGAGACTCTCGGCCAGTTCACGCTCCTGCTCCGGCGTCAGCAATGGAATGCTGTTGACGGTGTGTACATAGGCTTCCAGGTTTGCGCCCGGAACCAATGCATACGCAGGTTGCAAAGAATTGGTCATACGAAAAAACCTCCGACTTACATACTCGCGCCTTTCGGCACTGCGAAAAATTGACCGGGAACTCAAGTACAAGTTCCCTAAAAACCGTAAGGTCAATCACGCGCAAAAAAAGATTCTACTTCGGCGCCAGCTCCCTGAGATGACGTGCGACTGCAATCCATGCACCGATATAACCCAACAGCACCGCGCCAAGCAAGAGCGACAGACCGTCGGCAACTGGCACTCCGGCCAGCGCAAAATCACTGCCGTACAAGCCGGCCAGCCCAACCACCGCGTCGTTCAGCCAGTTCAGGCCGAACGCCAGCACACCCCAGGACAGCAGCCCCGCACCGAAACCATACAACGCGCCCATATAAAGGAAGGGACGACGTACATAGCTGTCAGTGCCGCCGACGAGTTTAATCACTTCTATCTCGGTGCGGCGGTTTTCAATATGAAGACGAATGGTATTGCCTATCACCAAAAGTAATGCGGAAACCAGCAACACCGTCAGACCGAAGACAAAGCGGTCGCCGAGCTTGAGGATGGCAGCCAGACGCTCGACCCAGACTAGATCAAGTTGCGCCTGTTGTACCTTGGGCAGCTCGGAAAGTTTTTGTCTTAATGCTTCCAGCGTCGACTTGTCGACCTCGTTCGGCGTGACCAGCACCACGCCCGGCAGCGGGTTTTCCGGCAGCTCGCGCAGGGCTTCGCCCAATCCGGACTGCTGCTGGAACTCTTCCAGTGCCTGATCGCGGCCGACATATTCAGCATCAGCTACACCGGGCATGCCCTTGATCTGATCGCGCAGCTTCTCGCCCTGAGCCGGACTGGCTTCGAGCTCCAGGTACAGCGAGATCTGTGCCGCACGCTGCCAAGAACCACCCAGGCGCTCGACGTTGTTCAGCAACAGCGACAGCCCCATCGGCAGACTCAGTGCGACCGCCATCACCATGCAGGTGAAGAAGCTGCCGATCGGCTGCTTGCCGAGGCGGCGCAGGCTGTCGAGCAGGCTGGCACGGTGGTTTTCCACCCAGGCACGGAACAGCGTGGCGAAATCCGGGCCATCGTCATCGTCGTGCTTTTTCTTTTTTGGCGGCTGCGGATCGGCGGCTTTGGGAGCCACACGCTCGGAAACCTTCGGACTACGTGTTGCACTCATTCGCCAGCCTCCCCGTCACCGATCAATCGGCCGCGTTGCAGGGTCAGCATGCGATGGCGCATGCGCGCAATCAGGGCCAGGTCGTGACTGGCGATCAGCACGCTGGTACCCAGACGGTTGATGTCTTCGAACACACCCATGATTTCGGCCGCCAGACGCGGGTCGAGGTTACCGGTCGGTTCGTCCGCCAGCAGCAGGGCCGGACGGTGAACGATGGCGCGGGCAATGCCGACGCGCTGTTGCTGACCGGTGGACAGGTCGCCGGGGTACAGATCGGTCTTGTCCGACAGAGCCACGCGCTCCAGCGCCGAATCGACGCGCTTGGCGATTTCCGCCTTGGACAGCCCGAGGATCTGCAACGGCAGCGCGACGTTGTTGAACACCGTGCGATCGAACAACAGTTGATGATTCTGGAACACCACGCCGATCTGCCGGCGCAGGAACGGAATCTGCGCGTTACTGATGGTGCTCAGGTCTTGCCCGGCCAGCAGCAGTTTGCCGCTGGTCGGACGCTCCATCGCCAGCAGCAGGCGCAACAATGTGGATTTACCGGCACCGGAATGGCCGGTGACAAACAGGAACTCGCCGCGACGGACTCGAAAGCTCAGCTCATGCAAGCCGACGTGACCGTTCGGGTAGCGTTTACCGACCTGTTCGAAACGAATCATGAACGCTCCCGCTCGGCAAACAGTGCCTGGACAAAGGGTTCGGCTTCAAAGGTACGCAGATCGTCGATGCCTTCACCGACGCCGATGTAGCGGATCGGCAGGCCGAATTGCTTGGCCAGGGCGAAAATCACCCCGCCCTTGGCGGTGCCGTCGAGCTTGGTCAGCGCCAGGCCGGTCAGTTCGACGGCCTGGTTGAATTGCTTGGCCTGGTTGATGGCGTTCTGACCGGTACCGGCGTCGAGCACCAGCAGCACTTCGTGCGGCGCATCGGCGTCGAGCTTGCCGATTACCCGGCGAACCTTCTTCAGTTCTTCCATCAGGTTGTCTTTGGTGTGCAGGCGACCAGCGGTGTCGGCGATCAGCACATCGATGCCACGAGCCTTGGCGGCCTGCACGGCGTCGAAGATCACCGAGGCCGAGTCAGCGCCAGTATGCTGGGCGATCACCGGAATCTTGTTGCGCTCGCCCCAGACCTGCAACTGCTCGACCGCCGCCGCACGGAAGGTGTCACCGGCGGCGAGCATGACTTTCTTGCCTTCCAGTTGCAGCTTCTTCGCCAGCTTGCCGATGGTGGTGGTCTTGCCGGCACCGTTGACGCCAACCACCAGGATCACGAACGGCTTGTTCTGCGAAACGATCTTCAGCGGCTGCTCGACCGGCTTGAGCATCGCAGACAGCTCGGCTTGCAGGGATTTGTACAGGGCGTCGGAATCGGCCAGTTCCTTGCGTGCGACCTTCTGGGTCAGGCGCTGGATGATCACCGACGTGGCTTCGACGCCGACGTCAGCGGTCAGCAGACGGGTTTCGAGGTCGTCGAGCAACTCGTCATCGATGGCTTTCTTGCCGAGGAACAGGCTGGCCATGCCCTCGCCGATGCTGGCACTGGTCTTCGACAGGCCTTGCTTGAGACGGGCGAAGAAGCCGGCCTTGGTTTCTTCGGTGCGAGGCGCAGCGACCGGAGTTTCGACGACCGCGACAGGCGCAGCGACGACCGGTGCAGGTGCAGGTGCAGGTGCAGGTGCAGGTGCAGGTGCAGGTGCAGGTGCAGGTGCAGGTGCAGGTGCAGGTGCAGACTCGGGGATTTCGATAGCCGGAGCAACCGGAGCAACTGCGACAGGCTCTGCAGGAACCGGTGCGGTCTCGATCACAGGCTCGGCCGCCGGAACGGGAACCGGCTCAGACACCAAAGCAACCGGCGCAGGAATCACCGGCGTCACATGCGGCGCAGCCTCTTCAACCAATGCCACCGGCTCTTCGGCCACCGGCAAGGTCAGCCACGGCTGGGCAACCGGAGTCAGTGGCAGTTCGGCGGCAGCCGGCATTTCAGGTTCGGCCTCAGCCACCGGTTGCAACACAGGCTCGGCAATCGGCAGCACAACCGGGGCCGGCGCTTCCTCTATTACCGGCGCTGGCGCCGGGGCCGGCTCAGGAATGGCCGTCGGCTGTTCGACGACGGGTTCCTGCGGTTTCTTGCGCAGCCATCCGAACAGGCTTTTCTTCTCGCCAGCCGCAGCTGGGGTCTTCTTGTCGTCGTTGGAACCAAACATGGAGGACGGCTATCTCACGGTAGCGACGCGCCACAGGGGCGCCCCGGCAAATAAATATTCGATGCAGAACAGACTGCGTTTCACCCAGCTTGTTCACGCGCAACATTTTGTCGAAGCGCCAACGGCACCTCAAAGGAATCGTTTTAATGAAGGACTAGCCGGCAAAATCGGCGAAAAAGCGAAGTTTAGCTGATAAACCAAGGCCTTCTGCCGCAAATCCATACAACCTGATCAAGTTTCAAAACCGGATAGGCGTGGTCGCCGGTAAAACGGATCAGTATCCTAGCACCTCCTCGCCCGCCTAGGCTAAGACCAAGCGGGCAGCCCAACAGGTTTAAAAACGAATGAATGCTCTAGCCCGCCGCGCCGCAGGCCTGCTGCTCAGCACAGTCTGCCTGCCCCTTTCGGCCCTGGCAGCCGACCCGCAACCGACCCACGAATTCACCCTCGACAACGGTTTGAAGGTTGTCGTGCGCGAAGATCATCGCGCGCCGGTGGTGGTGTCGCAGGTCTGGTACAAGGTCGGCTCCAGCTACGAAACCCCGGGCCAGACCGGTCTGTCCCACGCCCTCGAGCACATGATGTTCAAGGGCAGCGAGAAAGTCGGCCCCGGTGAAGCCTCGCTGATCCTGCGCGACCTCGGCGCCGAAGAGAACGCGTTCACCAGCGATGACTTCACCGCCTACTACCAGGTGCTGGCCCGTGACCGCCTGGGCGTAGCCTTTGAACTGGAAGCCGACCGCATGGCCAATCTGCGTCTGCCGGCCGACGAGTTCGCCAAGGAAATCGAAGTCATCAAGGAAGAGCGCCGCCTGCGCACCGACGACAAACCGATGTCCAAGGCTTACGAGCGCTACAAGGCCATGGCCTACCCGGCCAGCGGCTATCACACGCCGACCATCGGCTGGATGGCCGACCTCGACCGGATGAAGGTCGAAGAGCTGCGCCACTGGTACCAGTCCTGGTATGTGCCGAACAACGCCACGCTGGTGGTGGTCGGTGACGTGACCCCGGACGAGGTGAAAACCCTCGCCCAGCGCTATTTCGGGCCGATCCCGAAACGCGACGTGCCACCAGCGAAAAAACCGCTGGAACTGGCCGAACCCGGCGAACGCCAGATCACTCTGCATGTGCAGACCCAACTGCCCAGCCTGATGCTCGGTTTCAACGTGCCAAGCCTGGCCACCGTCGAGGACAAGCGCTCCATCAATGCCTTGCGTCTGATTTCGGCACTGCTGGACGGCGGCTACAGCGGTCGTATCCCGACCCAACTGGAGCGCGGCGAAGAGCTGGTGTCCGGCGGTTCGTCGAGTTATGACGCCTACACACGCGGTGACAGCCTGTTCACCCTGTCCGCCACACCGAACACCCAGAAGAAAAAGACCATGGCCCAGGCTGAAGCCGGTCTGTGGAAACTGCTGGAACAGTTGAAAACCACCGCACCGTCCGCCGAAGAACTGGAGCGCGTGCGTGCACAAGTCATCGCCGGCCTGGTCTTCGAGCGTGACTCGATCACTGCCCAGGCCACCGCCATCGGCCAACTGGAGACGGTCGGCCTGTCGTGGAAATTGATGGACACCGAACTGGCCGATCTGGAAAGCGTCACCCCGCAAGACATCCAGAACGCCGCCAAGCTGTATTTCACCCGCGAACGTCTCAGCGTCGCCCACGTCCTGCCACTGGAGACGACTCATGAGTGAGCGCAAAACCCCACGCCTGTTGCTGCTCGGCATGATCACCGTGGCGGTGATCGGCTCCGCCGCGTTCTACCTGGCGCCGAGCGACAACAGCAAGGCCAGCGAAGCACTGGATAACGCCAAGTCCAGCCAGAAGCTGCAATCGCTGGCCGAACTCGACGGCAAGGCCCCGGCCAGCCGCAAGCTCGACGTGCAGACCTGGAACACCGCCGAAGGCGCCAAGGTGTTGTTCGTCGAAGCTCGCGAACTGCCGATGTTCGACATGCGCCTGATCTTCTCCGCCGGCAGCAGCCAGGACGGCAACGCGCCGGGCCTGGCCCTGCTGACCAACGCCATGCTCAACGAAGGCGTGGCCGGCAAGGATGTCGGTGCAATCGCCCAGGGCTTTGAAGGCCTGGGCGCGGATTTCGGCAACGGCGCCTACAAGGACATGGCCATCGCATCGCTGCGTAGCCTGAGTGCCGTCGACAAACGCGAACCGGCACTGAAGCTGTTCTCCGAAGTGATCGGCAAACCGACCTTCCCCGCCGACTCCTTCGCGCGTATCAAGAACCAGATGCTCGCCGGTTTCGAATACCAGAAACAGAGCCCCGGCAAACTCGCCAGCCTGGAATTGATGAAGCGCCTGTACGGCGATCACCCGTACGCGCACTCCAGCGATGGCAGCGCGCAAAGCGTACCGAAGATCACCCTGGCGCAACTGCGTGAGTTCCACGCCAAGGCGTATGCCGCCGGCAACGTGGTGATTGCGCTGGTCGGCGACCTGTCCCGTGCCGAGGCCGAGGCAATTGCCAATCAGGTTTCTGCCGCCCTGCCAAAAGGCCCGGCGCTGGCGAAGATCGCCCAGCCGCAGGAGCCGAAGGCCAGCGTCGGCCATATCGAGTTCCCGTCCAAGCAGACCAATCTGATGCTTGCGCAACTGGGCATCGACCGTGACGACCCGGACTACGCCGCACTGTCGATGGGCAACCAGATCCTCGGCGGTGGTGGTTTCGGCACTCGTTTGATGAGTGAAGTCCGCGAGAAACGCGGTCTGGCCTACACCGTGTATTCGGCGTTCAGCCCGATGCAGGCGCGCGGCCCGTTCATGATCAATCTGCAGACCCGCGCGGAAATGAGTGAAGGCACCCTGAAACTGGTGCAGGACGTGCTCGCCGATTACCTGAAGAGCGGCCCGACCCAGAAAGAACTTGATGACGCCAAGCGCGAACTGGCCGGCAGCTTCCCGCTGTCCACTGCGAGCAACGCCGATATCGTCGGCCAACTCGGCGCCATGGGTTTCTACAACCTGCCGCTGAATTATCTGGACGACTTCATGCGTCAGTCCCAGAGCCTGACCGTCGAGCAGGTTCGCGACGCCCTGAACAAACACTTGAGCACGGATAAACTGGTCATCGTCAGCGCTGGCCCGACCGTGCCGCAAAAGCCGTTACCGGCCCCATCTGATAAACCTGCCGAGCAGCCGCTCGGGGTTCCGGAGCATTAATGGCCAGTCCAAAGAAACCTGTACAAAAACTGCACAACGGTGTGAACCAGTTGCGCATCATCGGCGGCGAATGGCGCAGCCGCAAACTGAGCTTCCCTGATGCGCCGGGCCTGCGTCCGACGCCGGACCGGGTGCGTGAAACCCTGTTCAACTGGCTCGCGCCGTACGTTGCCGGGGCCAAGGTGCTCGATCCGTTCGCCGGCAGCGGCGCGCTGTTCCTGGAAGCGCTGTCCCGTGGCGCGTCCATGGGCCAGGCGCTGGATGCCAGCCATGTCGCGGTCTCCAGCCTGAAAGAACACCTCGGCACGCTGCGCTGCACCAACGGCCACGTGCAGACCGCCGATGCCTTGCGCTATCTGGAAACCCAGACCGCGACCGCGTTCGATCTGGTGTTCCTCGACCCGCCGTTCAACCAGAACCTGCTGCCCGCCGTCTGCACGCTGCTGGAAGAACGCCAATGGCTGGCCGATGATTCGTGGATCTACACTGAAAGCGAAACCGCGCCATCGACCCTCGGCCTGCCAGGCAACTGGCGCCTGCACCGCGAGCAGAAATCCGGGCGGGTGTACTACGCGTTGTGGCAACGTATGGCAGTGATCGCCGGTTAACCGACCGGCCTGAAAAAGCGGCGAGCTTCAGCCGAGGCTCGCTGCGCTGCATCGAGAGCAATCGTGTCCCCTTCGTCAAAACCGTTCATCCCCGCCTTCGGCCTCGGCAATCCGCACCTGCAAACCTTGTGGGGGCCGCTGTGGCGCAAAACCGTGCACCTTGATCGCCAGCGCGAACGACTGTGGCTGGACGACGGCGATTTCCTCGACCTTGACTGGCACGGCCCCCACAGTGCGGAAGCGCCGTTGGTATTGGTGCTGCACGGGCTGACTGGTTCTTCCAATTCGCCTTACGTCGCCGGAATCCAGGCAGCGCTCGCCGCCCAAGGCTGGGCCAGTGTTGCGCTGAACTGGCGTGGCTGCTCGGGCGAACCGAACCTGTTGCCGCGCAGCTACCATTCCGGCGCCAGCGAAGACCTCGCCGAAACCATCCGTCATCTGAAGGCCAAGCGGCCACTGGCGCCGCTGTATGCGGTCGGCTACTCCCTCGGCGGCAACGTGCTGCTCAAGCATCTGGGGGAAACCGGCAGCGCCAGCGGCGTGCTCGGTGCGGTGGCGGTGTCGGTGCCGTTTCGTCTGGATCAGTGCGCCGACCGTATTGGCCAGGGTTTCTCGAAGGTCTATCAGGCGCACTTCATGCGCGAGATGGTCGCCTACATCAAGAACAAGCAGCGCCAGTTCCAGCACGACGGCCGCGAGGAGGGTCTTGCCGCATTGGCCGCCCTCGGCTCACTGGAAAACATGCGCACCTTCTGGGATTTCGACGGCCGGGTGACGGCGCCACTGAATGGCTTTGCCGATGCCGAGGATTACTATCGCCGGGCATCGAGCCGCTACTTTCTTGGCGAGATCCGTACACCGACCCTGATCATTCAAGCGGCGGACGACCCGTTCGTGTTCCCCCACAGCCTGCCTTCAGCCAGTGAGCTGTCGAGTTCGACCGCGTTCGAATTGCAGACCAAGGGCGGGCATGTCGGCTTCGTCGATGGCTCGTTCCGCCAACCGGGTTATTACCTGGAACGGCGCATTCCCCAGTGGCTGGCCGATTCGGGGCGCGAGTGACGTCATGAGCGAACAGGGCGAGTCGATCCGTTTCTGGCAAACCGCGCCGCTGGCCGGGGTCGAATTACTGTCGGCGCGCTACATCGAGCATCGCTTCGCCCCGCACGTCCACGACGGCTACGTGATCGGCATGATCATGGCCGGCGCCCAGCGCTACCGTTATCGCGGTGCCGAACACCTGGCCGGCAGCGGCACGCTGGTGCTGATCAACCCGGACGAATTGCACACCGGCCACAAAGGCACCGAGGACGGTTGGCTGTACCGGGCGTTTTATCCGGATACCGGCAAGATTGTCTCGTTGCTCGAAGAACTGGAACTGCCGACTGCGCCGATGCCGGCTTTTGGCGCGACGCTCTATCGCGATCCGGATCTGGTCAACGGTTTCAGCCAGTTGCACCGCTTGCTGGAAAGCCCCGCCACCGCGCTGCAACAGCAAACGGTGTGGCGCGAAATGATGATGCTGCTGTTGCAACGCCACGCGGCGGTGCAGATCAACGGCAAACCCGGCAAGGAACATCGTGCGGTGGTGATGGCCAAGGAATTGCTGCACGCACAACTGGCGGCGCCACCCTCGCTGGAAGAACTGGCGGCAGCGGTGAACCTGTCGCCCTTCCACTTCGCCCGGGTGTTCCGCCGCGCCACCGGCATGCCGCCGCACACCTGGCTGATGCAACAGCGGATTGCCTGCGCGCGGGGCTTGTTGCAGAGCGGCTGCCTGCCAGTGGAGGTCGCCACACAGTTGGGCTTTGCCGACCAGAGCCATCTGAGCCGGCAGTTCAAACAGGTTTACGGCGTGGGGCCAGCGGCCTATCGCAGCGCGCGGCTGGATCGCTGAACGCGCTTACTCGCCCGTGGCGATACCGCGCGACGGCTCGTTGATCCACTCGCTCCACGATCCGGCATACAGCGAACCCAACGGATAACCCGCCAGGCACAGGGCGAACAGGTTATGACACGCCGTCACCCCGGAGCCGCAATACGCCACCAGATCGGCCGGCGAGCGCGCGCCGAGTTTCGCGGCGAAGCGCTGCTTGAGCTGGTCGGACGGCAGGAAACGCCCATCGCTGCCCAGATTGTCGGTGAACGCCGCGCATTGCGCGCCGGGAATGTGCCCGGCGATCGGGTCGATCGGCTCCACTTCTCCCTTGAAACGCGGCAAGGCGCGGGCATCGAGCAGAGTCAGAGCCGGTTGACCGAGGCGTTGCTGCAATTGCTCGGCGCTGAGCAGCAGATGTTTGTCCGGATGCCCGCTGAACGTCCCGCGAGTCACCGAAGGCGCATCCAGGCTCAGCGGCAGACCGGCCGCGTGCCAGGCCTTGAGCCCGCCATCGAGAATGAACACGCCGTCGCGCTTGCCCAGCCACGCCAGCAACCACCAGGCCCGCGCCGCGTAGGCACCGGGGCCGTCGTCATACAGAACCACGTCGCTGTCGTTGTTGATGCCGAAGGTTTGCAGGCGCTCGATCAGCGCTGCCGGCTCCGGCAACGGATGACGCCCGGTCACGCCCTTGGTCACCGGGCCGCTGAGGTCTCGCTCAAGATCGGCATAGCTCGCCCCGGCAATGTGTCCTTCGGCATAGCTGCGCTGGCCGTAGTCCGGGTCTTCGAGGGCAAAACGGCAGTCGAGAATCACCAGCCCCGGTTGCTCCTTGCGGGCATCCAGCGTGGTCGGGCTGATCAGTTGCGCAATCGGCATAGCGAACGACTCCTGTGAGCGGATGGGTCAGGACCTTTCTTCGAGGGCCTGGGCCAACGGTACGTAGAATTCTTCGAACAGTGCGTTGACCTCATCGCGGGCCTGCTCGGTGACAAACCCCGCTTCCAGCACCAGCACCTGATACACGCCACGTTTAATGGCCTGCTCGCTGAGGTGATTGGAGTTTTCCCGGGTCGTGCACAGAAAGCGCACCCAGGAGGTGAGGATGATCCACGCGTTGAGGGTCAGGGATTCGATCTGCACCCGGTCCATCTTCAGGATGCCAGCGGCGACGAAGCCTTCATAGATCGCCGCGCCCTGAATCACACAGCGCTGGGAAAAGCGCCGGTAACGCCCGGCCAGGTCCGGGTCGCTGTCGAGCAGGTGCTCAAGATCGCGATGCAGGAAACGGTAGCGCCACATCGCCGACAGCAGTTCCTTGAGATAGAAACGCTTGTCTTCGACCGTCGCCGCACGCCCCTGAGGCGGGCGCAGGAAGCTGTCCACCAGGCTTTCGTACTCACTGAACAGCACGGAGATGATCGCCTGCTTGTTGGGGAAGTGGTAGTACAGGTTGCCCGGAGAAATCTCCATGTGAGCGGCGATGTGGTTGGTGCTGATGCTGCGCTCGCCCTGCTGATTGAACAGCTCGAGGCTGTTCTGCACGATGCGCTCGCTGGTTTTGATCCGTGGGGCCATGGCTTGAGCTTTAATTCAGAGTGCGTTGGGGGGCATCTTACGACCTAACCGGAATGGGATAAAACCATGACGCACAAGGAAGTCATTTGACTTTCTAGAGCATAGACTCTAGAAAGTTCCTCACGACAACAAATCCGGAGCCGACAATGACCGCTGATATTGCCTACCTGCAATCGTTGCAACAGCCGCTGGAAGAGCTCAACCGGTTGTTCAACGCGCAGCGCGCCGCCTACGCCGCCAACCCGATGCCGCCGGCCGCCCAGCGCCAGCAATGGCTCAAGGCGTTGCGCGATCTGCTGAGCAGCGAACGGCAGGCGCTGGTCGAGGCGATCAGTTCGGACTTCAGCCATCGCAGCGCCGATGAAACCCTGCTCGCCGAGTTGATGCCGAGCCTGCATGGCATTCATTACGCCAGCCGGCATATCAGCCAGTGGATGAAGCCTTCGCGGCGCAAAGTGGGTGTCGCCTTCCAGCCGGCATCGGCAAAAGTGGTGTATCAGCCGCTGGGCGTGGTCGGCGTGATCGTACCTTGGAACTACCCGTTGTTTCTGGCCATGGGCCCGTTGACCGGCGCGCTCGCAGCGGGCAACCGGGTAATGCTCAAACTCAGCGAATCGACCCCGGCCACCGGCCTGTTGCTCAAGGAGTTGCTGGCGCGGATCTTCCCGGAAGACCTGGTTTGCGTGGTGCTCGGCGAGGCCGATGTCGGCGTGGCGTTCTCGAAACTGCGCTTCGATCACCTGCTGTTCACCGGCGCCACCAGCATCGGCAAGCACGTGATGCGCGCAGCGGCGGAAAACCTCACGCCAGTGACTCTCGAACTGGGCGGTAAATCCCCGGCCATCGTCTCCCGCGATGTGCCGCTCAAGGACGCCGCCGAGCGCATCGCCTTCGGCAAGACGCTCAACGCCGGCCAGACCTGCGTGGCCCCGGACTACGTGCTGGTGCCGGAAGATCGGGTCGGCGGTTTCGTCGAAGCCTATCGCCAGGCCGTGCGCGGGTTTTATCCGACACTCGCCGACAACCCGGACTACACCGCCATCATCAACGAGCGCCAATTGGCGCGGCTGAACAGCTACCTCAGCGACGCCACCAGCAAGGGCGCGCTGCTGATTCCGCTGTTCGACCAGGGCCAGGGCCGACGCATGCCTCACAGCCTGCTGCTGAATGTCAGCGACGAAATGACGGTGATGCAGGACGAAATCTTCGGCCCGCTGTTGCCGATCGTGCCGTATCAGGATCTGGATCAGGCATTCGCTTACATCAATCAGCGGCCACGTCCTCTGGCTCTTTACTACTTCGGCTACGACAAACGTGAACAGAAGCGCGTGCTCCACGAAACCCATTCCGGTGGTGTCTGCCTCAACGATACGTTGCTGCATGTGGCCCAGGACGACATGCCCTTCGGCGGTATCGGCCCATCGGGCATGGGCCATTACCACGGACACGAAGGTTTCCTGACCTTCAGCAAGGCCAAGGGTGTGCTGGTTAAACAGCGCTTCAACGCGGCGAAGCTGATCTACCCGCCGTACGGCAAATCCATTCAGAAACTGATCCAGAAACTGTTTATTCGCTAACGTCACCGCCGGGTAATAACAACAATGCACCCAAGCCTGACCGAAACACCTGCACTCTCGCGCCGTGGCCTGCTGAAATTCAGCCTGGGCGCCACGGCTTTCCTCGCCACCGCCAGCCTCGGCGCCAGCCTCAGCGGCTGTTCGTCGAGCGTATCGGCCAACGGATTCACCACGTTGCGCAGCGGTGACCTGCTGTTTCTGCGCGCGCTGATTCCGGTGATGCTCGAGGGAGCCGTCGCAGTGGAGAAGATGCCCACCGCTGTCGACGGAGCGCTGAAGTCCCTGGATTACAGCCTCGATCACCTGTCGCCGGAAATGCTCAAACTCACCCGGCAACTGTTCGACGTGCTGGGCATGGCCGTGACCCGAGGACCACTGACCGGAATCTGGGGCAGCTGGGAAAACGCCAGTCCCGAGGCGATCCGGCACTTCCTCGATCGCTGGGAAAACAGCTCGTTGAGCCTGCTGCGCATGGGCCACAGCTCCCTGCAGCAAATGGTGATGATGGCCTGGTACACCCGCGCCGAATCCTGGGCGCACTGTGGTTATCCCGGCCCGCCCACCGTCTGAGACACGCGCCTCCCCCGAACAATAATAAGAGAGCCTGATTGATGCCCGTACCTGACCCGTTTCGCGAAGGCCTTGCCCGTGGCTGGAAAACCTACAACGGCGCACAACTGACCGACGACCTGACTCTGGAAGCCGACGTGGCCATCATCGGCAGCGGTGCCGGCGGCGGCACCACGGCGGAAATCCTCAGCGCCGCCGGTTATAAAGTGCTGCTGATCGAAGAAGGTCCGCTCAAGACCAGCAGCGACTTCAAGATGCTGGAAGACAAGGCCTACAGCAGCCTCTATCAGGAAGGCATCGGCCGCATGAGCAAGGACGGCGCGATCACCATCCTTCAGGGTCGCGCGGTCGGCGGCACCACCCTGATCAACTGGACATCGAGCTTCCGAACCCCCGAGCCGACCCTCGAACACTGGGCTAAAGAACACAACGTCAAAGGCCACAGCCCTGTCGACATGGCGCCGTGGTTCGAAAAAATGGAACAGCGCCTCGGCGTCGCCCCGTGGATGATTCCACCCAACGCCAACAACGACGTGATCCGCAAAGGCTGCGAACAACTGGGCTACAGCTGGCACGTGATCCCGCGCAACGTGCGCGGCTGCTGGAATCTGGGTTATTGCGGCATGGGCTGCCCGACCAACGCCAAACAATCGATGATGGTCACGACCATTCCGGCGACCCTGGAAAAGGGCGGTGAACTGCTTTATCTGGCCCGCGCCGAAAAGCTCTTGATCAGCGGCGACAAAGTGACCGGGCTGCAATGCGTGGCGATGGACGAACGCTGCGTCGAACCGACCGGACGCAAGATCACGATCAAGGCCCGCCATTACGTGCTGGCCGGCGGCGGGATCAACAGCCCTGCCCTGCTGCTGCGCTCGGATGCGCCGGATCCCCATCAACGCCTCGGCAAACGCACCTTTCTGCATCCGGTGAACATGTCCGCCGGGCGCTTCGACGAGGTCATCAACCCGTTTTATGGCGCGCCGCAGTCGATCTACTCCGACCACTTCCAGTGGAAGGACGGCACCACCGGGCCGATGGCCTTCAAACTCGAAGTGCCGCCGCTGCACCCGGCGCTGGCCGCCACCCTGCTCGGCGGCTTCGGCCAGGAAAACGCGCAGCACATGGCGGATCTTCCGCACACCCACGCCATGCTGGCGTTGCTGCGTGACGGCTTTCATCAGGACAGCCAGGGCGGCAGTGTCGAATTGCGTGGCGACGGCTCGCCGGTGCTCGATTATCAGGTGTCGTCCTACGCCTGGGACGGTTTGCGCCGGGCCTTCCACGTCATGGCCGAAATCCAGTTCGCCGGCGGCGCCAAAGCGGTGATGCCGATGCACGCCGATGCGCGCTACGTGAACAGCCTGGCCGAGGCTCGCGAAATGATCGACGGCTTGAGCCTTGAGCTGTACCGCACACGCCTGGGCAGTGCCCACGTCATGGGCGGTTGTGCAATGGGCGAAGACCCGAAAACCGCCGTCACCGATAGCCTTGGCCGGCATCATCAACTGCGCAATCTGTCGATTCATGACGGCTCGCTGTTCCCCACCAGCATCGGCGCCAACCCGCAGCTGTCGGTATATGGTCTGACGGCGCAACTGGCGACATCCCTCGGCGAACGGTTGAGAAACCCGTGAAAAAGCCGAAGATTCGTACCGTCTATAGTGCTTTCTTACCCAAAAGGCGACTTGGCCGACCGGGACGGCTGCGATACCATCCGACTCCCCAACGGATTCCCGCCAGGACGACGCGATGAACCGAGTGTTGTACCCAGGTACCTTCGACCCTATTACCAAGGGCCATGGCGATCTGGTCGAACGCGCCTCGCGCCTGTTCGACCATGTGATCATCGCCGTCGCCGCCAGCCCCAAGAAGAATCCGTTGTTCCCGCTGGAACAACGGGTCGAGCTGGCTCGCGAGGTCACCAAACACCTGCCGAACGTGGAAGTGGTCGGCTTCTCGACGCTGCTGGCGCATTTCGCCAAAGAGCAAAACGCCAATGTGTTCCTGCGTGGTTTGCGCGCGGTGTCGGACTTCGAATACGAATTCCAGCTGGCCAACATGAACCGCCAACTGGCACCGGATGTGGAGAGCCTGTTCCTCACCCCGTCCGAGCGTTATTCGTTCATTTCCTCGACGCTGGTGCGGGAAATTGCAGCCCTGGGCGGCGATATCAGCAAGTTCGTCCACCCGGCGGTGGCTGACGCCCTGACCCTGCGCTTCAAGAAGTAACGACCGTTCAAACGGCGCCCGCGTGCACTGCGGGCGCCAATGCGGCACAATTGCGCGCATTGATTTATTGCGCCCGGGCCCGCCGCCCCGGCTGGAGTTAGCATGTCCCTGATCATCACCGACGATTGCATCAACTGCGACGTCTGCGAACCTGAGTGCCCGAACGCCGCCATTTCCCAGGGCGAAGAGATCTACGTGATCGATCCGAACCTGTGCACCCAGTGCGTCGGCCACTACGACGAGCCGCAGTGCCAGCAGGTCTGCCCGGTGGATTGCATTCCACTGGACGAAGCCCATCCGGAGACTGAAGAACAGTTGATGGAGAAGTACCGCAAGATTACCGGCAAGGCTTGAGCCTCTGACCCCGATCGCAGCGCCAGGCTGCGATCGCGTCATTCACGCTGCTCGAATCCTTCCCCGGTACAGCCCAGGCAGCGCACGAACGCCGCTTTCGCCGGTGCCACCACCAGCGCCTCCCCCGCATCGCCGACGCCGCCACCCAGCGCGGTAAACGGCAACGACACCACAAACGCCCCCGCACCGATCACCGTCGCCGCCACCAGCAAGGGGCGGGCAATCAGCAGATCGCCAATCATGGCGTAGGCCGGTGGATTCTGGATGGCGTATCGCGGGTCACCGCTGCCGCCTTCCGTGGCATGAACGGTCAGGCCGGAACACAGCAGCAGTGCGAGAAACAGGGCTTGCGAGGATTTCATGGCACGATCCTTCGGGCTGAACAGTGAGACAACTCACTATAGACCGTAGGACTTTTTCAGCTTTTGCGCTCAGCTTTGGCAGCGCGGACAGAAGACGCTGGCACGCTGACCCAGTTTCACTTCCCGCAGACCGGTGCCGCAGACTTTGCAGTGCTCGTTACCACGCCCGTAGACAAACAGTTCCTGCTGGAAATACCCCGGCTGCCCATCGCCACCGATGAAATCACGCAACGTAGTGCCGCCACGTTCGATGGCGGCGGCGAGGATGCGCTTGATCTCGATTGCCAGCTTCAGATAGCGCGCCCGGGAAATGCCCTTGGCTTCTCGACGCGGATCGATACCGGCGGCGAACAGCGCTTCAGTCGCGTAAATGTTGCCGACGCCCACCACCACTGCGTTATCCATGATGAACGGTTTGACCGCCATCGACCGCCCGCGTGACAACTGATAGAGACGCTCGCCATCAAACAGATCGGTCAACGGCTCAGGCCCCAGACGAATCAGCAATTCGTGATTGAGCGGGTCGGTACTCCAGAGCATCGCGCCGAAGCGCCGCGGATCGGTGTAGCGCAGGGCCAGGCCGGATTCCAGCTCGATGTCGACATGCTCGTGTTTGGCCGCCGGCAGCCCGACTTCAACCAGCCGCAGATTGCCCGACATGCCCAAGTGACTGATCAGCGTGCCGACCTCGGCGTTGATCAGCAGATACTTGGCGCGCCGCTCGACCAGAACGATGCGCTGCCCGGACAGGCGCACATCGAGGTCTTCGGGAATCGGCCAGCGCAGCCGCCGGTCACGCACGATCACCCGGCTGACGCGCTGGCCTTCCAGGTGCGGGGCGATGCCGCGACGGGTGGTTTCGACTTCCGGCAATTCAGGCATGGGGGTCTCGAATCAGTTTGCTAAATCAATGTGCACCAAGTTCGCGGATCGTCTGCTTCAACGTTTCGAAGTCGTAATCCGAGAGGCCGATGTATTCGAGCACCAGCGGCCCGACGGCCTGCCATTCGAAGTCTTCGGTCTGGTTGCCCAGCACCCGATACGACGCGCAGATGTGCTCGGCCATTTTCAGGATCGCCAGCAGGTTTTTCATCTGGCTGTTGCGTGAAGTCTCGTCGCTGAAGATCGCCATCGCATTGTGGTGGTTGGCGATGGCCGCGCTGACGTGTTCCGGCAGGCGCCAGGACTTGGCGGTGTAGTAACCGACCACCGAGTGATTGGTGTTGTAGACATCGTTCTCGGTGTCCACAACCCGGCGTTCGGCACCCGCGTTGGCATAGGCCTCTTCGAGTGTCTTCATGTAATCCGGGAAACGCTGGAGCATCAGCGGCACGCCGCAGTCATGGAACAGGCCCAATGCGTAGGCCTCGTCGCTCGCCTCGGTGCCGACGCGCTTGGCCAGGGTCAGGCAGGTCATGGCCACGTCCTGGGCGGTATCCCAGAAGCGGTTCAGGGTGACGATGGTGTCATCGTTCATCTCGCCCTTGATCGACATCGCGTTGATCAGGTTGATGATCGAACGACTGCCCAGCAGGTTCACCGCGCGCTTGATCGAAGTGATCTTGTTGCTCAGGCCGTAATACGGCGAATTGACGATTTTCAACAGAGAGCCGGACAGGCCGGGGTCCTGGGAGATCAGCTTGGCGATCGTCTCCAGATCCGGGTCGGGCATGTACTGCTCCATTTGCAGATCCACCATGATCTGCGGTTGCGCAGGCACGCTGATGCCTTGCAGGGACTGTTGAATCTGTTCGGTGGTCAGCTCTTGGGACATAAGTACACACTCTGGGACAGGCGGCGATTCTAACCCCTAAAAACCGACGAACGACACATCGGGGGCAGATCGGCGGAAACTTTCATTCAAGACCATTTGGCCAATTCTGCCTTCATCCGCTGACAGGCCGGGCTTGCGCGCCACATGTCCAGCACCGAACCCGCGTGCAGCGCAACACGGTATACTCCCGCTCTTTTTTCCGGAGCGACGTCATGTCCCTGCCTAGCTTGCGCCTCAAAGCCAACGCCGACCGTCGCCTGCGCGCCGGTCACCTGTGGATCTACAGCAACGAAATCGACGTGGCCGCGACCCCGTTGCACGGCTTCAAGGCCGGCGACCAGGCGATCCTCGAAGCCGCCGGCGGCAAGCCGCTGGGCATCGTCGCCATGAGCCCGAACAACCTGATCTGCGCCCGCCTGCTGTCGCGCGACATCAAGCTGCCGCTGGACAAGTCGCTGCTGGTGCATCGCCTGAACGTGGCCCTGTCCCTGCGCGATCGCCTGTTCGACAAGCCGTTCTATCGTCTGGTCTACGGTGATTCCGACCTGCTGCCGGGTCTGGTGGTCGACCGTTTCGGCGACATCCTCGTGGTGCAGATCGCTTCGGCGACCATGGAAGCGCATAAAGATGACGTGATCGCGGCGCTGACCCAAGTGCTCAAGCCAAGCGGCATCCTGTTCAAGAACGATTCCGCCGCCCGTGATGCCGAAGGCCTCGAGCGCTACACCGAAACCGTGTTCGGCCTGGTGCCGGAGTGGGTGGCGCTGGAAGAGAACGGCGTGAAATTCGAAGCCCCGGTGATTCAGGGCCAGAAAACCGGCTGGTTCTACGACCACCGCATGAACCGCGCGCGCCTGGCCCCTTACGCCAAAGGCAAACGCGTGCTGGACCTCTACAGCTACATCGGTGGCTGGGGTGTGCAGGCTGCCGCATTCGGCGCCAGCGAAGTGTTCTGCGTCGATGCCTCGGGTTTTGCCCTCGACGGTGTTGAGCGCAACGCCGCGCTGAACGGCTTCGCCGACAAGATGACCTGCATCGAAGGCGACGTATTCGAAGCCCTGAAGGAGCTCAAGGCCAGCGAAGAACGCTTCGACGTGATCGTTGCCGACCCGCCTGCGTTCATCAAACGCAAGAAGGACATGAAAAACGGTGAAGGCGCCTACCGCCGCCTGAACGAGCAAGCCATGCGCCTGCTCAACAAGGACGGCATCCTGTTCAGCGCTTCGTGCTCGATGCACCTGCCGGAAGACGACCTGCAGAACATCCTGCTGACCAGCGCCCGTCACCTGGACCGCAACATCCAGCTGCTGGAGCGTGGTGGTCAGGGCCCGGATCACCCGGTGCACCCGGCCATTCCGGAAACCCGCTACATCAAGAGCATCACCTGCCGTCTGCTGCCCAACAGCTAACGGTATCGATGTATAAAAGAAGGGGAGCCCGTTGGCTCCCCTTCTTTTTGCCTTCCGTTATTGGTTTTCCTACATTTATCGTCCGATCAACATGCAGGACTTTTCCTTACATTCATCATTTGCCAATATCTAACTTACAAGACCTTTTCAAGCGAGAGATCACTCCGACAAAATTACTGGAATATTCCTACTTAATATCCACTTGCGATTAATCCATTACAAACTATTATTAAGTCGTCACCACGAGGTGGCACTCAACAAATAACGAAGCCTCAATGAACAAGGAGTTCAAACATGAAAGCAATTGCTCTGGAATCCCGCAAAATCGCAAACCTGGCTTTTCTGGTTGCACCTAAAACCCGATAAGTAAGGCGGCGCTGGGTATTGCCGGCTACCCAGCGTCTTTGATGACCTATCCAGAGAGCCTTGCCTTAACATGCAAATAAATCCCTATCTATTCATATTGCCGCGCACGCCAGGACAAATAGTCTGGAACTATAAAGATCACACGCAACATGAACTCGATCTGGACTATTCATCTCGCCTGGCACAACTAATCCACAACCCCGAGCTGTACGACAACGACAACATCATAGATACACAGTTACTCAATGCCGGAATACTGACAACATCGACAATAAACAACCCCATATGGGGCTGGGATGAACTGTCGAAGATTTATCACATCGGCACCCGCAACATTCCCTGCGAATATATTCCGGACAACATTCATGAATGGGCCAGACAATACCTGGAACATTGCAACGAAGTGCTCGCCTCCTCGCCCCCGGCCGATGACACGGCTGAGCGCCCCCCAGGCAGACGCATCGCTCTCCCCGCGCCGTCGACATTGAATGACGACAGTCTGTCGAACGCCCTGACCCGGCGAAAAACCTGCCGGTCCTTCACCGGCTCTTCCATCGCGCTGAAAGATGTCGGCACTTTGCTCTACCTGACCCTCGGATACCTGCGCGAGCGCGAAGGCGACGACAGCATCGCCGAAGGACTCGACGCCCGCCGCAGCAGCCCTTCCGGTGGCGGGCTCAATGCCTGCGAAGGTTACCTGCTGATCCAGAACGTCGAAGGACTGGCACCTGGCGTATATGCCTATCACCCGACCGAACACGCCTTGAGCCTGATCAACCCGTCGCCCGACACAGCGCTGGGCAATCTGCTGGGAGGCCAGCACTTCATCAACAACCTGCCACTGGGCCTGTTCATCACCGCCCGTTTCGACAGGCTCTGGTGGAAGTATCCCCACTCGCGCGCCTACCGAATGGCGTTCGTCGAGGCCGGGCATCTTTCACAGACGTTTCAACTGGCCGCCACCGCGCTAGGCATGAACACCTGGCTGACAGGTGCATTCGCCGACGATCAGGTCGACACATTGCTGCAACTGGAGAACGGTACCGAGCAACCGCTGTTCTTTGTCGGTTGCGGCGAAAGCGACGGTCAGGCGATGTGCCAGGAAATGCGCGACCTGCTGCGTGAGTCGCAAGCATGAGCCTTCTCTCCCAAGCCCCGGCCTTCGAGTTTTCACTGGGCGACTGGAACACCCGCGCTTCGGTGCGTACCAGCGCCCACGATTACCGCTTGCCGGCTGACATCGCGCAACAACTGGAAACCCGTCATTGGTTCCCGCCGGCATTTCTGCCCTATCTTGCCCACCCGGCCATCGAAGCGGCGGGCCGTTCGGTAGTGCATCGGCTCACGGCCAGTCATCTGGTGCATTTTCTCGACTACACCACGTTGCTTGAACACCGCATCGTCAATCGCGCCGTCGAAGTCATCGTCCACGGCGAACGGCCGGTCGATCTTCTGCCATCCATGAAAACCGCCGCACTGCAGCTCTACACCGATGAGGGCTACCACGCCCTGTTTTCCCATCAGGTCGCGGAACAGATCGCCGGGTTCTACGCCATCACCGGGCGCCCGGTGATGCCCAGGCGCATCACGCGGATGGACGGGCTGATCGCCAGAACGCCTCAAGAGCAGCGACCGCTGACAGGGTTCCTGCTCGGCTTCGTCTCGGAAACCATCATTGCCCGGGAGCTGCTCGACGTCTGCCGGGACAGCCTGGTGTCCGGGGTCAACGACATGCTGCGCGATCACCTCACGGACGAAGCGCGCCACAGTCGCTACTTCACTGAAGTGTTCCACTACCTCTGGCTGCACCTGGGCGCGCAACAACGAGCCTTCGCCGCTGCCACCCTGCTTGAGATCCTCGGGATCTTCTTCGAAGTCGATGAGCCGTGGCTGCGACAAAGCCTGTGCAACGCCGGGATTGCCGACAGCGTCGTGCCGGAGATACTCGGCAAGCTGGTAACGGTGCAAGCCACCCGATCGCGCGCACGGGCAGGCAGCGTCGCCACATTGAACGCACTGAAGAAAGCCGGATTTTTCACTGAACCTCAAAACCAGATACTTTTCGCCAAGGCAGGATTGATCGATGGATAAAGGAAAATCCGGGGTGACGACCCGACAACGTCGCGGGGCCGTCAGCCTGTTGCTGGCGATGGTGTTGCTGGGTGTATTTCCGCTCGATGTCCTGCTGCCTTCGTTCCCGGCGCTGGCCGAACACTTTCGCAGCACTCCGGCGGACATCGCACTGTCCATCAGCCTGTTCGCCGTCGGCATCGCCTTCGCCCAGTTGCTGATCGGGCCGCTGTCGGATGTGATCGGTCGCAAGGGGCTGCTGCTCGCCGGCATGAGCGTTTCAATGCTCGGTGCCCTCGGGTGTGTGATGACCTCGGACTATTCGCTGTTCCTGATATTCCGGGTCGTTCAGGCGCTGGGTTGCGGTTGCTTCGTGCTGTCCCAGGCGCTGGTCCAGGATCTGTTCGAAGGCGAGGAGCGCGATCGCCTGCGAATCCTGATGGTCACCGCCGGCGGGATTTTCATCTCGGTATCACCGCTGGCAGGGACTTTCATGCAGGCAACGTTGGGCTGGCGAGGCAGCTTCTGGGTGTTCATCACATTATCCGCCGTAGTGCTGCTCAAGGCCTGTCTGTTTCTGGAGAACACCCGACCGACCACCCGTGGCACACGTACGAACTTCCTCACGGCTTACCGACGGGTTCTGGGGGATTTCGACTTCGTCGGCTACTGGCTGATTTCGGCATTCGCGTTCGCCTGCCACTTTTCATTCATCGTGATCTCGCCGCTGATCTTCATGGACCGGCTGCAATTGTCCGCCTACGAATTTTCCTTGATCCTGCTGATCTACGGTGCGGCGTACGTCACCGGGGGCATCCTCGCCAGCGTGCTGAGCAGGCGCATCACCAGCGGCCAGCAGATGGTCGTCGGTTTGAGCCTGATCCTGTTCGCCGGTGTGACCATGCTGTACCTGTCGTCGAGCTTTGCACTGGCTCCGGCGACAGTGCTGATCCCGATGCTGATCTGCACCGCCGGCACCACCATCGCCCGACCGGCCGCCACCTCACGGGCCATGGGCCTGTTTCCGGACATCGCCGGCACCTCGGCCTCGGCCGGCAGCACGATCATTTTCATCTGCGGCGGTTTGATCAGTGCCTTGATCAGTCTGAGCCCGACCAACCTGCAATCCACCCTGGGCTACAGCTTTGTCTTGCTCAGTGGTGTGGCGCTCGCCTTGAACAACCGGATCAGCCGTCGCGCCAGAATCCTGCAAACCGGTGCCATCGCACAGCCGGGCGGCGATTAAACCTGCCAGTCGTCATTCCGCACGGGGCGTCAGCGCTGGAACAACGTTTTGCGCCATTCCCTCCTGACGCCAGCGGTGTAGAATCGCGAGATTCATCGCCATTCATCCCCGGCGGGTTTATGAGCTCAGGCTGAGACCAGCGGCGATCCCGCAACGTCATCGGCAACTTCAGGACACACGGCCATTTCTGAGTGTTCCAGACGTCAATAGAAGCTCACTCCCCTTTTGCACCTGATTAGTAAGTGATTAGCCGCCCGGAGTGCTCCATGCCAGATTACCGTTCGAAAACATCCACCCACGGCCGCAACATGGCCGGCGCCCGCGCACTGTGGCGCGCCACCGGGATGAAAGATGACGACTTCAAGAAGCCGATCATCGCGATTGCCAACTCCTTCACCCAGTTCGTACCGGGCCACGTTCACCTGAAGGACCTGGGCCAACTGGTTGCCCGTGAAATCGAACGCGCCGGTGGCGTGGCGAAAGAATTCAACACCATCGCCGTGGACGACGGCATCGCCATGGGCCACGACGGCATGCTGTATTCGCTGCCGAGCCGCGAGATCATCGCCGACTCCGTCGAGTACATGGTCAACGCCCACTGCGCCGACGCCATCGTCTGCATCTCGAACTGCGACAAGATCACCCCGGGCATGCTGATGGCCGCCCTGCGCCTGAACATTCCGGTGATCTTCGTCTCCGGCGGCCCGATGGAAGCCGGCAAGACCAAACTGGCCAGCCACGGTCTCGACCTCGTCGACGCCATGGTCATCGCCGCCGACTCCAGCGCTTCTGACGAGAAGGTTGCCGAGTACGAGCGCAGCGCCTGCCCGACCTGCGGTTCGTGCTCCGGCATGTTCACCGCCAACTCGATGAACTGCCTGACCGAAGCCCTGGGCCTCGCATTGCCGGGCAACGGTTCGACCCTCGCCACCCACAGTGACCGCGAACAGCTGTTCCTGCAGGCCGGCCGCACCATCGTCGAACTGTGCAAACGCTACTACGGCGAGAACGACGAGTCGGTACTGCCGCGCAACATCGCCAACTTCAAGGCGTTCGAGAACGCGATGATGCTCGACATCGCCATGGGCGGCTCGACCAACACCATCCTGCACTTGCTGGCCGCTGCCCAGGAAGCCGAGATTGCGTTCGACCTGCGCGACATCGATCGCCTGTCGCGCGTAGTGCCACAACTGTGCAAAGTCGCGCCGAACATCCAGAAGTACCACATGGAAGACGTGCACCGCGCCGGCGGCATCTTCAGCATCCTCGGTTCGCTGGCCCGTGGCGGCCTGCTGCACACCGACCTGCCGACCGTGCACAGCCGCAGCATGGAAGAAGCCATCGCCAAGTGGGACATTACCCAGACCGACGATGAAGCCGTACACCACTTCTTCAAGGCCGGCCCGGCAGGCATTCCGACGCAAACAGCGTTCAGCCAGTCGACCCGTTGGGAAACCCTGGACGACGACCGCGAAAACGGCTGCATCCGCAGCTTCGAGCACGCCTATTCGAAAGAAGGCGGCCTGGCCGTGCTGTACGGCAACATCGCCCTGGATGGCTGCGTGGTGAAAACCGCCGGCGTCGATGAATCGATCCACGTCTTCGAAGGCAACGCGAAGATCTTCGAAAGCCAGGACAGCGCCGTGCGCGGCATCCTCGCCGACGAAGTAAAGGAAGGCGACATCGTCATCATTCGCTACGAAGGCCCGAAAGGCGGCCCGGGCATGCAGGAAATGCTCTACCCGACGTCGTACCTGAAATCCAAGGGGCTGGGCAAAGCCTGCGCCCTGTTGACCGATGGCCGTTTCTCCGGCGGTACTTCCGGCCTGTCCATCGGCCACGCTTCGCCAGAGGCTGCGGCCGGCGGCGCGATCGGTCTGGTGCAGGACGGTGACAAGGTGCTGATCGACATTCCGAACCGCTCGATCAACCTGTTGATCAGCGACGAAGAACTGGCTGCACGCCGGGTCGAGCAGGACAAGAAGGGCTGGAAACCGGTGGAAATACGTCCACGCAAAGTGACCACCGCCCTCAAGGCCTACGCCCTGCTGGCCACCAGCGCCGACAAGGGCGCGGTGCGTAACAAGGCGATGCTCGACGGGCTGTAAGCGTCAAATCGCAGAAACAAAATGCCCCGCCAAGTGCGGGGCATTTTTTTTCCTTCAGTTTGATCGTTCCCACGCTCTGCGTGGGAACGATCATCGTAGAAAGGATTACTGAATTTCTTCCGGCTTCACGATCACCCAATTCTTGTCCGCGGTCACCGGCAAACCTTCTTTCGCCTGCGCCGCTGCGTGTTTGGCCATCATGCCGTTGAGCTGGGTCATGTACTTGTCCTTGCGGTTGACCCACAGGTGAATGCCGCCCTTGGCCACGTCGACGCTGTGGAACAGCATGTAGCCGTCGCTGCTCGGGGTGTCGCCGCCCACCAGCACCGGTTTTTTCCACTCGTCGATGTAGGTCAGGATCGCCGCATGTTTGCCGGCCATCCAGGTTGCAGGTGTCCACAGATAAGGCGTCAGTTCCAGGCCAAGGTTGGCCTTCTCGTCATACTTGCCGGCGGTGATCTGCTTGCGTGCTGTGGTCAGTTCGCCGGTTTTCGGGTCCTTGAGCAGCAGCGATACACCGATCACGTTCTGCGGTTTGACGTTGTAGCCGTACTTCGGATCGGCCGCGACCATCCGCACCAGTTCTTCGGAGGCGGCGGTCATCACGTAGACCTCGATGCCGTTCTCCATCAACTTGTTGTACAACTCGGCCTGACCGGCGAAGACTTTCGGCGGCTGGACGTCGAGGTTCTTCACCACATCGCCATCGTAATAAGTCGCCGGCACCGGTTTGCCCGACGCCATCAGCTCATCGACGTAGCCTTTGAGTTCCTTGAGGGTGAAACCGGAGAACACCTGCGCGACCCATGGATAGCAGACCATGTCGTCGACTTCGCAGAGGCGATAGTAGTAGCTGAACAGGCTTTCCTTGTGGTCGGCGGTGTCCTTGAACGGCATCAGTTTCAGGGAGGGGTCGAGTTTGTCGCGGGTGATCAGGCCCTTGTTTTCCATGAACGGCAGCAACGACTCTTCGAGGTCGTAGCGGTAGCTGGTGTTGTCCATGTCGAACACCGCGTAGTTACCCTTGTTGGCGTTGGCGGCAATCATCGCGTCCAGCGCCTTGGCCTGATCCGCCGGCCAGTGTTTCAGGTCGGTGGCGAACGCCTGAGTGGCCAGGCCCATCCCCACAGTCAGCGCGACAGCCAGAAATTTCGGTGCAAACTTCATGGACACTTCTCCCTGAGTCAAAGAAATCGACGCTAACAAATAAATGTGACAGTCCTCGTCTGTCAGCGACCGTCCGCGTCCCTTCCGCGCCAGTTGCATCCCCGAGAGCGACACACGCTTATTCCAAAAACGACGGACGACCTTCGATTTCGGTATTAATTCATTGGAAATCAAACTGTTAGGCTTGCGGGTTCGCAACAGCCCCGGAAGGTTGTTGGCACAGTCTTTTCTGGAGTCCTCATGAATCTGCCTCTGATTCTCAACTTGCTGGTGTTCCTCGCCCTGCTCTTCGGCCTGGCGCAAACCCGTCACACCTCGTGGAGCCTGGCGAAAAAAGTCCTGCTCGCGCTGGTGCTGGGCGTGGCATTCGGCGTCGCGCTGCACACGATTTACGGTGCCGGCAACCCGGTGCTGAAAGCCTCGATCGGCTGGTTCGACCTGGTCGGCAACGGTTACGTGCAACTGCTGCAAATGATCGTGATCCCGCTGGTGTTCGCCTCGATCCTCAGCGCCGTGGCCCGTCTGCACAACGCTTCATCGCTGGGCAAGATCAGCTTCCTGACCATCGGCACACTGCTGTTCACCACCGCGATTGCGGCGCTGATCGGTATCGGCCTGACCAATCTGTTCGGCCTGACCGCCGAAGGCCTGGTCGCCGGCACTCAGGAAATGGCCCGTCTGCAAACCATTCAGACCGACTACGCCGGCAAGGTCGCCGACCTGAATGTGCCGCAACTGCTGCTGTCGTTCATCCCGCAGAACCCGTTCGCCGACCTGGCCCGGGCCAAGCCGACGTCGATCATCAGCGTGGTGATCTTCGCCGCGTTCCTGGGGGTTGCCGCGCTGCAACTGCTCAAGGATGACGTCGAGAAAGGTCAGAAAGTGATCAACGCCATCGACACCCTGCAAGCCTGGGTGATGCGTCTGGTGCGTCTGGTGATGAAGCTGACCCCGTACGGCGTGCTGGCGCTGATGACCAAAGTGGTGGCGGGTTCCAACCTGCAAGACATCATCAAACTCGGCAGTTTTGTGGTGGTGTCGTACCTCGGTCTGGGCCTGATGTTCGTGGTGCACGGCCTGCTGGTGTCGGCGGCCGGGATCAACCCGCTGCGCTTCTTCCGCAAGATCTGGCCGGTGCTGACCTTCGCGTTCACCAGTCGCTCCAGCGCCGCGAGCATCCCGCTGAGCATCGAAGCGCAGACCCGTCGTCTGGGCATTCCGCAATCGGTTGCCAGCTTCGCCGCATCGTTCGGTGCGACCATCGGCCAGAACGGCTGCGCCGGTCTGTACCCGGCAATGTTGGCGGTGATGGTTGCGCCAACGGTCGGCATCAACCCGCTGGATCCACTGTGGATCGCGACGCTGGTGGCGATCGTGACCTTGAGTTCGGCCGGTGTGGCGGGCGTGGGTGGCGGTGCGACTTTCGCGGCACTGATCGTGCTGCCGGCCATGGGCTTGCCGGTTTCGCTGGTGGCGTTGCTGATTTCGGTCGAGCCACTGATCGACATGGGTCGTACGGCGCTGAACGTGAGTGGTTCGATCACCGCTGGCGCGATTACCAGCCAGGTGATGCAGCAGACCGACAAGGCCCTGCTGGATGCCGATGAGCATGCGGAGCTTGCTCAGGCTTGATTGACGTTGTAGCGAGGGAGCGTGCTCCCTCGCTGATCGTTCCCACGCTCCGCGTGGGAATGCAGCCCGTGACGCTCTGCGTCACTGGACGCGGAGCGTCCCTAGAGGCATTCCCACGCAGGAGCGTGGGAACGATCAATTGAGCTAAACCCGCTCCCAGACTTCGAAGTTGTAAGCCGGTTTGTCGCCTTCAGCCGGATTCGGCACGTTCGACACCAGCTTCCACTGGTTGAGATCGAACTCCGGAAACCACGCATCGCCTTCCGGGCTCAGTGCCACACGGGTCAGATACAAGCGATCCGCCTGCGCCAGCCCCTGCGCATACAGTTGCGCCCCGCCAATCAGCATCAATTCGTCGACGCCCTGCTCTTTCGCCCACTCTTCGGCGCGAACCACGGCAGCTTCCAGCGACGGATAGACTTCCGCCCCTTCCAGCACCAGATCGGCCTGACGGCTGACCACGATATTCAAACGGCCCGGCAACGGACGACCCAGCGAATCCCAGGTCTTGCGGCCCATGATGATCGGCTTGCCGAGCGTCGTGGCCTTGAAGTATTTGAAGTCCCCCGGCAGGTGCCAGGGCATGCTGTTGTCGACGCCGATCACGCGGTTTTCACCGAGGGCTGCGATCAGGCTGAGGGGGAGTGATTTAGTCATGCCGGCGAGGATACCAGAGCCGCGCTTACCCCGATAAGCGCCACAGCGGTTATGCTCACGGCTCAATCAAGCAACGGGATGCCGCGTGACTGAACTGACTCCACTGCAAAACCTCTGGCTCACCGAAACCGTGCGCCTGCGCGAAGAACACGCAGGCCCGCTGGACGATCTGGAAGCCAATCGCCTGGCCCGCGCGGCCGGCGGCGATCTGCCGAGCCGCATTCAACGCCGCGCCCTGTGGCTGGCCGAGCGCGATGGCCTGACCTCTGCGCTCAAGCACTGGCTGCAAGGCGCCCGTCTGGCGCTGGTGCTGCTGGCGATCTTCGCGGTACTGAGCGGCGCCGGCCTGGCTTTCGCCGCACTGGGCCAGACGCCGGTCAATGTGTTCTGGGCGCTGGGCAGTCTGCTCGGGCTGAACCTGATTTTGCTGTTGAGCTGGGCCCTGGGGCTGATCTTCGCTGGCGAACACGGTGCCACCCTTGGCCGCTTGTGGCTGTGGCTCAGTGAAAAACTCGCCCGCGATGCCAAGGCTGCGCAACTGGCGCCGGCCCTGCTGTTGATGCTGCAACGCAAGAAGCTCAATCGCTGGGCGCTCGGCTCGCTGGTCAATGGCCTGTGGCTGCTGGCGATGTTCAGCGCGCTGGTTTTGCTGCTGACGCTGATGGCAACCCGGCGCTACGGCTTCGTCTGGGAAACCACGATTCTCAGTGCCGATACGTTCATCAACATGACCCAGGTCCTCGGCACATTGCCGGCACTGCTGGGCTTCAACGTGCCGACCGTAGACATGATCCGCGCCAGCGGCGACACCGCGCTGAACATCGAAACCGCCCGACAGGCCTGGGCGACCTGGCTGGTCGGCGTGCTGGTGGTGTACGGCGTGCTGCCGCGCCTGCTATTGGCGCTGTTTTGCTTCTGGCGCTGGAACAGCGGCAACGCTGCGTTGCGTCTGGACCTGAACCTGCCCGGCTACGCCCAACTGCGCGAACGCCTGATGCCGACCAGCGAACGCCTCGGCATCACCGACCCTGAGCCTGCGCAACTGCACCGCGTCGAAAGCGCCGTCAGCGAACATGCCAGCGATGGTGCGTTGCTGGTGGCGATCGAGCTCGACGATCAACACCCATGGCCGCCGGCGCTGCCGAAGAACGTCAGTAACGCCGGCATCCTCGACAGTCGTGAATCACGCAACAAACTGCTCGAACAGCTCAGCCGTTTTCCGCCGGCACGCCTCGCGATTGCCTGCGATCCGAGACGCTCCCCGGATCGCGGCAGCCTTGCGCTGATCGCCGAGCTGGCGCGCAATGCCGCCGCGACCCGAATCTGGCTGTTGCAGGCGCCGCCGGGACAAGGACTGGACGCCGAACGCCTCGGCGACTGGCACGTGGCGCTGCAACAACTCGAACTGCCGTTCGCCGATTGCGCCCCGTTGAACTGGCTGGAGCACGGACATGACTGATGCCTGGAAAGCGCCGCTGAAACTGGCCGTGGTCGGCCACACCAACGTCGGCAAGACTTCGCTGCTGCGCACCCTGACTCGCGACGTCGGTTTCGGCGAAGTCTCCCATCGCCCGAGCACCACGCGGCATGTCGAGGGCGCGCGGTTGTCGGTGGATGGCGAACCGTTGCTCGACCTCTATGACACACCGGGTCTGGAAGACGCCATCGCCCTGCTGGATTTTCTCGAGCGCCTGGAACGCCCCGGCGAACGCCTCGACGGCCCGGCGCGGTTGGCGCGGTTTCTCGACGGCAGCGAAGCGCGCCAGCGTTTCGAACAGGAAGCCAAAGTGTTGCGGCAACTGCTCGACTCCGACGCCGGCCTGTATGTGATCGACGCCCGAGAGCCGGTGCTGGCCAAGTACCGCGATGAACTGGAGGTGCTGGCCAGTTGCGGCAAGCCGTTGCTACCGGTGTTGAATTTCGTCAGCAGCGCCAATCACCGCGAGCCGGACTGGCGTGAAGCACTGGCGCGCCTGGGACTGCACGCGCTGGTGCGCTTCGACAGCGTCGCCCCGCCCGAGGACGGCGAGCGACGACTGTATGAAAGCCTTGCGTTGCTGCTGGAAAATGCCCGCCCACAACTTGAACGCCTGATCGCCGATCAACAGGCCCAGCGCCTCGCCCGCGAGCAAAGCGCCGCACGCCTGATTGCCGAATTGCTGATCGACTGCACCGCGTGCCGACGCAGTGTGGCGAGCAACGCCGAACAGGAACAACAAGCCATCAGCGAACTGCGCAAAGCCGTGCGCCAACGCGAGCAGAAATGCGTCGAAGCGCTGCTCAAGCTCTACGCCTTCCGCCCGCAGGACGCCGCGGCCAGCGATCTGCCGCTGCTCGACGGGCGTTGGGGCGATGACCTGTTCAACCCGGAAACTCTCAAGCAACTGGGCGTGCGGGTCGGCGGCGGGATTGCGGCCGGCGCAGCGGCCGGTGCAGGTGTGGATCTGCTGGTGGGCGGCATCACCCTCGGCGCCGCCGCCCTGGCCGGCGCAATTGCCGGCGGCGCCCTGCAAACCGCCCGCAGCTACGGCAATCGCCTGCTGGGCAAGATCAAGGGACAAAGGGAGCTGACGGTCGACGACAACGTGTTGCGCCTGCTGGCGCTGCGTCAGCGGCAACTGTTGCAAGCGCTGAATGCCCGTGGTCATGCGGCGATTGATGCCGTTCAAGTGGCGACGCCGCAGGACAAGACCTGGCGCGAAGGCAAGTTGCCCGAAGCTTTGGGCAAGGCCCGGGCGCATCCACAGTGGTCGTCGCTCAATCCGCATCCGAAGCTGAATCAGGCTGAGCGGCAGGAGCAGATTGAGTCTTTGGCCACAGAGCTCTAGTGCCTGACCTGACCCCATCGCTGGCTTGCCAGCGATGGGGTCAGGTCAGTTCAAAGACTTACGCAGCAAGCAACCGAGCTGCTTTGTCTTTCAGCACGCCCAGATCCATCACCGGCACGGCCATTTCCTTCGCCAGCTCATCCCACTGGCGCATCCGCAAACTCACAGCGCACAACGGATCCCGCTCGAACGCATCGGCTTCAGCCTCCGTCATCACCCCGCCCTGATATTCCAGAGTGCGTCGGCTGGCTTCGCTCAAGCGCTCGTAATAACCCGAATCCCTGAGCGTCAGATAACGCTTGGCCTGGACGTGATATTCCACCAGCCGCGCCAGACGCTCGCTGAATCCGGCCTCGCGCAAATAATCGGCACCGAGGCGCTCGTGGCTGACCACGCCGTAACCGCCCATGTTCTCCGCACCTTCGGCACACAAATGACCGATGTCATGGAAGAACGCGGCGAGCACCACTTCATCGTCAAAACCTTCGGCGATGGCCAGTTGCGCCGCCTGGGACATGTGCTCGATCTGCGACACCGGTTCGCCGATATAGTCGCTGGCACCAAACCGCTCATAGAGCCCGAACACCCGGTCGATGACTTGCTCGTGACTCAACATCAGTTCTCTCCAAAAAGCTGTGCGACATTGCGCTCGGCCATGGCCGGGCCGACGCTCATGCCGACGCCGCTGTGCATCAGCGCCACACTCAGCCCCGGCGCCGGACGCAGGAACGAAAACGGCCCCGGCCCCCGAGAACCATAGACACCCTGCCAGCGCTCGACCACTTGCACCTTGCAGCCGAGGGTCTGTTCGGCCAGTTCGAGCATCCAGTTGTCGACCTGCTCGGCGTTGAACGGCGACGGATCGCTGCCGTAATGGTGCGAGTCGCCGATGATCAGTTCGCCATACGGCGTCGGGCTGATCAGCAGGTGAATGCCGTTTTCCTGCAGGTGCGGTTGCTCGCGCAGGATCTGCGCCTGCACCGCTGCGGCTTCCGGCAAGTCGGCGAAGGCGCCGTAGTGCACGCAGCTGAGGCCGGTGAGCAAGGCGTGTTGCAGGTTCAGGTCAATTTGCGGCCGGGCGCGGAGCATTTGCAGGCGGCAGATCTGTGGGTCGAGGGCGGCAATCGGCTCGGCCAGCAAGGTCTGATAATCGTGGCCGGAACAGACAATGATCTGCTCGGCGGTAAAAGTGCCGGCAGTGCTTTGCAGCCTCCCCGGCTCGACGTCGCGCACCAGCGTCGAGAAGTGGAACTCGACGTTGAGTTCGCGACGCAGGTAATCGATCAGCGCCGGAATCGCTTCCCGGGAATACAGTTGTTGATCGTCCATCCCGTGCAGCGCGGCGCGGTGATGGCTGAACTGGCCGCCATACAGATCTCGTAATGCGGCACCGCGCAACAGGTTGACGCGATAGTCGTGCTCCACGGCGCGCCCGACGCAGAAGGCATCGAGCAAGTGCTCTTCGGCCTCGGTACGGGCGAACAGGTACGAGCCGTTGCGCTTGAGTTGCAGGCCGGCGAGCTGCGCCCACTGACCCCAGATCTCGCGGCTGGCCTTGGCCAGTTCGAGCATTGGGCCCGGTGGCTGACCGGTGACCAGTGCCTGGCCGAAGTTGCGAACCGACGCGCCGAGTGGCGTAGCGGTGCGCTCGAAAACCGTGACTTTGAGACCACGCCGGGCGGCGGCATAGGCGTGGGACAGGCCCAGGATGCCGGCGCCGACGATCAGCAAGTCTTTGTGTTGTGTCATGAAGCCCCCAAATGATCGTTCCCACGTTTTGCGTGGGAACGATCAAACGTCTGGTTACTTGGCAGCGACTTTCTCGGACTTGCCGTCATAGCGCTTGCGCCATTCGGTCAGGATCTCGTCGCGGTTCTTCGAGGCCCAGGCAAAGTCGTTCTTGATCAGGCGCTGCTCGTAATCGGCCGGCAGTTCGGTCTGCGGCTTGGCGATGCCCGGCTGGGCGAGAACGGCGAAGTTTTCCTTGTACAGATCCATCGCCGGGGCGCTGGCGGAGAAGTCAGCCAGTTTCTTCGCAGCCTCTTCGTGCGGCGTGCCTTTGATCACGGCAGTCGCTTCGATCTCCCAGCCCAGGCCTTCCTTCGGCAGGATGATGTCCAGCGGTGCACCCTGGCGTTTCAACTGTACGGCCGGGTATTCGAAGGAAATCCCGATCGGGAATTCGCCAGCGGCCGCCAGTTTGCAAGGCTTGGAACCGGAGTGAACGTATTGGCCGATGTTCTGGTGCAGACCGTCCATGTAAGCCCAGCCCTGCTTCTCGCCGAAGGTTTGCAGCCAGGCGCTGACGTCGAGGAAACCGGTGCCGGACGAGGCCGGGTTCGGCATCACGATCTTGCCTTTGTACTCAGGCTTGGTAAGGTCCTGCCAGCTCACCGGTTTGGTCAGGCCTTGTTTCTCGGCCTCGACAGTGTTGAAGCAAATGGTTGCGGCCCAGACGTCCATGCCGACCCAGGCTGGCGGGTTGGCGGCGTCGCGGTAGTTCGCACCGATCTTGCCCAGATCCTTCGGCGCATAGCTTTGCAGCATGCCTTGCTGATCGAGGATCGCCAGGCTCGACGCCGCCAGGCCCCACACCGCGTCAGCCTGTGGACGCTCTTTTTCGGCCAGCAGTTTGGCGGTGATGATCCCGGTGGAATCGCGTACCCACTTGATCTCGACGTCCGGGTTGGCCTTTTCGAACGCTTCCTTATAGCTCTTAAGCTGTTCGGCTTCGAGGGCGGTGTACACCGTCAACTCGGTTTTTGCCGCGAAGGCATTCAGGCTGAAAGTAGCGAGCACAGCAGCGGCCAGGGCCATAGGCTTGAACATGATCGTTTTCCTGTAGGTGAGTTGAGGCAATAGGGATAAGTCGTGGATCAGTGGCCGGGCGCCGTTTGCCGCCAGGCCTGGGAACGGCGCAGCAAGCCGCGCGAAGCCCACGCCAGCAGCAAGGACACGCCCGCCGAGGTGAACAGAATCAGGGTCGACATCGCCGCCGCGCCGCCGACGTTGCCGGCGTCATCCATGTTCAGCACCGCCACCGCCGCGAGGATGGTGTCGGGGCTGTAGAGGAAGATCGCCGCGGAAACAGTGGTCATCGCCGAGACGAACAGGTAGCGCACGATGTCCAGCAGCGCCGGCAGGCAGATCGGCACGGTGACCTTCAGGTAATGCCGGTACAGCGGCGCCTTGAGCGACAGCGCGGCGGCTTCGAACTCGGCATCGAGCTGGCGCAGCGCGGTGGTGGCGGTCATCTGCGCGGTGGTCAAATAGTGAGCAATGGTGCAGACGATCAGCAGGGTCATGGTCCCGTACAGCACGTGCAGCGGGTTGCCGGTGAGGTTGAAGAAGAAGACGTAACCCAACCCCAGCACCAGCCCCGGCACCGCCATCGGTACGAAACTGAGCATGCGCAAGGTCAGATTCAGCCCGCGCTGGCTGCGGGTCTTTTCCATAAGGTAGGCTCCGGTGAAGATCAGTACGCTGCCGATCAACGCCGTGCCCAGCGCCATTTTCAAACTGTTGCCATAGGCCAGCCAGCCACCGCCGGCGGTCTCGTTGAACTGATAGTGGTTGAGTGACAGCGACAGGTTGTACGGCCAGAACTTCACCAGCGACGAGAACACCGCCATGCCGAACACCAGCAGCAACGCCGCACTGATCAACAGGACGATGGCCAGATAACAGGCGTCGCGCTTCTTCGACGGCGCCGGTTTGAACACCTGGGCGCGGCCGCTCATGGAGTCGCCGTGACGCCGACGCAGCCAGGCATCGACGCCAAAGCTGAACAGCGCCGGCAGCAGCAGAACCATGCCGATCAACGCGCCGCGACCGAATTGCTGCTGGCCGACCACCGCTTTGTAGGCTTCCAGCGCCAGCACCTGATAGTCGCCACCGACCACCACCGGCACACCGAAATCAGTGATGGTCAGGGTGAACACCAGACAGAACGCGGCGAACACAGCCTGGCGGGTTGCCGGCCAAGTGATGCTGCGGAAGGCTTTCGCAGGACTGGCGCCCATGCTCGACGCGGCGTCGAACAGTCGTGCATCCGCCAGCGACAGGGCTGACAGCAAAATCATCAAGGCGTGTGGGAAGGTGTAGATCACCTCACCCAGAACAATGCCCCAGAAACCGTAGATGTTGTCCGACAGCAGCCCGCGCAACATGCCCTGATTGCCGAACAGATAGACCAGGGCAATCCCCGGCAACATCGACGGCGCCATCAGCGGCAGCAGGGAAATCCCGCGCCAGATGCCTTTTGCGGGAATCAGCGTGCGTTGCAAGGCGTAGGCAAACAGGTAGGCCAACGGTACGACGATCGCCGCGACGCTGAGGGAAACCTTCAGGCTGTTGCCGAGCAGCCAGTGGAAATTGTCGCTGGTCACCAGTTCCTTGGCGGCGAGCCAGCCACCACCCTGCCCGGCTTCGCTGCTGAAACCGCGCCAGAAGATCGCCAGCAACGGCAACAGCACCGCCACACCGAGCAGCACCAGCAGCAGGAGTTTGCCGCCGAGGACGAAGATCCGGTCGCCGACCTCGGCCCCGGACACCTGCCGCGCCTGCTTTTGCGGTAGCGGCAGTGCGAGGTTGCTGTTCATCAGGCAAACACCTGCAGGCTGCGTGGCGGCAAGGCGACCATGATTTGCTGGGCGCCGAGGCGCGGCATGGCTTCCGGTGCCAGTTCGGCGAGCAAGGCGTGGCCGGGCAATTGATCGAGCTCGAAGCTCATGCGGCAGCGGTTGCCGAGGAAAGTGATCTCGCGGACCTTGGCCGGGAACAGGTTTTCTTCGTGCACCAGCGGATTGACGTTGATCGCTTCCGGACGGCAGAACAGTCGGCCCGACGGACTATGGACGCTGCCATCGGCCAGACGCAGGTTCATCCCGCCGACCTTGGCGTGGCTGTCGCTGCTGCGCTGGAACGGCAGCCAGTTGCCCTGGCCGACGAACTCAGCCACGAACGGCGTGGCCGGGCGGTTGTAGATTTCCTGCGGGGTGGCGTACTGCTCGACCTTGCCGTTGTTCATCACGGCGATGCGGTCGGCCATCAGCATGGCTTCGTCCTGATTGTGGGTGACCATCAGGGTGGTGATGCCGAGGTTGCGTTGCAGCTGGCGCAACTCGGTGCACAGATGCTCGCGAACCCGGGCGTCGAGGGCCGACATCGGTTCGTCGAGCAACAGCAGCGACGGCGCCGGTGCCAGAGCCCGGGCCAGTGCCACACGTTGCTGCTGGCCGCCGGACAACTGGCCCGGGTACTTTTTCTCACTGCCGGTGAGGCCGACCAGTTCCAGCATCTGACCGACGCGACGGCGCACTTCATCACGGCCGCTGCCGGCGAGGCCGTAGGCAATGTTCGCTTCGACGGTCAGATTGGGGAACAGCGCGTAGGACTGGAACAGGATGCCGTAGTCCCGGGCCTGCGGGGCGAGGTGGGAAACGTCGCGCTCGCCGAGGTACAACTCGCCACTGTCCTGCTTCTCCAGACCGGCGATGCAGCGCAACAGCGTGGTCTTGCCACAGCCCGACGGGCCGAGCAGGCACACCAGCTCACCGGCCGCGACATCGAGGGAGACGTTATCCAGCGCGGTGAAGGCGCCGAAGCGCTTCTGCACGCCGCGCACTTTCATCGGGGCGCCGGGGTTGGTCAGGGCAGTTGCGATTGCAGGGTTCATGGATAGACCTCATCAAGCAGATGAGGCAAATCCTAGAGTTGTAATGCGTCGGTCATATGGCAGTAAGGCAAAATCGACCGATAGTGGTATTCAGGGATTTGGGTTGATCAGGCCGGGGACATTTCCTGCGCCAGCCCGAGAAACGCCGCCGGCAACCGGGCGTTCTTGCGTTCCTTGAGGCAGTAGAGGTATTCGGGGATCTGCGGCGCATTCTCCAGGGTCAGCACCCGCAACTGCGGATCATGCGGCACTTCCTGGCGGGCGATGATGCTGATGCCGATGTTGCGCAGCACCGCTTCGCGGATCGATTCACGGCTGCCGATCTCCAGCAACGGGCCGAAACTGACCCCGGCACCGGCCAGCAATTCTTCGGTCAGGCGACGGGTGGTCGAGCCTGGTTCACGCATCAACAGGGTATGCCCGGCCAGCGCACTCAGCGTCACATGGTCATGCGCCGCCAGCGGATGATTGCGATGCACCGCCAGCACCAGCGGATCGCTTCCAAGCACCCGGCGGATCAGCCGCGCATCGTCGAGCAATTGCGACGATGCCGCGACATCCACCCGGTAATCCTCCAGCGCTTCGAGCACTTGCTGCGAGTTGCCGATTTCCACCGACACTTCCACCTGCGGCAGACGTTCGCGGAAGGTCTTCACCAGATCGAGGATGTAATACGGCGCGGTGGCGGCGATGCGCAGGGCGCCCTGAACCTGACCACTGTTGCGCAGGAAGAACTCGATATCGGCCTCCTGCTGCAACAGCGCCTTGACCATCGGCAACAGCCGCGCACCTTCATCGCTGACACTCAGGCGCCGGCCGCCACGGTAGAACAGCTCCACCGAGTACTGGCTTTCCAGATTACGGATCTGGGTGGTCACGGTCGGTTGACTGAGGCCGAGCTTTTTCGCCGCCAGCGTGATGCTGCCCAGGCGGGCCACCATGTAAAACGCTTTCAGCTCGGCACTCAGCACAACCGCCCCTCTTCCTCTATTTGCGCAACAGGCGCAAACCGTTGAACACCACCAGCAGGCTCACGCCCATGTCAGCGAACACCGCCATCCACATGGTGGCGAGCCCGGCGAAGGTTACCCCAAGAAAGATAGCCTTGATCACCAATGCCAACGCAATGTTCTGTTTCAGGATGCTGGCCGTGTTGCGGGACAGGCTGATGAACGCCGGAATCTTGCGCAGATCGTCGTCCATCAGGGCGACATCGGCGGTTTCAATCGCCGTATCGGTGCCAGCCGCCGCCATCGCAAAACCGATCTCCGCCCGAGCCAGTGCCGGCGCATCGTTGATGCCGTCGCCGACCATGCCGACCCGACGGCCCTGCGCGTAAAGGTCTTCGATGGCTTGCAGTTTGTCAGTCGGCAACAAGTCGCCCTTGGCCTGATCGATCCCGACCTGCGCCGCAATGGCCTCCGCGGTGTGGACGTTGTCGCCGGTCAGCATCAGGGTTTTCACGCCCAGATCGTGCAGCTGGCGGATCGCCTCGCGGCTGGTTTCCTTGACCGTGTCGGCCACGGCGAACAGCGCCAGCGGGCCGGAGCGGTCGAGCAGCAACACCACGGACTTGCCCTGTTTCTCCAGCGCAAACAGCTTTTCTTCCAGTTGTGGCGAGCACAGGCCCAGTTCTTCGACCAGACGGTGATTACCCAAGTGGTAGGCCTGACCGTTGACCTCACCTTTCACACCCCGCCCGGCCAGCGCTTCGAAGTTATCCACAACCAGCGTGGCGAAACCTTTATCCACAGCTGCGTTGGCGATGGCCAGCGACACCGGGTGATCGGAACGCCCGGCCAGCGCGGCGGCAATCGCCGGCGCCGTGGCGTCGGCGGTCGGATCGAGGGACAGGTAGTCGGTCTGCACCGGCTTGCCGTGGGTGATGGTGCCGGTCTTGTCGAGGGCCAGATAGTCGAGTTTGAAACCGCCCTCCAGGTACACGCCGCCCTTGACCAGAATGCCTTTGCGCGCCGCTGCGGCGAGGCCGCTGACGATGGTCACCGGGGTGGAAATCACCAGTGCGCACGGGCACGCAACCACCAGCAGCACCAGCGCGCGGTAGATCCAGTCGAACCACACGGCGCCCATGAACAGCGGCGGGATGATCGCCACGGCCAGGGCCAGGACGAAGACCACCGGGGTGTAGATTTTCGAGAACTGATCGACAAAGCGCTGGGTCGGCGCCCGCGCGCCTTGCGCCTGTTCCACGGCGTGGATGATTCGCGCCAGGGTGGAGTTGTTGGCTGCCGCGGTCACTGTGTACTCCAGCGAACCGGCCTGGTTGATGGTGCCCGCAAAGACTTTGTCGCCAACGGTTTTTTCCACCGGCAGGCTTTCACCGGTGATCGGCGCCTGATCGATAGTCGAACTGCCGCTCACGACTTCACCGTCCAGCGCGATGCGCTCGCCGGGTTTTACCCGCACACGGGCGCCGAGATCGATGCTTTTCACATCCAGTTCGATCCAGTTGCCGTCAGCCTGCAACACAGTCGCCTGCTCCGGTGTCATCTGCATCAAACCGCTGATGGCGTTGCGTGCGCGATCCAGCGAGCGCGCTTCGATCAGCTCGGCCACAGTGAACAGGAACATCACCATCGCCGCTTCCGGCCATTGGCCGATCAACACGGCGCCGGTCACGGCGATGCTCATCAGGGCGTTGATGTTGAGGTTGCGGTTCTTCAGGGCGATCCAGCCCTTCTTGTAGGTGGTGAGGCCGCCGCTGAGGATCGAGATCAGCGCGATGATCGCCACCACCCAGGTCGGCGCGGCGCTGGTGAAGTGGATCACTTCGGCAGCGAGTGCACCGACGCCGGACAGCGCCAGCGGCCACCAGTGTTTTTTCACCGGGGCGGCGGCCGGGGCATCAACGCCCGCCTCGAGCGGCTCGGCCTGCATGCCGAGGGATTTGATCGCGTCGATGATCGGCGCGGTGTCCGGCAGATTGTGGGTCACGCCGAGCACACGGTTGATCAGGTTGAATTCCAGCTGCTGGATCCCGGCCAGTTTGCCGAGCTTGTTCTGGATCAGCGTCTGCTCGGTCGGGCAGTCCATCGCCTCGATGCGGAAACTGCTCAGCCGGGCGTCGGCGCTTTTCGCCTCGCTCAGTTGAACCAGCGCCGGCGCAGCGGCTTTCGACGAACAGCAGGAATCGCCGCCGTGGGAATGCTTATGCACAGGCTGCAATTTATGACTGTGATCGTGCCCGTCGCCCGGTTTGTGGGTGTGAGGGTGGGTGTGCTGGGAATCGCTCATTGGTCGCGTCCATGAAGGTGCCTGTTGCCAAGTAAAGACCCTGTAGCCACTATAGGGTCAAGCACCCTTTTGGAGATCGCTGTCATGAAGATCGGAGAACTGGCGAAACAGACCGATTGCGCCGTGGAAACCATCCGCTACTACGAGCGCGAAAACCTGCTGCCGGAACCGGCCCGCAGTGACGGCAACTACCGCGTCTACACCCAGGCCCACGCCGAGCGCCTGACCTTCATCCGCAACTGCCGCACCCTCGACATGACCCTCGAAGAGATCCGCAGCCTGCTCGCCTTGCGCGACAGCCCGCAGGATCAGTGCGAAAGCGTGAATGCGCTGATCGACGAGCACATCCAGCACGTCAAGGCGCGAATCGATGGGTTGTTGGCGTTGCAGACGCAATTGCTCGACCTGCGCCAGCGTTGTGGCGAAGGGCCGGAAGCGGATCAGTGCGGGATCCTGCAACGGCTGGAAGTGAGTGGCGGAGTTGTGGCAGCGGAGGTCGAGCATTCGCATGTGGGCCGCAGTCACGGCCATTAAGAACGCCAGAAACGACTGAGGGAGCCATTTGGCTCCCTCAGTGTTTGATCACCCGGTTTTCAGACCGCCATCGGCGCGGTCATCGGCGCATGGTGCTCGTAGCCTTCCAGCGAGAAGTCGCTCGGCTCCACCAGCTCCAGCCATTCCGGCTGGTACACGCCCGTCTTGGCGAATTCCGGCACACGATCCGAAATCTTCAACTTCGGCATGGCGAACGGCTCGCGCTTGAGCTGTTCGTTGAGCATGTCGAGGTGGTTCTCGTAGACGTGGGCGTCACCGATGAAATAGGTGAACCAGCGCGGCGTATAACCGGTCAGGCGACCGATCAGGCTCAGCAGTGCAGCGCCTTCGGTGAGGTTGAACGGTGTGCCCAATGGCTTCATGCGACCCATATTATGCACACTACGATTACAGTATTTAGCAAAGTCCCGTGCGTCTCAGAGTGCATGATTATAATTGCACATTACGCTAATAAAAACAAGAACTTACCCCCACACTCGATGAATATTTTCTCTAGGCCTTGCCCTGTGAGCCTCGGATGAAATTGGCAGCTCCGGCCAACGTTCATGGCTAGCGCGAAGCCCCCTATTTCAATCGCATTGTCCCAAGCGAAAGCAGAGGCCCTCGTAGGCAAGCCGCTCCGGATTCGCCTGGAAACCTATACAATCGGCATAGGCAATCTGCCATTACGACTATAACTTCTCGCAACGGACGCAACATGGATTACAGACGCATCAGAGGCATGGATTCAGGACAGCGCCTCGCCTTTGAAGAACTCGTTTGCCAGCTTGCACGACGAGAAGCACCAGCCGCTGACGCCGAATTTAGGCGAATAGAAGGTGCCGGCGGGGATGGCGGTATCGAAGCTTATTGGTTGCTCAGTGATGGGAGCGAAATCGGTTACCAGGCAAAATACTATCTAAAAGCAGGTGACATTGATTGGGCCAATATTGACGACTCTGTCAAACGCGCCCTGCAGTCACATCCATCGTTAACCAAATATGTTGTTGCGTTAGCCTGCGATCTGACTGATAGGAGCGGCAAACAAGCTAGCGGGAAAAGAGGCTGGGAACATTGGGAGGCTCATAAGGCAACATGGACGTCTTATCTTCCTTTGGGCCATAAAGTCGAATTTATTCCCTGGACAGCTTCAGACCTGACTGCCCGACTGTCGCTCTCAAATGCCGAAGGATTAAAAAGGTATTGGTTCGGGGACATTGAGTTTTCACCGAAATGGCTTTCAGAAAAGGTCGAATGGGCAATTAAATCCCTCGATGAAAGATATCATCCTGAAGATCATGTTGAAGTCGGTATTGAAAAGTTATTTCAGATAATTTTACGAGATCAGAGCATCATTTCGGAACTTCAGGAAAAGATCGACAAACTTTCTGCGCTGGCCAAGATCAATGATGTAGAGAGCCTGCTAGGAAGCGGTAGCACTGCTCTGATAGAACGCGTTACATTCCAGGTGAAAACGCTTGTCGACCTGAGACAGAAGCTCACATCTGATGCTTGGACAACTTGGCCGCTGGCAGAGTGCCTTACGTATATTGAAGAAATCTCGGACGACGTCCATTCCCTTGAAAGCCTTACTTGGAAAGCCAAGGAAGAGAGGCGCAAGGATAGAAACTCAAGCGACCAATCTTTAGAATACTTACAACATCGTTTGAGTGAACTTAGTAACGCATCGTATGCATTCAGATCTTCTCTTCAAGACAGATACTTTTCTGCAGCGTTTAGTCGTAGCTTTTTTCTGTTCGGAAAAGCCGGCACCGGAAAGTCTCACTTACTCGGTAATATTGCTCAGCAAGCCATACTAGACGGCAGGGTCGCCATCCTGATATTGGGCCAACACTTGAACAATGAGAGTGTCTGGAGCCAAGTCACTAACCGGCTAGGCCTTGGCGATATCGATCCTGACGCCTTCCTTCAAGCCTTGAGTGCTGCTGCTGAGGTTACGGGCAAGCGCGGTTTGATTTTGATCGATGCTTTGAATGAGGGGTCAGGTATAACTCTTTGGCGTAAGGAGCTTGCAGAGTTTATCGGAAGAATCGAAAAGCATAAAAACCTGCTCGTCGTGTTCAGTTGCAGAACGGAATATACGCCGTACGTCATACCTGCGACTCTCAAAGAACAAATTCCATCATTTCAGGTTCGCGGATTCGTGACCAATGACGAGCAGACCCGCGCCGCACGCATCTATCTTGGAAAACGAGGGATTTCCCAACCCAACACTCCTTGGTTAGCTGCCGAATTCGTCAATCCGTTATTCCTTCGAAGTGCCTGTACTGCACTCGAGAGAGAGAATCAAAAATGGTTCCCCAGAGGTTTAACAGGTACGAAACAAGTCTTTTCGTTTTATCTTAGAAGTATTGCTCGAAACCTAGGCGCGGGCAGGGATGGCAGTGATGATCTTGTCAAACCTACCAATCAGGCACTGTCTGTAATTGCTACAGAGATGGCGTCGAAACAACATGACTATGTTCAGCACTCCGATGCCATACGAATCGTCGCTGAAAAATTTCACGCTTTTCCAGCTCCATTAGGAACAACCTGGTTTGAGGTACTTCAGCGAAATGGCTTGTTTCGGATGGATCCAGACCCGAAGAGTCGGGATGCTGATCCGTTCGATGCACCAGAGGACATAGTTCGCTTCAGCTTCCAAAGGTTACAAGATTACTTGATGGCTTCGGGGCTTTTGGGCGAAGTTGAAGATCCAGCTGAAGCATTGAAAAGCGGTTCACTTCAATTCATTCACAATGGTAAACGGCTTCACGGTAAGTGGGCCGGACTGACGGAAGCACTCTCCGTACAACTACCTGAACGCTTCCAAAAGGAGCTCCTAGACGTCATGCCTGGTGGCGTAGATCGCTGGGCAAATGAGCACTCTGTTCGCAGTGCATTTATCGAGAGTATCCGGTGGCGAGCCAACGAATCCTTCAGCAACCGTACACTTGAGCTCTTCAATTTTTTTCTATCCGAAAGCGAAGAGCATTTCGACATTATTCTCCAGGTGAGTGCAAGCGCTGACCATCCATGGAATGCGAAATCCCTGCACTGCCGGCTAGCAGCTCAGAGCATGGCCAAACGTGATGCTTCATGGACTATTCAGCTTAACAGCCTGCCCATGGACGAGGAAAATACTGCCCAGCGATTGATTGAGTGGAGTGCCTTTGAGCAGAGCGAACAAACAGATCCAGGGATTCAGCATCTCTGCGCTATAACCCTGACTTGGTTTTTCGCTAGCTCCAATCGTGAACTACGAGATAAAGCCACCAAGGCGCTCACGTCGCTCATGATTTGGAACCCCACCTTGTATGGGGTGCTCTGCACGGACTTTTCCGGCGTGGACGATCTCTACGTCCTTGAACGCCTGCACACAGCGGCATACGGAGCATGCTGCATCGATCCAGACCAGCATCGACTACACGCCTATTCTGAAACCGCAAATACAGCGGTTTTTGACAGAGAGGATGTTCCGCTTTCGATTATTCTCAGGGACAGCGCATTGGGCATTATTGAGCTCGCGCGGCTAAAAGGTCACCTGCCTGAACAGGTTGATATCATGAAGGCGATGCCTCCTTATCACTCAAAAACCGTCAGACTTTCCGTGTCCGAGGACGCCCTCGAAAAGGTTGCAAAGCGGGCTGGAGACTCCCAGATTCTGGATTCTTGCACTGGCTGGGGAGGCGACTTCGCGAGCTATCAAATCCAACCTAGGGTCAGCTCATTTTTGAACGTACCACTGGTTTCGCCTGAGCCACTTAGCGCTACCGAAATGTATGAGAGGTTCGAGGATGAGGTCATTAACCGCTGCGAGCTGAGGACTCGCGTCCTAAAATTGATGCATGATTTTAGCCCTAATCCCTTCAGAGACCTCAGGCTCGGTCTTTCTGAACAAGACGTTGAAGAAAGCTCAAAAAACTTCAAGATGGCTGAAAGCCTGCTGCTGGAGTCCTTAAGCTCTGAAGAGCGGATTAGATATAAAAAGGAATATAAAAAACGCTTTAAGTCGCCTAGAAATGCTCGTGAACAGCTTCCTCACATCGACATAAATTCGGCAAAGCGCTGGGTCGCCAAACGAGCCTATAGCTTCGGCTGGACGAAAAAGCTGTTTCCACATGATCGTAGCCTTCGGCATGACTACAGTCGTGATCGGCCATTAGTTGAGCGCATAGGAAAAAAATACCAATGGCTTGCTCTCGATGAGCTTCTCTGCAGCCTGGCCGACAACAGATGGTTATCGGAAAGGACTGAGCAGGGATCGCGTCGGTATACCTACCCTTTGGACATCGGTACTCATCGAGAAATCGATCCAACCATTTTGCTTGCTGACGAGCGCAGTCGCCCCCAAAGGCAATACCCTTCGGTTGAGAAATTTGAGATATCAATTCGAGAGACTCTCGAAGCGGATGTGGGGAAATGGCCTTTTGAAGAGGAACCTTCAGCCGGCATAACGAACCTAGTTGGCCGTGAAGATTTAACCGGTGGGACGTGGGTAGTCCTGCACGAACATCGCTCAGTAACCGAGCGATACGAAGAGAAGCAAGGTCGGGAGCATGGCTCCAGGCAATCACAGTGGCGCTTCCTGTTACCGGTAGTCGTGAGAAAGGAAGACGAACAGCAACTTCTTGATTACATCCGGATAAAGCAAACATTGGACGTAGACTCTTGGACTGCCCGTGACTTCACTAACGATGGTTATCTCAGAGAAGCGCCATGGCGCTCGACATGGGAACAAGAGCAGTGGTCAACATACGAATTTTACGAATTGGGTGAGATAGAGGTCGCCTATCCCTGCTTCCGTCACTACTGGGAACCACACCTGGATGTCTCAATGCCCGAAGGCGCCCAAGCTTTGATACCAGCGCCGTGGCTCGCCCAGAGGCTCAACCTAAAGCCAGACCCTGAAGATCCGGCAATCTATGTAGATCAAACAGGGGAGACGCGCTTCGTTTGCGGTAGAAGCTCAGGTGATGGTTCGCACGCGTTCATTGACCAGCAACTTTTCCAGGCATTCCTGAAGGAAGATGGACTCGCCTGCGTATGGATATTTATCACGGATAGGAGCGCATGGCCGGGCGGTGAAAACGAAAATGCATCCCGACGACGCTCAGAGGGTGTGGTGTGGTACCGGGACGGCAAACCACAGATGACTCATTGGAGCGATGATTGGGCTAGGGGAGATTCAAAGCAGCATGTGCCAGCAAAGGTGTAGTTAACCAGATCACATCGGTAGTTCAGCTAGCGACGATCTGAGCAAGGTCACTGAGCGAGTTAAGCTCACCGAACAGGTCGGAAAAATTCGGGGCTGGTAAACAGAGCTGTCTTTTCACGGGGCCTGCCCAATACCTTTGTGCCTTGGAGCTTGACGGGGGCTCACGGTGTATCTGTTTTGGGCTTGCCCCCTGTCGGGGTTCGGCTGTCGTAAACCAAACCCTGGCTTCGCCAGGTTTTCGCCCTCCGGGCTTCCATCCTCAAGCCTTTGGCCCAGAGGGCCGACGCGCTCCGCTTGCACTAGAAAGATAATGCATGTAACTACTCGAACGGTCATGCATATACCGGGGCTACCTTGGGATCCGCTAGCGCTCCTTAAGAATCACCCTGCGCCGTCCGTCCCAGAATAGACCTGCTCGATCACCGCAGTGGTTGAGCCGATAGCCAGGAAAGCCGCTCGCCAGACGTCCCAGATCATACTGACTTTGTAAGCTGTAGCAGCGCTACTGCAATCGTCTTGCCTCCCGGCTGTCATCCCGCCATCATTGCCAACCCTCATGGAGCGATACGATGACTACAGACGATCTCGAAAGTATCTTAATCACAGCGACCCAAGAACACTGGACGACGACGGGCGGCCCTCTACTTCTCAGCAATCTTCCTGCGGATCTCCGCAATCGAGGCGTTAGCGATTACAAAACGATTCTGAGAGATAAAACCTTGAAAGGTTTTGCCCTGGAGCTCGAGCAAAAAGGACTTCTCAAGGTTGCTACCCATCCGACACACCTTGCAAAGGTTGCTCTGGTACCTAAAGACGAAACCTACGCTTACCCTCTCGACCCGGATAGCACGAAAACGAAACCGCTTTCACAGCCCCGGTCAGGCAAGACCGCTGCCGTAAGGCTGTTGGACATCCTCGGTAATTTAGACGTAGGTGATCTGGAGATGGTGACGATTCCAGCGACGGTGCTGGTTAAACTCCACAAGTTGCCATGAAGATCTTGGTTGCACTTGTCACGGAGAACGATTTCCTGAGGAAGGAGTTCGTCAAGCTGCGAAGCACTATTCGCTTGCCAGCCAACCTCAGTCGCCTACCGATGACGCTCGAATTGGATGCTCCGGATCTCAGTCGCTCACCTACGCTAGAGCCTTACTTTCACACCAAGGCAACGAGCTGCGGGGCTATGGTTGTTCTAGCGGATCGACGTTGCGAAAGGAGGCTCAATTTCACTGAAACCGCTCTATTTATCCATTGGCTGGACGTCCCTCGCCGAGTTGAGTTGCCGTCTAGATTCCTCAATCATCATTCTTCACGTCTCCTTACTAGCTTCGCCACGTTCAGGCAGGAGGTGATGCGTGGGGAGAACCTCACAATGTGCATCCTTCCGGCCAAGAATTTTGATGCTGACGAGTGGCGTCAGTTAATCACGATGGTATTGACCCAAGCACAAGAGGATCTTTTCGTAGTCGATGCGACTGCTTTGTTGGTGTTGATGCGCAGGAACCGGCGCAAGCAGCGTCGTAAAGACCCAACCGGTAGATATTTTTATATCGACGATGATGATAAACACTTCATCTATGGGCCTGAACATCACTCTAAATTTGCAACAGGTGAGCCTCACACTAAGACGTGCGAGCTCAACGGGACATTTAGGTTTGGTGCAAAAGTCGATGATATCCATCGCCACTTCAACGTCAACCGAGGGCCTGGCAAAAATCCTTCTGTCAAAGGCAGTTTCTATGACTGCCACTGCGCGCCAAGGGTAGTGATCAAGACGAGTCATCTGAACATGTTTATGAACGACTACTTCTGACGAAAACGCAAAATGAGTACGAAATCGTAAGGCCTACAATCGCGGGACAATCTAAGCGAGTGCTGACGTTGATAGAGCTGCGGGATATTGGGGGATTTTGGAGTTTTCGCCCACTGGGGGCTCAGGGCGCTGTAAACATAGAGGTGCAGCAACCTAGCCCACCCGCACGCCCGCACGCCCGCATAGGAGTCGGGGCGACCGATGCGAAGACATCAAAAAGGTTTATTTCAGACAAAAAAAGGGGAATCAACATGTTGATCCCCTATCTGCAAGCCTATCGCGTGCTCCACCCGCTGCGTCAATGGCAAGAATTACAGCTCTAAAACCTTTGGTTTCTGGTGCTTTCCCGGCCATTGGCAACGCACTCACCTGTGAAGGTAGCCCGGTCGGTGTCCAAAATATTGGATTCAGCAACCCGGACGGCGTGGTGCGTAGTGCTATGAGTCGATATTAACACTTGCCATAACGGGATATCAACTATCCACCGGCGCCTCAGACCAGCTTGGACGCCCGATGGCCTATCTTGCTACTAATGGTCATCAAGGTCGCCCCGTACCTGTGCCCAGATAGCCTCTTGATCGAGCGTGCCCTGAAACATGTGTAGCTCAGCTACTCCAATCGGATTTCTGACCCATCTGGCTTCAATCAGATACGTCTCTTTTCCGAGCTGACGCTTTCGTCTATCTGCTCACCAACCAGGCTGAACGGCGAGCAAGCCTGAAGCTTCGATGAGTCAAAGAGCTCTTTGAGAAAACCTTCGAATTCGTAACCACGTTTCTGCGGAGGCAGACCACGCAGATCGTATAACCGCTGTTTCAGGGCCTCGAGGATTGTGCCCTGCCAACCACCGCTACCGCAGCAAAAGGACTTCGTACCACCTCGGCGTGCTGCCCTGGCGGTCTTATTGACTCAAGCAGGGAGAGAAGGTGGCCTTCTGCGTTCACAACGTCTTCCTCACCCGACTATAGCCGCTCAGGCCTCTATCACCCGCCATATTGGGTTTTCAGAATTTGCGAAAACCATGCAAACCCCTCCCGATGACACAGCTAAACGCTGGTGAAAATAGCGCCTGCAATTGGTCGTGACAGCACGATCAATAGATCACACTGCGAGCGAGGCCGCGATGACGAAGCAAAAAAATGGCAAACAACCCTGGTCGGGGAAAAAACTGCCGTTATACCGACTGTTGCCCTCGAAAAAGGAGGTGGGCAACTGATGACTAAAAAAGATCTGAAAAAAACGCTGCTGAACCTGGCCGTAGGGATTTTGAGTGGTTACATCGTCACGCGGCTCCCACAGCCGAGCAACCTGCCGAGAGCCGAGCCTCAGTTGCACCCGCAGCTGATGTACGTTCAGCACCAGGCGCCGGCAAATGCCCGCGACCAAATCTCGGTGACAATGCGGTGGTAGACAGTGATAGAAATTCCGACTGGTTACGGACAGAGCACAAGTTCAGGCGGATCCATCTTTGTGAGGTATCCACTTTAGCTTCGCTACTCGCGCACCGAAAACGAACCGACCCATTGAGAGTGTCTTGGCGCCAAGTTCCAGTGAGGAGTGGTCGAACACCGGCGACAGCGCACTATGCGCCAGGATCATTTCTTCCTGTCCTGGTTGTTGGGCAATTACAGCGCCATAGCCGAAGCGACAGGTCTGGGTGTTTACAGAACGTACCCATTCAACGTCCGGTATCTCGCCATGCAAGAGCCCTTCTGCGCAGTAGCGCTCTCGGTATTCCTTAGCTCCAAACAACATCATCTGGGGGCTTATGGGAAACTGGATTGCGATCGGCCCATCGGGGGAAATGGCATAGGGATTCTGACTTTCGATTGGGATCGACGGGTCGTACCAAGCGACTGGATTGTCGCTTGTCAGAAACGGCATGTCTGAAATGTTGTGAATAATGGCTAGGCCAACCGTATCGAAAAGCTCGCCAATTTTGTTGATGAGGCCAGGCATCGCGTGAATACTTTGATGAGGGTCTATGGACACGTCGATCTTGTCGAGGATGTCTTCAAAACCTGGGGGCGGCGCAGGGAGTTTTCCATTTCTCGCTAGCGCTTTCATAGTTTCCTTAACGGTTGCCCCCAATGCGGCCTCAAACGCATCTCTCGCCGCAGGCACACGGGCTCGTTGTAGCGCCACAAATTGGATGAAGTGATCAATTTCATCATTTATGGATTCTTTCCGAGCCAGCCTCTCAACGAGAGCTGGCCATGCGGACTCTACTTCGCAAAAAATGTCCTCTAGGGTGTTATTGTCCTGACCGCCTTCGGGTAGCGGTTGCGAATAGTAATAGCGCTCAAACTGCGTTGTATCGGGCTTGGCGGGGAGCGCCCGTCCGGGGTTGTCCTTACGGTAAACGAGAACCTGGCCATCCTTATTCGCGAACGCTTTTAGATATGCTTTGGGGACAAAGTGGTGACGTTTTTTTTGCTGGATAGAATTCCCTCCTCTACTTGATATCAATAAACAACACGACCCGAATTGAATCTCTCGCCTGCTCGAGTGTATGTAGTCAGAACTCCTCATCCTCACCACGAATCCAGTGGTGATCATGAACGATCAGGGTTCCGATAATGCCATCCGTTTGCTTTCTCAGGATTTCCTCGTGCTGAGAAATTGCCAGTGCCAGCATCTGGATTGCAGATCTTGCGACCCGTAGAGCACCCAGGGCTTCTTCGACAAAGTCTGAGTGGTTGAGATGCTCGACTTCAGGAGCTTGCCTCGCTCGCGAGGGATCTCCAAAGTCATGAAGCACTACGAATCGGTGCGTACCCGCGTTCCGCAGATTCTTCTGAGAGCGGAGTATTCCATCTATGCCGTCATAGTCTTCTGCCAGCTCGGCCAGGCCGTATATTGCGTATACGCCTGCACCAATCAGTGCCTCTACTTTTTTTGCGAGCGGAGTACCTGTTTTCTTGTCTGCGGAATCTCTCCACAGCCTCCCGAAACTGACCTTGTTAGGAGCTACTCCTAGCTCGAAATAATAGTTCGCCGCTACGGCCACCTTGTCGAGCAGGTCAAGGGCTGTTCGATGCGCCAGTATGAGTGCCGAGGTATCAGGGCCGTACATTGCATAGTCGAGAGTGTCTGCAAACCGCCCTGTTTTCGGCCAAACACTTTCATCACTTGCACGCCATGCCAAATCCCGTGCGAGGACAAAATCGCTCTTCAGCATATTGAACATTGCAAACAATGGCGGCGGTCTGCTGCTCGCCTCTGGTTCACGCTCTAGAATACCTGGAAGGGTAAGCCAATCGAGCTTACCCAAGGATGGATCGACGAGTTCTACCGCAGGGGCAAGCGTGAGACGTTCCTCTTCAACCCACCTGGTGAATGAATTGATGTGCTGAGAGCGCGAGGGAGGATCGCTTAGCTCACTGGCGAGCGCTTCAACCTTACCTGCGACGCTTTCACCGGCATACTGAACAATTCGCTCCCTATGTCGAAGCGCTTGCCTGGCTAACATAACGGCTTCCATGTGCGTTAGCTCTGAGCAGCCTCCACGCCTATAGAGCCACATTAGATCCAATGCTGCGCACAATGCGGCGACGCCGTTTGTTGGATCAACCTTTAGCGCGGAAAGGCGGGCATCATGAGCCTCAGAAAGCCGGTAGGTTTTTGCGAACAAATTAGCGAGGTTCGTCCAAGCTTGTGTACGTAATTCCACATCAGCATCTACGTCTTGCACCACCCTCCAATAGCATCGCCGGGCTTCGGCTCTGTAGGCCCGAGCCTGTTCCTGATGAACTAACCATTTCGAATCAGCGCTCCCACAGTTTGCTGATTCAACTAGCCCGTTTGCTAAGTTGTAAGTGATGTCTGCCGTCGGATACAGGATGTGAAGTTCGCGATATAGCTCAAGACCCTCATCAATTGCATCCTTACGACCAAGCGAGGCGCCGGCATTAACTAGAGTGGCTGCACGTAGGGACATCATATTTAGACGATTCGGCCCATCTAGAACGAGTTCACGAGCTTCTTGTACTGCGAGTGTGGGATCAGCATCCACCAAGTAGTTGAGATGTGATGAGAGTTTCGAAAATACGCTCATAGGTAATGCCGTCCTTCAAATCAGCGATGCAGTGATTCGGGATATCGCTACTCATTTAGAATGCTTCGGTGCGGTCACTGCTTCAACAACTCATCCAGCGGCACGAAAGCAGCGCCTGTCTCCGCCGCAGCTCTTACCTTGCGCTCAATCACTTCAGCGATGGGTATACGCAGTCCTAATGCCTTGTAGATATCTTCGCCGGACATACAGATCACTTTTCGGCCCCTGCCAAACGCATGAAGGCCCTCATGTGTGAAACCTCCATAACTGATAAAAACCCCACGCGCCCAGGCAGCCTTTTGATCCAACTTGCCGTGGAACGTATGTAGCTCAGCTGCGCCGATTGGATCTCTGACCCATTTTGCCTCGACCAAATAGGTTTCGTTTCCGAGTTGGAAGCTACCATCGACTTGCTCGCCGACCAGTCGAAAGGGCGACCTCGCCTGCAGCTTGGACGAGTCAAAGAGATCCTTGAGAAAGACCTCAAACTCATAGCCACGCTTATGGGGCGGTAGGCTGCGCAGCGCCTTCAGCCGCAGCTTCAGGGCATCACAAATTTGCTCCTGATCAACAATTGCTGCCGCCGCGAATGGATTTACCACAACTTCTGCAGGCAGCCCTGGCGAATTTACGGACTTGAGCAGGGAAAGGAATCGCCCCTCAGCGTTCACGACGGTTTCCTCAGCCTTGGTCTGCTCACGCATAGATTTCCGGTACATCCAGAGAGCTTCGAGCACTCGAGTTACCGTAGCGTGATCGGCGTTTTGAAGGAGGCATCTGACACGTCTGGCCTTGGAGGTGCCATCCTTGGAGAACATCTCGTGCGAGACGTCGATTTCAAGCTCCTCCATGAAGAACTCGTCCATCGTACGGTTGGAGAAGTCGAGAACGTATCCGCCACCCATGTCGAAGATCGAGTCCAAAAACCGCATCTCAGTCGATTTAAAGTTCGCCACGCCTTTCCTCAATTTTCACTTGCTCGATATCTGATACCGAACCCAAATCCAGTTGAAAAAATCAGCTGCCAATATGCCCTATAAAGTGTGGTCACGCAGTTCCCTGACTCGATGAACCAGTCCAATATTTCGGAACTATCGTAGACGCTTCGTAGATTGCCATGCTAATTTCGCCCCCTCTGATCTTCCTGGATCAAACGGTCGGCTCGTGAAGGCTCAAATGCCACAGGTTGCAGCACCCTCTTTATCGCACGCATTTCGACGATAGTCAGCGGGCAGCCGACACCCTGGCACCGGAGAATTGCTATGCGCGTCCCAGTCTATCCAGACGACCTGATCCGAAATCGTGGCTTCAAAAGCCTGTCCAAGCAGTTGCAGCAGCACTGGTGTGGCCCAGCCCCAATCTCACTTGCAGATGCTCAAAAAGCGCTCGCGCAGGGACTGGGTTATCTGAGCTTCCACGATCTCAGCGAGACCTCAAAAGTCTGCCCGCCAGATGAGCCTGTGCCGCATGAAGCCGATGTCAGGAAGGCAATTGGTTCAGCCATCAAAGCTACCCTGCAGGCAGAAACATCGCCGCCTGTGGATCGACAGAAGCTGGAACGGCTCGTGAACGATCTCTCCCTGAAAAAACTCGTAGCCTTTAAACGTGTGCAGGTTTCTCCCGCTGCTGGTCATGGCCTACTACCCAAACTGGTTATCCAGACTCAGCAAGGGTTGCTCAAAGAACATGTTCAGACCTTGGAAAAGATCCTTGCCGAATCGGGCGACTTGAGAGATCGGGCGCTGTTTGCATGCATGCTGGGTGGGCTGCGGGCAAACGAGTTCCTATCGGCGAGGATGCAACAGGGTGCTGCGGTGTATAGCGTGAAAAGCCGTGATACCAAGCATGTACTCGATGCGATTCCTGATAGGTACAGGTCGATACTTAAGGAGTACATCAAGGTCTCATGGCTGTCAGACGGAGATTATCTTTTCCGTGCGGGTAATGCCTCTGGGCGTCCGCTGTCGGTTATAACTCTGAGAAAGATCTGTTTCTCTTGGACTCGCAAAGGGAATATTGATGCGAGCTTGCTAACACCTTATGGCATCCGCAAAACCACGGACAATTACGCCGACTTTTTGCGCGAAATGGGCGTGCGGATGGGCCACCACTCAGTGAATACGTCGTTGGCATATGGAGTCGGATTGCCGAAAACCAGTAGCACTGTTCACTAGGCCTAACCTCGGGAATGGTTTCGCGACTAATTTGCGAGGCAATTGAGTATTCCTGTTTTGGGCCGGCCCCCTGTTGGGGTACGGTTGTCGTGAACCCAATCTTGGCTTCGCTAAGGTTGGGCCCTCCGGGCGTCCATCCTCAGGCCTTTGGCCCACCGTGGGCCGGCGCGCTCCGCTTACGGTCGCGACCGATACCTGAGCAACGCTCCAAGCCACTTCCTGCGAAACCAGCCCGACGATGCCCTTCCCGCTGGCTATTGCGAAGTGAATTTTCCTGACCTATGATCGGGTCAGGCGGTGATGGTCGCCTGGCGCCTGTTTCGCGAAGCAATAGCCCATCTGTGACACCCTTCAGTTTTACATCGGCATGTCCCTAACCAGACGCTGCCCGGTGAACAGGCAATCGGACACCTAAGCGTCGTAGATTTAGGAACCATTGCCATGTCTGATTTTTCCCCGCTAAACATCTTTAGATCCCAAGCTAAACAGCTCGCTCGTGATCAGGGCCTGAAGCTTTCTGTCGCTCAAGAAACCCTTGTGCAAAAAGCGGGCTTCGCTGATTACCATGAGTTTTCTGTCGTCGCCCAACGGAACCTCAAGGATCCGCGTCTGATGTTGGCCGTTTTTGGGATCAAAGACTTTTCCCAAGCGATCCATGAGGATGATGTCTACGCCGACCTAGATCTAGAATTGGATGATCAGCTCTCCGGTGCGATTGCGGATACCAATGCGAGTGGATTCACTATTGATGCTCTTGAAGTGGAAACCGCTGACTACAGCGACGCAACCGGAAAGCTTACTTTGGAAGTTTCCCTGACCTACCAGGGGCAGCAAGATCAGGAGAGGATGTATCACGGTGCAGCCTTTTATCTCAAAGCCTCGGTCGAATTGCTACGCCGTGATGGTATATGGCTGCTTGCTGAGGAAGGCGTGGTCATCTCCAGCAGTGAGTCTGATGCTGATCGCGACCGTAGGTCTGAATGGGAGCACTGGGCCCAAGTTGAAGAAGCTGAAAGCGGCAACCGCATAACCATGGCCCAAGCCTTGGCGAGCGAATTGGGCATATCTGTCGAAGATGCAGAGCTTCTGTCCGATGCGGAAGTCACGGCTAATGAATCGGACGAGGGGCTCGTATACAGTTACTGGATCAATTTTGAACCCGTAGCCGAGGGTGAGTTAAGAGCAGACCTGATCGCGCGATACGGCTCTTTAGAGTACGAGTTGCACGCGAATTTCTTCGACGACATTCTGCCGGACGTCTAACACTGACATGGTGGTGGCCAGCCTACACGCTGGCCATTCAGAGCGGACTCTGATACCGCCAGCTAAGGCTCTCCACCGAAATTATGGATGCCAATAAGGCAGCGTCGAGTCACCGGGCTGATCAACGATAATTGCCACACTTTGCTTGGCCCTCGTTACTGCGACGTAGAAGGATGCCGCAGAGGTTGCTTCCAAATGAATTCCTTTTTTTAGGAAGCTTTCTATATTCACCGTAGGCACGATGAGGACACGCTCATAGGTCGCACCTTTCGACACCTTAAAATTTAGGAAATCCAGTGAGTATTCCTTACCGGAGCTGATGGAGTGCCTCAGAGATTGGGGTTGAAACCTTGCAACGTAATCGTCGACATGTTTCCTGCTGACGAGGAAAACACCATCATGTCCCGTGCAGACAGTGTTCTCAGAGGTGGTTTCCGGAAACCCCCACGAGGCATCAAATATTGAGTCTGAGAAAGTTGCGATTTCGGCTCTGCATCTGTGCGTGACCGACGAGTAGTTGATGCGCAATATCCCCGAGGTTTCGCGATCCCGGAACCATTCAATTGCAGCGGCGTACGCATATTTTTTATTCTTCTGACCACGAGGGTTGGTGGACAAAACAGACTGCCGGACGTCACCCACCATTCGAACATCTATTTTGGACAAAAGTAGCTGGTGGACTATTTCCCAATCGTAGCCACTTAGATCCTGCACCTCATCAAAGAGAATCTCGTCATAGAGACACTCGAGTCGGTGCATGAGCACACCACCACTGGACTGCATTACTTCGAAAGCAAGCCTTCCCAACTCGGAGGCATAGACCTCGTTTTTTCGATTCATATACCTGGCCTTGCCGACCGCTTTGAAGTAGGGCCTTCCTTCAAAGTCGAATCCGCCAACCCTTTCGCTAGCTAAAATGAATGGTAGGAACGGCTTGGCGAAATGGCGAAGTAGGAATGTGTACCATCCCATCACCTCTAAGTTCTGCAAGTCGCCGGCTTGGGAGGCGAGTCGATGGCGGAGCTCCAGCTGGTTGGTTTGCGTAAAGGTGACGACTAACACCCGACGGTCAATTGGCAGAGATTTGCAGTGTTCCACGAGCCCCTGAGTTTTCCTTCCTCCGGCAACGGCTAAGGTCAAATGGTTAGCCATGGATAAACTTCGCTGCGGCTTCCATATACGCTGGAGGGATCAGTGCATCAGTGGACTCAGCGATTCTCAAAGCCCCCTCGGTCTTCTCTCGTATCATCCAAGTCTCAAGGTCGGCTGCAACAGTAATACCCAGAATCGTTCGCAACCTTTTTTCACCATTATGATGAATCAGCTGAGGCTCGAGCGTCTTACCGTCACTAACGTCGCCGATAAATAACTCTCGCCGAGTGCCATCGAGCCATTTCTCCACTGGTTCTCTCAGCTTAACTGGCTCTACTCCGTCGTTGTCGCGCATCACAGCGACCTGTTTGTTGATAGCGGCACAAAGCTCCAAACATCGAGCAAGTGCGAGTCCTCGCATGCTGATGACGTCAATGCCAGACGCCATTGGTGTAATCCGATATTTATCCTTAAAAACTCGTTCGAAAATGATCTCGTCGGACGGCCCCTCTACCAACACAACTTTCTTGGCTAGAACCATCCTTAGCGTGTCGTAACCTGGTAATCGCTGAAAGTACCTAACTGTGTCAGGTGTCAGTTCAGTTATTTTGGAGGCCGTGTTGCGGGTCAAAAGAAGCAACGAATTCAGCCCAAGCCTGTTCAGCACATAGGTACTGTGAGTTGAGATAAAAAGCTGTTGCTGGTCTGTTGCCAATGCCTCAATGCGAGACAACAGCGTAGCTAGGCTCGTATGAGAAAGGTGATTTTCCGGCTCCTCAATCATTACTATGCTTGCCTTTGCTGAGTGGCGTTTCATAGCAAGCGATATTTTGATTGCTGCTTGCTGACCCTGCCCCGCCATCGAAAATGGGACATCATCTACATGGGGGGTCACGGAGCCTTCCCACGACGATCTGGAGCTTTGATCCATGGCCAGCGCCATAGGCTCATTCTCAAGAGAGGCTTCAAGCAATGCGAGGCGCGCGTTAACGTCTGAAAGAGCGCTTTCGGTCATGGATGCTTTGACCTCACGGTAGCTCAGCGAAATTGACGCCTTTTCGCTTGGCTCCAGATGATCACTGAGGATCTGGCGCAGATGGTAATCAACTCCGTTGGTGGATCTCACTGTGCGGGAGTCAATGACAGCGACCGAGAGGGCTCGGGGACGTTTGGTAAGCTCCTGGTCGGCGAAGCTCCGCCACTCATAGGTGTAATATTCGACGGGCAGCAGCGCAGTCGGCGACTTGAGCCAATCGTCGAGCATGTCTAGATATTCTTCGTTTGGGAAGATTCTAAGGGAGACTCCGGGACAGGCGTTAGTCGGAACATCGGTGTTGATTGCCCCGCAGAGCCCTTGGAGATCGTCTCGCTTATCCAAATAGAGCTCGATCAAAATCTCAGGAAGGGCAACTTTCTTGCCAGCCGTCCTCAGGGCCACGAATTCTTCAACCATGTCGGTGTTGAACCAGTAAGGGTTCAACTCTTCTAGCACGCCTCGTCCGCCGATTCGCCCGTTGAGTGCTAGGGCGATAGCTTCTATCAGGGTTGATTTTCCCGCGTCATTACCACCGACGAGGATGTTGAGTCGAGCGTTCGGTCTAAGCGTGAAGTCTCGATAGATGCGGTAACCACGAATCTTGATCTGGGTTATCAAGGCCATCATCCTTTAGGCAGTGGTGTCGACGACGCTCCGAAGCGTGAGAGAAAGATCGAGCAAGCTCCGAGTAGACACCATGGATGAATCGGACTCAAGTCCCCGACAGTAAGGGCTGAAAAATAACCGAAACCCTTAATCCTCAGGACTGCTGTTGCAGCGAAACCGAGTTTGCGTAGACTAGATTTATCTATAGGAAAGGAGTTCGTATGGGCATCAAGATGGGCAGTGCTCTGGATCGCACAGGCAGTGAATGGCAAGCCGATACGTATCAAAAAGGTATGGGAGCAGAGCCGCTCAAATGTCGGTTTTGCAGTATCGGTGTTACCCACAATCCGTCTTACACAAGAGAGCTACACGACAAGTCGGTGTTTGTCTCTGCGTACTTCAGGCTTCTGCCTGGTGGCGAGCATGCAGCCAACTGCAAATACGGAGTGCAGGAGGAAATCTCGGAAATTGCCAAAGAGTCGCAAGGCCTTCTCGAGAGTGTCAAAGGTAATCAGTACCGCATGCGTCTGGTAATGATCAAAGAGGCCCTGGAGGGTGGCGCAGCACCTACAAACCAAAGTGGCGAGGGCTCCAACGCCAGATCCAGCAAAACCTATGTATCTACTCCTGGCAAACTGCCTGCATATATCAACTCTGCCAAGCGAGCCCTCAAACTACGAGCACTGTGCGCCGGCGATAGCGACGTTGAGCAGCACTTAGAGCTCGTGTTTGAAGGCAATACGGTTGTCAATTGGCGCCAGTTCTATTTCGAAACGGAACGGCACATGGAGGCGTTCCATGCCGTATCCCAAAACACCACCCAGCATCCCATTGCCATCCATGGGTACGTCAAAAGTGTTCGGCGCTGTGTGGGCGACGATAAAAACAAGAATGTCTTGAATCTCAGGATGAACAAGTACCGTGCGGACTCCCAAAAACCCGACAACGGCGTAGGCCTCGAGGTCAGTATTTGGTCTCGTCAGACAGCATGGTTCAAAGGGATAGAGCATGACGATGAGGTCGTTTTGCTGGGAATGTGGAAGGCTTCAACCACGCCTCCTACGACCGCGCCAAATGAAGGACGCTACAAGACTTTTACCAAGAATAGACTCAGCTTAAGCCTTGTCTTGATGGCACAGATAACCAAGGTCTGAGCGCTCCACTGCCCGCCAAGCGATGAGTTTTAGCATCGCTCATTCGACGGCAGCAGTTTTGAACACAACCTCTTCTCTCGCCGTGCTCGTGGTCTACGCTCAGCAACGGCGCTGTGGATTTTCGAGATGCCTGCGAGACAAGAAATGTTCATGGTTGAGCCATCTTTCACCGTGTAGGTAACCAAGGATGACAGCATGACCGATAGACGACCTTTGAATCCAAACGTAACAGTTCCGAAGCCGGGAGGTGGCGTCCATCCTCGCTCTCGGAATCAAGATGGCCAAGTCCGCGATAAGCGTGATGACGCGGGAAAGCCTAGGAAGAAATAGGCAACCGCGATGAATCGCAGGTTACTCGCGAAAGGGAGTGACCTGTCTCAACGCGCTAGGTGATCGACTCATACCTGAATCCATCTGCAAATGAGGCTTCTCCTGGTTTATCGATGACCTCCTCTGACTTGCGCGCTCCATCCAACTGACTGAAATCATTAGATGGCCTATTGCAGGTGGCAGCCTCAGTTCGTCGCGGTGGTCGTACCAGGAGCGGGGCCTTCGCTGAACGTGTAGTTGATGACCACGTCATTACGGATCAAAACGTCGAGCGTTTTCTGAGTGCCCGTAGTCGTCACCTTCATGGTGACCACGTAGCTTTGAGCGTGAGCTGAGCCATTGGTGTAGGTGTAGATCCACTTTTCGTCAGTGTCGCTGACAGCACTCTTGGCGTAGGGCTCACCAAACAGGGACTTCAACTCAGTAGTTGTCGTTTTGCCTTTGGTGATGCTCGCTACACTGGCCGACGGAAAGTCTCGTCCTGCGGTGTAGTGGGACGTAGCGCAACCGCCAAGTGCGACACAGATCCCCATTACTGCGATGAGCTTTTTCATATCCTTCCTTGATCGTAGAAAGCTCCAAATCTAGCTGGCATCTAGGCTAAAAGCCATCGCCACCTTGACCACCTGCGTTCGCGGTCGCCGACAGGGCACTGAACGCCTAAACAACAGTGCTAGTGCCTAAGATGACCAGAGGCAAACTACTAATGTCTCGACCTAAAAATTACGGGGCCAAATATACTTTTGCGTGGGAGAGATGATTTCGGTTATCAATCGACTGGCCGTCGCTTTGGGGGCAGTAGCCGACGGGTGTTTACGGCCAAAAGCAGCCATTAGGGCTCACGCTAGGTCACCTCCTACAATAATGCGTCGGTCGCGTGCTGACTCAAAACACTCGAAGATGACGCTCAATCGATCACAGATTTCGCCGCTGTCTCCATCGCTTCGATCAATTGCGCTGACGCTCGATAAAGGGGGACATGGCCGCGCATCAAGATTTGGGTATTGCGTCGGTAAGCAGCGGCGCGAATGTCTATGCTGTCGGCATGAGCCTTGACACTGACCGTGGTATCCAACTTGCCAGCCGGATTCTCGATACTCACCTCCACATCCGAGTACGTCGCTGATGGGCTTTTCAGACCCACGGCCACCGCATGGGCGGTGCTTCCCGCTAGCAGGCATGCGGCGGCGAGACAGCAGCCGCCAGAGACGGCCATCGAAGCGTGCCCCGTCTGGGGCGTGAAATACCGGACTGCAATGTGCCCGCCGTGACGCGGCGCGCCCACGATGCACACTTTGGGAATGGTTTCACTTCGTTCGAGATCGCCCAGGCTCATGAGCTCGCCGTCGCGACGCCGAAGCTGCATCTTCAAACCCGCCTCAATCCAGACTTGCCTCAGCTTCGCCATGAACAGAGCGTCGGCTTCGAGTTCTGAAATGGCTTCGTGGCCTGTTTTGCCAAAGCTGGCGGCATCGGCAATTACCATGGGCACAGCCACGTCCACACACGAAACATTGTGCCCGGCGAATGTGTCCAGGACGTTGCCTGTAGGTAAAAGAGCGCCGGTCTTGTTGCCTACCGGTGACTGCAAGAAAAGATCGACGCGGGGAAACGCGCCGGTAACACCTGGAATTTCAGCATTCACAAATCCGCCCCGGGAATCCTGGGACATCCGTGCGACAGTAAGAACGCCCGTGTTGGTGTTCTTGATTTCGATGTCGAAGCTCCCAGCCGCAGGCACTTCGATCAAGCCCATGTCGATAGCCCAGAGCGGCAACGCGGAAGACATGTTGCCGCAGTTCACGCTCCAGTCTATGTCGCTATGATCACTGGCCAGTTGAGCAAGCGTACTGACGATCTGAGGCCCCGAGGGGGTGTCCTCCACCCGTGCCAAGAACACCTTATTGCTGGTGGCAGGGCCACGACCAAGCCCGGTTATCTGCCGATTGCCCTGCTGATTTCCATCCAGAGGTACGCCCATGAGGTGGCGCAACAGCTCTGCACGCTGCCCCTCATCACGGGGAAGCAAGGGCTCCCAAATCACCACACCGGTGGAAGTACCACCCCTCATGTGGTGCACTGGCAGCTCCATCACGCCGGCGTGCATCTGAGAGCTAAAGCCATTTTGGGAGAAGGGAAACATAGGTGATTTGAACATCGACAACTCCACACATCATTGAGGCAGCCCTTAGACAGGCTCCTGCACGGATTCAGAAGTATTGGTTGCAGCGTCAGCTCTGAGTCGCGCCAGGCGTTTGGCCAGCACTGATGCTGCAACGACGCTCAACGCCAATGGCAAGGATGTGGCCACGATACCCAGCGTAAAGGAACCTGTCTGGTCTTTGATAAGACCGATCACGTAAGGCCCAATGAATCCGCCGAGATTGCCAAACGCATTGATGAACGCTATGCCCGCCGCCGCCGCTGAGCCGGTGAGAAAGCTGCCCGGTAAAGTCCAGAATATCGGTCGCGCTGCAATCACACCCAAGGTGCTGATTGAAATGCCCACTATGGCTCCGGAAAGCGTGGGTGTAGCCGCAGCTATCAACAGGCCTATAGCACCCAGCGAACAGCTGGCAGCCACATGGATGGAGCGGTTTGGACTTTTATCAGACAATGCGCCCCAAGCGATCATTCCTATAATCGCGACACCGTAAGGGATCATCGACATCAGTCCGATGTGGAAACTGCTCAAGCCGTGCCCTTTGAGGATCTGCGGCAGCCAAATCGCAATCCCATAGGAGCCGACGGCGAATCCCAAATGAATAACACCCATGAGCATCACGTTCAGGCTTTTGAAGGCGTCCTTGAAGCTGGAGAGATGACCGCCCGTTTTTTCCACGGAGAGCCTGGAAATCAGCCAATCTTTTTCCTCTGGAGTGAGCCACTTGGCTTCAGACGGCCTGTCGGTGAGATACACCAGCACCACTACGCCCAAAATGATCGCTGGAATGCCTTCGATGATGAACATCCACTTCCAGCTGGCGATACTCCAAAAACTGGCGGTTTCGAGCAAAAAACCAGACAACGGCGCACCAATAAGAGCAGACAGGGGAATCGCGGTCATGAACAAGGCTGTCAATCGCCCGCGATACTCCTGCGGAAACCAATAGCTTATGTAGAGCACCATACCGGGGAAAAAGCCCGCTTCGGCGATTCCCAGCAAGAACCGCAAAGCCATGAATGATATTGGCCCCTGAACAAAGGCAAAGCAGGTAGAAACGATCCCCCAGGTAATCATGATTCTGGCAATCCAGCGACGTGCTCCTACCCGATGAAGGGCCATATTGCTGGGCACTTCACAGAGAAAGTAACTGATGAAGAACAGTCCTGCTCCCCATCCGAATACGGTTGCAGTGATTCCAACATCTTCGTTCATGTGTAATGCGGCGAAACCTACGTTAATACGGTCTAGATAATTGACTAGGTAGCAAACCAGCATCAGCGGAATCAGCCGCAGTCCAACTTTCTTGATGGTGCGCTTCTCAATCGTCGTGTTCATAGGGCACCGCCTCCGCGCGTGGTCAGTTTGACTTGATCGGTAACCGGCAAGCGATAAAGACTGCGCCCGTTACTCCAAAGCGCCTTACGCGCCAACTCTTGCCCCAGGATAGATTTGATAAGTTCTATATCGGCAGCCTGGAATGGCCGCTTGGTGCGTGTGGACGGCATATCCGACCCGAACATCAAAGCGTCAGGGCTGCGCCGGGCAATAAGTTCGAGTGCGCGAGGCACATCCAGATTGACCCTGCCAAATCCTGAAGCCTTGACCTTGGCACCGGCGTCAACCAGATCCAATAGCACAGGCAAGCCCGCTTCGGTCATGCCGAGATGATCAATAACTAGGCCACGCAGCTGACTCAGCTGCGGCACATGCGCTCGTATTTGGGAAGCATCCAGATAGACTTCTGGATGCCATCCTGCAAGATCGAATGCTCGCTGGGAAAGCGCCACCAGTTGATCCATCGAAATTTCATCACCGCGATAAATATTGAAGCGAATGCCGCGAACCCCAAACTTCGCAAGTCTAAGGATTTCCGCGTCCGAAACATCCATAGGCAATTGGGTGATTCCGACCCATTCAGTTCCCAGCTTGGTGAGTGCGTCGCATAACCAATCCTGCCGGTAGCCTTGGAAAGAGCTGCCGACCAAAACGCCCGAGCAAATCCCTAATGGGGTCGCAAGCCGCTGGTAATCAGCCTGGGAAAACGTAGGTGGCGTGTACCCACCATTAGCGTCTATCGGGTAAGCAGGGTCGAACAAATGAAAGTGTGCATCGAATACGGGCTCGTATGAAGTTTCCCCAGCGGCTAACAGATCGCGCAGCGGAATGCACGCAAGTGCGGCAGCCGACCCCATCAAAAAACTTCTTCTTTTTATTGTCATTGTCGAATCCTTCAGTGATACCGGGTTACAGCGATGCCAAAATAGAGTCGATGTTCGCAGCCACAGATCCCGGCGTTTCGATGGGTGTGTAGTGCCTCGCTTCAGGGATGACCTGGAGCACTGAATTCGGCAGCAGCCGCTGAATGTCCATCGCCATAGAAATCGGAGTGGCGTAGTCATCCTCTCCGACGACGATCCGCGCAGGCCCTTTATAGCGGGGCAGCAGCCCCCTTTCGTCGGCTTTGCCCAACATCAGGCATGCCTGGTGGTAGGCCATGGTGTCATTGGCCAGGAAGACGTCGAGCGCTCGACTGACCACCTGTGGATGAAGTTGGCGGTATTGCGCACTGAACCAGCGCTCACACTGAAAATCTGCCAGCGAGGCCATCCCGTCGCGCAACGCTTGCTCGCCTCGGTCTGACCATCTCGAGAGAGCCCCTTCGCCGTAGCTGGCTGTGGTGTCGATGGCGACTAGGCCAGCCACTCGCTCCGGGTATCGACCAGCCATTCCCAAGGCTATGGTGCCACCCATGGAACAGCCCACCACCACGGCCCGATCTACCTTCAGGTGGTCAAGGACGCTGCACATGTCCTCGCTGAAGCGAGCGATATCGTAAGGCCCCACTGGCTTGTCAGATTGACCATGACCACGACAGTCGACAGCGTAGACATTGGCCTGCGTTTGTAATGCTCGAACAGTGTCAGTCCACATCTGAGAGTCCATAGCCAAAGCATGAATCAATACGACTGTGGGGGCAGTATCAGCGGCATGTTTCAAACATCTGACGGCCAACCGGCATCCATCTTGGGTGTGCACGAGGAACAGAGGGTTATCTATTTCGGAGTTTAAGTTCATATCTTTCCTTGTCGCACTTCCAGCTAACGCCTAGAAACGCTTTTATTGTTCTGTCAGTGCTTCTGCCGGGAGTTCGAGTGCGCGCTTGGAAACGATCAGACCGTCGCTATCCACATAGACCCAGTCGCCCTGCGCGATGGTTATATTCAGGAAACTGACGGCGCCGCCGAGATGCCCCGCACCTGTCTTCAGAGGCCTGAGGGGTACAGTCCCTAACGCGAACACCGCGAAAGGCAGCAAGGCTAGGAGCTCTCGATCCCTTACATAGCCATTGATCACTAGCCCAGCCCAACCGTTGTTCATTGCCTTGGCCGTCTGGACGTCGCCCAGCAGGGCACGGTTTGCAGATGCCCCTCCATCGATCACAAGCACCTGGCCATTGCCTGGGGAAGACACCAGTTCCCGGATCAGCACGTTGTCGTCGACGCACGTGACTGTCATGGCAGGGCCAGCGCAGGTGCGTTTGCCGCCCAGGGAGACTAGGCCCGGAAAAGCTTGCTGGATGTTGGGCCCGATGGAATCCCAGTAGAGATCGCACAGATCCGCCGTTGAAACGCGGCTTGAGCAGGTCGTCATAAGTATCTCCTAGGTAGTTCTGTACAGAAGTATAGATTTATTGAGCGACCTGTCAACGTCTGGTAATGTGCTCTCCCTGCTTACCGCGCCACGCTTAAACTCAAGGATTAGTGAAATGTTTTCTGATCACGCTTCTAGCCAAAAGCCGGATAGCCGCCTGCCCCGCTACGTGCAGATCCGTGACGACTTGGCGCAAAGAATCAATCAGAGGACTTGGGCGACTGGCATAGCGTTGCCTTCAGAAGACAAACTCGCCGCAGAGTATTCAGTTTCGGTAAGCACAATGCGGAAGGTGCTTGACGCGTTAGTGCAGGACGGTTTGGTCGAGCGTATCCGAGGGCTGGGAACGTTTGTGTCGCGTTCTTTCGAACGTTCCTCGATGCTGCGCTTCGTGCGATTCAGGGGGACAAAAGGAAACGAATTGCCCACCGCCCAAATCCTCGCGACAAAAATCCTGCCCGCTCCAGAAAAAGCTGCGCAGCAATTACGGCTCTCGCCTGGGCAAACCGCGCTCTACATGCATCGATGCAGATCTTTCGGTGGGGAAATTGTGCTGGTGGAGCATATCTGGCTGCCGTTACCGAAATTTGAGAAGTTGTCTGCGTATCTTGAATCTAACTCTCCGGTCTTGCTGTACCCCGTGTACGAATCCGAATGCGATGTACTGGTGGCCCGCGCGGTCGACGATCTCACCGCACAGCCACTGACCGACCAGGATGCTAAACTCTTCCAACTCGCTCAGGGGACTATGGCAATCCAGATCGAAAGAACGATGCACGATCATGTTGGCGCACCGGTCGAATGGAGACTGTCGTATATACCTGCCGACAGATTTCATTACACGGTGGAGATCAAGTAGTTAAGGATTTGTTAGCGAGCACGGAAAATAAAAAACCTTCCACATACAATAAATCTTTTTCAACACCAATTTATGGGCTGCATCAACCGCATCGTCGGAGCGGAAGTCAGATTTCACTAAGAACGGATATCGCTTAGATCAACCACCAGTTTTGACACCCGGCATACCTGAGACCGCCCAGGTAGCGGCTGGTACCGTGGGAGTCATATGGTGGAATTATTCGCCCCGAAGAGTTGGACACCATTCGGGTGGCCTGACATAAATTAAGGACAAAATATGTTCAGCAAATCTCAGATCATTACCATCCCAGTCATGATCTCATTGGTACTTTAACTCACCGGCTGCCCGCCACCAGCGTCTTTCACCCAATGGAAACGCGCTTCTACCTCCGTCGAGGGCGTTAAAGCCGCAATGGCAGAATGTGGTGACCCTGTGGCAGGGCCACTAAACCGTTTCCCAATAAACGAAGAGATAATTCACTTTCAGTGCATGCAACGTCTCGGTTTTACCCGTAAAGACGGCTTTGAATACTGTGAAATAATGGAGAATATGCCAGCCTGCGTCGAAAAAAGGCAGGGTCGTCCGCTTAGTTTGTCGCAGCTCGAAGCGTTGCCGTTTGTAGAAGATGAAGCATTTCACCCAATCAAACCTAATTCTGGTCGGGATGAACGTATGCAGGTCTCATGGCGTAAAGCGGGAGCATCACTCCATTTCTCAGTCCAGGTAGCAAATGATAGTGAATCCTTGCCGATGATGTATGCGTGCGGCTATGCGAAGCCACTTGGGTCGAATCTGGACGTCGCAAGCATCGGGCGCACTGCAGAAGTGCAGCGTTGCATGATTGATCATGGCTTTGAGCCCAAAAACAAAATTATGCAGGTTTGCCAGACTTACCCCCAAGTGACGGGCTGTTCGTTGACAACGCCACCCAGTTGATGCAGATAGAGCGCAGAGCCAAGGGGCGCGCTCGTTGGAGATAGAGAGCTCATCGGCCCAGCGGCGTCGTCTACATCGATTTAACCGATACCACGTCCACGTACTTGTACTTCTTCCTAGCAGCCTTCACAGCCTCCTGCTCAGCAAGCAACGAGCTCAACGTATCAGCCTCGTGAATCAGCTCGACCATTTTCCCTTCAAACTCGTTTCCAACCCGTAACGTAACCCTCAGCCTGGGCGTAAAAGCTTTCGCTTTCTTCTTTGCTGCTGGAGCAACCACCGGTTTCGCGGGCACAACTTCTTCCACAGGCTCTTTTACTAGAGGTGCGGGCACATGCTCTTCGGGCTGAGGCGTACCGAATAGGGCACGACGCATTTCTTCTTCAGTTAATTCAGAGCTCATAGAACATCTCAAAGGGACGCATTTCGCTGGGCAAGTTTTAATAAGATTGTTGCTGACTGGTATTCGTGGAGCCTGTGCGGACGTCAAATCCCCAGTTCGATTTCAAGACAAGAGCCTCGTAAGGCTTGCGAAAGCTTCACCTTTGGCAGCAGTGTAATGAGCCCATCAACTAAGTTGCTAGCGTGACGAGCGTACCGCGTGACTGTGCCTGCATCAGGCGTTCGACCTGGCACGATGGCACCTACCCGCTGCTGGGCAATTTTCAGTATGCTCAAGACGTCCTGACTCACCTCATTGGTGGACAGGTGTTCAACCAATGGTCTGGGTGGAGGGGCGGCGCGGCTCCACATTTCTATGACCGCTTGGAGGAGTCCGTCTGAGCCAAGATGCTCGAGGGCCATTTCCCATAGCTGACCTTCCTGCGCCATATCCAGGCGAGCCCTAGTCATTACGGAGTTCTAACAAGTGAGGCTCTTTCTTGATTGCGAGTTTTCCCAGCTCTCGGCGGCTGCGAAGCTGATATCACTCGCATTGGTGGCTGAGGATGGGCGCGAATTCTACGTGGAATTGCTCGATGCTTGGCAAGAAGAAGACTGCAGTGATTTCGTTAAGGAAATCGTGCTTCCGCAGCTGTGGGGTGGGAGCTACGCATTGCCCATTGTTGAAGCCAGGATGTCGCTGCTCAGGTTTCTGACGTCGTTCAAAAAGGAGGTCGAGATCGTCACTGATGCTCCCCAGTACGACTGGGAGCTTTTTTGCGATCTAGTCTATGACGGCGGGCGATGGCCCAGAATCGTTCGTAACTTTCCTACTGACGCAACGACACTTACTCCGACTAGCGAGGGTGAGGAACTGCCTCACCACGCCTTGCTCGACGCCAGGATTATTGCCGGCATGTTTGCGCCAATGTACCGAGGGAGCGGGTTATCCTGATCAGAGCACGGATCAACCATTTGGATTGGGCTGAAGAGTGGGGCGAAGCATGAAATGGAAAGCGCGCACGACAGAGCAAGTCGCGGAGCTAATCTGCGGGGACAACACAGAAGGCTATTTCCGCTACCTCACCGGCCCCAACTTGACTCGGTTCTTCAGGGACGCCGACACAGATTTCGTCCATGACGGCTCAACGCGCCGATTCTGGGTCGCGGATGTCCTTCAAAAAATCCTGGATTTTCCAAGCTCAAATCCGTTGATGCCACCAGATGCAATGCTCCGTGTGATTCGCCTTCTCATGGATAATGAAGATGCCTTCAACGAGAAGCCGCCCCGCTTGAACGCGCTCATGGCAATAAACGGAGCGATCAAGCGCGAGGGCTTTGAGGCATTCTTTGCAGATGACGACCAGTGCTATCTGCGTCACTGCCGCACCGGCGCAATAGGAAATGAATCCGCGAGCCCCCACCGTCCTCTTTCTGCCGCAGAAATTGAGAAGAAAAATCAGCTGATCTTGTACCTTGATCAGTGCTCAGAGGACGATCTGATTGAGCATGTCCTGCTTCCTCTGTTCAGGCAGTTAGGATTCGCTCGGATCACATCTACAGGGCACAAAGACAAAGCCTTGGAGTATGGCAAAGACATCTGGATGAAGTTCACGCTTCCCACCCAGCACGTCATCTACTTTGGCATTCAAGTGAAGAAGGGAAAACTAGATTCCTCCGGAGTGACGAAGGGAGGACAAGCCAACGTCGCCGAGATCCATAACCAGGTGCTGATGATGTTGGGCCACGAAATCTTTGATTCAGAGCTCAGCAAACGCGTCTTGGTCGATCACGCTTTCATCGTCGCGGGTGGAGAAATCACCAAGGCTGCTAGAAACTGGATCGGTGGCAAGCTCGATCAATCCAAGCGGAGTCAGATCCTCTTCATGGATAGAGAGGACATCGTCAATCTCTTCGTGGTGTCGCCCTTGATCGTTCCGCAAGTGCCGAGAAAAGCATCTGTACTATTCGACGACCCAATCCCCTTTTAGATGGGTATGGCTAGTCGCCTATCGTGGAATTACATCCCTAGTTCCAAATCGATCTATAAAGATGCCCTACGACCAAGGATGATCGCCAATGCCTTCTATGCGCCCCTCTCAATACGCCATGCAGCAGCGCACCGACGGAGGGCCTTTCCTTCGTATTGATCTTAGTGACGCAGTGGTGCTGACCGAGGAGGAGCTTAAGGCCGTCGAATTAGGAGAGGAGTATGAGTCGATTAGCGACGAGATCTATGGGACGTCTCGTGTCTACTACAGCGATGTCGCTCTGTTAGATGATGCGCCTGGTTGGCATCTGATTTTGGAGGTGGCTCCAGAGTATCTGACTCTTTATCCCATCAATGCTCGGTCTGAACATCCTGAATACGCTCAGCCCAAGTACGAAGCCATCACTTCGATCATCATTACCAGACCCGTTTACCAGCCTTATACACATCCGACCGATGAGTACGAAGTCGATGAGCTGCTTAGCGGTATACCAGCTGGGTTATCAAAGGATTGGCGATACGGCTTAGGTTTTCATTACGAATACCGATACCTAGTAAACGCGCTGAGTCCGTTGGAGGGAGTGGACACGCTCATCCTGCACGGCGGTACTGGTAGCAACGCTGCAAAGGTTAAGGGCAACGAGTTCTACATTGGAGTTGATCTTCTTGACCGTCTGAAGAAGAGCTTGGATCGATTGACGCAGCGACATCAGCGAGAGACTGCAGCGGACAAAAAACTCGTCTGTTACACCAGCTTGCTGCATCAGGCAGCGCCGGAGCTGTACCCAGCCAAGGCACGAAAGCTACCTCCGGATCTGCTTGCTAGCTTAGTTTCATTGGGGTCGGCGACGCCTACTCTTTCATCTAATGATCAGCAGCAGGCAGTCAAGCTGGCGCAACAGAGCGTCCCTACCCTGGCGAAATCCGCACCACACGCTCTCTACAACCTGAAGGCGGAAATTGAACTGGTCACCCTTGGCCAGCTCATTGACGTCTATAAAAAAATGATGGAAAGCAACGTTGCGGAGCCGAAATGGCAGAGCTTCCTCAGCGGAAACCCATTTATTCTCGATATGGCCTTTGGATACCCCGTTAAGAAAATTGCCGACCAACCCTACGTAGGCGGTAAGAATTTTAGTGGTCGGGGTGGGCAGTATTCCGACTTCCTAATGGCAGCCAAGGCTACCGGCAACCTTGCGTTGATCGAGATCAAACATCCCCAGCATGATCTATTGGGGAGACAGTACCGGCAAACCTATATCCCGTCCTTCGAACTGAGTGGATCGGTCGCCCAGATCGTCAGTCAGCGAAGCAACGTACAGCGTGAGATAGATAGCCTAGCGCGTGGCTTCAAAGAGCGTGTTCACGCACATGCAGTTGCGGCCATCGTCATAATTGGCCGCACTCCGGAAGAAGAGGATAAGCAGGAAGCTTTTGAGCAATATCGAAATGGGCTCAAGGATGTGCTTGTGGTCACCTTTGATGAGTTACAGATTCGTCTTGAAAGTATCTATCAAGCGCTGACACCACAAACTCCAGAGGAGCCTGAGGGGATAAGAGATGAAGACCTGCCCTTTTAGAGACCGACGCAGCCATTGGGAGTCTGATAGTAACGAGTGTCTGTCCCTCCAGGCGCTAGTAGTCCATGTTGGTGTGAAGCTCCCACAGATGACTCCAGTGGTCGATAAACCTCTCCAACGCTTCCTCCCCGCCCGAGGTTGCCTCCTTGTAAGACTGCAACGATTCTTCGTCGAACGAAGGGTCAATGCCAGCCTCCATCAGCCGGTAGGCGCCGGCGAGATGCCCCATGGATAGCAACTTGTCTACATCATCGAAGATGGCGCAATTTAACTCGTGATCATTGGCCCCTATAGGGATCAAAGAGAACCGGGCACTTTTGCCAAATTTTGTCATATTCCCAGGAACGGTTCCGATGCTCGGTATATGCACATGCAACGCCCCTTTATCATTTTCGTAACCACCGTGGGCGAATGGATTACGAATACGTTCCTTGATATCTCGCATTCCCTGAAGCGTTTTCCGTGCTTTAGGCGATGGATTTGCTCCTAAAAGCTCGTCGAGCTTCTCATTCCAAGTCTTAGACATGAAGGCTTTGAAACCATCCTCAGGCAAAGGAACGCCGGTAAAGGCACGGAGCAAATTCAATCTATGCTCTAAAGCGCTGAAATATGCATCAACCATGGCAACCGAGTGATAAAAGCCTTCCTGCTGCGCCTTTATGCTCCGGTTGTAACTATTCATAAGCGTAGAAATGAAGCCTTGAGGAAATTCGTGCCCTTCCTTGAGCTTTTCCTTAGCTTTACGCTTGGCACGTCGAAACGCTTTTTCTGCTTGGCCTCGGAAAAACTCATAACGTGACACGAATTCATTGAGGTGATTGCCGATAGTCACATTGCCTGAAGAAACCTGCCGTTCGAGCACCGGTTTGAGGAATTTCTCGACAATGTTTACAGCGCTTTTGAGCTGCCCCTCGATACGCTTTCTACTCTTATTCAGGGCTAGCGAGCTGAGCAAGTTAAGGCCGAATTTGCCGAGCTCAATGGCGATTGGCTCTCCACTGAATGTGCCATAGACTGTCCAGCGAACCTTCTCGCGAGGCCCATACCATTTCCAACCCAGAAAATTTCGCAGCATAAGCAAGAGCATTTCCGGCACTGGAAAATCCTCACGATGCAATCGCGAGCTGCTCAGTTCGTAGATATCAATGGTAGGAGCGTCGCTAGAAAATCCTACTAATCTTTTGGCCAGATCATTACGTAACAGCTCAAGCCGCCCCTTTTCCAATTCGCCGCTTTCTCGCATTACCGACCTCCTTTGTCGAATCGTCTATCCGCTAAAGGCTCAGCATGAACGGAATAGATACTGTTTTACTAACGGTCAACCGGACATCCGCCCATGCCGCGCCTACAACCTGATGAAGATCCGTTGGGCCAAGGTGTTCCTACGCAATTCTCCAAAGCAGTCCTTCCTGTGACATTTCTAGCCGGTAGCTTGTCGTTGAAAAATCATTCGGAATCAGTTTGCTCGGATGTGGTTGTTTTAAGATATCTGCGAACAGTGGTCTTCGACAGTCCCAGCGCTTCCGCGATCTCAGCGACCGGAACGCCCTCACTATTCAGGCGATTAGCCTCCGCCGCCTTTTGCGCCGCATCGGATCGGACAGGTCGACCAGGCGGCAGCTTTCCTGCTTGTGCTAATGACTCCATCTCCTGATCAATCCTGTCCTTCGAAATCCTATTTAGTTGCTTATTCAGACGCTTTAGCCCCTCCCTAAACGGCTCATCGGACTGTAGACACGTCGCCATGAGAATCAGCGAGGCCGGCTCCACCTCCAGCAGCGCTGCAAGACGAATGAGCACATCAATCGTGATGTTCACCTCTCCACGCTCTATCCGGCCCCAGTAGGAACGGTCAATCGTGATCAGGTTTTCCTGCGTAAAACCCTTTCTTCTTCGCAATGCTCGTACTACTACAGCCAGGGCTTCTGCGGCCTCCATTACATTTCCCCAAGTAAATCGAGGATAAGGCCATATTGCGTAGAACCATAACACGGACTATCATCCGCATTATGGTGCAATCAGCGCTTTCAGGCTGGCTTCCCGCGATTCGATTGACGCCTCCAAGCCAACGCAGCTGCCGTGCGGAGAGACTCTTTGCGAGGGGCGAGCGCCAACAAGCGGGGTTGAATTGTCAATTTCCGGGTTATTAATTGAGGTAAATCCTATGGCTAGCGTCCAAGAGCCCGACTTTATGAAAGGGCCGAGAACGCCCCTTGAGGGCTTGTTAGGTACTTCCGAGGCACGAGCTTTATCAGTCGAACGATTTCCTAGAAAGCCCTACTGCCTAGTCAGAGACTGGACAATATTTCGAATCGAAGTAACTCCCGACGAACTCGCCAAACTGCATGCAGTGGGCCAGCTCCCAATGATCGTTTTTGCTCACAACGTGGTCGAGGATAGCCAAGGTCGTTTCGAGAGGGGGGATTGGGTTCGTTCAAGCATGTGCACCGGTTTCCACGACGGGGTCGTGTTCGAAACGAGGAACACTGTCTACGTCTTGATCGGCCCTGGCCATGAACAGCCTGCCAGCCTGAAGGAAGTATTTTCCTTCTTCTAACATGCGCTTCGTAACGGAGCCCTTTGAGGCTCAGGAAATACAATGTTTAGAACACACGACGCCGATATGCTTGGCATGCCGGGGATGTTTGGTGAAGGCCAGTACCAATGGCATCAGGTATCCAAAGTTCTTCGAAATCACTGGTATCACGTCACCGTCCAGGCTCAGCACAAGGGCCGAACCACAGAAGTGGTTCTAATGATCGACAGTGAACCTCGACTACAGCAGGTGCTGATTGCACAAGACGAGGAGACGATCATCACCGACGTTCAGGTGGTCACGCCGGCATATATGAATGGCTCCGCAGGATGGCGCATGGAAGCACTGACCAAGGTGACGCTTGGCGAAGACCAAAACGAGTGTGTTGTGTGCCTGCTAGATGTGGAGAACGGCTCCAAGTATCACAGCTCTCACCAACCTGGCTTCAACACTGATGCACTGAGCAACCTTCGTCCGATCTATCACGCGAACATGATTCGTACAGCCTGAGATTTACCAAGAATCCCACACGATATCAGCGCAGATGTTTCCGTGTGGATTTCCTGGTAACGCCATACGGGCTGCGAAAGGAGCGCAATTATGTTGAACACTCTGGATGTGAATTATCATGGAAAACGACATACGGATTTCGATCTCGAACGAATCCTAAAAGCACAAGCGCAAGGCTTCGACAAACCGATAACAGCCTATCTCTGCAGAGTATCCATAAAGGCTCGTGCCGGATTAGGCGTCGTGTTTGGTCACAACCGTAAAGACCAATATGGGCGGTTTGGTGATGGTCATCTGATCCGGACTTCTGACGTGATTAAGGCGGAGCGCGAGGGTCGATTTTGGGTACTTACCACAGAGAACTCACGCTACGTGATCGCGACGTTTCAGCACGGTAATGGGCGTGCGAGCCTGCGAGATTTTCTACGTATTTCACAGGGGCAGCACCATTTCACTCCACCATTGTTGCAGTGACGGTCGCGCCCATTAGCAGGGATGGAAATCACCATCCTGTGCTCAATTTGGCTCGTCCGCCTGCGTACTTTTAATAAGGTAATTACCGAGAGAGGCACATAGGCCAACTATCAACTCAGCCTCATTGAATGAAGGTTCTCGCCCTTCGCGTATGTGCCGACCATTTTCAGATGCGTAGCCCCAAGCTTTTGCTACAGCCTGATCCAGTGGGGGAGGAATGATGGTGTTGTGTCGTTTGAGAATGTCACCCAGATTCGCTTTGACATCACCAGTGATTTCTCGGGCAACACACTCTAATGATGCCATAGCATGTTGGATGGCACCTGTTGGATCAGGAGAGGGGCGACGGGAGAGATCTCCAATTGCTTCGTGCAACTCCTTCCCAGCTGTCAGGTGGCCGAATGCGCGCTCGGTCTCCCGAGCATTCTTTACGATGACTTCAAATGATTCCGGGCCGCGAATTTTGACAAGGCCATCTACAAGCTTCCAACCAATGCCATTTTCTACGAAATAGTCATTTAACTCAGTGTGAAAATGTTCGTAAGTATCAGGGTTGTAGTTGTACTGACCCAAATCGGCTTGGATGCGCTCGATCACGTCATAAACTTTGTACCACTTACATTCCTGGAGAAGATTGTTCACCTCCCAGTCAACGTTGGGAAATTCGCTCCAGTTGTTCGAATCAGGCTGTTTTTTTAGGGCTTTACAAAGAATAGCCCGCAGACCTGAGGGCTTGAATCCGCACTCGTAGGCCAGTTGAACCAAATACCCACGCAGCTCCTCAGGCGCATCCTCCCTGATGGTGATTTCACGCTCTTGGGTGCGATGAAATCCGTTGCGCTTGGAAAAAGAGTCATTCATCCCGTTTTCGCTCCATTGATCCCTTGTTTCAGCAAGCTAAGGTTTTTCAGTTTCCATGTCTATTGCCTAGATGGCCGTAGCATCTGAGAAACCAGCGAGCCTGCGTGATGGCGTCATTCTAGCGCTGAGCGTCGGTCGGATTGCCTGATTCGATTTCTTAATTTCTGGTTTGGTCATGCATTTTATGCCGAATCAGAAAATCTGATCCCTTTTAGGGGCGACCAGCTTCTTACCTTGAAGAATAGGCCTCCGCTCTCATCCCCAGTGACGCACTACGCAGCATCGCAGGTGCAGAAAAAAGCGGTAAACTCGCTGCGACCAACACAGGGCAGGATGTTATGAAAATCAATGCTGTAAAATCAGCGCACTGCCCAAAATGGCTACGTACGAAGAATTTTCTCCAGCGGATTTGCTTTGAGGTGACAAGGATGTTTAGAAAAAAAGCGCAATGGCCTCGCCCGAAACACTCCCGCAACGTACTAGCCTTAACTGTTAAGTTGGTTCTTATTTTTCTGAGCATGGTTGCGTTACTTGCAACTGTCTACCCCCTTGTGGATGTGGAAAAATTAACCCCGGCCTCAGCATCGGTCATATCGATAGTCGGGGTGGTTTTGGTTTTTCTGTACATATTTTTAGTGTCTTATGAGATATATGTAGCAGAAGGAAAAAGAGTATTTAAGCAATCCGACCCTGATTCTATTCGCAACTACATGCTTCATTGGATAGCCTATGGAGGACGAGTAGCAATTTGGACTCGTGACATGAGTTGGGCAAAAGGTGATAAGTCACAGAACTTGCTGCGTGAAAAAGCGGAAAACGGTGAGCTGATAATTTGTCTGCCAAACCATACTGATTTTTCGAGAGAGCTGGAAACGAAAGGGGCTCAGATTTATGTGTATGGCCGGGAGTTACTCAGTGACCCAAGCGCCCGCTTTACTATCGCATTCTATGGTAGGGACGGCAGTAAAGTTGCCATTGGAAGAGCGCAAGCAGATAAGCAGGTAGTTGAGGAGTTCAGCTCTGGCGCACACCCCTCATTTCAACTGGCCTACGAGCTTGTGCAAATAGCTAAAAATATTTCTCAAAAAAAAGGTGAAAACCAATTATGAGCTCACGGTTTTCGTACGTTGACAGCATATCCTCCCAAGAATTGGCCAAAGAGTGGGACTGCCTTGCCTCAGAACGGCATCAGCAAATCTTCAACGGATTAGATATCACATTTACTCATGTCATGGCTCCATTGGTTGAGTCACTTGTTGGTCAGGATGATGAGGCAACCTTGGTCGACATCGGTTCTGGGACTGGTGAGCTTACGGGCCGCTTAGCCGCAAGGTTTAAAAAAGTCGTGTGTGTCGAACCATCGTTGCAGAGCATTAACATTGCGAAATCTATACTGTCATTTTTTTCAAATATTGAATTCATCAACTCCGACTTTGAAGACTGCGAAACTCATCTAAAGTCACGAACCGAGAAAAATGTTTTTCTAGCAGCCATGATGTTATCGGCAGATCCGCAGCTCGACAAATTTGCTCAAACCCTCTCAAGGGTGGCACAAAAAGGCGATGAATTTGTAGCTACCATTCCTCATCCGTGCTTTTGGCCAAGATATTGGGGGTATGAAAAAGAGTCGTGGTTTTCTTATAGCAAAGAGCTGATGATTAAGGCTCCCTTCAAGATATCTTTATCTGATTCCGAGTTTAAAACCACGCACATTCATCGGCCAATTGAGCGATATATAGTGACGTTCGCCAAATATGGATTTCAATTGGCTAGCATGTCCGAACCGATCCCTAATAACAAGGTTCAGTCTTTATACCCAAAGAAATGGGAATTTCCACGATTCTTGGCATTTAAATGGATCAAGAGCTCACCTAAATAACCCGATCATATTTGGGTAGTTCGGCATTTAAGTAGAACAAGTATTCACTTGGTTTGGCTGCTTCATAGATCGTAGGTGACCCCAGCTGGCCCAAAAGAGGCCATTGGGCGTACCCGTGACGTCCTGATCACCTAACTCGCTTGAGATCAAAATCGACCAGTGGCTGCCTCATGGAAGCTTTCTGAAACGGGCCAGCCCCTGCTTTATGTGGCCAGCGTTCTCCCCAATTGTGTAAAGCGCACCACGGACGTTGTCGCCTACTTCCGCATGCCCCTGGGCTTCCACCTGGAGCGTCAGCTCCATGAGCGCAGCTTCGAGAGCGAGCTGATTCTGGTACATCCTTTCCAGAACGTCTGACAGTGAGTATTCACTGGGCATCTACATGGACTCCTTTTTTACGACCCAGCATAGCTCAGTGATGAATCAGCAAGTGTCTTGCGGGTATAGGCATACCCTGAGAGCACCTTATGAGCGTCCCGCCCCAAGTAGTCTCAAGGTGTTTGATCTGCGAGCTAGAACAGCAAGGAGCCCGAAGGACAGAGATGCCGGCTAGACACTTGATCGGTTTTTATTGATCCGCCGTACCGGATGTATCAGAGGCCGGGCCTCCGTTGAAGCTAAAATCGGTGGTGCCGTTGGTGATCCATTCGACCAGCTTTTCCTTGGGTGTGTAAGCCACCACTCCACGTTTTTGAGTCGGATCGAATCTTAAGACGCGCCATATACCAAAATCGGGGCCGAAGTCGATGAACACGGGTTTGGAAACCCACCAGCGAGCAAAAAGCTTGCTGCGGGAATGCCAGCTAAATGAAGCCAGTCCATTCTCCGACACTTTTGACAAACCCATTCTGAAGTTGTACCTGTCGAACTCAGTTCGCGTGCCATCGATCACCCAGATCATATTTTGATAGTAGTTTTGCCTCGCGATGACCTCTTCAGGATGTATCGTCGATCTCTGAAACTCAATGACCATCCCTGAAGGCGTTCGGACATCTGCTATATGTCGCTCCCCTGAGGACGCTTGCAACACAACTTCCTGCCACTCGGTTGGGAACATATTCTTCCAATCGCGATGCCATGCCGTTTCCGTTTCCCACCACGGATCGCAATTGTCCAAACGTTTATGAGCCCAATGCCAGACGACATGGTTCCCGCATTTAGCGACGGTCTGGGAACCACAAAAACTGCAAACACCACGTGCTTTTGGAGTGGCCTCTACACGAGCGCCTTCAAGCAATGAGTATTTCATTTTCTTCCTTGATGATCAAAATGAGGGGCGGTAGCTCTTAACTTCCTGGTTGTCAGTACCTTGTGACCCACAGGACGAAAGACAAATATCTGAACACGAAAGTCGTCGTGCCGCTCTGGCTTCTTTCAGCCTTCGCTCAGCGTACTTAGCCGGATCATCATCTGGCAGCGGGTTGCCTGCAGCAGATAGAGCTTCGGCGCGCTCTTCAATGAGCAGACGCTCAGGATCGCGAACCGTTTGGTAGGCTCTGCCTGGTACGCGTCGAGTTGTGCCCATTCCCGGCTTCCCAGAAGGCTGATGAATAAGAGCGACTGAATTACTTTTAGAACGATAACAGAACGCTTCGAATAGCGATGCCGAGCTCCGAATCATGAGGGTAGGATGCGTTGCGATCTATGCTTCACAGAGCCTCAGACACCAAGCAAGCGGAGCGCGCAGGCGTGAGGGATGCGAGCCCGCAGGGGCGAGACACGCGTTGGCGGGGCTCGATTCACGGCAGCCTGACGCCGCAGGCGGCATGCCATCAACGCCAACAAGAGGTAACTCACATGCCCGACGATGAACTCCGCGAGCTGGAAGCCAAGAGACGAAAGACTTTGTGGATGCTTGCGAACATATCTCCAGGCGATTCGAAGGCGTTCGATGCCTTATCCATCCTTGATGATCTTGACCTTCAAGAACGGAAATACTCCCCCAATGCTGACAAGGCACTTGATCTCAACCAGCTTCGGGATTGTGTCACGCTGCAGCATCACAACTCCGGAATCGACATCATTTTGGAGCAGACTATTCCGCAACCCTGGAGGGAGCGGTTCCATCAGGCAAGCATCGGGTCGACCCGCGTTCCTGATGGGCCCTACGCCACAGACTGGGATAAATTTTTGGTTGAATGGGAGCGTGAGATGCAGCATCTGCAAGACCATCGAGTTGCACGGGCTGCTAACAGCTAGAACTGCTGGTTCGAGCGATGACGGCGTAAACACAAAAGCAATCGCTGTTGTCGCTGAAAATCGCAATCTCAAACAGGAGCAGCAGATGGAACGGCCTTCTTTTTTTATCGATTTCGAAGCCTCAGGTATAGCCCCGCATAGCTATCCTATCGAAGTCGCCGTCGTGTCGAATGAGAGCGTCTACAGCTCACTGATTAAGCCCGCCCGCTATTGGACGCACTGGTCGTTCGATGCGCAAGACATGCACGGTCTCACTCAAGATCAGTTACACCAGGAAGGTGATACCCCAGTCGCTGTGGCGAGAAATATGAATCAGCTGTTTTCAGGCCAGGTGCTTTGCAGTGATTCACCTCAGGACGGTTTTTGGCTCGATGTGCTCTACGAGGCAGCAGAGCTGATACCTACTTTCGAGTTGAAGCCTTTGGAGGTGCTTGTGGGGCGGGAGGCGGCTAGTGACATTTATCGCCTACTGCCAACAACGAAGCGCCATCGAGCTCTGCATGACGCTACTGCTTTGATGGAGGCCTGCCGTGCTTTTTTCGAAGGTTGAACTACTTGGGCACGGCTATGTGAAACCGTCCGGCCAAAGTGTCTAACCGAAAATCCGGAGGTGCCAGGAGTGCTCGATACCCTCGTGCGAGATATCCTGCGCATCCGTGAGCGGCTTTAGCCCATTAACCAATTGTCGGTGATTCTAATACCAGATTTGCCTGGGCCCACTCCTGAGCGGTCGTGACTTGAATCGACTGCTGCGCGTTGAAGGTTTTGGCTTTTGGCCAAGCCACGCCTCTGCCTTGGGCGAATACAGCGCGGTACTTTTTGATGTGATGCGTTGGGTCTTTCTCTAATTCTTCGAGCAAGTAAGGAACAGTCCATACGTTACGATTGAACGGTCGATCCAGTACGCGTTCGAGGAGGCTCGCGAGCTCTCCGTATGTCACAGTGTCTCCCGACAGATAGACAATTTCATTGCGAAAGCGAGGTTCGAAGAAAACGATTTCCGCTGTCAATACACCGATGTCGTCTGGGGTCGTGAGCGTCACGCTGGTCTCAAGGCTGCCTAGCGCATTCACAGTGTCATTTTCGAAGTCAACCACCTCGAATACCGGCTCGAACAGAAAGCTCGTGAACATACCCGTCGAGATGATTACCCATTCAGTTTTATCCTGGGCACGAAGCAATTCGCGTACATCAAGCTGAGCATCGAACAGATCCTGAGGACTGCCCCGACCGATTACCTCGAAGTCGACACCGAACTGCCACGGGAAGTAGCGCTTCACACCGGACTTCAGAACAGCGGTAGCCAGCTTCATTGGTGTTTCCCGGCCTGCAACCATGCCTGCACAGCCTATTACGGTATCGAAACGTGCGAATACTTCAGCCAGTTGATCGATTGAGTCATTCACAAGGTCTGCTGCCACCATCTGGATGCCGAGGCTCCGAAGCTCATCGATTTCGGCCTTTTTCTCGGGCAACTGAGTGTCGATGGTCGAACTTCTGAGCAGGACGCTGATGCTGGAGCCAGGCGAACGCTTTGCCACTCGCGCAAGATTGCGTAAAACCGGTAGACCAAGTTCACCGGCGCCTAGAACGAGAATAGATTGGGTGGGGAACTGGGTTGCGTTGGTCATGATTTCTCCTGAGATCTGTTGCCTGTAAGATGAACCAATGCTTGCACGATTAGGCAACCCTCGTAAGAAGGCACACCTGTGATACCAGACAGCGAAATGACCGATCAGGAGGCTCTGAGTCAGGCAGAGACAATCTGCCGAACGCTTAGAGAAGACGATGATGGTGTCAGGCGGGAAGTGCTTGCTCACGCAGGCAGCCGCTGGTCGTTGGGCATCCTGCATGCCTTGGGGGTGTACGGCACGATGCGTCATGCGGAAATAAAAAGGCAGATGACTGGGGTAACTCAGCGGATGTTGACCAAGACGCTACGCTCGATGGAGCGGGATGGCCTGGTACTTCGGCGGGAGTTCGGTGAGATTCCGCCACGTGTTGAGTATGAGCTGACCTCACTGGGAATGGGGCTGTTGCTTCGTATGTCCCCTATCTGGACTTGGGTAGTCGAGAACGCTGAGGATTTTCGCAAGGCCCGGCAGATTTTCGACAGTCAAGTTGATAAAAAACCTGCATGGCAAATACCCACCTCAACTCCATTAGATTGAGAACCGCCTCGATAATCATTGCTCACACCGCCCGTATGGGCCTGTGACCATTGGCAAAGTCGTTGCTGTTCAAGCTTTCTCGCCACCTGCGCTCGCAGGCTCGCCAACCGTCCCCGAGATATTTACACGGATTCAGCCCATCGAAGCGCGCCGATTGGATGAGACTCATGATCACGGTCGGCCCGGCAGCTGCCACGCATGGAGCCGGCGAGAGCCAATTGGATTGTTCAAGCGCCTAGTGGAGCTAATTCTTGCTCCAGCCAAAGAACTGCGATTAGTGTTAGACGTCTAGTATCAAGCGGAGCACGGCGCGTGCGGGATGGAAGCCCGAAGGGCCGAGATGCCGGCGCTTGCGCCAAGGCTCGGTTTACGACAGCCCCTCCCCGAAGGGGCACGCCAAAACCCAAGCCGCTTAAGCTAAAAACGGACACCATGTTAAGAGGGATTTTCGATGGGAATGACGGACGATGGCGACACGGTGTACTGCGACGGTCAGATGCCCTTAGCTCAGGGCCGTGAGCTGTTGCGACTGGTGATGACATTGAGAGAATCGAAAGCCCATCCGAAACTCGACAGAGTTTTGGAACGCATACAGGATGAGCTCAGCACCTCAATCGACTTCGTTGAAAACCCGCCGACCTGGGGGCATTGGTGTCAGTGAGCTGAACTCCACCGCTTACAAACCCAGATCTGTCTCAACTTTTATACCGCGAAGTTTCCTCGGGAGGGCATTCGGAGGGCACCACTCAAGCGCTTTGAAGATGCACAGATGCCAGACTTCAACCTGGACATAAAGCACACCTTCAGCAGTGTCTTGGGGCATGAATCCACGTGGCTTAAACACCTGCTTCAGAACCTTGATGACGCCCCTGGGATAACGACCGAGCCCTTGAACATCTGAGACTGCCGCATACCTGAAGCAGCCTTTATCAAGATAGCCATCCGCTACCTGCATCAAGTTTTTTCGGATTTCTTTCTTGCTCATCCGCGAAGCGAACGCCCACCAAATGAGCTCGACGTCATCCAGACCCATCCCCTCTGGTGGGATGGCACCATAATCATCGTATTGCTCAAGCGGAAGCTGCCGAACCAAACTAATCTCTCTACCTTGCCGTGCCATCAGAGCTCCGCATCCCAGGCATCCATCGCATCTCTCAAAGTCGTGTACCACTGGAACTCACTGAGCTGTAGGGCATTTGCAATTTGCCTGTTGGTATTGCCGTCGACCCAAGTCGGGAGGCTCTCTATAGCCCCTGAGAACATGCTGGCCGTCGCCACGGAGTATCCACCGGTACTCGTAGATTGGAGGCACACGTAGCGCACAGCAGCGCCACTGTGGAGCCGACGCCAAGTCACCACCTCAATATAGTCCTGCAGCTCTACAGGGGCCTCAGCAGCGGGGTCAGCCTTCTGCCACTCCTCGTTCTCTGCCACAGGTTGGAATGGCCTGCTCGGCTTTCCTGGTTGGTGGACAAGGTGCTGCAACTGCTCGCGTGCCGCGATTATCTGATCTCGGAGTTCTTCAGGATCGATGGACATCCCGCCCTCCGGTGTCACCTTGAGGGTCTTCAAGGAGTTCGCCGCCCTGACAAACTCGCGCTCACGCTTCTGTTCCCAATCGGGACGGCGGTCGGGAAACAGCCTGGTGATTAAGCGATGGAGGTAGATCATGTGGGGCTCCGGTGACTCGGGTGGTAGCTAAGGCACTCCGGTAGGCTATCACCCAAAACATCTCTGCTCGAAACGATGGCATCTGAGCAGCCGCTGATATCGAGCACTGCTGACTCACAGCAAACAGTCGACTGGAGATTCTCCCGCCAAGCAAGCGGAGCGCGCCGGCCCGCCGGGCCAAAGGCGTGAGGATGGAAGCCCGAAGGGCCGAGACTTGTCAGCGCCAAGGCTCGGTACACGACAACCGCTACCCGCAGGGGCACGCCCAACAGGGTAATCAACCCCCAGAGAACATGAACAGGGCTTGATGTCGCACCGGATTTCTCCATGCGCAGAAAAGAAAAAACCGGCCCTAAGACCGGTCTTGTCACTCAATGCAGCTGAAGATCAAATCGATACAGGTGCTGATATATGCGGATGCGGATCGTAGCCCACTACCTCGAAATCTTCGAACTTGTAGTCGTAGATGGATGCAGGCTTACGAAGCAGCTTCAGCTCAGGCAACTGACGTGGCTCACGAGCAATTTGAGTCTTCACCTGCTCCATGTGGTTGGAGTAGATGTGGACATCGCTGAGCGAGATAACGATCTCACCCACGTCGAGATCACACTGCTGGGCGAGCATATGCGTCAGGCACGCCAGGGATGCCGTATTGTATGGGAGCCCAAGGAAGCTGTCGGACGAACGAATGAACAGATGCGCGGACAGCTTATTGTTCACCACGTAGAACTGGTACAGCAGGTGGCACGGAGGCAGCGCCATCTTGCCTTGACGGGCATTTTCCTGAGGGCTCACCTTCTCGTCCGGCAGGTACTCCACGTTCCACCCATGGAACAGGATCCGTCGGCTATTAGGGTTGGTCTTCAGGGCGTTGACGACATAGTCGATCTGATTGATCGTCCCGCCATCTTTGGTAGGCCAGGCTGTCCACTGCTTGCCGTAGACTGGCCCAAGGTCACCTTCTTCGGTAGCCCACTCGTTCCAGATTTTGACGCCATTCTCATTAAGCCACTTAACGTTAGTATCACCGCCAAGAAACCAAATAAGCTCATTAACAATACTTTTAAAGTGCAACTTCTTTGTTGTGAGTAAAGGAAAGCCTTTCGACAAGTCATGGCGGAACTGCCTGCCGAATACACTTATTGTACCAGTGCCAGTACGGTCGCCCTTCTCAGCGCCGTTTTCAAGTACATCACCCAGTAGATCCAGATAGCTTTTCATGCATTTTTCTCCACCTGGGCAGCTTCCAGGATGCTGATTACCTGCTTGAGTTTATCAATGTCTCGCTGAGAGTCCAAGAGACGTTTGTTGGCATCGGCCAAAAGGCTTTTATAGGTATCTCTCGAACTTACCATACCTTGATATTTATTTTCGTTGGTCTGAGCTATATCGTGAGCGACCTTAGCCTCAGTAAACCAATGAAGCACTTCAATCCGAGCCGACTCTAACTTCTCAGTTAAAACCACCATAGGATCAACCGGCTTCTTATTCGAAACCTTCTTGCGCAAAACCTCAATACGGCGGTTTTCCTTAATAATCTCAAGGCGTTCTAAAGGCCAAACACGTTGCCGGATAGTATTGCGGTGCATTCCAGTGATACGGCTAAGTTCGGCAACAGTTGCCTTCAAAGAATCGTTCGCACCAATATCAAGAAGTGCCTGAGCCAACAACTCTGTGTACTGATCAAAGTCTTCCTTGTTCTTCTGGTCGAACGCACGTGGATCACCCATTTCAGAGCTCCTCTTCCAGCAGCTGAAGGACGCCATAAGCTTCCTCCATCGCAGCTTTGTTCTGCGCGTGCGTATGAGCGTACTCGGGATTCCCAAGCATCGCTTTGTTCTGGTAATACACGTCTCGCCAAGCCGGCGCGTTGGCCTTGCTGACGACGGCATTTTTGCACTGGTTGGGGTTACAACGAAGCCCACCAATACAGGGTAGGGAGCTGTCAAATTCATCCGCGCCCCCGCCATAGCAGAAGCCAGAGCCAACATTGATGACCGCAATGTGCTGACCAAGCATGGCCTCAAAAATATCGTCCTTTGTGTGCCCAGAAGCCATATAACCCCTGAACACCTTCTTAAGATTTTCCTTGTGGGCATCGGCATTCACACCTGCATAGCTACCGTCAGGGTCGAACCGCTGATGAATGCTCTCAAGCTCCGCATCCTGACGAAGAGACCTTCCTTTCGCCTTTCGGGCACCGCCACCCTTTGAAATCCTGTCTGCAATCTCGCCATAAAGCAGGGTGGTCTTGCTAAACCCACGATCAGAATGCCCCACACCCACAATCTCACCAAAGTGCTTAAGCTGGTGAGAGATGAACGGCAGCCCCAAGTCAGCACGATACAGCTGGTAGGCCAGAGTGTGGCGCATCATGTAGGCGTTGAAGTCCAGCTTTTCAAAGGTCTCGGGCGGCAAAATACGTTCGAAAAATTTCTCCAGCGTAAGCTTCGTGCCGCTGGCAGAGAACGGCTGTCCTTGCTCCCCAAACGCGACCGTATCCACATTCGAAAAGATATAGTCGTTGTTCTTGTATTTGCTGATCAACTGACACACCCTAACAGCATCACGCACAATAGGAATGGCAAGCCAGAAATCATCAAACAACTCAACAAGATTGTCTTGATGCTTGCTCACATTGCTCGCCAAAACCCAGTAACGGCCATCAGGTCGGAGGCTCGAGCTTGCGAGCAGTTCAGCATATTCCGAAGGACGCATCCCGGTGTATTGACCGATAATGTAAAGGCACGAGTAGTTAACAAAGTTCAGGTAGAGCCTGAACTGATCATCAAGAGCTGAGCCTGTATCTTTTTCATATTGCTTAACAGCGTAGGGAGCTATCACAGAAAAAAGTCGACTAGAGTTCATGACATCGCTGCCCAGAACCTTAGCAACCTCATCCTTCAAGAAGCCCTTATTAGCAAGACGCTTGTATACGTACAAGTTGAACTTGAGCGGATCCAAACCAACCTGTTGCGAAGGAAAGTATTCCTTAGCGTTGCGGCGTTTGAGGCTAGCGCTATCAACAACCTCCTCTCCCATAGCATCCAGAAAATCAACGATGGACAGCGAGGCCATCTGGGAGGAAATTTCGAAGACGCTGTTTGGTAAGATCTGCGACTTCTTTTCCGCATCCTCCGCAGGCCTTTTTTTACCACCCAGGACTTTCCATTTCAGCTTGGAAAAGTCTACGAATGGCAGGCTCGCACCGAACACGTTCGCTTGCAGGTAGCCTGACTTCAGTAGCTTGAAAAGCTTCTCGGTATGTTCATCGTATACGTAGTCGAAATCTTCGGCGGCCACGGCATAGAAATGTGCAGGCAAGCATTGGATTGAGATCAGCTCACGATCCACGTGCTCCCTTCCAAGCTCAATGGCCGCGACGGAATAAACCTTATCCAAAAAACGAAGCCCGCTCTCATAGTCACTGATCAGAGTATTGGGTTTGAGCGGCTTCTTGCTAACTCGGGTGGATTTCCCGTCCGCCGGAATCCCGCTCAGAGCCTTAAGGATAATCATGAATGCGGCTTTGAGCTCGAGAATCGCCAGCTCTGGAATGTTGGGGTACTTCGTGAAATCGATGCGAAGCTTGGCTCCGCGAATGTAGCGCGAGGCGTTCGGATAATCCGCATTGAAGTCCCAGACCCCGTCTAAGAATGCAGAGCTCTGAGACACTTGCAGTGTGTTGAGATAGGCCAGAAAAGCCAAGGCCTCCTGCTGTTCGCTCTCCGCTTCAAGAACCGAAGCCTGGCCCTGCAACTGCGAAAGGCTCGAACGAAACCTTGAGAAGGTCAAAAGGGTAGAAAAATTAATCTGCTCCATCATCACATCGCCACCCCATCCACCAGCACAGTCGTATCCACGAACTCGGAAAGACGACGGCCCTCGGCCAACTCCTCAGGTGTGAAATCAGATTTGGAATGCAGAATGCCATCCAGCAGCGCCAGGTTCTCGCGTACCACGCGTCCATACGGCGTATCCATGATGCGAGAAGACTCCTTGAGCGTGAGGTAGTCCCGCTCCATCGCGAACAGCTCTGGCAGGTTCGACGCAGTGAGCAAAACGTTCTCGCATCCAAGGCACATGTTGTACAACGCACAAGGGCTACCGGGCACATAGGAGCTCAGTTTCTTGATGAACTCAGGTGGGTTGAAAATGTTCCGGCAGCTCGCCAGCGGAGTTTTGAAAACAACCTGTGGCCCATCGAGATTGACGACCCCGATAAGGTTGGCTTCAGCCTCGCTGTTCGAGCGATTATCGGCCAATTCGGCTGCTGACTCATGAAGCTCCCTAAGAGCCACATCTAGTTTGGAGCGTGCGATGTGGTTGAAGTCCATACGATCCAAGTAAGCCAGCGTCGTGTCGATATGCTTGTGCCCCAAAATCAACTGGATCTCACGGATGGGGACGTCACGCTCCACGAGCTCGCTGATGAAGCTCGGGCGGAGACGGGAAGGAGTGAGGCTCAATTGTTGCCCAGCGCTATCCAGGAGCCCTTTACGTTTAGCATAAGCAGCAAAGGCCACCCACAGAGCACTCTCCTTACCAGTTGCGAAGGATTTGATCTCCATGAAGCTTTTAGGAGCACTCGATTGCCAAATGAATAGCTTATCTCGCATGACTGGGGAAGCAGAGTCACGAAATGAGGCTGTCAGTGCTTTGATGTCCTCAAAAATCTGAGCGACAGCATACGATTGAGACGTGGTCAGCCAGGTGATATCAGCTTCGAAAATATCGAGATGCATCAGCTTTTCACCGTCAGAACGCTCTTTCCAGTACCGAAGGCAGGGACGCCCAGTGAGCGGGTGCTTAGGCTCATAGTCATCCACATCAAGCAGCTTGATTGAGTCAGCGTTCAATCCGGTGACTTGAGCCAGCTTGATCGCGTAAGGCGTAATCACCTGGGCGTCGACCAGATAGTGAACGCCCCAACCCTCTACAATTTCCCGCAGCCCGATGCCTGAACGACTCACGATACGCAGGAAAGCCCTTACATGAGGATCTTCACTGCCCTTCTGATCATGACCAACATGCGCGCAGCCGAGCTTGTTCTCGAAAATCCAGCGAGCATTTTCCAGAGTGTTGCGGCCTGGCTTCAGGCCACCTTTCTCATCGAGAGGATCTTCACCAATACCGCTCCGTTGATAGGGCTTCGCAAGCGTGTTGTAGTGCTCGATATCCTCGTTCACGCTCGCAGAGATTCGAACACGCTCAGCGCTTGAGTAGGGACGGTACGAGTCAGTGACACGATCAGGATCAAACCCCTGACAGTTGATGAAATCTGATCCCGCGTAACCCTTGATATTTTTGATGGTCGTCAGGGTGGTACGGACGGCACTGACCAAGGTAGTCGCGGTAATCGGAGAAAGGGTGCCCTCAACAATATGGCGCTCGAGATACGAACGGAACAACGGGAGGCTGAACGGATCGAGAACCTCAGTCAGCGGCTCCATGCCGTTGAAGCCTTGCCCAGCAAGGAGCTTTGCGAACCATTTAAACCCCTCATGGTAATTGCTTGCCCCGGAGTCGCTGGTCGTGCCCAGCGAGGCGGTCGCAAACGCATGTTTCAAATCGTTGAACGGCCTACCTTCAGATGATTTTTCGAGACCGTCTAGGGCAGCGAAATCAAGCATCTGTAGTCGTTTGAAATCCACAAGAGCATTCTCCTGCGGCACAAACTCCTCCTTCGACTCAACCCGCTCCTTAACGGTCATATAGTCCGCAGAGGCGACCCCGAGAGACTGAAGATCAAGGTTGATCTCCTGGTAGGCGAGCCGAACACTTTCATGCCTGCTGTAGCCGTATTTGATCGCCTCCAGTGCAGAAGCCGGCACAACTGATTTGGAGAGCTTTAGCTTGTTGCCAAAAATCGGTAGCGCGAGTTTCTCTTCCTGAGAGAGCGATTTATACCAGCCCAAAAGCTTCAAACGCCAGTTACAGCCAGCAGCGGTTTCCCCTTGGTGAATGACGCCGTCAATAAGCATATTCAGGATGAGCTTCTGCTCTGCAAGCTCGAACATCTTGATTGATGGGTCGAGATCCTTACTCGCAACATATGAGTCGCTCAGCATCAATGGCGCATAAGCACCACTAGAATTGTCGCTAAGCTCAACTTGGTAATACTGAAGAGGGTTCTCCTCCAGATCTCTAAGCCACCTGAAGATTTTGGCATTCTCAAATGCGTGCTCTGAAAAGTTCATTTCTTATCTCCCAACCTGATTTTCAACGTCGTCTGAGCAGCAAGATCCGCCATGCTTTTGGCTTTAGTCGCGACCTCGCCCGTGTTCGGACAGACCAGATGAAAGATATCCTGTGGCAACTTGGTATAAATCCCTGTAGTGGATGTGTCTTCGTGGCCGAGCGACTTCTGGGCAATCAGGAGTTTGTCGAGGTAGTTATCGCCAAAATCCGGACTTGTCAAAATCGCATATGCGTGTCCATGCCGAAGCTTATGAGGCGATACCATACGTTCAAGTCGCTTGCTCTTTACTGCCCGTTTGGAGAGTCGTTCGAGCAGCTTGCTAACAGCGTCTGGGTTAAAAGGTTTTCCCTCCGAATTGAAAAAGCACGGAGTTACATCGGCAGTCTCATAACGGCGAGCGTGTTTCTTAAACAGAGGAGAAGCGTGATAACGCTTGATGCGTTCGAGCACAGCTCGGCTCACGATTGAGTATCGTGGCTTAAACTCATTTCCACGTGCTTTACTGCCATCAATGTAAAGAGGACAGTAATCAGGATGCACCCAATCAAGATCTCCATCCGCAACAAAGTTAGCTTGAGCAAACCCCAAAGCCTTATTCACGGCACCCAGGGTGACCCTGCCAACTTCACTTCGGCGCAAACCTACATCAAAGATAGCCTGAACCAGGCAGCGCTCCCTTTCGCTGCTCGCAGACTCAACAAGCGCTTTGAGTTCCTGTAATGAACAGGGATAGACTAAGTCCTTCTTTGGAGGGGGCGAAAGAAATCCACCAGCATAAGGATTGTCCTCACGTAATGGCCCCCTGTGCTTCCCGCCAATGCACAGGAAGTCATTGAACAGGGCCATATAACAAGCATCCCTGTTACGGATGGTAGTTGAGGTCAAACCATCCACTTCGCGCAGGTGGGTAAAGTACCGTTGGATACCGTGTTTAGTTACGGCAAGAAGGATTTCGTCATAAGACGAGCTTTTGAAAGTTGGCGTGCCTTTCAGGTGTTCCAGAAGGTAGCCAATGTTTCGCCCGTACGTCTCGGCGGACAGAGCCGCTAACTCGGCGCTGCGAACTGCGAAGGTCAGGTACTCGCTTACAAGCGGGACTAGCCTCTCTTCTGAATCGAACAGCCCCACCGCTGTAACAGAAACACGCTCTGCCACCGTGGGCCGATCTTCGTTGAGCATCGACCCACCCAGGTCGAGCATCTGCTTTTCTTTGACTACAACCTTCACCGACAACCCCTTTTTGAAGGCCGCCCATCCTATGCAGAATGTGCAGCTTGTCAAGGTCAAGATAAAGTCGCATGAAGGATAAATTTTTTTAGGCGAGGAAGGCGTACTGTGCGCTTTTTCCTACGTCCGATAAAAGACCCAGGTCGTTGGAGCGGATGTAGAGGGTCAGGGAAATCTCTTTGGTCTCGACATTCGGGTGGAACTGATACAGCAGATGGCACGGCGGCAAGGCCATTTCATCGAGCTGGGCGCAGTTCCAGCCGTGGAACAGGATGCGGCGGCTGCCCGGGTCCTTGATGATCGTGTCAACGCACTGGCGCACCTGATCGATGGCTTTGTACAGCACCACGTAGGCCTGGCCGTCTTCTTCGCCCTGGGCAATCTGCTTGTAGCCGTTGCTCAGGGTTTGTTCGATGGCGGCGGTGTTGCTCAGCGGGATCTGCTTGTACGCCGGCCATTTGCGCCATTGCACGCCGTAGATTTCGCCGAGGTCGTCTTCGCCCTGGCGGAACGGGTTGGCCACCCACTGGACGTTTTCGTTGGCGTTCTGATCCCAGACCTTGCAGCCCAGCGCACGGAATTCCGCAGCATTGTTCACGCCACGCAGAAAGCCGCACATCTCGCCGATGGCCGATTTGAAGGCCATCTTGCGGGTGGTGATCGCCGGAAAACCTTCCTGCAGATCGAAGCGCAGCATCGCGCCCGGAAAGCTGATGGTGTTCACGCCGGTACGGTTGGCCTGTTTGGTGCCGTTGTTGATGACGTGCGACACCAGATCGAGATATTGCTTCATGAGTTACCTGTGTCCTTGAGCCCCGGCCAACCGCGCCGGGGTTCGAATATTTAAGCCGTCGGTGCAACCGGTGCCGCCGGGGCACGACGGTAGGCCAGCCAGATCAGGAACAGCCCGCCGATGATCATCGGTACACACAGTACCTGACCCATGGTCAGCCAGTTCCAGGCGAGGTAGCCCAGTTGCGCGTCCGGAACGCGGACGAATTCGACGATGAAACGGAAGATGCCATAGAACAGCGCGAACATGCCCGAGACCGCCATGGTTGGGCGCGGCTTGCGCGAGAACAGCCAGAGGATCAGGAACAGCGCGACGCCTTCGAGCGCGAACTGGTACAGCTGCGAAGGGTGACGCGGCAGTTGCGCCGGGTCGCTGAACGGCGGGAACACCATGGCCCACGGCACGTCGGTGGCCTTGCCCCACAGCTCGGCATTGATGAAGTTGCCGATACGCCCGGCACCCAGACCGATCGGCACCATCGGCGCCACGAAGTCCATCAGCTGGAAGAACGACTTGCCGTTACGCTTGCCGAACCACAACGCCGCCAGCATCACGCCGATGAAGCCGCCGTGGAACGACATGCCGCCCTTCCACACTTCGAAAATCAGCGTCGGGTTGGCGATGTAGGCGCTCAGATCGTAGAACAGCACATAGCCCAGTCGCCCGCCGACAATCACGCCCATCGACAGCCAGAACACCAGATCGGAGAGTTTCTCCTTGGTCCAGGTCGGGTCGAAACGGTTGAGCCGGCGCGACGCCAGCAGCCACGCACCGCCAATGCCGACCAGATACATCAGGCCGTACCAATGGATTTTCAGCGGACCGATGGCCAGGGCCACCGGGTCGATCTGCGGGTAAGGCAGCATTGCGACTCCTCGTTAGAGTTCAAATCTTCAAAATTCCCGGGCGACGCTGCCACCTCAGGATTAAGCCAGGATTGTGGCCTGCTCAGAACAAAAAGCTCAGCCCCACGCAGAACAGCAAAGCGGCGAACAGCCGTTTCAGCAACTTCGGCGACAACTTGTGCGCCAGCCGCGCGCCGAGACGGGCGAACACCATGCTGGTCAACGCAATGCCCAGCAGCGCCGGCAGATACACAAACCCGAGACTATGGGCCGGCAGCAACGGATCATGCCAGCCCAGAATCATGAAACTTATTGCACTGGCCACGGCAATCGGCAGGCCACAGGCCGACGATGTCGCCACCGCCTGCTGCATCGGCACGCTGCGCCAGGTCAGAAACGGCACGGTCAGCGAGCCGCCGCCAATCCCGAAAATCGCCGACGCCCAGCCGATCACACTGCCGGCCATGGTCAGACCGAGTTTGCCGGGCACCGTTCGGCTGGCCTTGGGTTTGACGTCCAGCGCCAACTGCGCCGCGATCACCAGGGCGAATACACCGATGATTTTCTGCAGATTGGGCCCGGAGATCGCTTCGGCCGTCAGCGCGCCGAAACCGGCGCCAAGCAGAATCCCGACGGTCATCCACTTGAAGATCGGCCAACGCACCGCCCCACGTCGATGATGTTCACGCACGGCGTTGACCGAGGTGAAGATGATCGTCGCCAGCGACGTGCCGACGGCCAGGTGGGTCAGGATCGACGGATCGAAGCCCTGCAAGGTGAAACTGAACACCAGCACCGGAACGATGATGATCCCGCCGCCAACCCCGAACAGCCCGGCCAGCACGCCTGCACAGGCACCCAGCGCCAGATAGAGCAGAAATTCCATGCTGCCTCCAAGGCGCATCCCCAAAACCGGAGCGGCATGGTAACGGATGCATGGCCTTCGGCTCCACTGGCGATGGATGCACGGACGATGTCTGCGTAGAGTGGGCAGAAAACACACAAGGACCACCTTATGTGCCTGATCGTTTTCGCCTGGCGGCCGGGGCATGCCCAGCCGCTGATCGTCGCGGCCAACCGTGACGAGTTCTACGCCCGGCCCAGCCTGCCGCTGGCCCAGTGGCCGGAAGCGCCGCACGTCCATGCCGGACGGGATCTGGAGGCCGGAGGCACCTGGCTCGGCCTCGGCGCCAATGGACGTTTTGCCGCACTGACCAACATCCGCGATCCGCATCAGCCACCGGCCCGACGTTCTCGGGGCGAGTTGGTGGCGGGGTTTCTGACCGGAAACCTGTCGATCGATGACTATTTGTCCGACGTTGTCGCCCGTTCGCCGGAGTATGCCGGGTTCAATCTGCTGCTGGGCAATGCTCATGAGCTGTGGCATTTCAACGCCCGGTCTTCGGAACCGGTGATGTTGCAGCCGGGCCTCTACGGGCTTTCAAACGCCGGGCTGGATACGCCGTGGCCGAAACTGCTCAAGGCCAAGGCTGCATTGAATGCGGTGCTGGATGATCCACAACCCGAGCAGTTGCTTGCGCTGCTGGGCGATGCGCAGACTGCGCCGTTTGCCGAACTGCCGGACACCGGCGTGGGCCTGGCGACCGAGTCGTTGCTGTCGAGTGTGTTTATTGCCAGCCAGAGCTATGGAACCCGAGCGAGTACGGCGCTGATTGTGCAGGCCGACGGGACGCGGCGGATGGTGGAGCGCAGTTTCGGGCCGTATGGCGGGCACTTGGGGGAAGTGGAAATCAACCTCTGAAGATCGCAGCCCGAAGGCTGCGATCCTGTGCTCAGAGAGGTTTGGCCGCCGCTGGACTGACCATTTTCGCCAACCCAAGGTTCTTCAGCGCCAACTGCAGCGAGCTGTGGATAACTTGCGGGTTGTCGATGGTCATCAATTCCGCCAGCAGATCCCTGGCCTTGCTCAGGTTGATCTGACGCAGCATCCACTTCACCTTCGGCAGGTTGGTGGCGTTCATCGACAGGCTGTCGAAACCCATCGCCATCAACAGCACCGCGGCCGCCGGGTCACCGGCCATCTCGCCGCAGATGCTCACCGGCTTGCCTTCGGCATGGGCGTCGCGCACCACGGTTTGCAGGGCTTGCAGCACCGCCGGGTGCAGGTAGTCGTAGAGATCGGCCACCCGTGGGTTGTTGCGGTCCACGGCCAGCAGGTACTGGGTCAGGTCGTTGGAGCCGACCGACAGGAAGTCCACCATCCGCGCCAGTTCCTTGGTCTGGTAGACCGCCGCAGGAATTTCAATCATCACGCCCACCGGCGGCATCGGCACGTCGGTGCCTTCGTCGCGCACTTCGCCCCAGGCACGGTGAATCAGGTGCAGCGCCTCTTCGAGCTCGTGGATGCCGGAGATCATCGGCAGCAGGATCCGCAGGTTGTTCAGGCCTTCGCTGGCCTTGAGCATCGCGCGGGTCTGCACCAGGAAAATTTCCGGGTGGTCGAGGGTGACGCGGATCCCGCGCCAGCCGAGGAACGGGTTGTCTTCCTTGATCGGGAAGTACGACAACGACTTGTCGCCGCCGATGTCCAGGCTGCGCATGGTCACCGGTTGCGGGTGGAACGCGGCGAGCTGCTCGCGGTAGATCGCCAGTTGTTCCTTCTCGCTCGGGAAACGCTGGTTGATCATGAACGGCACTTCGGTGCGGTACAGACCGACGCCTTCGGCGCCACGTTTCTGCGCCCGCGCCACATCCGCCAGCAGGCCGGTGTTGACCCACAGCGGCATGCGGTGGCCATCGAGGGTCACGCATGGCAGGTCGCGCAGGGTATCGAGGCCCAGCGCCAGTTGCTTCTCTTCTTCCACCACGTCGGCGAATTGCTTGCGCAACACTTCGCTGGGGTTGGTGTAGACATCGCCCTTGGTGCCATCGACGATCATGTCGATGCCGTCGACCTTGGCATACGGCAGGTCGACCAGACCCATGACCGTCGGGATGCCCATGGCCCGGGCCAGGATCGCGACGTGGGAGTTGCCCGAACCGAGTACCGAGACCAGACCGACCAGCGTGCCTTCCGGCACCTCGCCGAGCATTGCCGGCGTCAGTTCTTCGCTGACCAGAATGGTTTTTTCCGGGTAGACCAGGTTCTGCTGACGCTCTTCCTGCAAGTAGGCGAGCAGGCGACGGCCCAGGTCCTTGACGTCCGACGCCCGCTCACGCAGGTATTCATCGTCCATCAATTCGAAACGGTTGACGTGATCGGTGACCACCTGACGCAACGCGCCCTGGGCCCACTGGCCGGTCTTGATCACGGTGGTGATTTCGCTGCCCAGCGAGGCATCGTCGAGCATCATCAGGTAGACGTCGAACAGCGCGCGCTCTTCCGGACGCAACTGGGTCGCCAGTTTGGCCGACAAGGCACGCATGTCGGCGCGCACGCCTTCGATGGCGGTCTTGAACAGCTCCAGCTCGGCATCGATGTCGTCGATGTGCTTGTCCGGCACCACGTCCAGATCCGCCGGCGGCAACATGACCACCGCCGTACCGACCGCTGCGCCCGGCGAACCCGGCACGCCGACGAACTTGGCTTCCTGGATGCCCTTGCCCTGACGGCCCAGACCTCGGATCGAACCGGTGGCCTCGGCGTGAGCGATTACGCCAGCGAGCTGCGCGCTCATGGTCACGAGGAAGGCTTCTTCACCCTCATCGAACTGGCGACGTTCTTTCTGCTGGATGACCAACACGCCGACGACGCGGCGGTGGTGAATGATCGGCGCCCCGAGGAACGAGGCGTAACGCTCCTCGCCGGTTTCGGCGAAGTAGCGGTAGCGCGGGTGATCCGCGGCGTTTTCGAGGTTCAGGGGTTCTTCACGCGTGCCGACCAGGCCGACCAGACCTTCGTTGGGTGCCATGCTGACCTTGCCGATCGAGCGCTTGTTCAAGCCCTCGGTGGCCATCAGGACGAAGCGGTTGGTCTCGGGATCAAGCAGGTAGACCGAGCAGACCTGGCTGCCCATGGCCTCTTTGACGCGCAATACAATAATCCCCAACGCCGCCTTGAGATCCTTGGCGGAGTTAACTTCCTGGACGATCTTGCGCAGCGTATTGAGCATGGCTCGGGGTCGAACTCCGTCGTCAGTCGCGCGCTAAAAGGCGCGGGGCAAGCTCTTTGAGAGCGCGGCGATACACCTCGCGCTTGAATGTCACCACCTGGCCCAACGGATACCAATAGCTGACCCAGCGCCAGCCATCGAACTCCGGTTTACCGGTCAAATCCATCCGCACCCGCTGCTCGTTGGAGATCAGGCGCAGGAGAAACCACTTCTGTTTCTGGCCGATGCACAGCGGTTGGCTGTGGGTTCGCACCAGACGTTGCGGCAAACGATAGCGCAACCAGCCCCGGGTACAGGCGAGAATTTCAACATCCTCGCGTTCCAGGCCCACTTCTTCGTTCAACTCGCGGTACAAGGCGTCTTCCGGCGTCTCCTCGGGATTGATCCCTCCTTGCGGAAACTGCCAGGCATCTTGATTGATACGGCGAGCCCATAGCACCTGTCCGGCGTCATTCGTCAGAATGATCCCGACATTAGGACGGAAACCATCGGGGTCGATCACGGCAACAACCTCGCAAACGCATGTCGCCGCATTGTTCCACAAAGATTGTGAAGGCAGCAATGAAGCTTCCTACCTTATGTGCACTCTTGTGAAAAGACCGTATTCTTGTGGCCTTTTTACTGACTTTTCAGCGGGTAACTGCAATGCGCCTGGCTTTATTCGATTTGGACAACACCCTTCTGGGCGGCGACAGCGATCACGCTTGGGGCGATTATCTGTGTGAACGCGGCTTCCTCGACCCGATTGCTTACAAGGCACGCAACGACGAGTTCTATCAGGACTACCTGGCGGGCAAACTGGATAACGCCGCGTACCTGAACTTCTGCCTGGAAATTCTCGGCCGCACCGACATGGCCGTGCTCGAGCAATGGCACAGCGACTTCATGCGCGACTGCATCGAGCCGCTGATGTTGCCAAAAGCGGTCGAGCTGCTGAAAAAGCACCGCGACGCCGGCGACAAACTGGTGATCATCACCGCCACCAACCGCTTCGTCACCGCACCGATTGCCGAGCGCCTGGGCGTTGAAACCCTGATCGCCACCGAGTGCGAGATGCAGGACGGTCGCTACACCGGTCGCAGCACCGACGTGCCGTGCTTCCGTGAAGGCAAGGTGACGCGCCTGAACCGCTGGCTGGAAGAGACCGGGCATTCGCTGCAAGACAGCTATTTCTACAGCGACTCGATGAACGACTTGCCGCTGCTGGAGCAGGTGGTGAACCCGGTCGCTGTTGATCCGGACCCGAATCTGCGGGCCGAAGCCGAGAAACGCGGCTGGTCGGTCATCTCGCTGCGCGATTGATCTCGAGATCGGGTGCCGGGCCTTAAACCGGCTTGGCGCCCATCAACCCGGCAATCGCGACAAAGCAGACAAAACTGAACAGCGCCAGGGCAAAACTGAACCGGCCGACGCCGCCCGGCGCCTTGCGCAACCGGTTCAAGCGCACCAGCAGCCAGAACCACGCCAGCGCCGCCACGGTGTACAGCACGCTGGAGGCCAGAATCCACGTCTGCCCCAACGGCCAGCCCACCAGATGCACCATCCACCAACCCGTAAACGGCATGCTCAGCAGCGCCAGGCCCATCAGCAGCCAGACAAACACCCGTGGCCGCTGCAACGTGCGGCTGCCCGCCGTCGCATCACCTTTGCGCCGGGCCAGTAAAACCCAGACGCCCAGTCCCAGCGCACTCGCCAGCAGAACCACGGTGGCGACCATGTGCGCCGTTTTCAGGGCAGTTAACGTTTCCATTGTCCGATTTCCTTAAGGCCTGCCCATCAGCGTAGCCGCTCAGCCAAGAAACAGCTGATAGGCCGGGTTGTCGCTTTCGTCCCAATACGGGTAGCCGATTTCCGCCAGCGCTGCGGGAACCAGGTGACGTTCTTCATGAGGCACTTGCAGACCGGCGACCACACGGCCATCGGCCGCGCCGTGGTTGCGGTAGTGGAACATCGAAATGTTCCAGCGCCCGCCGAGCTTGTTGAGGAAGTTGAACAGCGCGCCCGGACGCTCCGGGAACTCGAAGCGCAACACCACTTCATCGACCACCTGCGCCGCGCGCCCGCCGACCATGTGGCGGATATGCAACTTGGCGAGTTCATTGTCGGTGAGGTCGAGTACCGGGAAACCCTGTTCGGTCAGGCTCGACAGCAAGGCGCTGCGCGGGTCGTTTTCCGGGTGAGTCTGCACGCCGACGAAGATGTGCGCTTCGCTGCCGGTGTTGTAGCGATAGTTGAATTCGGTGATCTGGCGTTTGCCGATGGCTTCGCAGAACGCCTTGAAGCTACCGGCCTTCTCCGGGATGGTCACGGCGATGATCGCTTCGCGACCCTCGCCCAGCTCGGCGCGCTCGGCGACGTGGCGCAGGCGGTCGAAGTTGACGTTGGCCCCGGAGTCGATGGCGACGAAAGTCTGGCCGCTGACGCCGCGCTGCTCGACATACTTCTTGATCCCGGCCACGCCCAGGGCGCCGGCCGGTTCGGTGATCGAACGGGTGTCGTCGTAGATGTCCTTGATCGCCGCACAGATTTCGTCGGTGCTGACAGTGATCACTTCATCGACGTAATCCTTGCAGATGTCGAACGTATGCTGGCCGATCTGCGCCACCGCCACGCCGTCGGCGAAGATGCCCACGGTCGGCAGCACGACGCGCTCGCCCGCCGCCATCGCCGCTTGCAGGCAGTTGGAGTCGTCGGGCTCGACGCCGATGACCTTGATGTCCGGCCGCAGGTATTTCACGTACGCCGCGATGCCGGCGATCAGACCGCCACCGCCCACCGGCACGAAGATCGCGTCCAGTGGCTGTGGGTGCTGGCGCAGAATTTCCATCGCCACGGTGCCCTGCCCGGCAATGGTGTGTGGATCGTCGTACGGGTGGATGTAGACGTAGCCTTTTTCATCGACCAGTTTCAGCGAGTAGGCCAGGGCTTCCGGGAACGAATCACCGTGCAGCACCACCTTGCCGCCACGGGAGCGTACGCCTTCGACCTTGATCTCCGGGGTGGTCTTGGGCATCACGATGGTTGCCTTCACGCCCAGCACTTTCGCCGCCAGGGCCAGGCCCTGCGCGTGGTTGCCCGCCGACGCGGTGACCACGCCGCGAGCGCGTTCTTCGTCGCTCAACTGGGTCAGCTTGTTGTAGGCGCCGCGAATCTTGAACGAGAACACCGGCTGCAAGTCTTCGCGCTTGAGCCAGATGTCGTTGCCCAGCCGCTCGGAGAGCTGGCGGGCGTTCTGCAGCGGGGTTTCTACGGCAACGTCATAAACGCGCGAGGTGAGGATTTTCTTGACGTACTGTTCGAGCATCGGAAAGCATCACTGAGCGGGTTGGGCAGGGCCAACGAGTCTAACCCGGCTTTCGGGCGCACGACCACACGAATCCAGAGGTTTTAGCCCGGCTTGAGGCTATAATGCCGGCCTTTCCGTTCTTACCTTGCCCGCTTCCGGAGCCCGCATGACCCAGGATCAACTCAAACAGGCCGTGGCCCAGGCCGCCGTCGACTTCATCCTTCCGAAACTTGACGACAAAAGCATCGTCGGGGTCGGCACCGGCTCCACCGCCAACTGCTTCATCGACGCCCTGGCCCAGCACAAGGGCGCGTTCGATGGCGCGGTCGCCAGTTCCGAAGCCACCGCCGCGCGCCTCAAGGGCCACGGGATTCCGGTGTACGAACTGAACACGGTCAGCGACCTGGAGTTCTACATCGACGGCGCCGACGAAAGCGACGAGCACCTGAACCTGATCAAGGGCGGTGGCGCAGCCCTGACCCGCGAGAAGATCGTCGCGGCCGTGGCCAAGACCTTCATCTGCATCGCCGACGGCAGCAAACTGGTGCCGGTGCTCGGCGCGTTCCCGCTGCCGGTGGAAGTGATCCCGATGGCTCGCAGCCACGTGGCCCGCCAACTGGTGAAGCTGGGCGGTGACCCGGTCTACCGCGAAGGCGTGCTGACCGACAACGGCAACATCATCCTCGACGTGCACAATCTGCAGATCACCAACCCGGTGGAGCTGGAAGCGCAGATCAATGCAATCGTCGGCGTGGTCACCAACGGCCTGTTCGCGGCGCGTCCGGCGGATCTGCTGTTGCTGGGCACCAGCGAAGGCGTGAAGACACTGAAGGCCGAGTAAGCCTGAAGAACCTGTGGGAGCCTGTCCGCTCCCACAGGGGTTCATTGAAGAATGTCAGTTCCGGTCTGGCTTTCTGAAGACATAAAACAGATTCGGCTCGCTCACCAGATACAACGTCCCGTCATCATCCATCGCGATACCTTCCGCCTGCGGCACGGTTTTCTTCAGCCCTTGCCGACCACCGCTCAACGACATCGTGCTCATCGGGCGCCCGTCCACATCCAGTTCCAGAATCAGCCGCGATTCGTCCGACAGCGCCAGTAGATGGCCGCTGCGCTCGTCGTATTGCAGGCTCGACAGGTCACGCACGAACATCCCGGCGTCGCGCTTGGGGTTGTTGATGACATGCACCGCGTAGGACTTTTCCGGGTTGAAGTGCGGAAATCCGTGCACTTCGTAGATCAGCATCGGATCGCGCTCCTTGGCCACGAACAGACGCTTGCCCACTGAATCGTAAGCCAGACCTTCGAAACCCTTGTTGCCGCTCATGTGCACGCCGAGCGTCATCTGCTCGGCGTCCGCCGCATCGAGGAACGTAGTGTCGTGCTCCAGATGGATCTTGATCAGGCGCTGCTGACGCTCGTCGGTGATCACGTAAGTGTCGGCACTGATGAACTCGACCGCCTCTGGATCGCCGAAACCGATCAGCGCGACACGGCGCAGGATCCGGCCCTCCAGCGACAATTCGATCAGCTCGGCATTCTTGTTGGTGACGGTGAACAGGCTTTTGCGCACCGGATCGTAAGTCAGCGCGGAGACGTCATCGTTCAGCCCCTCGATGACCCGAGCCTCGATGCCCACGCGGTACTGATCCAGATTGATCGCCTCAATGCTGTGGGGCTGCCAGTGACTTTGCAGGTTGAACCAGGCGCGCTCGAACAGACGCAGGTATTGGCCGATCGCAATCAATGCGATCAGGGCAATCACCGAGAGGATGATCAGAAGGGGCTTGGGACGGGCAAATCGACGCATGCGGGCTGGGCTCGGGATCAAAACAGGCGGATGAAATATCACGCCTGTCTGAATCGAAGCTTAAAGGCCACTTGCCCCGGACGACAACCTTGCGGCGGCAGGCGGGTTATTTCTGTTTTTCGAAGCGGTAGAACAGGTTCGGCTCGCTGACCATGTACAGCGTGCCCGCCTCGTCCATGGTCACGCCTTCAGCGCGGGGGATGGTCTGCTTCAGACCGTTGAAGCCGCCCAGCAGGGTCATGAAACTGACCTGTTCGCCCTTCTCGTCCAGCTCCAGCAGCAGGTGCGAATCGGCAGACAGCACCAGGGTATGACCGGTGCGCGGATCGATGGCCAGGGCCGAGAGGTTGCGGATGTCCAGTTCATCGTTCGGCAGTTTCTGCTTGTCGCCGGTGAGGGTCTGGCTGCCGTCGCTTTTCCAGGTGAACAGCGCTGGCGGACGTTCTTCGCCCAGCAACAATCGCTGGTTGCGGGCATCCCAGGTGATGGCTTCGAAGGCCTTGTTCTGGTTTTTCGAGGGGCCGAGGTCGTATTTCGGGAAATCGTCGCGCTTCAGCTCGCGGGTATTGGCATCGACCTTGACGATCGACAGCATGTGCTCACGCTCATCGACAATAGCCAGCAAGCCATTGCCCATGACGGTCACGCCTTCCGGGTTGATCCAGCCCACCAGCGGCATCTTGCGCAGCACGTCGCCCTGCAAGGTCAGCTCGACCAGGAACGGGTTCTTGCCCATCACCGAAAACAGGGTCTTGCTCTGCGGGTCGTAGGACAGGTCCGAGGCCTCGTCCTTTTCCATCCCCGGCAACAGCTTGGCGTCGATCACCACCCGATAGTCCGGCAGCCAGACACTCGCCGTGCGTTCAGCCGGGCTTTCGAAGCGCTCGCGCACCCACAACAGGCCACGGTCATCCCAATGCATCGCATACGCCAGACCGTAACCGGCCGCGACCACCAGCAACAGCCAGTAATACCAGCGCAGGGCGAAACGTGAACGGCGAGCAGTGTTGAGCTGAGTTTGAGATGACATCAGTGGACGCGTTCCGAAAAATTCAGGCTATGGGTAATAGCACAAAGAGGCCGGCTCAGACGCCAGAATGACCGGAATTATCCGGACAGGATGTGAAAAAAACGGCAAATGGCCGGATTGCCCTGCGCCTTTGCAGGCGGGATCACAAAACAGAAATGGGAGATTGCCGGCTTGAGGACGCACCTCAAACCCGCAATCTCCCACTCGGGAACGCGTTGCCCGGATCAGCGAACGCTGCTGGTGAAGCGACTGGCGCCCGGCAGTTCCAGCACAATGTCATCGCCAACGTTCAGCGGCCCCACGCCCACCGGCGTGCCGGTCAGGATCACGTCACCGGCCTGCAGCGAGAAGCAACCGGCCATGTGCTGGATCATCGGCACGATCGGGTTGAGCATCGCGCTGCTGTTGCCGTCCTGGCGCACTTCGCCATTGATGGTCAGGCGGATGCCGATGTCGGTCAGATCAGCAAAGGTGCTGCCGACCACGAACGGTGCAATCACCGCCGCGCCGTCGAACGACTTGGCGATTTCCCACGGCAGGCCCTTGGACTTGAGCTCGGCCTGCTTGTCGCGCAAGGTCAGGTCCAGCGCCGGGGCGAATCCGGAGATCGCGTCCAGCACTTCTTCACGGCTGGGCTTGGTCGACAGCGGCTTGCCGATCAACACGGCGATTTCCGCTTCGTAATGCACGGAGCCACGCTCGGTCGGAATGCTGAAACCACCTTCCAGCGGCACCACGCAACTGCCCGGCTTGATGAACAGCAACGGTTCGGTAGGGACCGGGTTGTCCAGTTCCTTGGCGTGTTCGGCGTAGTTGCGGCCGATGCACACCACTTTCCCCAGCGGAAAATGAATCCGCGTACCGTCGACATACTGGTGCTGATAGCTCATTACCGACTCCTGCCTTCATTGATTCATCAGGGATTGCCAATCAAACCGCGAAGATCTTGCCCGGGTTCATGATGCCGTTCGGGTCGAACACCGCCTTGACCGCTTTCATGTATTCGATTTCGACCGGCGAGCGGCTGTAGGTCAAGTAGTCGCGCTTGGTCATGCCCACGCCGTGTTCGGCGGAAATCGAACCGTTGTACTTCTCGACGGTTTCGAACACCCACTTGTTGACGGTGGCGCACTTGGCGAAAAACTCGTCCTTGCTCAGGTTGTCCGGCTTGAGGATGTTCAGGTGCAGGTTGCCGTCGCCGATGTGGCCGAACCAGACGATTTCGAAGTCTGGATAATGTTTGCCGACGATCGCGTCGATTTCCCGCAGGAACGCCGGGACTTTCGAGACGGTGACCGAGATGTCGTTCTTGTACGGCGTCCAGTGGGAGATGGTTTCGGAGATGTACTCGCGCAGCTTCCACAGGTTCTGCAATTGGGTTTCGCTCTGGCTCATCACGCCGTCCAGCACCCAGCCCTGCTCCACGCAATGCTCGAAGGTTTCCAGGGCGCTGTTGGCCACTTCCTCGGTGGTCGCTTCAAATTCCAGCAACGCATAGAACGGGCAGTCGGTTTCGAACGGTGCCGGGACATCGCCACGGCCCATGACCTTGGCCAGGGCCTTGTCGGAGAAGAACTCGAACGCGGTCAGGTCGAGCTTGCCCTGAAAGGCGTGCAGCACCGGCATGATCGAGTCGAAATCCGCGGTGCCGAGCACCATTGCGGTCAGGTTTTTCGGTGCGCGATCCAGGCGCATGGTGGCCTCGACCACGAACCCGAGGGTGCCTTCGGCGCCGATGAACAGCTGGCGCATGTCGTAACCGGTGGCGTTCTTGATCAGGTCCCGGTTCAGTTCCAGCACATCGCCCTTGCCGGTGACCACTTTCATGCCCGCCACCCAGTTGCGGGTCATGCCGTAGCGAATGACCTTGATCCCGCCGGCATTGGTGCCGATATTGCCGCCAATCTGGCTGGAACCGGCCGACGCGAAGTCCACCGGGTAGTACAGATCATGTTCTTCGGCCGCGTTCTGCAATTGCTCGGTGACCACGCCCGGCTGACAGACGGCGGTGCGGTCGGTGAGGTTGATGTCGAGAATCTGGTTCATGTAGTCGAACGACACGACCACTTCGCCATTGGCGGCCACGGCAGCGGCAGAAAGACCGGTGCGACCGCCCGACGGCACCAGCGCCACTTTGTGTTCGTTGGCCCAGCGGACGATGGCCTGCACCTGCTCGATGGTCTTGGGGAACACGATGGCGCTGGGCGCCGGGGCGAAGTGCTTGGTCCAATCCTTGCCGTAAGCGTTCAGGGAGTCGGCATCGGTCAGGACCTTGCCAGGCTCGACCAGGGTCTTCAGTTCATCAATCAGGGCAGGATTGGTCATCGACGGAACTCTCGAACAATTCATGGTCATCCTGAGAACGCTTCACGTCGCAGGAATGAGTGATTAGCGGGGCGGCTATGCTAGCATACCGACCCCGCAGGCCAGTGCCCAACGGCGGTTCTGCGGTGACGGCATTCTTGTCGTCAAGGTCAATGTCTGTTGACCATTTCCTGCCATTTTTCTCCGGGATACAGGTTTACGCAGATGAGCAAGACTTCTCTCGATAAGAGCAAGATCAAGTTCCTTCTTCTCGAAGGCGTCCACCAATCGGCTGTCGACGTCCTCAAGGCGGCGGGCTACACCAGCATCGAATACCTGACAGGCTCCCTGCCGGAAGCCCAGCTCAAGGAAAAGATCGCTGACGCTCACTTCATCGGCATTCGTTCGCGCACCCAACTGACCGAAGAGATCTTCGATCACGCGAAGAAGCTGGTGGCAGTCGGCTGTTTCTGCATCGGCACCAACCAGGTCGACCTGAGTGCTGCCCGCGAGCGCGGCATCGCCGTGTTCAACGCGCCGTACTCCAACACCCGCTCCGTTGCCGAGCTGGTGCTGGCCGAAGCGATCCTGCTGCTGCGCGGCATCCCTGAGAAAAACGCTTCCTGCCACCGTGGCGGCTGGATCAAGTCGGCGGCCAACTCCTTCGAGATCCGCGGCAAGAAACTGGGCATCGTCGGCTACGGCTCGATCGGTACTCAGCTGTCGGTCCTGGCTGAAGGTCTGGGCATGCAGGTGTTCTTCTACGACACCGTGACCAAGCTGCCGCTGGGCAACGCGACCCAGGTCGGCAACCTGCACGAGCTGCTGGGCATGTCCGACATCGTCACCCTGCACGTTCCGGAAACCGCTGCGACCCAGTGGATGATCGGCGAGAAGGAAATCCGCGCCATCAAGAAGGGCGGCATCCTGATCAACGCTGCTCGCGGCACCGTGGTCGAGCTGGACCACCTGGCCGCTGCGATCAAGGACAAGCACCTGATCGGCGCCGCCATCGACGTGTTCCCGGTCGAGCCGCGCTCCAACGATGAAGAGTTCGAAAGCCCGCTGCGTGGCCTGGACAACGTGATCCTGACCCCGCACATCGGTGGTTCCACCGCTGAAGCGCAGGCCAACATCGGTCTGGAAGTGGCAGAGAAACTGGTCAAGTACAGCGACAACGGTACTTCGGTATCGTCCGTGAACTTCCCGGAAGTGGCCCTGCCGGCTCACCCTGGCAAGCACCGCCTGCTGCACATCCACGAGAACATCCCGGGCGTGATGAGCGAGATCAACAAGGTCTTCGCCGAAAACGGCATCAACATCTCCGGTCAGTTCCTGCAGACCAACGAGAAGGTCGGCTACGTGGTGATCGACGTCGACGCCGAGTACTCGGAGCTGGCGCAAGAGAAGCTGCAACACGTCAACGGCACCATCCGTAGCCGCGTGTTGTTCTGATCAAGCGCTGAGCAACAAAAAAGGGAGCCCCTCGGGGCTCCCTTTTTCATGCCGGTGGAAAAGTCATTTCACCGTCACGGTGATCTTTTCCGAAACGATTGGCGGATCGAAGGCCATGTGGCCCTTGTCGCCCAGCTCCAGCTGCAAGGTGTGCTTGCCCGGCGCCAGGGTCAGTTCGGTTTCGGTCTGGGCCTTGCCGAAGTGGAGGTGGTTGGCATCGGTCGGGATCACGCTGCCCGCCGGGACGATTTCCTTGGCATCGACCAGCAGGTGATGGTGCCCGGTGTTCGCGGTCGGGTCGCCGGCCGGCGCCAGAGCAATGCCTTTGACTTCAAACTTGACCTTGAATGTCTTGTCCACAACGGCACCGCTGCTCGGCTCGACAATACTCACTGAAGCACCGGCCGGTGCCGGTGTAGCGGCGCTGGCCATCATCGAAGCACTTAACAGAAGCCCTGCCAAAGCGGCGCGTGACATGAATGTTTTCATTCTCTTCTCCAGTTTTTCCGTAAAATCCGCGCGGTCATGACAACTTCATGACCATTCGTTGTCGAAGGCACTCGACAACCATAGCAAAGCGAGCCTGAACAGCAGGCCGCGACAATGATTTCAAAGGAGTGACCATGCGCTTTCTGCCTGGCCTGATCTGCCTGCTTCCCCTTCTGAGCCCGCTGGCTCATGCCGAACTGATTGATGACATCAACGACCGTGGCGAGTTGCGCATTGCCCTTGAGGCTAATACACCGCCCTTCAATTTCAAGGACGGCGACACACTCACGGGGTTCGAGGTCGAGCTTGGGCAACTGCTGGCCAACGAGCTGGATGTGCGCGCCGACTTCATCGTCACCGACGAAGCCGATCTGCTCCAGGGCGTCGAAAGCGGCAAGTACGACGTCGCGCTCAACCACATAGCACTGACCCCGGAACTCAAGGATCGTTTCGACTTCAGCGAACCTTACACACAGGTCAATGCGCAGTTATTGGCGAAAAAGGATGAGCAGCCCCGCCCATTGGTGCTGGTACAGACGCTGACTGAGGAAAAACCGAAGGTCGGGCCGCCGGTAGATCTGGCGATTCCGTTTCAGAAGGGCAACCCGGCGTTTCACGCGAGTCTTGAGAATGCGTTGCAACGGATCAGGACGGATGGGCGGCTGGAGGCGTTGTCGCAGAAGTGGTTGAACGCGCAGGCCACTGAACACCTGAAGTGACGGTGTCTAGTCGAGTGCCTTGAGCGCCTGTGCGGCCTGCGGCAGTTCCAGTTCGCTGAAGACCTGCACGCCATGGCGCTTGAGCAAGGCTGCCGTGACACCTTCGCCACTCACCTTCACCCCACTGAACGTCCCGTCATAGGTCAGCAGGTTCCCGCAGGAAGGACTGTTGGCCTTGAGCACCGCCACGCGAATTTCGTGTTTCTGCACCAGTTCCAGCGCCTGGCGCGCACCGTCGAGAAACTGCGCACTGACGTCCTCGCCCTCGGTGGTGATCACCGCCGCAAGGCCATCGAGCACTTCACTGCCCTGCCCGCCCGGAATCTCCGCCGCCGCCCGAGGCGTCGGCAGACCACCGGCCACTTCCGGGCACAGCGGCACGACACGCCCTTCGACAATCCACTGTTCCAGCAGATCGAACGGCCCGCTGGCGCCACCGTCATAACGCACGCGATGGCCCAACAGGCAGCGGCTCACGAGGATCTTCTGCATCTCAGAACGGCTCGTTGCCACGGCGGCGGAACCAGCCTGTCAGCGACAGGCGCTCACGATGGGCCGGCAACACTTCGTGGGGCACTTCACCGGAGAGAAACACCACCAGACAACCGCCGGTAGGTTGCACGTCATGGACGCGGTCGTTCTCCAGGTACATGCGCAGTTGCCCGCCATCCTCCGGCAGCCAGCCGTCATTGAGGTAGATCACCGCCGAGACCATACGCCGGTCATCGTCGCGAAAACGGTCGACATGCCTGCGATAGAACGCACCCGGCGGGTACAGGGCGAAATGGCACTCGAAATCTTCCAGGCCCAGGAACAAGCCGCGATTGAGCGCCTCGCGCAGGCTGTCCATCAGGTTCAGATAACGGTCACTGGCCTCGGCCTGGCCGGGATCGATCCACTGGATATGGTCACCACGAATACCCTCGCGGACCTCCGACAACGGGCCACGTCCGACCCCCGCCGGCGCCAGTTCACCTTCGGCGTCACGTTTGCGGCACTCGGCGGCCAGCGCGCGGGTCAGATCCGCAGGCAGGAAAATGTTCTGCTGCGACCAGCCACGCTCGGCCAGGTCGTCGACGATACGTAACAGCAGCGGGTGTTCAGAGGATATTTGCATGGCGCGCATAGTATGCCTGCGCCGGGAATTCCGACAGAGCCACGCGGCGGCTTGATACGAATTCTCGACAAGTACTGGCACCGCACGGAGAATAGTCCGCTGCTGACAGGAGTCCCTATGCGCCGTTTGCTTTTTTCACTGTTGATGTTCTGCGTTTTGCCCGCCTGGGCAGACGGCCACGACCAGTTGTACAAGGTCGCCGGCTGGCCGGAACAACGCGCGCATTTCAATGACGCCCTGAGTGCCGCGCAACAGCGCTACCAGAACAGCCTGCCGCCGGCGGTGTTTCAGGCGCTGGTGAACAACAGCAATCAGCGCTTCGCCCCCCAGGCCGTGGATCAACGGGCCGAAGCGCAATTGCGCAAGAATCTCGCCGACCCGAAACCGGCCCTGTCGTTCTTTCAGTCACCGCTGGGCAAGAAGATCGTCGCCGCCGAACTGCTGGCGACCCGCCGCGATCAATTGGCCAAAAACGCCAAGGGCCTGCCGAAGATGCCGGCCAGCGACAGTCGTCTGCTGATCATCGGCCACCTCGCCCAGGCCCTGCCCGCCCGCGAAGCCGGCGCCGAAGTCAGCCTGGCGATTGCCGGCGTGGCGGCGGACAGCCTGAGTTCGATGATCCCTGGCCTGCTCGGCGGCGGTCAGGCCCAGGGCATGTTGAACGGTCAACGCCAGCGACTGATGGATCAGATCGGCGCCGACCTGAACAACACGCTGCTGTACGTCTATCGCGATTTGTCGGATGAAGAACTGGAAGAATTCGCGACCTTCGCCGAATCCACCGAAGGCAAGGCCTACTATCAGGCAGCGCTGGCGGCGATCCGCGCCGGGCTGGCCGTGGGGCAAAGCACCTCGAACCTCAATCAGTGATCTAGGGATTGCGGCCCTTGATCCGCTTGTTCAGGAACTCGAAATACTCCTCGCGCATTTCCGCCGTCTCATTGGCCAGGTGATGCCGCGCCTCCGCCAGCAACAGAATCTGCGGCCGGTCGAACTTCCACTTCAGCACTTGCAGGTTGTGCGGCCAATCCACCGTCATGTCCGCCTGGCCCTGAATGATCAGCGGCCGACGCGGACTTTTCTTCGCGTATTCCACGCGGTTGATCCAGCGTGACAACGCCCCGACCCACGCCGTCGGCAAGCGTTTTGGCTGCAATGGATCGGCCTGCAGGAATGGCAGGAAATCCGGATCATTGGAGTTCTCGCTGAAACGCCGGGCGATGCCCCGGACGAAGGGCCGGAGCAGGTAATAACTGAACTGCGACCAGCCCCAGGCCCGCGGACGCACCAGCGGCGCCAGCAGAATCAGCTGGCCTTGCGCCGGGCTGTTTTCGCCATGGTTGAGCACGTGATCGACAATGATCGCACCGCCGGTACTTTGCCCGCACAAGTGCCACGGCTGCGGCAGCGCGATCGAATGCGCCTCGGCGAACAGACCTTGCAGCGCATCCTGATACTCGGAGAAATCGCGGATGCTCGCCCGCTCGCCGCTCGACAGACCATGCCCCGGCAGATCGCAGGCAATCACCGCGAACCCCTGATCCAGCGCCCACTCGATCACATGCCGATAGAGACCGGTGTGGTCATAAAAACCATGAACCAGAAACAGCGTGGCCTTGGCCGTTTCCGCCGGCCACCAGCAATGACTGACCAACTCATAACCATCGACGTCGAACCGGCCCATGCCGCGCCAGACATCGCGTTCCGGGAAGTCGGTCTTGTAGAACCGCTGATACGCCTTCGCCTCCTCGGACAACGGCTGCCACTCGGCCAACGGCTTGAGGCTCGCACGCAGATGATCGGGATTGAAGGCAGCAGACATGGGCAATTCCAAAACGGTAAACGGACTTTATCGGCCTGCGATATTCATCTGTAGAAGCAAGCATGGCAAGCTAGCGCGCTCTCGAGGAACCAAATCCATGCGCTCGCCCTACCGCACCGCACTGTTTGCCAGCCTGCTCGCCATCGTGTGTGCCGGCGTGCTGTGGGCCGCGTACGACTGGTTTCAGGGCCGCTATCTGCGGGCCTTCAGCGAACACACGGCGGTGTTTTCCGGCGATCCGCTGCGACTGCCCGATGACCTCGCCGGCCCCGGCAACATCCGCCTGGTGCATTTCTGGGACCCGGCCTGCCCGTGCAACGTCGGCAATCAGCAGCACCTGACCGAAATGGTCGAACAGTTCGGCCCCAAAGGTGTGGAGTTCTATGCCGTGCAGAAGTCCGGCAGCCACGGCCAGTTGCCCGCCACGCTCAGCAATCTCAAGACCATCGCGGTGCTGCCCGGCTCCGAACAGATCCCCGCCAGCCCGGCCGTGGCGATCTGGGACCGCAGCGGCAGACTGGCGTACTTCGGCCCGTACAGCGAAGGCCTGACGTGCAACTCCAGCAACAGTTTTATCGAGCCGATCCTGCAGGCATTGAGTGATGATCGTCCGGTGAATGCCACCCACACGCTGGCGGTCGGTTGCTACTGCCCGTGGCCGGTAGAAACGAAGTAAGGCATTCCGGACATTTCAAGGACAGCGATGCGCGGCACACGAGGCGTGTGCTAATTGTTTGCAGCCCGCACGGGCGGCAACCCCGAATGCACAAGGAGTCACCATGAAACGCGTCTTTACCGTTCTTGCCTTGCTCATCGTTGCACTGCTCGCCGCCGGCGGCTGGTACGTGTACAGCAAGCAACCGACGCGTCAGGGCCAGGTGGAGTTGCGCAACCTGCAAGGCTCGGTGACCGTGCGTTACGACGAACGCGGCGTGCCGCACATCCGTGCTGAAAACGAAACTGACCTCTATCGTGCCCTCGGTTATGTGCACGCCCAGGACCGGCTGTTCCAGATGGAAGCCATGCGCCGCCTGGCTCGGGGCGAACTGGCCGAAGTGCTCGGGCCGAAACTGCTCGATACCGACAAACTGTTCCGCAGCCTGCGCATCCGCGAACGCGCTGCCACTTACGTGGCCAGCCTCGACAAGCAGTCGCCGGCCTGGAAGGCCCTGCAAGCCTATCTGGACGGCATCAATCAATATCAGGACTCGCACGCCGCCCCCGTCGAGTTCGACGTGCTGGGCATCCCCAAGCGGCCGTTCACCGCCGAAGACACCATCAGCGTCGCCGGCTACATGGCCTACAGCTTCGCCGCCGCGTTTCGCACCGAACCGTTGCTGACCTACGTGCGCGATCAGCTCGGCGCCGACTACCTCAACGTCTTCGACCTCGAGTGGCAGCCCAAGGGCGTGCTCGCCAAGGGCCACGCTGGCAAAGCACCGGCACTCGCCGCCGAAGACTGGAAAGACTTGAACGCCCTCGCCCGCCTCAGCGAACAGGCACTGATCGAAAACGGTCTGCCACAGTTCGAAGGCAGCAACGCCTGGGTGATTGCCGGCAGCCGTAGCAAGGGCGGCAAGGCATTACTCGCCGGCGACCCGCACATCCGCTTCTCGGTACCGTCGGTGTGGTACGAAGCGCAGTTGTCGGCGCCGGGTTTTGAACTCTACGGCCATCATCAGGCGCTGGTGCCATTTGCGTTCCTGGGGCACAACCTGGACTTCGGCTGGAGCCTGACCATGTTCCAGAACGATGACCTGGACCTGATCGCCGAGAAGGTCAATCCGGACAACCCGAATCAGGTCTGGTATCACGGTCAGTGGACCGACATGGTCAGCACCGAGCAGCAGATTGCGGTGAAAGGCCAGGCGCCGGTGACCATCACCCTGCGCCAGTCGCCCCACGGGCCGATCGTCAACGACGCCCTCGGCACCGCTGCCGGGAAAACCCCGATTGCGATGTGGTGGGCATTCCTCGAAACGCCGAACCCGATCCTCGAAGGTTTCTACCAGCTCAACCGCGCCGACACCCTGGCCAAGGCTCGCGCCGCTGCTGCCAAGGTGCAGGCGCCGGGGCTGAACATTGTCTATGCCAACGCCAAGGGCGATATCGCCTGGTGGGCCTCGGCGCTGTTGCCCAAGCGTCCGGCCGGGGTCAAACCCGAGTTCATCCTCGATGGCAGCGGCAATCAGGCGGACAAGGACGGCTACTTCCCGTTCAGCGCCAACCCGCAGGAAGAGAACCCGGCGCGGGGCTATATCGTCTCGGCCAACTTCCAGCCCGTGTCGCCGACCGGCATGGAAATTCCCGGTTACTACAACCTCGCTGACCGTGGCCAGCAGCTCAACCGCCAGCTCGCCGACAAGAACGTGAAGTGGGACAACGAAGCCAACCAGAAGCTGCAACTGGGCACCACCACCGGTTACGGCCCGCGCGTGCTCGCGCCATTACTGCCGGTATTGCGTGAAGTGGTGACTGACCCGGCGCAGCTGAAACTGGTCGAGCAACTGGCCCAGTGGCAGGGCGACTATCCACTGGATTCGGTCAGCGCGACGGTGTTCAACCAGTTCCTCTACAACCTGGCCGACGCGGCGATGCGCGATGAACTGGGCAACGACATGTTCGAGACTCTGCTGTCGACCCGCGTGCTCGATGCAGCGTTGCCGCGACTGGCAGCCAACGCCGATTCACCGTGGTGGGACAACCGCAACACGCCAGGCAAGGAGACCCGCGCCGACACCGTGCACACCGCGTGGCAGGCGAGCATGGCGCACCTGAAACAGATCCTCGGCGACGATGCTTCCGGCTGGCAATGGGGCAAGGCGCACACGCTGACCCATGGTCATCCGTTGGGTCAGCAGAAACCGCTGGATCGCATCTTCAATGTCGGCCCGTTTGCCGCACCGGGCACCCATGAAGTGCCGAACAACCTCTCGGCGAAGATCGGCCCCGCGCCATGGCCGGTGACCTACGGCCCGTCGACTCGGCGGCTGGTGGACTTCGCCGACCCTGCTCACAGCCTGACGATCAACCCGGTCGGCCAGAGCGGCGTGCCGTTCGACAGTCACTATGACGATCAGGCGGAAGCGTATGTGGACGGGCTGTATGTGCAGGCGCATTTCAGTGATGAAGAGGTGACGGCGAATACGCGGAGTACTCTGAAGTTGCTGCCTGCACGGGCGCAGTAAAAGCACCCTCACCCCAGCCCTCTCCCGGGGGGAGAGGGAGCCGATCGGGGGATATTGGGGAGATACGCCGACCTGAACGAATTCAGCTGAATCCAAAATCGCAGCAAAGCATTCGGCGCTAAATCCATAATCGACTCCGATAATTCAGGTCGATGTAAGGCGCAAGACAACTCGGTCGACTCCCTCTCCCTCGGGGAGAGGGCTGGGGTGAGGGGTGGCGATCCATAGCCGATCACCACTCAAACCATCGCCGCAAAGTTCAGCCGAAACTGCTGCGGCGTCACCCCCAGCCGGCGGTTGAACACGCTGCGCATGTGTTGCGCATCGCGAAACCCGCATTGATACGCCACCGTCTTCAGCGGCGCCGTGGTGCTTTCGAGCATCACCCGCGCCGCATCCACCCGCGCCCGCTCGACGAATTCTGCCGGGGTGACCTTGGCTTCCCGGGCAAACACCCGGGAGAAATTCCGTGCGCTCATGTTGGCGGCATTCGCCAGGTCGGCGATGGTCAGGTCGCCGGTGAGATTGGCCAGCACGTACAGTTGCACCATCGCCACCGCCGACGTCGGTTCGGCGTGGGGCGTGAGAAACGGGCTGAACTGCGACTGCCCGCCCGAGCGCTGGGTAAATACCACCAGCCGCTTGGCCACGCTCAGCGCCACCTCGGCACCGTAGTCACGCGCCAGCAGGTACAGCGACAGATCGATCCCCGCCGTCACCCCCGCCGAGGTGTAGAGCTGACCATCCTCGACGTACAGCCGATCGGCCTCGACCCGACTCGACGGGCACAACTGCGCCAGCGCCTCGGCGTCGTTCCAGTGGGTGGTGACCGTGCGCCCTTCCAGCAACCCGGCACGGGCAAGCATGAACGCACCGTTGCAGATCGAGCCGAACCGCCGCGCCCGCCCGCAGGCCTCACGTAACCAGGCATCGAACGTGCTGCCGAAATCCAGGAACGGCAACTGCGGCCCGCCGGCCACCAGCAGCAAATCGCAGGCTTCCTGCACGTCGCTGAAATGCCGGTGAGCACTCAGGGTCAGCCCGTTGGAACACGCCATCGGTCCGCGCTCGACGCCGATCACTTCGAGCCGGTAATGATCCTCCGGCGCCAGGAAGCGATTGGCCTCGGCGAACACGTCCATGGGCCCGCTGACGTCCAGCGCCTGCACGCCGGGGAACACCACGATGGCAATGGTTTTGTTCATGGCGATATCGGCTCCCGGGGAATGGCGGATCAGCGCCAACCCTAGCCAATCCTCGCCGCAGAAGCGAGCTGGCACGATTTGCAGGTGGAATGGCAAGGATCGCAGCCATGGATCGATTGTCCGGTTTTTCCGCCGGGAACAGACTTTCTCCATCAGCGCCGTGACGGCGTTTTCGACGAGGAAGCTCAACATGACCACGACCATCGCCGGTATCCAGATCCCCGACAGCGCCCTCGCCCGGGCCACCACCGAATACATCCGCGACATCGAATCCGACCTGCTCTATCACCATTCGCGCCGGGTGTTTCTGTTCGGTGCCTTGAGCGGCGAACGCCAGCAACTGGCCTACGATCCGGAGCTGTTGTACGTCGGCGCGATGTTCCACGACCTGGGGCTGGTCGATGGTCACCGCAGCGACGACGAACGTTTCGAAGTCGATGGCGCCAACGCCGCGGCGGCGTTTCTCAAGCCTTACGGGTTGAGCGACGACGACATCGAACAGGTCTGGCTGTCGATCGCCCTGCACACCACACCGGGCGTACCGAAGCATCTGCGTCCGACCGTGGCGCTGGTGACGGCAGGCGTCGAGATGGATGTGCTGGGCATGGATTACGCCGCGTTCACCACCGTGCAGCGCGAGGCAGTGGTGCATGCGCATCCACGGGGCGAGGGTTTCAAGGAGTGCATCATCTGCGCGTTCGCCGATGGCTTGCGTCATCGCCCGCAGACGACGTTCGGCAATGTAAAGACTGATGTGCTGAAGGATCAGGCGCCGGGGTTCAAGCCGATGAACTTTGTCGAAGTCATCCGCCAATCGCCCTGGGCGTCCTGACCGGGTATAAAAAAACCTCGCGGCCGGTAACGATCGCGAGGTTTTTTTGTGTCGGAAGACTTAAGCCGCTTCCGGCGTCTGCGCCCGGCGCACGTCCGGTTGTTTCCACGAATCGGCAGCGCCTTCTTCGATGGCTTGCTGGATCGCCTTGCGGCGCGACTCTTCGGCACGGCGGCTGAAGAACCAGACCATGAAGGTCACCAGCGACACCGCCAGCAGAATCAGGCTGGCTACGGCGTTGATCTCAGGCTTCACGCCCAGACGCACCGCCGAGAACACTTCCATCGGCAGGGTCGTCGAACCCGGGCCGGAGACGAAGCTCGCCAGCACCAGGTCGTCCAGCGACAGGGCGAACGACATCATGCCGCCCGCCGCCAGCGACGGCGCGATCATCGGGATGGTGATCAGGAAGAACACCTTCCACGGCCGTGCGCCCAGGTCCATCGCTGCTTCTTCGATGGACAGATCCAGCTCACGCAGACGCGCCGACACCACCACCGCCACATACGCCGCACAGAACGTGGTGTGAGCGATCCAGATGGTGACGATGCCACGCTCCTGTGGCCAGCCGATCATCTGCGCCATGGCCACGAACAGCAGCAACAGCGACAGACCGGTGATCACCTCAGGCATTACCAGCGGCGCAGTGACCAGGCCGCCGAACAGCGTACGGCCCTTGAAGCGCGTGATACGGGTCAGGACGAACGCCGCCAGCGTACCCAGCGCCACTGCCGCGACGGCGGTGTAGCAGGCGATTTCCAGCGAGCGCACCACCGAGCCCATCAGTTGGGTGTTGTCGAGCAGGCCGACGTACCACTTGATCGACCAGCCGCCCCACACCGTCACCAGTTTCGAGGCGTTGAACGAGTAGATCACCAGGATCAGCATCGGCAGATAGATGAACAACAGGCCGAGCACCAGCATCAGGCTGGAGAAACGGAAGCGCTTCATTCTTTACCCTCCATTTCCTTGGCCTGACTGCGGTTGAACAGGATGATCGGCACGATCAGGATCGCCAGCATCACCACCGCCAGGGCGGACGCCACAGGCCAGTCACGGTTGTTGAAGAACTCTTGCCAGAGCACTTTACCGATCATCAGGGTTTCCGGACCGCCGAGCAGTTCCGGGATCACGAACTCGCCCACCACCGGGATGAACACCAGCATGCAGCCGGCGATGATCCCGTTCTTGGACAGCGGAATAGTGATTTTCCAGAAGCTGTTGAATGTGCTCGAACCCAGATCGGACGCCGCTTCCAGCAAGCTGTTGTCGTGCTTTACCAGGTTGGCGTACAGCGGCAGGATCATGAACGGCAGGTACGAGTAGACGATGCCGATGTACACCGCGAGGTTGGTGTTGAGGATCTGCAGCGGCTCATCGATGAAGCCCATGCTCATCAGGAAACCGTTGAGCAGGCCGTTGTTGCTGAGGATGCCCATCCACGCATAGACGCGGATCAGGATCGCGGTCCAGGTCGGCATCATGATCAGCAGCACCAGCACCGTCTGCACTTCCTTGCGGGCACTGGCGATGGCATAGGCCATCGGGTAGCCGATCAGCAGGCACAACAGCGTGCTGAAGAACGCCATCTTCAGCGAACCGAGGTACGCCGAGATGTAGAGTTCGTCGTCACCGAGCATCGCGTAGTTGCCCAGGTTCAGCAGCACTTGCAGCTTCTGGTCAACGAAGCTGTAGATCTCGGTGTACGGCGGGATGGCCACGTCTGCTTCGGCAAAGCTGATCTTCAGAACGATGAAGAACGGCAGCATGAAGAACAGGAACAGCCAGATGAACGGAACCCCGATGACCAGTTGGCGGCCACCGGGAATTATTCGATTGAGCCGGCGTTTGAATTTGCGCATGTTCATGAGCGAAGTACCACGCCGCTGTCATCTTCCCAGTACACGTACACCTGATCGCCCCAGGTCGGACGTGCGCCACGACGCTCGGCGTTGGCCACGAACGACTGCACCAGTTTGCCGCTCGGCAATTCGACGTAGAACACCGAGTGGCCGCCGAGGTAGGCGATGTCGTGCACCTTGCCGCTGGACCAGTTGTATTCGCAGGTCGGCATTTCGGCGGTGACCAGCAGTTTTTCCGGGCGGATCGCGTAGGTCACGGACTTGTCCTGCACCGAGGTGCTGATGCCGTGGCCGACGTAGATCTGCCGGTCGAGGTCCTTGCAGGTGATGGTCGCGTGGCCTTCGGCGTCGTCGATCACTTCACCTTCGAAGATGTTCACGTTGCCGATGAATTCGCAGACCAGGCGGCTGGTCGGGGTTTCGTAGATATCGATCGGGCTGCCGATCTGGGCGATCCAGCCCAGGTGCATGATCGCGATGCGCTCGGCCATGGTCATGGCCTCTTCCTGGTCGTGGGTCACCATCACGCAGGTCACACCCACGCGCTCGATGATTTCCACCAGTTCCAGCTGCATCTGCGAACGCAGTTTCTTGTCCAGTGCGCCCATCGGTTCGTCGAGCAGCAACAGCTTCGGCCGCTTGGCCAGCGAACGCGCCAGCGCCACACGCTGACGCTGGCCGCCGGACAACTGGTGCGGCTTGCGCTTGGCATACTGGCTCATCTGCACCAGCTTGAGCATCTCGGCCACGCGGGCGTCGATCTCGGCCTTGGGAATCTTGTCCTGTTGCAGGCCGAACGCGATGTTCTGCGCCACGGTCATGTGCGGGAACAGAGCGTACGACTGGAACATCATGTTGATCGGTCGCTCGTACGGCGGCATGTCGGTGATGTCGACGCCGTCGAGGAAAATGCGCCCCTCCGTGGGCCGTTCAAACCCTGCCAGCATCCGCAGCAGAGTGGATTTGCCCGATCCCGAACCGCCGAGCAGAGCGAAGATCTCGCCCTTCTTGATTTCCAGGGACACATCGTCCACGGCAACCGTCTCGTCGAACTTCTTCGTGACCCGGTCGATTTTAACCAGCACCTGCTTAGGTGTCTGGTCGCCCTCGAGGGCTTTCTTATAGGCGCCGGAGGCAACTGCCATTTACGAAACTCCCAGAAAAAAAGAGTGCAGTTCGCCCACGCAAGACGAACCCAGGATAGTTTGTACGTTGAAGCTATTTACCCGACTTGACCTTGGTCCAGCTGCGGGTCATCAAACGCTGAATATTCGGCGGCAACTCGATCGACACGTAAGTCTTGTCGAGAACGGCCTGCGGTGGATAAACCGCTTCGTCGGTGCGAATGGACTGCTCCATCAGCTTGTCCGAACCCGGATTGGGGTTGGCGTAACCGACGTAATCACTGACCTGGGCGATCACCTCAGGTTTCAGCAAATAGTTGATGAAGGCGTGGGCTTCCTTGACGTTGGACGAGTCCTTCGGGATCGCCAGCATGTCGAACCAGAGCGCGCCGCCCTCTTTCGGGATGGCGTAGGCGATGTTCACGCCTTTCTTGGCTTCTTCGGCGCGGTGCTTGGCCTGGAAGATGTCTCCGGAGAAACCGATGGCCACGCAGATGTCGCCGTTGGCCAGATCGCCGATGTATTTCGAGGAGTGGAAGTAGGTCACGTAAGGACGCACCGCCAGCAACTTGGCCGTGGCCTTCTCGTAATCCTTGGGATCGGTGCTGTTGGCGTTCAGGCCCATGTAGTTGAGCACGGTCGGCATCATTTCATCGGCCGAATCGAGGAACGCCACGCCGCAGCTGTGCAGCTTCTTGATGTTCTCGGGCTCGAACAGCACGCTCCAGGAGTCGATCTTGTCGACACCGAGCACGGCTTTCACTTTATCGACGTTGTAGCCGATGCCGTTGGTGCCCCACAGGTACGGCACGGCGTACAGGTTGCCCGGATCGTTCTGTTCCAGACGCTTGAGCAGCACCGGGTCGAGGTTGGAATAGTTCGGCAGCTGCGCCTTGTCGAGCTTCTGGAACGCGCCCGCCTTGATCTGCTTGCCAAGGAAGTGGTTCGACGGCACGACCACGTCGTAACCGGTACGCCCGGCAAGCAGTTTGCCTTCCAGGGTCTCGTTGGAGTCGAACACGTCGTAGACCGGCTTGATCCCGGTTTCTTTCTGGAAATCGGCCAGGGTGGTCTCGCCGATGTAATCCGACCAGTTATAAATATGCACAGTACCGGCGGCTTGGGCACCGACAGCGAACGTCAGGCCGGCAGCGGCCAGCAGGGCATTGCGCAAAGAAGAAAAAATAGGCAAGTGGAGGTCCTCTAATTTAGTTGGGCCCAAGTTGCCCCGCGCTGCATGACAGTCACGGTTGCCCGGCAACAAAACCGGCGCGCAACTTACCCTCGAAAAACCGTTCCAGCAAAACTTTCTGTCATTTAATTGCACCGCTGGCCGTCCTTGCGAACGCGACGGCCAGCGGTTGCTGCGTCAAACCGGCTTATTTACCGGATTTGATCTTGGTCCAGCTGCGAGTCATTTCACGCTGGGTCGCCGCCGGCAGATCGGCGATGGCATACAGCTTGGCCTGCACGTCGGCTGGCGGGTAGATGCCTGGATCGCTGGTGATGTCTTTTTCCACCAGTGCCGTTGCAGCGGCGTTACCGTTCGGGAATCGTACGGCGTTGGTGATGCCGGCCATGACTTCAGGCTTCTGCAGGAAGGTCATGAACTTGTAGGCGCCTTCAACGTTTTCGGCATCCTTCGGAATGGCGACCATGTCGAAGAAGCTGCCAGCGCCTTCTTTCGGAATCGCATAGCTGACTTTCACCTTGTCACCGGCCTCGGCGGCACGGGACTTGGCCTGCTGCACGTCACCCGAGTAGCCGACCGCTACGCAGATGTTGCCGTTGGCCAGGTCCGAGATGTACTTGGACGAGTGGAAGTAGGTGATCGAAGGACGAATCTTGAGGAACAGGTCCTCGGCTTTCTTGATGTCTTCTTTCTTCTGGGAGTCGGTTGGCAGGCCCAGGTAGTGCAACGCGACCGGGAGCATTTCGGTCGGCGAATCGAGGAAGCTCACGCCGCAGCCCTTGAGCTTGGCGATGTTTTCCGGCTTCAGCAGTACGTCCCAGGAATCGATCTTGTCGACGCCCAGCGCAGCCTTGACCTTCTCCGGGTTGTAGCCGATGCCGATCGAACCCCACATGTACGGGAAGGCGTGCTTGTTGCCCGGGTCGCTGACCGACACGGCCTTGAGCAGGTCCTGGTTCAGGTTCTTCCAGTTAGGCAGCTTGGACTGATCCAGCTCCTGGTAGACACCGGCCTTGATCTGCTTGGCCAGGAAGTTGTTCGACGGCACGACCACGTCGTAGCCGGACTTGCCCGCCAGCAGCTTGGCTTCCAGGGTTTCGTTGGAGTCGAACACGTCGTAGACGACCTTGATCCCCGACTCTTTCTCGAAGTTCGCGATGGTGTCCGGAGCAATGTAGTCGGACCAGTTGTAGACGTGCAGCACTTTGTCGTCCGCGTGAACCGCGCCCGCCATCATGCCCGCGACGGACAGGGCCAGAAGAGTCTTGCCAGCAAGCTTTTTACCTAATGCCTTCATGCGTCATGCTCCAAATTTTTCTTTTTTGAACCACTTTGTTCAGCGGCCGAACCCGGACAACTGGAACCGCGGCTAGTCTGGCAAGATACGAGGCGGTCTTTCAAGAAAAGACCAGCCTTTCTGACAGCTCCGAGCGACAGCGCAACAGCTCCATCGCTCAGAGCCTAGCACTTAGCCCTGCAATGCACTGAGGGTCAGGTCCAGGCACTTGCGCGCCTTGGTCACCAGCTCATCGATCTCCGCCTTGCTGATCACCAGCGGCGGCGCGATGATCATGGTGTCGCCCACGGCGCGCATGATCAGCCCGTTGTCGAAGCAGAACTGGCGGCAGATCATGCCCACACCCTTGCCTTCGTAACGCTTGCGAGTGGCCTTGTCCTGCACCAGCTCGATGGCCCCCAGCAGACCGACTCCGCGCACTTCCCCCACCAACGGGTGATCGTTCAGCTCGCGCAGACGTTTCTGCAAATACGGTGCCGTTTCTTCATGGGCGCGTTCGATGATTTTCTCTTCGCGCAGAATCCGGATGTTTTCCAGACCCACCGCCGCCGCCACCGGGTGACCGGAGTAGGTGAAGCCGTGGTTGAAATCGCCGCCCTCGTTGAGCACCGCCACCACTTCGTCGCGCACGATCAGGCCACCCATCGGGATGTAGCCGGACGTCAGGCCTTTGGCGATGGTCATCATGTGTGGCTTGAGATCGTAGAAATCGCTGCCGAACCATTGGCCGGTACGGCCGAAACCGCAGATCACTTCGTCCGCCACGAACAGGATGTCGTACTTGGCGAGGATTTCCTTGATGCGCGGCCAGTAGGTGTCAGGCGGAATGATCACGCCGCCGGCACCCTGGATCGGCTCGGCAATGAAGGCACCGACGTTGTCGACGCCGACTTCCAGAATCTTCTCTTCCAGCTGATTGGCTGCCCAGATCCCGAATTCTTCCGGGGTCATGTCGCCGCCTTCGGCGAACCAGTACGGCTGGGCGATATGGACGATGCCCGGAATCGGCAAGTCGCCCTGCTCGTGCATATACGTCATGCCGCCCAGGCTGGCGCCGGCCACAGTGGAACCGTGGTAGCCGTTCTTGCGGCTGATGATGACTTTCTTGTTCGGCTGGCCCTTGATCGCCCAGTAGTGGCGAACCATGCGCAGCATAGTGTCGTTGCCTTCGGAGCCGGAACCGGTGAAGAACACATGGTTCATGCCTTCCGGCGCCACGTCGGCGATGGCCTTGGCCAGTTCCAGTGCCGGTGGGTGCGCGGTCTGGAAGAACAGGTTGTAGTAAGGCAGTTCGCGCATTTGCTTGGCGGCCGCATCGGCCAGTTCATCGCGCCCATAACCGATCGCCACACACCACAGACCCGCCATGCCATCGAGGATCTTGTTGCCCTCGCTGTCCCACAGGTACACGCCCTTGGCGTTGGTGATGATCCGTGGACCCTTTTCTTTCAGCTGCTTGAAGTCGCTGAACGGGGCCAGGTGGTGATCGCTGCTGAGGGCTTGCCACTCACGGGTTTGCGGGTTGTTGCTGGTCATGCCAATTCTCCTTGTTATCGGTGAAGGCGCGGCGGCTGGCCACCGCGCCCGGCGTATCAGACGGCGAAGAGCAGGTACTCACGCTCCCAGGAACTGATCACGCGCTTGAAGTTTTCATGCTCGGCCCGCTTGACCGCGACGTAGCCGGTGATGAAGGTCTTGCCCAGGTACTTCTCGATGGTTGCGCTGTTTTCCATACGCTCCAGCGCGTCTTCGATGGTCAGCGGCAGGCGCAGGTTGCGGCGCTCGTAGCCACGGCCCACGACCGGCGCGCTCGGGTTGAGGCCCTCGACCATGCCGATGTAGCCGCAGAGCAGGCTCGCGGCAATCGCCAGGTACGGGTTGGCGTCGGCGCCCGGCAGGCGGTTTTCCACCCGGCGGTTCTGCGGGCCGGCATCCGGTACGCGCAGGCCCACGGTGCGGTTTTCTTCGCCCCACTCCACGTTTACTGGCGCGGAGGTGTCCGGCAGGAAGCGGCGGAACGAGTTGACGTTCGGTGCGAACAGCGGCAACAGCTCAGGGATCAGTTTCTGCAGGCCACCGATGTGGTGCAGGAACAACTGGCTCATGGTCCCGTCTTCGTTGGAGAACACGTTCTTGCCGGTCTCGATGTCGATGATGCTCTGGTGCAGGTGCATCGCACTGCCCGGCTCACCGGTCATCGGCTTGGCCATGAAGGTGGCGGCCACGTTGTGCTTGAGGGCGGCCTCACGCATGGTGCGTTTGAACACCAGGATCTGGTCGGCGAGGGACAAGGCATCGCCGTGACGGAAGTTGATTTCCATCTGCGCGGTGCCGTCCTCGTGGATCAGCGTGTCGAGGTCCAGCTCCTGCAATTCGCACCAGTCGTAGACGTCTTCGAACAGCGGATCGAATTCGTTCGCCGCTTCGATGGAGAACGACTGACGACCGATTTCCGGACGCCCGGAACGGCCGACTGGCGGCTGCAACGGATAGTCGGGGTCGTCGCTGCGCTTGGTCAGGTAGAACTCCATTTCCGGCGCCACGATCGGCTGCCAGCCCTTGTCGGCATAGAGTTTCAGGACTTTCTTGAGGACGTTGCGCGGCGACAGCTCGATCGGGTTGCCTTGCTTGTCGTAGGTGTCGTGGATCACCTGGGCGGTCGGCTCGATGGCCCATGGCACCAGGTACACGGCGTTCTGGTCGGGGCGGCAGATCATGTCGATGTCGGCCGGGTCGAGCAGTTCGTAATAGATGTCGTCTTCGACGTAGTCGCCGGTCACGGTCTGCAACAGAACGCTCTCTGGCAGGCGCATGCCTTTTTCGGCGATGAACTTGTTGGTCGGCGAGATCTTGCCCCGGGTGATACCGGTCAAGTCGCCGATCATGCATTCGACTTCTGTGATCTTGTGGTCTTTCAACCAATCGGTGAGCTGGTCGAGGTTGTTACTCATAAATGCCTCTGGGCTGAGTCTCCTGACGCGTGTCAGGCAAGTTTGACGCACGGGGCGTCGCGTTAAGGGGGCTTGCTTGCGCGCAGTACCGGCTTACGCCTGGCACCGCGCATAGACAATGAAGGAGGAGCTTACCTGCCCTTTACGCTGGCGTTGCATTTCCTGTGCACATCCCGGGCGTGCAGAATCACGGGCACGGCGACGGGCGCGGTGCAGGCCGGAAGAAGGAAAGAGATCTATATTGAAAGGAGAACCGCTAAAGAGGATGCCCCCGCATGCGTCCAGAATATCGGACGCTGTCGCCTGATCTGCCGTGGACAGAGACACCGCAGGCAGGCTGCAAGCCTTGCTGGCTGCGCTGCGGACGGACGTGTCGCCACTGATGTGATAAGCATGCAGACCGGACTGCAAGGAGCAGTCGGTGACGCCGATTAACGGCAGGCGAGACATGAAGCACCCCGGTATTATTGCTGTTATGGGTTTGACCCGAGCTTAGCCTTGTTCATTTTTTTACACAACACCCCCGTAAAAAATACAACACGGCCTGCTCAAGCCTGCGGGTGGCGCGTCCTCCATGGATAAAAAAATGCCCCAAAGTGCCCCATAAATGCCCTCATGGCGCTTTTTCAGGGCAAAAAAGGCCTCGCTTGACTTCGGCAGGCCGTTCGGGTTGACTGAAACCAGAAAAGATCAATGATTGATATTTTTAACAACAAAGGTGTTGCATCATGTCGGTACCCCCGCGTGCCGTTCAGCTTAACGAAGCGAACGCGTTCCTTAAGGAACATCCTGAGGTTCTGTACGTTGACCTTCTGATTGCGGATATGAATGGTGTGGTGCGCGGCAAGCGCATCGAACGCACCAGCCTCCACAAGGTTTACGAGAAAGGCATCAACCTGCCGGCCTCTCTATTTGCTCTGGATATCAATGGTTCGACGGTGGAAAGCACCGGTCTGGGCCTGGACATCGGCGACGCCGACCGTATCTGCTATCCAATCCCCGACACCCTGTGCAACGAGCCATGGCAGAAGCGCCCTACCGCGCAACTGTTGATGACCATGCACGAACTCGAAGGTGACCCTTTCTTCGCCGATCCGCGCGAAGTGCTCCGTCAAGTTGTTGCAAAGTTTGACGAGCTGGGCTTGACCATCTGCGCCGCATTCGAACTCGAGTTCTACCTGATCGACCAGGAAAACGTGAACGGCCGCCCTCAGCCGCCACGCTCGCCGATCTCCGGCAAACGCCCGCATTCGACCCAGGTTTACCTGATCGACGACCTCGACGAATACGTCGACTGCCTCCAGGACATTCTGGAAGGTGCAAAAGAGCAAGGCATCCCGGCCGACGCCATCGTCAAGGAAAGTGCCCCGGCGCAGTTCGAAGTGAACCTGCACCACGTCGCCGACCCGATCAAGGCGTGCGACTACGCGGTGCTGCTCAAGCGTCTGATCAAGAACATCGCCTACGACCATGAAATGGACACCACCTTCATGGCCAAGCCGTACCCGGGTCAGGCCGGCAACGGTCTGCACGTCCACATTTCGATTCTGGATAAACAAGGCAAAAACATTTTTGCCAGCGAGGATCCCGAGCAGAACGCCGCACTGCGTCACGCGATCGGCGGTGTGCTCGAGACCCTGCCCGCGCAGATGGCTTTCCTCTGCCCGAACGTCAACTCCTACCGTCGTTTCGGCGCACAGTTCTACGTGCCGAACTCGCCGAGCTGGGGCCTGGACAACCGCACCGTGGCCCTGCGCGTACCGACCGGCTCCGCCGACGCGGTCCGTCTGGAACACCGCGTTGCCGGCGCCGACGCCAACCCGTACCTGCTGATGGCTTCGGTCCTGGCGGGCGTGCACCACGGTCTGGTCAACAAGATCGAACCGGGCGCTCCGGTCGAAGGCAACAGCTACGAGCAGAACGAGCAGAGCCTGCCGAACAACTTGCGCGATGCCCTGCGCGAGCTGGACGACAGCGAGGTGATGGCCAAGTACATCGATCCTAAATACATCGATATCTTCGTCGCCTGTAAGGAAAGCGAGCTGGAGGAGTTCGAACACTCCATCTCCGACCTTGAGTACAACTGGTACCTGCATACCGTTTAAGCGGATTGCAGCAAAAAGAAAACGCCGTTGGCTTCTCAGCCCGCGGCGTTTTTTATTGGCCCCTGTGGCACATGGCCAAGCTCTGCGTACAATGCCCGATGCCCCGCAGGAGACTTTCATGACGCGTCCCGCCCCCGTCCGCAAACCCCGTGCTCGCAGCCAGGCGCGGATCGATTCGATACTCGACGCCGCGCGCACGCTGCTGGCCGCCGAGGGCGTGGCGAGCCTGTCGGTCTACAGCGTCGCCGAGCGCGCGCAGATCCCACCCTCCTCGGTCTACCATTTCTTCGCCAGCGTCCCGGCCTTGCTGGAAGGCCTGACGGCGGATGTCCACGCGGCCTTCCGCGCCTGCCTGCAAGCGCCGATCGACCACGACGCCCTGCGCGACTGGCGCGACCTGTCACGACTGGTCGAGCAACGGATGCTGGAGATCTACGACGAAGACGCCGCCGCCCGGCAACTGATCCTCGCGCAACACGGCCTCACCGAAGTCACCCAGGCCGACCGCCAGCACGATCTGGAACTGGGCGACCTGATGCACAAGCTGTTCGATCATCACTTCGAACTGCCGAAGCTGCCGGATGACGTCGACGTGTTCGCACTGGCGATGGAACTGGGCGACCGCGTCTACGCCCGCTCGGTGCAGCAGCACGGGCAAATCACGCCACGCATGGCCGAGGAAGGGATGCGCGTGTTCGATGCCTATATCGGGCTGTATCTGCCGCCGTACCTGCCCAAGCGGGTTCTCTAGCGCCGCACGACAGACACAAAAAACCCCGAAGGGCTCACACCCTTCGGGGTTGTTTTTTACTCACAGGCTTACAACTTGGCGATGGACACCTCGGTGGATTTCACGAAGGCGATCACTTCGCTGCCGACCTCCAGTTCCAGCTCCTTGACCGAACGGGTGGTGATCACCGAAGTGACGATGCCGGAGGCGGTCTGCACGTCGATTTCCGACAGCACGTCGCCGAGAACGATCTCCTTGATCGCGCCTTTGAACTGGTTGCGTACGTTGATGGCTTTGATAGTCATGGCATTGATTCCTGTCGTTTGCTTGAGTTATTGAGCCCAACGCAGTTGCGTAGGCAAGGGTGAAACGGGCTCCGGCGCCGGCGGTTCGCCGGGCAGGGACAACACTCGGTTGAGTACTTCGGTTTCCAGCGCTGCCAGCCGATGGGAGCCACGCACCCGAGGGCGCGGCAGCTCCACCTGCAGATCGAGACCGACTTCGCCGTCCTCGATCAGAATCACCCGGTCGGCAATCGCCACCGCTTCGCTGACATCGTGGGTCACCAGCAACACGGTGAAACCATGCTGTTGCCAGAGACGTTCGATCAGTTGCTGCATCTCGATCCGGGTCAGTGCATCCAGTGCGCCCAGCGGTTCGTCGAGCAGCAACAGGCGCGGTTGATGGATCAGCGCTCGAGCCAGCGCCACACGCTGCTTCTGCCCGCCGGACAAGGCCGCCGGCCATTCGTTGGCGCGATCGGCGAGACCGACCGCATCCAGCGCTTCCAGGGCTTGCGGACGCCAGTTGCCTTTAAGGCCGAGACCGACGTTGTCGATGATCTTTTTCCATGGCAGCAACCGTGCTTCCTGGAACATCAATCGGGTGTCTTCCTGCGCGTCGCTCAGCGGTGCAGCACCGGCCAGCAGGTCGCCGCCGGTGGGTTGATCAAGACCAGCAAGCAAGCGCAGCAACGTGCTTTTGCCGCATCCGCTGCGTCCGACCACGGCGACGAACTGTCCCGCCGGAATGTGCAGGTCGATACCCCGCAGCACCTGCCGCGAACCGAAGGTCTTTTGCAGATTGCGCACCGCCAGCGGAATGCCGCGCAGCAGGCGTGGAGGTTGTTGAGCGGTCATGCCGCACCTCCTTTCGCCACTTGATACGCCGGATGCCAGCGCAGCCACACACGCTCAAGTCCACGGGCTGCGAGGTCGGCCAGTTTGCCGAGCACCGCGTAAAGCAGAATCGCCAGCACCACCACGTCGGTCTGCAAAAACTCACGGGCATTCATCGCCAGGTAACCGATGCCCGAGCTGGCGGAGATGGTTTCCGCCACGATCAGCGTCAGCCACATGAAGCCCAGCGCAAAACGCACGCCGACCAGAATCGAAGGCAACGCCCCCGGCAGAATCACCTGCCAGAACAGGCTGAAACCGGACAAGCCATAACTGCGGGCCATTTCCACCAGCGCCGGATCGACGTTGCGGATGCCGTGATAGGTGTTGAGGTAGATCGGGAACAGCGTCCCCAGCGCCACCAGGAAAATCTTCGCCGACTCGTCGATGCCGAACCACAGGATCACCAACGGAATCAGCGCCAGATGCGGCACGTTGCGGATCATCTGCACTGAGCTGTCGAGCAGGCGTTCGCCCCACTTCGACAGGCCGGTGATGAAGCCCAGCACCAGGCCGATGCTGCCACCGATGGTGAAGCCCAGCGCCGCGCGCCAGCCACTGATTGCCAGATGCGTCCAGATTTCGCCGCTACGCACCAGGCTCACGCCGGCCTCGATCACCGCCACCGGCGCCGGCAGAATCCGCGTCGACAACCAACCGGCCGACACCGACAACTGCCACACCGCCAGCAACAACACCGGCAACGCCCAGGGCGCGAGGCTGTGGATAAATTTCTTCATGGCGGCGCCTCAGCTCTGGGACGCGGCTTTGGGAAGGATGTCGTTGGCCACCATTTCGCCGAACGGGCTGACGTAACCGGCGCTTTTCGGCAGTTCAGGACGTTCGACGTCGAGGTGCGGGAACAGCAGCTCGGCCACCCGATACGACTCTTCGAGGTGCGGGTAACCGGAGAAGATGAAGGTATCGATGCCCAGCGCCGCGTATTCCTTCACGCGCGCCGCCACGGTCGGACCGTCGCCGACCAGCGCCGTACCGGCACCGCCGCGCACCAGACCGACGCCGGCCCACAGGTTCGGGCTGACTTCGAGGTTGTCACGGCTGCCACCGTGCAGCGCGGCCATGCGTTGCTGGCCGACCGAATCGAACCGCGCCAGCGAAGCCTGGGCACGCTTGATGGTGTCGTCGTCCAGATGCGAAATCAGGCGATCCGCTGCCTGCCAGGCTTCGGCGTTGGTTTCCCGCACGATCACATGCAGACGGATGCCGAAGCGCACGGTGCGCCCGAGTTTGGCGGCCTTGGCCCGAACCTGTTCGATCTTCTCAGCCACCGCTGCTGGCGGCTCGCCCCAGGTCAGGACCATTTCCACTTGCTCGGCGGCCAGATCCTGCGCCGCTTCCGAAGAGCCACCGAAGTACAACGGCGGACGCGGTTGCTGGATCGGCGGATAGAGCAATTTGGCGCCCTTCACGCTGATGTGCTCGCCGTCGTAATCCACGGTTTCGCCTTCCAGTACACGACGCCAGATCCGGGTGAACTCCACCGAGGCCTGATAGCGCGCTTCGTGATCGAGGAACAGACCGTCGCCGGCCAACTCTTCCGGATCGCCACCGGTCACCAGGTTGAACAGCGCACGACCACCAGACAACCGATCCAGGGTCGCGGCCTGACGCGCTGCCACCGTCGGGGAAATGATCCCGGGGCGCAGGGCGACCAGAAACTTCAGGCGCTGGGTCACTGGAATCAACGACGCCGCCACCAGCCATGAATCCTCGCAGGAGCGGCCGGTAGGAATCAGCACGCCGCCGAAACCCAGTCGATCCGCCGCTTGCGCGACCTGTTGCAGATAGCCGTGGTCGACGGCGCGGGCGCCTTCGGCGGTGCCAAGGTAATGGCCGTCACCGTGGGTAGGCAGGAACCAGAAGATGTTGAGGCTCATGGAGTGGTCTCCTTGGGAATTCGATTTACCGGGCTTGGGTCGCCGAGCTTTGGGCCACAGCGGCCGGTGGTGTCCAGATCACATCCTTGATGCTCAACGGCTTGGGAATCAGCTTGAGCTGGTAGAAGGTGTCGGCGATTTTCTGTTGCGCGGCGACCACTTCCGGGGTCAGGAACAGCGCGCCGTAGCCCTGGCGTTTCACCGAGGTCAGGGTGATGTCTGCCGGCAGGCCCAGCAGTGGCGAGACCTGTTGAGTCACGTCCTCAGGATTGGCCTTGGACCATTCGCCCACTGCGCGCACTTCTTCCACCAAGGTCTTGATCACCTCGGGATTTTTCTGTGCGTAGGGTTTGGTCGCCAGATAGAACTGGTGGTTGTCGACGATGCCTTTGCCGTCACGCAGGGTGTGCGCTTGCAGTTGCTTCTCGGCGGCGGCCTGGTACGGATCCCAGATGACCCAGGCGTCGACGCTGCCACGTTCGAACGCAGCGCGGGCATCGGCCGGCGGCAGGAATACGGTTTGAATGTCGGTGTACTTGAGGCCGGCGTCTTCCAGCGCACGCACCAACAGGTAGTGGACGTTGGAGCCTTTGTTCAGGGCGACTTTCTTGCCCTTCAGATCCGCCACCGATTTGATTGGCGAATCTTTCGGCACGAGGATCGCTTCGCTGTTTGGCGCTGGCGGCTCGTAAGCCACGTAGAGCAGGTCGGCACCGGCCGCCTGGGCGAAGACTGGCGGGGTTTCGCCGGTGACGCCGAAGTCGATCGAGCCGACGTTCAGGCCTTCCAGCAGTTGCGGGCCGCCGGGGAATTCAGTCCATTGCACGTCGACGCCTTGGGCGGCGAGACGCTTTTCCAGCGTGCCTTTGGCTTTGAGCAGCACCAGCGTGCCGTATTTCTGATAGCCGATACGCAGGGTTTCGGCCTGAGCTTGAGTGATGGCGCCGAAGGACACAGCCGCAGCAAACAGAGCGACCAGACCACGACGCAAAAATACAGTGCGCATAGCGCTCTCCTTTTTGCTGTTGGGTTTTGGCTGCACCTGCTTGCCCGTTGGCGGGCGAGTAAGGCCAGTACTTCAAGTTTCGATGTGGCTCAAATGCTCCAGCGAGCACTCAACAAACGTTCGTTCAACAGTCCCGGATCCAGCGGCTTCGGCCGGCGGGCCATGGCGCTGACAAACTGGTCCAGCGCTTCATGCAGTCGCTGCTCCAGAGCCGGCGCCAACTGCGCCGCGGCACTGCCTTCGCCGTAGGCGATCTGGCTGTCCTCGGCAAAAATCCCTTGCAGCATTTCCTGGGCCTTCAAGGCCGACAGCACCGGTTTGAGTGCGTAATCGACGACCAGCATGTGGGCGATGCTGCCGCCCGTGGCCATCGGCAAGACAATCTTGTGGTTCAGGGCGCGCTCGGGCAGCAGATCCAGTACGGTCTTCAGTGCGCCGGAGAACGACGCCTTGTAGACCGGAGTCGCGATCAGCAGGCCATCGGCGTTTTCAATCTGTTGCAGCAGGTCGAGCACCTTCGGGCTGTCGAAGCGGGCGTGGAGCAGGTCTTCGGCCGGGAAGTCCCGCACCTGATAACTCACCACTTCCACCCCTTGCTGCTGCAACCAGCGTTGCGAGCGCTCCAGCAACACCCCGGAACGGGAGCGTTGACTGGGACTGCCACCGAGTGAGACGACCAGCATTCAGACAATTCCTTGAGCGTTACCGGCGATTCGCGGGTTGCGATCTCGCTTCAATGACACTGACCTTAACAGCTGATTCATATATCCATAAATCATATTTATTCATTTGGTTATTCTTTATGGAGATATGCGTTTCACGTTCTTCCGGGCAAAAAAACAGGCCGTGAAAACGGCCTGAAACCCTGCATCGTGGTTTTTGCTGATCGCCCCCTAGCACTGATGATCGTTCCCACGCTCTGCGTGGGAATGAATCCATGGACGCTCCGCGTCCACTGTGACGCAGAGCGTCACGGGCGGCATTCCCACGCGGAGCGTGGGAACGATCTGCAACGAGATGTGCCCGGTCAGATCACTTGTTCGGCTGCGGCGTCAGGCGCAGGTACGGCTTCACCGCGCGGTAGCCCTTCGGAAAGCGTTGCTTGATTTCGTCTTCATCCTTGAGCGAGGGCACGATCACCACTTCATCACCGTCCTGCCAGTTGGCCGGGGTGGCCACCTTGTAGTTGTCGGTAAGCTGCAGCGAATCGATCACCCGCAGGATCTCGTGGAAGTTGCGCCCGGTGCTCGCCGGGTAGGTGATGGTCAGGCGGATCTTCTTGTTCGGATCGATCACGAACAGCGAACGCACAGTCAGGGTGTCGCTGGCGTTCGGGTGGATCAGGTCATAGAGATCGGACACCTTGCGATCGGCATCGGCCAGGATCGGGAAGTTGACGATCGTGTGCTGGGTTTCGTTGATGTCCTCGATCCACTTGTGGTGCGAATCCACCGGATCGACCGACAAGGCGATGGCCTTCACGCCGCGTTTGGTGAACTCATCCTTGAGCTTGGCGGTGAAGCCCAGCTCGGTGGTGCACACCGGGGTGAAGTCCGCCGGGTGGGAGAACAGCACGCCCCAGCTATCGCCCAGCCACTCGTGGAAACGAATCTTGCCAGCGCTGGAATCCTGTTCGAAATCGGGGGCGATATCGCCGAGTCTGAGGCTCATGGTGCTGCTCCTGATGAGTTGTTGGAGACCTCAACTGTAGCTCGGGATTTGCCTATCTGAAAAAGAATAAATAACGAGATATTTATATCGTTTAAGAATATTAAACATCTGTTCACTGGACGCCTGCCGGCAACGCGCCGAACATCGGCCCCAAGGTTCGAGAAGGCCTTGAGTTGCTGCAAAGAGGGAAATGTCGGGAAAGGTCTACGGGGGTGGGCCTGACCCGAAAACACAAAAGCCCCGTCCGGCGCGATGCCGGACGGGGCTTTTTTACGTCGGTTACTTGAGCGCTATTACAGCAGCGGGATCGAGTAGCTGACGATCAAGCGGTTTTCGTCCTGGGAGCGAGTGCTCGCCAGATCGGTACGCCACATGGCGTTCTTCCAGGCAACGCCGAGGTTCTTCAGCGGGCCTTCCGGAATCACGTAGCCAACGGTGATGTCACGTTCCCACTCGGTTTTTTCGCCGACCGGAGTGTCGATGTTATCGCCACGCAGGTAGATCACACCGGCGGTCAGGCCAGGCACGCCGACTTTCGCGAAGTCATAAGCGTAGCGAGCTTGCCAGGTACGTTCGCCGGCACGGGCAAACTTCTGGATCTGCATGTCGGTGATGGTGCTGTTGGACGAGCCGTCACCCTGGTTCAGCCAAGGGAAGTCGCTGTCACCCTTGGTGTACTGATAGCCAGCACCGAAAGTGTGACCTTGAACCGAGTACAGAGCCAGGTAGCTGTACAGATCGTTGTCGACCTTGCCCTTGACGGTTTTGCCGCCGTAGAAACCGCTGGTGTAGTAGGCAGGAGTGTCGCCGTTGTTGCCGTTGTCACGGCTGCGGTAGTAACGCAGGTCGCTTTTCAGTACGCCTGGACCGATTGCCCAGTTGTGTACCAGACCCAGGAAGTTCTGCGAGTAGAACTCTTTCAGTTCGCCGTAGTAGTACGAGGCGGTCAGGTCTTTGGTCAGCTTGTAGTCAGCACCGGCGTAGTAGAACTTGTTGCTGAACACGCCTTTGTCGTAGTTCGAACCAGCGTTCGCACCAGCAATCGACATGTTTTCGTTGTTGCTGGAGTTACGACCCTTCACGGCCTCAACCTGACCGGCAGTCAGAGTCAGGTCCTTGATCTCGTTCGAAGTGATCGCTTCGCCCTGGAAGGTTTGTGGCAGCAGACGACCATCGTTGTACTTGATGACCGGGTTGTTCGGCAGCAGAGTACCGACCTTCAGTTCGGTCTGGGAGATTTTGACCTTGCCGGTCACGCCCAGGCTGGCGAAGTCATGCACAGCACGGTTGCCGTCGCTTGGGAAAACAGTGCCACCCGAAGCGGTACCTGCGGAGTTGCCGCTGGTAGCCGGGCTGGAGTCCAGACGCACGCCGTACAGGCCGATAGCGTCAACGCCGAACTGAACGGTACCTTGGGTGTAACCCGAGGTGAAACGCAGATCGAAGCCTTGGCCCCACTCTTCGTTCTTGTTCGGACCAGTGCCATCGCGGTTATCGGTGTTGATGTAGAAGTTACGCAGCCCCAAGGTGGCCTTGCTGTCTTCGATGAAACCGGCTGCGCCTGCCTGCTGCGCAATAACCCCTACGGCCACGGCCAGGGCCAAGGTGGACTTGTTCATGTATCGCTCCTCTCGTTTCTAATTCTTGTGTTCCTGGTCCGGGGTCTGATGCCCCTGGATCCTAAGATGCGCGATTAGCGCCAGACCGTGACTGACAAGTCAATCGTAACCTTGTGTGTCTACGACCAAGGTCTAATCGCAGTTATTTGGTCCTTGCAGGGTAAAGACTTCCTGATAAACCCAAAAAGAATTTATTCATTCTTTTTCATACCATTCGGGTATATGGCTCTGTAATGGCCATCTGCGCCGGGATACAGCGTATCGGCGACTAAGCTCATTCCTAAATGGTATTTATTAGCCTTTTTTTAGATCGTTTAGCTTTGGCGAAACCCCGATTCGTCAAACCCTATCGAAAAGGCGACGCCATCATGGCCAAACGCGCACTATCTAGTCAATTTGTTACAGTTTTTGTATCGGCATTGATTTCTTTCTCAGCCCACGCCGCCAACCTCACCGTCGGCTACCAGACTGGTATCGACCCGAGCAAAGTCCCCCAGGCCGACGGCCTCTACGAGAAGACCATCGGCGAGAAAATCGACTGGCGTCGCTTCAACAGTGGTCCGGAAGTTGTGACAGCCATCGCCTCCGGTGACGTACAGATCGGCAACCTCGGTTCCAGCCCGCTGGCTGCCGCCGCTTCGCGCAACCTGCCGATTGTCGCGTTCATCGTCTCGGCACAGATCAATGCCGCCGAAGCCCTGGTCGTTCGCAACGGCAGCGGTATCAACAAGCCCGAGGATCTGATCGGCAAGACCATCGCCACCCCGTTCGTCTCCACCTCCCACTACAGCCTGCTCGGTGCGCTCAAGCACTGGGGCCTGGACACCTCGAAAGTCAAAGTGGTGAACCTGCAACCCGCAGAAATCGCGGCGGCCTGGAAACGCGGTGACATCGACGGTGCCTTTGTCTGGTCACCGGCGCTGGGCGAGATCCGCAAAACCGGCAAGACCCTGACCGATGCCGCGCAGGTCGGCCAGTGGGGCGCGCCGACCTTCGAAGTCTGGGTAGCGCGCAAGGACTTTGCCGAGAAGCACCCGGAAGTCGTGGCCAAATTTGCCAAGGTGACTCTGGACTCGTTCGCCGACTATGCCGCCCATAAAGACAGCTGGACGGCCGACTCGGTACCGGTGCAGAAAATCGCCAAACTGACCGGTGCCAACGCCGCCGATGTCCCGGAATTGCTCGCAGGTTCGGCGTTCCCCGATGCCAAGGCGCAACAGACCACTGCGCTGCTGGACGGCGGCACGGCGAAGGCGATTGGCGAAACGGCGAAATTCCTGAAGGAACAGGGCAAGGTCGAAAGCGTACTGCCCGACTACTCGCCGTATGTCAGTGCGAAGTTTGTCGCTGAGTAAAGGAGATGCCCCCACGAGTCGCGTGGGGGCAATTGCAGATCACAGGGCTTTTTCGAAGATCTTCGAGTTGCGCTGATAGTTATAGAGAGAAGCCCGCGCCGCCGGCAGGCGCTCGACGCTGCTCGGCTCGAAGCCGCGCTCGCGGAACCAGTGGGCGGTGCGGGTGGTGAGAACGAACAGAGTCTTCAGGCCCTGTGCCCGGGCACGAGTCTCGATGCGTTCGAGCAATTCGTCGCCGCGACCGCCATGGCGGTACTCCGGGTTCACCGCCAGGCACGCCAGTTCACCGGCATCCGAATCGGCAATCTGATACAGCGCCGCACAGGCGATGATCATCCCTTCACGCTCGACCACGCTGAACTGCTCGATCTCACGCTCCAGCACTTCGCGCGAACGGCGCACCAGAATCCCCTGCTCTTCCAGCGGACTGATCAGGTCGAGCAAGCCGCCGACGTCTTCAATCGCCGCCTCGCGCACCCGCTCGAATTGTTCCTGGGCCACCAGCGTACCGCCACCGTCACGGGTGAACAGTTCGGTCAGCAGCGCGCCGTCCTCGGCATAACTGACGATATGGCTACGCGCCACGCCGCCACGGCAGGCTTCGGCGGCGGCATCCAGCAATTCCGCCTGATAGTTGCTGCCCAGACGCTGCAAATGTGCCGGCACCTGTTGTGGACGCAGTTCGCGTACCAGTTTGCCGTTTTCGTCGATCAGACCGAGGTCCGCGCCGAACAGCAGCAGCTTGTCAGCGCCCAGATCGATGGCGGCGCGGGTGGCGACGTCTTCACAGGCCAGGTTGAAGATTTCACCGGTCGGCGAGTAACCCAGCGGCGATAGCAGCACGATGGAGCGCTCGTCGAGCAGACGGTTGATGCCCTTGCGGTCGACCCGGCGCACTTCGCCGGTGTGGTGATAATCGACACCTTCCAGCACGCCGATCGGCCGTGCGGTCACCAGATTGCCGCTGGCCACTCGCAGGCGCGAGCCCTGCATCGGCGACGAGGCCATGTCCATCGACAGCCGTGCTTCGATGGCGATGCGCAACTGGCCGACCGCGTCGATCACACACTCCAGCGTCGCGGCATCGGTGATGCGCATGCCGTGGTGGTAATGCGGGGTCAAGCCGCGAGCGGCGAGACGGGTTTCGATCTGTGGACGGGAGCCGTGGACCAGCACCAGCCGCACGCCGAGACTGTGCAGCAACACGATGTCATGGACGATGTTGCCGAAATTCGGATGCTCCACGCCGTCGCCGGGCAGCATGACGACGAAAGTGCAGTCGCGGTGGGCATTGATATAAGGGGACGCGTGACGAAGCCAATTGACGTATTCGGGCATGAACCTGGGCCTGTAATAAATAGCAGCCGGAAAAAGGGCGAAACGGAAAACGCACAGCGGGCTGATGGTTATCGTCGGAACAGGCTTGGCGACACGCGCGCTCTCCTCATGAATACGGGTTGGCCGGACGGCAATTTATACAGCTTTGAGACAGTAATGTTCGATCAACTGCCGCAATAGATGCACGGTAGGCTGCAAACGTGACATTTCAAGGTACTCGTCCGGCTGGTGGGCGCAGGCGATGTCGCCGGGGCCGAGCACGATGGTTTCGCAGCCAAGGCGCTGAAGATAAGGCGCTTCGGTGCCGAACGCTACCGCTTCGGCCGTGTGGCCGGTGAGTTTTTCGGCAATTCGCACCAGTTCGGCGTCCTCGGCCTGCTCGAACGGCGGCACTTCGGGGAACAAGGGTGCGTAGTCGATCTTCACCTGATGCCGCTCGGCAACCGGGTTGAGCTTGCGCAGGATCTCGGCCCGCAGGACCTTCGGGTCCATTCCCGGCAACGGCCGCAGATCAAACTCCAGCGAACACTGACCGCAGATACGGTTGGGGTTGTCGCCACCATGGATGCAACCGAAGTTCATGGTCGGCTGCGGGACGCTGAACTGCGGGTTGTTGAATTCGCGTTGCCACAGCAGGCGCAGGCCACGCAGTTCGCCGATGGCGTCGTGCATCGCTTCGAGGGCGCTGTGCCCCAGGCGTGGATCCGACGAATGGCCACTCTGCCCGAGGATGTCGATGCGCTCCATCATGATGCCCTTGTGCATGCGGATCGGCTTGAGCCCGGTCGGCTCACCGATCACCGCTGCCCGGCCCAGCGGCCGCCCCGCTTCGGCCAGCGCCCGGGCGCCGGACATCGAGCTTTCTTCATCGCAGGTGGCGAGGATCAGCAGCGGTTGCCTGAACGGCTGGTCGAGCAGCGGTTGCACGGCTTCGATGATCAGGGCGAAGAAGCCCTTCATGTCGCAACTGCCGAGGCCGACCCAGCGGCCGTCGACTTCGGTGAGTTTCAGTGGATCGGTTTTCCACAACGCATCGTCGTAGGGCACCGTGTCGCTGTGCCCGGCCAGCACCAGCCCGCCGGGGCCGCTGCCGAAACTGGCGAGCAGGTTGAATTTGCCGGGGCTGACCTGCTGGATATCGCAGCTGAAGCCCAGATCACCGAGCCAACCCGCGAGCAAGTCAATCACTGCCCGGTTGGACTGATCGAGGCTCGGCTGGGTGCAACTGACCGACGGCACGGCGATCAGTGCAGCGAACTGGTCTTGCATGGACGGCAAAGGCATCGCTGACTCCAACTCCCGGATTGAAGTCCATCATAGAACCATCCGGCGCCGAGAATAAACCGCCGCAAGGCGTAGGAAGTTTGAGTCCTGTACACTGCACGGCCTTGGCAGCCACACATTCCCCCGGCTGCGCTCCCGATCCTGGATTTTCCGGCCATGCAGAAAGAAACCGAAATCAAACTCCGCGTCAGCCGCGAAACTCTCGCCGCCCTGCGCGAGCACCCTCTCCTGAAAAAACGCAACAAAAGTGGCTGGGAACGCCGTGAGTTGATGAATCAGTACTTCGATACGCCCGAGCGTGACCTGGCCCGGGCCAAGGTTGCCCTGCGCCTGCGCAAGGACGGCGAAGAAGTGATTCAGACCCTCAAGACCCGTGGCCAGAGCGTTGCCGGTCTGTCCGAGCGTAACGAGTACGACTGGAACCTGCCCAAAGCCAAGCTCGACGTGAAGAAACTCGACGGCGAATGCTGGCCCGAGTCCCTCGCCGAGCTGGACAAGAAAACCCTGAAGCCGATCTTCACCACCGACTTCGTCCGCGAGCGCGCCGAAATCGCCTGGGGCCGTGGCAAGACCAAAGTGGTCATCGAAGCCGCGCTGGACCTGGGCCACGTGGTAGTCGGCAAACAGAAAGAAGAAATCTGCGAGCTGGAACTGGAACTGCGCGAAGGCGAGCCTGCCGCGTTGCTGGAACTGGCCGCCGAACTGGCCGAAACCCTGGCCCTGATGCCGTGCGACATCAGCAAGGCCGAGCGCGGCTATCGTCTGTACGATGCCAACAGCTACTCGCTGAGCCTGCCGGCGCCGGCCATCACCGCTGAAACCCCGCTGGACGATGCCTTCGCTGCCCTGAGCTGGCACTTGCTCGGCAGCAGCCAACGCCTGGCCGAACAGTATCGTTTCAACGGCCACTGGCGCCTGCTGCAGGACTGGGTCGAGAACCTCGCGGAAATGCGCGCCCTGCTCAGCAGTCTCGGCCAGGCCGCACCGCGTCAGTCGACCCACGACCTGCGCGTTGCACTGGACGCCTTGCTGGAAGACTGGCGTCCACTGGTACAGGTCGGTATTGAAGACGAAGACGTGCGCAAAGCCGCGCCGGAGCAGTTCCTCGAAGAACTGGAAGACCCGCGCTGGGGCCTGTTCTCGCTGAACACGTCGCGCTGGTTGCTGGCCCGCACCTGGGCGGCCGACCGCAACACCCGTGGCAATCGCCAGGGCGCTGCGCAATTGGGCAGCTGGTTGCCGCGCCTGCTGGGCGAAGAAGCCACTTCGCTGCAATTACAGCGTTATCAGCAGCAGCCGGAAGATCTGGCCGAGCAACTGCCGCGCATCGAGCGCATCCAGGTCTGGCTGCACCACGCGCGCAACGTGCTGGAGATCCCGGAAATGGATCGTCTGTACGGCGAGCTGAACAAACTGGCGCAACTGGCCAACGAGCCGACCATCACGGATGAACTGCTCGATGCACGCAAGCATCAGGCAATTGCGGTTTACCAGAACCGCGCCTGGAAAATGCTGCTGCGCATGTAATCCCCGGATGATGATCGTTCCCACGCGTGGGAACGATCATCAGCGCAGTACCGGCAGGCTCGTCGTCGACTTGATCTCCGACAGCGCCACAATCGAGTTCACCTCTTGAATCCCCGGCACCAGCGACAGCTTCTCGAAGAAGAACCGCTCATACGCCTCAATGTCCGCCGCGACAATCCGCAACAAGAAATCCACCGCCCCCATCAGCACGTAACACTCCAGCACCTCGGGAAAGCCGCGAATCGCCTCGGTGAATTCGGTGAAGTTCGAACGGCCGTGGGCGTTGAGTTTGATTTCGGCGAAGATCTGCGTGTTCAGGCCGATTTTCTTGCGATCGAGCAAGGTCACCTGACCACGAATGATTCCCTCCTCCTTCATCCGCTGAATCCGCCGCCAGCAGGGCGACTGCGACAAGCCCACCTGTTCGGCGATCTGTGCGCTGGACAAGGAAGCGTCCTCTTGCAGCAGGGCGAGAATGCGCCGGTCGTAGCTGTCCAGCTCACTGTGCATAAATAATCCTCAAAATCAGCCAACAGCGAATCGATCTGCCTTATCAATCGCCTGATCAGCTCATCTTAGACAAGAAATGCCCGGCATCGGATGTAAAAATTCCTCCACTGATTCCGGAGACCTGCCATGCCACACCTCGAAGCCGTCAACACCCCAGCGCCCCGTGCCGATGTGTGGAACGTCAACAACGCCCATTGCCTTGCGCAGTACCAGATACTGGCCGAGGCCGAGCCGGATTTGCTGGTGCGAGTGCTGAACCTGTTCGCCTTGCAGTTCCTCACCCCGGAGCAGGTCAATGTCCAGCGCCTGGACGACCTGCTGTCCATCGACATCGTCATGAGTGGCCTGAGCTGGCATCGCGCCCAGGTGATCGCGGAAAAACTTCGTAACCTGATCAGCGTCTGCTCGGTGAACCTGCAAAACCCCGACGCGGCGTGGGATGCGCCCACTCAGGCGGCAGGCTGACAAGAACCGAAACGCCTTTGTCGGGTAGTGGCCCAACGGTCTACGGGGCCACGACTATCCTTTGCGAACTGTCGTTCAAAAGGAGCCCGCATGTCCGTTCAACTCGCCACTCAGGACCGCTGGCTGGATCTCAATGATGTATTGCGTGAACTGGTCGCCCAGGGCTTCATCAGCCAGGATTCGGCCGAGCATGCGCTGAATGCGCGCCGCCGCCATGTCACCCATGGGCAGGTGCACCCGCTGGAATTCATCGCCGGCCAGCAACTGGACGACCTCAGCCGGCCGGGCAAACACCTGGACCTGGAAAGCCTGACCCTGTGGCTGGCGCAGCAGGCCGGCCAGCCGTATTTGCGGATCGATCCGCTGAAGATCAACGTCGCCGCCATCACCCCACTGATGTCCTACGCCTTCGCCCAGCGCCACAGGATCCTTGCGGTGTCGGTCGATCGCGATGCCGTGACCGTCGCCAGCGCCCAGCCCTACGTCAAAGGCTGGGAGGCCGACCTGACCCACGTGCTGAAACTGCCGATCAGACGGGTCGTCGCCAACCCGGTGGACATCCAGCGCTTCAGCGTCGAGTTCTTTCGTCTCGCCAAATCGGTCAGCGGCGCCAGCAACGCCGACCAGCCGGGCAGCAACCTCGGCAATTTCGAACAACTGCTCAACCTCGGCGCCAGCGATCAGGAGCCGGACGCCAACGACGCGCACATCGTCAATATCGTCGACTGGCTGTTCCAGTACGCCTTCCAGCAACGGGCCAGCGATATCCACATCGAACCACGCCGCGAGCAAGGCACGGTGCGCTTTCGCATCGACGGCGTACTGCACAACGTCTATCAATTTCCGCCGCAGGTGACGATGGCGATTGTCAGTCGCCTGAAAAGCCTTGGCCGAATGAACGTCGCCGAGAAGCGCAAACCCCAGGACGGCCGGGTCAAGACCAAGACCCCGGACGGTGGCGAGGTCGAGTTGCGCCTGTCGACGCTGCCCACCGCGTTCGGCGAAAAAATGGTGATGCGGATCTTCGACCCGGAAGTACTGCTCAAGGATTTCGATCAGCTCGGGTTTTCTGCCGACGACCTGCGCCGCTGGCAGGACATGACCCGCCAGCCCAACGGCATCATTCTGGTGACCGGGCCGACCGGTTCGGGCAAGACCACCACGCTCTATACCACCCTGAAAAAACTGGCGACCCCGGAAATCAACCTTTGCACCATCGAAGACCCGATCGAGATGGTCGAGCCGGCCTTCAACCAGATGCAGGTGCAGCACAACATCGACCTGACCTTTGCCGCCGGCGTACGGGCACTGATGCGGCAGGACCCGGACATCATCATGATCGGCGAGATCCGCGACCTGGAGACCGCCGAAATGGCGATCCAGGCTGCATTGACCGGGCACCTGGTGCTATCAACCCTGCACACCAACGATGCACCGAGCGCCATCAGCCGCCTGCTGGAACTCGGCGTGCCGCATTACCTGATCAAGGCCACGGTGCTCGGGGTCATGGCCCAACGGCTGGTGCGTACGCTGTGCCCGCACTGCAAGGTGCCATTGCCCATCGGCGAGGAAGACTGGCAAACCCTGACCCGACCGTGGCAGGCGCCGCTGCCGGGCAATGCACAACGGGCCATCGGTTGCCTGGAATGCCGCGACACCGGATATCACGGTCGCGCCGGGGTCTACGAAATCATGCAACTGACCGACAGCCTCAAAGCGTTGATCAGCCCGGATACCGATCTGACCGCACTCCGGCGCCAGGCTTTCAAGGAAGGCATGCGCAGCCTGCGATTGTCCGGCGCGCAGAAAGTCGCGGCGGGGCTGACGACTATCGAGGAGGTGTTGCGGGTCACTCCGCAAAGCGAACAGAAATAGCCCGGTTACCGGTCAAACCCCTCAACCTCGGTGCTGGGTTTGATCCATAGCTCGGAGCCGTCCAGCCTGTGCTGCTCAATCGACTGGCCGGGACCCAGCTTCTTGCCGGAGTGCAGGTTTCGTCCGGTGTAGTATTCGTCCGCACTGAATATCAATGTGGATGGCGCGTTCTGTTGCACTCTCATTCCTTGAGGGTACGTCCACTCGCCAAGGGTCAGCGGGCTCTTCAGGTTCCCCTCCCAACGCACGAGCGTGCGCTGCGGATCCAGACGGACGCTCACGTTCGCCAGTTCAATGCCGTCGATGAAAACCGCGGACGTCGAACGAAAATGGGTAACAGCGTAGCCGGTGTCCAGCTTGTAGAGCTGGCTGGAGTCCGGCCAGTTCAGCCCGGCGATTTTCGTACCAGCCACCAACTGACAATCGCTGAACTGCCAATGCTCCGGCTGAAACCGGGTATGCTCGCCGAAGCCCAGATGAACCCAACTCCCTCCGCGACAGGGCCAGCCCTCCACCTCTTGATCCCCGACGAGCTTCAAATTTACTGCCAACGGGAGAGTCATCTGCAGGGTAGAAACTCGCATTCCCTTGATGGTATGCGGTACAGCAAACTCGGCACCCCGCAGGTTGGCCAGTCCATAGACCTGAGGCTGGCCGCTCCCGTCCAGCGGTTCGGCTGATCTCAGGTGCAACCGGGTGCCGGCAGGAAAATTCAGACCCTGAACTTGAACGGCATCCTCCAGTTTCGGATTAAGGAGCTTGTTTTCCCGATAACTGACCGCCACCTGAAACAAGGTAAAGCCAACCACGCAGACACAGACCAGCATCAGGACAGCAAATTTGCGCGGATGGCGCAGCAGCGCCCTGCGCCATGGCGGAACACAGAGCATGATCAAAAGGCCAGGAAGGCCGATGAACGCGCCCATCAGCACCGTCCACATCACCCCGTAAATCAGCGCGATAACACCCACGATTGCATCCCTGCGAAAAAATCAGGGGGCATGGTCTCAAACAAGTGACCGCGCCTCTAGCGCTACTTGAGCCGCCATGGAACTCGACAGGGTAAATGGCGATCCAAGGTCTCAGTTCAACCCCCTGTGGAGTCACCCATCATGCGTCTCAAACTTGCTGTCGCCACCCTCGCCCTGCTGTCCCTTCCCGTTGGTTCAGCGATGGCCGACAGCTTTTGGCGTAACGTCATTTCGTCCGGCGCCACCACTGGCTCGACGTACCTGACCTTCAAGGATCACAAGCTGATCGTCGCCGCCCAGGATGACGCCGGCAGTTTCGTTGCCAGCGATGGCGGCATCCGTGGCCCGTACCTGGAAGCCGCCATGCAGAAAGTCCGCGCCGACAACCCGGGCCTGCAAGCGACGGACATGGAATTGGCGAACGCGATCCTGGCGAAGAACACCGTGGCATCGGAATAAACCTTTCGCCCAAAAAAATGCCGCTCACATGAGCGGCATTTTTTTTCCCGCCAATCAGCGGTAATCATCCACCGGCACACACGCGCAGAACAGGTTGCGGTCGCCATAGACGTTGTCCACCCGGTTCACCGCCGGCCAGTATTTGTGCGCCTTGGTATGCGCATCCGGCGTGATGCCCTGCTCAATAGTGTAAGGCCGCTCCCAGACGCCGGTGACATCGGCCAGCGTATGCGGCGCACGCTTGAGCGGATTGTCCTCGGCCGGCCAGTTGCCGTTTTGCACTTCGGTGATTTCCGCGCGGATGCTCAACATGGCGCCGATGAAGCGGTCCAGTTCGGCCTTGGACTCACTCTCGGTCGGCTCGACCATCAAGGTGCCCGGCACCGGGAACGACATGGTCGGCGCATGGAAGCCGTAATCCATCAGGCGTTTGGCGATGTCTTCCTCACTGATGCCGGTCTGCGCTTTCAGCGGCCGCAGATCCAGAATGCATTCATGGGCCACCCGATCATTGCGCCCGGTGTAGAGCACGGGAAAGGCGCCGGACAGATGCTGCGCCAGGTAATTCGCCGCGAGGATCGCCACTTCGCTGGCGTCCGCCAGTTGCGGCCCCATCATGACGATGTACATCCAGCTGATCGGCAAAATGCTCGCACTGCCCCAGGGCGCTGCGCTCACCGCGCCGTTCTGCGGTTGCGGCCCGTCGATCGGCACCACCGGGTGATTGGCGACGAACGGCGCCAGATGCGCCCGCACACCGATTGGCCCCATGCCCGGCCCGCCTCCGCCGTGGGGAATGCAGAAGGTCTTGTGCAGGTTCATGTGTGAAACGTCGGCGCCGATGTCCGCCGGCCGCGCCAGTCCGACCTGGGCATTGAGGTTGGCGCCGTCCATGTACACCTGACCGCCGTGCTTGTGGATAACTTCGCAGATTTCGCTGATGCCCTCCTCGTACACGCCGTGGGTCGACGGATACGTCGCCATCAGGCACGACAACTTGTCTCCCGCCTCGGATGCCTTGGATTTCAGGTCATCCAGATCAACGTTGCCCGCCTCGTCGCACTCGACGATCACCACGCGCATCCCGGCCATCTGCGCCGAGGCCGGGTTGGTGCCGTGGGCCGAGGACGGGATCAGGCAGATGTCGCGCCCGCCCTGCTGGCGGCTTTCATGATATTTGCGGATCGCCAGCAACCCGGCGTATTCGCCCTGGGCGCCGGAGTTGGGCTGCATGCAGATCGCGTCGAACCCGGTGATCGCGCACAACCAGCGCTCCAGCTCTTCGATCATCAACGTGTATCCGACGGCCTGCTCTCGGGGCACGAACGGGTGCAGGTTGGCGAACTGCGGCCAGGTGATCGGGATCATCTCGCTGGTGGCGTTGAGTTTCATGGTGCAGGAGCCGAGCGGAATCATCGACTGGTTGAGCGCCAGATCCTTGTTCTCCAGCTGCTTGAGGTAGCGCAGCATCTCGGTTTCGCTGTGATGGGCGTTGAACACCGGGTGGCGCAGATAGGGTGAACTGCGCAGCAGATTATCCGGAATCCCGGACACCAGCGTTTCAGCGTCGAGTTCTTCGACGTTCAATCCATGATCGACACCCAACAGCACATCGAACAGTTTGCCGACCGTGCTCTCGTCACAGGTTTCATCGAGGCTCAGGCCCAAATGGCCGCGACCGAGAATCCGCAGGTTGATCTGCGCGGCCTGAGCGCTTTCGATGATCGCGGTCTGCGCGCCGCCGACGTCCAGGGTCAGCGTGTCGAAAAAGTGCTGGTTGATGCGCTTGATGCCATGCCGCTCAAGGCCGGCAGCGAGGATGCAGGTCAGCCGGTGCACGCGCTGGGCGATCCGCTTGAGCCCTTGCGGCCCATGATAGACCGCGTAAAAACTGGCGATGTTGGCCAACAACACCTGGGCGGTGCAGATGTTCGAATTGGCCTTCTCCCGGCGAATGTGCTGCTCGCGGGTTTGAAGGGCCATGCGCAGCGCCACGTTGCCGCGCGCGTCTTTCGAGACGCCGATGATCCGCCCGGGAATCGCCCGTTTGTACTCTTCGCGACTGGCGAAAAACGCCGCGTGCGGCCCACCGTAACCCATCGGCACACCGAAACGCTGGGACGAGCCGAACACCACATCGGCGCCCAGTTCACCCGGAGGTGTCAGCAACAACAGACTGAGCAGATCGGCCGCCACACAGGCCAGCGCCTGTTGCGCATGCAGGTGGTCGATCAACGGACGCAGATCGCGGACCTCGCCGTGGGTGTCGGGGTATTGCAGCAGCGCGCCGAACACCTGGTGCTGCTTCAAGTTATCCACCGTGTCGACGATCAGCTCGAAGCCGAAGCCTTCGGCGCGGGTCTGCACCACGGAAATGGTTTGCGGATGACAGTTTTCGTCGACGAAAAACAGATTGCTCTTCGACTTCGCCACGCGTTTGGCCAGCGCCATGGCCTCGGCGGCCGCAGTCGCCTCATCGAGCAACGAGGCGTTGGCCAGTTCCAGACCGGTGAGATCGATGGTCAGTTGTTGGAAGTTGAGCAACGCTTCGAGCCGGCCCTGGGCAATCTCCGGTTGATAGGGCGTATAGGCGGTGTACCAGCCGGGATTTTCCAGCACGTTGCGCAGAATGACCGTCGGCGTGAGGGTGCCGTGGTACCCCATGCCGATCAGGCTGGTCCAGACCTGGTTCTGTTCGGCGTACCCGCGCAGTTTCGCCAGCGCAGCCTGCTCGTCCAGCGCGGGCGGCAGGTCCAGTTCGCGGTTGAGGCGGATGGCAGGCGGGACGGTCTGTTCGATGAGTTCGATCCGGCTGCCCAGGCCCAGGCTGTCGAGCATCGCCTGCTGCTCGGCGGCATCGGGGCCGAGGTGACGGCGCAGGAAGGCATGGGGGTCGCGTAACTGGCTCAGGGATGGCAACTGGGACATGACGGGCTCTCTCTTGGCTGGCGGCTCGGCGTCAATGCAACACGGTCAAACCAGCATAGCAGTCGATACCGTCGCGGACGGCTTGGCGGCGGGTGGCCTGACGGGGCATGCTGTGGCACCTGTAACACGCGCCCAACCCTCGGATGATCGAATCCTCATGAGCCAACAGCCGTTTCTGCCGTTTTCCAAACCTGTCATCGATGAAGCCACCATTGCCGCCGTCGGTGATGTCCTGCGTTCCGGCTGGATCACCAGCGGGCCGAAGGTCCAGGCCTTCGAGGCGCAACTGTCGGAATATTTCGGCGGGCGCCCGGTACGCACGTTCAACTCCGGCACCTGCACCATGGAAATCGCCCTGCGCATCGCCGGCATCGGCCCGGGGGACGAAGTGATCACCACGCCGATTTCCTGGGTGGCCACGGCCAACGTGATTCTTGAGGTGGGGGCCACACCGGTGTTCGCCGACATCGACCCGGTCACCCGCAACATCGACCTGGATCGACTGGAAGCGGCCATCACCCCGCGCACCAAGGCGATCATCCCGGTCTATCTCGCCGGGTTGCCGGTGGACATGGAGCGCCTGTACGCCATCGCCAAAAAACACAACCTGCGCATCGTCGAAGACGCCGCGCAGGCACTCGGTTCGAGCTGGAACGGCCAGCGCATCGGTGCCACCGGTGATTTCGTGTCGTTCAGCTTCCAGGCCAACAAGAACGTGACCTGCTCCGAAGGCGGATGCCTGGTGCTGAATACGCCGGAAGAAGTGCGTCTGGCAGAGAAATATCGCCTGCAAGGCGTCACCCGCACCGGGTTCGACGGTCTGGATGTCGATGTGCTGGGTGGCAAGTTCAACATGACCGATGTGGCGGCCGTCATCGGCCTCGGCCAGTTCGCTCACATCGAAGCGCTGACCGCCCATCGTCAGGAACTGGCTCGCCACTACTTCAAATGCTTTGGCGACGACTTCGAAGCCACGTACGGCGCGCAACTGCCACCTGCCGACTTCACCAACAGCAACTGGCACCTGTTCCAGCTGGTGTTGCCGGAGCGCAAGGACGGCTTGCCGGCGCGGGCCACGTTCATGGAGCAGATGCAGGCGCTGGGCGTCGGCATCGGCTATCACTACCCGCCGATCCACCTGCTGAGCCTGTACCGCGAGCGCGGTTTCAAGGAAGGGATGTTGCCGGTGGCCGAGCGCGTCGGGCGGCTGATTGTGTCGTTGCCGATGTTCACCACCATGACCAAGGCAGATGTCGAGCGCTCGGTGGCGGCGGTCAAAGCGGTACTGGGCAACGCCTGAGCCGCGCGATTGAAAGCTGCGGCCACAAAAAAAGCCCCGACGGATCGGGGCTTTGCGGTGTTGCGTAAAGCTTATTCGCCGATGGCGGCTTTGTAGCCGGCAGCGTCGAGCAGCTTTTCCAGGTCCGCAGCGTTATCTGGCTTGAGTTTGAAGATCCACGCGCCGTAAGGGTCGGAGTTCAGCAGTTCCGGCGAGGCGCTCAGTTCTTCGTTGACAGCGATCACTTCACCGGCAATCGGCGAATAAATGTCGGAAGCGGCTTTCACCGACTCCACCACACCGGCCTGATCTTCAGCTGCAAACTTGTTACCCACTTCCGTCAGCTCGACGAACACCACATCACCCAGCGCTTCCTGCGCGTGATCGCTGATGCCCACGGTGACGGTGCCATCGGCTTCCAGGCGCGCCCATTCATGACTTTCGGCAAAACGCAGTTCGGCTGGGATGTTGCTCATGCTCGGTGTCCTCAAGAAATTGTCAGCGGTCGTGCCCGCCGGAAAAGGTTAGATCAAGGTTTTGCCGTGACGGACGAAGGTCGGTTTGACCACTCGTACCGGATACCACTTGCCACGGATTTCCACTTCGGCGCGGTCGGCAGTCGCCATCGGTACACGCGCCAGGGCAATCGACTTGCTAAGCGTAGGAGAGAAACTACCACTGGTGATCTCTCCTTCGCCAACATCAGCGATACGAACCACCTGATGCGCACGCAAAACCCCGCGTTCCTCGAGCACCAGACCCACCAGTTTGTGCTGCACGCCGGCGGTTTTTTCCGCTTCCAGCGCATCGCGACCGATGAACCGACGCGTGGCCGGTTCCCAGGCGATGCTCCAGGCCATGTTCGAAGCCAGTGGCGAAACGTCTTGATGGATGTCTTGGCCGTAGAGGTTCATCCCGGCCTCCACCCGCAAGGTGTCGCGGGCACCGAGGCCGATGGGAGAAATGCCGGCGCCCACCAGATCGTTGAAAAATCCGGGGGCCTGATCGGCCGGCAGGGCGATTTCCAGACCGTCCTCACCGGTGTAGCCGGTCCGCGCAATGAACCAGTCGCCGTCGACGTGGCCTTCGAAAGGCTTGAGCATCTGGATCAGATTGGCGCGGGACTGGGTCACCAGCTCGGCAATCTTGTGCCGGGCATGGGGGCCTTGAATGGCGAGCATCGCCAGATCCGTACGCTCGTGCAGTTGCACGTCGTAGCCGGTGAGATGAGCCTGCATCCACGCCAGGTCCTGATCGCGGGTCGAGGCGTTGACCACCAGTCGGTAACCGTCCTCGAGGCGGTAGACGATCATGTCGTCGACGATACCGCCGCGCTCGTTGAGCATGGTGCTGTACAACGCACGGCCGGGGCTGTGCAGGCGGTCGACGTCATTGGCCAGCAAATGCTGGAGCCAGGCCTTGGCCTGGTGGCCGGCGACATCGATCACGGTCATGTGGGATACATCGAACACCCCGCAATCGCGACGCACCTCGTGGTGCTCCTCGACCTGCGAGCCGTAATGCAGTGGCATGTCCCAACCGCCAAAATCGACCATCTTCGCGCCGAGGGCGAGATGCAGGTCATACAGAGGCGTACGCTGTCCCATGGGTTTCTCCTTCCGGGCGTGGCGAAGGTGCGGAGCGCTGCTGCACGGTTTGAAAGCCCCGTGGAAGAAGGCTTTCAGCCGATTTCAGCGACAGGGTCTGTCAGACGGACCGCACCGAATGCCGCGCATTGTAGCCGCATGATTCAGGACTGACGACTAAGTGTTTCTGTGGGCCGAGCGCCGGATCAGGCCGATGACCGGCAACAGGCCGACCAGAACCAGGGTCAGCGCCGGCAACGACGCCCTCGCCCATTCGCCTTCGCTGGTCATTTCGAAGATCCGCACGGCCAGCGTGTCCCAGCCAAACGGGCGCATCAGCAGGGTCGCGGGCATTTCCTTGAGTACATCGACGAACACCAGCAGCGCGGCGCTGAGCGTGCCGGGCAGCAGCAACGGCAGATACACTTTGAAAAACAGTCGCGGCCCACTGACACCCAGGCTACGTGCCGCTTCAGGCAAAGAGGGCCGTATACGCGCCAGACTGCTTTCCAGCGGCCCGTAGGCCACCGCCACGAACCGCACCAGATAAGCCATCAGCAACGCCGCCAGACTGCCCAGCAGCAACGGTTTGCCCGCACCGCCGAGCCAGCCGGAGAGTGGAATCACCAGCTCACGATCCAGATAACTGAATGCCAGCATGATCGACACCGCCAGCACCGAGCCCGGCAACGCGTAGCCGAGATTGGCCAGACTGACGCCGGAACGGATCGCCGGGGTCGGTGCCAGACGTCGGGCGAACGCCAGCAACATCGCCACGCTGACCGTGATCAACGCCGCCATGCCACCCAGATACAGGGTGTGCAGAATCAGTCCGGCGTAACGCTCATCCAGATCGAAACGCCCGCGCTGCCAGAACCACACCAGCAGTTGCAGCACCGGGATGACAAACGCACAGGCGAACACCAGACCGCACCATCCGGTCGCCGCCCAGGCCTTGGGCCCGCGCAGGTAATACAACGCCTTGACCCGTGGCCGTTCATTACTTGCCCGGTTCGCGCCACGGGCGCGCCGCTCGCCGTACAGCACCAGCATCACCACCAGCAACAACAGGCTGGCCAGTTGCGCGGCGCTCGACAGGCTGAAGAAGCCATACCAGGTCTTGTAGATCGCAGTGGTGAAGGTGTCGAAGTTGAACACCGACACCGCGCCGAAATCCGCCAGGGTTTCCATCAGCGCCAGCGCCACGCCAGCGCCGATGGCCGGTCGCGCCATCGGCAACGCTACGCGCCAGAATGCCTGCCACGGCGACTGCCCGAGCACCCGCGCCGCTTCCATCAGGCCTTTGCCCTGGGCGAGAAACGCGGTGCGTGCCAGCAGGTAAACGTAGGGGTAGAACACCAGCACCAACACCAGGATCACCCCGCCAGTGGAGCGCACCCGTGGCAGGCGCAGGCCGGTGCCGAACCATTCTCGCAGCAGGGTTTGCACGGGACCTGCGAAGTCCAGCAAGCCGACGAACACGAACGCCAGCACGTAAGCCGGGATTGCGAACGGGAGCATCAACGCCCAGTCGAGCCAGCTCCGGCCGGGGAATTCGCAGAGGCTGGTGAGCCACGCAAGGCTTACGCCCAGCAGGGTCACGCCGATGCCGACACCGAGCACCAGCGTCAGGGTGTTGCCCAGCAGACGCGGCATCTGGGTTTCCCACAGGTGCGACCAGATCTGTTGATCGATGGTTTGCCATGACAGCAGGAGCACGCTGAGGGGGAGCAGCACCAACGCGGCGATGGCGAAGACGATGGGGTACCAGCGGCGTTGGGCGGGGTGGGCCAAGGAAAGACTCTCGTTAAATGAATGTGCCCACGCTCTGCGTGGGCACACATCCTGTGACGCTGCGCGTCACGCTTGCGGCGATTCGACGCGCAACGTCAGTTCCAACCCGCCCGATCCATCATCCGGATCGCTTCAGCCTGACGCTTGCCCGCCACCTCAACCGGCAACGTATCGGCCACAAACTGCCCCCACGCCGCCACTTCTTCCGAAGGTTTCACCGCCGGGTTCGCCGGGAACTCCTGGTTCACGTCGGCAAAGATCTTCTGCGCCTCAGGCGTGGTCATCCACTCGACCAGTGCCTTGGCCGCTTCCGGGTGCGGCGCATGCTTGGTCAGGCCGATGCCCGACAGGTTGACGTGCACACCGCGATCCGCCTGGTTCGGCCAGAACAGTTTCACCGGCAGATCTGGTTTCTGCTTGTGCAGGCGACCGTAGTAGTAGGTGTTGACGATGCCGACGTCGCACTGGCCGGCGTTGATCGCCTCCAGCACTGCAACGTCGTCGGAGAACACGTCGGTGGACAGGTTGTTGACCCAACCCTTGAGGATCTTCTCGGTTTTCTCGGCGCCATGGACTTCGATCATGGTGGCGGTCAGCGACTGGTTGTAGACCTTCTTCGCCGTGCGCAGGCACAGGCGACCTTCCCAGTTCTTGTCGGCCAGCGCTTCGTAGGTGGTCAGCTCGCCCGGTTTTACCCGTGCGGTGGAATAGGCGATGGTCCGCGCACGCAGGCTCAGGCCGGTCCAGGCGTGGGTGGACGAGCGGTATTGCAGGGGAATGTTGGCGTCGATGGTTTTCGAGGTGAACGGCTGGAGAATGCCCATCTGCTCGGCTTGCCAGAGGTTGCCGGCATCGACGGTCAGCAGCAGGTCGGCGGTGGCGTTCTCGCCTTCGGCCTTGATCCGCTGCATCAGCGGCGCTTCCTTGTCGGTGATGAACTTGATCTTCACCCCGGTCTTGGCGGTGTAGGCATCGAACACCGGCTTGATCAGTTCATCGATACGCGACGAGTAAACCACCACCTCATCGGCGGCCTGGGCGGCGGTGCTGCCAATCAGGGTCAGGGCCAGTGCGGTCAGAAGACGCTTGGGTGCCAACATGGGAGTGATCTCTCGGTCGGGAAAAGTGGCCCAAATGATAAGGACTCACATTTACCAGCTCAATCGAACACTTTCCCAAGGAGTTACCAGATGTTGCACGACATTCGTCAGGCCTTGGCGAGGGCCGGCAAGTCCCCGGTCAGCCCCAACGCTTCACGCACAAACAGCGCTTTGGCCTCGGGCATCTGCTCGACGATTTTCAGCCCGGTGTTGCGCAACCAGCGCAGCGGCAGCGGATCGGCCTGGAACAAGCGCTCGAAGCCTTCCATCGCGGCCATCAGCGCCAGGTTATGCGGCATGCGCCGGCGCTCGTAGCGGCTCAGCACTTTCACGTCCGCCAGGCGTTCGCCGCGTTCGTTCGCTTGCAGCAGCACTTCGGCCAGCACAGCGGCGTCGAGGAAACCGAGGTTCACGCCCTGCCCCGCCAGTGGGTGGATGGTGTGCGCGGCATCGCCGATCAACGCCAGGCCTTCGGCCACGTAGCGCTTGGCGTGACGCTGGCGCAGCGGCACGCACAGACGCGGATCGGCGCTGATGACGTCGCCGAGGCAACCTTCGAAGGCGCGTTCCAGCTCACGGCAGAAATCTGCTTCATCCAGCGCCATCAACCGTTCGGCTTCGCTCGGCGTGGTCGACCAGACGATCGAGCACCAGTCCTGCTGACCATCACGCTCCAGCGGCAGAAACGCCAGCGGTCCGTGATCGGTAAAACGCTGCCACGCGGTCATGCGGTGCGGTTTGCTGCTGCGTACGCTAGTGACGATGGCGTGGTGCAGATAATCCCACTCGCGAGTGGCGACACCGGTCAGACGGCGCACGGCGGAGTTGGCGCCGTCCGCCGCGATCACCAGCGGTGCACGCAAGGTGCGGCCGTCGGCCAGGGTCAGCAGCCAATCGTCACCGGAGCGGCGCATCTGCTCCAGCCGCGCATTGGGCAGCAAGCCCAGGTCGCAATCGTGCAAACGGTCGAGCAAGGCATCCTGCACCACGCGGTTTTCGACAATGTGGCCGAGCACATCGGCGTGCACGCTGCTGGCCGAGAAATGAATCTGCCCGGTGCCGCTGCCGTCCCAGACATGCATATCGGTGTAGGGGCTGCTGCGTCGGTTGACGATGCCGTCCCACACGCCGAGGCGATCGAGGATCCGCTGGCTGGCTGCCGACAACGCACTGACTCGCGGCTCGAACGGTGCATCACCATTGAAGGGTTTGACGCTCAGCGGGCTGCCGTCGAGCAGCAGGACTTCCAGCCCGCTGTTCTGCAGCGCCAGCGCCAGGGCGCTGCCGACCATTCCGGCTCCGACAATCAGCAGATCTGCGCGCATTTCCATGCTTTAAGCCTGTCTCGCTTGCGGCTTGAGCCGCACGTAAAGGGTTTTACCGACCCGCGCCACCAGGTTGCCGGCGCCGTCATGAATGTCGACCTGCAACTGCGGCAGGTATTTCTCGCCACTGGCGGTCTGCCGACGGATCTCGTCGAGCAGGGTGTCGTCGATGTTGAACCGGGCGAACACCGGGCCTTTGCCCGGCGCAATGAAGTCAATGTCGGCGGCCTTGTCCCAGACGATGTACCGCGAGCCGAGGTTCTCCATGAGCATCAACATGAAGAACGGATCGACCATCGAATACAGACTGCCGCCGAACTGGGTGCCGACGTAATTGCGGTTGTACCAGCCCAGGCCCATCGAGACCTGGATGTCGCGAAAGTCATCGCTGATGTGTTTCACCCGGACGCCGGCGCCGAAGTACGGCGGGTAGAACGTCATGATCCAGCGCATCAGCTGCGCCTTGCCAAACTGTTTGATCAGCCACTCACGCATCCGGCCGCGTCCCCAGCCCCATGGCCTGACGGGCAAACCAGCGCTTGGCCGGCGGCAGCAGATCGAGGCCGAGCAGGCCGATGTTGCGGCCCAGCGACACCAATGGCTGGGTGCTGCCGAACAGGCGCGTGACCTGATCGGAGAAACCGACGGTGAGGTCCTGATCGAGGCGCTGGCGCTCGCGATAGGCCTGCAACGTGGCGAAATCACCCAGCGGTTTGTCGCTGGCCAGCAGCGCGGCGGCCAACGCATCGGCATCGCGCAGGGACAGGTTGAAACCCTGCCCGGCAATCGGGTGCAGGCTGTGGGCGGCGTTGCCGAGGACGGCCAGATGCGAGCGCACCTGCTCTTCGGCCTCCACCAGCGACAGCGGATACAGATGTCGCGCGCCAACTTGTTTCAACGTACCGAGACGGTAGCCGAACACACCTTGCAGCTCGCTGAGGAAATCACGTTCGCTCAGGTCGGCCAGCCGTTGCGCGTCCATACCCAGACGGGTCCAGACCAGCGCGCAGCGGTTTTCCGGCAGCGGCAGCAGCGCCATCGGTCCTTCGTCGGTGAAACGCTCGAACGCCATGCCGTTGTGCGCTTCGCTCGGGGTGATGTTGGCGATCAGCGCGCTCTGGTTGTACGGGCGTTTGCGCACGTTGATGCCCAACTGTTCGCGCAGACCGGAGCGGCCGCCATCGGCGAGCACCGCCAGATCACATTCGATAGTCGTTTCATCGTTGAGGGTCAGGCGATAGCCGTCTGGCAGCGGTTCCATGCGAGTGACTTCCGCCGGACAACGCCAACTGATCACCTCTTTGTCGAGGTGCTGCCACAGGCACTGGCCGAGCCAGGCGTTTTCCACCACGTAACCGAGCGCCGGGACGCCCTCTTCCATCGCCGACAGTCGGGCGGTGGAGAAACGACCACGGTCGGACACGTGAATCTGCTTGATCGGCTCGGCGCGGCGGGAGATTTCCTGCCACACGCCCAGCCGTTGATAGATCTGCCGCGAGCCGAAAGACAGCGCCGATGAACGGGCGTCGTAACTTGGCTGCCATGTGTCGCCGGGGGCGAACGGTTCGATCAGCACGATCTTCCAGCCACGGGCCTTGGCCCCGGCCTGCAAGGCCAGCGCCAGACTGGCGCCGACCAGACCGCCACCGATGATTGCCAGATTGACCCGACTCATGCCGCGCAGGTCCGTGCTTGCGCCATCAGGGCTTCGATCTCGGCGACGGTTTTCGGCACGCCGTGGGTCAAAATTTCACAACCGCTCTTGGTCACTACCACGTCGTCCTCGATGCGCACGCCAATGCCGCGCCATTTCTTCGCTACGTTCTGATTGTCCGGGGCGATGTAGATGCCCGGCTCCACGGTCAGCGCCATGCCGACTTCCAGCACCCGCCATTCGCCGCCGACCTTGTACTCGCCGACGTCATGCACATCCATCCCGAGCCAGTGGCCGGCGCGGTGCATGTAAAACGCCTTGTAGGCCTCGGACGCGATCAACTCGTCCACCTCACCTTGCAACAGCCCCAGCTTCACCAGCCCGGTGGTGATGACCCGAACCGTCGCTTCGTGCGCCTGGTTCCAGTGCTTGTTCGGGGCGATTTCGGCGAACGCCGCTTCCTGCGAGGCCAACACCAATTCGTAGATCGCTTTCTGCTCGGCCGAAAACTTGCCGTTGACCGGCCAGGTGCGGGTGATGTCGCTGGCGTAGCAGTCGATTTCGCAACCGGCATCGATCAGCACCAGGTCACCATCCTTGAGCAACGCGTCATTCTGCTGGTAATGCAGGATGCAACTGTTGCGCCCGGCGGCGACGATCGAACCATAGGCCGGCATCTTCGCCCCGCCCTTGCGGAACTCGTAATCGAGTTCGGCTTCGAGGCTGTACTCGTACAGCCCGGCGCGGCTGGCCTGCATCGCCCGGATGTGGGCCTGGGCGGAAATCCGCGCCGCTTCGCGCATCACTTTCACTTCTGCCGCCGATTTATACAGGCGCATGTCGTGCAGCAGGTGATCCAGGGCAACGAATTCGTTCGGCGGCTGGGCGCCGAGGTGCGCCTTGGAGCGGATCACGTTGATCCAGTCCATCAGGTGGCGGTCGAATTCCGGGTTGCTGCCCATGGCCGAATACACCCGGTCGCGTCCCTCGATCAGGCCCGGCAGGATGTCGTCGATGTCAGTGATGGGGAAGGCGTCGTCGGCGCCAAAATCGCGAATCGCGCCTTCCTGGCCGGCGCGCAGGCCATCCCAGAGTTCCCGTTCGGCATTGCGTTCACGGCAGAACAGCACGTATTCGCCATGTTCGCGACCAGGCATCAAGACGATGACCGCCTGTGGCTCGGGGAAACCGCTCAGGTACTGGAAGTCGCTGTCCTGACGGTAGACGTGCTCGACGTCACGGTTGCGAATGGCAACCGCAGCGGCGGGCAGGATGGCGATGCTGTTGGGTTCCATCTGCGCCATCAGCGCCTTGCGGCGACGGCTGTATTCCGCTTTCGGGATATGGATCATGGGCAGATGGCTTTCCCTGGCACGCGATCAGTGCAGCGACGGCTTGGCGGCTGGCGGCACGTCGGTTTTCTTGGTTTCGGAGAACAGCAGCAGCGGCGCTACGCGCAGGTACTCCATAACTTCCATGTAGTCGCTTTCGCCGTCTTCGGACTCTTCCAGGGCGTCTTGCACCTGGGAGATCGCCGCCAGATCCTGCAACACTTCGGTGGCCTCTGTGCTCAGCATGCTGCTGTCGCGGCAGTTCAGGCCGAAACCGGTGAGGAAGCCCTGGCACCATTCACCCAGCGCGGCAGCGCGCTCGGCCAGTGGCGCGTCATCGTTCGGCAGCAGCAGAACCACGGTGACGTCGTCGCCGGTGAGTTCGCTCTTGACCATTTCCTGAAGACCGATCAGCGCGGCACGAACGTTGTCCTGCGGCTCGCCTTCGAGCAGCTCGGCGGCATCGATCAGCCATTCGTCTGCATTGAAGCCGGCGCCGGCGCAACTGCGGCCCAGCAACAGGCCGTGCAGTTCGGCAGGCGAAACGGAGTGACCGCTGGAATTCAGCAGGGTGGCAAAGCCTTGGTACGGGGAATTCTGAATGGGCATGGGCAGCTAGGCGCCAGACGGCGCTATGTCTAGAATGAAGGCCTTGTATCCTACATCGACAGACTCGCCAAGACCATTAAAGGCTGTCCGCCAGCCAAACCCATCAGACCGAATCAGTGGACACAATGGAAGACACCGACCTGCAAGCGCTGATGGCCAGACTCGAACTGCTGATTACTCGGGTCGAGCAACTAAAGAGTCAAAACGCACTCTTACAAGCTCAGGAAAAGACCTGGCGCGAGGAACGCGCTCACCTCATTGAAAAAAACGAAATCGCCCGGCGTAAGGTCGAATCGATGATTTCGCGCCTCAAGGCCCTGGAGCAAGACTCATGAGTTCAAGCAATAGCGTTACCGTGCAGATCCTCGACAAAGAATATTCGATCATCTGCCCGCAGGAAGAACGCAGCAATCTGGTCAGTGCCGCGCGTTACCTGGACGGCAAGATGCGCGAGATCCGCAGCAGCGGCAAAGTCATCGGCGCCGATCGCATCGCCGTGATGGCCGCGCTGAACATCACCCACGATCTCTTGCACAAAGAAGAGCGTCCGGACATCCAGGCCAGCGGCTCGACCCGTGAACAGGTGCGAGACTTGCTCGATCGTGTCGATCTGGCGCTGGCCGACGATCCGGACATCAGCAAGGGCTGATTCGCCAGGCGGCTTGAGGTATACTCGCCGCACTCCCTGGGGTGCTTGCCAGTTGACGATGTCCCTGAGCCGATTTGCACTACCCTGGGGGTTGCACGTTGGGCTGGTGTGCATGTCCGCCAGACGGAAAGCCTTAAAGCCTACTGCATCCTCCACCTTGAACTCTCGGGTTCAAGGGCTAAGTCGACAGCGGCTCATCCGGGGAGCCTGATTCGAATCCGATGCCGGTGCATGCCGGCATCGGATTTTTTATGCGTACGTTTTCGTCCCCATCCTGCCGAAGCCGAACCATGACCGAACCCGCGCTGCTGCCCCGCCCCCAACTGCGCCGCCTGCTGCGCAAGGCCCGCCGCTCCCTGACGCCGAGCCAGCAACGCCAGGCCGCCGAAGGTCTGTACAAACAGCTCGCGCAGGACCCGCAATTTCGCCGGGCCAAACACATTTCTCTGTACCTGCCCACCGACGGTGAAATCGACCCGCGCCTGTTGCTGCGCGCCGCCCAGCGTCGAGGCAAGAAAACCTATCTGCCGGTGCTGAGCGCCTGGCCGCGGACGAAAATGGTCTTTCAGCAGATTCGGCCCGGCGAAAAGCTGCGGCCCAACCGTTTCCGTATTCTTGAGCCCCGGGTCAATGTCGCCCGTCAGCGCAAGATCTGGGCACTGGATCTGGTGTTGTTGCCACTGGTGGGGTTTGACGATGTCGGCGGGCGCCTGGGGATGGGCGGCGGATTCTACGACCGCAGCCTGGCGTATCTGGCCCGACGCCAGAACTGGCGCAAGCCGACGCTGTTGGGCCTGGCCCATGAATGTCAGAAAGTCGAACGACTGGCGCAGGCCAGCTGGGATGTACCGTTGCAGGGAACGGTGACCGACAAGGCGTGGTATTTCGCAGGGTAGACGCCGCGAGGGATTCAGCGGCGTCGGAAAACGGTGTCAGCGTTTGAACGCTGTCGACTGCTGTACTTGTTGCGCCACTTCAATCGGAGCATCGGTCTTGTTGGCCCACAGACTTTGCGCATAACCGGTGGTCACGACGCCAAGACCAAACAAAATCACCAAAGTCCACAGCAAATCCGGTTTGCGTTTCATCGATTGCCCCCCTCAAGGCACATCATCACGATGACAGCAGCGGTTTCCATTCGTAGGCCGTGCAGCAGCGTCAAGCTTTAAAGGCCGGCATTTTGCGACAACGTGAACCTCTGCGCAAATGCTGGCGTCAACCGACTGTCGGTTTGTCATAAAATTGCCCGACAACCTGCCCAATGACCGTTTCAGGAGCACACACCATGGCCTATTGGCTGATGAAATCCGAGCCCGACGAACTTTCGATCAAGGGTCTGGAAAAACTCGGCAAAGCGCGCTGGGACGGGGTGCGCAACTATCAGGCGCGCAATTTCCTGCGGGCCATGGCGGTGGGGGATGAGTTCTTTTTCTATCACTCCAGCTGCCCGGAGCCGGGCATTGCCGGAATCGGCAAGATTATCGAGGCGGCCTACCCCGACCCGACGGCACTCGAGCCCGAGAGCCACTACTACGATCCGAAAGCCACGCCGGAGAAAAACGCCTGGAGTGCGATCGATGTCGCCCATGTCGAGACGTTTGCCCGGGTATTGAAGCTGGATTACCTGAAACAGCAGACCGCCCTGGCCGAAATGCCACTGGTGCAGAAGGGTTCGCGGCTGTCGGTGATGCCGGTGACGGCCGAGCAGTGGGCGGCGGTCATCGCGTTGCGCTAATGCGCCTGTGCAGGAGCCGGCAAACCGGCTCATGCACATTCCAGTCTTACTGAATGATCAGGTTGTTGAACAACAGATCCTCGACCACCGGCTTGCCGGTCTCGTCATTCATCACTTGCTGGGTCTGCTTCAAGGCTTCCTGACGCAGTTTTTCCTTGCCTTCGATGCTGCCCATCGCATCGGTGGTCTGCTGGGTGAACAGCGCCACCAGCTGATTGCGGATCAGCGGCTCGTTGGCCTTGACCAGTTTGGTCGCCTCGTCACCGGTCACCCGCAACGCCACGTCGGCCTTGTAGACCTTGAGCTTCGGCGTGCCGTCCAGCCCGTAGTTGCCCACGAACGGCGGGCTCAAGGTGATGTAGTTGACCTTCGGCGCCTCGCCTTCTTTGGCTTCTTCGGCCAGCGCTGCCACAGGCAGAGACAGGGCCAGCAACAACATGATCCACGCTTTCACAATTCGCTCCTTATCCGGTTTGCGGCCTAGCATAACGACCCGCCGCGCAAGCACAAGCTTATGGCGGACTATCAGGGCCGGGCATGCTCGTTGACCCGTTGACTGCCACACCTACACTTATCGGCCATCACTCCCAAAGGAATAGCCCTGATGAAAGCCGTGCTGTGCAAAGCCTTCGGCCCTGCCGAATCGCTGGTGCTGGAAGACGTCGCCAGTCCTGTCGCCAAGAAGAATGAAATCCTGCTGGACGTGCACGCCGCCGGGGTCAACTTCCCGGACACGCTGATCATCGAGGGCAAGTACCAGTTCAAGCCGCCCTTCCCGTTTTCCCCGGGTGGTGAAGCCTCCGGCGTGGTCAGTTCGGTAGGTGAGAAAGTCAGTCATTTGAAGGTCGGTGACCGGGTCATGGCCCTGACCGGCTGGGGCAGCTTCGCCGAGCAGGTCGCCGTGCCGGGCTATAACGTGTTGCCGATTCCGCCGTCGATGGACTTCAACACCGCCGCCGCGTTCAGCATGACCTACGGCACTTCGATGCACGCGCTCAAGCAACGCGGCAACCTGCAACCGGGTGAAACACTGCTGGTACTCGGCGCTTCCGGCGGCGTTGGCCTGGCCGCCGTGGAGATCGGCAAAGCCATGGGCGCCCGGGTGATCGCCGCTGCCAGCAGCGCCGAGAAGCTTGCCGTGGCCAAGGCTGCCGGCGCCGATGAACTGATCAACTACAGCGAAACCAGCCTCAAGGACGAGATCAAGCGCCTGACCGACGGCCAGGGCGCCGACGTGATCTACGACCCGGTCGGCGGCGACCTGTTCGACCAGGCCATCCGCGCCATCGCCTGGAATGGCCGCCTGCTGGTGGTCGGCTTCGCCAGCGGACGCATCCCCGAACTGCCGGTCAACCTGGCGTTACTCAAGGGCGCGGCCGTGCTCGGCGTGTTCTGGGGCTCCTTCGCCCAGCGCCAGCCACAGGACAACGCGGCGAACTTCCAGCAACTGTTCGGCTGGTTTGCCGAGGGCAAGTTGAAACCGCTGGTGTCGCAGGTGTATCCGCTGAGCGAGGCGGCACAGGCGATCAATGATCTTGGGCAGCGCAAGGCTGTGGGCAAGGTTGTGGTGCAGGTGCGCTGAAGCACCTCAGAGCCATCATCTGTTGCCGGGAGGATCCTCAGCATCGCCCGGCAACAGATGTTCCTGAACCTTCCGGCTGCGGGCCTTGATGAGGTGGCCCTCTTCATCGAAGCGCAGGACGATCAACCAGTCGTAGACTTCGTCCGGCCATTTTTTCTGGCCCATCAGGGCCGTGCTGTCGCCGCCGAACGCTTGAATCAGGTGGTTGATATGGCCGTGATGCCAGGCGATCAGGATCGTCGGCGCCTGATTGCTCTTGCGCAGCAGCTTGACCAGTTCGTGGGCATCGCCATTGATGTAAGGCTGTTCGACAGACAGGCCCAGGCGTTCGGCCAACGGGGTCAACGTCAGGCGTGACCGGGAACTCACCGGGCTGTCGCCAGCGGCAATCAGTCGCTCCGGGGTCAGTGTCTGGCCATCCAGCTTCAACGGATTGAAATAGTCCACATAGGCTTGAGCCCGTTGCTCGCCCCGGGCATTGAGTACTGTCCCCTCAGTCGGCTTTTCCGCATGGCGGATGATCAGCACCGTGGCATTGCGCAAACCGGACTGGGCAGGGTGATCGGCGTAAATCAATGTCAGCACCGCAACGACAATGACCGTCGCTGCCAATAATCGGCGCATCAGCATGCGAACCTTCAAAGCCATCATTCATCTCTGTTGATCAGTCGGGCGACGGATCGCGAGTCTAAGCCACACCATGTTCACAAGTGGTGAAAACGCCCTGTTCTTACAGCAGAGCGACAGGTTCGTAAAAGAACGTGCGACTTCCAACATTTTCCGCTGTTTTGCCGATGCGAACCGGTGCTATTTTCGGTAACGAAACTGTAACATTCGCATCCGCAGTCAAAACAAGAAATTTGGAGCTCTTGAATGTTTGCTTTCTTTCGACCTGCCGCACATCAGGCTCCATTGCCTGAAGAAAAAATAGACAGTACTTACCGACGCCTGCGTTGGCAGATCTTCGCCGGTATCTTCTTTGGCTACGCGGGTTACTACCTGCTGCGCAAAAACTTCTCCCTGGCCATGCCGTACCTGATCGACGAGGGTTATACCCGTGGCGAGCTGGGTCTGGCGATGTCGGCCATCGCAATCGCCTACGGTCTTTCCAAGTTCCTGATGGGCCTGGTCTCCGACCGCTCCAACCCGCGCTACTTCCTGCCATTCGGCCTGCTGGTCTCGGCGGGGGTGATGTTCATTTTCGGTTTCGCGCCTTGGGCAACGTCCAGCGTGACCATGATGTTCATCCTGCTGTTCATCAACGGCTGGGCCCAGGGCATGGGCTGGCCGCCGAGCGGACGGACCATGGTGCACTGGTGGTCGCAGAAGGAACGCGGTGGCGTGGTGTCCGTGTGGAACGTGGCGCACAACGTCGGTGGCGGTCTGATCGGCCCGCTGTTCCTGATCGGCATGGGCCTGTTCAACGACTGGCATTCGGCATTCTACGTGCCGGCGGCGGTAGCCCTGGCGGTGGCGGCGTTTGCCTTCATCACCATGCGCGACACCCCGCAATCGGTCGGCCTGCCGCCGATCGAGAAGTACAAGAACGATTACCCGGAAGGCTACGACGCCAGCCACGAAGACGAATTCAGCGCCAAGGAAATCTTCGTCAAATACGTGCTGCGCAACAAAATGCTCTGGTACATCGCCCTGGCCAACGTCTTCGTCTACCTGTTGCGCTACGGCGTACTGGACTGGGCGCCGACCTACCTCAAGGAAGCCAAGCACTTCGACGTCGACAAGACTTCGTGGGCCTACTTCTTCTACGAGTGGGCGGGTATTCCGGGCACGCTACTGTGCGGCTGGATGTCGGACAAGATCTTCCGTGGCAACCGTGGCCTGACCGGCATGGTGTTCATGGCCCTGGTGACCGTGGCGACCCTGGTTTACTGGCTGAACCCGGCCGGCAACCCGACCGTCGACATGATCGCGCTGTTCTCGATCGGCTTCCTGATCTACGGCCCGGTGATGCTGATCGGTCTGCAGGCGCTGGAGCTGGCGCCGAAGAAAGCCGCCGGTACTGCGGCGGGCTTCACCGGCCTGTTCGGTTATCTGGGTGGTTCGGTCGCGGCCAGTGCAGCGATGGGCTACACCGTGGACCACTTCGGTTGGGATGGCGGTTTCGTGCTGCTGGTGGGCGCTTGCCTGCTGTCGATGGCCTTCCTGGCGCCGACCCTGTGGCACAAGCAAGTCGCCAGTCAGAGCCGCGAAGCAGTCGCCTGATCGGCTTTTGACTTACAGCGCTTGAGCCGCGCCTCCAGATTCCGGTCTGGCATGGCGTGGCTGCGCAGGGCGTGAGCGGTCTGCTCGACATAATCGCGAGTCGTGCCGTAACGCCCGCAAGCGCTTTCGAACACCTGGCTCAGCACATGATCCGGCAGATTGCCGGCATAGCTGGGCAGGTGTCGTTCCAAGACAAATCCCAACGCCTGTACCTGGCTGCCATCTTCAAGACGGCAGTTGAGCCAGTGTGGCCGATAGGACGGGAACGGCATCTCGCGTTTCCACAGCGCATACAGCGCACTGTCGAGGTTGTCTTCCGGCAACCGATAGGCGAAGCCGCTGCACGAGCCGCCGCGATCCAGACCGAACACCAGCCCCGGCATTTCCGGTGTGCCGCGATGTTCGTGAGACCACAGGTACAAACCGCGATGGTAGCCATGCACCCGCCCGCGCACCCGCTCCACCGCCGAACATTCCGGCCGCCAGATCAACGAACCATACGCGAACAACCACACCGGCCCACCCTTGTGGCGTGCCATGGTCGATTGCATGGAAGCGAGAAGTTGTTCGTGAGTCAGCTGCGGCCCCAGGTCGAGCCGCGGAGGGTAAGCCAGATTCAGAAAAGCAGATTCAATGGCTGTCATGACGGAAGTATTCGGCCCCGCAAGTATTACAAGATGTAAGCACAATTCGCTTGATAGAACATATAGCAGTAACTGTAAAACGAAAAGTGCTAAAGGATGTATGACACCTTTGATAGCGCTAATTCGGGGTTATCCGCGAGGGCTATCTTGTTTGATATAGCCTAATACCATTGCGCAGATATCTTAAATACCCGAATGAAATATCGATAAGCCTTCGCTTCGTTCAGGTTTCGTTCATGAAGTCCCGGGATTTTTCCTACTAAAATTTCGGACTTTCCATATTTACCGTCGCTGAACGCCTACGTACAACGGCTTTCCTCTGGCGCAAGCCAACCCGTTCAACCGAGGCTGCACGATGAACACACCAAGGCTTTTGGCCGCACTTTTATTGATTCAGACCGGCCAGGCACTGGCCGCCGATGATTCGCAAGAGGACAAGGGTTTCTGGTACGCACAGACCAGTGTCTATACCAAACATTACTCACCCGACCCCGAACACAATAATCATCAGGACTTAATCGGCATTGAACGCAATCAGGCTTCCGGCTGGGTATTTGGCGGGGCAACTTTCCGCAACTCGTTCCGCCAGCGCTCCAATTACGCCTATGCCGGCAAACGCTTCGACAGTGCCGATTATCCGGTGTACGTGAAACTCACGGGCGGATTGCTGCAGGGTTATCGGGGTGACTACAAGGACAAGATCCCGCTCAATCACTTCGGCGTTGCACCGGTGATCATTCCGTCCGTCGGCACCCATTACGGCCCGCTGGCCGCCGAGCTGGTCTTTCTCGGCGCCAACGCGGCCATGGTGACGACGGGCGTGCGGTTCTAGGAAGGCTCAGCCGAGGGCTCAGTCGCGCGGCTCAAGAGCGCGGCGCATACGCAAACACATCGGCGCGCATCTGGTGGGCATCCATCCCGGCTTCCACCAGCGCGTCCAGAGTGCCGTAGACCATCGCCGGCGAACCACTGGCATAGACGTGCAAGGGTTTCAGATCCGGAAAGTCCTCGCACACCGCCTCATGCAACATCCCGCAGCGCCCTTCCCAGCCGCACTGGTCGCTGACGACTTTGTGCAGGAACAGGTTGGGCAGCTTCAGCCATTCGTCCCAATGCTCGATTTCATAGAAATCTTCCGGACGACGCACGCCCCAGTACAAATGCACCGGATGTTTGAAGCCGTTGGCCCGGCAATGTTCGATCAGACTGTGAATCTGACCCATGCCAGTGCCGGCGGCGATCAGCACCAGCGGCCCGTCGGGCAATTCCGCGAGGTGGGTGTCGCCGAACGGTAGCTCGACCCGCACCATCGAATTGCGCTGCAGTTGCTCGATCAGGTTCAGGGCACTGGCTTCACGCGCCAGTACGTGGATTTCCAGGTCTCGCCCGCCGTGAGGCGCCGAGGCCATGGAAAAGGCTGACTTCTCGCCGCTCTCGCGCTCGATCATCAGGTACTGGCCCGCGTGATAACGCGGCGGCTTGCCGGCCGGCGCCCGCAGGCGCACACGCCAGGTATCGCCACCGACGTCCCGGCATTCGATGACCTGACACGACAGGCTGCGCACCGGCAGTTCTCCCAGCGCGAGCACGCCATCCCACAGCAGGATGCAGTCTTCCAGCGGCTCCGCTATGCAAGTGTAGAACTCGCCGTGGTCATGCACCTTGCCGGCCTGTTCGACCCGGCCTTCCACCAGCAGCGCTGCGCACACGTGACAATTGCCGTTGCGGCAGCTTTGCGGGCATTCGTAGCCCAGGCGCCGCGCACCATCGAGAATCCGCTCTCCGGGCCGTATCTCGAGCACCGCTCCGGAGGGCTGCAGGGTTACACGCATCAATCTATTCCTAACTGATTCCAGATGGCATCGATCCGTTGGGTGACGGCATCATCCTTGACGATGACGCGGCCCCACTCGCGAGTGGTTTCGCCCGGCCACTTGTGAGTGGCGTCCAGGCCCATCTTCGAGCCAAGACCCGACACCGGCGAGGCGAAGTCGAGGTAGTCGATCGGCGTGTTGTCGATCATCACCGTGTCGCGCTTGGGGTCCATGCGCGTGGTGATGGCCCAGATCACGTCGTTCCAGTCCCGCGCGTTGATATCGTCGTCGGTGACGATAACGAACTTGGTGTACATGAACTGTCGCAAAAACGACCAGACACCCAGCATCACGCGCTTGGCATGCCCCGGATACGACTTCTTCATCGTCACCACGGCCATGCGGTACGAACAGCCTTCCGGCGGCAGGTAGAAGTCGGTGATCTCCGGGAACTGCTTCTGCAGGATCGGCACAAACACTTCGTTCAGCGCCACGCCGAGAATCGCCGGTTCATCCGGTGGACGGCCGGTGTAGGTGCTGTGGTAGATCGGTTTGATCCGGTGGGTGATGCGCTCGACGGTGAACACCGGGAAGCTGTCGACTTCGTTGTAGTAACCGGTGTGGTCGCCGTACGGGCCTTCGTCGGCCATCTCGCCCGGATGGATTACGCCTTCAAGGATGATTTCGGCCGTGGCCGGCACTTGCAGGTCGTTGCCACGGCACTTCACCAATTCTGTGCGGCTATCGCGCAACAGGCCGGCGAAGGCGTATTCGGAGAGGCTGTCCGGCACCGGGGTGACGGCGCCGAGAATGGTTGCAGGATCCGCGCCGAGGGCCACGGACACCGGGAACGGCTGGCCCGGATGTTTCTCGCACCACTCACGGAAATCCAGCGCACCACCCCGGTGGCTGAGCCAGCGCATGATGACCTTGTTGCGGCCGATCACTTGCTGACGGTAGATGCCGAGGTTCTGCCGATCCTTGTTAGGACCTTTGGTGACGGTCAGGCCCCAGGTGATCAGCGGCGCCACGTCGCCCGGCCAGCAGGTCTGCACCGGCAGCATCGCCAAGTCGACGTCATCACCTTCGATGACCACTTCCTGGCACGGGGCGTCTTTGACGACTTTCGGCGCCATCGCGATGATCTTGCGGAAGATCGGCAGCTTCGACCACGCGTCCTTCAAGCCCTTCGGCGGCTCCGGCTCCTTGAGGAACGCCAGCAGCTTGCCGATTTCGCGCAGCTCGCTGACCGACTCGGCGCCCATGCCCATGGCGACCCGCTCGGGCGTGCCGAACAGGTTGCCGAGCACCGGAATGTCATAGCCGGTCGGTTTCTCGAACAGCAGCGCCGGGCCCTTGGCCCGCAGTGTGCGGTCGCACACTTCGGTCATCTCCAGCACCGGCGAGACGGGAATCTGGATGCGTTTCAACTCTCCGCGCTGCTCAAGCTGCTGCACGAAATCCCGAAGATCCTTGAATTTCATTGACGATGGCACCCTCAAAATAGGCGTACATCCTACCTGCTATGCCGGTCGCTGGCAGCCCGTCACTGCTTACTTGGCTGCATTCACTTGGCCGCTACCCGGATTTTTACCGGCCTGCAGACTGACAAACAGCGGTTCGAGGATCGGCGCCACGAATCGCGCACCGACTTCCGACAGGTGATTGTCATCCTTGTACAGCGAATAGCCGTCGAGTTCGGCGCGACACAGACCGTGTTCATCACACAGCCGTGGCGCCGGATCGATCACCCGCACCATCGGATCCTGCGCCAGTTGGGCGAACAACCGGCTGATGAATGCCTGGCGCTTGTCATGCTCACCGATGGCCAGGCCGACCTCATCCACCGAATGGCCCAGCATCGCAAGGCGTGTCAGGCGATACGGCGGGTTGAACGCCTGCAACGGCGCCTCTTTCACCAGCCAGACCCGATGCCCGTCCTCACGCAATTGAGCAAGCCGTGCGCGCAGCCCATCGGCCAGGCGTTGTTCAGCGACGGCACTGTCGTACTTACCATCCGGCTGTCTGAGCGCATGGTCGAGATCCCCTTTGGCGTCGCCATACAGATAGAGGCTCCAACGCGCGACCAGCACCACATCGCTGATACGTTGCGCGCTCAACCCCTGCTCGACACGCCGATTGAAACGCGAACAGGCTGCGTCATGCTCCAGCCCTTCAACCGGAATACAACCGGCAGAGCTGGCGAGGATCACGTTGACGCCATGGGCTTGCGCAGCGTCCTCCAGCACCGGAATCAGTGCCGTAGCGTGGCTGTCACCCCAGACCATCGCCTGGGCCGGCAGACTTTCCACACCGTAATGGCAGAACAGCTTATCATCCGGGGCCTTGTCGTCCGTCAGGCACGCCATCAGCTCCGGCCGCCACTCGTGGCCCCTGGCATATTGCAACGCCTGTTCGGACAGACGCGACGGCAAGCCATCGGTCCAGCGCAGGGCTTGCCCGGCCAGGCCGAGCACCAGGATGCCGCAAAAACCGGCCAGCAGAACCTGCCGGCGTCCGGCGAGCAGGCGACGCTCGCGGAACGGCGTTTCGACGAACTTCCAAGACAGGTAACCCAGCACCAGCGTCAGCAGGATCAATCCTGCGATGTCCTGCGCACCCGGTTCCTCGACGCTGGCATAGCTGGAAAACACGAACACCGGCCAGTGCCACAAGTACCAGGAATAGGAAATCAGACCGAGGCCGACCATCACCCGACTGCTCAGCAATTGACCCATCAATGTTTCACGATGACCGTTGGCCAGGATCAGCGCCACCACGCCCAGCACCGGCAGCAGCGCCGCAGCGCCGGGGAATGGCGTGCTTTTGTCGTACCCGAAGACGGCCAGCAGGATCAGCGCCATGCCGAGCAGGCTCAGCCCTTGCGCTGCCATCGGTTTGAGGCGCCACGAATGCCGGGGCGCCACGGCGAGCATCGCACCGGCCAGCAGCTCCCACGCCCGCATCGGCAACAGAAAGAACGCCTTTTCCGGGTAATGATGGACCGCCCACACGCTCAGCCCGAAGGACAGCAGCAACACGCCGAACAGCGCCAGCCGCCAGTGTTTCAGACGGCTCGACAGCAGGGTCAGCAACAGTGGGAAGAGAATGTAGAACTGTTCCTCCACCGCCAGCGACCAAGTGTGCAGCAGCGGCTTGAGATCCGAAGCGACGTCGAAATAGCCATCCTGACGCATGAACAGAATGTTCGAGACGAAGGTCACCTGGTAGCGCACCGAGCGCCCGAGTTCTTCGTAGTCCTTGGGTGCCAGCAGGAACCAGCCCACCGCCAGCACCGCGATGATCATCGCAAACAGCGCCGGCAGGATCCGCCGGGCGCGTCGGGCCCAGAACTCGACGAAGCTGAAACGCCCGGCCTGGCGCTGATTCCAGATGATCGAGGTGATCAGGTAGCCGGAAATCACGAAAAACACGTCCACGCCGACAAATCCACCGGTGAACCCCGGGACGCCAAAGTGGAACAGCACCACGGCAATCACAGCGACTGCGCGCAAGCCGTCGATATCCCTTCGATAAGCGAGTGTGCTCATAAATCTTTAATGCCAATCAGATGGTTATTTTTTGTACAGCCCAAGGCGCTGCTTCTTGTTTTTCCGGCACACGGACCTTAACAGATCGCACACCTGCGATCGCCCGGACAAAAATCAGGCAAAAAAATGGCGCCCCTGAAGGGCGCCATCTTCCGGACTCAACCGACGATGTTACTTGCGCTTCATCGACAGGAAGAACTCGTCGTTGGTCTTGGTCGTTTTCAGCTTGTCGACCAGGAACTCGATGGCAGCTACTTCGTCCATCGGGTGCAGCAGCTTGCGCAGGATCCACATGCGCTGCAGTTCGTCGTCGGCGGTCAGCAACTCTTCGCGGCGGGTGCCGGAGCGGTTGATGTTGATGGCCGGGAACACACGCTTCTCGGCGATCTTGCGATCCAGAGGCAGTTCCATGTTGCCGGTACCCTTGAACTCTTCGTAGATCACTTCGTCCATCTTCGAGCCGGTTTCAACCAGCGCGGTGGCGATAATGGTCAGCGAGCCGCCTTCTTCGATGTTACGCGCAGCACCGAAGAAACGCTTCGGCTTCTCCAGGGCGTGGGCATCGACACCACCGGTCAGCACCTTGCCGGAGCTCGGGATCACGGTGTTGTAGGCACGGGCCAGACGGGTGATGGAGTCGAGCAGGATCACCACGTCCTTCTTGTGTTCGACCAGGCGCTTGGCCTTCTCGATCACCATTTCAGCCACTTGTACGTGACGGGTCGGCGGCTCGTCGAAGGTCGAGGCAACCACTTCGCCGCGCACGGTGCGCTGCATTTCGGTCACTTCTTCCGGACGTTCGTCGATCAACAGCACGATCAGGTGAACTTCAGGATTGTTACGGGCGATGTTGGCCGCGATGTTCTGCAGCATGATCGTCTTACCGGCTTTCGGCGGTGCAACGATCAGACCGCGCTGGCCTTTGCCGATCGGGGCGCACAGGTCGATCACACGACCGGTCAGGTCTTCGGTGGAACCGTTGCCGGCTTCCATCTTCATGCGCACGGTCGGGAACAGCGGGGTCAGGTTCTCGAAGAGAATCTTGTTTTTCGCGTTCTCTGGACGATCGAAGTTGATCGTGTCGACCTTGAGCAGGGCGAAGTAACGCTCGCCTTCCTTTGGCGGCCGGATCTTGCCAACGATGGTGTCACCGGTGCGCAGGTTGAAACGGCGGATCTGGCTCGGCGAGACGTAGATGTCGTCAGGGCCGGCGAGGTAGGAAGCGTCAGCGGAGCGCAGGAAGCCGAAGCCGTCCTGGAGAATCTCCAGCACGCCATCACCGGAGATTTCCTCACCGCTTTTCGCGTGCTTTTTCAGCAGGGAGAAAATCACGTCCTGCTTGCGCGAACGGGCCATATTTTCTATGCCCATCTGTTCGGCCAATTCGAGCAGTTCGGTAATCGGCTTTTGCTTGAGTTCAGTCAGATTCATATAGGAATGACGTAATCATTTATGGAGGGGGGGAAATTAAGCTTTTGGCTTAATGAGGCCGCGCCGCGGAGAAGGCGACAGGATCGCGTACTTGTTCGAAAAGGAGTGCGTCGGCGACGGCTAGCAGGGGGCAGTGGAGAAACCAGTGCGGGGCCGAATGTATCACCTGAGTTTCGGAGCGTCTAGCCCTGAATACGCAAAAAGCCCCGCGATTTGCGGGGCTTTTTGAGGACAATCTTTACCGCGACGCTTAGATGTTGGCGTCGAGGAAAGCAGCCAGTTGCGACTTCGACAGAGCGCCGACCTTGGTCGCTTCCACGTTGCCGTTCTTGAACAGCATCAGGGTCGGAATACCACGTACGCCGTGCTTGGCCGGGGTTTCCTGGTTTTCGTCGATGTTCAGCTTGGCAACGGTCAGCTTGCCTTTGTAAGTCTCTGCAATCTCGTCCAGAACCGGAGCGATCATTTTGCAAGGGCCGCACCATTCAGCCCAGTAGTCGACCAGGACAGCGCCTTCGGCCTTGAGTACGTCGGCTTCGAAGCTAGCGTCGCTAACGTGTTTGATCAGATCGCTGCTCATGGAATTCTCCAGGTTGTAAGCAAAAAAACGTGGCCCATCATAGCCGCCCTTCCCTTGTTCAGGAAGCTGCAGATGATTGAGTCTTGCTATGGCACTCGATGAGTTTGGGTATAGCTCAAGTCACGCGCTGGCGGGGGCGATGAAGGCAATTCCAGTGCGCAACGCCGCGTTGCGCACGTGCTCCTGCATGGCTTTCTGGGCGGCAGCGGACGCCCGGCGCGCCAGGGCGCGGAGGATCTTGCGGTGTTCCTGCCAGGTTTCCATGGCCCGTTCGGCGCGGATGAACGGTAGCTTCTGGCTCTCCAGAAAGATGTCGGCGCTGGCGGTGAGGATGCTCAGCATCGCCTGATTGCCGCTGGCCCGCAGGATCCGCCGGTGGAATTCGAAATCCAGTTTCGCCGCGGCCTCGAAGTCGCCAGCGCGCAGCTGTTCGCGCATGGCCGCCACGTTGTCTTCCAGTTCATCCAGATCAAACGTACTCAGCGTCACCGCCGCCAGACCGGCCGCAAACCCTTCCAGCGCATAGCGCAACTGAAAGATTTCCAGCGGCGAAGCCTGGGCTGCAAACGGCCAGGCCGGTGCGCCCTCCCCGCGCGGCAGCTCCACCGGCGACTGCACGAACACGCCTTTGCCCGGCTGAATGCTGACCACACCCAGCGCACTCAAGGACGACAACGCCTCACGCAACGATGCCCGGCTGACCCCCAACTGCACCGCCAGATCCCGCTGCGAGGGCAGCGCATCACCGGGGCCGAAACCCTGCTCGGTAATCAGTTTGCGGATCGCTTGCAGCGCCACTTCGGGTACGGCGCGGGAGATCGAGTTCATGGTTTTCCAGTCGGACCAGGCCAAGGTGCGGCCAGTTGTAAAGCTATTCGAGGCGTCAGGCAAGTCATGCCCCAGCGGGGTTCGACGGCGCACGCCGATGCGCTATCGCAGTGCGAAATCCAACCTGACTGTTCAGACCAGTAAGACCGAACAAACCCGCTAAACCCGTGGCTTTGCGCAGCCAAACCGCTGTCTTGGCACGGCCCATGCTCTGTCCGATCGCAGAATTCACTTCCCGCCGATCCGGAGATTGTCCATGACGAAGCGTTACAGCGCCCTCCTCGCCGCCCTGTTTGCCGGTCTGATGCTGAGCCAGGCCCCCGCCCATGCCGACGGTCTGGACGACGTGGTCAAACGCGGCACCTTGAAAGTCGCCGTGCCTCAGGACTTCCCGCCCTTCGGCTCGGTCGGCCCGGACATGAAGCCGCGCGGCCTGGACATCGATACTGCGAAACTGCTGGCCGACCAGCTCAAGGTCAAACTCGAACTGACCCCGGTCAACAGCACCAACCGCATCCCGTTCCTGACCACCGGCAAGGTCGACCTGGTGATTTCCAGCCTCGGCAAGAACCCCGAGCGCGAGAAGGTCATCGATTTCTCCCGCGCCTATGCGCCGTTCTACCTCGCCGTGTTCGGCCCGCCGGAGGCAGCCGTCAGCACCCTGGACGACCTCAAGGGCAAGACCATCAGCGTCACCCGTGGCGCCATCGAAGACATCGAGCTGACCAAGGTCGCCCCCGAAGGCGTGACCATCAAGCGCTTCGAAGACAACAACTCGACCATCGCCGCCTACCTCGCCGGCCAGGTCGACCTGATCGCCAGCGGCAACGTGGTCATGGTCGCGATCAGCGAAAAGAGCCCGAAACGCGTCCCGGCGCTGAAAGTGAAGCTCAAGGATTCGCCGGTCTACGTCGGCGTGAACAAGAACGAACCGGCGCTGCTGGGCAAGGTCAACGAGATCCTGGCCACCGCCAAGGCTGACGGCGCGCTGGAAAAGAACGCGCAGACCTGGCTCAAAGAGCCGCTGCCGGCCGACCTCTGACCGGCAACGCGGGAGACTTTCATGGCCTATCAGTTCGATTTCTTGCCGGTGGTGGAAAACACCGACCTGCTGCTGCGCGGGGCGCTGTTCACCCTTGAGCTGACAGCCATCGGCGCGCTGTTCGGGGTTGGCGTGGGCATCGTCGGGGCGCTGGTGCGGGCGTGGAACATCCGCCCGTTCTCGACAATCTTCGGCGTGTACGTCGAGTTGATCCGCAACACGCCGTTCCTGGTGCAGCTGTTCTTCATCTTCTTCGGTCTGCCGTCCCTTGGCGTGCAGATCTCCGAGTGGCAGGCGGCGGTGCTGGCGATGGTGATCAACCTCGGTGCGTACTCGACCGAGATCATCCGTGCCGGCATCCAGGCGATCCCGCGCGGGCAACTGGAGGCCGCTGCTGCGCTGGCGATGAGCCGTTTCGAAGCGTTCCGCCACGTGGTGCTGCTGCCGGCACTGGGCAAGGTCTGGCCGGCCCTGAGCAGCCAGATCATCATCGTCATGCTCGGTTCGGCGGTGTGTTCGCAGATCGCCACCGAGGAGTTGAGCTTCGCCGCCAACTTCATTCAGTCGCGCAACTTCCGCGCCTTTGAAACCTATGCCCTGACCACTCTCATTTATCTGTGCATGGCGCTGCTGATCCGTCAGTTACTGAACTGGCTCGGTCGGCGCTACCTGTCGAAAAGCAGCGCAAGGAGCAGCCAATGAGCGACTTCACGTTCTGGGACATCCTGCGCAACCTGCTCACCGGCCTGCAATGGACGCTGGCGTTGTCGCTGGTGGCGTTCATTGGCGGCGGGATCGTCGGGTTGCTGATCCTGATCATGCGCATCTCGAAAAAACCGCTGCCCAGCAGCATCGCCCGCACCTGGATCGAACTGTTCCAGGGCACGCCGTTGCTGATGCAGCTGTTTCTGGTGTTCTTCGGCGTGGCGCTGGCCGGCGTAGAGATTTCACCGTGGATGGCGGCAGCCATTGCCCTGACGCTGTTCACCAGCGCCTATCTGGCGGAGATCTGGCGCGGTTGCGTCGAGGCGATTCCCAATGGCCAGTGGGAAGCTTCGTCGAGCCTGGCGCTCAACCCGCTGGAGCAACTGCGTTACGTGATCCTGCCGCAAGCGCTGCGCATCGCCGTGGCGCCGACCGTGGGCTTCTCGGTGCAGGTGGTCAAAGGCACCGCCGTGACCTCGATCATCGGCTTCACCGAATTGACCAAGACCGGCGGCATGCTCGCCAACGCCACCTTCGAACCGTTCATGGTCTACGGCCTCGTCGCCGCCGGCTACTTCCTGCTCTGCTACCCCTTGTCCCTCAGTGCGCGCTACCTGGAAAGGAGACTGCATGCCTCTGCTTAGAATTTCCGCCCTGCATAAATACTACGGCGATCACCACGTACTCAAAGGCATCGACCTGAGCGTCGAGGAAGGTCAGGTCGTGGCGATCATCGGCCGCAGCGGCTCGGGCAAATCCACCCTGCTGCGCACCCTCAACGGCCTGGAATCGATCAACGACGGCGTGATCGAAGTCGACGGCGAATACCTTGACGCCGCCCGCGCCGACCTGCGCAGCCTGCGGCAGAAAGTCGGGATGGTGTTCCAGCAGTTCAACCTGTTCCCGCACCTGACGGTGGGCGAAAACGTGATGCTCGCGCCGCAAGTGGTGCAGAAGGTGCCCAAGGCCAAGGCTGCGGAACTGGCGCGGCAGATGCTTGAGCGCGTCGGCCTCGGCGAAAAGTTCGACGCCTTCCCGGATCGCCTCTCAGGCGGCCAGCAACAACGCGTGGCGATTGCCCGGGCGCTGGCGATGTCGCCCAAGGTGCTGCTGTGCGACGAGATCACCTCGGCGCTGGACCCGGAACTGGTCAACGAAGTGCTCAGCGTGGTCCGCCAGCTCGCGAAGGAAGGCATGACGCTGATCATGGTCACCCACGAAATGCGCTTCGCCCGGGAGGTCGGGGACAAACTGGTGTTCATGCACCAGGGCAAGGTGCACGAGGTGGGCGACCCGAAGGTGTTGTTTGCCGATCCGCAGACGCGGGAACTGGCGAATTTCATCGGAACCGTGGAAGTCGCAGGCTGAAAGCAGGCCGTCAGTGCGCTAAATCAAGGGTTTGTACCATGCGCGTTGGCGGCAGCGTTTGATCGTGGCACGATGTCGAGGTTATCGACCGAGACCCCCAGACCATGCCGCAATCCCAAGCCAAGAATCTGTCCCTGATCGCCGCGATCGACCTGGGCTCCAACAGCTTCCACATGGTCGTGGCCAAGGCCCAGAACGGCGAAATCCGTATTCTCGAACGTCTCGGGGAGAAGGTTCAGCTGGCCGCCGGCATCGACGATGAGCGCCATCTCAACGAAGAATCCATGCAGCGCGGGCTTGATTGCCTCAAGCGTTTTGCCCAACTGATCAACGGTATGCCGCTGGGCGCCGTGCGGATCGTCGGCACCAACGCTCTGCGCGAGGCGCGCAACCGTGGCGAATTCATCCGTCGTGCCGAAGAAATCCTCGGCCACCCGGTGGAAGTCATCTCCGGCCGTGAAGAGGCGCGCCTGATCTACCTCGGCGTCTCTCACACCCTCGCCGACACTCCGGGCAAACGCCTGGTCGCCGACATCGGCGGCGGCAGTACCGAATTCATCATCGGCCAGCGCTTCGAGCCGTTGTTGCGCGAAAGCCTGCAAATGGGCTGCGTGAGTTTCACCCAGCGCTACTTCAAGGACGGCAAGATCACCCCGGCCCGCTACGCCCAGGCCTACACGGCGGCGCGGCTGGAAATCATGAGCATCGAACACGCCCTGCACCGCCTGACCTGGGATGAAGCCATCGGCTCCTCGGGCACCATCCGCGCCATCGGCCTGGCGCTGAAGGCCGGCGGACATGGCACCGGCGAAGTGAACGCCGAAGGCCTGGCGTGGCTCAAGCGTCGCCTGTTCAAGCTCGGCGATGTCGACAAGATCGATTTCGAAGGCATCAAGCCGGATCGCCGCGCGATCTTCCCTGCAGGTTTAGCGATTCTTGAAGCGATCTTCGACGCCCTCGAACTGCAACGTATGGATCACTGCGAAGGCGCGCTGCGTGAAGGCGTACTGTATGACCTGCTCGGCCGCCATCATCACGAAGACGTGCGCGAACGCACCCTGACCTCGCTGATGGAGCGCTACCACGTCGACCTGGAACAGGCCGTACGCGTCGAGCGCAAAGCCCTGCACGCCTTCGATCAAGTGGCTGTCGATTGGCAGCTGGACGATGGTATCTGGCGCGAACTGCTGGGCTGGGCGGCGAAAGTGCACGAAGTCGGGCTCGACATCGCTCACTACCAATACCACAAGCACGGCGCCTACCTGATCGAGCACTCGGACCTGGCCGGTTTCTCCCGCGAAGACCAGCAAATGCTCGCCCTGCTGGTGCGCGGCCACCGCCGCAACATCCCCAAGGACAAGTTTGCCGAGTTCGGCGACGACGGCGACAAGCTGATCCGCCTGTGCGTGCTGCTGCGCTTTGCGATCCTGTTCCACCACATTCGCGGCACCCAGACCATGCCGCAGGTCGCGCTGCACGCCAATGGCGACAACCTCGATGTGGAATTCCCGGAGAACTGGCTGGATGAAAACCAGCTGACTCAGGCGGATTTCGCACTTGAGGCCGAGTGGCTGACGCGGGTTGGGATTGTTCTGACCGTGCACTGAGTAACCGGCAGGCACAAAAAAGGCGATCCGGATGGATCGCCTTTTTTATTGCTTTGAGACCTGCGGTCAGCTGCTGACCGGCAGAATCGGGCTGCCCAGCCGCTCCAGCAACGTCGCCTGCGCACTGCGCGGGTTCTGGTTGCCGGTCGGCGTGTTGCGGATGTAGCGGCCGTCCGACTGCAGGCTCCAGCTGTGGGTGTTGTCGGTCAGGTACAACTCCAGCTCTTTCTTGACCCGGGTCAGCAGCTTCTTGCCTTCCACCGGGAAGCAAGTCTCGACGCGCTTGTCGAGGTTGCGCTCCATCCAGTCGGCGCTGGAGAGGAACATTTGCTCCTCGCCACCGTTGAGGAAGTAGAACACGCGGGTGTGTTCAAGGAAGCGACCGATGATCGAGCGCACGTGAATGTTGTGCGAAACCCCGGCGATGCCCGGACGCAGGCAGCACATGCCGCGCACCACCAGATCGATACGCACGCCAGACTGGCTGGCCTTGTACAGCGCGCGGATGATCTTCGGATCGGTCAGCGAGTTGAACTTGGCGATGATGTGCGCAGGTTTGCCGTCGAGCGCGAATTGCGTCTCGCGCAGAATCATGTCGAGCATGCCCTTCTTCAGGGTGAACGGCGCGTGCAGCAGCTTCTTCATGCGCAGCGTCTTACCCATGCCGATCAACTGGCTGAACAGTTTGCCGACGTCTTCGCACAAGGCGTCGTCGGAGGTCAGCAGGCTGTAGTCGGTATACAGACGGGCGTTGCCGGCGTGGTAGTTACCGGTGCCGAGGTGCGCGTAACGCACGATCTCGCCGGCTTCGCGACGCAGGATCAGCATCATCTTGGCGTGGGTCTTGAAGCCGACCACGCCATAGATCACCACCGCACCGGCCGCTTGCAGACGGCTGGCCAGTTGCAGGTTGGACTCTTCGTCGAAGCGCGCACGCAGCTCGATGACCGCCGTCACTTCCTTGCCGTTACGCGCGGCGTCCACCAGCGCATCGACGATTTCCGAGTTGGCGCCGGAGCGGTACAGGGTCTGACGTACAGCCAGAACGTGCGGGTCTTTCGCAGCCTGGCGCAGCAGGTCGACCACCGGGGTGAACGACTCGAACGGGTGCAGCAGCAGGATGTCCTGTTTGCTGACAACGCTGAAAATGTTCTCGCTGTTTTGCAGCAGTTTCGGGATCTGCGGCGTGAACGGCGTGTATTGCAGCTCCGGATGACTGTCCAGACCGGTGATGCTGAACAGACGCGTCAGGTTGACCGGACCGTTGACCTGATACAGCTCGGTCTCGCTCAGGTTGAACTGCTTGAGCAGGTAGTCCGACAGGTGTTTCGGGCAGGTGTCGGCGACTTCCAGGCGCACGGCATCACCGTAACGACGGGAGAACAACTCGCCACGCAGGGCGCGGGCCAGGTCTTCGACGTCTTCGGAGTCGAGCGCCAGGTCAGCGTTTCGGGTCAGACGGAACTGGTAGCAGCCTTTTACCTTCATGCCCTGGAACAGGTCATCGGCGTGAGCATGGATCATCGACGACAGGAATACATAGTTGTCGCCAGGGCCGCCGACTTCTTCCGGCACCTTGATGATCCGCGGCAGCAAGCGTGGCGCCGGGATGATCGCCAGACCGGAATCGCGACCGAAGGCGTCGATGCCTTCGAGCTCGACGATGAAGTTCAGGCTCTTGTTCACCAGCAACGGGAACGGGTGCGTCGGGTCGAGGCCGATCGGGGTGATAATCGGCGCGATCTCGTCGCGGAAGTAACGGCGCACCCAGGTCTTGAGCTTGGTCGTCCAGTAGCGGCGACGGATGAAGCGCACCTGATGTTTTTCCAGCTCCGGCAGCAGGATGTCGTTGAGGATCGCGTACTGACGGTCTACATGACCGTGCACCAGCTCGCTGATCCGCGCCAATGCCTGATGCGGTTGCAGGCCGTCGGCGCCGGCCTGTTCACGGGCGAAGGTGATCTGCTTCTTGAGGCCGGCGACGCGGATCTCGAAGAACTCGTCGAGGTTGCTGGAGAAGATCAGCAGGAACTTCAGCCGCTCCAGCAACGGATAGGACTCGTCCAGCGCCTGTTCCAGCACGCGGATGTTGAACTGCAGTTGCGACAATTCCCGGTGGATATACAGGCTGCTGTCATCCAGGCCGGGAATCGCGATCGCCGGGGCCGCCGGAGCGGGTTCAGTTGCCGGCGCGGGTGGCGCGGGCTCCAGTTCCGGCGGGGTTTCGGTAATCTGCTCGACCACGGGTTGAGCTTCTTTTACGGCAACTTCAGTGAGTCCTTCGATATTCATCGAATGTTCCTGGGAGGGCTATTTCTGCTCTCGTAACAATTGAGCGGCACGGACAGCAAAGTAAGTCAGGATGCCATCAGCGCCGGCACGTTTAAAGGCGGTCAGGGATTCGAGGATCACGCCTTCGCTCAACCAGCCATTCTGGATCGCCGCCATGTGCATGGCGTATTCGCCGCTAACCTGATAGACGAAGGTCGGCACTTTGAAGGCATCTTTTACCCGGAACAAAATATCCAGGTACGGCATGCCGGGTTTGACCATGACCATGTCCGCGCCTTCAGACAAGTCCGCGCCCACTTCGTGCAGCGCTTCGTCGCTGTTGGCCGGGTCCATCTGGTAGGAAGCCTTGTTCGCCTTGCCCAGGTTCGCGGCCGAACCCACAGCATCGCGGAACGGGCCGTAATAGGCGCTGGCGTACTTGGCCGAGTAGGCCATGATCCGCACGTTGACGTGACCGGCCAGCTCCAGCGCCTCGCGAATCGCCTGGATGCGGCCGTCCATCATGTCCGACGGGGCAACCACCTGGGCGCCGGCGGCGGCGTGGGACAGCGCCTGTTTGACCAGTGCATCGACGGTGATGTCGTTCTGCACATAGCCTTCTTCGTCGAGAATGCCGTCCTGACCGTGAGTGGTGAACGGATCCAGGGCGACGTCGGTGATCACGCCCAGCTCCGGGAATCGGTCACGCAGGGCGCGGGTGGCGCGCTGGGCGATACCTTCGGGATTCCAGGCTTCGGCGGCATCGAGGGATTTGAGCTCAGGTGGCGTGACCGGGAACAGCGCCAGCGCCGGAATCCCCAGCTCGACCCATTTGGCGGCTTCTTCAAGCAGCAGGTCGATGGTCAGGCGCTCGACACCTGGCATCGAAGCCACGGCTTCGCGGCGGTTTTCACCGTCGAGCACGAACACCGGCAGGATCAGGTCATCGACCGTCAACACGTTCTCACGCACCAGTCGCCGGGAAAAATCATCACGGCGATTGCGACGCAGGCGGGTGGCAGGGAACAGACGGTTGGCTGGGGTAAAGCTCACGGCAGACTCCTGAGCCCGCGCAAACGGGCGAGCGTGACAGTTATAGATGGCCATTATGACCAACGTATTACAGTTATGTGCACCCCTGTGGCAGGTAGTCGCATTCCATTGTCGTTGTAGGAAATGTTCACGTCGAGACACATTTCGACACTTTCCTGAATGTGTCCGAAGGGTTAGGCTGCGCGTTCATTTCGCCAGCACCCAGACAATGCTCCAACAATTTCTGCATGACTTCGGCTACTTTGCCCTGTTTCTCGGCACGTTCTTCGAAGGCGAAACCATCCTGGTGCTCGCGGGCTTCCTCGCGTTCCGTGGATACATGGACATCAACCTGGTGGTGGTCGTGGCGTTCTTCGGCAGCTATGCCGGCGATCAGCTGTGGTACTTCCTGGGCCGCAAACACGGACGCAAGTTGCTGGCGCGCAAACCGCGCTGGCAAATGATGGGCGACCGCGCGCTGGAGCATATCCGCAAGCACCCGGACATCTGGGTCCTGAGCTTCCGCTTCGTTTACGGCCTGCGCACGGTAATGCCGGTGGCGATCGGCCTGTCGGGCTACCCGCCGGGACGCTATCTGCTGCTGAACGGGATTGGCGCTGCGATCTGGGCCGCCGCCCTCGCTGCGGCCGCATACCACTTCGGTGCGGTGCTCGAAGGCATGCTGGGCAGCATCAAGAAATATGAACTGTGGGTACTCGGTGCGCTGCTGGTGCTGGGTGTCGGCCTGTGGCTGCGCCGCCGGTTCAAGAATGCCCGGCTGGCCAAGAAGGTCTACGAGGACGAGCAGGCCGAACAACTGGCCAAAGCCGAACGGCACAAGGCTGAACTGGCCAAGGCTACCGACCCTAAGACGCCAGCCGAATAAACCGCTGGCGGCAGCAATACAGCCCGACGCCGCTGAGCAGGCTGTAACCGAACAGGCCGACCCACATCTGCGGGCCGGTCGGCCATAGCCCGACCTGCGGTGCCAGCCATACCAGCGGCAAATTCGCCGCCAACCGCAGCAGTTCCAGCCTCAGCGCCCACGGGCGATTCTCCAGGGCCACGCCCAACACAAACAAACCAAATGCCACCGCGCCCCAGCCCAGAATCAGGGCGCCGGTCGACAGGCTGTGTTCCAGATTCATCAGATAACTGCCCAGCGCCACGTAAACACCGAATTGCAGCACCACGTACCACTGCTGTCGGACGCCCAGCGACACTTCGAATTTGCGGAACCGGCTCAGGTCCGGCTTGCTCATCGGGTATTTCGCCGCCACGTCCGCCGGACGCCAGCCGGTGCGCATGAACCAGATCCGCAGCTTGTCCCATTTGCTCCCGGCGCGCCGCGCGTCGTCCCACAGCTGCGCGTAAAACTGCACGTTGGCCCACAGCGGATTCCAGCTCGCCAGCGGAGTGGTCACACCGAAAATCACCGGCTCGTTGTCGTCCTCTTCCTGGAACGAACCGAACAGGCGATCCCAGATAATGAACACCCCGCCGTAGTTGCGATCCATGTAGAGAGCGTTCTGTGCATGGTGGGCCCGATGATTCGACGGTGTGACGAAGCACCATTCAAACCAGCCAAGCTTGGGAATGTGCTTGGTGTGAACCCAGAACTGGTACAGCAAATTGAGCGCCGCAACACTGACGAACACCAGCAACGGCACGCCGAGCACCGCCATCGGCAGGTAGAAGATCCAGCCCAGCAGAAACCCGGTGCTGGTCTGGCGCAATGCGGTGGAAAGATTGTAGTCCTCACTCTGGTGATGCACCGAGTGAGCCGCCCAGAGAATGTTCCGCTCGTGGCCCATGCGGTGCAGCCAGTAGTAACAGAAGTCGTAGAGGACAAAAGCGAAGACCCACACCCAGGCACTGTCCGCCGGCAACCTGACCAGCGCCAGATGCTCCAGGGCAAAGCCGTAGGTCACCAGCCCCACGCCTTTGGTCAGCAGGCCGGTGGTGGTCGACAACACCCCGGTGCTGATGCTGTTCACCGCATCGGCCAGGCGATAGTTGCTCACCCCGCGCCAACGGTCGGCGATGAGCTCTGCCACGATCAATACGAAGAAAAACGGCACCGCATACAGAATGAAGTTCATGACGCGCCCTGATCGAGATCCGTGTGCACAGATCCTAGGTGTAGCCGTGGCTCGACCCTATGGCAACGAACGACAAATTAGTGGACATTTAGCGCCATGAATCTGGAGAGAAACCCATGAGCAAAAAAGTTGCAGTGATCCTGTCCGGTTGCGGCGTGTACGACGGCGCCGAGATCCACGAAAGCGTCATCACCCTGCTGCGCCTCGACCAGCGCGGCGCCCAGGTGCAGTGCTTCGCCCCGGACATCGCGCAATTGCATGTGATCAACCACCTCACCGGCAAGGAGATGCCCGAGTCGCGCAACGTGCTGGTGGAATCGGCACGCATCGCCCGGGGCAACGTCAAGGATGTCCGTGAAGCCGATGTCGATGACTTTGATGCGCTGATCGTGCCCGGCGGTTTTGGCGCAGCAAAGAACCTCTCGAATTTCGCCGTCGACGGCGCGGGCTGCTGCGTTCAGCCGGACGTACTGGCGCTGACCGAGGCCTTTGCCGAAGCGGGTAAACCGGTGGGCCTGATGTGCATTTCGCCGGCGCTGGCTGCCAAGATCTACGGCCCGGGCGTGACCTGCACCATCGGCAACGATGCCGACACCGCCACGGCGATCAGCAAGATGGGCGCCACCCACGAAGACTGCGCCGTGACCGACATCATCGAAGACAAGGCGCGCAAACTGGTGACCACCCCGGCCTACATGCTGGCGCAGTCGATCAGTGAAGCGGCTTCGGGGATCAACAAATTGGTGGATCGCGTGCTTGAACTGACCCACGAAAACGACGCCTGACCCCTCTTCTACGGCGATCGTTCCCACGCTCTGCGTGGGAACGATCAAGTGCTGCGGGTGACGATCAAACCTCGCGGGACAGCCGCGTCAGGATCCGGTCCAGCGCATTGGCGAACGCCTGCTTCTCCCGGTCGCCGAACGGCGCCGGGCCGCCGCTGACCTGGCCCTGCTCACGCAGATCGGTGAACAGGTTGCGTGTCGCCAGCCGTTCACCCATGTTCTGCGCGTCGAACTCTTTGCCTCGCGGGTCCAGCGCTGCAACGCCTTTCTTCACCAGCCGGTCGGCCAGCGGGATATCGCTGCAGATCACCAGTTCGCCCGGCACCGCGTGTTCCACCAGATAATCATCCGCCGCATCCGGGCCGCTCGGCACCACGATCAGCTTGACGATGGCCAGCGCCGGTTTGCTCTGCGGCTGCCCCGCCACCAGCACCACCTCGAAGCGGCGCTTGAGGGCGAACTTCACCACCAACTCCTTGGCCATCTTCGGGCAGGCGTCGGCATCGATCCATACGCGCATCATCTCAAGCCGCCACTCGGCGCTTTTCAGCCACCCAACTGCGGCCATACAGCACGATGATCGCCGCAATCGCCACAGCCTGAGCCGTCAGCGAGTAGGCGTCGGCATGAATCCCCAGCCATTCGAAATCGAAGAACGCCACCGGACGCGTGCCGAAGATCCCGGCTTCCTGCAACGCCTTCACACCATGACCGGCAAACACCACCGACAGCGCGCAGAGCAGCGCCGCGTTGATGCTGAAAAACAGTGCCAGCGGCAGTTTCGCCGAGCCGCGCAGGATCACCCACGCCAGACCGAACAGCAGCACCAGCGCCGTCGCACCACCGGCCAGTACCGCGTTATGCCCGGCAGGACCGGCCTGCAGCCACAGGGTTTCGTAGAACAGGATCACTTCGAACAGCTCGCGGTACACCGAGAAGAACGCCAGGATCGCGAAGCCGAATCGACCACCGCCACCGACCAGGCTCTGCTTGATGTAATCCTGCCAGGCTGCTGCGTGGCGACGGTCATGCATCCACACCCCGAGCCACAGCACCATGACACTGGCGAATAGCGCCGTGGCGCCTTCCAGCAGTTCACGCTGGGAGCCGCTGACATCGATCACATACGCCGCCAGCGCCCAGGTGCCGAGACCGGCCAACAGCGCCAGGCCCCAGCCGACGTTGACGCTGCGCACCGCCGATTGCTGGCCGGTATTGCGCAGGAACGCGAGGATCGCCGCCAGCACCAGAATCGCTTCCAGCCCTTCACGCAACAGAATCAGCAGCCCGGAGATGTAACTCAGCGACCAGCTCAGTCCGTCGCTGCCCAGCAGGCCGGCGGATTCCTTGAGTTTGGCCTTGGCCGCGTCGAGGCGCTGCTCCGCCTGCTCGACTGACAAGCCATCCTGCAGCGATTGCCGGTAGGCCATCAGGGATTTTTCGGTGTCCTTGCGCACGTTGGCGTCGACGTTATCCAGCGAGCTTTCGACCAGTTCGAAGCCTTCCAGATACGCGGCAACGGACAAGTCATAAGCCTGATCACGCTCGCCGGCGCGGTAAGCGGCAAGGCTCTTGTCCAGCGTCGCGGCGGTGTAGTCGAGCAACTGCGCCGGGCCTCGCTTGACCTGCGGCGGTTGAGCCCGTTGCGCACGGAAGATCGCAGCGGCTTCAGCGCCCTCGGCAGCCTGCACTTCGGCCGGTGTCTGACGGGCGAGGTCGGCGATGTTGTAGGTCTTGTCGGATTTGGCCGTGGCCGGATCGGCGCTGAACTGAGCGATATAGGTCGCCAGATCCCAGCGCTGACGATCGTCCAGTTGATCGGCGAAGGCCGGCATGTCGGTGCCTTCGACGCCCTGGCCGAGGGTGTTGTAGATCGCGTACAGGCTCAGGTGATCCAGGCGCGCCGCATCACGCAGGTTGGCCGGCGCGGGCTCCATGCCGACACCCGCAGGGCCATCGCCGGCACCGTTGGTGCCATGACACACCGAGCAGTGCTGGGTATAGAGCGGCGCGCCACGGGTCGGATCCGGGGTGATGATCGGGGCCTGGCTGACTTCATAGGCCACCGCCAGTTTCGCCCCCAGTTGCCGGGCCTGACGGGCGACGTCCGCGCCGTCTTGCTTGGCGGTGATGGCGGCGAGCAGAGCGTCGATGCCTTGCTCCAGACCAGCCTTCTCCGGTTTGGCCGGCATGCCGGCAATCAAGCCTTGCAGCGCGCGGGTGAACTCCAGTTGTTCACGGTATTCGGCATCGTCGATGACCTTGCCTGCCTCTACCGTTGGCGGGTAATCGGCGCTGATGTAATCGAGCAGGTGCAGCGCTTGCGGCGCGCCTTCCACGGTTTCGGCCAGCAGATTGAAGCTGCTCAGGGCAAACAACGGGAACACCAGCCAGGCCAGGAATCGGGACGAGGCAGTCATGAAGGGGTCTCAATTGGAAATGCGAAGTAACACATTGTTCACGTCGCGGAAGCCTGACTCAAGCTTTCTCTCCAATCTCCGGCACATAGCCATCGCCCGCCCCTATAATCCGACACCTCCCGCCTCACTGTTCAAGGACGAGCTGCACTCCATGCGCCAATGCCTGCTGTTCCCGGTGTTAATCGGCACGATCCTGCAACTGAGCGGGTGCGCCGCCTACCGCAATTACGATCTGGAGATGCAACAGACCAATGCCCAGTTGATGCGCGGCGACTTTCAGGGCGCGCTGGATCTGCTGGAATGGCACAACCCCTGGGAAGACAAGGATCTGCTCTATTACTTCGAAAAGGGCTCGATACTCAGCTTCGCCAACGCCTTGCCGCAGAGTCAGACGGCCTGGCGCAGCGCCGACCGCATGGTGTTTCAACGTGAAGAGGTCGTGCCTTCTGCGCCCATGAAGCTGCTCAATCAGTTCTCCTATGAAATGGGCACGATGCTGGTCAACGACAAGTTGAGCCGCTACGACGGCTACGACTACGAAAAGGTCATGCTGACCACGCAGATGGCTCTCAACCAACTGGCCGTCGGCGATTTCGACGGCGCCCGGGCCGACATCAAGAAAACCCACGAGCGCGAAACGCTGATTGCCCGTCAACGGGAACGTCAGTACGAGGAACTCGAGGAGCAGGCCAAGACTCAAGGCATCTCCGTACAATACAAGGATCTGCAGGGCTATCCGGTCCAGACCCTGAATGCGCCGGCGGTGATTGAACTGAAAAACGGCTACCAGAGTGCCTTCAGCCATTACCTGGCCGGCTTCACCTATGAAGCGCTGGGCGAGCGGGGTCTGGCGGCTCCGGGCTATCGCCAGGCAATCGAGTTGCGCCCGAATACACCGTTCCTCGAACAGGCGCTGCGCAACCTCGACAAGCCACCGGCCAACAATGATGAAAGCGACGTGCTGATCGTCGTCCAGAGCGGTCTGGCCCCGGCTCGCAGTTCCGTCAGCGTGCCGATCCCGGTGCGGCTCAATGAAAACCTGGTCATTACCGCGCCGATCTCCTTTCCCATCCTGGTGCCGGACACTGTCACACCGGCGTTCGACCACATCATGGTGGATGGCCGCAAACGGCCGCTGACCGCGATCAACAGCGTCACCGACATGGCATTTCGCACGTTGCGCGACGATATGCCGGCGATCATTTCCCGGGCGATGTTCCGCGCCAACATGGCGGCCATTTCCCAGGCCCATGAAAATGAACGCAACCCGGCCAAGGCCTCGCTGGTCGTCACTGAGCACGACCCCTTTGAAGAAGCGGATACGCGAACCTGGCGCACCCTGCCAGACAAGACACTGGTGGCACGGCTGCGGCTGAAAAAGGGCAATCATCAGTTCGGCGCCCCCAATGTGCCGGGGGCGGCACCGGTCACCCTGCGGATCGACCGCGATCATCAATTGGTCAACTTGAGACTTTTGAGCGATATCGGCAATGCGATCGGCAATGCCGGGCTGCCTGATAAGTAGTGGCACAGAACTAACCGGTGCGATTAAAAAGCTATTACATAGCCAGCATCGGCCGCCTATAATGCCGCGCCCTCGTTATCGCGATGCGGCATTAAAGCTCCTCTGATTATGAGGAATTGGCAGGAGGCCAACGCCACTGCCGATCGGTCCCAGCAGCCCGACCCGCACCCGAGGCTGTCGCTACTCATGGAAGAAGTACCCCATGGCATTCCGCGCTCCCACTCTGATCGCGCTTGGCGCAGTCACCCTGCTGTCCGGCTGTTCGGCGTTTCGCAACTACGATTCCGAACTGGCCCAGACCAACCAGCAACTGGCCACCGGCAACGTCGACGCCGCCCTGACCCTGCTGGAAAAGAACAACACCGGTCCAGACAAGGACCTGCTCTACTACTTCGAAAAAGGCGAACTGCTGCGCGCCAAGGGTGATCTGTCCGGCAGCCAGAACGCCTGGACCAGCGCCGACCAGGTAGTGGGCAAGTGGGAAGACTCGGTCAAGCTCGACACCGACAAATACCTGGCCCAGTTCGGCAGCTTCCTGGTCAACGACAAGGTTCGTCGCTACGAAGGCTACGACTACGAAAAAGTCATGCTGACCACGCAGATGGCCCTGAACCTGCTGGCGGTCAACGATTTCGACGGCGCCCGCACCGCGATCAAGAAGACCCACGAACGTGAAGCCGTGATCGCCGACCTGCGCGACAAGGAATACCTCAAGAGCGAAGAGGAAGCCGAGAAAGAAGGCATCAAGACCCAGTACAAGGACCTGCAAGGCTACCCGGTCGCCAGCCTCGACGCCCCGGAAGTGGTCGGCCTGAAGAACAGCTACCAGAGCGCGTTCAGCCATTACCTGGCAGGTTTCGTCTACGAAGCCCTGGACGAAAAAGACCTGGCCGCACCGGGTTATCGCAAGGCCGCCGAGTTGCGCCCGAACACGCCGCTGCTGGAGCAGGCGCTGGTCAACCTGGACAAACCGGTCAAGAGCGATGACAGCGACATCCTGATCGTGGTGCAAAGCGGTCTGGCACCGGCACGCGACTCGATCCGCGTCCCGCTGCCGCTGCCGATCTCCAACAGCGTGGTGATCACCCCGTTGTCGTTCCCGATCATCAAGCCTGACACCTCGACCGCGCCGTTCGCGCAGATCGGTGTCGACGGCCAGCAACTGAACCTGACCGCCCTCAACAGCACCACTGCCATGTCCCGCCGCGCCCTGCGCGATGACATGCCGGGGATCATCGTACGCACCATGGTGCGCGCGATCACCAAAGGCGTGGCGCAGAAGAAGATCAACGAAACCAACCCGCTGGCGGGCCTGGCGGTCGGTATCTCTTCAGCTGTGCTCGAAGGTGCCGATACCCGTACGTGGCGTACCTTGCCGGACACCACCCAGGTGGTGCGTCTGCGCCTGAAAAAGGGTGAGCATCAGGTTACCCTGCCGAGCGCCGTGGGTGGTTCGGTGGTCAAGATCACCGTCGATCAGCGTTATCAGGTGATCACCCTGCGCGCCGTGGGCAACCAGGTGTTTGCCGCCGGGCTCGCCGCCCACGTGATCCCGAGCGCCAACGCCACTGCTGTGGCCAGCCTCAAACAACCTTAAGAACGGAGTCTTTGCATGCGTTTCAAACTCTTCGCCGTCGCCGCCCTCGCCTTGCTGGCCAGCGGCTGCGCCACCCCGCCACCACCGGAGCCGGGCAGCGCCGCGAGCAAGGTCGTGGCCATGGGCCCGCAGAAACACATCGCGGTCGGTGCCATGCGCGTCGCCCGTGAGAACGGCTTCATGACCGTCAATGTGCAGTTGACCAACACCCTCAACAGCAACAAGACGTTCTACTACCGCTTCGCCTGGCTCGGCGCGGAAGGTTTCCCGATTGCCGAAGAAGAAGTCTGGAAGAGCCAGATGATGTACGGCGCCCAGACCAGCTTCATCCAGGGCATCGCCCCGACACCGAAAGCCGTGGACTTCCGTCTGGAACTCAAGACGCCTTAAGCCCGAAACCCTATTCCCGATTCAGAGAGCATTCCCATGTTTGCACGCTTTTCCTTCATCGCTGTCATCGCCCTGCTGGCCAGCGGTTGCGCCAACACTTCGCCGACCCTGGGCAGCAAGAACATCAGCTACGGCGACACCAAGGCCGTTGAAACCGTAACCAACGAGTTCGGTTCGACCGACCTGCAGATGATCGCCGAGTCGATGACCCGTTCCCTCGCCCAGTCCGGCATTCTGCAGGGCCGCCCTGTGGTGCAGGTCTACGACGTGAAGAACAAGACCAGCGAATACATCGACACCCGTGAAATCACCACCAGCATCAAGACTCAGCTGATGAAGTCTGGCGCCGCCCGTTTCGCCAGCGACAACACCGCGATGCAAAGTCAGGTCGACCAGCTCAAGCTGCAAAACCAGAGCGGCCTGTACAAGAAGAACACCGTGGCCAAGACCGGCAACATGATTGCGGCCAAATACCGTCTTGAAGGTTCGATCAGCTCGATCGTCAAGCGCAGCAGCGACTACAAGGACGTCTTCTACAAATTCAGCCTGCAACTGATCGACGTTGAAAGCGGTCTGGCCGAGTGGATGGACGAGAAAGAGATCCGCAAAACCACGGAGCGTTAATTGATGCGCGCATGGATTGGCATGATGGCCCTGGCTTGCGCGTTCAGCGCGCAAGCGGCCCCGAAAGTCGCGGTAACGGATCTGGCGTACCAGGAACGTGTGGAGCAATACATCCACATCGTTTCGTCGAAGAACAATTACCGCGAGGGCTACTACAGCTCCAGCGGTTCTTCGAGCTACGACGAGTTCGAAGCCAACACCAGTTACATCGAGCAGGCCGAGCTGCGTAAATTCACCGGCGACATCAAAGGTGAAATCCTGCGCACCGGCATGTTCCAGTTGATCCAGGGCACGCCGTACACTGCCTCGTCCAAGGGTGACATCTATGATGTGATCAAGCGGATCAAGGCCGGCAACTTCAAGGGTGCCGACTACGTGCTGTTCGGCACGGTGTCTGACATCGACTTCACCCAGGACATGAACGAGCTGGCGAACACCGACAGCTATTCAGCCGTACTGGGCCTGACGCTGGTGGCGGATTTCAGCCTGATCAACACCAAGACCTACGAAATCACCTCGGCCTTCACGGCGATGGGTGAAGCGCAGGACACCAAACTGGTGAACCACCGCGACATCAAGATCTCACTCAACCGCCCACGGGTGGTGCGTGATGTCTCGAAAGCGCTGGGCGAAGACGTCGCCGGACAGCTGAGCATGCAACTCGGCGGCAACGGTTACGAGCAACCGCGCGAACCGCAGCAGCGCAACAATCTGCCGCGTGATACGGCGCCGGTGATTCTTCACTGACCGACTGCCGAAAACGAAAAAGGCGACCTGAAAAGGTCGCCTTTTTTATACCTGCCCGCTTTACGCGGCGGCTTTGCGCAACGTCGCCATGAACGCCGCCGCACCGATGAACAGCCCGGCAAACGTGCGGTTCATGCGCTTCTGCTGGGTCGGTGTGCGCAGCAGACGCAGCACCTTCGACGCCAGCCCGGTGTAGCCGGCCATGACGATCAGGTCGACACAGATCATGGTCACACCGATCACCACGTACTGGATCAGCAACGGCGCGTGAGGATTGATGAACTGTGGCAGCACCGCCAGCATGAACACCAGAGCCTTGGGGTTGCTGATGTTCACCAGGAACCCACGGAACACCAGCGCCATCGGCCGACCGATCGGGCGTACCGCCGCGTCATCGCTCATGTCCATCGGCAGTGCGCGCCATTGCTTGATCGCCAGATAAACCAGGTACGCAACACCGAACCATTTGATCGCATGGAACGCAGTGGCCGAAGCGGTGAGGATCGCGCCGACACCGGCGCCGACGATGGCAATCTGCAGGGCCAGACCCAGTTGCAGGCCCAGGGCGTTCCAGTAACCGCGCCAGAAACCGTATTGCAGACCGCTGGACATCGACGCAATCGCGCCGGCACCAGGAGAAAGGCTGATCACCCAGCAGGCGGCAAAAAACGCCAGCCATGTTTGAAGCTCCATCGCACACCTCGACTCGGACTCGTGACAAACGTCCAAGCTAATGCGATTCAGGCTGGATGACTACCGATTTTTTTCAGGATGTTGCGGCTGCCGACCAACGTGGCCGGCGCCCGATCACTTTTCGAAACCACTGGACGGGAACACATCCGACCCGCGCCAGCGTCGCACGGAGCGTTGGAAGAACAGGCTGTTGGGCACCTGCACCATGGCGCTGCCGGTGCCGAGTTCTTCGGCTTCGATCAGCGTGGTGTAGAGCAGATTGATCGCCACCACCCGACCTTTGACGCCGGGCTTGTCGGTGGTGTCCACCAGCTCCACCACATCGCCCAGACGAAACGGACCGACGGTGAAGATCAGAATCGCGCAGAGCAGGTTCGACAGCACACTCCACATGGCGAAGAACGCCACCGCCGCGACGGCGACGAAGCCGGACAACGCCGTCCACAGCACCGTGGCGGAGACTCCGAGGCGCTCCAGCACGAAGATCAGCGCGCTGCCCATGATCAGCCAGCGCAAACCACCGCGCAGCGGCATCAGCAGCTGCGGCGGGAATGGATACTTCTCGCCCAGGCGGGTCAGGAATCGGGCGACGACGCGCTGTGCGAAGTAGCCGGCCAGCAGGATCAGCAGAATCTGCACGCCCAGCCAGATCGGCTCGATCCATACCGCTGGCAGCGGCAGCTTGAACGCGTCCATCAGGACAGCGCCTCCAGCTCCGACTGCATGCTTTCCAGGGTTTCCAGCGCTTGCATCCACGCCTCTTCAAGTTCGCCTTCGCGCACTTTCAGCTTGGCCTGTTCGGCCAGCAGGTCGCGCAATTCGTTCTTGCGCGCCGGCTCGTAGATGTCACTGTCGCCAAGGCTGGCATCGACCTTGGCGAGTTTCTCGTGCAGCTTGCCCAACTCGGCTTCGAGCTTGTCGGCCTCGCGCTTGTGCGGCGCCAGTTGCTGACGCAACGCGGCAGCAGCCTGACGCTGGGCCTTCTTGTCGGTCTTGTCCGGGTTGACCGGCGTGTTGCTGACCGGCGCGTTGCGCTGGCGGTATTCCACCAGCCAACGGGCGTAGTCTTCGAGGTCGCCATCGAACTCTTCGACCTTGCCGTCCGCGACCAGGTAGAAGTTGTCGGTGGTGCTCTTGAGCAGATGCCGATCGTGGGAAACCACCAGTACCGCGCCGCTGAATTCCTGCAACGCCATGGTCAGCGCCAGGCGCATTTCCAGATCGAGGTGGTTGGTCGGTTCGTCGAGCAGCAACAGGTTCGGCCGCTCCCAGGCAATCAACGCCAGGGCCAGACGCGCTTTCTCACCACCGGAGAAATTCAGTACCGGCTCGTCGAGTCGCGCACCACGGAAGTCGAAACCACCGAGGAAGTCGCGCAGGGTCTGCTCACGCTCGGTCGGCGCCAGGCGCTGCAAGTGCAGCAACGGGCTGGCCTTGGCGTCCAGCGAGTCGAGCTGATGCTGGGCGAAGTAGCCGACGACGGTGTTTTCGCCACGGGTCAGGCGCCCGGCCAACGGTTCGAGTTCGCCGGCGAGGTTCTTGATCAGGGTCGACTTGCCCGCGCCGTTGGGGCCGAGCAAGCCGATCCGCGCGCCGGGGGTCAGTTGCAGCTTGACCTTCTCCAGCACGGTTCTGTCGCCGTAGCCCAGGTTGGCATCAGACAGGTCGATCAGCGTGCTGGAAATCTTGGTCGATTCACGGAACACGAAGTCGAACGGCGAATCGACGTGGGCCGCCGACAGCTCTTCCATCCGTTCCAGCGCCTTGATCCGGCTCTGGGCCTGACGGGCCTTGGTGGCCTGGGCCTTGAAGCGGGCGATGTAGCTTTCCATGTGCGCACGTTGCGCCTGCTGCTTCTCGTAGGCCTGTTGCTGCTGGGCCAGACGTTCGGCACGGGCGCGTTCGAACGCGGTGTAGCCGCCACGGTAGAGGGTCAGCTTGCGCTGATCGACGTGGGCCACGTGATCGACGACTTCATCGAGGAAATCCCGGTCGTGGGAGATCAGCAATAACGTGCCGGGGTAACTTTTCAGCCACTCTTCGAGCCAGATGATGGCATCGAGGTCCAAGTGGTTGGTCGGTTCGTCGAGCAGCAGCAGGTCCGATGGGCACATCAAAGCCTGCGCAAGGTTCAGACGCATCCGCCAGCCACCGGAGAAATCTCCTACCTGACGATCCATCTGCTCATTGGTGAAACCGAGACCGGCCAGCAACTTGCGCGCACGCGCATCGGCGGTATAGCCGTCGGCGCTGTCGAGTTCGATGTGCAGGCGGGCCAGGGCGGTGCCGTCGTGAGCCTCTTCGGCTGCCGCGAGCTCACGCTGCACTTTGCGCAGACGCAGGTCGCCGTCGAGCACATAGTCGACCGCCAGGCGCTCAAGGGTGTCGACCTCCTGGCGCATGTGGGCGATACGCCAGTCGGCCGGCAGCAGGCAATCGCCCGAGTCCGGGTGCAACTCACCGCGCAGCAAGGCGAACAGGCTGGATTTGCCGGCGCCGTTGGCACCGATGAGGCCGGCTTTGTGGCCGGCGTGCAGGGTCAGCTCGGCGTCTTCTAGCAGACGTTGCGGGCCACGCTGTAAAGTCAGGTTCTGAAGTCGGATCATAATGGCGGCGGAGTCTACCAGCTTCGCTCACAACTGGCGCGAGTAGCACGATGTCCTCTGACCTGTGGAGCTTTGCCCTTGCCGTCTATGCCCGTCCCGGCGTAGAGGATGCCTGCCTGCGCCTGCAATCGGCGGGGGCCAATGTGTGCCTGATGCTGTGCGGTTTGTGGCTGGAACAGCGCGATGCGACCTGCGACGAGATGCGCGCGAAACAGCTTCAAGAGCTGACCATCCCTTGGGACAAAGAGGTGATTCAACCGCTGCGAGCGATGCGCATGCAGTGGAAAACGCTGACTGACACGGATCCGGTGCTCAAGGGTATGCGCGAGCAGATCAAGGGGCTGGAACTGGAGGCGGAGCGCGCTTTGCTGTCGCGACTTGAAGGCACGGCGCAGGGCTGGAGGCGCAATTCGAAGGAATCGAGTGACTGGCTGGAGGCTCTGGCCGGCAGTGCGGCCAACCTGAACCGCGACGCGCTGCAAGTGCTGCGCGTCGCGGCGACCGGTGCTTAGGAAGCGCTGGTCGGGTTGCTGGCGACGCTCGACACCGGTGCCGACGATGGCGCGGTGGTGGTCGAGGTAGTGGCGGCGGATGCAGGTGCTGCGGTCGATGCCGGGGTTGCCGGCGCGGCTGGCTTGGCAGCAGGTGCAGTAGCCGGTTTCGCTGCAGCTGGCTTGGCAGCGGCAGGTTTTTTCACGGCAGGTTTTGCGGCGGGTTTCGCTGCTGGCTTGGCGGCAGCCGCTGCTGGTTTAGCGGTAGCTGCTGGCTTGGCCGCAGTAGTTGCAGGCTTGGCGGCGGTGGCCGGTTTTGCAGCAGGTTTAGCCACGGCTTTTACCGCAGGCTTGGCGGCTGGTTTCGCTGCAGGTTTAGCGGCAACCGGTTTGGCCGCGGTTTTGGTTGCTGGCTTGGCAGCAGCCGTTCTGGCCGCAGGTTTTGCTGCCGGTTTAGCGGCGGTTTTGGCGGCTGGTTTTGCAGCCGGTTTGGCAACTGCGGTTTTCGCCGGAGCAGCTTTTGCAGCAGCGGTTCTCGCGGCAGGCTTGGCAGCTGGTTTGGCAGCGGCTGGTTTGGCAGCGGCTGGTTTGGCAGCAGCAGGTTTTGCAGCGCTGGCGGCTGCGGGTTTCTTCGCTGCAGGTTTTGCGGCGGCTTTCACTGGCGCTTTTGCCGGGGCTTTGGCAGGTGCCTTGGCCGGGGCTTTGGCAGGTGCCTTGGCCGGGGCTTTTGCAGCAGGTTTGGCGGCCGCTTTTTTCGCAGGCGCCGCTGCCGGCTTGGCCGAACGCAGGGACAACGCCTTGCCGACGGCTTCTTGAACACGACCGACACCCTGGGCCAGTTTCAGGCTTTCCTGGGCATCGCGCTTGAGTTGCAGAATGTAGCTGCGGGTGTCGGACTGACGATCCTTCAGCGCATCCAGCAGGTCTTCGAGTTCCTTCACGGCACCCTTGGCCTTGGTCTGCGCCTTGGCTTTACCGGCTGCGGCTGCGTCCTGCAATTTGGTGCGGGATTTGTGCAGTTTTTCTTGCGCCTTGCCGCGTTGCTTTTCCAGTTTGGCGAGCAGTTTTTCAGCATCAGCCAAGGCTTGGGAGCAAGCGTTTTCCAAATGTTCGAGCAGGCTGCCCGAGAGCTGTTGGAGTAAGTGCAACGGAGTATTTACAGGCTTCTTGGTGGCCGACATGGTTTACCTCCTGGCTGACGTGAGTGCGGCTCATACTAGACCTCTGCTGCTACCGCCGCTAGGGCATGTTGACAGTATCGAATGCACTCGGTTGCAGGCTTGCGAAAAACTTCTGCACATTGCTCAAAGCAGTTCACCGGTGCAGACGTTCGCGCTGGCATAATCCACCGCAATTCAGGACGGAGAGTGCCCATGTCGCGCTACTTTTTTTTATCCCTCTGCATGATCTTTTCGGCGGTTCAGGCCGACGAAAAAAACACCGCGAACGATGCTCATGATCTGGCCTACAGTCTCGGCGCGAGCCTCGGTGAACGGCTGCGTCAAGAAGTGCCGCAGCTACAGATCCAGGCATTGATCGAAGGTCTGCAACAGGCCTATCAAGGCAAGCCGCTGGCCCTGAGCGAGGCACGTATCGAGCAGATCCTGGCCGATCACGAATCGCAGACGGCCGAGCATGCCGCCATGCCGTCGACTGAAGCTGCGATGGAAAACGAGCGACGTTTTCTCACCGCCGAAAAAGCCAAACCGGGAGTGAAAGAGTTGGCCGACGGCATCCTGCTGACAGAGCTGGCGCCGGGGAATGGCACCAAGGCCGGCCCGGATGGAAAAGTACAGGTGCTGTATATCGGTCGACTGCCGGACGGTACCGTGTTCGATCAGAACACTCAGCCTCAGTGGTTCAATCTCGACAGCGTGATCGCCGGATGGCGCACCGCGCTGCAAAACATGCCGGTGGGTGCGAAGTGGCGATTGGTGATTCCATCGGATCAGGCTTACGGCGCCGACGGTGCCGGCGACTTGATCGCGCCGTTCACACCGCTGGTGTTCGAAGTCGAATTGCGCGGCGCGACCAGTTGATCGCCCAATAAAAAACGGTGCGCTGTTGGCGCACCGTTTTTGTGTCTTGCAGGGTCGGTTCAAGCCTGAACCGAATCCTCTTCCTTGTGGGCGGTATGCAGCACTTCGATCAGGCAGTCTTCCAGTTCGAAGCGCTCGTGGAGCAGCCCACCCAGCTCCTTGAATTTTTCGGCAACGCATTTGCCTTCATCGCAAAGGTCATTGAAGGCCAGCAGTTTTTCCGTGATGACATCGATGCGCGGATAAATCGTCTCGGCCAGTTCCAGGCCGCGCTTGTCGTTGAAGGCCTTGGCCTCGCCCGTCAGCTGTTCGTAGATTTCGAAATGCCCGGCCGACACGTAATCGACCAGCACGCCGCAGAATTCCTGCAAGGGCTTTCGATCCACGGAGAGCGACTGAGGCTCTGCGCCCAGCTTGTCGTAAGCAGCGATCAGCTCCTCACGCTCCTGGAGCCAGCGGTCGATCAGCAGATGAACTCCACCCCAACGTTCCTGAGCATTCTGACAACTTTCGAGCATGGCGATCTCTCTTCCCTTGTGGGTCATGCTGCCCTACTCCCGCGCCCCTTCTTGTGGGTATTGCTTTGAGAGGCGGCCAGGCAGAGCGTCATCGAGCAACACAAATCCAATGACACGTGCGGGCCAGATTATGCCCGCACGCCTATGGCTTCAAGGTACGCAGGAGAGAAAGTTCATACAAGTGTTTAATCCCCGAGCAGCGCCCGGTGCGACGCTTCGCCGCTGAGCGGTCGTTGCAGAGCGCTCCAGGCCAGCCGCAGCAACTGGTAAACCCCCAGGATCGACAGCGCGACGAAGAACAGCAGGCTCCACTCCGGAATGCTCAGGTCAAACAATGTCCAGGACAATTGCGCGCAATCCTCGCTGTCATTGAACATCCGCGCCAGGGCGCAGAGCCAGGGCAGAGAACTGAAAAGCTCTTCCGGGTTGGGTGCGCATTGCGCCAGGTGATGCATCGAATCACTCTGCAGCAGCACCTGCCGCCAGGCCGCCATCGTTCCACCCAGAGCGGCTGACAACGCGCCAGACCAGTAGAGCGACAGACCGAAACGACTTGGCCCATGCACAGCCGCCACGCCACAGCAGGCGGTAAGAATACTCAGGAAAAGCCGTTGCACCAGGCACAGGCTGCAAGGCACCAGGCCGACCGCGTACTCGAGGTAATAGGAAGCTCCCAGCGCCAGTGTTCCCGCCGTGAAAGCCATAAAAAACAGGGAGCGTGAGCAGGTCAACGACATGGGTTATCCGTAACAATAAAGACAGGCAGTTACGGTAGAGGAAAGGGACGCGGCCTTTCAAGGCGGGCCGCTGACGACACTTCACCAGAAGTGTAGGGAAATCCCGACAGGCTTGAGAGGAAAGAATGTAGGCCTCTGTAGGACTTTGCCTCAGAAGCGAATTAGCGGTAACTATTCAGTCGAGAACATGAGCGAGGGAGCGCACTCCCTCGTCCATTCAGGCGTGAGCCTGTACCGGTAAAGGCGCGGCCAGCAGACGCTCATCCAACAACCCCAGACCTTCCTGGAACAGCTGGTTGCTGCGTTCGGTATCGCCGAGTCGGGCCAGCAATCGAGCCAGTTCCGCACAGGCTTCCGGGTTGCGCTGCGTACGCAGGCTGCTTTCCAGGTAGTCCCTCGCCTTGCCCCACAGACTGGCTTGCAGGCACAGTCGACCAAGCGTCAGCAGCAGGCTCGGGTCGGCGGGATGATCCTTGAGCCAGCCCTCGGCCGCTTGCAATTGACGCGTCGGATCACTGCCGCGCACCAGGCCATAGAGGCGCGCCAGGTGACTGTCGTACTTGCGCTTGAGGGCGTTGCGCAGCACCTCTTCCGCTTCGACCTGAGCGCCGAGCTGGCGCAGTTGCTCAGCGTACGCCAGGACCAGCGGAGGCTCCTGACGCTGCGACGAGGTCAGTTGCTGCCAGGCACGATTGAGCGACTGCAGACCCACTGCGCCATCCTCCTCGCGATGCGCCGCCAGCGACAGGTTCTCACCCCAGGCACGACGCTCCAGCTCGGCCAGTTCGGCGGGCGGCAGGACTTTGTCCTTGCGCAGCTCGGGCAGCATGCGGATCACCGCCGACCAGTCACCGCGCTGCTGATGCAGACGCTGCAACTGACGCAGGGTCTGGACGTTGTGCGGATGATGCTCGCGCATGGCCTGCAAGGTCACCAGCGCACCTTCGGTATCGCCACGGTCGGTTTGCAGTTGCGCATGATTCAAGGCAATCGCCAGTTCGGCCTGAGGCTGACGTTCGAGCGCACGCTCCAGCAGACGATCACTTTCCTCGTAATTGCCTTGCTCGTTGGCAGCACGGGCGGCGCCAAGGTAATACAGCAACGGTTGACGCTCGGCCTCAGCGGCCCGGTAAAGATGGCGCTGGGCACTGGCCCAGCGACCTTCGGCCAGATCCAGTTGACCGTGCTCGATCGCCACTTGTACGCGTCGACTGCGGTTGCGGCGCGACCACGGATTGACTACGCCACCCGAAGTCAGCACCAGCTCGACCAGCGCCTTGATGCCCCAGATGAGCAGCCATAACACCGCCACCAGCGCCAGCGTTGCCCACAGACTCGACTCATAGCGGAAGCTTTTGTAGGCAACCAGCACGTAACCGGAATGCTCGGCGATCGCCAGACCGAGCGCCGCCGTCGCAGCAATCACCAGAAACACGATGACATACAGACGCTTCATGGCGTGGCCTCCTGCGCGGTGCTGGCAGCAGGTTTGGCGAAGGGTTTCACCGAGTCTTCAGCGTTGACGTTACGTCGCTCAAGATAGGCCTGCACAGCGCTGAGGGTGCCCGCCAGATCCGGGGTGACGACCGTGACCGGTTGCTTGCTCAGCTCCGCCACTTGCTCGAGCATGATTTTGCTCTGCGGGTTGTCCGGGTTGAAATTGCCCTTGAGCACATCCCGCGCTTCAGCCAATGCCTGGGTGTACACCGGCGCCTGACCGTTGAGGGCTGCCCATTGCGCCTGCTCGAGCGAAAGGCTCAAGGCCAGACGCACCTGGCTCAGGCTCTGACCGGCGAGCAGCGGCCGGACTTTTTTGTCCGCGTTGAAATCGATACGGATGTATCGCGAGATCTGATCCCACCACTGCGACCAGCGACTGGCACCGTCGCCATCGGCAGTCAGACCCAGCAGGGAATCACCGCGATCCTTGTACTCAGGTGCCAGCTCGGTGAGCTCGATGACCTGATCGCGCAACGCACCCAGTCTCAGAAACAGACCAGTACGATCAGGCTGCGCGGTGCTGCGCAGCGCCACCAGGGTTTTCGCCACTTGCTCGCGCGCGGCAAACGAACCCGGGTCGTTCTGCTCGCGCAGGATTTCATCGGCGCCCTGCACCAGCGCCTGAGCGCTGCTGATGTCCTGCAAGGCAGAAAGACGCAGACTGGCCAGACGCAACAAGTGCTCGGCCTCGGCCAGGCGCCAGTCCTTGCGGCTGGCACCGAGAACCGTTTCCAGACGTTGATTGAGGCGCTGCTGATCACCTTGAAGCTGCGTCACCAGACGCTGGCGGTCGGCGAGTTCGTCAGCGCCCGGCAACTGCCCGAGGCGCTCGGCCAGACGCTGGTCGTTGAGCTTCAGGGTCTGTGCCTGATCACTCAACGCCTGTACCTGACTCAATTGCTCCTGAGTGTTGGCTTGCAGGTGTCGCACTTGCCAGACACCCCAGCCACCCACTGCGACACCGGCAGCGCCGAGCAGCAGCGCGACAATGGCCAATCCGTTGCCTCGGCGCGGTTCAGCGGCCGGTGGCGGTACTTCAACCGGTGCATCGATCACAGGTTGAACGTCATCTTTAGGCAAGGCTGTTTCGCTCACGTATCCATCCTTTGCATTAGAGAACGGGCACGGGATGCTCCCGTAACGCCGTCAGCAAGGCCGCGGCACTGGCGCCGCGACAATCCACAACTGTTCGGGCCCCGGCGGCACGTGCCTGCTCGGCGACCCTTGGGCTTGGAACAAACAACGGCATCTGCGCAAGCACTGGCCAAGTGTCGCCGGCCAATTGGCGCAGGTGCTCAAAACCCTGTCCACTGCTGACCACCAGCCCGTTCAGGCGTTCCGCCTCAATCCGTCGGGGCAGTTCCCGCGGCGGATAGTCCGGCAGGTCACGGCGGTACAGTTCCAGATACTCGACACTAGCACCAAGCGCGCGCAGGCGCTCGGCCAGCAGCTCGCGACCGCCCTCTCCGCGCAGGATCAACACCGGCGCGCCGGGCTGTGCGACGGCGTCGAGCAGACGCGGCAATTGCAGCAAGGCTTCGCTGTCATCACCCTCGTCCGGGCAGTGCGCATCCAGGCCCCGATCCCGAAGAATCTGCGCCGTCGCCGCGCCAACGCTGAACCAGGGCATGGCCGGCAGCGACGCCCCATCGGTATCAATCCATTGCACGGCGATACGCGCCGCCGGTTTGCTGACCACGATCACCGCGCTGTAGCGCGACAACCGGGCAAACGTCTGGCGAATTGTGTCAGAGACCGGCAGCGGCGCGATTTCCAAAAGCGGCAGGCAGCTGCTGAAAATCCCCTGTCCGGCCAGCACCTCGGCCAGCGCCTCGCAATCGTCAGCGGGACGCGTCAGCAGCAGGCGCCAGGCAGTCACTCGTGACCTGCCTCGCCGTAGACAGCCTTGAGAATGTCGGCGGCACCCTGGCGGAGCAAATCTTCAGCGACTTGCACGCCCAGCGTTTCAGCGGCAGCGCGTGGCGCACGGGCTTCGGCGCTCAGCAGCTTGCCGCCGCTCGGCTCGCCGACCAGACCACGCAGCCACAACTGCTCGCCTTCAAGCACGGCGTAACAGGCGATCGGCACCTGGCAGCCGCCATTCAAGTGTTTGTTGAGGGCACGTTCGGCGCTCACGCGGTCAGCGGTATCGGCGTGATGCAAAGGCGCGAGCAAGGCATGGATTTCGGTATCGGCACTGCGGCATTCGATACCGACAGCGCCCTGGCCACCGGCCGGCAGGCTGTCATCGACGCTGATCGCCGAGGTGATGCGATCTTCGAAACCGAGACGAATCAGGCCGGCCGCCGCGAGAATGATCGCGTCGTACTCGCCGGCATCGAGTTTGGCCAGACGGGTATTGACGTTGCCACGCAGGAAACGGATTTCCAGGTCGGGACGGCGGGTCAGCAACTGCGCCTGGCGACGCAGGCTGGAGGTGCCCACGATGCTGCCGGCAGGCAATGCATCGAGGCTGGAATAGTTATTGGAGACAAAGGCGTCACGCGGGTCTTCGCGCTCGCAGATGCAGAACAGTCCGAGGCCTTCGGGGAAGTCCATCGGCACGTCTTTCATCGAATGGACGGCGATGTCGGCTTCGTTTTCCAGCAGCGCGGTTTCCAGTTCCTTGACGAACAGACCCTTGCCGCCGATTTTCGACAGGGGGGAATCGAGCAGCTTGTCGCCGCGACTGACCATGGGCACCAGCGTCACCAGCAGTCCCGGGTGGGCTGCTTCCAGACGGGCTTTGACGTATTCGGCCTGCCAGAGGGCCAGTGCACTTTTGCGGGTGGCGATGCGGATTTCGCGAGAGGACATGGATCAATCCGTACTGAATAGATACGGCGGATAATAACAGCTCAGCCAAATCCACTTTGACTTGAATCAGAAACGGCGTGGCCTCCCTGGCCGGCAATGCCTGGTGAAAAGAGTTGAGAGCCGCCCGACGCCTGCGGACTAAAGCCCTTGCATCATTTTGCGCACGCCCGCCACATGCCGGCGACTGACGATCAGCGCGTCACCGTTCAGCCCCTTGAGGAACAACTGGAAGTGGCCCAACGGCGTACGTTGTAGTCGCTCGATGCGGTCGCGGGCGACCAGCGCATTGCGGTGGATGCGCACGAAGCGCTCGCCGAATTCGTCTTCCAGGGCCTTGAGGGGTTCGTCCAGCAGGACTTCACCGGTTTCATGGCGCAAGGTCACGTATTTGTGGTCGGCAATGAAGTACACCACCTGATCCAGCGGGATCAGCTCGATGCCTTTGCGGGTTCTCGCGCTGATGTGGCTGCGCGGGCCGGTGCCGCTTTCGGCGGCGGGACGAGTCAGGGCCGAAAGCTGAGCCCGATTCGGACGTTCAGCCCTTTTCAGGGCTTCCTGCAGATGTTCGGTTCGCACGGGTTTCACCACATGGCCCACGGCACTGGCCTGCAGGGCCTCCAAGGCAAATTCATCGATACCGGAGCAAAACACCACGGCGGGCGGGGTTTCGCGTTCGCACAGGCGGGCAGCCACTTGCAGGCCATCGAGGCCTGGCATGCGGATATCGAGCAGCACGATATCCGGCTTGTGGCTGTCGATCAGTGCCAACGCCTCTTCGCCATTGGTGGCGCTGGGCTCCAGGACTGTGTAGCCCTCGAGCTCGCTCACCATTCGGGCGAGGCGCTCGCGGGCCAGTGGTTCGTCATCAACGATCAGGACATTCATATTGCGCTGGATTCCTGCGTGAGTCTCGCACAAGGATAGCGTAGACAAGTGGAGTGACGTCCGTCACCGCGATCCACGCTAAGACTAGCGCGAGCGGCAAAAAGTGCCGTACGTCGGCCGGCAATATTTGCCGACACCCGGGACGCACCACTCAAAGCTCGCTGCTGTCTGCGTTTTACGCAGGGTATGCCGATGGTCAATACACCCACCCCTCTCTTCTTATAGTCGGCGGCCAGACCTTTGCGCGATCCACAGTTGCGCCGACCCTTAGTCCTACTGTAGACGCTCGCCGGGCCGATATTGCTCAATCGGAAAATATCCTTGAGCAAATCCCCCGGAACCGGCGGCGACTATGAACCTCGACATGAGAAAAAAACGTATCGACCAGTGTCAGCGACAGGATTGGCAACCCTGTTATTATCCGCGCCAGCGTTTCACGCCTTCTTTCTTCAAGCCGATACGAGCGAATTCATGAGCACTGACAAGACCAATCAGTCCTGGGGCGGCCGCTTCAGTGAACCCGTCGACGCCTTCGTCGCCCGCTTCACCGCCTCCGTCACTTTCGACCAGCGCCTGTATCGCCACGACATCATGGGCTCGATCGCCCACGCCACCATGCTGGCCAAGGTCGGCGTGCTGACGGATGCCGAGCGCGACAGCATCATCGATGGCCTGAAGACCATCCAGGGTGAAATCGAGGCCGGCCAGTTCGACTGGCGCGTGGACCTCGAAGACGTGCACATGAACATCGAGGCGCGCCTGACCGACCGCATCGGCGTGACCGGTAAAAAGCTGCACACCGGCCGCAGCCGCAACGACCAGGTCGCCACCGACATCCGCCTGTGGCTGCGCGACGAAATCGACCTGATCCTGGCCGAGATCACCCGCCTGCAAAAAGGACTGCTGGAGCAAGCCGAGCGCGAAGCCGGCAGCATCATGCCGGGCTTCACTCACCTGCAGACCGCCCAGCCCGTGACCTTCGGGCACCACATGCTGGCCTGGTTCGAAATGCTCAGCCGCGACTACGAGCGCCTGGTCGACTGCCGCAAGCGCACCAACCGCATGCCGCTGGGCAGTGCCGCGCTGGCCGGCACCACCTACCCGATCGACCGCGAATACACCGCGCAACTGCTGGGCTTCGACGCTGTCGGCGGCAACTCGCTGGACAACGTGTCCGACCGTGACTTCGCCATCGAATTCTGCTCGGCCGCGAGCATCGCGATGATGCACTTGTCGCGCTTCTCCGAAGAGCTGGTGCTGTGGACCAGCGCGCAGTTCCAGTTCATCGATCTGCCGGACCGCTTCTGCACCGGCAGCTCGATCATGCCGCAAAAGAAAAACCCCGACGTGCCAGAGCTGGTACGTGGCAAGACCGGCCGTGTGTTCGGCGCCCTGATGGGCCTGCTGACCCTGATGAAAGGCCAGCCGCTGGCCTACAACAAGGACAACCAGGAAGACAAGGAGCCGCTGTTCGACGCCGCCGACACCCTGCGCGACTCGCTGCGTGCCTTTGCCGACATGATCCCGGCGATCAAACCGAAGCACGCGATCATGCGTGAAGCGGCGCTGCGCGGCTTCTCCACCGCCACCGACCTCGCCGACTACCTGGTTCGCCGCGGCCTGCCGTTCCGTGACTGCCACGAGATCGTCGGCCACGCCGTGAAATACGGCGTCGACACCGGCAAGGATCTGGCGGAAATGAGCCTGGAAGAACTGCGTCAGTTCAGCGACCAGATCGAGCAGGACGTGTTTGCCGTGCTGACCCTGGAAGGCTCGGTGAATGCCCGTGACCACATCGGCGGCACTGCGCCGGCGCAGGTCAAGGCTGCCGTAGCTCGCGGTCAGGCGCTGATCGCCAGCCGCTAAAAGCATCGCGGGCAAGTCGAACTATCGACTTGCCCGCGAACTTGTTTCAGAACAAAATTTCTACTTTTTGGCCGCGATCATCGCCAAAAACGTTGGCATCGCCGCTTCCTTGTCCGCTGCGATCTTCTGCACATGCGGATTCTGTTCAAGTCGCTCCAGCAGCGCCTTGGCCTTCGGCATGTCCGCCAGCAGATCCAGACCGAACAGCTTGTGCCCCACCGCAGCCGCCAGCGGCACGCTGTAGAGGAAGTACAGGTCAGCGATGCTCAGGCTGTCGCCCGCCACATACGGGGCAAACTTGCCGTGCCGGCCCAGCGCCGCAAACCCCAGCAGCAATTCAGCCTTGGTTTTCTCCTTGATCGCCTCCGGCAGCGCCGCGCCGAAAAACGCTTCGCCGTAACAGGCACGGGCCGGCAACTCGATGTACAGCTCGATTTCCTTGGCCACCGCCAGCACTTGAGCGCGCGCAAACGGATCGCTCGGCAGCAGCGAGACACCCTTCTGGGTGCTTTCGAGGTATTCGAGCATCACCATCGTTTCGTTGATGTAGCCACCTTCGGCGCCCAGCACCGGCACCTTGCCGCGCGGGCTGATGGCCAGAGACTCAGGCGTAGGCGTCGGGTAGAACGTGACTTCCTCGAACGGCAGGCCTTTTTCCAGCAGCGCCAGTTTGACCATGTTGTAGTAGTTGCTGACTGAGAATCCGTAGAGCTTGAACATCACATAGCCTCCAGGCCGTGCGGGGTGGGCAGTGCCTGTTTATAGATCGCTCCGGGGAATCCTGCCAGCAGCATCACGCCGCTGAATGCGGGTAAACTGGCGCCTTTCCTTGAGGAGCCTGCCATGAGCGAGCCGACAGACATCGATAACGACGAAGAAGAGTTCACCGAGAGCACTTTGATCGAAGCCATCGAAAACCAGATCGAAAGCGACAACCCGCCAGCGGCCAAGGCGACGTTCAACAAGCTGACGCTGGTCGGTTATGAGCGCGAAGACATCCTGAATCTGATGGCCCACGTGCTGGCTTACGAGATCGACGCCATGCTCGATGACGACCGCGCGTTCAATACCGAATGGTACGAAGCGGCCCTTCGTGCACTGCCCGAGTTGCCACCGGAAAAGGCTTAACCGGGCAACCCGATGTGGGAGCAACTCTGCTCCCACACAATTTGTCACCCATCTCTGCGGCCTTCTCCCGGCCCCTGACTACACTGGAATCCACCCCCGAGACAAAAACCCCGACGCACACTGGACAGGTCGCGCCGGCAGGTTCACCTTAGGGGCGCTGTCGTCCAATTCCTAGAAAGTCTGGAGTCCTTATGTCGCTTACCCCTGAGTTGGTTGCCGAACTGGAAGTCCTCGCACTCTTCAACCTGGACAGTTCCCAGGAAGGCCTGAAAATTCATCAGACCGCTGCCCCGAAGCACATTGCTGCTGCCCAACGCCTCTTTGAAAAAGAACTGACAGACCAGCCTGATGGCGGTTACCTGACCAGCCTCGGTCGCGATGCCGCACAAAACGTGCAAACCGTACTGACGATTCTGAAAGAGCAACAAACCGCCTGATCCTCCCGACTTCGCCCACGGAAACCTCTGCCACGGGATTTCCGCGGGCCAGCCCGGCTGCAAGCCATCGCCACGCGGTGGAAATCTGACGTCAAAAAACAAATTCAGCTTAATGCTCGCGCTGCACAGGCGCTAAACTCCCCCGCATTCCGTGACCTTCTGCCTCCGAGCCCTGCGAGCCGGTTTGAGTCGACATGACCCGCACCCATGAAATCCGCCCCGACCTGGACGAGGGAATCGACCGCAAGGTACTCAGCCAGCTGCGCGCACGCTTTCTGAAACTCAACGAAGGTCGCCTGAGCCGGGCGCTGGAAGGCCTGTCGACGCGCCAGCAAAGCGTGCTGACCTTGCTGCCGCTGTTTTTCCACGTCAATCATCCGCTGTTGCCCGGCTATGTTTCGGGTAGCACACCGGCCGGGTTGTCGAATTACGAGCCGGACGCCGACGCCCTCACCGAAGCCCAGCGCCTGACGCGTTCGTTTTCCTATAAGCCGCGCCACGGCAGCAATCCGCCACGGCCGATTCATGGCCTGTTCCTGATGGGCAGCCTCGGCACCCTCGCCCAGGCCGACCAGAGCGACATGGACGTGTGGGTGTGCCACGCCCCCGACCTGAGCGACAGCGAACTCGCCGAGCTGCGTAAAAAGTGCCAGTTGCTCGAAGTCTGGGCCGCGAGCCAGGGCGCGGAGGCGCATTTCTTCCTGATCGACCCGACACGCTTCGTCAAAGGCGAGCGCGATACCCAGCTCAGTTCCGAGGATTGCGGCACCACCCAGCATTATCTGCTGCTGGACGAGTTCTACCGCACCGCGATCTGGCTGGCCGGGCGTACGCCGATCTGGTGGCTGGTGCCGGTCTACGAAGAACGGGCCTACGATCAGTACACCCACACGCTGCTGTCCAAACGCTTTATCCGCAACGATGAAACCCTCGACCTGGGGCCGCTGGCGCACATTCCCCCGGGCGAATTCGTGGGCGCCGGGCTGTGGCAGCTGTTCAAGGGCATCGAATCGCCTTACAAGTCGGTGCTCAAGCTGCTGCTGATCGAGGTCTACGCCAGCGAGCACCCGCAGGTGCAGTGCCTGAGCCTGCGCTTCAAGCAGGCGGTATTCGCCAACCGGCTGGACCTCGACGAGCTGGATCCGTACATGGTGGTTTACCGCCGGATCGAGGAATACCTCACCGCACGCAACGAACCGGAACGACTTGAACTGGTGCGTCGGGCGCTGTACCTCAAGGTCAACCGCAAGCTCACCGGCAACAGTCGCACCCAGAGCTGGCAGCGTTCGTTGCTGGAAAGGCTGGCCAGCGAATGGCACTGGGACCAGCGTCAGCTTGCGCTGCTCGACAGTCGCAGTCAGTGGAAAGTCCGTCAGGTCAGCGCCGAGCGCCGGGCCCTGGTCAACGAGCTGAACTACAGCTACCGCTTTCTCACCCAGTTCGCCCGCACCGAGCAGACTGTCAGCCTGATCAACAAACGTGATCTCAACGTTCTCGGCCGACGCCTGTACGCCGCGTTCGAACGCAAGGCCGACAAGGTCGAGTTCATCAACCCCGGCATCGCCCCGGATCTGGCCGAAGACACCCTGACCCTGGTGCAGTCGCCGAACAAAAAGGAACCGGGCCAAACCCAGTGGGGCCTGTACAACGGCAGCCTGACGGCGCTGGAGTGGGAACACTTCGCACCGATCAAGCGCAGCCGCGAGTTGCTGGAACTGCTGACCTGGTGCCATCGCAACGGCGTGATCGATAGCAGCACACGACTGGCCCTGCATCCCGGCACCAGCGACCTGAGCGAGTTCGAGCTGTTCAACCTGCTCGGTAGCCTGCAACAGAGCATCGCCCTGCCCTTGCCCACCGTTGCCGAAGAACCGCTGCTGCACGCCAGCGTGCCGAGCGAAGTGCTGATACTGGTGAATGTCGGGGTCGACCCGCTCAAGCATCACCGCGACCTGAACATCCTGATGACCACCGAGCGCACGGACTCCCTGAGCTATGCCGGCGTGCGCGAAAACCTGGTGCTGACCCTCGATCAGGTCACGCTCAACAGCTGGAACGAAGTGCTGGTCAATCGCTTCGACGGCCCGCATGCGCTGCTCGATTGCCTGCGCGACTACCTCAACAACCTGCCGCGCGGGCCGCAACAGCCATCGTTGCGGGTGCGTTGCTTCTGCCACAACCGTGCGCAGTTCATCGCCCGCCGGGTGGAAGAGATCGTCGACACCGCTCAGAACCTGCTGCTCAGCGACTTGAATCACCGCTACCTGATTCAGGTGCAACAGCACTATCACGTACTGGAACTGGTGCCGGGCCAGGTCAGCCATGTCGCTCTCGCCACCCTGCCGGCGCTGCTCGATTACCTGGGCGAGGAGCAACCGCGCTACAGCCCGCTGCACCTGGACCCGATGGCGCTGGAAGACCACGACCTCGCGCTGATCCTGCCGATGGGCCAGCCCGAATGCATTCAGGTGTTCTACCGGATCACCGAACAAACGGCCGAGCTGTACGTGCTCGACGAATTCAATGCGCTGTGGCAACAACACTTGCCCTATCACGACGAGCAAAGCCTGTTGGTGCCGTTGCAACGGTTCCTGCAATCGATCCAGTTCCGTCGCGAAGCACTGCTGCCGATGGACTCGAACCACGCCGCCAGCCTTGAAATCTTGTATTACCAGTTATTGCCATCAGGACCGGGACGCGCGCGACGCGTCGAAATGCGCCCGGCACCGCAGACCCCGGTCAACAAGCCGTTCTACGACGTGCAGGCGATCATCGGCAAAGCCGCACCGGGCGAAGTGCAGGTCACGTTGTATTGCAATCAGCGGGAATTCAGCGAGCTGGAACATGGCGACCAGTTGTTCAGCGTGGTCGCCCGGGAGATTGTCGGGCAGCGCCGGGAAACCGAGCGCTACCGCTGCTACATCACCGACCTCGATCTCTCGGGTGTGATCGGTGACGGGCAGAGTTCGAGCAATCTGTATCTGCGTTACAAGGCTGACCTGGAGCGCTCTCTGAACGAGGCGCTCGAGCAGGTCTGAGGCAGGGTTACTCCGGGAAGTCGCCGCCGTTTGCCGGCTGCGATTCGACTTCCAGCAGGGTCAGCTTCAGGGTCTTGCCGCCAGGTGCCGGCCAGTCGATGTGCTGGCCGACTTTCAGGCCCAGCAGCGCACTGCCGACCGGGGCCAGGATCGAGATTTTGCCTTCATCGGCGTTGGCGTGCTTCGGATAAACCAGAGTCAAGTGATAGTCCTTGCCACTGCCCTCTTCGCGACAATGCACACGGGAATTCATCGTCACGACATCGGCGGGCACTTCATCGTGGCCGACCAGCGTATCGGCGCGGTCCAGTTCGGTTTGCAGCGCGATCACGCCCGGCAGCGTGTCATCCAGGCTGTCGATCAGGCGCTCCAGACGTTGCACGTCCAGACGGGTAAGGGTGATGGAAGGTGCGGTCATGATCCGGGCAGACTCCTTTCTTCTGCACACAAAAAAAGCAAAACCCCGCCAAAAAAGACGGGGTTTTCACCAGGCCTCGATGGGTTGAGGCGTTTCCGGACACTATCACAGCTCAAAAAATATACAAGCTACGCTCCGGCGAGCTGTCGGCGTTGCATCGCCTGCGCGCAGATTACCCGGCGGCGCTCGTCATCGGCCGAGCGCCACTCGCGGATGTCTTCGACATGGCGCATGCAGCCGAGACAGACCTTCTGCTCATCCAGCCGACACACGCCGGTGCACGGCGAAGGCACGGCCGGGCTGACGTTGCTGTAGAGCGGCTTCGGCGGACGGGCGGGCGCGGTGTCAGTCACGAAATCACAGGCCTTCGAAATCGAATTCGGTACCGGCCTGCTGCTTGACGATGCGCTCGAGCATCTCGCCCAACTGCTCTTCGCTCTTGTCGCACATCCAGCGTTCGCTTTCTTCGTCGTAATCGAAGTGGAAACCACCGGAGACAGCGGCCAGCCACAGCTGACGCAGCGGTTCCTGACGACTGAAGATCAGCTGGGTGCCGTTCTCGAACTTGACGGTCAGCACACCGGCCGAGTTCTCCATGTCGATGTCCAGGTCGCTGTCGTCGAAGATGTCTTCCAGTTTTTCCTGGGTTTCATCGACCAGATCGTGGAAACGGGCTTCGGACAAACTCATTGCGGCAACCTCAAAAAATGTCTGATCAGGCTCAAGCGCCGCAAGATACGGTCGCTGCCAGCCGATTGCAAAGGATAACGACCAAGCGCCCTGCCCGGCGACGAAATATGCACCCGTCACGCGGGAAAAGTTTCTTCGCCGCAGCCCGAGCCCCGCCGGACGGGAGTTCCGTCGCATAGGCAAGCTGCCGGGTGGCCGGTATACTCCGGCGCAATTAACGCATATTCAAGGATTTCGCCATGAAGCGCCTGATCTCTTCCCTTGCTGCGCTCGTCGCGGTTGCCTGTCTCGTTTCGGCCTGCGGTCAGAAAGGCCCGCTGTACCTGCCCGATGAAGATCAGGACCCGGCCGCACAAGCCCAGTCTTCGCAAAAGCAGCCTGCCTCCAAGGCACACAAGCACGACGTTTACTAAGGGATCGCCATGGACGCTTTTAACTACCGTGGCGGGGAGCTGTTCGCGGAAGGTGTGGCGCTGTCCGCCATCGCCGATCGCTTCGGCACACCGACCTACGTCTACTCCCGCGCCCACATCGAGGCCCAGTACCTGGCCTACGCCGATGCACTGGCCGGCATGCCGCACCTAGTGTGCTACGCGGTCAAGGCCAACTCCAACCTCGGCGTACTGAATGTCCTGGCCCGCATCGGCGCCGGTTTCGACATCGTTTCCCGTGGCGAGCTGGAACGCGTCCTGGCCGCCGGCGGCAGCCCTGACAAGATCGTGTTCTCCGGCGTCGGCAAGACCCGTGACGACATGCGTCGCGCGCTGGAAGTCGGCGTGCATTGCTTCAACGTCGAATCCACCGACGAGTTGGAGCGCCTGCAAGTGGTCGCCGCCGAGCTGGGCGTTGTCGCGCCGATCTCGCTGCGCGTGAACCCGGACGTCGATGCCGGCACCCACCCGTACATTTCCACCGGTCTCAAAGAGAACAAGTTCGGCATCGCCATCGCCGACGCCGAAGACGTGTACGTGCGTGCCGCGCACCTGCCGAACCTGGAAGTGGTTGGCGTCGATTGCCACATCGGCTCGCAACTGACCACCCTGCCGCCGTTCCTCGATGCCCTCGATCGCCTGCTGGATCTGGTGGATCGTCTGGGCGATTGCGGCATCCACCTGCGCCACATCGATCTCGGTGGTGGCCTGGGTGTGCGTTATCGCGATGAAGAGCCGCCGCTGGCCGCCGACTACATCAAGGCTGTGCGCGAGCGTCTCGACGGTCGTGATCTGGCGCTGGTGTTCGAGCCGGGCCGTTTCATCGTCGCCAACGCCGGCGTGCTGCTGACTCAGGTCGAGTACCTCAAGCACACCGAGCACAAAGACTTCGCCATCGTCGATGCCGCCATGAACGACCTGATCCGCCCGGCCCTGTACCAGGCGTGGATGGACGTGACTGCGGTCAAGCCGCGCGACACCGCCGCACGCCAGTACGACGTGGTCGGCCCGATCTGCGAAACCGGCGACTTCCTCGCCAAGGATCGCGAACTGGCGCTGGAAGAAGGCGACCTGCTGGCCGTGCATTCGGCCGGTGCCTACGGTTTTGTGATGAGCTCCAACTACAACACTCGCGGCCGTGCCGCCGAAGTGCTGGTAGATGGCGATCAAGTGTTTGAAGTGCGTCGCCGCGAGACCGTGGCCGAGCTGTTTGCCGGCGAAAGCCTGCTGCCGGAGTAACCCCATGCTGCTGCGTTTTACCAAGATGCACGGCCTGGGCAACGACTTCATGGTCCTCGACCTGGTCAGCCAGCACGCGCACATTCAGCCCAAGCACGCAAAAATGTGGGGCGACCGGCACACCGGCATCGGTTTCGACCAGTTGCTGATCGTCGAAGCACCGAGCAATCCGGATGTGGATTTCCGTTACCGGATCTTCAACTCCGACGGTTCCGAAGTGGAGCAGTGCGGCAACGGTGCGCGCTGCTTTGCGCGCTTCGTGCTCGACAAGCGTCTGACCGCCAAACGCCTGATTCGCGTCGAGACCAAGGGCGGCATCATCGAACTGGACGTGCGTAACGACGGCCAGATCGGCGTGAACATGGGCGCCCCGCGTCAGGTGCCGGCGGACATTCCGTTCCAGGCGACCGAGCAGGCCCTGAGCTATCAGGTCGACGTCGACGGTACATCGGTCGAACTGGCGGCAGTGTCGATGGGCAACCCCCACGCCGTGCTGCGCGTGCAGGACATCAACACTGCACCGGTGCATGAGCTGGGTCCGAAAATCGAACACCACCCGCGCTTTCCAGCTCGGGTCAACGTCGGCTTTATCCAGGTCATCGACCGTAATCGCGCACAACTGCGCGTCTGGGAACGTGGCGCCGGGGAAACCCAGGCCTGCGGCACCGGCGCCTGCGCTGCTGCTGTAGCTGCGATCAGCCAGGGGTGGATGGATTCGCCACTGCTGATCGACCTGCCGGGCGGGCGCTTGTCCATCGAATGGGCAGGCCCTGGCCAACCGGTGCTGATGACCGGTCCGGCAGTGCGTGTATACGAAGGACAAGTCCGTCTTTGAGTGAGCAGAAGCCATGACCGATAAGCCTCAGGTACCCGCCCGACAGTCCGGTGAAACAGCGTCCGAGAGCCTGGAGGCGGCAGCGGTTGCCGCGTACCTGGAGGCTCATCCGGACTTCTTCGTCGAACATGAAGAACTGCTGCCGTCCCTGCGCATCCCCCATCGTCGCGGTGACACCGTGTCGCTGGTCGAGCGCCAGATGTCCATCCTGCGCGACCGCAACATCGAGATGCGTCATCGCCTCTCGCACTTGATGGACGTCGCCCGGGACAACGATCGCCTGTTCGACAAGACCCGCCGCCTGATCCTCGCCCTGATGGACGCCGCCACCCTGGAAGACGTGGTGATCAGCGTCGAAGACAGTCTGCGCCAGGACTTCCAGGTGCCCTTCGTCAGCCTGATCCTGCTCGGCGATAACCCGGCTCCGGTCGGCCGCTGGGTGACCCACGCCGACGCGCAAGCCGCCATCGGCGGCCTGCTCACCGAAGGCAAGAGCATCAGCGGCAGCCTGCGCGAACACGAGCTGGACTTCCTGTTCGGCGAAGAGCAGCGCAAGCAGATCGGCTCCACCGCCGTGGTCGCTGTCAGCCACCAGGGCATCCACGGGATTCTGGCCATCGCCAGCCGTGATCCGCAGCACTACAAGAGCTCGGTCGGCACGCTGTTCCTCAGCTACATCGCCGAAGTCATGGGCCGCGTGCTGCCACGGGTCAACAGCTCCCTGCGCTCGGTACGCTGACCATGGAACGACAACTGGACGCTTACTGCGAACACCTGCGCAGTGAGCGGCAGGTGTCGCCGCACACGCTGTCGGCCTACCGACGCGACCTCGATAAAGTCCTCGGCTGGTGCAGCAAACAGAACATCGGCAGCTGGCAGGCCCTGGACATCCAGCGCCTGCGCAGCCTGATCGCCCGCCTGCATGCCCAGGGCCAGTCTTCACGCAGCCTGGCGCGCCTGCTGTCTGCAGTGCGCGGGCTCTATCACTATCTGAATCGCGAAGGCCTCTGCGATCACGACCCGGCGACCGGTCTGGCGCCGCCAAAAGGCGAACGCCGCCTGCCGAAAACCCTCGATACCGACCGCGCCCTGCAACTGCTTGAAGGTGCCGTGGAAGACGATTTCCTGGCTCGGCGTGATCAAGCGATTCTGGAGTTGTTCTACTCCTCCGGCCTGCGCCTGTCGGAGCTGACCGGGCTCAATCTCGATCAACTGGACCTCGCCGACGGCATGGTTCAAGTGCTCGGCAAAGGCAGCAAGACGCGCCTGTTACCCGTGGGTAAAAAGGCCCGGGAAGCGCTGGAGCAATGGTTGCCGCTGCGGGCGCTGACCAACCCGGCGGACGATGCGGTGTTCGTCAGCCAGCAAGGCCGACGCCTCGGCCCGCGCGCAATTCAGGTGCGGGTCAAACTGGCCGGCGAGCGCGAACTGGGGCAGAACCTGCACCCGCACATGCTGCGGCACTCCTTTGCCAGCCATTTGCTGGAGTCCTCCCAGGATCTGCGCGCCGTGCAGGAACTGCTCGGCCACTCGGACATCAAGACCACCCAGATCTATACCCACCTGGACTTCCAGCACCTGGCGGCGGTCTACGACAGCGCCCATCCACGGGCCAAACGCATGAAAGGCGACGATTCATGAGCATCCAGTTGATCACCTTCGACCTCGACGACACCCTGTGGGACACCGCCCCGGTGATCGTCAGCGCCGAAGCGGTTTTGCGCGAATGGCTGAGCGAACATGCGCCGAATCTGGGCGCGGTGCCGGTGGAACATCTGTGGTCGATCCGCGAACGGGTGCTGGCCAGCGAGCCGGGACTCAAGCACCGCATCAGTGCGTTGCGTCGGCGGGTGCTGTTCCACGCCCTGGAAGAAGCCGGTTATGCCCACGGTGAAGCCTCGGCGCTGGCGGACAAGAGTTTCGAAGTGTTTCTTCATGCCCGGCATCAGATCGAAGTGTTTCCGGAAGTCGAGCCGATCCTGGAAACCCTCGCCAAGCATTACGCCCTTGGCGTGGTCACCAACGGCAACGCCGATGTGCGTCGCCTCGGGCTGGCGGATTACTTCAAGTTTGCGCTGTGCGCCGAAGACATCGGCATCGCCAAGCCGGATGCGCGACTGTTCCATGAAGCTCTGCAACGCGGCGGCGTGAGCGCTGAAGCGGCGGTGCATATCGGCGATCACCCGGGAGATGACATCGCCGGGGCGCAGCAGGCCGGCTTGCGTGCGATCTGGTTCAACCCGGCGGGCAAGGTCTGGGAAGCAGAACGCTTGCCGGATGCCGAGATTCGCAGCCTGACCGATCTACCGGCTGTTCTCGCCCGCTGGAACAGCCGCGGCTAGATTTCTTTCGCCCATGAAAAAGCCCGCAGCGACGGCGGGCTTTTTCAGCAAGCAAGCGGCACGCCTCAGATAGGGCGGCTGCCGTACTTGTTGTCCGGCTTCTTGGGCGGATCGGCGACCACATTGGCCTCCACTTCCTGCACCTTGCCGCCGCGCGCAAGGAACTCTTCCATGGCCTTGGCCAGGGCATCGCGCTCCTTGTTCTTGGCTTCGATGCTCGGCAACTCATCGACCGACACCGCAGCCTTGGCCTTGCCTTTGGCAGCCGGGGCCGGCGTATCGTCACCGCCATCGTCTTCAGCAACGTCTTCCGCTGCTGCTTCCAGACCGTCCTCGGCCTCGTCTTCGTCGCCTACTTCGAGGTCGTCGTTTTCCAGATCATCGTCGCTCATGTTCTACCTCATGACTTGCGAAAAGCAGATTAGTTATAGACCAGCTTTGGCGACTGTCGAAAGTCGCCGTAAAAAAATCGGTAACCATTGGTGACCAACGGTTTATGCCTCTTCACCGTGCAAGGTGGCGAGGACTTTACGGGCACCGCCATGATCGCGGTGCTCGCCCAGGTAAACGCCTTGCCAGGTGCCCAGTGCCAGCCGACCCGCCGAAACCGGCAGGCTGATCTGGCAGCCCAGCACGCTGGCCTTGAAGTGCGCCGGGAGGTCGTCCAGGCCTTCGTCGTTATGCTCATAGCCGTCTGTTCCTTGTGGGATCAGACGATTGAAAAATCGTTCGAAGTCGCGACGTACCGCCGGATCGGCGTTCTCGTTGATGGTCAACGACGCCGAGGTATGCTGCAGCCACAAATGCAACAGACCGACCCGGCATGCCTTGAGTTCAGGCAGTCCGGCGAGCAACTCTTCCGTTACCAGATGAAAGCCCCGGGGCCGTGCCCGCAGGGTTATCAGAGTCTGTTGCCACATACAGTTCTCCGCACGTTCGGGGCGCATTCTAGCGCGCTCTGAAAAAAAACAAAGGCCCTAATATTCCTTCAATGATGTAAGCCATTGGCCGTAGAAAAACACCCGTCGTAAACACGACCAAAGCAGTACGAAAAATCCTTACAGCCATCTCAAGGATGACAAATCCCGGACAAAAAAATGCCCGGCGAACCGGGCAAGTTTTTTGAGGCGCGTACTTACAGGTTGTAGCCGCGCTCGTTGTGTTGTGCCAGGTCCAGGCCCACCGATTCTTCTTCCTCGGTAGCGCGCAGACCCATCACGGCATCCAGCACCTTGAGGATGATGAAGGTGACGATCGCGGTGTAGATCACCGTGAAGCCGACGCCTTTGCACTGAATCCAGACTTGCGCGGCGATGTCGGTGACGGTGCCGAAGCCACCCAGCGCTGGAGCGGCGAACACGCCGGTCAGGATCGCGCCGAGGATACCGCCGATACCGTGCACGCCGAAGGCGTCCAGGGAATCGTCATAGCCGAGTTTGCGTTTCAGGGTGGTGGCGCAGAAGAAGCACACCACGCCGGCGGCCAGACCGATGATCAGCGAGCCCATCGGGCCCACGGTACCGGCCGCCGGAGTGATTGCTACCAGACCAGCAACCACACCCGAAGCGATACCCAGTGCGCTAGGTTTGCCGTGGGTGATCCACTCGGCGAACATCCAGCCCAGTGCAGCGGCGGCGGTGGCGATCTGGGTGACCAGCATCGCCATGCCGGCAGTGCCGTTGGCGGCGGCGGCGGAACCGGCGTTGAAGCCGAACCAGCCAACCCACAGCATGGCGGCGCCCATCAGGGTGTAACCGAGGTTGTGCGGCGCCATCGGGGTGGTCGGGAAGCCTTTGCGCTTGCCCAGCACCAGGCACGCCACCAGACCAGCGATACCGGCGTTGATGTGCACCACGGTGCCGCCGGCGAAGTCGAGCACGCCCCAGTCACCCAGCAGCGAGCCCGGACCGCTCCAGACCATGTGCGCGATCGGCGCATACACCAGGGTGAACCAGACGCCCATGAACACCAGCATCGCGGAGAACTTCATACGCTCGGCGAAGGCACCGACGATCAGCGCCGGGGTGATGATGGCGAACGTCATCTGGTAAGTGACGAACACGGCTTCAGGGAACAGCGCCGCCGGGCCAGTAATGCTGGCAGGCGTGATGCCCGCGAGGAAGGCCTTGCCGAAGCTGCCGACGAAGGAGTTGAAGTTGACGACGTTGGCTTCCATCCCGGTGGTGTCGAACGCCATGCTGTAGCCATAAAGGAACCACAGGATGGTGACCAGGCCGGTAATGGCGAAGCACTGCATCATCACGGAAAGAATGTTTTTCGACCGAACCATGCCGCCGTAGAACAGCGCGAGGCCGGGAATGGTCATGAACAGCACGAGGGCCGTCGAGGTCAGCATCCAGGCGGTATCGCCGGAATTGAGGACTGGAGGCGCCACCGGATCTGCCGCCAAAGCCAGGCCGGGCATTACGATGGACAACAGGGCGCCTAGCCCTGCGAATTTACGCAGAGTCATATTGTTTTCTCCTGGGGCGTTGGGTTTGTGGCGGCGTTTAGATCGCGTCGGTATCGGTTTCGCCGGTACGGATGCGAATCGCCTGTTCCAGATTGACCACGAAGATCTTGCCGTCACCGATCTTGCCGGTGTTGGCAGCCTTGGTTATCGCCTCGATAACCCGATCCAGATCCTTGTCGTCGATGGCAACGTCGATTTTCACCTTGGGCAGAAAATCGACCACGTACTCCGCGCCGCGATACAGCTCGGTGTGACCCTTCTGCCGCCCGAAGCCTTTGACTTCAGTAACGGTAATGCCCTGCACGCCGATTTCGGACAGCGACTCGCGCACGTCGTCCAACTTGAACGGCTTGATGATGGCAGTGACTAGCTTCATGAAACTCTCTCCCGAATTGGTGGACTTGCCCCAGGAAAACAAACCCGACTCAAGTCTAAGCGCAGTGCCTGGCTTTGTAACGCATCGTCGGCCCTACCTGCCCGACTGACGCCAGCTAACCGCTGCTGACGAAACTCCCCGCTCCGCCTGCCGCACTGCATTCGTCACAGCGACTGCATCAGTGCATGGGTCACTACCGACTAAGCAGAAAGCTTGCCATCTCGCCAAAATCCCCTGATTTCAATCCCTTGGCCGCTGCCGAAGATGCCATCACCGAAATGGCACACGGGATACGCACAACAACGGTGCGCAGCCGTTCGTCCTTTTGCGCGAAAAGCGTGCATCCCGGCCAACGCAAATGACTATAGACACTGCGTGATACACTGCCGGCCATTGTTTCCAGGACATATCCCATGCTCGCGCCCAAAGACTTCCTCGACGCCCTGAGCGGCACCGCCTCCCGCCTGTTCAGCGGCGACACGCCATTGCCAAAAGCCGAAATCGAAAGCCAGTTCAAGATGCTGCTGCAAAGCGCCTTCAGCAAACTGGACCTGGTGAGCCGGGAAGAGTTTGATAGTCAGATGGTGGTGCTGGCGCGAACTCGCGCCCGGCTTGAGAGCCTTGAGGCGAAGGTGGCTGAGCTGGAAGCGAAGCTGACGCCACCTTCAGAAACCGAATAAAAAGAACCCCACGTCATTCAACGTGGGGTTCTTTCTTTTGTAGCGATCAGGCACAGCGAGCAAGTCGCTCAACTTGATCTCTAATTGATGCCCCCCGTTCAATCTCGGCCTTGCGCAGATCGTAAGTCGATTGCAGGTTGAGCCAAAACTCAGGGGTGGTATCCAGGCATATGGAAAGCCGGAGCGCCATATCCGCGCTGACACCTCGGCGCTGCAGGACGATGTCATTCACCGTTGGCGTGGAGACACTCAAAGCTCTGGCCAATGCAGCAGCTGTCAGGTTCAGAGGCTCCAGGTATTCCTCCTTGAGGATCTCGCCTGGATGAACCGGGCGCATACCATTCTTAGTCATACTCACCTCAGTGATAATCGACGATTTCGACATCCTCGGGTCCGTTGAGGCCCCAAACGAAGCAGATTCGCCATTGGGCGTTGATTCGAATGCTGTACTGCCCTTTTCGATCCCCCTCCAGAGCTTCGAGTCGATTACCCGGAGGAGATCGTAAATCAGCGAGTACAGCTGCCGCATCAAGCATCGTCAGCTTACGTTCCGCGACACTCAATATGGCTGACCAGAAACGGGTTTTACCGCTGCAGAACAGGTATTCGGTTTCAGAACACTTAAAGCTAACGATCATAATTTAAAGCTTAACGTTATGCATTAATATTGAGTTTATTCGTGGAATCCTTGAAAGCAAATGGCCCATTGAGGTTTCACAATGGTCTCTCAATATTTTAGGAAACGGACTACTCAGCCCATCTAAGCCCCACAAAAAACTTCAGCATTTCCTACAAGAAAACCCGGCACATCTGCTTGCAATGCTGGAGAGGGCTTCCTCAGTTCTGCCCCGCAACATCCAGTGAAAGTTTGCCCAAGCAACCATCCCTCCAACACCGTCCTCCCCGACTACCCTTCAAAAACCCGCAGGAAGCGGCCCCCGATTCAACTCAAGGAATGACCATGTCCCTCGCCATCGTCCACAGTCGCGCCCAGATTGGCGTGGATGCTCCCGCCGTTACCGTCGAAGTCCACCTGGCCAATGGTCTGCCCTCGCTGACCATGGTTGGCCTGCCCGAAGCAGCAGTGAAAGAGAGCAAGGATCGGGTGCGCAGTGCGATCATCAATTCCGGGCTGCAGTTTCCGGCGCGGCGGATCACCTTGAATCTGGCCCCGGCGGATTTGCCCAAGGATGGCGGGCGGTTCGATCTGGCGATTGCGCTGGGGATTCTGTCGGCAAGTGTGCAAGTGCCGACGCTGACGCTGGATGACGTGGAATGCCTGGGTGAACTGGCGTTGTCCGGCGCGGTGCGGGCGGTGCGCGGGGTATTGCCGGCGGCACTGGCGGCGCGCAAGGCCGGGCGGACGCTGATGGTTCCGCGGGCGAATGCCGAGGAAGCATGCCTGGCATCAGGACTGAAGGTGATCGCGGTGGATCATCTGCTGGAGGCGGTGGCGCATTTCAATGGGCATACGCCGATCGAACCTTATGTTTCGGACGGGTTGATCCATGCCACCAGACCCTATCCCGACCTGAATGAAGTTCAGGGTCAACTGGCCGCCAAGCGGGCGCTGCTGATAGCGGCGGCGGGCGCGCATAACCTGCTGCTCAGCGGGCCGCCGGGAACGGGCAAGACTTTGCTGGCCAGTCGATTGCCGGGGTTGCTTCCGCCTCTGGCCGAGAGTGAGGCGCTGGAAGTGGCAGCGATTCAGTCGGTCGCCAGTGGCGCCCCGCTCACCCATTGGCCGCAACGGCCCTTTCGCCAACCTCACCATTCGGCCTCCGGGCCAGCACTTGTAGGTGGCAGCTCAAAACCTCAGCCCGGCGAAATCACCCTCGCCCACCACGGCGTGCTGTTTCTCGACGAACTGCCGGAGTTTGATCGCAAGGTGCTGGAGGTTCTGCGCGAACCTCTGGAGTCCGGGCATATCGTCATCGCGCGCGCGAAGGATCGCGTGCGCTTCCCCGCACGTTTTCAACTGGTCGCGGCGATGAACCCGTGCCCTTGTGGATATCTTGGCGAGCCAACGGGGCGTTGCTCGTGCACCCCGGACATGGTGCAGCGTTATCGCAACAAGCTGTCAGGGCCGTTGCTCGACCGGATCGACCTGCACCTGACCGTTGCAAGGGAAGCCACTGCATTGAACCCGGCAATCAAACCCGGCGAGGACAGCGCCAGTGCAGCGATTCAGGTCGCCGAAGCCCGGGAGCGACAGCAAAAGCGTCAAGGCTGCGCCAATGCATTTCTGGATCTGCCGGGGTTGCGCAGACACTGCAAGTTATCCACAACCGATGAACACTGGCTGGAGTCTGCATGCGAACGGCTGACACTTTCACTGCGTTCGGCGCATCGGTTGCTCAAGGTTGCACGGACACTGGCCGATATAGAGAAGGTTGATGCCATCTCCCGCGAACATCTGGCCGAAGCGCTTCAGTATCGCCCAGCGACGCAATGACGGTATGGACAGGCTGTTTGCAAGTGGTCTGTGCCGGCTGAAAATAAAGTCCGCGCACGCTGATAGCCATTAGCCAAGATGTGATATAACGACGGCGCTCTTCATCAGGCACCAGAGCCTTTAGTTAAAAGCTCAAACTTTAAAGCAATATAAAATGGAGGCGGCACATCATGGAAAAGATCTCTTCAGCCCACCGGGCGCAATATACTTGATCAATTAAAATCGTCATGAGACGGCAGACTTAAAACAACTGCCGATGACAGATTTCGATGGCGAACGCGCCAAGACAATATCAATCAATTAATTGTCCACGCGCACCTAGCTGATCCAACTTTGTTTTGCCACGGCAAATTTTATAAGTACCAATCAATAATGAAAAACGTCTATCTGATCAGCAATGTCACCCGTGGCGGCAAAACATACCTCGAATACCTGATCCCTGCGCTCAATGCCCTGCGCAACACCTACAACTGCATCGTCCTGCAAACAGACAAGACGGGGCTGAGCCGGCAAGAGGCAGAAGAGATCCTCGACTACCCGGTTCAGCAGGTAGGTGTAGAAGAGATTTCGAACCTGGAATCACAAATCGTCATTTCAAACGACGCCTGGGTTGGCCGCCTGCTCGACGATTCGAACTTTGGCATCTTCATGACCCACGGCAATATCGGAATGCCGACCAAGGACAAGTATTACTACGCCGAACTGACGTCCTATTGGGACGTGGTCATTGCTTCATCCCGATCAGGTTTTGACCTGATCAAAACCGGCCTGCAACGCTACAGACCCGACAGAAAAGCCCTGAAATCCCTGATTGCCGATGGCATTGCATTGCGCACCGACATGCGCAAGACAAGTCCGGTCGCGACGTTGCCAATCAAGGTCCCCCGATTCTTCGAGTCCGCTCCGGTGTCGAACAAGGCGTCGGGGGACTACGTTGTCGGGCTGTTGCCGACCCAATTGGGCATTTGCCCAAGTGGCGCATCGCTGTACGAAAACCTGCAAACCGTGATCAATGCCGTCAGGTCACAGATTGCACATGCCCGGTTCATCCTGCGTCCGTACATGGCCGACCTCGAGCATCCAACCCTGAAGGACCTGTGCAAACAGCTCTCTGTGTATGACTGGATCACCATAGACGAGCCAGGCACCAGCAGCACGGTTTTCTACCAGCAGTGCGACACCATCATTACCGACGCCTCGACCGGTGGTGTTTCGTTCATGCTCAACTCGTGCAAGTTGCCAATCTATTACGTTCCGACCTCCGATGAATGCAATCCGATTGTCGACGCCTGGCTGCAACAGATGAATAACCTGCTGCCCATTGCGAAAAACGGCGACGAACTAAAAGAGTTGGCACTGGGCTTCAGCCTGATGTCCCCCGACGACAATTACTTTATATACAAGAAGTTCTACGAAACGCAGTACCGCAACTTGCCGTTACCGCAGGATGTGTTTCATGACTTGATCGAAAACAAGCATGATTCGATGTTCTGCCAGTTAACCATCGACTCCTTTGGCAATATCAAAGAACGTGACTGAACACAGATAAAGCGCGTTGAACCTGCAGCAAGGTTCAACGCCATTTACCCACACGGAACACTGGTCAGAATGCTATGAAATGTGACCCTCGCGCGCAGGTGATATGGATTACGGGCCTTTCCGGCGCCGGCAAATCAACGCTGGCCGGTGAGCTCGTTGCCCGTCTGCGCAGCGATGGCCAATCGGTTGTGATGCTCGATGGCGATGAATTGCGCGAGGTGTTCGGCGCCACCGCCGCCAACTCGCAGAACCATGGCCGTGAAGGTCGACTCGCGCTGGCCATGCAATACGCCCATCTCTGCAGAATGATCGCGGCGCAAGGCCACACCGTGGTGATCGCGACGATCTCGCTGTTTCGTGAAGTTCATGCGTGGAACCGCGCCCATCTGCCCGGTTATTTCGAGGTTTACCTGAAAGTACCGGTAGAGGAACTCAGCCGCCGGGATCCCAAGGGCATCTACCGTCGGTTTCATGCCGGTGAACTGAACAACGTTGCCGGACTTGACCTGCCCATTGATGAACCGCAAGCGGCGGACTGGCTAGTTGAATTCGACCCCCTGCGCTCCGGGCAAAGCCTGGCAGACGATTTACTCAATAAAATTTATACAAGGAATCTGGTATGAAAACCGAATGGGATTACACCACCCTGGCCGACGCCTATCTGAAGCGTCCTGACTACGCCGATGCCGCCATCGACGCGATGCTCTCGATCGCAGGTGCCGAACAGGGTGACAAGTTCTGCGACGTGGGTGCTGGCGTTGCCCACCTGACGCTGATGCTGGCCGCTCGTGGCCTGGACGTCACCGCCGTGGAGCCCAACGATGCGATGCGCGCCAACGGCATCAAGCGCACCGCCGAGCTGGCCAATGTCAAATGGCACGAAGGCACCGGCGAAGTGACCGGTCAAGCGACCCAGGCGTTCGACATGGTCACCTTCGGCAGCTCGTTCAACGTCTGCGACCGCCAGCAGGCCCTGAAAGAAACCGCGCGCATTCTCAAGCCTCGTGGCTGGTTCGCCTGCATGTGGAACCACCGCAATCTCGAAGACCCGATCCAGGCCCGGATCGAAGCCATCATCAAGGAGCGCGTACCGGGTTATGGCTACGGCACCCGTCGCGAAGACCAGACGGCCGTGATCGACGCCAGCGAACTGTTCGGCCCGGTCGTACACCTGGACGCCCGTGTCATTCACGAGCAGAGCATCGAAGAATGCCTGGAAGCCTGGCGCTCCCACGCCACGCTGGAGCGTCAGGCCGGTGCGAACTTCCACGAAGTGATCAGCGCCATCGACGACTACCTGAAAGGCCTGAAGACGCCTTCGATCCAGATTCCGTACTCGACGAACATTTGGGTCGCTCAGCTGAGATAACGCCTGATGGCCCTGCATTTCTCTACCAAGGCCGGCACGCTGTCCAGCCTGCAAGGACGACTCGCGTCGGCCCGCATTGCGCCGCTGCTGGCATTCACCGTGGCGGACTGGCAACGGGATCGGCAAGCCTGTGTCCAGGCTATCCGGGGGCGGCTGCCTGCCGCTCCCTGGATCGTGCGTTCCAGCTGCGGACGCGAGGACAGCGCCCAGGCGTCCTTCGCGGGTGCCTTCCTGTCGATCCCGGATGTCGATGACACAGGGCTGGCCTCGGCGGTTGAACAGGTCATCGCCAGTTATGGCGAGGTGTATCCGTCGGACGAGATACTGGTCCAGCCCATGCTGGGAAATGTGCTGCGCTCCGGCGTGGCGTTTTCCCACGACCCCAACACCTGCGCGCCATATCGGGTGGTGAACTGGTCGGAAGGCAGCGACACGGCCTCGGTGACCGGTGGCATGGGCGGTCGGCTCTGGCAGCAGGCGGCCCACAGCAAGGTTTCAGCGCCAGCGGCGCTCGCGCCTGTGGTCGGCTTGCTCGAAGAGTTGCTGGAGCTGTTCGGTGGCGGGCCTGTCGACTGCGAGTTTGCAGTCACCCGTGAAACCGAAGGCGAAGTGCTCTGGCTGTTACAGGCCCGGCCGCTGATTCTGCCTTCCCGTCCGGAATCCGATGCAGAGCAATCGGCCCGTCTGGAAAGCATTCAGCGCAAAGTGGCGCGCGGCATGCGACCACATCCTTTCCTGATCGGCCAGCGCACGGTCTATGGCGTGATGCCTGACTGGAACCCGGCCGAGATCATCGGTATCCGGCCCAAACCGTTGGCACTCTCGCTGTACCGGGACCTGGTGACCGACTCCATCTGGGCGTACCAACGTCACAACTACGGCTACCGCAACCTGCGCAGCTTTCCGCTGATGCCGCATTTTTTCGGCCTGCCCTATATCGATGTGCGTTTGTCGTTCAACTCCTTCATTCCGGCAGACCTTGATGAAGATCTGGCCGGGCGGCTGGTCGACTACTACATCGATCGGTTGCTGGCTGAACCGACACTCCACGACAAGGTGGAGTTCGAGATCGTGTTCTCGTGCTACACCCTCGACCTGTCGCAACAACTGGAGCGCCTCGCCGATGCAGGCTTCCAGCCCCACGAGCTGGACGCGATCAGCACCAGCCTGCGCAAACTGACCAACCGTATCGTCCACCCCAAGGACGGTCTGTGGCGCAGCGATGCCAACAAACTCGATGTGCTCAATGCCCGCCGTGATGAGTTGCTGGCTTCCGATGCCGATCCGCTGGAGCGCATTTACTGGCTGCTGGAAGATGCGAAACGCTACGGCACCCTGCCCTTCGCCGGTCTGGCGCGCGCCGGCTTCGTCGCCGTGCAGATGCTCAGGTCGCTGGTGACCGTGGGTGTGTTTTCGCAGGCAGACTACGATGCGTTCATGGCCGGTGTTTCCACCGTCAGCGGGCAATTGGCACGCGACCGGGCGACGCTCGACAAGACGACTTTCCTGGCACGTTACGGGCATCTGCGACCGGGCACCTACGACATCCTTTCACCCCGCTACGATGAAGCGCCGGAACTCTATTTCGACTGGACTCAACGTCCGGCCGCTCCGGAACCGCTTCAACCGTTTTCGCTGACGCTGCCACAGATGCGCGAGATCGTGAAACTGCTCGAAGCCCATGGCTTGCAGCCCGATCCGGTCGGTTTGCTGGACTTCCTGCAAAACGGTATCGAACTGCGGGAACTGGCCAAGTTTCACTTCACCCGCAATCTCTCCGACGCGCTGGCGTTGATTGCGCAAGTCGGTGCCGAGCACGGCATCGGTCGCGAAGACCTGGCCTATTGCGATATCCGCGCCTTCACCGAATTGCACGTGGCGGCAGCGGATCCGAAAGAGGTGCTGCTGCGCAGCATCGAACAGGGCAAGGCGCGCTATGCCGAGACGCTCAAGGTCTCCCTGCCGCCGGTGATCACCCGACCGGAAGATGTCTGGAGTTTCGAGTGGCCGGAAACGGCGCCCAATTTCATCACCCAGAAACGCGTGACCGCGCCGGTGGTGCTGTGCGACGACCGGGACAAACTCGCCGGGGCGATCGTCTGCATTCCCAACGCGGATCCGGGGTTCGACTGGCTGTTCGCCTACCCGATTGCCGGATTGATCACAGCGTGGGGCGGTGCCAATTCGCACATGGCGATCCGTGCCGGCGAACTGGGCTTGCCGGCCGTCATTGGTGCGGGTGAAGTGCTTTACCGGCGCTGGTCGACCGCAGATTTCCTGCACCTGGATTGCCCGGGCCGCCGGGTGGAGATGATGACATGAAGGTTGTCGCCGTCAGTCAGCGAGTGGACAGTCATCCGGAACGCGGAGAAACCCGTGATGCGCTGGATCAGCGACTGATCGGTTTCCTTCTGGCAGCCGGTTTTGTCCCGGTGCCGGTGCCCAACGGTTTGCCGCTCGATCACTGGCTGGCGGCTGTCGCGCCACACGCCATTGTGCTGTCGGGGGGCAATGACATCGGTCAGTGCCCGGCCCGCGACCGTACAGAAAGCGAGCTGCTGGATCACGCGCGCGCGCGTCAGTTGCCAGTGCTGGGCATTTGTCGCGGCATGCAGATGCTGGCGCACTGGTCCGGCGGCGAGCTGAAACCGGTCACCGGTCATGTGCGAACCCGGCATCAGTTGTCCGGCCGGATCGTCGCCGAAGTGAACAGCTATCACGGCCTCGCTCTTGCCAGTTGCCCGCAGGGGTTTGAAGTCATGGCGCGCAGCGAAGACGGGGAAATCGAAGCCATCCGCCACCTCCAGCTGCCGTGGGAAGGCTGGATGTGGCACCCGGAACGTGAAGCGGACTTTGCCTTCCACGATCTTCAGCGAATCCGGCAGTTGTTCGGCGAACCCCACTCCTCTCAATAACCCACGGGATAGACGTGTTGTGAAAGCCATTATTCTGGCTGCCGGACGTGGCAGTCGCATGAAAAGCCTCACGGATGAGCGGCCCAAGTGCCTGGTCGAGTTGCGGGGCAAACCCCTGCTCGAATGGCAGTTGGAGTCCCTGCGCGCGGCCGGTATCAGTGAAATCGCCGTGGTCACCGGCTATAAGCGTGAGTTGCTGGCCGACCGTGGCCTGATCGAGTTTCACAACCCGCGCTGGGCGGACACCAACATGGTGTCGTCACTGGCCTGCGCCGAATCGTGGCTGCAGGGGCAGCCGTGCCTCGTGAGTTATTCCGATATTTTCTACAGCCCGGCGGCCGTTCAGTCGTTGATGGCCAACACGGCATCACTGGCGGTGACCTATGACCCCAACTGGCTGGAACTGTGGACGCAACGTTTCGGTGATCCGCTGCTGGATGCAGAAACGTTCCGCCTGACCGACGCCGGTACGCTGGCGGAAATCGGCAACAAGCCGCAATCGGTGGACGAAGTTCAGGGCCAATACATGGGACTGCTGCGCTTCACCCCCGAGGGCTGGGCAGAGGTCGTTCGGCTACGAGCCGAACTGACCCCGGAACAACGCGACAAGATGCACATGACCAACACGCTGCAGCGTGTCATCGATGCTGGCCAGGTTCCCGTCGAAGCCGTTGCCTACACGGGTGAATGGGGAGAGGTCGACTCCAGCGAAGACCTCTGCGCGTACCAGTAAGCGGGTACGCCCTCTCAGCGGAAGCGGTCGACCTCTTGGCGCAGGTCGGCCGCCAGGCTTTCCAGCTCCTTCGCCGTAATGGCCAGGTTCGACACCACCTCGCGCTGCTCGCTGTTCGCCATCGCGATGCTCTGCAGATTGCTGCTCAACAACGTCGCGGTGCTGCTCTGCTCCTGAGTCGCGGTGGTGATCGCCGCGAACTGCTGACCCGCCGAACGACTCTGCTCATCGATCCGCGCCAGCGCCGACGCGACGTTGGCATTGCGCGACAGGCCTTCCTGCATCAGCACGTTGCCCTGCTCCATGGTGCTGATGGCGTTGCCGGTTTCCTGCTGGATGCTGTGGATCATCCCGGAGATTTCGTCAGTCGCCTGACGGGTACGCGACGCCAGATTGCGCACCTCGTCAGCCACCACAGCAAAACCGCGACCCTGTTCACCGGCACGGGCCGCTTCAATCGCAGCGTTGAGTGCCAGCAGGTTGGTCTGTTCGGCAATCGAGGTGATCACGCTGACGATGCCGCCGATTTCCTGGGAGCGCTGACCGAGCGTGTTGATTACAGTCGCCGTGGTGTTCAGCGCGCCGGCAATCTGCTCCAGCGAGGACGACGCTTCTTCCATCGAGCTGCGACCGATCTGGGTCTGCTGGGCATTTTCCTGGGCCAGACGCTGGGTGTTGCCCATGTTGTCGGCAATGTTCAGCGAGGTGGCGGAGAACTCTTCAACCGCACCCGCCATGCTGGTGATCTCGCCGGACTGCTGCTCCATGCCTTCATACGCGCCGCCGGACAAACCGGACAGCGCCTGCGCACGGCTGTTGACCTCTTCCGAAGCGCGGCGGATGTGCTCGACCATGGTCGACAGCGCCTGGCTCATCTGGTTGAAGGCACGGGCCAACTGACCGATTTCATCGTTGCTCGACACGTTCAGGCGCACGCTCAGATCGCCGGCACCCAGGGCTTCCGCCTGACGCACCAGATCACCCAGCGGTTGCAGTTTGCTGCGCAGCAGCCACACCGCCGAACCGACCGCAATCAGCATCGCCAGCAGGCTGCCGATGGCCAACTGGATGCCAACGCTCCAGGTCACTTCGCGGATTTCGGATTTCGGCATGCTCGCCACCACAGACCATGGTCCACCCTCGAACGGTACGGCGATGCTGTAGAAGTCTTCGGACTTGTCGCTCCAGAACCGGCCCTTGCCCGGCGTCTTCGCCAGACCGTTGACCACCGGCACCGCTTGATCCGGCGCCTGCACGCCCGCTGGCGCAACCAGCCATTTATTCTGTTCGTCCAGCAGCGCCAGGGAGCCGCTCTGGCCGATGCGGAAACGCTTGAGGTTATCGAACTGGGCGTTTTGCGCGTCGGTGTAATCGAAGCCGACGAACAACACCGCGATCACCTTGCCGCTGCTGTCACGCACCGGGGTGTACTGAGTCATGTAGGAGCGATCAAACAGCAGCGCACGGCCGACGTAGCCCTGCCCCGCCATCAACTTCGCATAAGCCGGGTGAGCGTGATCGAGCAAGGTGCCGATGGCACGGGTGCCATCTTGTTTGGTCAGCGAGGTGCTGACCCGCACGAAGTCTTCGCCGCTGCGCACGAACAGCGTGGCAACGCCCGCCGTCATCTGCTTGAACTCGTCGACTTCCTTGAAGTTGTTGTTCAACACTTCGCTGCCCAGGTGCAGGCCCGGGGTCTGGGTGCCCGCCACACTGACCGGCTCGCTCGGGTGAATGCTCAGGCCCGCGCTGAAGCGCTTCTCGAACAACCCGCTCAGGCGCTGGGTGCTTTCACGCAGCGTGCCGTGGAAGGTGCTCAACTGGTCGGCGAGCAGACGTGCCTCGCTGGCCAGGTGTTCTTCACGTGTGGCGAGGTTGGCGGTGTCCAGCGAACGCAGGGCGAACACCGTACTGCCACTGATGACAACCGCCAGTATCACGGCGAGCGCGAGGCCCAGCTGCGAGGCGATCCGGGCGCGAGGTTGAGACATGGACAGCTCCTGGCCGAGTCTGCGGATCCTCCCTGATCGCGGCTCGGAAAATTCTAATAATGGGGGTGAAGCCTGGAACCGGCACGACGGTCCCACTTGCACGTATTCGGCGGTAAAGCCGAATACTTGAGTGCACAGCGGGGTTATGGCCGAAGGCCGGCATTGTGGCGGCTCGAACGTTTCAGCTCAAGCGCGTGACCGGCGGCAACACCATGGCGTGGACTTCGCCTTGCAGGAAGTCGCTGAGCCGGCGCAAACGTTCACCTCCCGGACGGGTCTTTGGCCATACCAAGTAATAATTAAGCCCGCTGGCAACTGCCGTCGGCCACGGCAGACTCAAACGCCCTTGCGCGACATCTTCGGCCACCATCAGCAAATCGCCCATCGACACGCCATAACCCCGGGCCGCCGCGATCATCCCCAGTTCCAGGGTATCGAACACCTGCCCACCCTTGAGCGATACCTGATCCGACAGTCCCATGTGCTCCAGCCAACTGCGCCAGTCGCGGCGATCCGGCGTCGGGTGCAGCAATTCAGCGCTGGCCAGTCGCGCCACATCCCAGGGCTGGTCGTGCAAAAGACTCGGGGCGCCGACCGGAATCAGCTCTTCCGGGAACAGCAGGCTGGCCTCCCAGTCCGGCGGAAAATGCCCATCGCTCAGCAGCACCGCGCAATCGAAGGGTTCGTTGTTGAAGTCCACCGAATCCACGTCCATCCAGGCACTGGTCAGTTGCACTTCATTGCCCGGCTGCAAATGGCGAAAGCGACTGAGCCGCGCCAGCAACCAGCGCATGGTCAGGGTCGACGGGGCCTTCATGCGCAGGATGTCATCTTCGGCGCGCAAGGTATTGCAGGCTCGCTCCAGCGCGGCGAACCCCTCGCGGATGCCCGGCAGCAGCAAGCGCGCCGATTCGGTCAGTTGCAAATTGCGTCCGCTGCGATGGAACAGCCGACAGGCGAAGTGCTCTTCGAGCGTGCGGATATGCCGGCTGACCGCACTTTGAGTGATCGACAGTTCTTCGGCGGCCCGGGTGAACGAACTATGGCGTGCCGCCGCTTCGAATGCGCGCAGGGCATACAAGGGTGGAAGGCGACGGGACATGTACAGCGCTCCAATGGCGGGATTGCGCCAACTTAGCAGAATTGCTCCTGGATGAGTTTTAATCATGCCACCCATCCTTTTTATCCCTTTGTGCAAGCCGCGCCAAACCCTGAGAATCGACGGTCTCTTGCTCCCTCTTTATACGGATGTGAACACCATGCAGCGTCCTGTGCGTACCGAACTCTGGGCCATCCTGCGGCTGGCGGGGCCGTTGATTGCCTCGCAGTTGGCACACATGCTGATGGTGCTGACCGACACCCTGATGATGGCCCGCCTCAGCCCCGAAGCGCTGGCCGGTGGCGGTCTGGGCGCCGCGAGCTATTCGTTCGTGTCGATCTTCTGCATCGGTGTGATCGCGGCGGTCGGCACCCTGGTCGCGATCCGTCAGGGTGCCGGCGATATTATCGGCGCCGCCAAGCTGACCCAGGCCGGGTTGTGGCTGGCGTGGCTGATGGCGCTCGGTGCCGGGCTGCTGCTGTGGAACCTGAAACCGGTGCTGTTGCTGTTCGGCCAGACCGAGACCAACGTCAACGCGGCCGGGCAGTTTCTGATCGCGCTGCCGTTTGCCCTGCCCGGCTACCTGAGCTTCATGGCCCTGCGCGGCTTCACCAGCGCCATCGGCCGGGCGACACCGGTGATGGTCATCAGCCTCGCCGGCACCGTGGCCAACTTCCTGCTCAATTACGCGCTGATCACCGGCATGTTCGGCCTGCCAAAGCTGGGGCTGACCGGTATCGGACTGGTCACGGCGATTGTCGCCAACTGCATGGCACTGGCGCTGGCGTGGCATATCCGTCGGCATCCGGCCTATGACGCTTACCCGCTGCGCGAGGGGCTGTCGCGGCCGAACCGGCAATATCTCAAAGAGCTCTGGCGCCTGGGTCTGCCGATTGGCGGCACCTACGCGGTGGAAGTCGGGCTATTCGCCTTCGCGGCGCTGTGCATGGGCACCATGGGCAGTACGCAACTGGCGGCGCACCAGATTGCCCTGCAAATCGTCTCGGTGGCGTTCATGGTGCCGGCGGGGATGTCGTATGCGATCACCATGCGCGTCGGCCAGCATTACGGCGCCGGGCAATTGAACGATGCGCGGATGTCCGGGCGGGTAGGAATCGTCTTCGGTGCAGTGGTGATGCTGGGGTTTGCGATGGTGTTCTGGTTGCTGCCGAATCAGCTGGTCGGTTTGTTCCTCGACCATAACGACCCGGCCTTTGCCGAGGTGATTCGTCTGGCCGTGAGCCTGCTGGCGGTGGCGGCGTGGTTCGAGCTGTTCGACGGCACGCAGACCATTGCCATGGGCTGTATTCGTGGGCTGAAGGATGCCAAAACCACGTTTCTGGTCGGACTCGGTTGCTACTGGCTGATCGGCGCGCCGGCGGCATGGCTGATGGCGTTCCATCTGCATTGGGGACCGACCGGCGTCTGGTGGGGACTGGCGCTGGGGCTGGCGTGCGCGGCGATCAGCCTGACGCTGGCGTTCGAATGGAAAATGAAGCGGATGATTCGCCTGGAGCCTGCACCCTCAAAGCCGTTCGCAGTCGCCCAGCCTGAATAGGTGTTTCCCTGTGGGGGCAGGCTTGCTCCCACAGGGTTCTGTGGTTAAACCACGATTTCCAGCGGCTGCTGACTCGCATCGAAGGTCAGGTATTCAACCAGCTCCGCCAGCGGCAACGGCTTGCTGATCAGATACCCCTGCACCTGATCGCAGCCGAACCCGCGCAGCAATTCCATCTGCTCCGGGGTTTCCACCCCTTCGGCCACCACTTCCAGGTGCAGGTTGTGCGCGAGGTTGATCATCGCGTGCACCAGTTTGCGGTTTTCTTCGCGCTGCTCCATGCCGCCGACGAAGCTCTTGTCGATCTTCAGCAAGGTGATCGGCAGGCTGTTGAGGTGCACGAACGACGAGAATCCGGTGCCAAAGTCATCCAGCGAGAAGCGCACGCCAAGGCGGCCAAGGGCGTCCATGGTCTGTTTGACCAGGTCGCTGCGGCGCATGACAGCGGTTTCGGTGAGTTCGAACTCCAGCCACTGCGCCTCGACACCGCGCTCGGCGATCAGACGACTGAGCGTCGGCAGCAACTGGCTGTCCTGGAACTGGCGGAACGACAGGTTGATCGCCATGTGCAGCGCCGGCAATCCGCGTTCGCGCAAGGCCTGCATGTCACGCAGAGCCCGGGAAATCACCCAGTAACCCAGCGGCACGATCAGACCGCTCTGCTCGGCCAGCGGCACGAATTCGCTCGGTGGCAGCAAGCCGCGCTCACTGTGACGCCAGCGCACCAGCGCTTCGAGGCCGACAATCTGGCCGTCCTGCATGTTCAGACGCGGCTGGTAATGCAGCTCCAGTTCATCGCGACGCAAGGCCCGGCGCAGCTCGCTTTCGAGGTCGGCCATGCTTCGCGCATTGCGGTTGATCCGTTCGTTGAAGATATGAAAAGTGCAGCCTTGCGTGCTCTTCGCCTGTTGCATGGCGATGTGTGCGTGCCACATCAACGGATCGGCGCCACCCTGTGCACGGGCATGGGCGATACCGAGGCTGGAACCGATCAGCAGGCTTTCGCCATCGACCCAGTAAGGTTCGGCCAAGGCTTCGGTGATGCGTTCGGCCATCCATTCAGCCCGTTGCGGGGCGCGGCGGGTGTCGATCAGCAAGGCGAATTCGTCGCTGCCCAGGCGCGCCAGTTGATCGCCGGCCTCCAGCTGGCTTTTCAGCCGTGCGACGACTTGCAGGATCAGGCGGTCGCCGGCCTGATGGCCGAGGGCGTCGTTGGCGTGACGGAAGTTGTCGAGATCGAGGTGCCCGAGGGCCAGGCCGCGACCGTCGTTTTCGGCCAGCCGAGCCGTGAGCAGGGTCTGGAAACCCTGACGGTTGGCGATGCCGGTCAAGGGATCCTGTTCGGCCAGGCGTTGCAGGGTGTTTTCCAGCACGCCGCGTTCGCGCACATGGCGCAGGCAACGGCGAAGCATGCCGGCATCGAGGGCATCGAACACCAGCCAGTCACTGACGCCGTCGGGCGCGGTCGCCGGTTCGTGCTCCAGCAGCAACACCGTCGGCAGGTTGCACCGGCCGGGCGCCGGCTGCAAAGCAGGAACGGTCAACAACACCGCATGGCGGTTGTCTTCGAACAGACTGCTGACCGACTCCCAGTTCGGCGCGCTGATCAGCACCGCCGCACTCCCCAACGGAGCCAGACACTCGCGCAATAACGCTGTCCACGCTGGCTCTTCGGCCAGTAGCAGCAAACGCAAGGGTTCGACAGGCGTAGTCAAGCTGACTCCCTAGACTCTGCAATGATGTGGGCGGCGGGCATTATGCCGTTCTGCCAACCAATGACCAAATGACAACGGTTATCAAAACGTTATTTTGTGTCACGAATGAGAACATTAGCCGCAAAATCACCGCGCATCCTGCGTGAAAGTAACAAAACCGGCAAATTTGAATCGCGTGCTGCGTCACAAGTCGGAGAGAGCAGCACAAATCGCTGAGCCTGTTAAAATGCCGGCCCATTTCGTCAACGACTCCCGAATTTTCGTATGTCCCGACTCAATCCCCGGCAGCAAGAAGCCGTGAACTACGTCGGCGGCCCTCTATTGGTGCTCGCCGGTGCTGGCTCCGGCAAGACCAGCGTGATCACGCGCAAGATTGCGCACCTGATCCAGAACTGCGGCATCCGTGCCCAGTACATCGTCGCCATGACCTTCACCAACAAGGCCGCGCGCGAGATGAAGGAACGGGTCGGCACCCTGCTGCGTGCCGGCGAAGGTCGTGGCCTGACGGTCTGCACCTTCCACAACCTGGGCCTGAACATCATCCGCAAGGAACATGAACGGCTGGGCTACAAACCCGGTTTCTCGATCTTCGACGAAACCGACGTCAAGTCGCTGATGACCGACATCATGCAGAAGGAATACGCGGGCGACGACGGCGTCGACGAGATCAAGAACATGATCGGCGCCTGGAAAAACGACCTGATCCTGCCGGCCGAAGCCCTGGAAAACGCCCGCAACCCCAAGGAACAGACCGCCGCCATCGTCTACACCCACTACCAGCGCACGCTCAAGGCGTTCAACGCGGTGGACTTCGACGACCTGATCCTGCTGCCGGTGAAACTCTTCGAAGAGCACGCCGACATCCTCGAAAAGTGGCAGAACAAGGTGCGTTACCTGCTGGTCGACGAATACCAGGACACCAACGCCAGCCAGTACCTGCTGGTGAAAATGCTCATCGGCAAGCGCAACCAGTTCACCGTAGTAGGCGACGACGACCAGTCGATCTACGCCTGGCGCGGCGCGCGGCCGGAAAACCTGATGCTGCTCAAGGACGACTATCCGTCCCTGAAAGTGGTGATGCTGGAGCAGAACTACCGCTCCACCAGCCGCATCCTGCGCTGCGCCAACGTACTGATCTCGAACAACCCGCACGAATTCGAAAAGCAGCTGTGGAGTGAGATGGGCCACGGCGACGAGATCCGCGTGATCCGCTGCCGCAACGAGGACGCCGAGGCCGAGCGCGTGGCGATGGAGATCCTCAGCCTGCACTTGCGCACCGATCGCCCGTACAGTGATTTCGCGATCCTCTATCGCGGCAACTACCAGGCCAAGCTGATCGAGCTGAAACTGCAGCACCATCAGGTGCCGTACCGTCTGAGCGGCGGCAACAGCTTCTTCGGCCGCCAGGAAGTGAAAGACCTGATGGCCTACTTCCGCCTGATCGTGAACCCGGACGACGACAACGCCTTCCTGCGCGTGATCAACGTGCCGCGCCGCGAGATCGGCTCGACGACCCTGGAAAAACTCGGCAACTACGCCACCGAACGCAAGATTTCGATGTACGCCGCCACCGACGAACTCGGCCTCGGCGAGCATCTGGACAGCCGCTTCACCGATCGTCTGTCGCGCTTCAAGCGCTTCATGGACAAGGTGCGCGAGCAGTGCGCCGGCGAAGACCCGATCTCCGCCCTGCGCAGCATGGTCATGGACATCGACTACGAGAACTGGCTGCGCACCAACAGTTCCAGCGACAAGGCCGCGGACTACCGGATGAGCAACGTCTGGTTCCTGATCGAAGCCTTGAAGAACACCCTGGAAAAAGACGAAGACGGCGAAATGACCGTCGAGGACGCCATCGGCAAACTCGTCCTGCGTGACATGCTGGAACGTCAGCAGGAAGAGGAAGACGGCGCCGAAGGCGTGCAGATGATGACCCTGCATGCGTCCAAGGGACTGGAATTCCCTTACGTGTTCATCATGGGCATGGAAGAGGAAATCCTCCCGCACCGCTCCAGCATCGAAGCCGACACCATCGAAGAAGAACGCCGCCTGGCCTACGTGGGCATCACCCGCGCACGCCAGACCCTCGCGTTCACCTTCGCCGCCAAGCGTAAACAGTACGGCGAGATCATCGACTGCGCGCCAAGCCGCTTCCTCGATGAGCTGCCGCCGGACGACCTGGCCTGGGAAGGCAACGACGACACACCGACCGAAGTCAAAGCCGTGCGGGGCAATAGCGCATTGGCTGATATACGCGCGATGTTAAAGCGCTAGAATTGACCACTTTTTACTAGACCTTCGGCGCACAAAGCGCCAAATGAGGACAGCTTCATGGAAGCATTGCACCAGAAAATCCGCGAACAAGGCATCGTGCTTTCCGACCAGGTCCTGAAGGTCGACGCCTTCCTGAACCACCAGATCGACCCGGCCCTGATGAAGCTGATCGGCGACGAATTCGCCTCGCTGTTCAAGGATTCCGGCATCACCAAAATCGTCACCATCGAAGCGTCGGGCATCGCCCCGGCGATCATGACCGGTCTGAACCTCGGCGTGCCGGTGATCTTCGCCCGCAAGCAACAGTCCCTGACCCTGACTGAAAACCTGCTGTCGGCGACCGTTTACTCGTTCACCAAGAAGACCGAAAGCACCGTGGCCATCTCCCCGCGTCACCTGACCAGCAGCGACCGCGTGCTGATCATCGACGACTTCCTGGCCAACGGTAAGGCGTCCCAGGCGCTGATCTCGATCATCAAGCAAGCCGGCGCCACCGTCGCGGGCCTGGGCATCGTGATCGAGAAGTCGTTCCAGGGCGGCCGTGCGGAGCTGGATTCGCAGGGTTACCGCGTCGAGTCGCTGGCTCGCGTGAAATCGCTGAAAGATGGCGTGGTTACTTTCATCGAGTAACCCGCAACACCGCAGGACTTCTGTGGGAGCCAGTTTGCTGGCTCCCACCGTTGTTTTGGGGGTGGACAGTTATTGCGCGGTGGCCTTCAGGCCAGTGAGCAACAACCGCTGAAACAGGTCTTCTTTCAGACCTTCCGGGTGGGTGAGCTGCATGCGCGCCAGATGCTCCGGATACAGCGAAGCCTCCGGCGCATCCAGCGCTGCCTTGCCCAGCTCCAGAATCTCGGTCAGTTTGAACTTGCTCTTCAGCCAGTTCAGCGCCCGCAGCAAATCCTTCTCGACCTCATTGAAATCGCAGCCCAGCGGATATTCCGGAAACAGATTCGGATGCCGTGCGGCAATCGCCTGCAAGCGTTGCGGGGTGTTGTCGGTAAAGCGTGGATCGAGGCGGAAATCCTTCGGCAGTTTGCCGACCTTCTGTGCCTGCTCGATCAGACCCTGCTGGAAGCGCGAATCGCTGATATTGAGCAGCGCTTCGATCACCACCGCATCGGACTTACCGCGCAGATCGGCGATGCCGTACTCGGTCACCACGATATCCCGCAGGTGCCGTGGAATCGTGCAGTGGCCATACTCCCAGACAATGTTCGAACTGACGTCACCGCCGGACTCGCGCCAGCTGCGCAGCAGCAGAATCGAACGCGCATCGTGCAGCGCATGGCCCTGGGCAACGAAGTTGTACTGCCCGCCGACGCCGCTGAGCACCCGGCCATCCTGTAGCTGATCGGACACCCCGGCTCCGAGCAGGGTCATGGTGAATGCGGTGTTGATGAATCGTGCATCAAGGCGCTGCAGGCGTTTGAGTTCTTCCTGACCGTACAGCTCGTTGATGTAGCTGATGCGGGTCATGTTGAATTCGAGGCGTTTGCTGTGGGGCAGCTCACGCAAGCGCTCATAGAAACTGCGCGGCCCGAGGAAGAAACCGCCGTGCACTGAAATGCCGTCGGTTTGCGCCGCCTCGTCGAGGGTGCCGGCGTTGGCCTGCTCCTGGGTCTGCACGTCCGGGTAGACCTTGCGCCGGATGATCCCGGCGTCCGCCAGCACCAGCAGGCCGTTGACGAACATTTCGCTGCAACCGTAAAGGCCCTTGGCGAACGGCTCGATGCCGCCCTCGCGCTCGATCAATTGCGCCCACTGGCTGAGATTCACATCGGCCAGCAACTCCCGATAGCCGACATTGTCGGCCTGACGCGCCAGCAACGCAGCGGTCAGCGCGTCACCCATCGAGCCGATGCCGATCTGCAAGGTGCCGCCATCGCGCACCAGGGTGCTGGCGTGCAGACCGATGAAGTGATCCTGAAACCCGACGGGCATGTTCGGCGTGGAAAACAGCGTGCTGTTGTCCTTCTCGTCGATCAGCAGGTCGAAGGTGTCGATATCGACTTCGGCGTCGCCCGGCATGTACGGCAACTCGGTATGCACCTGGCCGACCAGCAGAACGGTCTCCCCCGCCGCCCGGCGTTTGGCGATCATCGGGAACAGGTCGAGGGTGATGTCCGGATTGCAGCTCAGGCTCAAGCGATCAGGATGTTCGCTGCTGCTGGCGAGCAACTGCGCTACCAGGTTCAGCCCGGCGGCGTAGATGTCGCGGGCTGCATGGCTGTAGTTGCTGCTGACGTAGTCCTGCTGGGCCGGCGCGCTGTTGAGCAGGCTGCCGGGCTGCATGAAAAATTGCTCGATGCGGATATTGGCCGGCAGGCTGTCGCGGTGCAGGTCAGCAAGGAAATCCAGCTCCGGGTAATCACCGAACACCCGCTCGACGAAGGGTTCGATGAAGCGCTTCTGCAAGCCGTCGCCCAACGAAGGTCGGCCGAGGCACAGCGCGGTGTAGATCGTCAGTTGCCGCTCCGGCAAACCGGCGATGCGCCGGTACAGCGCGTTGACGAAGAGATTGGGTTTGCCCAGCCCCAGCGGCAGACCCATGTGGATGTGCGCCGGCAACCGAGCCAGTACGTCGTCCACTGCCTGTTCGATCGAACACAACTGCACCATCTGAAGCCTCCCGCCCGTTCCGTGAATAGAGGTACGACCGAGATTGCCGGTTGTTTGCTGCAATGAACAGCCTCGGGCCTGAATCGCAGGCACAAAAAAACCGTCCGGAGACGGTTTTTTTCGTCAGAAGCGCGGCTTATTTCAGGCCGGACATCTTCTGGATGGCGCCCTTCAGCTCGTCATCCGAGCAATCGGCGCAGGTGCCTTTCGGAGGCATCGAGTTCAGGCCGGTGATGGCTTTGGCCAGCAGGCCGTCGAGGCCGCCCTGGTGATCGGCACGGTCTTTCCAGGCTGCTGCGTCACCGATTTTCGGTGCGCCCAGCAGGCCGGTGCCGTGGCAAGCGTTGCAATGTTTGGCAATCACTTCGTCCGGCGTCTTGGCGCCGCCACCGCCGCCTGCCGAAGCAGCGACTTCCATCCCCTTGCACTCTTGCCCTTGAACACAGACCTGGCCGACGGGCTCGAGGCGTTTGGCAATGTCGTCATTCGTCGCAGCTTGAGCGCTGACAGCCCAGAGGGCCAGTACGGTTGCTGGTGCAGCCAGCATTTTCATAATTAGATTCACGCGTTCACCCTCAATGGTGGCTATTCACGCCTGCGGCCACGGTTCGCAGGCGGGCGCAAGTATAGCGGTTAGCCCGCCACACTGAAACAACCCCAAAGTTAAAGGGGTCTTGTTGCGCATCGGTCAAACAGTCCGGACACCTTTGCCGCACTGGCCTGGCGTCTCTCGGTTTAAAAATTCGCCGGCGTGGCTGCGCTGATTAGTCGCGCAGGCGAGTCGAACGGATTACGGAAACGATGCGGCTTGGTACTTTCAAAGTAGTAGCTGTCGCCGGCTTCGAGGATAAAAGTTTCAAGGCCCACCACCAGCTCCAGTCTTCCTTCCACCAGAATCCCGGTTTCCTCGCCTTCGTGGGTGAGCATTTCTTCGCCAGTGTCGGCGCCCGGCGGATAGATTTCATTGAGGAACGCGATGGCCCGGCTCGGGTGCGCGCGGCCGACCAGTTTCATGGTCACGGCGCCGTCGGAAATGTCGATCAGCTCGTTGGCCTTGTAGACGATCTGGGTCGGTTTTTCCTGCAGGATCTCTTCGGAAAAGAATTCGACCATGGACATGGGAATCCCGCCCAGCACCTTCCTCAGCGAACTGATCGAAGGGCTGACACTGTTCTTTTCGATCATCGAAATGGTGCTGTTGGTGACGCCCGCGCGCTTGGCGAGTTCACGCTGGGAAAGCCCTTTGAGCTTGCGGATCGATTGCAGTCGTTCACCGACGTCCAAGGCTTGGGCCTCCTGAGTGTTGTAGAAATATTGAGCGTTATCATGGCGACAGCGTTCAGTATTTACAACACTTGGGCCCAGCCTGGGCTTCAACCCTCGGAATAGAGCCTTGGGACCCGACGCAGGTTGCAGAAGATCTGGTACGGAATGGTGTCCGCCCACTTCGCCACTTCGCTGGCGAGGATGTTCTTGCCCCACAGCTCGACGGTCGAACCGAGGCCGGCTTCCGGCACGTCGGTCAGGTCGATGCAGAGCATGTCCATCGACACCCGGCCAAGAATGCGGCTGCGTTGGCCGGCCACCAGTACCGGCGTGCCGGTCGGCGCCTGACGCGGGTAACCGTCGGCGTAACCCATGGCAACCACACCGATGCGCATCGGTTTGTCGGTGACGAATTTCGCGCCGTAGCCCACCGGTTCGCCGGCTGGCAGCTCGCGCACATTGATGACTTTCGATTCCAGCGTCATCACCGGTTGCAGGCGATCGGCCACGGCGTTGGCTTCTTCGAACGGGGTGGCGCCGTAAAGCATGATGCCAGGACGCACCCAGTCGCTGTGAATCTGTGGCCAGCCCAGCACCGCCGGAGAGTTGCGCAGGCTGACTTCGGCCGCCAGGCCCTGACGTGCGGCTTCGAACACCGCAACCTGATCGGCGCTGCTCTGCTCATGCAATTCATCGGCACGGGCGAAGTGGCTCATCAGCACGACCTTCGACACTTTGCCGCTGGCCAGCAGGCGCTGGTAAGCCGCCGGGTAATCCTTCGGATGCAAGCCAACGCGGTGCATGCCCGAATCGAGCTTCAGCCACACGGTGATCGGCTTGCTCAACGCTGCCTGCTCGATGGCTTCGAGCTGCCACAGCGAATGCACCACGCACCAGAAGTCGTGCTCGACGATCAGCGCCAACTCATCGGCCTCGAAAAAGCCTTCAAGCAACAGCACCGGCGCACGAATGCCCGCGGCACGCAGTTCCAGGGCTTCTTCGATACACGCCACCGCGAAGCCGTCCGCTTCAGCCTCCAGCGCCTGGGCGCAACGCACCGCGCCGTGGCCGTAGGCATCGGCCTTGATCACCGCCAGTGCCTTGGCACCGGTGACTTCACGGGCGATACGGTAGTTGTGACGCAGGGCTTGAAGGTCGATCAGGGCACGGGCAGGACGCATGGCAGCAGACTTCTTGGCGGTCATGGGAATAAAAACCGGCGCTGGCTGGCGGCGTGAACCGCCAACAGCACCGGGAGAGGGATCTTTAAAACAGGTTACGGCAACGCGGCGACGATGGAGATCTCGACCAGGATGCTCGGCTTGGCCATCTTCGCTTCGACGGTGGCACGGGCTGGCGCGGCGCCTTTGGGCAGCCATTGATCCCACACCGAATTCATGCCGGCAAAGTGCGCCTCGATGTCGTTCAGGTAGATCGTCGCCGACAGCAGGTGCTGTTTGTCGGTGCCGGCCAGATCGAGCAAACGCTCGATGTTGGCGAGTACGTCGCGGGTCTGCTGTTCCACGCCGGCGTTGAAGTCATCGCCGACCTGCCCGGACAGATACACCGTACCGTTGTGGCTGACGATCTGACTCATGCGCTCATTGGTGAGCTGGCGCTGGATTGCCATGCTTTGCGGACTCCTGGGTCTTGTTGCCATAACGGGAAATATCGAGGCCTTCGGCACTGATCTGCGGCTTTTTCTTCGCCATCAGGTCAGCCAGCAAGCGACCGGAACCGCACGCCATGGTCCAGCCGAGGGTGCCGTGACCGGTGTTCAGGAACAGATTCTTGAACGGGGTGGCGCCGACGATCGGGGTGCCATCCGGCGTGGTTGGACGCAGGCCGGTCCAGAAACTCGCTTCGGCCAGGTTGCCGCCCTGAGGATAAAGGTCGTTGACGATCATCTCCAGGGTTTCGCGCCGACGCGGGTTCAGCGACAGGTCAAAACCGGCGATCTCCGCCATGCCGCCGACGCGGATGCGGTTGTCGAAACGGGTAATCGCGACCTTGTAGGTCTCGTCGAGAATGGTCGAGGTCGGGGCCATGGCCGGGTTGGTGATCGGCACGGTCAGCGAGTAACCCTTCAACGGATAAACCGGGGCCTTGATGCCCAGCGGCTTGAGCAGTTGCGGCGAATAGCTGCCGAGAGCCAGCACGTAACGGTCGGCGGTTTCCAGCTTGCCATCGATCCACACGCCGTTGATGCGGTCACCGGCGAAGTCGAGGCGCTGGATGTCCTGGCCAAAACGGAATTCCACACCCAGGTTCACCGCCATTTCGGCAAGGCGGGTGGTGAAGATCTGGCAGTCGCCGGTCTGGTCGTTCGGCAGGCGCAGAGCACCGGCGAGGATGTCGGTGACGCTGGCCAGGGCCGGCTCGACGCGGGCAATGCCGGCGCGGTCGAGGACTTCGAACGGTACGCCGGACTCTTTCAGGACGGCGATGTCCTTGGCGGCGCCATCAAGCTGCGCCTGAGTGCGGAACAGCTGGGTGGTACCCAGGCTGCGGCCTTCGTAGGCAATGCCGGTTTCGGCGCGCAATTCGTCGAGGCAGTCGCGGCTGTACTCGGACAGACGCACCATGCGCTCCTTGTTCACCGCGTAACGGTTGGCGGTGCAGTTGCGCAGCATCTGCGCCATCCACAGGTATTGGTCGATGTCGGCGGTGGCCTTGATCGCCAGCGGCGCGTGGCGTTGCAGCAGCCACTTGATGGCCTTGAGCGGCACGCCCGGCGCGGCCCACGGCGAGGCATAGCCCGGCGAGACCTGGCCTGCGTTGGCGAAACTGGTCTCCATGGCCGCGGCTGGCTGCCGGTCGACCACCACCACTTCAAACCCGGCACGGGCCAGATAGTAAGCACTGGCGGTACCGATGACGCCGCTACCCAAGACCATAACGCGCATTTTTGTATCCCTCATCGCGGCGTGCCGCGTACGTCTGTTGTTAGAGCAATGATGCGCGCAGTGTAAAAAAGATTCGCCAGTGCTTTTCACTGTATAAGCGCCTATATTTGGCGACAATTCTCGGCAAAAACCCTTTTCACGGAGGCGCATCCCCTATGCGTACCAACACTCAGACCAAACGTGAGCTGGACAAGATCGACCGCAACATTTTGCGGATCCTGCAGGCGGACGGGCGGATTTCATTCACCGAACTGGGCGAAAAGGTCGGGCTCTCCACCACGCCTTGCACGGAGCGGGTGCGGCGCCTTGAGCGCGAGGGGATCATCATGGGCTACAACGCCCGCCTGAATCCGCAGCACTTGAAGGGTAGTCTCCTGGTGTTCGTCGAGATCAGCCTCGACTACAAATCCGGCGATACTTTCGAAGAGTTCCGACGCGCGGTGCTGAAATTGCCCCACGTGCTCGAATGCCACCTGGTGTCAGGGGATTTCGACTATCTGGTGAAGGCGCGGATTTCCGAGATGGCCTCGTACCGCAAGCTGCTGGGCGACATCCTGCTCAAGCTGCCGCACGTGCGTGAATCCAAGAGCTACATCGTGATGGAAGAAGTGAAAGAGAGCCTGAGCCTGCCGATTCCGGACTGATCGCTCAGACCAGCACCTGCCGGTTTTCGGCCATGTACTCGAACACCTGCTTCTCGACCCGTGGGTGAATCAGCTCCACCGGCCGCCGGCCGTTGGGGCACGGCAGGGTCTGGGTGGTGCCGAACAACCGGCAGATCAGTGGCCGCTCGTCATACACCGTGCAGCCGTTCGGCCCCAGGTGCACACAGTTGAGTTCTTCCATGGCCGCGTCCTGCTCGGCGCGCGTCTTGCGCGGCAGGCGGGACATTTCCTCGGGCGAGGTGGTCACCGGCCCACAGCAGTCATGACAGCCTGGCACGCACTCGAACGTGGGAATCTGCTGACGCAGGGTGCGGACTTTCTGACTGTTGCAGCTCATTGCAGCGGTAACCGGAGCGAAATAGGCGGCAATTGTGCCGCAAAAGCCGTGATCCAGACACCATAAGCCGACCAATGTTGCCCGGCCTCGGGCCTGCGGCTTATGCTCCGTCAAATTTTCTCGACACCCGTTCAGGATGACGCCCATGAATGCCCGCGCCCACGCCTCCGCGAGCCAACCCCACGTTGCCTCATATTACGCCGCCAGCAGCCTGCCGCAGCCCGACCATCCGGTACTGCAAGGCGAACTGATTGCCGACGTGTGCGTGGTCGGTGGCGGTTTCTCCGGGCTGAACACCGCGCTGGAACTGGCTGAACGGGGATTGAGCGTGGTGCTGCTGGAAGCGCACCGGATCGGCTGGGGCGCCAGCGGGCGCAACGGCGGGCAACTGATTCGCGGCGTAGGCCACGGGCTCGACCAGTTCGCCAACGTGATCGGCACCGACGGCGTGCGTCAGATGAAGCTCATGGGCCTGGAAGCGGTGGAAATCGTCCGACAGCGCGTCGAAAAATTTCAGATCCCCTGCGACCTGACCTGGGGTTATTGCGACCTCGCCAACAAACCTTCCGACCTGGAAGGATTCGCCGAAGACGCCGAAGAACTGCGAGGCCTTGGTTACCGCTACGAAACCCGCCTGCTGCAAGCGAACGAAATGCACACCGTGGTCGGTTCCAAGCGCTATGTCGGCGGCTTGATCGACATGGGTTCCGGTCACCTGCACCCGCTGAACCTGGCATTGGGCGAAGCCGCGGCGGCGCAGCAACTGGGCGTCAAACTGTTCGAACAATCGGCGGTCACCCACATTGATTACGGCCCCGAAGTCCGGGTGCACACGGCGCAAGGCTCGGTGCGGGCGAAGACGCTGGTGCTCGGCTGCAACGCCTATCTCAACAATCTGAATCCGCAACTCAGTGGCAAGGTGCTGCCCGCCGGCAGCTACATCATCGCCACCGAACCGCTGAGCGAAGAACAGGCCCACGCCCTGTTGCCGCAGAACATGGCGGTCTGCGACCAGCGCGTGGCACTGGATTACTACCGGCTCTCGGCGGATCGTCGCCTGTTGTTCGGCGGCGCTTGCCATTACTCGGGGCGCGATCCGAAGGACATCGCCGCGTATATGCAGCCGAAGATGCTGGAAGTGTTCCCGCAGCTCGCGTCAGTGAAGATCGATTATCAGTGGGGCGGGATGATCGGCATCGGTGCCAACCGTCTGCCGCAGATTGGCCGGCTCGCCGACCAGCCGAACGTGTATTTCGCCCAGGCCTATTCCGGCCATGGTGTGAACGCCACGCACCTGGCGGGCAAGTTGCTGGCCGAGGCCATCAGCGGCCAGCACAGCGGTGGCTTCGACCTGTTCGCCAAAGTGCCACATATCACCTTCCCCGGCGGCAAGCATCTGCGTTCGCCGTTGCTGGCATTGGGGATGTTGTGGCATCGGCTCAAAGAATTGGTTTGAGATTTCGCTGTGAGATCGTTCCCACGCTCTGCGTGGGAACGCCTGATACAGAACTCAGATCCGCCAGAACGGCTTCAACCCCTCCTCCAGCGCCTGTTCCCGGGTCAGCCCGACATCCCTGAGCTGCTCCGGCGTCAGGCCCAGCAACGCCTTGCGCGTGTGCAGACGATGCCAGAACAGACCCCAGCGACTCAGCCCGGACGGTGCGTTGCGCATGATCTCGTTGCGCGCGTTGTCCTGTTGCCCTGCCTCCAGTTCCTGACTGTGTAACGTCAGCCGCACATCGCTCAAGCCGTTCATTTTCATTGCTCCTGTTTACTTGGGTAGCCAGAGATTCCATGATGCGCGGGTCGACAAAAGCATTACAGATTCAACACATCTGTATTAATTCCATACAGACTTGCTGTTCCCGAGACTGAATTGTCGATTTACGCCGCATCTGTACTGATTTTTCGAATCACCTGCATCGAGGCAGTGCCATGACCCTGTATGTGAACCTTGCCGAGTTGCTCGGCACCCGCATCGAACAAGGCTTCTACCGTCCTGGTGATCGCCTGCCGTCGGTGCGCGCCTTGAGCGTAGAACATGGGGTCAGCCTGAGCACGGTGCAGCAGGCCTATCGGATGCTGGAAGACAGCGGCCTGGCCACGCCCAAACCCAAATCCGGGTACTTCGTGCCGGCCGGTCGTGAGCTGCCGGAACTCCCGGCGGTCGGGCGTCCGGCCCAACGGCCGGTAGAGATTTCCCAGTGGGATCAGGTGCTTGAGCTGATTCGCGCCGTGCCGCGCAAGGACGTGGTGCAACTCGGTCGCGGCATGCCGGACATCTCGTCACCGACGATGAAGCCGCTGCTGCGCGGGCTGGCCCGTATCAGCCGCCGCCAGGACATGCCCGGTCTGTATTACGACAACATCCACGGCACCCTCGAACTGCGCGAACAGATCGCCCGGCTGATGCTCGACTCCGGCTGCCAGTTGAGCGCCAGTGATCTGGTGGTCACCACCGGTTGCCACGAAGCGCTGTCCACCAGCATCCACGCGATCTGCGAGCCCGGCGACATCGTCGCCGTGGATTCGCCAAGCTTTCACGGCGCCATGCAGACCCTCAAGGGGCTGGGTATGAAAGCCCTGGAAATCCCCACCGACCCGCTCACCGGCATCAGCCTCGAAGCGCTGGAACTGGCGCTGGAGCAGTGGCCGATCAAGGTCATTCAGCTCACCCCCAACTGCAACAACCCGCTCGGCTACATCATGCCGGAGTCGCGCAAACGTGCCCTGTTGAACCTGGCCCAGCGCTTCGATGTGGCAGTCATCGAGGACGATGTCTACGGCGAACTGGCCTACACCTACCCGCGCCCACGCACGATCAAATCCTTCGACGAAGACGGTCGCGTGTTGCTGTGCAGTTCGTTCTCCAAGACCCTCGCGCCGGGGCTGCGCATCGGCTGGGTCGCGCCCGGTCGCTATCTCGAACGCGTACTGCACATGAAATACATCAGCACCGGCTCCACCGCGACACAACCGCAGATCGCCATCGCCGAATTTATCAAGGCCGGGCACTTCGAACCGCATTTGCGGCGGATGCGCACGCAATACCAGCGCAATCGCGACGTGATGATCGATTGGGTGACCCGTTATTTCCCGGCCGGCACCCGCGCCAGCCGACCGCAGGGCAGCTTCATGCTCTGGGTGGAACTGCCGGAAGGTTTCGATACGCTGAAACTGAATCGTGCGCTGCACGATCAGGGCGTACAGATTGCCGTCGGCAGCATCTTTTCTGCCTCGGGCAAGTACCGCAATTGCCTGCGCATGAACTACGCTGCCAAACCGACCGCGCTGGTCGAAGAGGCAGTGCGCAAGGTCGGCGCAGCCGCGATCAAACTGCTGGCTGAAGCCGACTGACCTTTTTCGAGAGACCCGCGTCCATATGCCGACCCTTGCCGCCAATCGGAACGATCCTACGTGAGCTTCAGACAGCCCCTACTCGCTCTGCTGTTACTCGCCTCGTTCCTTGGCGGTTGCGCGACCCTCGACGTACCGCGCGAGCCGAGCCAGGCATTGCCGGCCTCTGCATCGAGTTTCGGCCGCTCGATCCAGGCCCAGGCGGCACCGTACAAAGGCCAGTCCGGCTTTCGTCTGCTGTCCAACAGCACCGAAGCCTTCACCGCCCGCGCCGAATTGATCCGCAACGCCCAGAGCAGCCTCGACCTGCAGTACTACATCGTCCACGACGGCATCAGCACACGGATGCTGGTGGAAGAAGTGCTCGAGGCTGCCGACCGTGGTGTGCGGGTGCGCATTCTGTTGGACGACACCACCAGCGACGGCCTCGACCTGATCATCGCCACGCTGGCGGCGCACCCGAACATCCAGATCCGTCTGTTCAACCCCCTGAACCTGGGGCGCAGCACCGGCGTGACCCGTGCGGCCGGGCGGCTGTTCAACCTGTCACTGCAGCATCGGCGGATGCACAACAAGCTGTGGCTGGCGGACAACAGCGCCGCCATCGTCGGCGGGCGCAATCTGGGTGACGAGTACTTCGATGCCGAGCCGAACCTGAACTTCACCGACATCGATATGCTCAGCGTCGGGCCGGTCGCCGAGCAGCTCGGGCACAGTTTCGACCAGTACTGGAACAGCGCCCTGAGCAAACCGATCGACGAGTTTCTCTCCAGCAAACCCTCGGCCAAAGACCTGCAGAACACCCGCACGCGCCTGGAAGAATCCCTCGAAGAAACCCGCAAGCAGAACCACGCGCTGTACCAACAGTTGATGACCTTCACCACCCACCCGCGCATGGACATCTGGCGCCGGGAGCTGATCTGGGCCTGGAACCAGGCGTTGTGGGACGCGCCGAGCAAGGTGCTGGCGGACGGCAAGCCTGATCCACAACTGCTGCTGACCACGCAACTGGCACCGGAGCTGCGGGGCGTCAGCAAAGAACTGATGATGATTTCCGCCTACTTCGTGCCGGGTCAGCCGGGGCTGGTCTACCTGACCGGCCGTGCCGATGCAGGTGTGTCGGTGAGCCTGCTGACCAACTCGCTGGAAGCCACCGACGTGCCGGCGGTGCACGGCGGTTACGCACCCTATCGCAAAGCGTTGCTGGAACATGGCGTGAAGCTGTACGAGCTGCGGCGCCAGCCTGGGGATAAGTTCGGCAGCGGCCCGCACCTGTTTTACAGCAAGTCGTTTCGCGGCTCGGATTCCAGCCTTCACAGCAAGGCGATGATTTTCGACGGGAAAAAAGCGTTCATCGGCTCGTTCAATTTCGACCCGCGCTCGGTGCTGTGGAACACCGAAGTCGGGGTGCTGGTGGACAGTCCCGAACTGGCTGCCCGCGTTCGGGAACTGGCCTTGCAAGGCATGGCGCCGGCGCTGAGTTACGAGGCGAAACTTCAGGACGGGAAAGTCGTCTGGGTCACCGAGGACAACGGCCAGATGCACACGCTGACCAAGGAACCCGGCAGCTGGTGGCGGCGGTTCAATGCGTGGTTCAGCACCACGGTGGGGCTGGAGCGGATGCTGTAGCAGCCCGCTCCAGCCGGATCATCAGGCCGGCTCCGGCACCTTGCCGAACGCCCCTTGCCGCGACAGCAGAATCACCAGACCGAACGCCCCGGCCGCCATGAACCACGGCAACGCGTGCCCACTGATCCATTGACTGCCCGCCCCCGCCGCCAACGGCCCGATCAGGCAACCGACACCCCACAGTTGCGCGACATGCGCATTGGCCCGCACCAGCGCGTCGTCGCGGTAGCGCTCGCCGATCAGGATCAGCGACAGGGTGAACAAACCACCGGCACTGGCGCCGAACAGCACCCACAGCGGCCAGATCAGCAAGGTGTCGATCAGCATCGGGATCGCCAGGCTCGACAGCATCAGCACCACGGCGCAACCGGTGAACAAGGTCCGCCGCGACAGGTAGTCGGCCAGCGCACCGATCGGCAATTGCAGCAGCGCATCGCCGACCACCACGGTGCTGACCATCGCCAGCGCGATTTCCGCCGTGAAGCCCTGTTGCAGGCAGTACACCGGCAACAGGGTCAGAATCATCGCCTCGAATGCGGCGAACAGCGACACCGCCCAGGCAATCGCCGGCAATTCGCGGCTGAAGCCCCACAGATCGCCGAACGTCACGCTGCTGGCCTCGCTGCTCGGTGCACCGCTGCGCCCCAGCAGCAAAAGCGGCGCAGCGATCAAAAGGCCGACACCCGCCCAGAAGCCGTAATCATGCTCGGTGCCGAGCGCACCCAGCAGTAACGGGCCGGACAGTTGGCTCAATGCATAACTGCTGCCATACAGCGCCACCAGTCGCCCGCGCCACTGCTCGACCACCAGTTGATTGATCCAGCTCTCGCCGAGGATGAACACGATCGTCAGGATTACCCCGATCATCAGCCGCAGTACCAGCCAGATCGGATAACTCGGCAACAATGCCAGCAGGCCGATGGACAATGCCCCGCCCCACAGGCACAGGCGCATCAGGTTCGCCGTACCGAAGCGCGCCGCCAGATGACTCGAAACCTTAGCCCCCAGCAACACACCGATGGCCGGCATCGCCGCCATCACGCCGATGGCGAACGAACCATAACCCCAGCCCTCCAGACGCAACGACACCAGCGGCATGCTGACACCCAGGGCCAGGCCAACACTCAAGACAGACGCCAACACGGCGAAATACGTCGCCCAACGCATGGTCCACGCTCCTGTGGATAATTTTTATATGCACCACAAAACACTGTGGGAGCGAGCTTGCTCGCGATAACGGTTTCACATTCAGCAGATGTGCTGACGGATACACCGCTTTCGCGAGCAAGCTCGCTCCCACAGGGATCTTTGTATCGTTCGGGAGCCTGCCGGAGCAGGCCCCCTCAACGGTTTACAGCTTGATCCAGGTCGCCTTCAGCTCGGTGTATTTGTCGAACGCGTGCAGCGACTTGTCACGGCCGTTGCCCGACTGCTTGAAGCCGCCGAACGGTGCGGTCATGTCGCCGCCATCGTACTGATTGACCCACACGCTGCCGGCACGCAGTGCCTTGGCGGTCAGGTGAGCCTTGGAAATGTCCTGCGTCCAGACCGCTGCCGCCAGGCCGTAAGGCGTGTCGTTGGCGATGTTGATCGCTTCCTCGGCCGTGTCGAAGGCGATGACCGACAGCACCGGGCCGAAGATTTCTTCCTGAGCGATCTTCATCGCGTTGCTCACGCCGTCGAAAATCGTTGGCTCGACGTAAGTGCCACCGGTTTCCTGAAGGATGCGCTTGCCGCCGGCCACCAGTTTGGCGCCGTCGGTGTGGCCCGACTCGATGTAGGACAGCACGGTGTTCATCTGCTGGGTGTCGACCAGCGCACCGACGTTGGTGGCCGGATCCAGCGGGTTACCTGGCTTCCAGGCTTTCAGCGCCTCGATCACCATCGGCAGGAATTTGTCCTTGATCGAACGCTCGACCAGCAGACGCGAACCGGCGGTGCAGACTTCGCCCTGGTTGAAGGCGATGGCGCTGGCAGCGGACTCGGCCGCAGCCTGCAGGTCCGGCGCATCGGCAAACACGATGTTCGGGCTCTTGCCGCCGGCTTCCAGCCAGACGCGCTTCATGTTCGATTCGCCGGAATAGATCATCAGCTGCTTGGCGATCTTGGTCGAACCGGTGAACACCAGCGTGTCGACGTCATTGTGCAGCGCCAAGGCTTTGCCGACGGTGTGGCCATAACCCGGCAACACGTTCAGCACGCCTTTCGGAATGCCGGCTTCAACCGCCAGTTCGGCGATGCGGATGGCGGTCAGCGGGGATTTTTCCGACGGCTTGAGGATCACCGAGTTACCGGTCGACAGCGCCGGGCCAAGTTTCCAGCAGGCCATCATCAGCGGGAAGTTCCACGGCACGATGGCGCCAACCACGCCCACTGGCTCGCGGGTTACCAGTCCCAACTGATCGTGCGGAGTCGCGGCGACTTCGTCGTAGATCTTGTCGATCGCTTCACCGCTCCAGCTCAGCGCTTGCGCCGCGCCCGGAACGTCGATGTACAACGAATCGCTGATCGGCTTGCCCATGTCGAGGGTTTCGAGCAGGGCCAGCTCTTCGGCGTGCTGCTTGAGCAGGCCGGCGAAACGGATCATGGTGGCTTTGCGTTTGGTCGGTGCCAGGCGCGACCAGACGCCGGAATTGAAAGTGGCGCGAGCGTTTTCCACAGCGCGCTGGGCATCGGCGGCGTCACAGCTGGCAATCTTGCCCAGCAGACGGCCATCGACCGGGCTGATGCACTCGAAGGTCTCGCCGGAGACGGCATCGGTGTACTCGCCATTAAGGTAGGCGCGGCCTTCGATCTTCAGGTCGCGGGCGCGTTGTTCCCAGTCGGCACGAGTCAGGGTGGTCATTCGAGTGTCCTCCTCTTGTTGAATACGAGCGCCGCGCGATCTTCGCCGGCGTCCTCAGGAATTCTGCCCGGCCAGCCTGTTTTCGGCCCAAGGCACCCGCCACCCTAAACCAGCGGCTGGGGTTGTTTCAATATATTTGACATAAGGCGGTTATACAGCCTTGCGGCGTTCAATTTAATCAACATAGACTTTGGCCCCTTCAAGCCACCGCGCCGTCATCACGGGAGAAAATAACAATGAACATCCAGAACGTCGTCGACATCAGCCTGACCATGGACCAGGCCGAACGCTACCGCCCGGACCCGGCAAAAGTCCTCAAGGGCGATCCCGAACAAGCGGTGTTCAATCAATACGACAGCCCTTGCGGGCAAATGGGCGTCGGCGTGTGGGAAGGTGCAGTCGGGCAATGGACAGTGAATTACTCCGAGCATGAATACTGCGAAATCCTGCAAGGCGTTTCGGTGCTACGTGACGGCGAAGGCAATGCCAAAACCCTGCGTGTCGGTGACCGCTTCGTGATTCCGGCCGGCTTCCGTGGCACCTGGGAAGTGCTGGAAGCCTGCCGCAAGGTCTATGTGATCTTCGAACAGAAGGCCTGAGGCCTTTCATCAGGCAACAAAAAAGGCCCGTATCGTGAGATACGGGCCTTTTTCGTAAGTCGGGAAAAATCAATTACTTGATTTTGCCTTCCTTGTAGATCACGTGCTTGCGAACAACCGGATCATATTTCTTGATCTCGATTTTGTCCGGGGTAGTACGCTTGTTCTTGTCGGTAGTGTAGAAGTGACCAGTACCGGCGCTCGAGATCAAACGAATCAATTCACGCATGATTAGCTCCCTTAAACCTTGCCGTCGCGACGCAGCTCGGCCAGCACAACGCTGATGCCACGCTTGTCGATGATACGCATGCCTTTGGCGGAAACGCGCAGGCGTACGAAACGTTTCTCTTCTTCAACCCAGAAGCGGTGATGCTGCAGGTTCGGCAGGAAACGACGACGGGTTTTGTTGTTTGCGTGGGAAATGTTGTTCCCAGTCACCGGACCCTTACCGGTAACTTGACATACTCTAGACATGCCTCAGCCCTCTAAAACCACATGCCCAACCCGGCATGGGTTGGCCGCTTAATCTCTAGTCATTGTGGCGCCAGGCGCCGCGATTCTTTAGAGGTCTTACCGGCTACACCTACAAGCGAAGGAACCGGGCCCCTAGAAAAGAGCGCTGCTTTATACCAGAAAGACCACGGAGCAACAACTTTCCGTGTGCAAAGAATGGCTAAAAAGCCGCTTTTTCCGCCCGCAAGCGGCTTGGGCAAAGGCTGGCGGCAATTTTTACCATTCGTCGAAGAAAACCGATCATACCCGCAATCGAGACTTTTCCTGCCGCCACTTCCGATAAATCCTCAGCCGCACAGCCCCGAAAATGCAAAAAGGGGATAGTCATTTGCAATCGCGACCACTAGGGTAGGCCTTTTCCAGACTGCACTTGCAGATGGGCCTTCGATCTGTAAAGGAAGCCGACCATGCGCCTCGCTGCCCTCCCCCTGCTGCTCGCCCCGCTATTGCTGAGCCCCCTGGCCCATGCCGCCGCCCTGAGCGTGTGCACCGAGGCCAGCCCCGAAGGGTTCGACGTGGTGCAATACAACTCGCTGACCACCACCAACGCTTCGGCCGACGTGCTGATGAATCGCTTGGTGGACTTCGACACCGCCAGCGGCAAGGTGGTCCCGAGCCTGGCCGATAGCTGGGAAGTCAGCACCGATGGCCTGAGCTACGTGTTCAAGCTGCACCCGCAGGTGAAATTTCACACGACTGATTACTTCAAGCCGACCCGCGAGCTGACTGCCGAAGACGTCAAATTCAGCTTCGACCGCATGCTCGACCCGGCCAACCCGTGGCACAAGGTCGCCCAGAGCGGCTTCCCGCACGCCCAGTCGATGCAGTTGCCGAGCCTGATCAAGAAGATCGACGCACTGGACCCGCTGACCGTGCGCTTCACCCTCGACCACCCGGACTCGACGTTCCTCGCGACCCTGAGCATGGGTTTTGCCTCGATCTATTCCGCCGAATACGCCGACAAACTGCTGAAAGCCGGCGCCACCGACAAGCTCAACAGCCAACCGGTCGGCACCGGCCCGTTCGTCTTCACCCGATTCCAGAAAGACGCGTCGATCCGCTACAAGGCAAACCCGGACTACTTCGGCGGCAAGCCTGCGGTGGATCCGCTGATCTTCGCCATCACCCCGGACGCCAACGTGCGCCTGCAAAAGCTGCGGCGTAACGAGTGTCAGATTGCCCTGTCACCAAAGCCTCTGGACGTACAGGCCGCGAAGGAAGAACCGACGCTGAAAGTCGAAAAGACTGACGCGTTCATGACCGCTTTCGTTGGGATCAACAGCCAGCATCCACCATTGGACAAGCCGGAAGTACGTCAGGCGATCAACCTCGCCTTCGACAAGGCCAACTACCTCAAGGCTGTGTTCGAAGACACCGCCGAAGCCGCCAACGGCCCGTATCCACCGAACACCTGGAGCTACGCCAAGAACCTGCCGGGCTACCCGCACGATGTGGAGAAAGCCAAGGCGTTGCTGGCCAAGGCCGGATTGAAGGAAGGCTTCCAGACCACTATCTGGACGCGCCCCTCCGGCAGCCTGCTCAACCCGAACCCGAGCCTGGGTGCACAACTGCTGCAATCGGACCTGGCGGAAATCGGCATTCAGGCGGAAATTCGCGTGATCGAGTGGGGCGAGTTGATCCGTCGCGCCAAGGCTGGCGAACATGATTTGCTGTTCATGGGCTGGGCCGGCGACAACGGCGACCCGGACAACTTCCTCACCCCGCAGTTTTCCTGTGCGGCGGTGAAGTCCGGCACCAACTTCGCCCGCTACTGCAACGCCGATCTGGACAAGCTGATCAGCGCCGGCAAGACCACCAGCGAACAAGGTGTGCGTACCAAGCTCTACGAGCAGGCGCAGGCACAGATCCAGCAACAGGCATTGTGGCTGCCGCTGGCGCATCCGACGGCGTATGCGCTGACGCGCAAGGATGTACAGGGTTACTCGGTGAGCCCGTTCGGGCGGCAGGATTACTCCCAGGTCACCCTCAAGTAATCCGCCCCGGCTTGCAGCGACTGCAGTCGCTGCGAGCTACATCCAGCCACACTCCGCCATCGACAACGGCTCGCCATCTCCGACGATGAAGTGATCGAGCACTCGCACATCGATCAGCTCAAGCGCTTTCTGCAATCGCTTGGTCAATAATCGATCAGCCTGACTGGGATCCGTGTTTCCCGACGGGTGGTTGTGGCACAGGATCACGGCTGCCGCATTGTTCGCCAGCGCACGCTTCACCACTTCCCTGGGATGTACGGCGGTGTTGTCGATGGAGCCCCGAAACAGCGGTTCGAAGGTCAGCACTTGGTGTTTTGAGTCCAGAAACAGGCAACCGAACACCTCGTGTGGCTCGTGGCGCAGCATGGCTTTGAGGTAGTCGCGTACGACCTGTGGATTTTCCAGCGTCGGTTTCTGGCGCATGCGCTCGGCCAGATGCCGCCGGGCCATCTCCAGCACCGCCTGCAATTGAGCAAATTTCGCCGGCCCCAGCCCCAATTGCTCGCTGAACGCCCCGAGATCTGCCTCCAGCAACGCACGCAGGCTGCCGAACTGATTCAACAAGTGTCGCGCCAGATCCACCGCGCTTTTCCCGGATACGCCGGTGCGTAAAAAAATCGCCAGCAATTCGGCATCGGAAAGACTTCCCGAGCCCTGTTCAAGCAGCTTCTCCCGCGGCCTTTCCGCCGCCGGCCAATCGCGAATACTCATACACATTCCTTGTCTGTGGGCGCCGCTGTTCCGTAGCGGTCGCTGTGATATCGTAGCCCATCTTTTTTGCGGGCGAATTCACCCTGGGGAGGGGGTTTCGCCACGTATGTCACCAACGAAATGAAAGGCAGACCTATGCAGCGGCTGTATCGGAAACGCATCGTTCTGGGCGTCGGCGGCGGTATCGCTGCCTACAAGAGCGCTGACCTTGTTCGCCGCCTGATCGACCAGGGCGCCGAAGTGCGCGTGGTCATGACCCGTGGCGGCAGCGAATTCATCACCCCGCTGACCATGCAGGCCCTGTCCGGCCACCCGGTTCACCTGGATTTGCTCGACCCGGCCGCCGAAGCGGCGATGGGCCACATCGAACTGGCCAAATGGGCCGATATGGTGCTGATCGCCCCGGCCACCGCCGACCTGCTGGCCCGTCTGGCCCAAGGCATTGCCAACGATCTGCTGACCACGCTGGTGCTGGCCACCGACGCCATCGTCGCTGTCGCTCCGGCCATGAACCAGGCCATGTGGCGCGATCCGGCGACCCAGGCCAACCTGCAACTCCTTGAAAGCCGCGGCCTGAAGACCTTCGGCCCGGCCTCCGGCAGCCAGGCCTGCGGCGACGTCGGCATGGGCCGCATGATGGAAGCCACCGACCTGGCCCAGCTCGCGGCAGACTGCTTCCAGCGTCAGGCACTGACCGGCAAGCACGTGGTGATCACTGCTGGCCCGACCCAGGAAAACATCGACCCGGTGCGCTACATCACCAACCACAGCTCCGGCAAAATGGGCTTCGCCCTGGCGGAAGCGGCGGTGGAAGCCGGCGCCCGCGTCACGCTGATCAGCGGCCCGGTGCATTTGCCGACACCGGATCGCGTCACCCGTATCGACGTGGTCAGCGCCCGCGACATGCTCGCCGCCTGTGAAGCCGCGATCCCTTGCGACATCTTCATCGCCTCGGCGGCGGTCGCGGACTACCGTCCGGAAGTCGTCGCCCCGCAAAAATTAAAGAAAGATCCTACGAGCGGTGACGGCTTCGTCCTGCAAATGGTGCGCAACCCGGACATCCTGGCCACCATCGCGACCCGTCCCGACCGTCCGTTCAGTGTCGGCTTCGCCGCCGAGACCGAACACCTGCTCGACTACGCTGCACGCAAGCTGAAGGACAAGAATCTCGATCTGATCGTCGCCAACGACGTCGCCAACCCGAGTATCGGCTTCAACAGCGAAGAAAACGCCTGCAGCGTCATCGACCGTGCGCTGCACGCCACGGTTTTCGCCCAGACCAGCAAGAGCAAGATCGCTCGCCAACTGGTCACTTTTATCGCCGAACGTCTGAACCAGGTTTAATTTACATGCACGCTTTGCAAGCCAAGATCCTCGACCCACGCATCGGTACCGAATTCCCGCTGCCGCAATACGCCACACCAGGCTCCGCCGGTCTCGACCTGCGCGCCATGCTGCAAGAGGAAATCGTGATCAAGCCGGGTGAAACCGTGCTGATCCCTACCGGTCTGTCGGTGTATATCGGCGACCCGAACCTCGCAGCACTGATCCTGCCGCGCTCGGGCATGGGCCATAAGCACGGCATCGTGCTGGGCAATCTGGTCGGTCTGATCGACTCCGATTACCAGGGCCCGCTGATGGTCTCCTGCTGGAACCGTGGCCAGACCGAATTCACCATGCCGGTCGGCGAGCGTCTGGCGCAACTGGTGCTGGTGCCGGTGGTGCAGGCGCACTTCGAAATGGTTGAAGAGTTCGTCGAAACCGAGCGCGGCGCTGGCGGTTTCGGCCACTCCGGCACCAAGTGATCGGCTAGAAATCTGTCGTGGCGAGGGCGTGTTTCTCGCCACGAATTTCAAAATGTCATCTGCAAGGTTTAGCACCGAAAATCAAGGCATTGGCAGGCCAAAGCCACGCCGGACAAGGCGTCATGGCCCTTTCACACCACGAACTCTCTGTGAAAACCGCCGTCATACCCTTCAGTTTGAGCCAGCCGCCGAGATGATTCGTCGGCGTGTCCCGCCACTTTCGAGATGGAGCATTTCCGCAGATGAGCACCCCCGCCCAAGTCGCCCCGAAGCTTCCCGACAGCATCTTCCGCGCCTATGACATTCGCGGCACCGTGCCGGAATTCCTCAATGCCGAAACCGCCTACTGGATCGGCCGCGCCATCGGCTCCCAGAGCCTGGCCCAGGGTGAACCGAACGTGTCCGTTGGCCGTGACGGCCGCTTGTCCGGTCCTGAACTGGTTGCCGCGCTGATTCGCGGCATCGCCGAAAGCGGCTGCCACGTCAGTGACGTCGGCCTGGTGCCGACCCCGGCGCTGTATTACGCCGCCAACGTGCTGGCGGGCAAATCCGGCGTGATGCTTACCGGCAGCCACAACCCGTCGAACTACAACGGCTTCAAGATCGTGATCGCCGGCGACACCCTCGCCAACGAACAGATCCAGGTTCTGCATGAGCGTATCAAGACCGGCAACCTGAGCAGCGGCCAGGGCAGCGTGACCCAGGTCGAGATCCTCGACCGCTACACCACCGAAATCGTCCAGGACATCAAACTGGCCCGGCGCCTGAAAGTCGTGGTCGATTGCGGCAACGGCGCGGCCGGCGTGATCGCCCCGCAACTGATCGAAGCGCTGAACTGCGAAGTCATCCCGCTGTTCTGCGAAGTCGACGGCAACTTCCCGAACCACCACCCGGACCCGGGCAAGCCTGAAAACCTTGTCGACCTGATCGCCAAGGTCAAGGAAACCAAGGCTGACATCGGCCTGGCCTTCGACGGTGACGGCGACCGCGTCGGCGTGGTGACCAACACCGGCACCATCGTGTTCCCGGACCGCCTGCTGATGCTGTTTGCCCGCGACGTGCTGGCCCGCAACCCGGGCGCGGAAATCATCTTCGACGTCAAATGCACCCGTCGCCTGATCCCGCTGATCAAGGAATATGGCGGCCAGTCGTTAATGTGGAAGACCGGTCACTCGTTGATCAAAAAGAAAATGAAACAGACCGGCGCGTTGTTGGCCGGTGAAATGAGCGGGCACATCTTCTTCAAGGAACGCTGGTTCGGTTTCGACGACGGCATTTACAGCGCCGCACGGCTGCTGGAAATCCTCAGCAAGGAAAAATCCGACGCGGAAACGCTGTTCGCGACCTTCCCGAACGATATTTCCACGCCGGAAATCAATATCCATGTGACCGAAGAGAGCAAATTCAGCATCATTGATGCACTGCACGATGCGCAGTGGGGTCCAGGCGCCGACCTGACCACCATTGACGGCGTGCGGGTCGATTACGCCAAAGGCTGGGGCCTGGTGCGCGCCTCCAACACCACACCGGTGCTGGTGCTGCGCTTCGAGGCCGATGACGAGGCTGAATTGCAGCGCATCAAGGCTGTGTTCCATGCCCAACTGAAACGCGTTGCACCTGATCTCCAACTACCGTTCTGATTTCTGATTCACCCGGAGCCCTGAATGACCCTCGAACGCGAAGCCGCCGCCCACACCGCCCAGGTCCTGTCCGAAGCGCTGCCTTACATCCGACGTTATGTCGGCAAGACCCTGGTGATCAAATACGGCGGCAACGCGATGGAAAGCGAGGAGCTGAAAACCGGCTTCGCCCGCGACATCGTCTTGATGAAAGCCGTGGGCATCAACCCGGTCGTGGTTCACGGTGGCGGCCCGCAGATCGGTGATCTGCTCAAGCGCCTGTCGATCGAAAGCCACTTCGTCGACGGCATGCGCGTGACCGACGCGGCGACCATGGACGTGGTGGAAATGGTCCTCGGCGGTCAGGTCAACAAAAGCATCGTCAACCTGATCAACCGTCACGGCGGCAGCGCCATCGGCCTGACCGGCAAAGATGCGGGGCTGATTCGCGCCAAGAAGCTTACCGTCACCCGCCAGACCCCGGAGATGACTCAGCCGGAAATCATCGACATCGGCCAGGTGGGCGAAGTCGTCGGGATCAACACCGAACTGCTTAACCTGCTGGTCAAAGGCAACTTCATCCCGGTGATCGCGCCGATCGGTGTGGGTGAGAATGGCGAGTCGTACAACATCAACGCTGACTTGGTGGCCGGTAAAGTCGCCGAAGCGCTGAAAGCCGAGAAGCTGATGCTGCTGACCAACATCGCCGGCCTGATGGACAAGTCGGGCACCGTGCTGACCGGCCTGAGCACCCAGCAGGTCGACGACCTGATCGCCGACGGCACCATCTACGGCGGCATGCTGCCGAAGATCCGCTGTGCACTGGAAGCGGTTCAGGGCGGTGTCGGCAGTTCGCTGATCATCGACGGCCGCGTGCCGAACGCGATCCTGCTGGAAATTTTCACCGACACCGGTGTGGGCACGCTGATCAGCAATCGCAAGCGTCCGTAAGCCGTAGCGCAAACAAAAAGACCCCGCTCAGTCAGACTGAGCGGGGTCTTTTTTTGCCCTGAAGAAGCGATCAGACGCCGAACTGGGCGCGATAGGCTTCAACGGCTGGCAGGTGCTGCTTGAGCTGCGGGTCGTCAGCCAGGAATTCCAGCACCTGATTCAGCGACACGATGCTGATGACCGGGATGCCGAAATCACGTTCGACTTCCTGAATGGCCGACAGCTCACCGTTGCCGCGCTCCTGACGGTTCAGGGCGATCAGCACGCCGGCAGCCTTGGCGCCGTCCTGGGAAGCGATGATCTGCATCACTTCACGGATCGCGGTGCCGGCGGTGATCACGTCGTCGATGATCAGCACGTCGCCGGTCAGCGGAGCGCCGACCAGGCTACCGCCTTCGCCGTGGGCCTTGGCTTCCTTGCGGTTGAAGCACCAAGGCAGGTCACGGTTGTGGTGCTCGGCCAGCGCCACAGCAGTGGTTGCCGCCAGTGGGATGCCTTTGTAGGCCGGGCCAAACAGCACGTCGAACGGAATTCCGCTCTCGGCGATGGCTGCGGCGTAGAAACGACCCAGCTGCGCCAGCGCGGAACCCGAGTTGAACAGGCCGGCATTGAAGAAGTAAGGACTGGTGCGCCCGGACTTAAGGGTGAACTCACCGAAGCGCAAAACGCCGCGATCGATGGCAAAACGAATGAAATCGCGCTGATACGCTTGCATGAAAAAAACCCCAAATACCACGGATTTAGCTAATTAGCTTGACGCCGTGTATCATACACGCACGCGATTTTTGGGGCCATTTATGCGGATCATCAGTGTGAACGTCAATGGTATTCAGGCTGCAGTCGAGCGAGGTTTGCTCAGTTGGCTGCAGGCACAGAATGCCGACGTCATCTGCCTGCAGGACACCCGTGCCTCCGCCTTTGAACTGGACGACCCAGCCTTCCAACTGGATGGCTACTTCCTTTATGCCTGCGACGCAGAAGTTCCCGCCCAAGGTGGCGTGGCTTTGTACTCGCGGTTGCAACCGAAGGCTGTCATCAGCGGTCTCGGTTTCGAGACGGCCGACCGCTACGGGCGCTACCTGCAAGCAGATTTCGACAAAGTCAGTATTGCCACCTTGCTGCTTCCTTCGGGGATGAACGGCGATGAGGACTTGAACCAGAAGTTCAAGCTCATGGACGACTTCGGCAAGTACCTGGACAAACAGCGGCGCAAACGTCGCGAGTACATTTATTGTGGCTCGCTGTACGTCGCGCAGCAGAAGCTCGACATCAAGAACTGGCGCGACAGCCAGCAATCCCCGGGTTTCCTGGCGCCGGAACGCGCCTGGATGGACGAGATTGTCGGCAACATGGGTTATGTCGATGCCCTGCGTGAAGTCAGCCGCGAAGGCGACCAGTACAGCTGGTGGCCGGACAACGAACAGGCCGAGATGCTGAATCTGGGCTGGCGCTTCGACTACCAGATCCTGACCCCGGGCCTGCGGCGCTTCGTGCGCAGTGCACGCCTTCCGCGTCAGCCACGGTTCTCGCAGCACGCGCCGCTGATCGTCGACTACGACTGGACGCTGACCATCTAAGCGTCGATTCGTGGATGCAAAAAAGCCGACATCGCTGTCGGCTTTTTTGTGGGCGCTGATTTTTGCTTTTATGCAGGGGACTCGAGTTGATCGTTATTTGAGCAATCGCCAGGTGAACGGATAGCGGTAAGGGAATCCGTTGTTAGCCTTCACCCCAGCAATAATCGGCAGCACAAACGAGCAAATGACCACCGGGATAATCAGCAGATACCCAATAAGCACTACCGTCAGCCCCACGCCAATGAGCGTAGCAATGGTCATCGTGATCTGAAAATTCAGCGCTTCCTTACCCTGCGCATCAATAAACGAGTCCTTCTCACGCTTCATCTGCCAGAGGATCAGCGGCCCGATCAAACTGCCAAATGGAAACCAGATCCCCAGCAAGCCGGACAAGTGACAGAACATCGCCCATTGGCGAACCTCCTGGCTCGGCTTGGGCAGCAACTCTTGCTCATCACTCATCGCGTCTTCCTTGTGGGTACGAACCGTCTCAGTCGGCCAGTGCGGCCGTTTGCAGTTCGAAGATCTCGTTCATGCCTTTCTTGGCCAGCTCCAGCATCGCGTTCAGCTCTTCAGGCTGGAACGGCGCGCCTTCGGCGGTGCCCTGCACTTCGATGAAACCACCGGTGCTGGTCATGACCACGTTGAGGTCGGTCTCGGCGGCGGAATCTTCAAGATAGTCCAGGTCAAGTACCGGCTCGCCCTGGTACATGCCCACGGAGACAGCGCCGATCATTTGCTTGAGCGGGTCGCCGCCTTTCAGGCCGCCACGCTTCTTGATCACTTTCAAGGCATCGACCAGTGCAACCATCGCGCCGGTGATCGACGCGGTACGGGTGCCGCCGTCAGCCTGGATCACGTCGCAATCGACGTACAGGGTGACGTCGCCCAGCTTGGACATGTCCAGCGCGGCGCGCAGGGAACGGCCGATCAGACGCTGGATTTCCAGGGTGCGGCCGCCCTGCTTGCCACGGCTCGCTTCACGCTGGTTACGCTCGCCGGTGGCGCGCGGCAGCATGCCGTACTCGGCGGTCAGCCAGCCCTGGCCCTGGCCTTTCAGGAAACGCGGTACGCCGTTTTCGACGCTGACGGTGCAGATGACTTTGGTATCACCGAATTCGACCAGTACCGATCCTTCGGCGTGCTTGGTGTAGTTGCGGGTAATGCGGATCGAGCGGAGCTGATCGGCAGCGCGACCACTTGGACGTTTCATAGGAGATACCTGTACTGGGGACGGAAAACTGCGGAGCATTATAGAGCTGCGCACCGCGCCTGGGCACTGCTTAAAAATTCCGGCCGTCGATCAAGGGCCCTGAAACGCACTTCGCCGACGGCCTGCAGCCCTTTGTCACACCGTGTGTTTGGGCGCATCTGCCGCACTGCGCTACAATCCTGCGCCTTTGCTGCCAGTCGGCTTAAATTCATTGATATCGAGCTGCGGAGCTTCAATCCGCGCCGATCTGTATCGCGAGGTCACCGCCATGGTGCACAGCATGACCGCCTTCGCCCGCGTCGAGAAAGCCGGCGTTCAGGGCACCCTGAGCTGGGAACTGCGCTCGGTCAACAGCCGCTACCTGGAACCCCATCTGCGCCTGCCGGAGTCGTTTCGCGACCTCGAAGGCGCCGTCCGCGAAGCCCTGCGCCAGGGCCTGTCGCGCGGCAAACTGGAATGCACCCTGCGCTTCACCGAAGAAAGCACCGGCAAGCCGCTGCAAGTGGACCGCGAGCGTGCTGCGCAACTGGTCGCTGCCGCTGAAACCGTCGCCGGCCTGATCAAGAACCCGGCCGCGCTGAACCCGCTGGAAGTGCTGGCCTGGCCCGGCGTACTGGTCGCCGACGCCACCGACCCGCAGGCGTTGAACGCCGAGGCGCTGGCCCTGTTCAATCAAGGCCTGAAAGATCTCAAGGCCGGCCGCGAGCGCGAAGGCGCGGAGCTGGCACGCCTGATCAACGATCGTCTGACTTCCATCGAGGAAGATGTGGTGACCCTGCGCGAACTGGTTCCGCAGATGCTCGCCACCCAGCGCCAGAAAGTCCTCGACCGCTTCGCCGACATGAAGGCCGAGATGGACCCGCAGCGCCTGGAACAGGAAATGGTCATGCTCGCGCAAAAGAGCGACGTGGCCGAAGAACTGGATCGCCTGAGCACCCACATCATCGAAGTTCGCCGGGTGCTGAAATCCGGCGGTGCCGCCGGCCGGCGCCTGGACTTCCTGATGCAGGAACTCAACCGCGAAGCCAACACACTGGGCTCCAAGGCCTTCGACCCGCGCAGCACCCAGGCGGCGGTCAACCTCAAGGTGTTGATCGAGCAGATGCGCGAACAAGTGCAGAATATTGAGTAAGGCTACCCCGACATGACCCACAGCACCGGCACCCTGTACATCATTTCCGCCCCTTCGGGCGCGGGCAAGAGCAGCCTGGTCAAGGCCCTGACCGACGCCAACCCGGAAATCCGCGTCTCGATTTCCCACACCACCCGCGCCATGCGCCCGGGCGAAGTGGACGGCGTGAACTATCACTTCGTAACCCGCGAAGAGTTCGTGAAGATGGGCGAGCACGGCGACTTCCTCGAACGCGCCGAAGTCTTCGGCAACTTCTACGGCACCTCGCAAAGCCGACTGCAGCAGACCCTGGACGAAGGCCACGACCTGATTCTGGAAATCGACTGGCAAGGCGCCGAGCAAGTGCGCAAGCTGATGCCGCAGGCCCGTTCGATCTTCATCCTGCCGCCATCGCTGCAGGCCCTGCACCAGCGCCTGACCAACCGCGGCCAGGACAGCGACGAGATCATCGACGGCCGGATGCGTGAAGCGGTCAGCGAGATGAGCCACTACGTCGAGTACGACTACTTGATCATCAACGACGATTTCGCCCACGCGCTGGACGATCTGAAAGCGATTTTCCGCGCCAATCAGCTGCAACAGAAACGCCAACAAGTGCGTTTCGGCAAATTGCTGGCTGAATTGCTGGGCTGAAACAGCACTTCCCAAAACCGCTGCAAGGGCTTTACATTGGTGCTTGCAGCGCGTTGAAGAGTCTGGTCAAAAAATCAGCGCTTCCCTAATCGCTGGTGATTTTTTAAACTGTTGAGTCCGCTCGCCCAACCGGGCAGCGCGCATATTGCATTCGCTCCGAGGAATACCATGGCCCGCGTAACCGTTGAAGACTGCCTAGAACACGTGGAAAACCGCTTTGAGCTGGTCATGCTCTCTACCAAGCGTGCCCGTCAACTGGCCACCGGCGGCAAAGAGCCCCTGGTACAGTGGGAAAACGACAAACCGACCGTAGTTGCGCTGCGTGAAATCGCTGAAGGCCTGATGAGCTACGAGTTCATCGCCGAGCAGGAAATCGTCCACGAAGACCCGGTCTTCGCTGCGTTCGAGGACGAGTCCAACGAGGCCGTCTAAGCCTATGCCTGGTCGACGTAGCACGGCGCGGGATCACAGCCTACGGCAGGAGTTATCATGCCGAGCATAGACGCCCTCGCCGATCGCTTATCGACCTACCTCGGCAACGACCAGGTCAACCTGGTCCGCCGAGCGTATTTCTACGCCGAACAAGCCCACGACGGCCAACGCCGCCGCAGTGGCGAGGCGTACGTCACGCATCCTCTTGCCGTGGCAAATATTCTTGCCGACATGCACATGGACCATCAGAGCCTGATGGCCGCGATGCTGCATGACGTGATCGAAGACACCGGTATCGCCAAAGAAGCGCTGCAAGCGCAATTCGGTGAAACCGTGGCCGAACTGGTCGACGGGGTCAGCAAACTGACCCAGATGAACTTCGAGACCAAGGCCGAAGCCCAGGCTGAAAACTTCCAGAAAATGGCCATGGCCATGGCCCGCGACATTCGCGTGATCCTGGTCAAGCTCGCCGACCGCCTGCACAACATGCGCACGCTGGAAGTGCTGTCCGGCGAAAAACGCCGGCGCATCGCCAAGGAAACCCTCGAGATCTATGCTCCCATCGCCAACCGGCTGGGCATGCACGCGATCCGCATCGAGTTCGAAGACCTCGGCTTCAAGGCCATGCACCCGATGCGTTCCGCGCGGATCTACCAGGCGGTCAAACGCGCCCGGGGCAACCGCAAGGAAATCGTCAACAAGATCGAAGAGTCCCTTGGCCACTGCCTCGCCATCGACGGCATCCAGGGTGAAGTCAGCGGTCGCCAGAAACACCTCTACGGCATCTACAAGAAAATGCGCGGCAAGCGTCGGGCCTTCAACGAAATCATGGACGTCTACGCGTTCCGGATCATCGTCGACAAGGTCGATACCTGCTACCGTGTGCTGGGCGCTGTGCATAATTTGTACAAACCGTTGCCGGGGCGCTTCAAGGATTACATCGCGATCCCCAAGGCCAACGGCTATCAGTCGCTGCACACCACGCTGTTCGGCATGCACGGTGTACCGATCGAGATCCAGATCCGCACCCGCGAAATGGAAGAGATGGCCAACAACGGCATCGCCGCCCATTGGCTGTACAAATCCAGCGGCGACGAACAGCCAAAAGGCACCCATGCCCGCGCCCGTCAGTGGGTCAAGGGCGTGCTGGAAATGCAGCAACGTGCTGGCAACTCGCTGGAATTCATCGAGAGCGTGAAGATCGACCTGTTCCCGGACGAGGTCTACGTGTTCACGCCCAAAGGCCGGATCATGGAGCTGCCCAAAGGCTCCACGGCGGTCGACTTTGCCTATGCGGTGCACACCGACGTTGGCAACAGCTGCATCGCCTGCCGGATCAACCGTCGTCTCGCACCGCTGTCCGAACCGCTGCAAAGCGGCTCCACGGTCGAGATCGTCAGCGCCCCCGGCGCGCGGCCGAACCCGGCGTGGCTCAATTTCGTGGTCACCGGCAAGGCGCGGACCCACATCCGCCATGCGCTGAAACTACAACGCCGCTCCGAGTCCATCAGCCTCGGCGAACGCCTGCTGAACAAGGTACTCAACGGTTTCGACAGCGCGCTGGAACAGATTCCGGCCGAACGCGTGAAGGCGATGCTCACCGAGTACCGCCTCGAACTGATCGAAGATTTGCTTGAAGACATCGGCCTGGGCAACCGCATGGCCTACGTCGTGGCGCGCCGACTGCTCGGCGAAGGCGAACAATTGCCAAGCCCGGAAGGTCCGCTGGCGATTCGCGGCACCGAAGGCCTGGTGCTCAGTTACGCCAAATGCTGCACGCCGATCCCGGGCGACCCGATTGTCGGTCACCTGTCGGCGGGCAAAGGCATGGTCGTGCACCTGGACAACTGCCGCAACATCAGCGAGATCCGCCACAACCCGGAAAAATGCATCCAGCTCTCGTGGGCCAAGGATGTCACCGGCGAATTCAACGTCGAACTGCGCGTCGAACTGGAGCACCAGCGCGGCCTGATCGCCCTGCTGGCCAGCAGCGTCAACGCGGCCGACGGCAATATCGAGAAAATCAGCATGGACGAACGCGATGGCCGCATCAGCGTCGTCCAACTGGTGGTCAGCGTCCACGACCGTGTGCACCTGGCCCGCGTGATCAAGAAACTGCGCGCCCTGACCGGGGTGATCCGCATCACCCGCATGCGTGCATAACTCAAACATTACAAGGAGTCATACATGACCAAGACCGTTATCACCAGCGACAAGGCCCCGGCCGCCATTGGCACTTACTCCCAGGCGATCAAGGCTGGCAACACTGTCTACATGTCGGGCCAGATCCCGCTGGACCCGAAAACCATGGAACTGGTCGAAGGCTTCGAAGCCCAGACCGTCCAGGTGTTCGAGAACCTGAAAGCCGTGGCCGAAGCTGCCGGCGGTTCGTTCAAGGACATCGTCAAGCTGAACATCTTCCTCACCGACCTGAGCCACTTCGCCAAGGTCAACGAGATCATGGGCAAGTACTTCGACCAGCCGTACCCAGCGCGCGCCGCCATCGGCGTTGCTGCCCTGCCAAAGGGTTCGCAGGTTGAAATGGATGCCATTCTGGTCATCGAGTAATGCGCACGGCGCGGCCCTTCAAGGTCGCGCCGACTGCTCTGCGGTAAAGAAAAGGTTTTGAAAGGATTCCACCATGCGCAAAGCGCTTGCTCTCTCGCTGCTCGCCATTTTCCTCGGCGGTTGCGCCAGCAACCCTGCCGACCGTGACATCAGCGGCACCTGGATCAACCAGGTCGCCATCGATGCCGCCGCCAAGGGCGGCCCCCTGCGCGAAGCGCTTCAGGCCTACGGCCCGAACCTGGAATGGGACATCAACACCAAGGCCAGTCAGGCCCGCTTCACCAACGGTTTTGAGAACGTCGAAGGACGGCTGCTGGGCGAACAGTCCGGCGCCTGGAAAGTCGACTTCTACGGCAGCTCCGGCAGCGAGTTGAAGCGCGACGGCGGCCAGTTACACCAGGCCGCCAGCGAAAACGAACCACAGCAGCTCTTCGACCGTGCCCAGATCCCCGTGCCGGAAGGCGCACCGATCGGTGCCAGCTTCGAGCGCGCACTCTACGCAGCTTATCTGGGTGGCAACTGGAAGATCGCCAGCGGCCAGGGCGAAGGCGCCACCGTGCAATTCCAGGCCGACGGACAAGTCTCCGGCCTTCCCGGCGCCGACCGCTATGCCTTGTGCCTGGCAGGCGACTGCGCATCGATGAGCAGCGGCAACGACAGCATGTGGCTGCAGCAGAACGGTCAGGGCAATAACTGGATCTTCGTGCGCAAGGGCAAGGAACTGGAAATCCTGCAGGCCGTGAACACGGCACTGGCGGACGAACAACCGCAGTTCAGTCCCGGCGAACGCAAGTGGTTGCTCGAAAAGCAGTGATCTGCGCTTGAAACAAAAAAGGCGGAAGCAAGCCATTGCTCCCGCCTTTTTTACGTCCGGAAGGAAGTCAGCAGCGACCTTCAAGAATCGCGGCATACCCCTCGCGAAAACTTGGATACGCCGGCACCCAGCCCAACGCCTTCGCCCGGGCATTGCTGCAACGCTTGCTGCCGGTTCGACGCACGCTCTCGTCTTCCGACCATTCGGTGACACCCAGATACTCGCGCAGCCACGCCACTACCTCGGCCAGCGGTGCCGGCGCATCGTCCACGCCGATGTAGATGTCATCCAGCGCCACACCCTTGCGATCCGCCTCCAGCAGGAACGCCATCAGGCCCGCTGCGTCATCGGCATGAATGCGATTGCCATACAGCGGCGGATCGACCGCCACGCGATAGCCACGACGCACCTGGGTCAGCAGCCATTCACGGCCCGGGCCGTAAATGCCGGTCAGACGCACGATACTCGCCGGAATGCCGCTGCTGAGCGCAACCTGCTCGGCTTCCAGCATCAACCGACCGGAATACCCGGCAGCGACGGTCGCAGAGGTTTCATCCACCCACTCACCGTCCTGCTGTCCATAAACACTGCTGCTGGAGACAAACAGCAGCCGGTCTGGCACCTGGCCGTAGTCGTTCAACCACTCCAGCACATGCTGCAAACCCTGCACATAAGCCGCGCGATAACCGGCTTCATCGTGCTCGGTCGCGGCCGCGCAATACACCAGGTAATCCACGGCGCCGACCGGCCAGGTCTCGGGGCAATCTTCATTGAACAAGTCACCGGCCACACCGATAACGCCTTCCGGCAAACGTGAAACATCCCGGCGCAGGCCATACACCTGAAAACCGGCAGCCAGTAATTGCTTTGCCAGACGGCTGCCGACATCACCGCAACCGGCGATCAAAACAGAGGGCGCGGACATCAAAAATCTCCCATCGGAAAGCGACAGACTAGCCTTGGCAGGGGACGAGCGGCTAGCAATGAAGGAAAAAAAGCAACTCTATTACTTTTGTTAACAAGAATTACTTGCAATAATGCACGCCACTTTTGTTCTCGGCCTCACGAGGCCTGGAAGAGCATCACCGTTTTTCTATCTCAGGTCCGGCCAGCATGACACGCAATCAAATCCCCGCTTCGCCAACCAACCGACCTCGCGCCTGGAGCGCGGTGGCTGCCCTGCTCCTCAGCCTGATGCTGGCGCCAACCGCCGCTTTCGCTGACGCCCAGACGCCGGCCACTCCAGCCACCCACGAACAGACTGCACCGGCCGCCCCTGCCGCAGCGCCAGCCGCGACCGACCCGGTTCAAGCCGTGGACGCCAGCGCCGAAGACGCACCTGAAGTCCTCGAAGCCGACAACACCCTGGGCATGGCCCACGACCTCTCGCCATGGGGCATGTACCAGAACGCCGACATCATCGTGAAAATCGTGATGATCGGCCTGGCCATCGCGTCGATCATCACCTGGACCATCTGGATCGCCAAGGGTCTTGAGCTGATGGGCGCCAAGCGTCGTCTGCGTGGCGAAATCGCCGCCCTGAAAAAAGCCACCACTCTTAAAGAAGCCAGCGCCACTGCGGCGAAGGAAGGCACCCTCGCCAACCTGCTGGTCCACGACGCCCTCGAAGAGATGCGCCTGTCGACCAACGCCCGCGAGAAAGAAGGCATCAAGGAACGCGTGAGCTTCCGCCTCGAGCGCCTGGTGGCTGCCTGTGGCCGCAACATGAGCAGCGGCACCGGCGTACTCGCCACCATCGGTTCCACCGCACCGTTCGTCGGTCTGTTCGGCACCGTGTGGGGCATCATGAACAGCTTCATCGGCATCGCCAAAACCCAGACCACCAACCTCGCCGTCGTGGCCCCGGGCATCGCTGAAGCGCTGCTGGCCACTGCACTGGGTCTGGTCGCTGCGATCCCGGCGGTGGTGATCTACAACGTGTTCGCCCGCTCCATCGCCGGTTACAAGGCTCAGGTGTCCGATGCGTCGGCAGAAGTCCTGCTGCTGGTCAGCCGCGACCTCGACCACCAGCCTGAGCGCAGCAGCTCGCAGCCGCACATGGTCAAAGTGGGGTAATCGGCCATGGGCCTGCATTTGAAAGAAGGCGCAGACGACGATCTGGCCGAGAACCACGAAATCAACGTCACGCCGTTCATTGACGTGATGCTGGTGCTGTTGATCATCTTCATGGTGGCCGCTCCGTTGGCCACCGTGGACATCAAGGTCGACCTGCCTGCTTCGACCGCCAAACCGGCGCCACGGCCAGAGAAACCGGTGTTCCTCAGCGTGAAAGCTGACCAGCGCCTGTTCCTCGGCGAAGACGAAGTGAAGGCCGAAGCCCTCGGCGCCACCCTCGACGCCCGGACCAAAGGCAAGAAAGACACGACGATCTTCTTCCAGGCCGACAAAGGCGTGGACTACGGCGACCTGATGAGCGTGATGGACAACCTGCGCGCCGCCGGTTACCTGAAGGTCGGCCTGGTCGGACTCGAGAGCGCAGTCAAGAAATGATCACGACGCGCCATAAGCTGACGCGTTACAGCGGTAGCCTGGCCGTGGTGCTGGGCGTTCATGCGCTGGCCATCGCGCTGGCGCTGAACTGGACCGCCCGCCCGCCCATCGAACTGCCGCCCCAGGCAATGATGGTCGAGCTGGCACCGGTTCCGGCCCCGCCACCGCCTGCACCGCCGAAAGTCGTCACGCCACCGCAGCCACCGGCTCCGGTCGAAGAACTGCCGATCCCGAAACTGGCCGAAGCACCCAAGGCAGAAATTGCCGTGCCCAAGCCAGTGAAACCCAAGCCGAAGCCGCAACCGCCAAAACCGGTTGAGAAGAAACCGGAGCCTGTGAAGGAAAAACCTTCCGAGGAAAAACCGGCAGAAACTCAGCAGACCCAGGCGCCGACGGAGAAATCCGCCCAGCCGGCACCGGGCCCGTCGCCAGCACAACTGGCGGCCAAGGCCAGTTGGCAAGGCACCCTGCTCGCGCATTTGCAGAAGTACAAGAAGTACCCGCAAAGCGCACAGGCACGGGGCAAGGAAGGCTTGAACCGGCTGCGTTTCGTGGTCGATGCCGAAGGCAACGTGCTGTCGTTCGAACTGGTGGGCCGTTCTGGTAACGCTGATCTGGACCGGGCTACCCTGGACATGATCCGCCGCGCTCAACCGCTGCCCAAGCCACCGGCCGACATGTTGACCAATGGCTCGATCGAAATTGTTGCGCCGTTTGTTTACTCGCTGGAACGCCGCCGCTGATCTGCACTGGCAGAACACGGCTCGATCCCGCCAGAAAGGCACCGAAAGGTGCCTTTCTCATATCTGCAAACGGCAAACCGACATTGCCCGGTGTCGCATTCATCACTCAGTCTGATAACGTGCGTCTATCGATTGCAGCCGGTATGCTTGGCCCGCATCTTCATGGACGCTTGCTATGACCCTCACAGAATTACGCTACATCGTTACCCTCGCCCAAGAGCAGCATTTCGGCCACGCGGCCGAGCGTTGCCACGTCAGCCAGCCGACCCTGTCGGTGGGCGTGAAAAAGCTTGAAGACGAACTCGGTGTGCTGATTTTCGAGCGCAGCAAAAGCGCCGTGCGCCTGACCCCGGTCGGCGAAGGCATCGTCGCCCAGGCGCAGAAAGTGCTGGAGCAGGCCCAAGGCATACGCGAACTGGCCCAGGCCGGCAAGAACCAGCTGACCGCCCCGCTGAAAGTCGGCGCGATCTACACCGTCGGCCCGTACCTGTTCCCGCACCTGATTCCACAACTGCACCGGGTCGCCCCGCAGATGCCGTTGTACATCGAAGAAAACTTCACCCACGTGCTGCGCGACAAACTGCGCAACGGCGAACTGGACGCGATCATCATCGCCCTGCCGTTCAACGAAGCCGACGTGCTGACCCTGCAACTCTACGACGAGCCGTTCTACGTCCTGATGCCGGCCCAGCACCCGTGGACCCAGAAAGAATCCATCGACGCCGCGCTGCTCAACGACAAGAGCCTGCTGCTGCTCGGCGAAGGCCACTGCTTCCGCGATCAAGTGCTGGAAGCCTGCCCGACCCTGACCAAGGGCAACGACGGCGCCAAGCACACCACGGTCGAATCCAGCTCGCTGGAAACCATTCGCCACATGGTCGCGTCCGGCCTGGGCATCTCGATCCTGCCGCTGTCGGCGGTAGACAGCCATCACTACGCTCCGGGCGTGATCGAAGTGCGTCCACTGTCGGCACCAGTGCCGTTCCGCACCGTGGCCATCGCCTGGCGCGCGAGCTTCCCGCGGCCGAAAGCCATCGAGATCCTCGCCGACTCCATTCGCCTGTGCTCGGTCGCCAAACCCGCCGCGCCGGTCACGGCCGGTTAAGCCAGCGTCATGTCTGAGCTGTCGCAGGTGTCGGTCACCGCACTCAAGGGTGTCGGTGAGGCCATGGCCGAGAAACTGGCCAAGGTCGGCCTGGAAAACCTTCAGGACGTACTGTTCCACCTGCCGCTGCGTTATCAGGATCGCACCCGTGTGGTGCCGATCGGCGCGTTGCGGCCGGGGCAGGACTCCGTGGTCGAAGGCACCGTCAGTGGTGCCGACGTGGTCATGGGCCGGCGCCGCAGCCTCGTCGTGCGCTTGCAAGACGGCACCGGCGGCTTGAGCCTGCGCTTCTACCACTTCAGCAACGCGCAGAAAGAAGGCCTCAAGCGCGGCACGCGGATTCGCTGCTACGGCGAAGCCCGGCCCGGCGCCTCGGGGCTGGAGATCTACCACCCGGAATACCGCGCCATCAACGGCGACGAACCGCCGCCGGTGGATGAGACCCTGACCCCGGTCTACCCGCTGACCGAAGGCCTGACCCAGGCCCGTCTGCGCCAGTTGTGCATGCAGACGCTGACCCTGCTCAAGCCGGCCACCCTGCCCGACTGGCTGCCGACCGAACTGGCCCGCGACTATCAACTGGCGCCACTGGCCGATGCGATCCGCTACCTGCACAACCCACCCGCCGATGCCGACGTCGATGAGCTCGCCCTCGGCCATCACTGGGCCCAGCATCGCCTGGCTTTCGAAGAACTGCTTACCCACCAGCTATCGCAGCAGCGTCTGCGCGAAAGCATGCGTTCCCTGCGCGCACCGGCCATGCCGAAAGCCACGAAACTGCCGCCGAAATACCTGGCTAACCTCGGTTTCAACCCGACCGGCGCTCAGCAACGAGTCGGCAACGAAATCGCCTACGACCTCAGCCAGCACGAACCGATGCTGCGGCTGATTCAGGGCGACGTTGGCGCCGGCAAAACCGTGGTCGCCGCCCTCGCCGCGCTGCAAGCACTGGAGGCGGGTTATCAGGTCGCACTGATGGCGCCGACCGAGATCCTCGCGGAGCAGCACTTCATCACCTTCAAGCGCTGGCTCGAGCCGCTGGGCATTGAAGTGGCATGGCTGGCCGGCAAGCTCAAGGGCAAGAACCGCGTCGCCGCGCTGGAGCAGATCGCCAGTGGCACACCGATGGTGGTCGGCACTCACGCGCTGTTCCAGGACGAAGTGCAGTTCAAGAACCTCGCACTGGTGATCATCGATGAACAGCACCGCTTCGGCGTGCAGCAGCGTCTGGCGCTGCGGCAGAAAGGCGTCGGCGGCCGCATGTGCCCGCATCAACTGATCATGACCGCCACGCCGATTCCCCGGACGCTGGCGATGAGCGCCTACGCCGACCTCGACACCTCGATCCTCGACGAACTGCCGCCCGGCCGAACCCCGGTCAACACCGTACTGGTCACCGACACCCGCCGCGTCGAAGTCATCGAACGGGTGCGCAGCGCCTGCGCCGAGGGCCGTCAGGCCTATTGGGTGTGCACGCTGATTGAAGAGTCAGAAGAGCTGACCTGCCAGGCCGCCGAAACCACCTTCGAAGACCTGACCGCCGCCCTCGGCGAATTGAAAGTCGGGCTGATCCACGGCCGCATGAAACCCGCCGAGAAAGCCGCCGTCATGGCCGAATTCAAGGCCGGCAACCTGCAACTGCTGGTCGCCACCACCGTGATCGAAGTCGGCGTCGACGTACCCAACGCCAGCCTGATGATCATCGAAAACCCCGAGCGCCTGGGCCTCGCGCAACTGCACCAGTTGCGCGGCCGCGTCGGCCGGGGCAGCGCGGTCAGCCATTGCGTGCTGCTCTACCATCCGCCGCTGTCACAGATCGGCCGCCAGCGCCTGGGCATCATGCGCGAGACCAACGACGGTTTCGTCATCGCCGAAAAAGACCTCGAACTGCGCGGCCCCGGCGAAATGCTCGGCACCCGCCAGACCGGTCTGCTGCAATTCAAGGTCGCCGACCTGATGCGCGACGCCGATCTGCTGCCCGCCGTGCGCGATGCCGCCCAGGCATTGCTCGAACGCTGGCCCACCCACGTCAGCCCGCTGCTCGACCGATGGCTGCGACACGGGCAGCAATACGGCCAAGTGTGAGCACCGTCGCAGTTTCTCAAAGCTCGTTCCAACCAAGCTGGTTATACTCCAGCAATTGTTTCAAAAACGGATACAGACCATGACCGAAGCTGCTCTCGCCCCCGAATCCCCGCACGCTCCGTCTGTTATTCGGCTGCTGCTCAACAAGCTGGGCGTCGCCTACGAAGAAGTGCTCGACCACCACGGCCTCAACGCCTCGCGCAAAGTGCAGGCCGTGTTGCTGGACGACGCAGTCGGTGCGCTGATGGTGCTGTTTCCACAGAGCCAGTTGCTGGATCTCAACCGCCTCGCCGAGCTGACGGGCCGTCGCCTGACTGCCGTGTCCACAGAGCGCCTGGAAAAGATGCTCGGCAAACACAGCCTGAGCCTGCTGCCGGGCCTGCCGGCGCTGACCAGCTCGCCGTGCCTCTACGAAGAAAGCCTGCTGCGCGAGCCGAAGTTGCTTATCAACTCCGGCGAGCCGGGCCTGTTGCTGGAAATCGCCAGCGAAGACTTCAAGACCATGCTGACCAAGGCCAGCGCCGCCAACTTCGGCGAAGCCCTGAGCAGCATCCGCCCGAACCTCGACCGCCCGGACGATGACCGCGAGGAAATCACCCAGGCCGTGCAGGCGTTCACCGCGCGGCGCATCCAGCAACGTCTGGAAGCGACCATCGAGATTCCGCCGCTGGCCGAAACCGCACAAAAAATCATCAAGCTGCGCGTCGACCCGAACGCCACCATCGACGACATCACCGGCGTGGTCGAAACCGACCCGGCGCTGGCTGCGCAAGTGGTGAGCTGGGCGGCGTCGCCGTACTACGCTTCGCCGGGCAAGATCCGCTCGGTGGAAGACGCGATCGTCCGTGTGCTGGGCTTCGATCTGGTGATCAATCTGGCGCTGGGCCTGGCCCTCGGCAAGACCCTGAGCCTGCCCAAGGATCACCCGCAACACACCACGCCGTACTGGCAGCAGTCGATCTACACCGCCGCCGTCATCGAAGGCCTGACCCGCGCCATGCCGCGCGCCCAGCGCCCGGAAGCCGGCCTGACCTACCTCGCCGGCCTGCTGCACAACTTCGGCTACCTGTTGCTGGCCCACGTGTTCCCGCCGCACTTCTCGCTGATCTGCCGCCACCTGGAGGTCAACCCGCACCTGTGCCACAGCTACGTCGAGCAACACCTGTTGGGCATCAGCCGCGAACAGATCGGCTCCTGGCTGATGCGTTACTGGGACATGCCGGACGAACTGGCCACCGCCCTGCGCTTCCAACACGACCCGAACTACGACGGCGCCTACGCCGAATACCCGAACCTCGTCTGCCTGGCCGTGCGCCTGCTACGCGGTCGCGGGATCGGCTCCGGGCCGGATGAAGACATTCCGGATGCGCTGCTGGAGCGCGTTGGCCTGACTCGCGACAAGGCCAATGACGTCGTCAGCAAAGTACTGGAAGCCGAAGTCCTCCTGCGCGAACTGGCTTCGCAATTCAGCCAGGCCTGACTTACGCTCATAAAAAAGGCCCCACACTCAACCAAGTGTGGGGCCTTTTTTATTGCTTGGATCGTTCCTACGTCGAGGCGTCGAACCGTCTGCGTGGGAATGCAGCCCGTGACGCTCCGCGTCACCGCCTCACCTCAGACTCAAGCAGCCTTCGGCTTGGCCTTCCGCGGCTTCAAATACTTCATCAACCCCTGAAACCACATCACCAGTGCCGGGTTGCCCTTGAGCTGGATCGACTTGTCCTGAATCCCCTGCATGAACGCCAGCTGCTTGTTCTTCGCCTGCATCGTCGCAAACCCGAACGCCGCGTCTTTAAAGGCAATCGCAAACGCCGGCTCCGCCACCACCCCAGACTTGCTGGTAATGCGCTGATCCTTCACCACGAAATGCCGCGCCACTTTCCCGTCCAGAGTCTGTAGCTGAAACACTAGATCCTTGTCACCCAACTGCTGCTGGAACGCAGGATTTGTCCGACTGGCCTTACCCATCAACAGACCCAGCATCCACAGAAGAAAACGAAATTTCATGCGCACAGCCTCAAAAGGAAAATGAACGGCTGGGGGAGTGTAAGGGATTCGGACGGATTCGCCACTATCCAAGACTGATAGAAGACGATGCAGGTCTTTTCTCGCATGATGACTGCCAAGTCACGCCTTGAGCCTGATCGTTCCCACGCTCTGCGTGGGAATGCATCCCGTGACGCTCCGCGTCACACCATCCCCCGTCCTACACCTGAAGAAACACATTCCTGTAGGAGCTGCCGGAGGCGGCGATCTTTCGGTCCTCTACCCCGCAAATCCTTGGGAAATGTCCTTCAAACTGCGGTGCTGTCCATGAACTAGGCGAACTTGAGCATCATCGATAGCCTCTGTGTGTCACCGCAAAATCGGTGACTCGGACGTGCAAGTCCGATGGGGCACACAATCGCTTATGGCAATTCATCAGGCATTTTCCTATGCTCGCGGATCGTTATGGCGGCTGTGTGTGGGAGGCTTCCAAGCCTGCCGGATAGCTCCACCGGTCTTGCACACCTATGCACAGCTGCCACCACTTTCGAAGTGCGAGCGAAAACGGTGTCGGCTCCTAAAACATGGAGCAAGACCTAATGATCAAACCAACACCGAATCCCCCCGAAATTCCAGAAAACCCGGAAACCTCCCCCTACGAATCACCCGATTCGAAGAAGCTCCACGAAGCCGCCGAACGCGCCCTCGACCACCATTTCAAACCCACCGCCCCACGCCCAAAACGCCTCGGCGGCCTGTTCGCCCTCTGCCCCAATGCCGACGCCGAAGCCCTCATGGCCAACGCCTCCGAAGACCTCCTGTCCATCAGCGCCTTCGCCGCCAACCTGGCCGACGACCTCGACGGCCCCCGCCGCTCGATGGCACTGGGCCTGAGCAGAATGGCGGACGGGGTGCGCTTGATGGTGGAAGGCACGCTCGATCACATTGAGTTTCGAGATTACCAAGCAAAGCCGTAGTTGAATCGCGGGCGGAAAAAAGGGGACGTTAAGTCCCCTTTCCTAATCTTCGGCAGCAGCGACTAGCGAAAATCCTCTGCGCTTTTTGGTCGTGATTCCACCCCTTGGAGCGCCGCACGGTTTATGAAGGAATAACTTCCTGAGCCGCATCGCTGCCTGAATACAACTTTGTCCTCCTTGAGCACCGTCAGAAAACTCACGAAGGCCTGGCTAACGAGGTAGGTATAAGCACCGCTTTTGAATTTGATGATGTTCAGGTTCACGCTGCCTTCCGACGCATCTACAACAAAGAACTTTCCCTTGGGTGGCATAGCATTCTTCGGGTAGACCATCTCGATATTCCCCGGCACGCCGTAACGGTACTGAACAGAACCGGCCGTGGGCTTGCTGTTTCCCCGCGCACAAACAGAAACCGTCTTGCCGCCCTGCAGCGGGCAGCTGAAGTAAATGTCTTCGTCATCCGAGCACAACGTTCCATCCTGCCCGCCCTTCAACGGCGCCGTCTCCTGCGAAACGCGCTCCGGCTTTTTGGCGGCATCGGCACAATTGGACAGGCAAACCAGCTTCGAAAGATCCGGAACATCGCTTTCAGTGAACAGGTACGTCGCTGAACCCTCACGGTTGCGGGCGTGATAAACGGGAACACTGACGGCCAGCCCTTTGGCCGACACCGGCACCTTGGCATCCCCGCCCGAGACGACCCAGCCTTCGGCCTCTCCGCACAACGCCTCCAAAGCGACTTCACTGAACGAGTCTTTCGTTGGCACGACAAACGGCTTGGCATCACCTCGGCAGTCGTAGCCATGCCAGTAGGGCCCGGTGTTCATATCAATGTCGATCGAGAAAACATAAGCGCCGTCGAGCTCCACTTTGCCGCTGCCGTAGGTGAAAACCAGCCAGCGCCGCGTCTTCGACTGTGAGGAGTTTTCTTCCTCCAGGATGTAGCGCTCGCCATCGCGATACAGCCAGAAAACACTCCCCGCTCCGGCCGATACCGGCCTTTCGGAGAGACGCTGCCCGGACTTAGCATCCACCAGGAAATCGTCTCTCAGCGCCAGCGCACAGTCGCTATCGGCGTCCATACAAGACTCGAGTGACGGGAACATCGGCCCCGCCACCGCAGAGAAAGAACACAGCAATAACGCGATCAAACCTAATCTTTTCAACTTGCCACCTGTTTCAAAGTGAGTAATCCATCACTTCTTCCAGCCGCCAGCATTGCCCACGAACAAACCGATACTCGAAGACATAATCGGTATCCGGTTTCTGCAGGATGGCGACGGCGTGATCACCCTGCTCTTCCTTAACGGTCAACGTCAGGCCCTGGGCCTCTCGCTTCGCCAGATCCGGGATGATCGGGAACTTGAGCTGATCGCCGCTGAGGCTGCTTTTTTGCATCTCGGGCTCGGGATCACCGGCCATGGTCGTGACCATTTTCAGCGGCTGTTGGACGAAGGCTTTCTGCACGTCCGCGCGTTCAGAGAAGGCTGAGAGGAACGTTGAAAAGTTGGGTGAGGGGCAAGCAACACTGGTCACGTCATCGTCGGTCTTTAACGCTTTCTGGCGGATCTCCTTTTGCAGTTTCGAATCGGCAATGATCTTTGCATCAAGGTCTGCCAGACGCTTTTTGATACTCGCTGCATCCTTGTAGGCACACACGACATCGACGCCATGCTCAAGGTCTCGGCCGTCGCGACAGTTCTGCAATTCGGGGTCTGGTGGATCACCGCGGAAAAACCGCAAAGACAACTGTTCCCCCTGCTTGATGAGCGGCAATTCCAGCGTCCAATAGGTGTAGCCTTCAAAGTTACCGTATGACTCTTTTAGCTTCGTGAGCACGTACAGGGATTTCCCCGCTTGCTCAGGAAATTTGCGTTCAAAGAAAAACACCGACGCGATTTCATCACCCATGAGCGGCGCCACAAACGAGAGTTCCGGCTTCGTGGGACTCATCGTCGTGTAAAAAACCTCCCCACCGGGAACGTAGGCGCCTGTCGTCTGACCCTTGAGCGTGTTCTTCAAAAACAACACGGTGATCTTCTGCTCGCCCACTGATGCCACCACCGGCGGATGCATTTGCTTGATGGTTTGCAGGTCATCAGCTGCTGCCGGTTGTGCTGTAAAACCGATGATCGATACGAGCATGCACACACAACTTGAGAACCTGGTCACTTCCATTACTTCCTTGTTGATCGACAAATTGATCAATCTTCAAAAAACAGCGCGAGTGGCCTCACGATGATTCAGGTACGCCGCATTTCAGCTCTTTGATTTGCTCGTTCTGAATCGGAATTACACAGGCGAGGCGTTTTTCGCCGGTAGGACGAAGCTCTGTCAGACTAAGCGTCACGTGCAAACCGTCGTCCGCAAAGACGTGATCCTCAAACCCGGCATAGCTATAACCCGACCTGAACGACTTGCCGTCAAAACTGCAAAAGCGCCTGGACGACAACACCCTCCAATTGCCGTCCGGCGCAAGGATTTGCACATCGAGGCACGGACTACCAAACGCGGTGACATAACGAGCAACAACATCACCAAAGCGTTGAGAGGCAGAGTTGGAAACCTTGGCGACATCGACCACTTCACTCGGATCATCCGGCGCGACAGCGTCCAGATAAGCGGCTCGCTCCAGACTCATTCTGGCGATGCAGTTGTTGGTCAGCGTGGCATATGCCTTGGATCCGGTTTCAGTCTCTATGGCTTCGAGAGGGCATGTGGTGTCGCGCAACTTGATCCACGCGCGTTGCGAGTCTCTGGCCATGGCCATGTATGCCTTCGCTTGTTCAGGCTGACGCTTCCATTGAGACTCGAATCGAGTCATCAATAGTTTGTAGCTGGCATTGAGTTTTGCATCGGCACTCTTGCGGTCGGCTTCCACGCATTGGTCGTATTGCCAGCTCACTGTGATGACTTTGCAGTTGTCCTCAGCGAGCGCGATTGAAGCGGACAGCAGGCCTAAGGACAACGCGATAAAGCGCACAAACATGTTCAATGTTTCATTCCCTGAATGACGGATCGCTCAACTGCGCGTTGAGGTATTTTCTGCGCCTTGCCGTCGGCGCTCATCGCGTCGCGGTACTGGCTGTAATAGCGCTGCGCTTCGTCTTTGCGATCAAGGCGCCAGAGTGAATCGGCGATGTTCAACATCAGCACTGTGCGTTTGCCGACGGCCTCAACGCCGCGATAGAACTTCAGCGCCAGCTCATCTTTGCCGCCCTCGGCCAGGTAAAAGCCCAAGTCGTTATAGGCCTGAACATTTTGCGCCGGGGCATGACACGCCATGTAGGACTCCGGACTTAAATAGACCAGGCCCCATTCGATGGACTCTGCGCGAGACTGCGCCAGTTCGTTACTTGTGACATGTTTCAGCAAGTCCTTTGGAGACCTCGTCTCCAGGGCGGGAGTGAGCACATCGCCGTCTTCGGTAACCCATTGATTGCCCTTCCACTGCCCGACACAAAAAGTGGCCGAACGATCAGCCAACACGCAACCAGTCTCCATTGAGATAACCGTGCAATGCTGTTGCGACACCAACTTTTCTTCACCATTTTCGTCCGACAACATGCCGAATATCACTGGGTCGAGCAGCAAGGTTTTCTTGTCAGGACTGAGCATATTGGAGTGCCCATCGGCGCCAATATCGGCGCCAAAGAGCGGGAAGGTTTTGCCATTGGCGGTGAACCATGCGGTCGCCGAATCCACACCGGGCATCGTCCATTCTGTAGCCCGAAACGACACCGTGTGCCCGTCGACACCGACTATCGGCGGGTCCTCGGCAAAGGCGCTCATAGCGCTGCACAGACTGCCGATCATCAATACCCGCTTAAGGCTGCCCATAGTCGATCCTTTTAACCGAGGGACTTTCCGACTGCAGCTGCCTCTTGGTCACGCCATAAGCCTTGATCAGTTCTTCCCAGGACCCCTTCGAACCAAATGAGCGCTGATTATTATCGAAGCTGTATTGCTCCAATCGCCCCACTGTCGAGTAATACCCGTGCCATTCAGGACAGGCACCGCAACCGCCGTAGCCACCTATCGAAACAAGACTGCCCTTGGTTCCTTTCACACAATCCATCGCCACGACAACGTTACTCAGCATCTTCGCTTTCTTACCGTCAGACGTGAGCTGTGAAACCTTGTCGATGTTGCGGCGCAAGACTTTGCCGCCGATGTTGATCGTCTGGTCGGAGCAAACCGGGATGAGGTGGGTTTCCGCGTCATCCACCGTCACGGATCGGCAGGACGACACCATCACCACTTCAACGCCGCCACATTGCATGACATCGCGCTGGGTGTAGGCGTCCTTGGGAGCGGCGAAAGCTGGAAACGAGAGCAACAGCGAAAGGCTGCCCGCGAGTAGTCGGCTCATCCACTCATTCCTCATCAATTGACGGCGATTCCACGTCGGTCATGCCAAGCAGCCGGAACTCATTGTTTACGAATTCGTAGTACCGATCCCGGTTACGGTTTTCCAGGCGTTTTCCCTGGGTGTCTTCTTCACCATCGAGCGTGACGCCGGAAATGATGATCAAGCGACTATCGGGCAAATACGTCGTGTCGAAAGTGCTGCCGTCATAGGCATTCGGAAGACCGCCAACGACATCACCGGTCTGGGCGTCCAGCACTTCGCCACAAATGGCGCCGCCGCCACAGCCGAACCTGTACAGGATGTAATGGCCGGCGAAGTTGACCTTGCCTTGCAGGGCCTTCGCCCGGGTGCCGTCCATGACCGGGTTGCTTTGTTCCTGCTGCACCGGTTCATGGTTGGGGCCGCTGAAAACGGGGGTGACGGCGTAATCCTTGAAGTCGGGATCGGCGGCGAATGCCATGGAAGAGGCAGCTGATAGCAAGCTGCCGAGAACAATCGAAAATCCTTTCAAGTACTAACTCCATAACTGCAGTGGGAAACCGTTGGCTTACTCGGACTGACCTTCATAACGCTGTGTCTGCGGGTTGAATTGCCATAGATGACGCCGAGTTAACGCGTCTTTTCCCATGTAACTGATCTGGTCGCGCTTATCCCTGACGTAGGAATAGATTGCGATGTCTTTGAAGTCTCCGCCGTTCTTGGGCGGACCATCCAAGACCTTCACTCTGGCGAAATAATCTCCACCGACATGCTTCAAGTAACCATGGCACTGGATCAGGAAGGCGAAGGTTGAGTCACCCGCTGATCCGCGACTTGAGTAGGAGGTGAAAATGAAGTCTTCCTGACCGTCGTCATTGAGATCACCGCGGTACACAACCTTGCCGTACTCCACAGAAAATTGGTCCTTGTGGAGGCCGGAAAGTATGTCGTCAGGCTTGTTATCTCGACTCTCTGACCACTGAGAGAGAAAGTGCTTGGTATCAGACTCGGAATTGCACACATCCATCGCCATGCTCGCCATCGGCAACCAGGCCATACACATCAACGACAGTCGCTTCACTTCACATCCTTCGAATTCATCAATTCCAGCTCACCATCCCGATACAACACTTCGCACCCGATCCACGCCAGATCCACCTGCGGCATCACCGCCGAAGGCTTGCGCAGTTCCCGCAACAACGTCGAACCATGCGACAACCGTCCACCCATCCGCGCAATCACCGCCCGCGCGGCCTGATAGTGCGCGTGACGCCCGGGATCGAGGGTGTCTTCCAGCAAGATGTCGGCGCCAAGAATGCCCCTCACCTGCCCCGGGTAAATCATGAACCCGGTGGCCTGTTCGGCACCTTCGCGGCCGTCCTGCCAGAAGCTGCCGTCGCGCGTGCGGATGTCCGGGTGCGGCGCAAACCAGTGATCGCGATCCGCCAGAGGCATGGCGTGATGCAGGCGAAAGAAGATGCGCATCAGGTTGTCCCGATACCACTCGCGCACTTGCAGGTAGTAACCACGCAGGCCCGGCAGGCCGGTCGAATGAGCGAGCCGGATCAGCCCTGACCATTGCGGGAACGCCTGTAATGGCAACGCGCTCGACGCAGGTCGAGGTGTGGCCGGATCGGTCTCCCACGGCAGTCGATGGGGGCTGTTTTCCAGGTTGTCGTAAGCGGTGGGTGGTCGGCCCAGCCAGTCCCCGCCGCTGCTGGCCAGCGCCGTGGCGATGCACAGATTGCCCTGCACCACGAACACATAAAACCGGGTGAACCAGTCGGCCAGTTGCTGACCGTCAGCACCCTGGGCGACGAGGTCGGTCAGCTCCCGGTCGAAACGCTGCAAGCCATGCTCAAGGCTCAGCAAATGCCCGCGAGCGATACGCTGCATGCGCAAAAACAACGGCAGCGAACGCATCATCCGCAGCGGTCGCCACGGCAGATGCGGGGTCGCACCGCCGACTTCACCGGCATAGTTGCTGGCGCTGATGCCCCAGTCGGCCAACCGTGCGAGAAACAGGTCGTTGTTGATGTAGGACGCGCCGCCAAATACCGCCGTGAACGGCTCGTTGTCCTGCAACACCCGCGCATCCCAACGGGCCATGATCGCCGGAATGCTCGCGGCGGCCCGGCGCTGGGCGTACTCCACCAGCACGCTGGGTTGCAGTGGCAGGATCTCGGCGATGTTGGCGGCCGTCAGGTGCCGGCGCCAGCCGTAGTCGCTGATCGGCCGGTATTGCAGCAGCCACAGTTGCGTACCGTCCCAGGCCCATTCGACATCGCCGGGCACATAGTGAAACACCCGCAAGACATCCTGGAGAAAGCGCCACAGCACGTCTTCGGTCAAACCGTGGGCGGCCGTGAATGTGCCGCTGCGCCAGGCATCGCCGAGCCGCGAGAGCGTCGCCCGCTCCGGGCTGATCTGGCCGTCGGCAAGGGACTCAAGATGACCTTCAACCCACTCGAGTTCCACCGACAGATGACGCACAAACGCGATGCCCGACACCTGCGGCGTGATGAAGCGCTGCACCACCACTTCCTCGACACCTTCGGCAGTCAGCTCGACGATGCGCGCCGGCACGATGGCGGCCGGCTCGCGCAGATAGGTCGTGCTCAAACCGGCATTCGCCGAGTCGGCCTGATCTTCGCCGTAACTGGAGGAACGTACCGCCCAGGTCGCCTGTGGTTGGCTGGCGAGGAAGGTCGGTAGTCGCGGGTCGTTGCAATCGTTGAGAGTCAGCGCCGTCGGCACCGGTTGCCGGGCCAGTTCCGCCAGACGCAAACGCCCGCCCTTGGTGTGCGCGACAAACCCGCGTTCGCCCGACTCCAGCCACTGCGCAAACTGCGCGGGCGCGTCGATCCATGGGTAATGGCCCCAACCGGGTTTGAGGCTGATGGTCAGGTCTGCGCGCGCAAGAATTGCCGACCATGCCGCCGCTTGTTCGATGCCAAGCACCTTGTCCTGATCGCCCCAGACCAACTCGACCGGGTCGGTGATCCACTCCAGCAAGGGCAGCGCGGTGTCGGCACGGATCAGATCCCAGTGCGGCACAAACGCACGGCAGCGCGCATAACCGGCGCCCATGCGCTGGTACTGCGCGGGCGTCCAGGTCTGGTTGGAAAACTTGCGGGCGAACAGCGTGGGTTTGTTCGACAGCAGCCAGTGAATGGACTTGCGGATCGGCAGCGGTGACATCAGCGCCGGCAATCGGCGCTGCCACAAAAAGGCGCCCACCGGCGCCAGCAACACACTGCGAGAAAAGTGCCCGGGCCGACGTTGCAGTGCATGCAGCACCAGCAACGCGTTGACCCCGACGGCCATGATCGCGCTGCCCTTTTGCGTCATCGCCAACAAGGTCTGGGCGTAAGCCGCCAGATCCTCGCAGGGCGGCTGCGGGTTGGCGCCGAAGCCCGGCAGCTCCAGCGGCACCACGTCGTAACGCTGAAAATGCGGCAGCGCATCATCCCACCAATCGGCGGCGCTGCCGTTGCCGGCCAGCAGGTACATCAGAGACTTGCTCATGGGCGATCCTCAGGCCAGATCGCGCAGCGCGGCGTCGAGGGTCGGATAGCGGAACGTGTAGCCCGCCTCACTCAAACGCTGCGGCACTACGCGTTGACCGTCGAAAAACAGCTGAGCCATTTCCCCGGCCAACGCACGCACTGGCGCTGCAGGAATGTGGAACCACACCGGACGCTTGAGGACCTTGCCAACATTCTCGGCGAACGCTGCCTGACTGACGGTTTCGGGCGCGACCATGTTGTAGGTGCCACGCAAATTTTCATCGTGGAAAGATCGAGCGATCACCTGAATCACATCGTCGCGGTGCACCCAGCTCATGATCTGCTGACCATCGCCCATGCGCCCGCCGAAGCCCAGGCGAAACGGAATCAGCAATGGCAACAACGCACCGCCCGGCCCAAACACCACACCGAGGCGCAGCACCACCTGACGCACGCCAAACTGCGTCGCGGGTTGCGCCGAAGCCTCCCAACGCGCACAGAGCTCGGCCATGAAACCGTCGCCCTTGCTGGCCTGTTCATCGAGGTTTTCGCTGGCATCACGCACACCGTAAAAACCGATGGCCGAGGCCTGAATCCATAGCGCGGGTTTATGGCTCGTGTGCTTCAGCCAGGTCATCAAGGCTTCGGTGGTATCGACCCGACTGGCGAGTAGTTGCGCCTGCCGTTTGGGGCTCCAGCGTGGACCGGCGACCGGTGCGCCGGCGAGGTTGATCACCACGTCGAAGGGTTCGTCGCAGCCGAGTTCGCTCAACGACCGCACACAGCGAACGCGACCATCGAACAGGTTCGCTGCTTTCAACGGATCCCGCGCCAACACACTGACCGTGTGGCCGGCGTCGAGTAACTGATTGACCACGGCTTCACCGATAAACCCGGTGCCCCCGGTGATCAGCACGCGCTTGTAGGCCCCGCCGACAAAGGGGTTGGACTTGCTTACGGTTCTTTCTGGCGGGGACGACCGACGATCATGGCGCAGCAACCAGATCAGCGGCGGCAACAGCACCAGCAGCGCAAAACCGTCTAGCCACAGATGCGACCAGACTTGCTGTTGCGCCGAAAGCCACATGTCCTGCGGCGCCCATAACAGCACGCCCGCCATCAACCATCCCCAAATTGCGGGAGCTCTAAGACGGTTGCCGAGATGCACCAACGCGAGCATGTACAGCGAATAACTTTGCAGCGTCGCGCCGAACAGCGCGAGCCACCACACCTGCTGCTCGTGACCGGCGGCGGGAACCGCATCGGCGCCCCAGAAGGCGAGTTCGAGGGTGTGCAAATAGCCGTCGAGTAATCCGGAATGACCGGCCCAGGTCAGCGTGAGACCGGCTAGCACATGCACGATTGCGGCGGCATACAGCCACAGCACCATCGCGGGGCGAAGAGAGAAAGAGGGGGCTGGCATTCCGTGTCCTGAGCGCGTTCCTTGAGGGCGGGGAGTTTAAAGGAAAATGGGGGTTGTCAGATGCACAAGCGTTAAGCGTTTACCTTGACGGGCTCAGGCTCAGCGCTTGTGAAAGCGCGTCACACATGACTGCGACCCGTTCATTCCCCAGTAAGTGCTGAGTAATACTTTGCGTTTCTTGTCGACACGGAGGTTGACGAAACCATCGCCACAATCCGGCTGCACTTCCTCGAAGTCAGCGGTTTTCGGCCGGTAGATGAAAATACGGTGGATGGTGTAGGTGCCCATGCCGTCGTCGATCTGCCAGACCGAAAAATCTTTCATGCCATCGAAGTTGAAATCGTCGATAGCGACGTGCAGGGATTTTTCAGCGGAAAAGTCGATGGTTCGCGACTCGCGAGCATCGACTTGAACCGTCACTTTCGGCCCGCTCACTTCCAACATCACTTCAACGTTTTTAACAGGGCTGAACGATGTTGCCTCTGCCTCCGCCCCCGCCGACGCCGATTCCAACAACCCGAACAGCGCCAGACCCAAGCTCACTCGACTCATTGATCGCCCTGCTCCCACTTGCAACCACCGTCTAGAGAAACATCGACATTGGGGTCAAGCAGGAAACTGTATTCCTTGTCGTTGGACTTCTTGGTGTAAACCATCGAAACGCTCATCGCTGCCTGGGTGACCCACTCATAGGTTCCCGTGACCTTACCGTCGACAATCTCGGACCAGGTACGGGTATTTTGCGTGGGTGCGTCCGGGGCAAGTATTTCTTCCTGATGATCCGTCAGTACGATGGAAATCGGCGTTTTCGACTTGGCGTATTTGACGAAACCACCCGACCAATTGCTGTCATGATCGTAGAAGGTTCTGAGTTCGAACTTGATCGAGTGGGCGTCATCGAAGCAGTAGTTTTCGGAGGTGACCTCGCTGTGAGCAGTCAGGGGGAGGAAAACCGTGAGTAACGGGAGTAGCTTTCTCATCTTGAATCCGTTCAGAAGAAATGACGCGCCTTGGCACTAGTCACAGCGACTGGAAAAAAGAAGCGGGGCAGATCTATTTATCGAGCTCCGCTAGGGCTGAAACCACCAAACTCGAAAAATCCGGCCTGCTCATTTTTTACAAAACACTAAATAAATCCGTCCCCTTTTCTGTCCCCTTTTCTCAGTCCCCTTTTCTCACTGCGGGTAGCGAAAGGGAATAACGCCAAAAAACCAAGACATGACTTGTTAATATTTATCGAAACTCGTTAACCACAAAAAACTTATCAAGTAGCAATGCAGTATTGTTATCAACGAGCGGACAGACTTATTTACGCAGCAAAAAGAGGGACGAATATATTTAAATAAAACCAATAAACCCGTCCCTTTTCACTCTAATAAATAGGCATCTGGAATCGCATCCGCGCAAGGCATCTCACGCTATCTTCGCCAAACAGTTTTTCTGTCAAAGCACAATTTTTTTGCGCATAATCCTGCCACTCCGGGCCAAAATCCATCGTTCCTCCGACATAATCAACTGCTTTGGCATAGTCCATAGCTGTAGTCTTTTCGTTTACGAGGGACACCGCTTTGTAGAATCCATCTCCAATGACTCCCGTCCGTAGGTAGATTAATTCACTCACCCGAAAACTGGTAAATTGTTTAATACATGAAAGTTTTTCAATCGCGGCCTCTTGACCTGCAGAGCCGTTTTCGCCATCAGCAGCGCAATAGTTTTCCTTTAACTTTATCCAAATTTTTTGCGAAGTTTGCAACTCCTGTTTCAGCGGAGCATCAATACTAGACATCAAACTCTTATATTGCTCATTAAGCACCTTATCAATTTTTTCATAGGCGGCTTTAGAACAGTTGGCAATATCCAAATTCGAAACACTTACCGCTCCGCAAGGAGTGCTTGCTGAAACATACCCTACTAAGCCAAAGAACAGGGCAAAAGTAAAAACAACTCTCCTGCAAACTATTTCCAGCAATTGCATTTTAATGCCTCCTCAAAGAAAACAGCTTCTTTTTCGCGTCTAGTAGCGACACCAGTTGTATTGGGATCGTTCTCCCATAACCTTTTCATCCCACGAAGACGCGAAGGCACTAACTCAGGCTGATCATTATCAAAATCTTCCTTCATCTGCCTCATTTCTAATCGACTTGCATGCTTAGCCGGAGTATTTCCGCTCAGAGCATTGCCTCTATTAATAACCAAAGAAAGTAGCACGCCTTGACAATCAGGATGTAGGTTTACTACTTTTGGATACACATTGACAACTTGTTGAGCATACCGCGCCTTCATAATAGTAACCAACTTAAGCGCATTTTCTTTACTTATTGAAATTGAGCTCACATTATGTACAAAATCTCTAGCTTGCTGACCTTTCTTACCCAGTGCGCCTTTTAAGCGCTCGATTTCTTCAGCCGTATAAAGATCTCTCAGCTCTGCATCCACTGCGGCGGCAGTTTGTTGACCCAGGTCATAACCATACCCAATTGTCACCCCGCTATTATCATCAGCAAGCGCGTATGGATATTGCGCATACTCTTCACTAACCAAAAGAAACTCGAACAGCTTCCTCGAAATAACATACGGCCCGACCGTTGTATTGAAAGTATAAGTTTCTGCCTTACATTTTTCGGGACACCCTGATAAAAACCCACTTAACAAACCTATTGGATGGATGTGCTGAATATTTGCATCTCCAGTTATCCCATATTTTCCAATAAGTTTCTCCCACCAACTTAATTTCTCAATTCTCGACTTTTCCTCAACCCAGTTTTTGTGAGGGTCTGAGTCAGTGTGACCCATTAATTCGTCCAAGGCGTCCCACGATTCTTTTTTATAGAACCATTCGTTCTCATAACGCGTTACCATTTGTGAGATTGGTTGTGAAAACCACGGCTTCCGCAATGCTTCTTTTATTTCTAAGGGCGTAATTTTTTTATCGCCATTTTTATCTAATATTTTGAGAAGCTCTTGCTTTGTAGAACCTTCCTCAGCACTACCGACGTTTGGAAGATAAGCAGCTCGCTCCTGCTCACTAAGACTTTCTTGTGCGTGAAGTAACTCAGCCAAATGCTTAACATTACTATCGCTCTCTTCAATGAAGCGAAATCCTTCCCACTCAAAAGGTGAGTGACGCGACAAAGTGATATCGGGTTCCGCAAACCAACCACTAATTTCATTCCCGTCGGCATCACAGAGCAAACCATCCAGACGCCACCAAAGCGTGTAGGTGGTAGTTCCATTCATAATGACTGGAGCCTTGATTTTTTTCTCTGCTGGTAACGCTTCAAGCGTGCTGACAGGGATCAAAAATTCGCGACCAACCTCCGTGTGTGTGTCTGTCACCTTAGGCGGGTGCGCTGCGCTCATCCCTTGTGCGTGAGTGACCAACACAGTGCCTACAGGTATTTTTACCAATGTTTTTTCGGCAGCTGGCAAACCTGAAGCTTTCTCCTTACTCAAAACGGTGAACGCTTTTACGTCTTCGCAACTAAAAACCTCTAAGTGAAGCAAATTTTTGGGGACAGGATCTGAATGGTTCTGATATTTCCCTACGTGACCAATCAAACTCCCGGCTTTTATAGGAATCGGGTTGGTTAACACATGAACTGCATCTTTTTCTGCTGGTTCACTTTTCGTTTCAAGTAGTCCTTCCCAAACATATCCGAGCACGTCAGTTGCGGCCAATGGAGGGACGGAGTTACCACTCACAATTTGCAAAAGCTTCTGATATTTCCCACGCGCCCCGTCATTACCGATTTTTACCTGAGTACCTTTAGGCAAAATTGCTAGTGTCTCGCTTGATACGCTGGCGGAAGCATGGACTGCCAGTCCTTTCTGTGGCGGTATCATTGGGTCTTTTGCAGCAGTACCAATGATATAGCTATTGGGTGTTGCACCCTCAGTCATCTCTTTTTTGTAAGCCCAGCCGGTGCCCACGGGAAGGCTTGCGTGCGCAGGAGTGACATTCATCACCTTGAGCCAACCGTTTTGTTCCTCGCCAGTTTCAACCAAAGTGCCGCGAGGCAGAACTGCCAAAATCGTGTCATAACCAGGTTTACCACGACGATCCTGCCGAACCCTAAGTCCAAGCATATCGTCTTTAACTGTGGTCATTACCTGCCAAGTACCGCCACCCCAAAAAGTTGGTCTACTAAGGGCAGATGTTTTTTCATAGGTGTCCCAGTGCAGCAAGTGCATATATAAACTGAAGAAAGTCAGACTGGGGCTCGTAGCTGCTGAAGCTGGCGGCCCTCCTGCCGCGGGAGCAGGCGCTGAAGGAGCTGGTGCCTCCAAACGGTGTTTAACCAAGACAAAACCCGTCGAAAACTGGGACTCAGTCGTACCGAAGAATGATTTTGGGTAAGTAGTATCAATACGATAAGCGACCACCTCACCATCAGCGATACACCTTACCTCAGTAAGGTCATTCACTAACCCTGAATCCTCATCGAAATGAACACCGCCATGCCAAAGACCATTGGCTCCCAATGGGTAGTAACCATCTTGTGCTTTAGCTAAGGCTTTGTAGAACTGCTGCGGATCGGTCGCTTCGGCTGTCCCTACTTTCAGGGGATACGACCATTTTTGAACTTTGTTCGTTGTCTCTGTCATTACCAATTACCTGAATTCTGATCCCTGGTGGCTTGGATTGCCGTCGATGTATTACCCAGAAAAATTGAGCATGCGTTTTGGCTTACGTTTGATCTTTTCCTCAGGCGCATTCAACAACGCCTGATCCATCAAACTCCCCGCCTTATCCTTATCCGCCGCTCCCGGCAGCACCGGCGGTTTAATCCCGATCCCGGTCCCCGACCCAGCCGAACCGCCAGCATTAATCTTCACCACCGGCCCAACCACGGTCACACCACCGCCATCCAGCTTGATGAAACTGCCGCCGCCGAGAATCGTCAGCTCAGTCCCCGCCTCAATAACAATCTTGTCCCCAGCCTTGATGTGTATCTCTTTCCCGGCACTGGTCAGTTGCGCAGTCCCGAGCTTCACATGCTGGTTTTCACCAATAGTCAGGTGGTCGTCCATCCGCGCTTCGATCTTGCGGTCGGAAATCGTGGTGCGGTGTTCTTCAGCCTTCAGCTCGGTGTAGGTGTTCTTCACCACCGTGTCGTGGCGCTCATTGCCGACGCGAATCTTTTGGTCGTGTTCGACGTTTTCATCCCAGTCGCGCTGGGCGTGGATGAAGATTTGTTCGGCGCCTTTTTTGTCTTCGATGCGCAGTTCGTTGTAGCCACCGCCGCCCGGGGAGCTGAGGGTTTTGAAGACGGTGCGGGTTTTGTTCGCCGGGAGGGCGTATGGCACCGGGTTTTCCTTGTGGTACAGGCAGCCGGTCACCAGTGGTTGGTCGGGGTCGCCTTCGAGGAAGGTGACGAGGACTTCCATGCCGATGCGCGGGATGGAAATGGCGCCGTAGCGGTCGCCGGCCCAGGAGCTGGAAACGCGCAGCCAGCAGCTGGTCTTGTCGTCGGCCAGGCCTTCGCGGTCCCAGTGGAATTGCACTTTGATGCGGCCGTATTGGTCGCAGTGGATTTCTTCGCCTTTGGGGCCGGTGACCATGGCGGTCTGGCTGCCGAGGACGCGGGGTTTCGGGTGTTCGAGGGCCGGCCGGTAGAACACGTCCCACGGGGTGGCGAGGAAGGTGTTGCGGTAGCCCTGGTGGAAGTCGTCCTTGTTGTCGGTGGTATCGCTGGTCACCGACTCTTCGAGGACTTGCGGCTGTTTGCCTTCGTGGAAAATTTCGGTGAGCAGCCACAGGTCGTTCCACTCGCTGCGCGGGTGGTCGGACATTTCCATGAAGTGGCCGCTGACCAGTCTGGTCTGGTCGCCGCG